>Ga0207800_1000001_pt1 | contig 548415 bp, 405 predicted proteins | sample LuqExpMetageno11_FD_187769 | JGI IMG/M metagenome (GOLD analysis project Ga0207800, IMG submission 187769) | Tropical forest soil microbial communities from Luquillo Experimental Forest, Puerto Rico - Sample 11 (SPAdes) | ecosystem: Environmental > Terrestrial > Soil > Tropical forest ... | reverse complement strand
ACAGACATATCTGCAATCTGATCCGCCAATTGCAGCTGGCTTTGATGGGGATTATTTAAATTGGAGCCGGTTTATTTTCACTGTAGGCCTGCAGTGACAGAAATCCCCGGGTGAAGGAAAAAATACTTCACCCAGGGATTATGAAATTTACTTGAATAGCGAGAATGATTGCTATTTTATTTCTTCAAAAAATCTTGTCGAACTGGACTAAATGTGTCTACTAAAATTTATTGGGTTATAAGTGTGCAAAAGAGAATAAAAATAAAGCATTTTAATATAATCTGAATAAAAATACCGTTATATTTTAGTAGATATTTGAAACTTTAGTTGTATATTTGAATGTCAAAGTGACACTTCAATTTTCAATAAAAAAGTCAATGTAAAAAAGCATAAGCTATCGCAAAAATATATGGCATAGGATAATATATAGAAGATTATTTATTCTATTGTGCAGCGTTGTAGTTGTTTTTTGTTTAAGGCTACTCTATTTGAGATCGATTGAATTTAAGTTGCTTTGTTGATATGTGTAGTTTTGTAAAGTTTAAAGAATGAGGACTTAAACCTGATTTTTGGAGTCTGCTGATACACTGTTTTAGCAAGTTTTGTTTTTGATGAATATATTATATTGCAAATAATCAGTTGAATATAAAAAAAATAAAATTAAAAAATGTAAAAGTTGTCGACTTTAATGATTTTGTTGCTATTTTTGTGCTGATAAACAATCCATGAATAATTACGCTTAAGAAGTGTATATGTTTTGATTTTGAATGCATCTTAGATTAGATATTTATGTTGAGTTTAATGTGAACTATGAACTCGATGTTATTTAATAAGTTTAGTGATACAATAAAGAAAGTCTTTCAAAAATACAGATGAAAAGTAAATAATTACAATACAAATAATACTAATAAAAAAAACGTTATGGCAAACAATCAAAAACAACCAAAAAAGAGTAAACAATTTACAGGTATTAAGTCTGCAAGCCTTGTTATGTTAGCATGTCTTGTTTTAGCAGTGTTAATTTACAAATTCGTGTTTGGAGCACCATCGCACTTTTTAAATGGAGATCCTAATAACCACCCATTAGAAGGTGATTTGTTGGGTACTATTTATAAGGGGGGTATTATCGTTCCTATTATTCAAACATTATTACTAACAGTTCTTGCATTAAGTGCTGAGCGTTTCTTTGCAATTAGATCTGCTCAAGGTAAAGGTAAGTTAGATAAATTTGTTCAGGATATTAAAATTTCATTAACTAAGGGTGATATCGCTGGTGCAACTGCAATTTGTGAAAAACAAAAAGGTTCTGTAGCAAACGTAGTTTCTTCTGCTTTAGTGAAATATTCGGAAGTTGAAGCTGATAAAACTTTGTCAAAAGAACAACAAATTCTTGCTATTCAAAAAGAAGTTGAAGAAGCTACAGCTTTGGAACTTCCTATGCTAAGTCAAAATCTTCCAATTATTGCAACTATCACTACATTGGGTACGTTGATGGGGCTGTTAGGAACGGTTATCGGTATGATTCGTTCATTTGCTTCTTTGGCTGGTGCTGGTGGTACTGACTCAGTAGCTTTATCACAAGGTATTTCTGAAGCTTTGATCAATACAGCTTTTGGTATTTTAACTGGTGCGTTGGCTGTTGTATCTTATAACTATTTTACAAGCAAAATTGACTCTATTACTTTCTGTATTGATGAAGTGGGTTTCTCTATCGTACAAACATTTGCTGCAACTCACAAGTAATCATCCTATAAATAAAATGCTATTATGTCAAAAGTAAAAGTAGCAAGGAAGAGTACTCGTATCGATATGACCGCGATGAGTGACGTTACGGTACTGTTGCTGACTTTTTTCATGTTGACGTCTACGTTCGTGAAAAAAGAGCCGGTACAAGTAAAAACTCCTGGGTCTGTATCTGAAATCAAAATACCTGAAACTAATATCTTACAGATATTAATTGATCCGAAAGGGAAAGTGTTTATGAGTTTGGATAAGCAAGACGATATGGTAAACACCTTGAGTAGTGTGGGCGGTGTGTATAGTTTGACTTTTACTTCAGAAGAAGCTAAAAAGTTCAAGGTTTTAAAAACATTTGGCGTCCCAGTAAAGAATTTGAAAGGTTTTTTAGCAATGAAATCCGAAGAACAAGATAAAGTTCTTCAAGATTTAGGAATACCTACTGATAGTATTGATAATCAGTTTAAAGTATGGGTGAAAAGTGCAAAGTCTGTAAATCCAAATTTGCGAATTGCAATTAAAGCAGACCAAAACACTCCTTACAAGGTAATTAAAGCTGTTATGAATTCACTTCAAGATATAAATGAGAACAGATATAATTTAATTACTTCTTTGAAGACTGAATCTGCTAAATAAAATAGAGTAAAAATATTATGGCTGAAATACAAAGTAACGAAGGCGGCGGAAAAAAGAAAAAAGGCGGAAGCAAGCAGAAAAAAATAAGTGTTCACGTGGATTTTACTCCGATGGTGGATATGAATATGTTGCTGATTACCTTTTTTATGCTCTGTACGTCATTGAGTAAACCTCAAACGATGGAGATCAGTATGCCGACAAACAAGGATACTGATGTAGCTAATCAATCTGCGGTAAAAGCGTCACAAGCAATTACTGTGTTACTTACAGGTGGAGATTCAATTTTCTACTATGAAGGGCAACCAAAGTATGATGATTATACTACATTGAAGGTAAGTTCGTATAAACCAGATGGATTACGTGGATTTCTTCTTAAACGTAATGCTGATGCTGTTGATAAAATAAATGACTTGAAAAAACAAAAACTTGATTTGAAACTATCAGAAGCTGATTTTACAAAGCAAGCATCTGAAATTAAGAATGGTAAGCAAACGCCTACTGTTATTATTAAGGCAACAGATCAAGCGACGTATAAGAATCTTATAGATGCACTTGACGAAATGTCAATCTGTAATATTGGAAAGTATGTGATTGATAAAATTACTCCGGGAGATAAGGTCTTAATTAAAAATAGACAAACCAAAAGTAGTTCATCGGCACCTACAGCTAAATAATTAACGCCTAAAAGTAAGTGAAATGAGTAAAATAGATTTAACTTCCTTTGAATGGCGAGAGCTGATTTTCCAAGGGAAGAATAAAGGATATGGAGCGTATATGCTTCGTGAACAATCCAATAAAAGGCATAATATTGCTATGATAATTGTAGTGATTCTTGCATTTTTATTGTTTAGTATTCCAAAGCTTATTGAAATGGCTAAAAGTAAACAGAAGGAAGTCAATACTGAAGTAACGACTCTGTCAAAATTGGCTAAAGCTGAGGTTAAAGATGAGCACATTAAGAAGGTAGAAGCTGTTGAGCCTCCTCCTGCATTAAAGTCATCTGTGAAATTTACTGCGCCTGTTATTAAAAAGGATGAAGAAGTAAAGGAACAAGATGAGATGAAGAGTCAGGAAGAAATTCAAAATGCTAAAGGTATCATTTCTATTGCTGATGTAAAAGGAAATGATGATGTAAATGGGAAAGATATTGCTGATGTTAAAGCTAATGTGACACAAGTTGTTGAAGAAAAGGTTTATGATGTAATTGAACAAATGCCGGTTTTCCCAGGTGGAGAAGGTGAGCTTTTGGCGTACATTGGTAAAAATCTACATTATCCTGTTATTGCTGCTGAAAATGGTATATCTGGTAAAGTAACCCTTCGTTTTGTAGTAGGTAAAACAGGTAAGGTTGAGAAAGTTGAAGTACTTCGTTCTCTTGATCCAGCTTGTGATAAAGAGGCAGTAAGAGTTGTAAAATCTCTTCCAGACTTTATCCCTGGTAAACAAAATGGAGTGAATGTGTCAGTTTGGTATACACTTCCAATTACCTTCAAACTGGAATAGTAGAAAATGATAAAATTCAAATTATTATCTATTCTATTTGTCATTACTCTTTTGTCTTGTCAGACAAAGAGTAATGACAAATTTACTGATACATTGACTGGTGGAGTTATTCCTATAGCTGTTGATGCTAATTTTGAACCAATAATTCAAGAGGAACTAGATGTTTTTGAATCAATGTATCCGAAAGCTGGAGTTGTGCCTACTTACACTGACGAAGTAAGCGCAATTAATTTGTTGTTAAAGGATAGTGTCCGGTTTGCTATTACCACCCGTCCTCTGTCCAGTAATGAAGAGAATTCTTTAAAAAGTAAAAAGTTTTCTCCTCGCTCTTTTAAATTAGCGATTGATGGAATTGCTCTTATAATTAATAATCAGAATAATGATTCTTTGATTAATGTTGCAAATCTTCAAAAGATTCTTACAGGCAAAGTAAAGAATTGGAAAGAAATTTTTCCGAAGTCAAAACTTGGAAAAATGACTGTGGTATTTGATAATCCAAATTCAAGCACTGTTCGTTTTGCAATTGATTCGATTTGTAAAGGACAGTCTCTCTCAAAAGAGTTGAACGCTCAAAAGACAAATTTAGAAGTAATTAATTATGTATCAAAAACGCCAAATGCTATCGGTATTATCGGAGTTAATTGGCTAAACAACAGGAAAGATACAACTAATTTGTCGTTTAAAAGTAATATTCGGGTTATGTCTGTCAGTAAAGAAGATATAGCAACTGCAGGAAACAGTTATAAACCCTATCAAGCCTATTTGTTCTATGGCAATTATCCTTTATCACGAAGTGTTTACATTATTTTGAACGATCCAAGAAGTTCATTACCTTCCGGATTAACTAATTTTATGACTTCTGATCGTGGACAAAGAATTATACTTAAATCAGGAATTGTCCCAGCCACTCAACCGATCCGTGTTGTGAATATTAAAAACGAATAGTAATTTTTTTATAAAACCAAGCTACAATGAAACGTAACTTTTTATTTTTTGTGTCTCTCTTTTTGATGAGCCTTTTTTGTAATCCAGCATCTGTTGAAGCGAAGGTTGGTCAAGGAATTTCTTATTATAAGGCTGGTTTCCCTCAAGTTGCAAAGCCGTTGTTGCTGAATGATTATTTAAATGAATCTACTGCAAAAGATGAAACATGTTTCAACTTAGGTAATATCTATTTTGGAGAGAATAAATTAGATTCGGCAGCTTATTATTTTAATCAAGGTTTAGCTGCCAATCCGTCGAATGCTCTAAATTCGATTGGACTTAATATGTTGAAAATTAAATCTGATCCTGTATCTGCTGAAAATGAATTTCAGAGAATTGTTAAATTGAAAGAAAATAAGAAAAATGCAGATTTATTTATTGCGATAGCTAATGCTTATTTGTCTAATAATGTAATAGAAAAAGCCTCTTTTTATCAAGATAAAGCTAAAGAAATTAAACCTAAATATGCACCTGTTGCAGTTTTATTAGGTGATATTGAACTTGCAAAGAAGAATATTGGTACTGCTTGTAGTAACTATGAACTCGGCATTTATTACGATGAGAAGTGCAAAGAAGCTTATATTAAATATGCAAGAGCATACAAAAATGTTAATACTCCTTTGGCAATTGAGAAATTGAACGTTTTGAAAGCGAAAGAACCAACTTTTTTATTAGCAGATAAAGAATTGGCAGATATATATTATTCAATTAACAATTTTGATAAAGCAGCTCAATTATATGAAGTTTATTTGAAATCTGGAAATTCTAATGTTTTGGATTTGACTAAGTATGCGTTTACTTTGTTTTTGAATGGAGAATTTGCAAAATCTTTGGAAGTAACAAATTTAGGACTGGCTAAAGCTCCAACGAATCCAGCATTTAATAGATTGGCAATGTATAATAATGTTGATTTGAAACAAACAGAAAAAGCGTTAAAAGCGGCTGATTCTTTTTTCAATAAATCAGAAAAACCTGAATTTACATATCTAGATTATAGATATTATGGTCAGGCATTGCGGGATAATAAGCAAATTGATTTAGCTATTCCTCAATTTGAGAAAGCTTTACAAATAGATTCTACTAAAACTGATTTATGGAAGGATATATCTGATATGTACAGCGATAAGTCAAATTTTGAAAAATCGATTTTTGCATATAATAAATATTGGAATTCGTTAGCAGATGAAAAAAAGAATGCTGATGCAATGATGCCTCTGGGAAAATTATATTACAGTTCAGGTGTTGATGCTAAGGTAGATCCTAATTTGAAGAAAGGCTTTTTACTTAAGGCTGATAGTATATTTGCTTTAGTAGCTGTTGCAGAACCAACAGGTTACAGAGGAAATTTCTGGAGAGGCAGAACTAATTCTGCTTTAGATCCAGATGCTACTTTAGGACTTGCTAAGCCTTTTTACGAAAAGACTGCTACTTTATTGGAATCAAAAGCTGATCCGAAATTTAACTCTGTATTGTTGGAATGCTATAGTTTTCTAGGCTATTACTATTTAGTTCAGAAAGATAATGCTCAATCAATGACTTATTGGACAAAGATTTTGGCTATTGACCCTACAAATAGCACAGCCAAAAAGGCTAGTGAAGGGATTACTAAAGCGATGAAAGGAAAGAAATAATTTGTATTTATAGCATAAAAAAAGAGGAAGTAGAACGTTGTTACTTCCTCTTTTTTTATGCGTACATTGGCTATTCATGTTCCTTGATTTATTATAGTTATTCGTTTTTTGATAAGATACTTTTACTGTTATTTTTGAAATTTTTGAATACAATTTCTTTATTTATTAGTAATTTTGTCATGGTTTTATGCCATAATTACAGTTTAAATCGAACTTATATGCAACAGTCAGAGATACAATCTGTAAAACAGAGATTTGGAATTATTGGAACTTCTGAATTACTTAACAGAGCTATTGATATAGCTGTGCAAGTAGCTCCGACAGATTTATCAGTATTGATAACTGGTGAAAGTGGAGTAGGTAAAGAAAATTTTCCGCAAATTATTCATTTTTATAGCCATAGAAAACATGGACCTTATATTGCAGTGAACTGCGGAGCGATCCCTGAAGGGACAATCGATTCAGAACTTTTTGGACATGAAAAAGGATCATTTACTGGTGCAACAGCTGATAGAAAAGGTTATTTTGAGGTTGCTGATGGAGGAACTGTTTTTTTAGATGAGGTGGGAGAACTGCCGTTGTCTACTCAAGTTCGATTATTGCGTGTTCTCGAAACTGGAGAATTTATTAAAGTAGGTTCATCTAAAACCCAGAAAACTAATGTAAGGGTCGTGGCTGCAACCAATTTGAATATGGCTCAAGCTACACGAGATGGAAAGTTCCGGGAAGATTTGTTTTATCGCTTAAATACAGTGCCGATTGCTGTGCCTCCACTTAGAGAAAGAAAAGAAGACATTGTATTGTTGTTTCGGAAATTTGCAGCAGATTTTGCAGAGAAATATAGAATGCCAGCCATTAAATTGACAGAAGATGCAAAACAACTGCTTTCGAATTACTATTGGAATGGGAATGTACGTCAGTTGAAAAATATTACAGAACAGATTTCAGTTATTGAGCAACAACGAGATATAACATCCCAAATTCTTCGTGTTTATTTGCCTAAGGATGAAGTGGAAAGGTTACCTGCCCTGTTTTCGAACTCATCAAATGAACAAAAAACTTTTAATAGTGAGCGGGAGATTTTATATCAAGTGCTTTTTGATATGAAAAAGGATATGGCTGACCTAAAGAAAGTTGTTCATGATATAATGAATAATCAACATGTAGAAGTACAGCAGGCCGAAGCAAATTATCCAGCTTCATTTATGAATCATAAAGATGCACTACTTTCTGCTCAAGCAACAAATATTGATTTTATGAATGATAAGACTTCTAGGGATGTAAAACAATTTGCTAATGACTATGATGATATTGAAGCTATTCAGGATGCAGAGGAATATCATGAAATTGAAACTGCTCAGAAGCCAAAAACACTTGAGGATATGGAGCGGCAAATGATCAAATCTACACTTGATAAATATAAAGGAAAGCGAAAAGCTGCTGCTGATGAATTGCAAATATCAGAGAGGACGTTGTATAGAAAAATAAAGGAATACGGAATAGAATAAAATTCAATTTATGAATATGGGACTAAAAAAAATAATTGTAAAATTGAAGTTTACGTCTGTAGCTTTATTCATAATAATGCTGCTGAGTTCATGTTCGGTTTCATATAAATTTAATGGATCATCGATTGATTATACAAAAACGAAATCTATATCAATTTCGGATTTTCCTAATATAGCAGAGTTGGTATATCCGCCATTATCTCAGGATTTTTCTGAATCATTGAGGGATTCGTATAGCAAACAGACCAGATTGCAGTTGTTGAAAAAAGGTGGTGATTTACATTTGGAAGGGGAAATTGTTGGTTACCAACTAACCCCAATGGCTATTTCTGCTGACTCTTATGCTGCTAAAACTAAAATTATCTTAACGATCAAAGTAAGGTTTACTAATGCTAAAAATCCGGAAGACGATTTTGAAAAAACTTATTCTGCGTTTCAGTCATTTGACAGCACAAGAATGTTGACAGATGTGCAAGATGAACTAATTAAAATAATGATAGCTGATATTGTAGATAATATATACAATGATACTGTAGCTAAGTGGTAAATCCAATTATTGTGTACTATTTCATAATCCGTTTCGGAACTTTTTAAAACCAATGTATTGCAAATTATGACACATGAAGAGTTTATATCGATTGTCAGAAACCCTGAATCCACTGTGACTAATCATGTGCATGAATTAAAGGAATTGATCGATTTATATCCTTATTTTGCTACAGCTAGGTTATTTTACGTGAAGGCTTTAAAACAATCGAATAGTATTCAACTTGCTTCGAATTTAAAAGTAGCTTCTCTTTATTGTTCTAACCGACGCTGGTTGTATTATCTGCTCTATCCAGAAAAATTAATTGTTTCTGAACCTTATAGACGCGATAAGCTTACGAAATCAAAATCAGCTGGTGATTATTTTGATATGATAAATAATGTTGAATCGGAGGCTGGTGATACAAAGCAATCATTGAAAAATTTGGCTCAGCGATTAAAATTAGCTCGGTCAATAATTACTCCATTACCGATTAGTCAACCAGTTAAATCAGAGCCGAAGATGTCTGTAGTGGAAGTGCTTCCTTTCAGTATTCCTCAAAATGAAATCCAAATACAACGGAATCATAAAGAAGTTTCAGAAGATACTGCAAAAAAACTCATTTCAGATAGGAAATACGCAGAGGCTATTGAAATATTGCGCGTATTAAATTTGAATAATCCGAAAAAAAGTGTTTACTTTGCAGACCAAATTCGTTTTTTAGAAAAGATTATCGCAAACTCAAAAAAATAAACAATATTATGTACATTGCTATTACCATTTTAATCGTTATTCTGTCAATATTACTGTCTTTATTTGTTTTAGTTCAAAATTCAAAAGGAGGTGGTTTATCTGCTGGTTTTTCTTCTTCAAATCAAATTATGGGCGTTCGGAAGACAACTGATTTTGTAGAAAAAATGACTTGGGGATTGGTAATTGGGGTAGTGGTGCTATCAATTTTTGCAGTGGGTATACACAAACACCAGCCTGCAACAGTCACAAATGAATCAGAGATTAAAGAGCAAGTTCAACATGCTAAACAAGCTGAGCCTGGCGTAGTGGCGCCAAATTTTGGTGAAAATCCAGAGGCTGCAAAATCTCCGGCTAAGCCAGCTTTGCCAGCAAAAAAATAGTTGGTATCTAAGATATTTAATGAAGCGTATCAATTTTTTGGTACGCTTTCTTTTTATTATGTACTTTTATTCATAGAATAGCTAATGTTAGAAGTGAATTTTATTCATTTGATCGATTATGCAGGTACGTTTGCGTTTGCTATAAGTGGAATTAGACTGGCTTCTGCAAAACGGTTCGATTGGTTTGGTGCATATGTTGTCGGATTGGTTACTGCAATAGGTGGTGGTACTACCCGTGATTTGTTGTTAAATGTCACTCCGTTTTGGATGCTTCAACCATCTTATCTGATTGTTACCGGGCTTGCTCTTATTTCGGTTATTTTATTTGGGAAGTATTTGATTCGGTTGAGTAATACGTTCTTTATTTTTGATGCTATCGGGCTGGGTTTGTTTGTGGTGGTAGGAATACAGCGCACTTTGGGTGCTGGACTTCCATTTTGGGTGGCTGTTTTGATGGGTATGATTACGGGTTCTGTAGGAGGAATTATTAGAGATATATTGATAAACGAAGTGCCGTTGATATTTAGAAAGGATATTTATGCTTTGGCTTGCGTAATAGGTGGTTTGGTGTTTTATATTTGCTTTTTGTTGGGTATTTCGCCTACTGTTACTCAAATTGCTTCTGCGGTTTCTGTTATTTTGACTCGTGTTTTGGCTGTCAAATACCATATAAGTTTACCTGTTTTAAAGGGACACGATGACTATTGAATGGGTTTATAATGAATTTAATTTATAGATAAATATAATGTTGCAAATAGATGATACTATAATCAGTTTGGAGTTGCTGGATGAACATTTTGTATGCGATTTAAATGCGTGCAAAGGAATTTGTTGTATTGAAGGTGATGATGGTGCTCCGCTGGAAGAGAATGAAGTGAAGATAATTGAAGAACTTCTTCCGATTATATGGGATGATTTGACGGAGGTGTCAAAAGAAGTTATTCGCAAACAAGGTGTCTCATATATCGATGGAGATGGCGAACCGGTGACTTCAATCGTGAACGGTGCGGAATGTGTCTTTACTTATACAGATCAGGATGGAATGTGTAAATGTGCCATTGAAAAGGCTTTTCGGGAAGGGAAGACGGATTTTTACAAGCCGATTTCTTGTCATTTGTATCCTGTTCGCTTGCAAAAGTATGATGAGTTTACGGCGGTAAATTATCATCGTTGGGGTGTTTGTAATTGCGCCCGTAAACTTGGTGGTAAGTTAGGAGTACCAGTTTACCAGTTTTTGAAAGAACCGTTGATTCGTAGGTTTGGCCACGAATGGTTTGAACAGCTTGAAATAGCTGACGAAGAATTTAAAACTAAAAAATGAGATGGATGCAACTCGAGTTAAAGTAGAAATCATTACGATTGGTGATGAAATCTTGATTGGTCAGATTGTGGATACAAATTCAGCTTGGATGGCAATGGAGCTGAATAAATGTGGTTTCGAATTAGCTCAGATTACGTCCATTCATGATGACGAAGAGCATATTATAGAATCGTTGGGTTTGGCTTTGAATCGGGCCGATGTGGTTCTTTTTACAGGTGGAATTGGTCCTACAAACGATGATATTACAAAACAAACTTTGGCTAAATTTTTCAATACGAAATTGATTTTTGATGAATCGGTTTTGCAGAATATTGAACGGATATTTGCCAATCGCCCTAATCTTGTTTTGAATGAATTGACCAGAGCACAGGCCATGGTTCCGGAAGATTGCACGGTAATTCAGAATACGGTAGGAACCGCACCAATTACTTGGTTTGAGAAGGTGGGTAAGGTGATTGTTTCTATGCCTGGGGTTCCTTATGAAATGAAGCAAGCAATGAGTTTTGAGATTATTCCGCGGTTGCAACATTATTTCAAAACACCGGTTTTGATTCATAAGACCGTTCAGGTTTATGGCTATTCAGAGTCAGCCCTAGCGTTGAAAATTGCTGATTGGGAGAATGAATTGCCTGACTATATCAGTTTAGCTTACTTGCCGAACTCAGGTGTTGTTAAACTGCGTTTGAGTGGGTTGTTGGATGATGTGCTTGCATTGCAATTCAGTATTAATCAGCAGGTGGATAAATTATCTCAACTGCTTGGCGTTGCAATTGTGGCTTATGAAGATATATCGATTGAAGAGCTGGTTGGCAATTTGTTGAAATCAAAAGGATTGATGGTTGCAACTGCTGAAAGTTGTACCGGAGGTAATATCGCTCATAAATTTACTTTGATTCCGGGTAGTTCTGAGTTTTTTAAAGGTTCTGTGGTGGCCTATTCGAATGAAATTAAAACGAATGTTTTGCAGGTTTCAACAGAGGACTTGGAAAAGGTTGGAGCGGTGAGCCAGGCGGTGGTGGAACAAATGGCCGAAGGAGTACGAAAGTTGCTAAAAAGTGATGTTTCAATTGCAACATCGGGAATTGCAGGTCCGGCAGGTGGAACTGCTGAAAAGCCAGTTGGAACTGTTTGGATTGCAGTTAGTTCGGTAAATGGAACGATTAGTCGTGAATTTAGATTTGGCTCGTTGCGTGAACAAAATATTTTGAGAGCAACGCAAGCGGCACTGCTTATGCTGAAAGAAATTATCTGATGTAAATACTGTAATATCAGTCCTTTGGGTCTGAATTGTGTTTGTTGTATGTAAATAATGAAATTTAAAGATCGAAAAGCTTGTGTAATTGAAAGAAAAACTTTACTTTTGCACACTGTTTTTGAGAAAAAATGTAAACAATAAAAAGATATAGAAATGTCAAAAATTTGTCAGATTACCGGTAAAAAAGCAATGGTAGGAAACAACGTATCACACTCAAAACGTCGTACCAAAAGAACATTTGATGTGAACTTGTTTACAAAGAAATTCTATTGGGTAGAGCAAGATACTTGGATTAGCTTAAATATTTCTGCTAACGGACTACGTACCATCAACAAAATTGGATTAGATGCTGCCATTAAAAAAGCGTCAGAAAAAGGGTATTTATACGCATAATTTTTAGGAGAACACACAATGGCAAAAAAATCGAAAGAGGCAAGAGTCCAAGTTATTTTGGAATGCACAGAGCATAAAGAAAGCGGTCTGCCCGGTACATCACGTTATATTACTGTTAAGAACAGAAAAAATACACCGGCCCGTTTGGAGTTGAAAAAATACAACCCCATAATGAAGAAAGTAACAGTACACAAAGAAATTAAATAATATCTGAATCATGGCTAAAAAAGCGGTTGCATCTCTCCAAAAAGGAGAAGGACGTTCATTCGCAAAGGTTATTAAAATGGTGAAGTCACCAAAAACCGGCGCTTATATGTTCCAGGAAGAAATTGTACACAACGATAAAGTGAAAGAATATTTCGCAAAATAAGATATATCGTTTCCTAAAGAATTAGAAAGTCCCTTCATTTTAGCTAATGAAGGGACTTTTTTCTTTTGAAATTTCTTCGTACTAGTACGAACGACTGCTGCAACTTCGTTTCGTTGCTTCGTACTAGTACGAACGAGTGTTGCAATTTTGTTTGGCTCGTTCGTAGTAGTACGAATGAGTGCTGCAATTCTGTTTGGTTCGTTCGTACTAGTACGACGCTTTTCTTTAATTTCTCGTTGTTTTGTATGGCATGTTTGTCTGATGGTATGTTTTGATGGCATTAGCAGTGTTGGGTGGTTTAGGGTTTGCTGCCCGAAAATCAGGATACGAATTTTAAGCGGAAAGTAATCTGGTGTCTTCTGAAAATCAACCAAACGAGTTGGAATTTATAACAACAATCCTTTCATTTATAAAAATGAAGGGCTTTTTTTTGCCGTAAGCTCAAAAAAAAGGTTTAATTTTGTAAGCTAATTCTCAATGGAATAATGATAATGTGCAATTTTGCAATGTGCAAACAAGTATTTGAGGATTTTAAATCGAAAAATAAGAAAAATGGGTTTATTTAATATTTTTAGCAAAGAAAAGAAAGAGACGCTTGATCAGGGTTTGTCTAAGACTAAAGAAAGTGTGTTCTCGAAACTGACACGGGCCGTTGCCGGCAAATCGAAAGTAGATGAGGAGGTACTCGATAACCTGGAAGAGGTACTAATAACTTCGGATGTGGGTGTTGAAACCACCTTGCGCATTATCGAACGGATTGAAAAGCGGGTGGCGCAGGATAAATATGTAAATACCACGGAGCTGAATGGGATTCTGAAAAATGAAATCGCAGCCTTGTTGGGCGAAAATAATTCCGATACTCCAATTGATTTTGATGGCGTGTTGCCTCATACGCCTTATGTGATCATGGTGGTAGGCGTAAATGGCGTGGGCAAAACTACCACTATCGGTAAGTTGGCATATCAGTTTACCAAAGCAGGGAAAAAAGTATATCTTGGTGCTGCCGATACTTTTCGTGCGGCTGCTGTTGATCAATTGGTCATTTGGGGCGAACGTGCCGGGGTGCCAGTGATTAAGCAAAAAATGGGTGCCGATCCGGCATCTGTTGCTTATGACACTATAGCTTCTGCCAAAGCCAATAATGCCGATGTGGTGATAATTGATACAGCAGGACGTTTGCATAATAAGATCAACCTGATGAACGAGTTGACCAAGATTAAAAATGTGATGCAAAAAGTTGTGCCGGATGCACCGCATGAGGTTTTGTTAGTGTTAGATGGCTCCACAGGGCAGAATGCTTTTGAACAAGCTAAACAATTCACTAAGGCAACGAACGTTACAGCATTGGCTATTACTAAGCTTGATGGAACAGCTAAAGGTGGCGTGGTCATAGGAATTTCAGATCAATTTAAAATTCCCGTAAAATATATAGGTTTAGGAGAAGGAATGGAACATTTGCAGGTGTTTGATAAAGAAAAATTTGTAGAAACTCTGTTTGAATAGAGAATTATAAATTCAGGGAAGCTTGAGTTATATGGTTTTATGTTTAGTGGTAGCTTGTAAACTCAGCTTAAATGAAATAGATTAATATGTCAGTTGAAAATATAAATAAGGGAATAGTCGATGTGGTAACACTTGGTTGTTCGAAAAATCTGGTTGATTCGGAGCAGTTGATGCGTCAGTTTGATGCGCTTGGTTATCGTGTGAGGCACGATGCCAAAAATCCGGATGGTGAAATTGTAATTGTAAATACCTGTGGGTTTATTGGCGATGCCAAAGAAGAAAGTATTAATACTATTCTGCAATTTGCTGATTTGCGCAAAAAGAATAAAATTGGTAAGCTTTTCGTGATGGGTTGCCTGTCTGAACGCTATTTAAAAGAATTGAGTTTAGAAATTCCCGAAGTAGATAAGTTTTATGGAAAGTTCGATTATGTCGATATTTTGAAAGAAATAGGGCAGGAGTACCGGGCTGATTTGCGGTTGGAGCGTACATTGACAACGCCGAACCATTACGCCTATATCAAAATTTCAGAAGGATGTAACCGCACTTGTTCGTATTGCGCTATTCCGATTATTACTGGTCGTCATCGTTCACGTTCGATGGAGGATATAGAAAATGAAGTGAAAGGATTGGTGGCGAATGGTGTAAAAGAATTTCAGTTGATAGCACAGGATTTGTCTTATTACGGACAAGACCGTTATAAAACATTGAAGCTGGCCGAATTGACTGAACGCCTTTCGGATATTCAGGGTGTGGAATGGTTGCGATTGCATTATGCCTATCCAACTCAATTTCCATACGATATTCTGAAGGTGATGCGTGAACGCGACAATGTTTGTAATTACCTGGATATTGCTTTGCAGCATGTGAGCGATAATATGCTGACCAAAATGCGACGCAACATCACTTCTTCCCAAACCTACGAATTGATTGACCGGATTCGCACTGAAGTGCCCGATATTCATTTGCGGACTACCTTGCTACTGGGGCATCCCGGAGAAACGGAAGCTGACGTGGAAGAATTGAAAGAATTTATCCGTAAAGCCCGGTTTGAACGTTTAGGTGCGTTCGCATTTTCAAACGAAGAAGGAACGTTTGCTTATAAAACCTATGCCGATGATATTGAAGATGAAGTAAAGCAAAGGCGCGTTGATGAAATAATGTCTATACAGCAAGGCATTTCTGCCGAAATAAACCAAACTAAAATAGGCAACACGTTGAAAGTGATGATTGACCGGGTTGAAGATGAGTATTTTGTTGGGCGGACCGAATACGATTCGCCGGAAGTAGATCCAGAAGTGCTTATTCCTATTTCTGCCAAAGGAGTTAAGCAAGGAGAATTTTATAACGCAAAAATAGTTGATGCAACGGATTTTGATCTTTATGGTATTTAAATTACTTTTTAGAATAGGTCTGGTCTGTTTCCCTGCAAATGTCTGTAACTTGTAACTGAAATATCTAATTATGAACCACAAAGAATTGATAGCCAGCATGGCCGCAAAATTAAATGCGCCAAAATCAATAGTAGCTGATTTGTTGGAGACAACGGTTACTACTTGTACTGAATTGTTAGTTGAAGAGAAGACTATTGGATTTCAGAGCTTTGGTAATTTTGAAGTGCGTAAAAAGGAAGAGCGTCTGTCGGTTCATCCATCTACGCAAATTCGTACGCTAATTCCCCCAAAACTAGTAGTGAATTTTAAACAAAGTAATATCCTGAAAGATAAACTTAAAAACCTTCGTCATAATGAATAAGGAAAAAATTTCATCTCAGGAGATTATCGACCTCGTTTCATCAAAATCATCTGTAAGTAAACGTGTTGCAGAGGAATTTCTTAAAGTGTTGATTTCTTCTATTGAAGAAGCATTGCTGGCTGGTGAAGTTGTTAAGATTAAAAATTTCGGAACCTTTAAGCTGCTGTGGAATGAACCACGCAAAAGTGTAAATGTTCAAACTGGTGATGATATCCTGTTGGCTGGTTATCATAAAGTCAGCTTTACACCTGATACAATCCTGAGAGACTTGGTAAATGAACCATTTGCACATCTGCTCCCAGTTGAATTGGACTCGGAAAATCCGGAACCAATTCAAGAAAAAACAGATGTTGCGCTTGATCCATTGCGAATTTTTACAGATCAGGCAGCTGAAATTAAAGATCTTCTGTCTGAAATTCAAGCTTTATCCTCTGCGGGAGATAGCAAAATATTAAAAGAAGAATCTGAGCCGGTTTTGCCGGTTGAATCAACGGTTGTGGCAGAAGATGTCTATAAGCTGATTCAGGAAGAGTCGGTTGTTGAACATATCCAAGAAGAGCAAGTGGCTATTCAGATTCCAAATGAGGTGACAGAACCAGTTCAAACGCAAAAGGAAGCTGGACCGATTCAAGAAAGTCCTGTTGAATTTGTTTATGAAGAAAAACATCAAAAGTCTATCGTGACTGAAATTGACAAACAGCAACCTGTTGACTCCGTGGTTTCTATTCATGAAGAACGACAATTCAATGATGAAAATAAATCGGGACAGTCCGTAAACTCTATTCCAGAGTTAGATTCCATGGAGTTTCTAAAAGATATAAAACCTAGACGAAAACGCAAGGTTTGGTTGTTGATTGTGATTGTTATTGCGGTGATTGTGGGTTTGAGTGCCGGACTTTATTTGTTTTGCCCGCCTGTTACTGATTTTACAAATAGCAGTATCGAAAAGGTTGGAAAAATAACGGATAATGTGGTTGCGTCTGTGGCTAATTTGTTTCATACAAAACCGAAACAAACTCCTCCGGTAGCCCGGACAATTATTGTCCCTAAAGATACTATGGTTAATGATTCTGTTGATGATGAGGTTGCTGTTGTAGAAAAAGAATCAGTTGATAGCCTTCAGGTAATGTTTGATAATCCAAGGGTGTATACTAAGTTTATTGGAAGTGAGGTTGTGAAACCTGGTAATCGGCTGACAATTATGTCAAAAAAATACTATGGAAATAAGGATTTTTGGGTCTATATTTATGAGGCCAATAAAGAAAATATACCTAATCCGGACAGAATTTCAGAAGGAACGGTTATTCGTATCCCTAAATTAGATTCACGATTAATTGATGTGACAAATCCACGTTGTATAAAGAAAGCTAAAGAATTGCATGACGTTTATGTGAAGAATAAAGTTAATTGAAGGGTCCGTCTTTTTTATTTGGATTCTTTGTTAATGGCTTTTAATTAGGAAGTTCTGCATTTGTTTACAAATTGTAGAACTTTTTTAATTCAAAAAGGTGAAAAAGATGAATGGAATTCAGCATTGAAATGCTAGTGTACTTAATAATCTAAATTCTGGTTAATAGATATTAAATCAGTGCTTTGACCTTTCAAATAACACTATATTTGCTCAACAAAAAAACAACAATACAAACATAAAACAATATGATTCAAACTGTTGATATTAGGGAACTTAATGAACGCATAGAAAAGCAAAGCTCTTTTGTAGACGCATTAACCATGGGAATGGATAAGGTAATTGTTGGTCAAAAACACTTAGTAGAGTCGTTATTGATAGGATTACTTTCTGATGGTCACATTTTACTTGAAGGTGTGCCGGGTTTGGCAAAAACTTTAGCAATTAAAACTTTGTCAGATTTGATTAAAGGCAATTATAGTAGAATTCAGTTTACGCCGGATTTATTACCTGCAGATGTTATTGGTACTATGATTTATAGTCAAAAGAATGAGGAATTCAGCATTAGAAAAGGACCTATTTTTGCTAATCTTGTTTTAGCAGATGAAATTAACCGTGCTCCGGCGAAAGTTCAGAGTGCTTTGCTTGAAGCGATGCAGGAGCGTCAGGTGACAATTGGAGAACATACCTACAAATTGGAGGAACCATTCTTAGTAATGGCAACTCAGAACCCAATTGAACAAGAGGGAACTTATCCGCTTCCTGAGGCTCAAGTTGACCGCTTTATGCTGAAAGTAATTATTAATTATCCTAAGAAAGAGGAAGAAAAATTGATTATTCGTCAGAATTTATTGAAAGAGAAACCAACTGTACTTCCAATATTAACTCCAAAAGATATTATCGAAGCTCGTGATGTTGTACGTCAGGTTTATATTGACGAAAAAATAGAACGTTATATTGTAGATATTGTTTTTGCTACTCGTTATCCACAAGATTATGGTTTGGACTCTTTGAAAGAAATGATTTCTTTTGGAGCTTCTCCCCGTGCTTCAATCAATCTGGCTTTAGCAGCCCGTGCTTATGCATTTATTAAACGCAGAGGTTATGTGATTCCAGAAGATATTCGTGCCGTTTGTTACGATGTATTACGTCACCGTATTGGCTTAAGCTATGAAGCAGAAGCGAACAACATGACTTCAGATGAAATTATTACTGAAATTCTGAATACTGTTGAAGTGCCTTAATTAATTTCTAACTAATGATTAGGAATCAAGAAACTGATAATTGGAAATTGAAAAATTGAATTTGTGGAAACCAGTGAATTAATAAGGAAAGTACGTAAGATTGAAATCAAGACTCGTGGTTTGTCGAAGAATATTTTCGCAGGAGAATACCATTCGGCTTTCAAAGGTCGAGGTATGACTTTTGCGGAAGTTCGTGAATATCAGTATGGTGATGATATTCGATCGATTGATTGGAATGTGACTGCACGATTTGGTCATCCATACATTAAAGTGTTTGAGGAAGAACGTGAGTTGACGGTTGTATTGCTGATTGACGTTTCCGGTAGTCGTGAGTTTGGTACTGTATCTCAACTTAAAAAAGATATATTTACTGAAGTTGCTGCAACTCTTGCTTTTTCTACCATACAAAATAACGATAAAATTGGAGTGATTTTCTTTTCAGATAAGGTAGAGAAATTTATTCCTCCCAAAAAAGGAAAGAAACATGTTCTTCATATTATCCGGGAGTTGATTGATTTTAAACCGGAAAGTAACCAAACTGATATAGCCGGAGCATTACGTTATTTTACTAATGCGATAAAAAAGAGTTCTACAGCGTTTATTATTTCCGATTTTATTGATACTAATTTTGAACGGGAATTGACAATTGCAAGTAGAAAACATGATGTTGTAGCTTTGCAGGTTTATGATATTAGAGAAACAGAATTACCTAATGTTGGTTTGGTTAAACTGAAAGATGCTGAATCAGGAGAGCGTATTTGGATAGATACTTCTGACAAAAGGCTCCGAACAACTTTCAAACATGCTTGGGGCGAAAGTCAGTTGGCCTTGCAAAAATCATTTATTAAATCAGGGGTTGATATGGTTTCTATGAGTACTTCCGAAGATTATGTTCGGGCTCTGATGAAATTGTTTAAGATGAGAGCCTAAATAACAATTGACAATTTGTAGTTGACAATTTTTTATTTGTATGAGAAAATTCTTTTTTTTAGTTTTAGTGTTCTTTGCTTTTGCACACCCTTATTTGAGTGCGCAGAAAATAACTGTAAATGCAAAATTGGACTCTACGGTTATTTGGATTGGTAGCCAAACGCGTTTGACTTTCGAGGTATCTCAGCAGCCAAAGCAAAAAGTGAGCATGCCACTCTTTTCTGACACAATTGTAGGTGGGTTGGAAACTGTAGAACCAATGAAAATCGATACAAGCAAATCGCCAGATGGACAGTTGATTGTTGCTCAACATTATTTGGTTACGTCGTTTAAAGATTCACTAATATACATTCCACCATTCCCTTTTGTCGTGAATGGAGACACGGTTTGGTCAAAATCCCTTTCTCTTAAGGTTGTACAGCCATTTAAGATTGATACCGCTTCGCACAAGATTGCCGATATCAAGCCAGTATTAAACTCGAAATTCAACTGGTCTGATCTTTTCTTTAAGCTCTTCTTGGGACTTCTGATTCTTGGGTTGTTGATTGTTTTGTTTGTTCTATACCAAAAATACTTCAAGAAGAAGCCTGAATTGAGTGATAAGGAGCTAAAATTGCTTTTACCAGCTCATGAGGTTGCTTTGAAGCAACTCGATAAAATTAAACAAGAAAAACCTTGGCAACATGGCAGGTCAAAAGAATACCATACAGAATTGACGGATGTTATTCGAGAATATATTGAAAGAGTCTTTAAAATAAACAGTATGGAACTGACCTCTGAAGAAATTTTGGAACATTTGCGCATGATGAAAGTGGAGCAAAAATCAACTTATTTAAGTTTGCAGCAAATATTGAGATTAGCTGATTTGGTTAAATTTGCAAAATGGAATGCGCTCCCTGACGAACATGAATTAAGTCTTCAAAATGCTTATTTATTTATCAACCAAACAAAAGTAGAAGATGTTAAGCCGGTTGAAGAAATTAAAACAGAAGAATTGACTGAAAAGAAGTAGTTGGCTTTCAGTTCTTGTTTTTCAATAATCATAATATAACAATGACGTTTCATAATCCTGAATATCTGTTTTTATTGTTGCTACTTATTCCTGTCGTATTTTGGTACGTTTGGGAAATGCATGATTCGGATGCAAGTTTGCAAATTTCTTCGCATCGCAATTTGAGACAGTTTCCAAAAAGCAAAAAAATAAAATTAAGGCATATTCCATTTGTTCTAAGAACTTTGGCAATAACTTGTATTATTATAGCGTTAGCACGTCCACAAGCTTCTAACAGCTGGAGAACCCAGAATACCGAAGGTATAGACATAATGATGGCATTAGATCTCTCGGGTACGATGATGGCGGAGGATTTGAAACCTAATCGATTAGAAGCTGCTAAGGCTGTTGCTTCTGAATTTATTCTGTCAAGACCTAACGATAATATTGGGTTGGTAGTTTTTGCCCGTGAAAGTTTTACTCAATGTCCGTTGACAACTGATCATGCTGTATTGATAAACTTGTTTAATGGTGTAAAATATGGGTTGATTGAAGACGGTACAGCTATTGGACTTGGCTTAGCCAATGCTGTAAACAGAATAAAGGACAGCAAATCAAAGTCAAGAGTTATCATTTTGTTGACTGATGGTTCTAATAACAGTGGTGATATTGCTCCTATAACGGCTGCTGAGATAGCTAAAACATTTGGTATCAGAATATATACTATTGGAGTAGGAACTCGCGGGGTGGTAAATATACCCGTTCAAACTCCAATTGGAATTCAATATCAGCAAGTTCAATCAGAATTTGATGAAAAATCTTTGCAAAATATCGCTAATCTGACAGGTGGAAAATATTTTGGTGCAACAGATAATTCAAAGCTTCGCCACATTTATCAGGAAATTGACCAATTGGAAAAGACGAGAATTAAGGTTCATCAGTTTAATAAGAAAGATGAGCAATTCTACGTTTTTGCTATGCTGGCATTTATATTTCTGACTTTAGAAATTCTTTTAAGAAATACAGTTTTTAGAAAGATTCCTTGATAGGACTATGATTACAAATTTACGAACTTTTCAAACTATTTAAAACAGAATGTTTAGATTTGCTCATCCGGAATTTTTATTTTTACTCCTTTTAGTTCCCTTATTGATTGGAGTATTCATTTATACCAGCATACAGAAACGTCGAAATATTCAAAAATTCGGGAATCCTGATTTATTGGCTCAATTGATGCCTAACGTTTCAAAAATTCGACCACAAGTTAAGTTTTACTTTCAACTTGCAGCCGTATTTTTGCTTGTTATCATAATTGCCCAACCTCAATTCGGTACTAAGGTAGAGAAAGAGAAACGAAAAGGGATAGAAGTGATGATTGCACTTGATGTGTCAAATTCCATGTTGGCACAAGATGTATTGCCTAGTAGATTAGAGAATGCAAAACAGGTGTTATCAAAGCTGGTGGATGATATGAATGATGACAAAATCGGATTAGTTGTTTTTGCAGGTGATGCGTATACACAGTTGCCAATTACCGTCGATTATGTTTCTGCCAAGATGTTTTTGTCTACCATTTCGCCGCAATTGGTACCGCGTCAGGGAACTGCGATAGGAAGTGCAATCGATTTAGCGATAAAATCATTTGGTCCAAAAAGTAATGTTGGGCGAGCTATAATTCTGATTACTGATGGTGAAAATCATGAAGATGATGCAATTGGAGCAGCTAAATTAGCCGCCGAAAATAATATTATTGTCCATGTAGTTGGTATGGGAAAAGCGGATGGATCGCCAATTCCAGTTCCCGGGACTATGAGTTTTTGGAAAGATAAAGATGGCAATGTGGTTGTTTCGAAGCTAAATGAGCAAATGTGTAAGGAAATTGCTTTGGCTGGCAAAGGCACCTATGTACATGCTGATAATGGTAGTGGTGCTTATCGTGTAATAAATAAAGAACTTGATAAGTTGGCTAAATCAGACATTAAATCAAATGCTTTTTCAGAGTATAATGAACAATTTCAGTCATTTGCATTACTGGCTTTATTGATTCTCGTTGTAGATTTCTTTGTTTTTAACAGAAGGAATAAACGGCTAAGTAAATTGCAAATCTTTGATTTAAAAGATAAAGTCACTCAAAATTGATCATTATTTTATAATTCAGTCAATGAAAAAAGTAATATATATATTGATGATGAGCGTATTGACGGTCTCGGTCTATGCTCAAAAGGAAAGCGGCGATGTTAGAAGTGGAAATAAATTGTATAAAGCATCCAAATTTACAGAAGCAGAAATTGCTTATCGCAAAGGGCTTCTGAAAAATTCCAAATCTTTTGAAGCAAATTATAATTTGGGAAATGCTTTGTTTCGGCAGAAAAAATATTCTGAGGCTCTAGAAAAATATAATAATGCTATTTCGCTAAAGCCAACGGAGAAAACTAACATAGCTGCAGCTTTTCATAATACAGGTAATTCATTATTACTTGACAACAAGATTGAAGAAAGTATAAAAGCCTATGAGATGGCATTGAAAAATAATCCGAAAGATAATGAAACCCGTTATAATCTTGCTTATGCACAAGCCTTGTTGAAGAAACAAAATAAAGATAAAAATAAGAATAAAGACAAGGATAAAAATAAAGATCAGAACAAAGATAACAAACAAGATCAACCAAAACAGGATCCAAAACCCAAAGAACAACCTCAACAACCTCAGCAACAAAAGCAGCAGATGTCAAAAGAGAATGCTCAACAAATTTTAGATGCTTTACAACAAGATGAGAAAAATGCTCAAGATAAGGCAAAAAAACAGCAGGTTAGGGGAACTAAAAAGGCTGATAAAGATTGGTAATTATTTGATAATTGAAAATGCTTTGACTTGAAGAAAATAATATGAAACGCAGAATTTTATTTATATCATTATCGCTATTTTTGCTTAATTCGTTGATTGTGAAGGCTGATGAACCTGTTCGCTTTTCTGCTTCTGCACCTTCAACTGTAGTTTTAAACAGTCCATTTCAATTAGTATACACTGTAAACGCATCAGGAAAAGATTTACGTGTCCCAGAAATTAATAATTTTGAAGTATTAGCTGGACCATTTCAGTCTCACAGTTCCAGTATTCAAATTGTTAACGGAAGACAATCTTCTTCTGAATCAAATTCATATACTTATACGCTCCAAGCTCAGAAGACAGGTACCTTTACTATCCCATCAGGCAGCATAATTGTTGGAGGCCAGAAATATACTTCCAATGGAGTTTCAATAAAAGTATTACCTGCTGATGCTCCATCAAAATCACAAGGAGGTCAAGGCGGCTCCAGAGGAAGTCAAGCGTCTATTTCTAATGATAATATCTTTATCCGAACCGATGTTTCCAAAACAAATGTCTACGAACAAGAGGCTATTTTGGTGACTTATAAATTATACACGCTGGTGGATGTGGTTCAATGTAACCCCAAAAAGATGATTGATTTCAATGGTTTCATGAAACAAGACATTGATCAACCAACAAATAAGCAGTTTTCACTAGAGAACTATAATGGGAGAAACTATACTTCAGTAGTTTTGTATAAATTTTTACTTTATCCTCAACACTCTGGCGTTCTTCAGTTGGATAAATGGAATTTTGAAGCTGTTATTCAGGTAAAGAATAGAGCTGCTGTCCGGAGCATATTCGATGATTTCTTTGATTCATATAGTAATGTCTCGAAAATAATTACTGCACCGGCGGTAAAGATAAATGTAAATGCGCTTCCAGAAGGGAAACCAGCAGCATACACTGGTACAGTAGGGCATTTTAATATGAATTCTTCTCTTTCAGCTAATCAAGTCAAAGCTAATGATGCTGTTACTCTGAAAATAAATATTGAGGGTAGTGGCAATATGAAACTGATTAAAAACCCGGTTATAAAATTCCCTGATGGTTTTGAGGCTTACGATCCTAAAGTAAGCAACAACTTTAAAACTACTGCAGCTGGTGTTTCCGGAAGTAAAGTTATTGAATACATGGTTATTCCGCGTCATTCAGGGAACTTTGAGATACCTTCAGCTGAATTTTCTTATTTTGATACACAGGCAAAAACATATAAAACTTTACGTACTCCTGTTTATAAATTACAGGTTGCAAAAGGTGCGGGAGGTGAAAGTTCGCCTGTAGTTAGCAGTTATGTTGACAAAGAAGATGTAAAACAATTGAGTAAGGATATTCGCTATATTCAGACCGATAAATTCGCGTTGTCAAAAGAAGAAGAACCGCTGTTCGGAACTTATATTAGTTGGTTGATGTATCTGATTCCATTGTTAGTTTCATTGATATTATTCATCCTGTTCAGAAAACAAGCGAAAGAAAATGCAGATATAAGTCTGGTGAAAAATAAGAAAGCAAACAAAGTAGCCCAAAAGCGCTTGAAGTTGGCGCAAAAGCTATTGAAGGAAGGAAATAAGGATAAATTCTATGAGGAGGTAATGAAAGCCACCTGGACTTATCTGAGTGACAAATTATCGATACCAGTATCTTCATTAACGAAAGATAAAGTTGAATCAGAATTGACAGGTTACAATGTTGAATCAGTTCATATTAATAAATTCGTGTCTATTTTGAATACGTGCGAATTTGCCCGTTATGCTCCAAATTCCGGACAACAAGAAATGGGGAATTTATATGCTGAAACGATTCAGGCAATAAGTGAGCTGGAAGAGATTTTCAAAAAATAATAACACGTTATTTCTAACATTATATGAGACGTATCATTCTGTTTATATCATTGGTTTTTTGTTTTAATGCTTTCAGTATTGCTCAATCAAATACATTAAAACAGGCTAATAGTTTGTATATAAAAGGCGATTATTTGTCTGCAGCTAAGCAATATGAAAAGATATTATCAAACGAAGGTGTTGCTCCTGAATTATATTTTAATTTGGGTAATGCCTATTATAAAACTAATGAACTGGGGCGTTCTATCTTGAATTATGAACGTGCCCTTCGTCTTGCACCATCGTATGAAGATGCCCGGTTTAATTTAGAAATGGCTCAATTGAAAGTTGTTGATAACTCAGTTCAATCTTCGACTTTCTTTTTAGGCCGTTGGATTGAGAATTTTATAAAATTGTTTACACCAAATCAGTGGCTGTATAGCAGTTTTGCATTGTTTGTACTGACATTGACTTTGGTGTTTTTGTTTATATTTGGAGCCACACTTTTTATTCGAAAAACGTCATTTCATACTGCCGTAGTACTTCTGGTGTTAAGTGTTTTGAGCTTTGTCTTTGCGGGAGTGCGTAAAGATCAGTTGATTAATCATCGTGAGGCCATTGTTATGACTGGTGTAGTGACTGTGAAAAGCTCACCAGATAAAAGTGGAACAGATTTGTTTCAACTTCATGAGGGAACTAAAGTAAAGGTCAAGAGTTCATTAGGTACTTGGTGTGAAATAAAACTAGGCAATGGAAATGTGGGGTGGGTAGAACAAACCAATATCGAGAAAATATAGTAATCGCATTATTTTATTTCTGAACTAATTCCAAATTAAATCAACCAATATCTACAGATTATGAATCTAATGGAAATTTTAAAACAGTTGGATACTAATCTGTTTTTGCTAATTAATGGACTTCATTCTGCTTTCTTTGACTTATTCATGTTTACAGTTAGTGGAACGCTGACATGGGTTCCATTGTATGCGGCTGTTTTATATGTAATCGTAAGACATTGGAAGCGAGAAGCAATTTGGTTGATCTTGGCATTAATCCTTTGTGTTGTGATATCAGATCAAGTTGCATCTGGTTTACTTAAACACATGATTAAACGGCTTAGACCATCTCATGTTGAAAGCCTAAAAGACCTTATTCATTTAGTGAAGGGATATAGTGGAGGCATGTATGGATTTGCTTCATCTCATGCAGCTAATGCTTTTGGATTCGCCTTACTTTCTTCTTTGTTTTTTAGACAAAAATTTTATTCCTATTGTATTTTTACTTGGGCGTTTATTACAGCCTATTCTCGTATTTATTTAGGAGTACATTATCCATTGGATATCTTAGGAGGTATTTTTGTCGGATTTGTTGCTGCCTTAATTTGCTATTTACTGATAAGTAAATTCCGCCCCAGTTTAATTCAACATGAAGCAGAAAATGCCATTGAGCAGTCTACGATAATAGTTCCTCTGTCAGTATTAGGATTGAGTTTTTTTGCAATAGTCGTGTATAGTTTTGTGGGGTAGTCTTAAGAAATGGTCTTAATTCGATTTAAGTGGCAGTAAGAGTTAAATTCGTACTGCCACTCCTTTTTCTTTCAAGAATGTCTTTAATTCAGGAATTCCTATTTCCTTATAATGAAAAATGCTTGCAGCTAAAGCAGCATCCGCTTTTCCTGCATCGAAAACATCTACAAAATGTTCCATTGTTCCGGCGCCGCCGCTGGCAATGACAGGCACATTTACGGCTTCTGAAACAGCGCGTGTTATATCAAGCGCAAATCCATCTTTAGTTCCGTCATTGTTCATGGATGTTAGTAAAATTTCTCCGGCACCGAGAGCTACAGCTTGTTTAGCCCATTCGACGGTTTTAATATCAGTAGGAATTCGTCCGCCATTCAAAAAAACAAACCATTCTCCATTAATATATTTTGTGTCAATAGCTAATACCACGCACTGACTTCCAAATTGAGCTGCCAGATCGCTAATTAATTGCGGGTTCCGAACAGCAGAAGTGTTCACGGAAATTTTATCAGCACCACAAGCCAGCAAAACGGAAACGTCTTCTACGCTGGAAATACCACCCCCAACAGTAAAGGGAATGTTGATGTGTTTGGCAATGCGTGTGACGAGTTCAGACAAAGTCTTCCGTTTTTCGTTAGTGGCCGTAATATCAAGGAAAACCAATTCATCAGCTCCCATTTTGGCATACAAAGCTCCCAGTTCAACCGGATCACCAACATCGGTGATGTTTTCAAAATTAATGCCCTTTACTGTTTGTCCATTTTTAATATCCAGACACGGAATAATACGTTTTGCTAACATCTTATCTATTTCGTAATTGTGAATTCGTACATTAATATTAATCTCAGCTGAAGAATACAGGCTTAACCTTCAACTAAAGCAGATTTATCTTCGTTCCAGCTGCCTAACGTAACTGTTTGAATGGTATTTACAAGGCTTTTGTCGTAAGGACGTTCTACCCGGACGTAATTGCTGGTAAATCCGACCATGTTTTCTCCGTTATGCCTGCTTTCCCACAATACCTGAACAGTTCTGCCAATCTGCTTTTCGTAGAATATTCTGGTTTTTTCGTCGGAAACGAGGTGAAGTACGTCGCTTCGATGTTTGCGTTCCTGATTTGAAACGGAATGGGCAATTTCAAGCATTTTTGTGCCAGAACGTTCGGAATAGCTGAAAACGTGCAATTGCGATATGTCCAGCGACTTTATAAAGGTCATTGCCTGATCAAATAATTCGGCCGTTTCACCACGTACTCCAACAATGACATCGACACCTATAAATGCATCCGGAATTATATTTTTTATTCTAGAAACCTTTTGGGCAAATACTTCGGTTGTATAGCGGCGTTTCATTAGCTGCAGCACTTCATTTGATCCAGATTGCAGCGGGATATGAAAGTGCGGCATAAAATGACGGCTTTTGGAAACGAATTCAATTAATTCGTCCGTTAGTAGGTTTGGCTCAATGGACGAAATGCGAAAGCGAATCTCATCGGGCAAAGCATCCAACGCTTTTACCAAATCGAAGAAATTCTCACCCGTTGATCTTCCAAAGTCGCCCGTGTTTACACCGGAAAGTACAATTTCTTTTGCTCCTTCAGCAATGGCTTGTTTTGCCATGTCTAACGTTTCTGCGATTGTGGCATTGCGACTTCGCCCACGGGCAAACGGGATGGTGCAATACGTACAAAAATAATCACATCCATCTTGAACTTTCAGGAAAAAACGGGTCCGGTCATCGCGCGAGCAAGAAGGTTTAAATTCTTTGACTTTTGCAATTTCAGCCCGATGGATTTCACCGGTTTTTGTATCATCTCGTTTGTTGAGATAATCTAAAATGCTATATTTCTCATTCGCTCCAAGTACAAGATCAACGCCTTCGATATTGGCTATTTCGTCTGGTTTTAACTGGGCATAACAACCGGTTACCACCATGATTGAGTTTGGATGAAGCCGATTGAGCCGATTTATAGCCTGACGGCATTTATGATCAGCTGTATCTGTTACCGAACAGGTATTTATAATGCATACATCAGCCTGTTCGCCTGGTTTGGCCTTGACAAATCCTTCATCGCTGAGCTGTTTGCCTATGGCTGATGTTTCAGCAAAATTAAGCTTACAACCTAAGGTGTGGTAAGCAACTTTTTTATTATTGAATAGTGTGTTGTCGATCATTTTCTAAATGCAAATTTGCAGGCGCAAAGATAGTAAAAATAGTGCATAAAGGGATTTAAAACTGTTTTACGATATTTTTTTTAAGTTCATAATTAGATTCTTATGAAATTTGAATCAGTAAATGAAATTTACGATAAAAGTATAATAGTAGCCTGCAAGACCTATTTTCATTGAATTCGCAGGCATTATTTTGCTAACGATAACAAAATTGTGTACTTTTGCACGTTATTATTGAAGAGTAAAATAGCAACAGGTCTGTTTTGAAAATTGATATTCATCTCATTGACAATAATTCGTTTAAGTAATATTAATTGTGAAATTCAATTTTAAAAATGGAATATAATACCGTCATCAAGCCCCAAAATAAGCTTTTGGAAGTTGATTTTAAAGAAATCTGGCAGTATCGTGATTTGTTTTCCATGTTTGTAAAACGTGATATCATAACTCAATACAAGCAAACTATTCTCGGTCCAGCTTGGTTTTTTATCCAACCTGCACTTACAACCATTATGTATATGATTGTGTTTGGTGGAATTGCAGGAATTTCAACCGATGGCTTACCACAGCCTATGTTTTATTTAGCTGGCATCGTTTGTTGGCAATATTTTTCGGATTGTTTGAATAAAACTTCTTCTACCTTTACAACTAATCAAGGTATATTTGGTAAGGTATATTTTCCCCGTATGATCGTACCACTTTCTACCGTTGCTTCGAATTTGGTCCGTATGGGAATTCAATTCTTGCTTTTTGTTGTAGTGTATATTTATTATCTGGTTACAGGAGTGCATATTGTTCCCAATATCTATATTCTGCTTTTGCCACTTGTTGTTATAATGCTCGCCGGCTTGTCGCTAGGTTTTGGTATTATAATATCATCCATGACTACCAAGTACCGGGATTTAACTATCCTTTTTACATTCATTGTACAACTCTGGATGTATGCAACTCCGATTATTTATCCATTGAGCACTATGTCGCCTAAACGTCAATGGATTATGGCGCTTAATCCGGTTACGTCGCTTGTTGAAACTTTTAAGTATGGAACAATGGGTGTGGGAACTTTTAGTTGGGGACAATTGGGTTACAGTTTTGGTTTTATGATTGTGCTTCTTGCAATTGGCATTGTGATTTTTAATAAAGTTCAGCGCTCATTCATGGACACTGTTTGATAATAGAATTTATATTGTATATGAGATATTTGTATATTTTTGCCACGCTGTTCTTTACAGTTTATGGGCAAATGATTTTGAAATGGAGAATCTCCCAGCTTGGATTTGCTTTGCCTGATTCAGGTATTGTTGATAAGTTTGCTGCATTGTTCCGTTTGGTTTTTGATCCATTTATTTTATCGGGATTTGTTTCAGCTTTTGTGGCTTCCATGTTTTGGATGGCAGCTATGACTAAATTTCAAATTACCGAAGCCTATCCGTTTATGAGTTTAGCTCCAGCGCTGGTTTTCTTACTTGGTGTTTGGTTGCTTGGCGAAACATTTACGGTAGGCAAAGTGGTAGGGTTGATTCTGATAATTGTTGGTTTGATTGTTACAGTAAAATACTGATATGAAGAAGTTAGCCATTATTGGTGCCAGTTATTTGCAGTTGCCACTTGTTTTGAAAGCGAAAGAAGTTGATGTTGAAACCCATTGTTTTGCCTGGGAAGATGGTGCTGTTTGTAGAGAGTTTGCCGACTATTTTTATCCAATTTCAATTTTGGAGAAAGAGCAAATTTTAGAAGTCTGTCAGCGTGTTGAGATTGACGGTATAACAACCATTGCTTCGGATGCGGCAGTTCCTACAGTTTGTTTTGTCGCTGGTAAAATGGGATTGACAGGAAATAATTTCAACGATTCCTCAGTGGCAACAGATAAGTATTTGATGCGTAAACAATTCGCCGAATTTCATGTGTCTTCTCCAAAATTCGTAATTGCGAATGGAGATTATGCTGTTGAAAATTTTAGACTTCCAGTAATTGTTAAACCTACTGATCGGTCTGGTAGTCGTGGCGTAATGAAAATAAATAATTTTGTTGATTTGCAGGCGGCTGTTGAACGGGCACAACAGGAGTCGTTTACTCATAAGGCAATTATTGAAGAATATATATCCGGTTCGGAGGTGAGTGTGGAAAGCATTTCGTGGCAGGGAAAGCATTTTATTCTGGCGATCACTGATAAAGTAACAACAGAAGAACCTTATTTTGTTGAATTAGAACATCATCAACCCAGTAACTTGCCGGTTGAAATTCAACAGAAAATTAAAAAGGAAACTCTGAAAGCGCTTACAGCACTAAATATAAAATATGGAGCCAGTCATGCTGAATTTAAAATTACCAAAGAGGGTGAGATTTTTGTCATTGAGGTAGGAGCAAGGATGGGTGGTGATTTTATTGGCTCTCACTTGGTGAAACTTTCAACAGGATATGATTTTTTAAAAGGAGTAATTGATGTTTCGTTAGGATATTTTGAAGAACCCGATTTGCAACATTCAATATGTGCGGGTGTTTATTTTTTATGCAAAGAAACGGAAAGATTGCTTCCGGTTATTCAGAATTTTCCAGATTATCCAGAAATTGTTGAAGCGGAAATCGCAGATACAGAATTGCATGCTATTCAGTGCAGTGCCGATAGAAGTGGATATTTTATTTATCAAGCCCAAAAACGTTTTGTTTTATGATACACTATTCAGTTATTATTCCGGTGTATAATGGTGAAACTACCGTTAAACCTTTATTTGAAAGACTCAAAGCTTTCTTTGAAGCGTCTGCTTACACGTATGAAGTTATTTTTGTTTACGATTGTGGAAAAGATAATTCCTGGAAATCATTGACGGAATTGAAAATCGCATACTCCAAAGATATAAAATTAGTCAAACTAAGCCGAAATTTTGGACAACACAACGCGTTGATTTGTGGGTTTGAACATGCAATCGGTAGTTATGTGATAACGATGGATGAAGATTTGCAGCATGCTCCTGAGGATATAAACCGATTAATTGATAAACAAAAAGAGGCTGATTTTGATGTCGTTTATGGTAAATATGAAGAATTGAGTCATTCGATTTTCCGAAATGTAAGTTCCAGAGCTTTAAAAAGGATTATTAGTATTGGAATTCCGGATATTCATCCGGATTATTCTGCATTTCGATTGATTAAAACGTCAATAGCAAAATCAACCATTGAAATGCGCAACTCATACACTTTTTTGGATGGTTATTTGTCCTGGATTACATCGAATGTTAGTTCGTGTATTGTAACGCATAACGAAAGACAGGGAGGTGTAAGCGCTTATAACTTGGGTAAATTAATCAATCATTCAATTAATATTTTTGTTACTTTCTCCGATCTCCCTGTTCGTTTTTTGAGTAAATTATCTATTGGATTACTAATCGCGATGTGCTTTTTTGCAGGCTATATTGTTGTCCGTAAAGTTGTTCTCAATGATTTGGCACTTGGTTATCCATCTATAATCCTGGCTATTGGATTTGGCGTTGGCTTGATTATGTTGGCATTGGGCATTATTGGAGAATATATTTATCGTATTAATCTGAAAACAACCAAGCGTCCGAATTATAATATTGACAAAGTGTTATAGAATTTGCATATTAAAATTATAAGCACATGAAAAAGAGATTGGCGATAATTGGTGCCGGTGAACTGGGTAATCAAATTGCTCACTTGACCGACCAGAATGATGAGCATGAGGTTTATGGTTTTTTTGATGATACCTTGTCTGTTGGAAGCATTTTGGGCAAGCATAAAGTAGTTGGTTCCACAAAAGAAATTATTTCTTTTTTTGATTTAAAACTGTTCGATTGCCTCATTGTCGGGATTGGATACCATCACATGGAAAGTAGAAAAGCTTTCTTTGAACGGTTCTCAGAAAGAATTCCATTTGCCACTATTATTCATGCTACCTGCTTCGTTGATCCTACAGCAAAAATTGCCTCAGGAGTCGTGCTATATCCCGGATGTATCATCGATAAGAATGTAGTCATTGAAGATAATGTGTTGTTGAACCTGGGAGTAATTGTATCGCATGATTCTCATATTGTCTCTCATTCATTTTTTGCCCCAGGAGTGACTGTTGCCGGATTTACCCGTATCGGTGAATGTTGCAATATCGGTGTAAGTACGACGATAATTGATAATGTAACAATTACGGATAATGTGCAAACTGGTGGTGGATCGCTTGTGATAAAAGATATTCCATTAGCCGGATTGTATGTCGGTCAGCCTGTTCGCTTAATTAGATAAATAGCTATTCAACCATATTTTAATGAAAGTATCCGGCAATAAACTAGAGGTTGATAAACAGAACAAGATTCGCTTGTTGCTTGGTTTAATGCTGATTGCTTCTCCGTGGCTGTTGTTATTTATTACCACTAATCTTCTTGCTCATCATTCAGTTTTTAATTCAGTGCCTTGCTGGTCGGACGAATTGGCTTATTGGCATGAGATTCTGTCACTCTGTCAAAAAGGATTTGATTTTGGCTATTACAGTATGAATGAGCTTTTACCAAAGTATTTGTCGTTTGGATCGCACGGTTTTGGATCTGTATCGGTTTATGCTTTGTTCGGAAAAATATTTGGTTGGAAAACTTATTCAATCGTGATTGCCAATACATTTTTTCTGTCATTAGCTTTTATATTCTTAAATTTACTAGTTAAGTTACCTTCAAAAAAGTTGCTTGTCATTCTTACTTTCTGTATGACATACACGCCTTTGATTTTGTTTTCTCCTACTTCCATGACTGAATTGCTGAATTATTCAGTGCTGATTGTTTATTTCGGACTGCTTTATGTCTATTTTAAACAAAGTAGAAAAAGCCTTCTTTTATTCCTGCTTGTATTTTGCACGACTATTTCATTTGTACGTATCATCTATATTATTCTGTTTCTTCCATTGTTATTCAAGAGAAATAAAGACTTTAAATTTGATTTGAAATTCTTGGTTTATTTCAGCTGCTGGATCTTGTTTAGTGCTTTACTTTTTGTATTCAATAATCTCTTTGTTTCCCCTTACCCAAGTTCTTTTCTCAATGAATTGCTTTCCTGTAGCGGTTTTTCTGAATTTGTTAGTAATTTTGTAGCACATTTTATCCAAAATTCCCTAAACCTGTTTAACCCAGTTTCTGAGAATCCGGTTCAGGTTTTGGGCAGGTATTTTTGTGTTTTTGTTTGTGTGATCTGTTTGATTAAATCGAATTTAATTCAAACACGATTTAAAAAGATTGAAACAGCGTATTTTGTTGTGTTTTTGATTCTTTTTTTATTTCTGTTGATAAATGTTGCTGCATACGATGTTTTCGATTGGCGTGATTACCGGGTAATGGCTCCGGTTTTATTTGGTTCTGTTTTATTCTTGATTTTAAATGAGAAACAGTTCAACTCTTACAGTTTTTTTATATTCAACCTGCTTGGAATTGTATTTTTGCTAATGTCTCCACAGATTTTGACAGCATTCAATGCGAATAGATATATAAAAACAGCTAGAAACCCGTTATTCAATCATATTGAATACAGAAAACAACCTGATTCACGTTTCGAAAATACGATTGTAGTTCAGCAGCTCGATGTGAATACAGTTTTGAATATTCCTGCAGGAATTGGAATTACTTGTTCGGATACTTTATCTGATAAACTGAATTCAAAATATATATATTCTAAAAATAAACAGGATCTCCTGACTTACAAAATTATTGATTCTAACGAATCAGGATTTTTGTATCAAAAGATTCTTGACAAATAATAACTTATCATTTATAATTAATCACTAAAGAGATGATTCCTTTCAATAAACCATATCTTACCGGAAAAGAAGCGCATTACATGTATGAGGCTGTTTTTACTGGAAAATTATCGGGCAATGGCATGTTTACTCAACGGTGCCAGGCTTACTTTGAGAAACGTTACGGCTTTCGCAAATGCTTGCTGACTACTTCTTGCACGGACGCATTGGAGATGGCTGCTATTTTATGCGATGTACAGCCTGGTGATGAAGTTATTATACCCAGCTATACGTTTGTGTCGACTGCTTTGGCATTTGTACGTCAGGGTGCGAAGATTGTTTTTGCTGACAGTCAGGCGAACCACCCGAATATCGATGCTGATAAGATTGAAGCATTGATTACACCCAAAACCAAAGTAATTGTTCCGGTTCACTATGCGGGTATGGCTTGCGATATGGATAAGATTATGAAACTGGCTGATAAATATAATTTGTTGGTAGTCGAAGATGCTGCCCAGGCAGTGGATTCATTTTATTCAGAGGCAAGTGGTAAGAGGCAAGAGGTAAGAGCATTGGGAAGTATTGGTCATCTTGCTGCTTTTTCTTTTCACGAAACGAAAAATATTATTGCCGGAGAAGGAGGGATGTTGGCTATTAATGACGAACGTTTTATCCATAGGGCTGAAATTATTTGGGAAAAGGGAACTAATCGCGCTGAGTTTTTCCGGGGCGAAGTCAATAAATACGGTTGGGTAGATATAGGTTCTTCTTTTTTACCTTCTGAAGTTATTGCAGCTTTTCTTTGGGCTCAAATGGAACATCTCGATGAAATCCAAAACAAACGGAAAGAGCATTGGAATACGTATTATGAAGCCTTGAAACCGCTTGCAGACAAAGGGTTCTTCGAATTACCCCAGATCCCGGAATATGCAACTAACAATGCACATATGTTCTACCTGGTTTGTCCTTCGTTGGAAGAAAGAACGAAGTTGATAGGCGTGTTAAAGCAAAATGAAATACTTGCCGTATTCCATTATTTGAGTTTACACAGTAGCCCTTATTATACTGAAAAACACGACGGACGTGTATTGGCAAATTGTGACAAATTTGCAGATTGTCTGGTGCGTTTACCGTTGTTTTATGAGTTGTCGGAAAACGATTTAAATAAGATTATAGCTACCATAAAATCAGTATATAATGGATAACTGACAAGAGTATTATCACATTGTCACATTACCGCATCATTCTATGAATAAAAATATAATATTGTTTCCCGTCATTTTCCTCTTGTTATTTGCTGCTTATTACAGCCTTTTAAAAGTAATTCCAGCCGATTATAACGACATTCATGATCATGCTGCGTTTGCACGTCAGATGTGTACCGGACAGATACCGTATACCGGAAACTTTTTAGTTTATCTGTTGGTCAATGTTTTTTCATTCTTTAGTGCCAAGGTGGCAGCTACAGAGATCAGTTTATGTTTTTTGTTGGCCTTTGCCGGAGTTTGCCGTTTTTATTTGTCGCAAGATAAGATTGATAATGTTGCGGGGAAGAAGAGCCGAAGCCGTACCCCGTTAAGTTATTGGTCAACCGTGTTGTTTGCTTTAAGCATGTTGTTCGTTTTTGCCATCCCGATTCCAAGCTACTTCTCGGATGATTATTTTATGTATATCGGCAATTTTGTACCTAATGTGTGGCATAATTCCACCATTCTCTTTTTATTTCCTTTCGCTATGTTGCTTTTTGAATTGTCTTACAGACAATTGCAGGAATATGAGGCAAGAAGAAACGGATGGATTTTTTTGTTAGTTGTATTGAATCTATTTATTAAGCCCAGTTACTTTTTTGTGTTTATAAGCGTTTATCCGCTTATGTTATTGTTCAAATATAAACTCAAAAAAGAGTTCTGGTATAGCATTATTCCATTGGTTATTGGATTTGCTCTTTTAATATTAGAATATTGGATTATCTATAAAACGGGTAAGCCTTCAGACAAAGGAGCTTCTTCAGTTGTCTTCTTACCATTCTATCGCAATCCCGAATTTGCAGAGTTTAATTTTATGCCGGTATCCATGTTTTTCTCGATACTTTTCCCGCTTTTATATTGTCTGCTCAATATCCCAAAAGTGATTAAAAGCCAAGTTTTCTGGTATACATTATTCTCCTTCGTTATGTCGGTATTAATTTATCTATTTATTTCCGAATCAGGGCCCAGAGCCTCTCACGGTAATTTCTACTGGCAAATTGTTATTTGTACGTGGTTATGTTTTTTTGTTTCCTTATTAGCCTTATTGAAGGACGTGAAACTGGAAGGCAAGACGATTAAAAACAGGTTTTTACTTGTAACTTATTCAATTCACGTTATACTGGGTGTAATTTATTTTGTCAGAATGTTGGTTACGGGATATTATTATTAACTGACCGTGATAATGGAATAAGCTATGGCATATAACTGGGATTATCTCGATAAAAAGGCTTACAACAATAAAGTTGGGAAGTATAAGTTTAAAAAGGAATTTAATTTTATTCTTAATAGCGGAACTGGCCATTTTGAGAAGATACTTGATGTAGCAGGTGGTTCCGGGAGATTTGCCATACCATTAAGCGAATATGCTAAACAGATTATTGTTCTGGATGCCGACGAAAATGCCCTTCAACTGCTTCAACAACGAAAACCCGAAATTGATATTATTTTAGGGGATTTTATTCAAGTGGCATTGAATGAGAAATTCTCATTTATTCAATGTATTGAAGCATTGGGCTATTTTCAAGATTGGGAAGAGTTCTTCCTGAAAATAAGGAAAGCGATGACCGATGACGCCAGATTTGTTTTTACGTATCAGAATCCTCAAAGTTGGCGTTTCTTTCTAAGGAAGATAAAGCATTGGAAAGTTGGATTCTATGCGTACAAAGAAATGAACTTGATGGAGTTGTATAAACTTTTGAATACATGCGGTTTGGAAATTGTAGAAATGCAAGGTATGAACTGGATACCTTTACCACTTGCATCTAATTCAAAATTAGTTCCGGTGTTTGAGATAATAGAGCATTTGTTTTGCCTGAGAAGGTTCTATTCTCAGAGTCCCTGGTTATTGTTTTCTGTGAAAAAGAGTCTTTGATTTCTGTGCCAGAATGGCAATTCCCTCACTAATTAGCTTACTACTAGTTTTATTGATAGCTTTTTTTTCGGAAGTTTTAATTACTTTTGTGTCTAAGAACCAGTTACCATCAATTATATTTATGCCAGCAGCGATAAAATTTGAGAATATAAGTAAACAGTATCGTTTAGGATTAGTGAGCACTCAAACGTTGAGCCATGACCTGAACCGTTGGTGGAAGATGAATATTCGCGGCAAAGAAGATCCCTATTTAAAAATTGGTGAAGTAAATGACCGTGCGCATAAAGGTGTGAGTGATTACGTGTGGGCACTGAAAGATATTGACTTCGAAGTGCAACAAGGCGATGTGTTGGGTATTATTGGTAAAAACGGTGCTGGAAAATCCACCCTGCTCAAGATTCTCTCTAAAGTCACAGCTCCTACTACCGGAACTATTAAGGCAAGGGGGCGGATAGCTTCTCTGCTCGAAGTAGGTACCGGTTTCCACCCCGAAATGACCGGACGTGAGAATATCTTTATGAATGGTGCCATTATGGGAATGAGCAAAGCGGAGATTAAACATAAATTAGATGAAATTGTAGACTTTTCCGGAGTAGAACGCTACTTGGATACTCCTGTAAAACGTTATTCCAGTGGTATGACGGTGCGTTTGGGGTTTGCCATAGCAGCTCACTTGGAACCAGAGATATTGGTGGTAGACGAAGTACTGGCCGTGGGAGATGCCGAGTTTCAAAAGAAAGCCATTGGTAAAATGCAGGATGTAAGTAGAGGAGAAGGTAGGACGGTATTGTTTGTGAGCCATAATATGGGTGCGATTCAACAACTTTGTAAGAAGATATGTGTATTGGATAATGGCTCCGTCAATTTTATGGGTTCAGTTGAAAGTGGAATTGAATTATATCTACAAAATGGGGAAGCATTTAAATTTGAGAATGTACAAAAACAATTAGAAAAACAACTCAAAGATGAAGTTCTTAGGTTACTTGATTTAAATTTATCACAAGATGGAAAAAGCAAAGATACTTTTTATACTAACAAACCTCTGGAAGTCTATTTTAAATATGAAGTCTTTCAATTAACTAAAGCATTGAGAATTGGTTTTGATGTGATAGATTTAAAAACAGGGACTGTGGTATTTAGAACTTTCCATGATGATCATTCAGAATCAATAAGTTTCATTGATATAGGCATATATAAATCTAAAGCATTAATCCCTGCTAACTTATTTATAGAGGGAGAATATCTGTTGAATGTTTCCATTGGTATTCATAATGTAAGATGGATTATTTTTGATACTATTAAAATTTCATTTAGTTGCCTTAATATCAATGGAGTTAATAAAATATATATTGATGACCACCGGCCTGGAATAATAAATCCATTTGTAGAATGGAGTAATGTAAAAAATAAATGAAATATATTATGAAAAAACCTATCGATGTGAGAGCTGCCAATTACCTAAAAAGAAAATTGGATGCATATATAAATTTGCGTTATGTGCCCATAGATCCAGAAAAGGAAAAAGAGAATGGTTGGTTGTCTAATTTCAATGAGGAAATAGGTTCGTTTATTCATCGATTAGAAGCAAATGTTCAAATAACTTTATTTAGGGACTCTATATTGAGTAAGTTAATATACTTTTCTTTTGAAGATACAGAAATCACTTTTATTCGAAAATTTTTAAAGGCGGGAGATATTTTTTTTGATGTTGGTGCTAATATTGGACTCTTCTCACTCTACGCAGCAAATAAAGTAACAAACGCAGGTAAAGTTTTTTCATTTGAACCTGCGCCCATTACCTATCAAAGGTTAATGTCTAATGTTGTGCTGAATGAGCTAGTCAATGTGAAGTCTGAAAATATTGGATTATCTTCAAATGAGGCTATATTAAAATTTAATGTATCGCTGACTGGATATGATGCTTGGAATAGTTTTGCTGAATTGAACGAAATTGGAGAAACAGAAACAATTGAAGTTCCGGTGATATCTTTGGACCGATATATTCAGAAGAACAATATAACAAAGATTGATTTAATAAAAATCGACGTAGAAGGTTGGGAGCTTAATGTCATGAAAGGCGCGATTAATTTATTATCTCAAGAAAATGCTCCTGTCTTGCTGGTTGAGTTTACAGAAACTAATGCATTCGCAGCGGGTTATTATTGTGGTGAACTCTTTGATTTCGTAAAATCATTTGGCTATGAATGGTATTCTTATGATAAAGAAACCAACGAACTTATTCCACAAGAAAAGAAATTACATTATCCTTACGAAAATTTAATAGCAATAAAGAATATAAAAGAAGTTATTGTTAGATTGAAAGCATAATATATGCCCAAACTCTCCATCATTACTATTAATCTAAATAATGCCGAAGGTTTACGAAAAACCATCAAAAGCGTCGTGTCTCAAACCTTCATTGATTATGAATATATTGTCATTGATGGAGCTAGTACGGATGATAGCGTTGAAGTAATTAAAGAATTTGCAACCAATATAACCTTTTGGGTGAGTGAGCCTGATAGCGGCATATACAATGCCATGAATAAGGGAATTAGTAACTCGATAGGGGAGTATTGTTTGTTCTTGAACAGTGGTGATATATTCTCGGGTGAGCAATCATTGAATTCGTTTAGTGTATATTTAAATGAAAATTTTGATATTCTTTATGGTGATATTAAGGTGGTAAATGGAGGAGTGGAATTAATAAAAACCTATCCCGCCAATCTATCCTTCAAATATTTTATTTATGATACTTTACCCCACCCTGCCTCTCTAATTAAGAGATCATTGTTTTTGAATATAGAGAATTATGATGAAAATTTAAAGATATGTTCTGATTGGATTTTCTTTATAAAGGCAATTTGCTTACATAATTGTAGCTATTTACACATTGAAAAAGTAATTTCAACTTTTTATTTGGATGGAATAAGTTCAAATTCAGAAAATCAAAAGCTAATAACTATAGAAAAACTGGATGCATTGAAAAAATATTTTAGTGCTTTTTATGATGACTATAAAAGGCTTGAATGTCTCGAAACCTTTAGACAAAAGGTTTTAGATTCAATGATAATTAGAATAATCAAAAGAATTGGCTTGCTTAATAGGATAAAGTATGATTAGTCCATTAGTATCTATTATTGTTCCTTGCTACAATCAAGCACAGTACCTTCCAGAAACATTAGATTCTGTGCTTTCGCAAACGTATCCCAATTGGGAATGTATTATAGTAAATGATGGCAGCCCAGATAATACAGAAGAAATAGCAAAAAAATATTGTAACAGAGATAGTAGATTTAAGTCAGTCTATAAGGAAAATGGAGGATTATCTTCCGCTCGGAATGTAGGAATAAAGGTAAGTTCAGGTGAGTTTATATTACCTTTAGACTCGGATGATTTGATCAGTTCAGTGTATTTAGAAAAAGCAGTTGAACAATTTCAAAAGTTTCCTGAAACAAAATTAGTATATTGCAGAGCCTATAAGTTTGGAAAAGTTTCTGGAGAGTGGAATTTACCTCCATATTGTTTTGTTAATCTTTTGTTTGGGAACATGATTTTTTGTTCTGCATTTTATAGAAAAAATGATTATTATAAAACAAATGGGTACAATGAAGAACTAAAATATGGATATGAAGATTGGGATTTTTGGATATCATTGTTGGATAAATTAGATAGTGTTTACGTAATTCCAGAGTTTTATTTCTTTTATAGAATAAGAGAAAATTCAATGCTAAATACTATGACTGACGAAATGATATATTCTGCTAAATCAGAAATATACTTTAATCATATTGATAAATATAAAGAGCATGTTCCTTATTTGATCTGGAATAATCCACATGAAATAAATCAACAAAATATCATTGCAAAATTAGAGAATGAGTTAACTCTTATTCGAAATTCTAAAGCTTACCGTTTTGGAAAAATACTTTTAAAACCATTCTCATATTTACGAAATAGAGTCAAATGATAAGCATTATTATCTGTTCCCGAGATAGAAAAGTTGCGGAGAGTTATAAAAATAATATATCTCAATCTATTGGTGCTGAGTATGAATTAATTGTTATAGATAACTCATCGAACAAGCATTCTATCTTTTCGGCTTATAACGAAGGAGTTCGTCGTGCTAAATATCCGTACTTATGTTTTGCGCACGAAGATATTTTATTTCGTACACAAGATTGGGGATTGAATGTTCTTAGACACTTTGAGGATACTACCATAGGATTAATAGGGATGGCTGGCACTCATTTTTTGCCGAACGTACCGACTTATTGGTTTACGTCTCCATTTATTTCAGAACATAATCTGACTAACGACAAGGGAGAACTAATCGAATGTTTTCAATTAGATTTTTTTAAAGATAGAGATATTGTCGATGTGGTGGCTTGCGATGGTTTTTGTTTCTTTATCCGAGAAGAGCTTTTTAGTGTTATTTCATTTGATGAAAAAACGTACACAGGTTTTCATTATTATGATATGGATATCTGCATGCAAGTGTTAGCTAGTAAGTTTAGGGTTTGTGTATGCAGGGATGTGCTGATTGAACATTTTTGGTCAGATAGTTACAGTAAAGCCGGATTGAAGTCTTTTCATTTTAATCAAAGATTATTTTACAATAAATGGAAAGACAGTCTTCCAATTTCAAGAGGAATAGATGATATCTCTATGTCAGTATTAGAAAGGTTGAATGGATTGTATGGTGTCGCAGCTGATGCCAGAATGGCTCGAAATTCCAAAGCATATAAAATTGGAAGGTTTATTTTGGCGCCGTTGAAGTATTTATTAAGAGCAAAATAATTCTAAAATGATACCCAAAATTATTCATTATTGTTGGTTTGGTAAAGGGTTAATGCCGAAATCGCAGATTGACTGTATCAAGTCCTGGAAAAAACTCATGCCGGATTATAAAATCATACGTTGGGATGAGTCCAATTTTGATGCAGATCTGTGTTCTTTTTCAAGGTGCTCGCTTCAGGAAAAAATCTATTCTCCTGTTTCGGATGTATGTCGCTATTATGCCTTGAATAAATATGGCGGTATTTATTTAGATACCGACGTAGAACTGTTTAAACGTTTTGATGAGTTTTTGGATGTTGATTTTTTTTCAGCAATTGAAATGTACCCTGAATTCTATGCAGAAGGATTGCCTTTACTTGATCTAGATGGATATCCCTTAGTTGTTGGTACCGAAATTCCTCACTTAGAGATGTTGACTTCTACTATAGGCTGCATTCCCGGGAATATACTTATAAAAGAATGTTTGGATTACTATATGAGTATTGAGGCAGATGCATCGTATGTCCGGGAATACCGGAAGTATGTAAATAATGACAGACTAGTGGCCAAATTTGCGACCCAATACGGATTTAGATACAGGGATGAAAAGCAATTACTGACTAATAATATGGTTATTTATCCAACGGGTATTTTTGGCCATAAACTTTGTGTAAATCCGGAATATATTGTTTCATATCATCACAATGCTGCAAGTTGGGGTGGAAAGACTAAAAAACAAGAGTTCATGATATTGTTGGATAAATTGCATTTGCTGAAAATATACATGAGGCTTAAGAAAATAAAGAATACGATTTTTGATGAAAATAGCTATAAGTCATAAATTTATTTTCGACAGAGACATTCTGACATGTAGCCCTAATAATTTTTTATATGTTATTTAGTTCCATTGAATTCGCAATATTTTTTCCGATTGTTTTTGTCTTGTATTGGTTTGCATGTGGTAAAAAATATCAATTGCAAAATATCTTGTTATTGATTGCCAGCTATTACTTTTATAGTTGCTGGAACTGGCACTTTTTGTTCTTGTTGATATTTTCTACAGGATTGGATTATTTTACTGGATTGAAGATGTCGGGTGCAACCAATAAACGGGAAAAGCAAATTTGGTTTTGGTTGAGTGTGTGTGTCAATCTTGGATTTTTGGGCGTATTTAAATACTACAACTTCTTCATAGATTCTTTTGCAGATTTGTTGTCTGCTTTTGGATTAAAAGCCAATCTTGCCACCTTGCAGGTGATTTTGCCTGTCGGCATCTCTTTTTATACATTTCATGGGCTTTCGTATGTTTTTGATATTTATAATGATAGAATAAAACCCGAGCGCAATTTTGTTCATTATTCGGTGTTTGTATGTTTCTTTCCATTACTGGTTGCGGGACCAATTGAACGTGCTACACATTTGCTGCCTCAAATTACTCGTGCACGGACATTTGATTACAGCAAGGCTGTTGATGGATTACGTCAGATATTATGGGGGTTATTTAAGAAGATTGTTATTGCCGATACCTGTGCGTCGGTTGTAAATCCGATATTTGAACATTATCATGCACAAAGTGCAAGCAATCTGCTTCTAGGTGCTGTTCTATTTGCTTTTCAGATCTATTGCGACTTTTCAGGATATTCCGATATTGCGTTAGGAACTGCCAGAATTTTGGGGATTGAATTGTTGAGAAATTTTGGATTCCCTTATTTCTCACGTGATATCGCTGAATTTTGGCGTCGTTGGCATATCTCACTCACAACTTGGTTTCGAGATTATTTATATATACCACTCGGAGGAAGTCATGGTTCGAAATGGCTTTCTATCCGAAATACATTTATTATATTTTTAGTAAGTGGATTTTGGCATGGAGCCAATTGGACTTTTATCTTCTGGGGTGCATTTCATGCTGCATTGTTTATGCCATTACTTATTTTTGGACGTAACAGATTGCATACAAATATTGTAGCTGAGGGTAAGCTTTTGCCTACGATAAAAGAGTTGATTCAGATGTTGATTACTTTTTTACTTGTAGTTATTGGTTGGATATTTTTCCGGGCTTCATCTATAAGCGACGCATTTGGATATATCATATCATTATTTTCACATTCGATATTTACTTTGCCAACACATAAAATTTCGACACTTAGTGTCTATATTCTTATTTTGTTGTTTATCGAGTGGATACAACGTGAACGGAAGCATGGGTTATCTCAAATTGAATCAATCATAAAGTTTAAATCATTGAGATGGGGGATTTACATTCTTATGATAATAAGTATTATCCAGTTTGGAGGGAAAACTGAAACATTTATTTATTTTCAGTTTTAAAATGAACAGAGAATGAGAAAATTTATTTCACAGAGCCTTATTTTTATTGGAATAGTGGTGGTAATTATGCTGCTTTCATTGTTTCTTATTCCCAATAAGAAATTAATCAATAACTCTCTTTACGCTAATATTGATAAACACCAACGGTTGGATTCATTGCCATCACCCAAAATTGTGTTTGTAGGTGGTTCCAACTTAGGTTTTGGTTTAGATAGTAAACGAGTTGAAGATTCATTGCACATGCCAGTTGTAAACATGGGACTTCATGCGGGTCTGGGTTTAAAATTTATGATTGACGAAGTGAAATCTTCCATCAAAAAGGGGGATATTGTAGTACTCTCCCCTGAATACCACCATTTCTTTGGAACTAACTTGCTTGATGGAGAGAAGGTGCTGGTAGCGTTGCTTTTTGACGTAAACCGAAAAGATTTGAAATATGTTACTTTTTCACAAGCTCTGCATTTAGTTCCTCTTACGATAGAATATGCTGTCTCAAAACTTATGCTTAAAGATATGAATGTGATGGACGAGGATGTAAATAATGAATTTGAGAAAAATTACAAACGGAATTCATTCAATAAATATGGAGATGAAGTGATGCATTGGAATTATCCGCATCAACAGATTCACCAAATGGCAAGAGTAACTTTAAATGAAACGATCTCTTCAGCAACATTGGATTTGATAAGTAACTTTGATAAATTGCTTATATCGAGAGGAGCAAAACTTATTATTATCCCACCTGCTTTTATGCATTCATCTTTGCCTGGTTATGAAAAAGTAATAGGTAAGATAGAAATAGGGTTGAAACAAAAACAGATACCTTTTGCGATTAAACCAGCTAGTTTTGCATTTCCAGATTCTTTGTTTTTTAATACGATATATCATCTGAATAAGCAAGGAGTAGCAATAAGAACTGATTCTATTATAAAATTGATGAAACACCGAATTCATAAATGAAGCATTTGAAGTTAATCAAACGGTTTAAGCCTTTAGAAAAAATTTACACCAGGATAAATCCTTTTACGGGTGTTATCCTTATGTTTCACAGGGTAGTGCATCAACAAAGTAAGATCAATGATAACCGGTTATTAGAAATTACACCTGGTTTTTTGGAATCCACCATTTTAAAGTATAAAAATGAGGGGTATGAGTTTGTCAGTTTAGATGACATGCTTAAAAAGCAAAAGTCTTATTCCTGCAAACCATATGTTTGTTTTACTTTTGATGATGGTTACCGTGATAATTTAAGTGTAGCTTTACCTGTTCTTGAGAAATATCAAGTTCCTTTTGCTATTTATGTTACAACCAACTTTATTGATCAAAAGTCGTTTTTATGGTGGTACGTTTTAGAAGCTCTGGTTCAACATAATGAAAAGATCAGCTTGAGGAACGGCATAACTTATGTTTGCAAAACTTTAGACGAAAAAAATGAAGTTTTCAGCCTGATAAAAAGGGAATTAAAAAACCATTCAATGGTGTCGGAGCAATTGTTTTATCAATACTTTGATGAGAGTCATCAACTGAGGAAGTATGACCAACCGGAGATGTTGAGTTGGGATGAAATCAAAATGCTGCAAAACAATAATCTTTGCACTATTGCTTCTCATGGTGTTACACATTCCTCATTGACTTTATTGACTGATAATGCATTGATCTATGAGTTGAGTGAATCAAAAAAGATAATTGAAGAAAGAACAGGAGTTGTTGTAAAGCATTTTGCTTATCCATATGGTGACATGAATAAGAAAGTGGCTGTAGCCGTAAAAAATGCAGGATATTTTTCGGCTGTTAAGATTGATGGTGGCATGCAACGGAAGTTTCAACGGCTCTATTTCTTAAAACGCTCTTGGTTGTACGAGTCTTAAATATACAGAAATGAGCAAAAATCCCCAAATCACAGTGCTAATGCCTGTTTATAATGTTTCTTTGTATGTGAAGCAAGCCATAGAAAGCATATTAAATCAGACTTATACCGATTTTGAACTTCTAATCATTAATGATGGATCTAGCGATAATACCCGGGATGAGGTGTTGAAGATTAGTGATGAACGTATTCGATTCGAGGAGAATGAAATCAACATTGGATTAGCCAATACACTAAACAAAGGCATTGAACTGGCAAGAGGCAAGTACATTGCCCGTATGGACGGAGATGACATAAGCAAGTTGGACAGACTTGAAAAACAGTTTCAGTTTTTAGAGAATAATCCGGATATTGATATTTGTGGAGCCGGATATGAATTCTTTGGATCCAAAAATTATAAAGTGACCTATCCGGAAGTGAATGAAAATATTAAAATCGGTTTATTGTTTGGATGTTGCATGATCATTCCTTTATATCGCAGGGCATCTATATTGCAAGCCGGATTGCGTTATGACCAAGAATATTTCCCCGCTGAGGATTACAGGTTCTGGACTGAATGTATGTTGAAGGGCTTAAAGATGCATAATATTCAGGAAACTCTTTTTAGATATAGAATGCATTCCACTCAGGTTTCGGAAGTAATGACCAATCAGACCCAGATGACGGTAAAAGTGAGAACGCATTATTTCAAATCACTTTTTCCGTCTGTTGATGAATCATTGACTTCTCAATTCATAAATGATTTTGTTGCAAGTCCTATTGAAAAGTTGTCTGATTTTGATGAACAACATAACATTATTGATTCGCTGGAAATGATTAATCAAAAGCAATTATTTATACAACCATTAATTCTGAAGGCACATTTAAAGAAGCATCTCAGCATTAAGCTTTCCAATTATGTAAATGAATACTGTTTTGCAACTCAATATACACTACCCAAATTAATTCAATTGTTTTCAATGGGTGTTTTTTTTAAATTACCGGTTAAGTTTAGAACCAAATTGGTTTTAAAGTGCATAGTTGGAAAAAAGTAGCTACTCCTTTGGATAAATAATAATTCATATTTTGAGATCATCCAATGTATAAGGATAAATACATGAAAGTCAAAGAAGCTGTTGAAAATTATAGAGCTAATGGGTTGTATCCTATTCGCTATTATAATTTTTGGAGGGATCAACTGGCCAGAGATATTTGGTTCAGCAGGTTTATTGAGCATCGAGGATTATTAAATGGGAAAAGGCCTAGAATAAACTTTTATTCTGTTTTAGGGTCCCTGGATAAGTTGGAAAAACTCCATAAGGGTGTAAATATTTTTTTCTCCGGCGAAAATATGCATAGCGATCGTTTTGCTGAATTTCGTTCGCTTTGTCAGGTAAAGGAGTTTGATCTTTATATTGATTTTGATACTACGCTAAATGAGAAATCAGTACGTTTACCACTGTGGTTATTATATACTTTTAGTCCGGAATCGAACGAGGATGATATAAAAAGAAAAGTGGAGGAATTGAGATTTCCTCTCCAGGACAACCGTCAGGGTTTTTGTTCGTTAGTTGCTAGCCATGACTGGAACGGAATCCGTGGAGGAATCATAGATAGCCTGACTGCAATTGATACTGTTAGTTCAGGAGGTAGGTTTAGAAAAAATACAGATGATTTAAATGGGGTGTATTCTAATCATAAATTCGATTTTATTCGCCAATATAAATTCAATATCTGTCCTGAAAACTCAAATGCAGCTGGTTATGTTACCGAAAAAATATTTCAGTCTATCGAAGCTGGTTGCATTCCGATTTATTGGGGTTCAAATAATAAACCGGAACTTGATATCTTAAATCAGAACGCTATTCTGTTTTGGAATCAGGGCGAAGATAATACAAACACAATAAGCACTATTAAAGAACTGATGGCGGATAAAAAGAAATATATAGATTTTATTTCCCAACAACGTCTTTTACCCGATGCAGCAGACGTTATCTGGAATTATTTCAATAATTTGAAACAATGTTTGAGTGACGTAATAACTAAATAAAACCTACAATGTTCATTTCCCTCATCATCCCCGTCTACAACGTTGAGCAATACCTGGAAGGTTGCCTCAATTCTGTTGTTGCGCAAACTTTTCATGATTATGAAGTGATCTGTGTAAACGATGGGTCGACGGATGGAAGCCAGGCTATCTTGGAAGAATTTCAGAAAAATCATACTCAGATTACCATCATCTCGCAGCAAAATAGAGGATTGAGTGGAGCACGTAATGCTGGAATACAAATAGCCAAAGGTGATTATTTGTTTTTTTTGGATAGTGATGATTGGATAGAACCAACTGCCTTGGAGGTTCTGGCGCGGCAAGTAAGCGGAGAAGATATGGTATGCTTTAATGGGCGGCGTTTTTTTGAAGATAGGAAAACTGAAGAGCCGGATGCAGGTATCAGTGAAAGCAACCTCTCAGGCTGGGAGTATTATAACAAATATGCTCTGGTTTCTCGGAAATTTCATTTTGTATGTACGGTGTTGCGGCTTTATCGTAGGGAGTGTCTACTGAAGAACAATTTGTTTTTTGAAAAAGGTATTTACCACGAAGATAACTTATTTACGCCACTAGCTTGTTATTATGCACAAACGGTGAAAGTCATACCTGATTGCCTGTATGTTTATCGGATACGGAAAGGAAGCATAATGCAATCAGATAATGTGCAGCGGCTTTATGATATGGTTGTTGTTGCAAATAAACTATCCGATTTTTTTATTCCGATTACAGATATTGATAAAACCTCTGTGTATCGGGAAATAGCTGGTGAGTACTTTAATGGATTCCTGCCGGAGCAAATAGCTCTATACGGACTTCAGGATAAGGAATTGATAAAACGTATTCATTGGCAAAGTTTTAAAAAGGTCAGTGTTTATCCCCGGCATAAAAGAATATTCCTTTTGCTGTCAATCCATCCGTCTCTGTTTCGGCTTTATATTCGCTTGGAAAAAGTATTGAAAAATATGTGAGGAAACGATGTTGGCCTATGCTGATTCTAAGGTTTATCTTTAATGCTGCCGGTATATAAAGCATGGTTTGAAAAAAACTCCCGAAGTCTGTACAGCCATTGGGAAACTCCATGTGGCTTCCTCTTAGTATTCCCTGTTCTTTTATTAGTATTGTGTGGCCTTCCGGTATTATTACGTGGCCTTTCAGAATTATTACGTGGCCTTTTATGATTATTGCACAATCTTTCTTCATGTTTACGTGGCCTTGCCCACTGTTTTTGCAGCCTTCTACCTGGATTATGCGGCCTTTCGCTAATTCTGTACAGCCTATTGCTATTGACCCATTATATAGCTGCAACTAAAAACCTTTTTCTCCGGTTTTACTTCTTCAATGACGGAATTTCTAACAATAATCCTGAAATGTAAAAAATATTTCGTTGAAATGTTGGGTGTTTTAAAAATTAACTCTATATTTGTACATTCGTTATTTAACGATGACCTGTCGGATTAACTATTGAATCTTTTATTGTGTTTGTAGTATGAGTAAACTTCATGCTCTGTATGTCTGTTTGAGAAATCAAGTCTATTTGTTTGCCTGTCTGTTGAGAGAGAAGTATTTGCTTTTCCCCCTTTTAGCAGCAATGGCTGTGATTATTACAATGTTTCTTTACGAAGCAGAGCCCTTTAATATCTCCATTTGGCACGATCGGTTTAAGTTGCTGAAGCTTTCGGGTTATGGATTTATCTATGCCGGAATGCTTGGGTTGACTATTTTAGGGGTCAAAAGAAAGTACATTTATCCAGAAACCCTGAATTGGACTTCGCTGTTGAATCTACTATTTATCTTGTCATTGCTGGTTTTTATTATCGGTATCCTGAACTGGATATATACACTCACTGTGTACAGGCACTATCAGGCTAACTGGGTTTCATTTTTCCTGTCTATCAGGCATACTGTCACTTTTAGTCTGTTTCCATTCTTCTTTTACATGATTCATTTGGGATATAAACTGAATTTAATTCCGGGATTTGTTCGTAATGCTATCAACGAAACCTGATTTGGTTTGATAAATCCCAATTTATTGTTTCTGATATCCTGTATATAAAGGCTGATGAGAATTATGTCACGGTTTATTATTTGCGGGACAATACGCTCATGAAGGAGTATGTCCGATACAGTTTAAAGCGGGTGGAGGAAGACTTGTCGGATTTTACTGGATTTTTCAGGGTTCACAGGTCCTATGTGGTCAATTTGAATTATGTGGATTCGAGTTTCAGCAAACTTAATTCGATGAAATTGAATTTTGAGAAAATTCCGGAACAAATTCCGGTAGGCAGGGAATATCAGAAAAGAGTAAAACAAAAGCTGAATCAATAATTGCCTTTTTTGTTTGTCCCTGTACCATTGATATTTATTGTCTGTCTCAAAAAGACAATCAAATAAATAATAAGGCTTCCTTGAGGAGTAAACAATTCTCTTTCCCTCGGAACGTAACCATTGATATTTTTATAAAGGAGCTTTAATACTTGCGGTCAACAGCTGAATCGCGATGCCTTTTAGACGCATAATGGATCGTTGGCAATTAATTATTATCAATCACTTTTGCCAATTGTCCCAATTAGCATACCATTCGTCACACCCTGTTACCATTCGTCACAGCTTGTTTTACTGTTCGTCACAATTCAAATACCGTTTGTCACACAGCTGCATTTGCTTATTGCCGGTTGATATCTGGGTTACTATTTTTGCCAACAGTTTTTTGATTCAGTCAGCATTGTACCGGATTATAAAAACAAACTTCAACCCATAAAAAAATAAGAATATGTCAAGTTCGAGAGTGCCTAAAACAATTGCCTAGTTTAATGTGTATGGAAATAACACATTGAACTTCTTATCGGAGGGAATGCCACGTAATGCAGAACGGTTCGGTATCACACCTGATGAGTTTAATTTGTGGAGCGGGATTATGACCCGTTGGAATCCGTTGTATGCTTTATATAGTGACAAAGCAAACGCGCGTACGCAAGTAGTGGTTGCACAACTGCAAGGTTTAGTGGATGAATTCAATGCCCTTAACCAGTCCAAACATTTGTTGGACCGGATAGCAGCTTCGCCTGAAGTAACTGTGGCGGATTTAAAGATATTTAATATTAAAGGTCGTGAGTCTAAACGTTCAGTAGCTGTACAACCGATCCAAGAGGCTGTGAATGTGTCAGTTCAATTGCTGGGTGGTGGATCTGTCACAGTCCGGTGTCATGGCGAAGGGAGTCTTCGTCCATCCATTATTGATGCAGCTGACTCTATACAATATGTTTACCTGGTAGGGACAACGCCTCCGGAATCGGCTGATATTCCCGGCCTCAGTAAAGATATAAGCACGAAAGCTTCGTTTACGCTTTCTTTAGGCTCGGGCAGTTCTTCTAAATACCTGTATATCTATTTTCGTTGGTACAACACAAAACATCCAGAGCTTGCCGGCCCGTGGAGTGGTTTGCTAAGTACATTAATTGTTTGAAATTATTAACCCGAGTTGAACTGAAAATACCCTGCATAGGCATTGCTTATGCAGGGTATTTTCAGTTGGTCTACGTCAGAACTTGTTCTTTTCTGACAAGGATAGCAAAAAGTATTACATTTTCATTTGCGTTAGACAAAAAAAGTATTAACTTTGTTCAGTTTATAAAAAATCTCTTATTTGATTATAGTTCAATCTGAATAGAGAGTGTTTTTATTCTGATTCAATTTGTTTGTGTTTTTTGAAGTTAAATGAATTCCCTGTATGATTATTTTAAAAACAAACTCGAAGATACTTTCAGTTAAGACTATTTATTTTGCACAAAAACCATCTTTGAAGAACTGTTTTTTCAGTGCTTATAGAAGTACAGGGGTGAATAAGGATTATTTTTTCTTTAAAAGAAGCTCGATAAACACATTAATAAATGACTTGAATGTTACAGAGGCGGAACTGTTCAGATCATTCAAGAAACAAACGAAGTATGAAATAAACCGGTCTATAAGAGATAATTTGATAGAAATTGATTTGCAGGCAACCATGGATGATTTCATCCCGCTATATAATCGTTTTGCAGCCAAAAGGGGATGGAGGAGTTTTAAGGTACGGGAGGAGATGCTACATAATCTACATGTAACTACTTGCAAGCAAAACGATAAAATAATAATATCACATTTGTATTTTCTGGATTATAACAGTAAGCGTGTTTGCCTGGAGTCTACCGTTTCTGACTTATGTTGCACGGATGATATCCATTATAAAGCTCTTTTAGGCAGGGCAAACCGGCATTTGCACTATTCGGATATGCTGTATTTTAAAAACCAGGGCTTCGAAAGCTATGATTTCGGAGGTTATGACAATCATAATATCAATGATAAAAAGAAGCTGGGCATAAATAAATTTAAAGAAAGTTTTAAGGGTGTGCTTGTCTTCGAATCAAATTATACATCTTATCCGCTGCTTGTGTTATTTAAAATAAAGAAAATAGCACGGCTCTTAGAAATTTCCAGATGAAATTATTTATAATTCAATGTTTTGGATTAAGTTTGTAATTCTATTAGTATAAGTAATTCATGTTCTCTGTTATTATCCCTTTACACAACAAAGCCGCTTATGTGGAAAAAGCCATACAATCGGTATTTTCTCAAACCTTTCGGGAGTTTGAACTGATTGTTGTGAACGATGGCTCTTCGGACAACTCGTTGGAAGTTGTCTGCAATTGTCAATTGCCAATTATCAATTGTCAATTAATCGATCAGCCGAACCAAGGTGTTTCCATGGCACGGAATAATGGGGTAAAAGCAGCAAAATACGATTATATTGCTTTTCTGGATGCCGATGACTGGTGGGAGCCGGTTTATCTGGCAGAAATGAAAAAACTGATTGAGAAGTTTCCCGAAGCCGGAATTTATGGTTGCGGTTATAATAAGATTAAAAACGGTAAAATTATACGGGCCAATATCGGTGTTGAACCCGGTTTTGAACGGGGGGGGCTAATAAATTATTGCCGCGTATATGCTAAAACCATGTATATGCCGCTTTGGACGGGAGCAACTGTTATAAGAAAAACTATTTTTGAATCGGAGGGTGGTTTTAACCCGGAATTGAAACTGGGAGAAGATTTTGACCTGTGGATCCGGGTGGCGATGAAATACCCGGTAGCATTTCTGAATAAATCCCTGGCGAACTATAATCAGGATGTGGATTTGAAGCATAGGGCAATAGGTGAGAAGCTTTATGAACCGCAAGAACATATGTTTTTTACCGATTATGGAAAACTTATGGAGAATGCAGATTTCCGGTATTTGTATGAACGATTGGTGGTCTATGGCTTATTGCCGTATTATCTTGCCAAAAAAAATAAAAAAGAGGTTGATTTGATTTTGTCGGAAATACATTGGGAAAATCATGCTTTTAAATATAGATTGTATTATAAGATTTTGCCAAAACGGTTCGTTCAACTTTGGCTGGAAATAATGAAATTAGGATCTGGTTTGAAAAAGATGTTGACAACTTGAATGCTGATTTGACTGCCTACTTCTAACTCTTAACTACTATCTACCAACTACCGACTACCAACTAAATACTACCCACTACTAACTGCCTACCATATGAAAATAGCTTATTTACTTGGTTCTCTAAATCGAGGCGGCACTGAGACCTTGTTGTTGGATGTGTTTCGGAATGCGAAGCAGAATGGGCTTGATGCTATTGGTATCTATCGTAAAGAGGGCTCGTTAGAAACTGATTTTATACAAAGCGGAGTTGCTATGTATAAATTGCCATATGAAAGCAACCTGTTGATTTATTTGATTAAGCTTAGACATTTCATAATTAAGAATAAGGTTACTCTTGTTCATGCCCAGCAACCGATAGACGCATTATTTGCCCGGATTGCTTGTTTTGGGACCGGGATAAAAATACTGCTGACGTTTCATGGATATGATTTTGACGATAAACGGAATGGATCAATAGTACTGAAGCTTATAATAAAGAAAACTCATGCCAATCTGTTTGTGAGCAAATCCCAATGCCAGTATTACCAACAGAAATATGCTTTGGATCCGCAGAAACAATTAGTCGTGTATAATGGAATCGCTTTTGATAAGTTTGATCTTGCAAAAATCAAATCGGATTGCACTAAGATTAAATCATTGAGGGAAGAGTTAGGACTTTCTATGAATGGCCTGTTATTAGGCTCAATAGGGAATTTTGTTCCGGCTCGTGATCAATTTACACTTTGCCGTTTCTTAAAGCTACTGGATGAACAAAAAGTGGATTTTCATTTTGTTTTTATCGGTGGACGTGTTGAAAGTTCAACCGACTCATACGACAACTGTTATAACTTCTGTCAGCAATACGGTTTGTTAAATCGAGTTTCTTTTTTGGGTGTTCGCAATGATGTCCCCGCTCTTCTGCCTCAATTAAATGCATTTTTATATGCCACAGATCATGATACTTTTGGAATCGCAGTTGTGGAAGCTATGGCGGCCGGCATTCCTGTTTTTGTGAACGACTGGGAGGTGATGTCAGAAATTACAGCCAAGGGGAGATATGGAATGCTCTATAAAACCCGGGATGAGGTTGATTTACTTCAACAATTTATGTTATTTTTGCAGGACGAAGCTGCTTATAAAGCTAAAGCGAATGAAGCCGCACAATTTATAAGAGAAAAATATAGTATTGAAAGACACATTGAAAAGCTAAAGAAGGTTTACGAACAAGTCGGTGTAAATCGTTCATAATTCATAATTCATAATTAGTCGGTGCTAAACTATCTTCCTAAATATTTTACAGAGAAAGCCATGTTACTTTATGTAGTAGCGTTGGTTTTCATTAGCTTGATTTTCTTTTCACGTGTTCTGCCTTTCATGTTTATTGTTTTTGGGTTGGTGGAAGTAGTTGGGTTCTTCTATTTCTCCAATTTGTTGACTAAAAGCTGGGCAACCTACTCTCCCAAAAGGTTTCGAAAGAACATTTTTGCTACTGCTTTCTTCATCCGGTTGGCGTGGGTTTTATTTAGTTATGTGTATTATTCTTCTGTGAATGGAGATCCGTTTGAATTTTTTGCTGCAGATTCGAAAATGTATCACGAAACCGGGATCTGGATCCATCATTTATTAAATAGTCATGAGGGGATTCAGCCTTTTCTGGATTCATTGAGAGGAGGCTATTCTGATGCCGGATATTCTACATATTTGGGTTTTCAATATTGGATAACCGGGGATTCTATTTTAATTGCCCGTTTATTAAAGGCGCTTTATGGGGCTTTGACTTGTGTGCTGGTTTATAAATTAAGTGTTCGGAACTTTGGAGAAGAAGTGGGACGGATGGCTGCTATTTTCTGTATGTTGATGCCCGGTTTAATTTATTATTGCGGCGTGAATTTAAAAGAAGTAGAAATGCTTTTGTTGACTGTGTGGTATGTTGAACGGGCTGATTCCATGTTACGTAATAAAAATTTTAATTTTGCAGAAATTGCCCCGCCGTTAATTTTAGCCGGTTTGCTCTTCTTCTTTAGAACGGTACTGGGAGTGACGGCTTTATTTGCCTTGTTCACGGCTTTGATGTTTTCTTCTACTAAAGTAGTGGGCATGGGAAAGCGTTTGATTTTATTTGTTTGGGTGTTAGGGACTGTAGCTTATTTTGTTGGAGGCAAGATATCTACGGAAGTTGAAGAGGTCTGGAAAGATAAAGATACAAATCAAAAATCATCCTTAGAATACCGCTCCATACAAGAAGGCGGAAATAAATATGCTAAATGGGCCTCTACTGCTGTTTTTGCTCCCATTATTTTTATTATGCCATTTCCTACTATGGTTAATACAGAAGGACAACCTACAACCCAAATGTGGAATGGGGGCTATTATGTAAAGAACTTCATGGCTTTTTTTGTGCTCTTAGCTTTTATTTGGGTCCTTAAAAATCAAAAATGGCGGGACTATACGCTGATTGGTTCTTTCGTGATCGGTTATTTGGCAATCATGGCTATGAGCTCTTTTGCGCAAGGAGAACGTTTCCATCAGCCGGCTCTTCCTTTTTTGCTAATTTTATCTGCGTTTGGAGTGAGTAAGCTGACAAACAAAAGTAAGAAATACTTTAAATGGTACATGGTATTTCTTTTTGTTGTATTGCTAGGCTGGAATTTCTTCAAATTAGCTGGTAGAGGATTGGCATAAAGCAATTATGAACGATGAATTATAAATGATTAATTCAGAAAATCCAGAACTTAATAATCTAATAGCTTACCAATCAAAATTTATGAAACTATTAATTGTTTGCAGCTGTAATTCAGGAAAGATTGCTCCTTTCATTCTGGAACAAGGGAGTGCTTTGGAGCAATTAGGCGTGACGGTTTCGTATTTTCCGATTAAAGGCAAAGGATTGTGGGGCTATCTGAAAAACAGAAAAAAACTAATACAAAAGATAGCAGAGTTTTCGCCGGATCTGATTCATGCGCATTATGGCTTATCGGGATTATTGGCAAATACACAGCGACGAATTCCTGTAGTAACTACTTATCATGGGAGTGATATTAATGATGCCCGGGTGTTTCCATTTTCAAGATTAAATATGGTATTGTCGGCTTATAATATTTTTGTTTCAGAGAAAAACAGGCAAAAATCAAACCTGGCACGTAAACAATCGTTGATTCCTTGCGGGATAGATACGACCTTATTCAGGCCATTAGAAAAAGATCAGGCTCGTAAATTACTGAAATTAGACGAAGATAAAAAGTATGTTTTATTTGCCGGGGCATTTGCAAACCAGGTGAAGAATTCCGGTTTGGCACAAGAGGCAGTAACACTACTTACGAATACGAATCTCATCGAATTGCGAGCTTATTCCCGCGAAGAGGTTGCCTTGTTGCTAAATGCCGTGGACGTGGTTTTAATGACTAGTTTTACGGAGGGATCGCCACAGATTATCAAAGAGGCAATGGCCTGCAACTGTCCGGTAGTTTTTGTTCCAGTGGGTGATGTAGCGGATATTACAGATCGTGTTGCCGGTTGTTTTATCTCGACTTATCAAGCATCGGATGTGACATTAAAACTTCAACAGGCCCTGGCATTTGGTGGTCGAACTGAAGGGAGAACAAGGATAATGGAATTAGGATTGGATGCAGAAATAGTTGCTTGTAAAATCTTAAATGTTTATAAAGGGGTAGTAAACAATAAGTAATCCCAACGATGATAATGAATGTTGACTTCGCTAAAATAAAGCTGATTATCTGGGATTTGGATAATACTTTCTGGACTGGTACAATCTCAGAAAATGAAATTGTACCTATAAAGAGAAATTGTGACCTGATTATTTCACTCACGAATTGTGGCATTATTAATTCAATTTGTTCAAAGAACAATTATGATACTTGCGAGCAGAAATTAAAGGAATTGAATGTTCTGGAATATTTTGTATTTCCATCTATAGACTGGCAACCTAAAGGTCAGCGTATAGCAGAAATTGTAAAATCCATGGCCTTGCGTCCGGAGAATGTTCTCTTTATTGATGATGAGATGTCTAACTTGGGAGAGGCTAAGCACTATTCCCCGGAACTTATGGTTAGTGAACCAGACGTTATCGATGAACTTTGTCTGTTCGTAAATACATTGGAGCAGAAAGATAGAAACCATTCCCGGTTGAATCAATACAAACTGCTTGAAATAAAAAATATAGAACAAAGCAAGTACAATAATAATGAGGAGTTTTTATACGCGAGTAATGTACGGGTTATAATATCAGAAGATTGCGAGAAACAACTGGACCGTATTCATGAACTGGTTATTCGTTCAAACCAATTAAATTTTACAAAGAACCGAATTTCTATTGAAGATTTAAAAGAGCTCTTGGATAATAAGGACTCCAAATCCGGATATGTCTCTGTCAGGGATAAATTTGGGGATTATGGCATTGTTGGGTTTTATACAGTAGTGGATAATAAATTAGAACACTTTTTATTCTCTTGTCGTACTATAGGATTGGGAGTTGAACAATATGTTTACTCTTTCTTAAGTTGCCCGGATTTGGATATTGTGGGTGAGGTTGTATCACAAGTACAAAAAACAGGCTCGCCTAACTGGATAAATCAAACAAATACACTCAGCAACCCGGATGAAATCAATACAGCACAAGAAAAATCGGAGAAAGCAGCTAAAGTGCTAATTAAAGGTCCTTGCGATCTGTCCAAGTCAATGACTTATATAAAAAGTAATGATCTGTTTGATTATGAATTTACTTATGTAAATGAAAAGAAAGGGAACATCATAGAAGCTTATAATCATTCGGTGCATATTGTAGGTCTCAATGAATATACAGAAGAACAGAAAAAAGAAATAGCTGCCGAATGCCTTTTTGTTGACATTGACATGCTTAACGGAAATTTCTTTAATCCTAATTATGATGTAATTATTTTGAGCACGTTGATTGAATCAAATTATGGGATTTATAAGAAATTTAATTCAAATGTCCGAGTTGCTTTTGGTTCGAATTTAAGTCCACTTACTGATGAACAATGTTGGCAACAATACATTCAGGGAACTATCTATACCGGTGACAATGAATTTACAGAAGATTATCTTTCTGAGTTTTCGCAAAAATATGAATTTGTAGGAAGAACCACGGGGCCTGATTACGTCGAAAGGATTAAGTACATATTGAGCCATTTAAACGAACGGACTATCTTGTGTTTGCTCCTCGGTGTAGAATTTCCGTGTGATAAAAATGCCGACTCCTCTTTTAAAGACAGGCATAAATATCATGCTGAGATAAATGCAGCTATTCGGGATTTTGCACAGGATTGTTCGCAATTGAGACTTATTGACCTAAATGAGATTGTAACAAATCAGACGGATTTTATAGATGATATAAATCATTTTACATCTAGAGTCTATTATGAGGTTTCAAAAAGAATCAGTTTGTTGATCAATGAGCAACATATACAAATAAAGAGTCACTCTTCGTATTTAATCTATTTCGATAAGGTAATTCTTTCCGTAAGAAAACTTACTAAACGAATTTTGCCATCGAATAATCTGTTTTATAAATTTTTGAGAAATATGTACCTGATAATTAGTAGAAAAAAGAAATAACAGAACACGACTTTATATACATGATTCATGCAAATTTTTCTGAAATAGATCCGGTTAAATGGAATGCATTGGTCTTCGGGTCAAGCACTGCTTCTTTTTTTCAGACCCCGGAATGTTACGAGTTCTATGCTTCGCTTTCGTTTTTGAAGCCATTTGTTTTTGGAGTTTCCGAAAATGGGACATTGATGGGTTTGGTGTGTGGCTATGTGATATCAGATGGCAATGTTATCAAGCGTTTTTTTAGCCGGCGCGCTATTGTGCCGGGAGGAGTTTTGCTGGATGACAATATCTCGAATGAAACCTTGCAATCATTGTTGAATCATGTCAAACAAGCGCTTTCTAAGAAGAGCATTTATATTGAAATACGCAATTTCACTGATTATTCGACATTTCGCAATGGCTTTGAATCAGCTGGTTTTGACTATCAGCCGCATTTGAATTTTCATATATCTACTCTGGACCTCAACTCTGCCCTTATGCAGCTCAATAGTACGAAGCGCAGGGATGTCAGGTTGTCGGTAAAGGAAGGTGCCGGGTGGTTCGAAACGGCGGATATGAACGATGTAAAAGTTTATTATGAGATTCTAAACCAATTGTATAAAACTAAAATCAAGACACCATTATTCCCGTTGGAATTCTTTGAAAAATTGGTGCAACTCCAATACGGAAAGCTTTTTGTGGTGAAATACCAGGGAAATATAATCGGTGGAAGTGTCTGCGTATTATTGGGTAACCGAACAGTATACGAGTGGTTTGTTTGTGGGTTGGATGGCCGGACTAAGAATATTTTCCCCTCAACATTGGCTACCTGGGCCGGAATTGAATACGCTGCTTCAAATGGCTTTGCCCGTTTTGATATGATGGGCGCAGGCAAACCCAATGAAGGATACGGGGTTCGGGAATTCAAATCTAAATTTGGAGGAGAACTGGTTGAATATGGACGCTTCTTGTGTATTTCCCAACCCGGATTATATAAACTGGGCAAATACATAGTGGGAAAACTGAAATCAAGAAAGAAATAGCTTCTAGATGGAAGAAAGTAGTTGCTTGTTATTGATCACTAATTATTTATCATTAACCATTTATATAAATGAATATCCTAATGGACATTGCCCACCCGGCCCATGTACACTTACTCCGGAACACTTATTTTGAACTGGTAAAACGGGGTCATAAGGTCATTGTGTCTGTGAAGGATATACCATCAGCGAGATCTTTACTGGATCTTTATCAAATACCGTATATTTATTTGGGGGGCAAAAATGATACGTTGATTGGCAAGGCTCTTTTGCAATTGAAGTACAACCTGAAAGTATGGTGGTTGGTGTTCTCCAATAAAATTGATATAGGGTTTAGCTCTTCACTTACCCTTGCGCATATTTCAAGGATATCACCCATGCATTCAATTATTTTGGATGATGACGATGATGCGGTCGAACCTTTATTTGTAAAGTATGCCCACCCTTTTGCCGATGTTGTCTTGAGTCCGTCATGTGCTACAAGAGCCACAAAGAAGCTAATTCCTTACAGGGGTTACCATGAGTTGGCTTATTTGCATCCGAATCGTTTTATGCCGGATAATTCTGTTCTTGCTGAGATAGGATTAAAAGAAGGCGATACTTATTTTGTGTTGCGGTTTAATGCATTTAAAGCTCATCACGATGTTGGTGTACAAGGGTTATCGTTGGAAAACAAGCGGCAGTTGATTGCCACTCTGGAGCAACGGGGCAAAGTTTTTATAACCACAGAGCGGGCTATTGATCCTGAATTTGCACAATACCAGTTGGTTTTATCTCCTGAAAAGGTACATTCGCTAATCTATTATGCCACCATGTTGGTGGGAGACAGCCAAACCATGACTTCTGAAGCAGCAGTTTTGGGAACTCCGGCTATCCGGAGCAATTCGTTTGTTGGCAAGATTTCTTATTTGGAAGAAGAAGAGCATAAATACGCTTTGACGTATGGTTTCCGACCGGACGAATTTGATAGAATGTTGAGTAAAATAGATGAATTGCTTTCAATGCCTGACCTAAAAGATGTCTGGCAGAAGCGGCGAAGGGTGATGTTGAAGGATAAAATTGATGTTACGGCATTTTACCTGTGGTTCATCGAAAATTATCCCGAAAGCAGCCAAATTATGAAAGAAAATCCTGATTTTCAAAATTGCTTTCGCTGAACCGAGGAGGGATAAACATTTTTGTTGTAATTTTGGCACTAATTCAATTGGTTGTTAATAATCTGTTGAATAGAGATATTATTTAATATAGAAGATCCTCATAATTGAAATACACCCTGTAAAAGCTCCATCAATTTTCAATTAGTGCCGTTTTACATACGGCTAAGATGAAAATTAGTTTGAAAATGAAAATACTGATATATTTAGGTCATCCTGCACATTTCCATATTTACCGAAACTCAATAATTTATTGGAGTCAGGCCGGTCATGATATCTATGTGCTGATCAAGAAAAAAGATGTATTGGAAGACTTGCTTATTGCCGCTAACATTCCCTATTATAATATTCTGGAAGAAGGAAGGGTGGATTCGACATGGGGAATCTTTATTGGATTATTGAAACGGACTATCCGGTTATTCTTGTTTTGTGTACGCAAAAAGCCGGATATACTCACCGGCACAAGCGTCGAGAATTCATTTGTTGGAAGAGTTCTGGGTATCCCGGTAGTCAATGTCAATGAAGATGATGCGCACGTTGTTCCGCTTTATGCCCGGCTAAGCTACCCGTTGGCCAATTCCATATTGAATCCGCGTGTTTGTAATAGCGGGAGATGGGATAAAAAGGCAATAAAGTACGATTCATATCACGAATTGGCTTATTTACACCCCGATCATTTTACTGCTGATCGAAAAATTGCAGAGAAATACCTCACAACCGACAAGCCTTATTTTTTGATTCGACTGGCCAAACTTACTGCTTACCACGATGCCGGGATGAAAGGTATTGAGGCTGAAATTGCCGAACACATAATCGGGTTGCTAGAACCATATGGAAGGGTTTATATCAGTTCGGAAAGGGAGTTGGAGCCGCAGTTTGAAAAATATCGCATTGCATTAAATCCGCTGGATATGCATCATGTGATGGCTTTTGCCCAACTTTATATCGGCGATAGCCAAACTATGGCTGCTGAAGCGGGCGTATTGGGTATTCCTTTTGTGCGTTACAACGATTTTGTAGGACGCATTGGTTATTTGAATGAGTTGGAAAATGTTTATCAGTTAGGCTACGGAATAAAAACTAAAGATGTACAGGGCTTATATGCTATTATTTCCGAATTGATAATGATGCCCGATAGAACAGGGATATTTCAGGAACGTAGACAAAAGATGCTTGCTGAAAAAATTAATTACGCAAACTTTCTGACCTGGTTTGTTGAAAATCATCCTAAGAGTGCTAAGATAATAAAACGGAATCCGGAATATCAAAACAGATTTAAATAGATAATAGTAAGCAGTAAGAAGTTGGTAGTAAGTAGTACTAACTAATTTCCAACTGCTAACTGCTAACTACCAACTATAAACTAATAACTACCCATCTCTCAATATATCTATAATGAAAAAACTAATACTCGTTGCCGGTGCGCGACCCAATTTTATGAAAATTGCTCCATTGATGCATGCTCTAAAAGATCATCCGGGCATAAAACCAATTTTGGTTCACACGGGTCAACACTATGATGTGAAAATGTCAGGCCAGTTTTTTGATGAACTGAACATTCCTGCGCCTGATATAAATCTGGAAGTTGGGTCGGCAAGCCATGCTGTGCAAACTGCCCGTATCATGGAGGGTTTTGAACAGGTTTGCCTGAAAGAAGAACCAGATTTTGTGTTGGTGGTTGGTGATGTTAACAGTACGGCTGCTTGCACGTTGGTGGCATCTAAAATGGGAATTAAAACAATCCATTACGAAGCCGGCTTGCGAAGCAATGACCGGACTATGCCGGAAGAAATAAACCGGTTGGTGACGGATGCTATCAGCGATGTATTTGTAACCACCAGCGTTGATGCAGATGAAAACCTGTTACGTGAAGGAATTGCTGTTGATAAGATTCATATGTTGGGAAACCTAATGATTGATTCGCTTGTTGCACAGCTTCCCAAAGCCCGGAACACAGAATTAAGTTTTAAACTGTTGAACCGGGAAAAAGTGATACAGCTTGGAGTTGACTTCAAAGAGGGACAATACGGCGCTTTGACTTTCCATCGCCCTGGCAACGTGGATGATAAGGACAGCTTGACGAAACTCGTTAACCTGTGGGGTGAAATATCAGAACAAATTCCGTTGGTTTTCCCGGTGCATCCGCGAACCTATAAAAACATACTTCAATTTGGTTTGCAACCGGATATTGACCAATATCCAAACTTGTTCTTTATTGAGCCGTTAGGCTATTTGCAGTTTATTCATTTAGTTAGCCGTTCTGCTTTTGCATTAACCGATTCGGGTGGAATTCAGGAAGAAACAACATTCTTGAATATCCCCTGTTTGACTGTCCGTCCAAACACCGAGCGTCCGGTAACAGTATGGGAGGGAAGTAATAAGCTGATCAAAATGGATGAAATAGTTCCGGAGGTGCAACTGATTATCGATGGAAAAGGCAAGCACGGGGTAACTCCTAAGTATTGGGATGGACACACCGCCGAAAGAATTGTAAAGATGATTGGTGACTTGAAATAATTAAGGGTAACAATTGCAACAATATCGATTCGTATGCTAAGAGATTTTACTTTTTCAGCTTATCGTCAATTATTGCTTGCCATTGTGCAGGCCGGTTACACTATTTCCACTTTTGAGGATTGGTGTGACAAAAAGACTCCGGAACGCTGTTTGATATTGCGTCACGATGTTGATTTAGTGGCTAAAAATTCTTTGATTACTGCAAAGATTGAAGCTGAAATGGGAATTCGTGCATCCTATTATTTCCGCGTTGTTCCGCAAAGCAATATACCGTCCATCATAACCCAAATTGCCGGACTGGGTCATGAAATAGGGTATCATTACGAGGATCTGTCTTTGTTTAAGGGTGATAAAGACCAGGCGATAAAACACTTTGAGCAGCAGTTGAATTACTTCCGGCAATATTATCCTGTTCGAACGATATGCATGCATGGCAGTCCGGCTTCCAAATGGGATAACCGGGATATTTGGAACACCTACAACTACCGGGATTTTGGAGTAGTTGGTGAGCCCTATTTTGATTTGCTTAATAATGAATCTGCCCTGGTTGAGAATTTGGTTTATCTGACCGATACTGCCCGGATGTGGGACGGGGATAAGTATAATGTAAGGGATAAATTGATGAAGAAGCAGGATTTGAATTCTGATTCGAAATTGTCAGGCATAGGGAACAAGCAGAAAGAATCTTTGAAGAATCCTGTCGGGAATATAAATCGGAAGATCCATACTACTTTTGATGTAATGGATTGGTTGAAAACCACCAGTGCCCCCACCACGGTTATGATAACCACCCATCCCCAACGTTGGACTGACAACTCGGTGGAGTGGTATGTCGAATTGCTGAAGCAGAAAATCAAGAACAGTGTAAAGAAATTTATCGTGCTAAATAAGAGCGATTATTAAAGGTGCCCGTTGGGTTCTAAATAATCCGGCTGTAGCGCTCAAATTTGTAGAAAATCTGTTTAGAATACATAATGGTTTTTGTGTATATTTATGCTATATTTGCGAAAATATATTTTTTGAAATGAAAGGATTCTACAAGCCGGCATATTTGTATTTATTTATTGATCTCCTGATACTTGCTTTGACCTTGTATGTCGTGTTGGATTGGTTCCCACTTACTACAAATTCTCCTTTCAGCAAGTATTCCTGGCCTTCCGTCTGCTATATTCTTTCCTGGATTGCGTTGTCGTATTTTGTACAGCGGTACAGGCCTTTAAAAAGACAACAGTTTTATCAGATAACGCTTCGTTTGTTTTATGTGTCATTAATCGTTTTTTTGATTTTTATGGGGTTGATCCATAATTTCTTTAAACTCTATTCGGGCTATGTGCTTCTGACGACCATTTTAATAACATTCCTCGTAAATTATCTTTTCCTGTCTTTTTACTATGCTTATAAATTAGCCGTCGATTATAATGAAGTAAGCTTAAAGCCAGCTAAAGAGCGTGTCAATGCGACGGCCAAGCCCGCCGATGAACTGGATGAGCAAAGTTATATCAAACTGCAATCGACAATACGTTCGCACTCATCCATTGGGGTTCTCAAATTTTTGGAGAATAGCGTTGATCTGAAAAGTACCAATACATTGGTTTTTGTGAACAACGATGTGGCTAACCTGAGAATGTGCCCCAACTACCAGTATTCTACCATTGTTCAGCTGGAAAGGCTGAATAATATGAGGAAAATCAATAAAAAGATCACGATCATCAACGAGAAACTACCGGATAATGGTCTTTTTGTTTGTTGTTTTGAATCTAAAAGCACCCGTAAGAAACGGATATTAAGAAGAATGCCCAAAGGAATAAACCAAGTTGTTTATTCCTTCGATTACTTGTTTAAAAGGGTAATGCCTAAAATAATAATAACCAGACGTTTTTACTATTTGATTACCGGCGGGAATAACCGGATTTTCTCGAAGGCCGAAGTACTCGGGCGGTTATATTGTTCCGGTTTCAAGGTTGTCAAAGAGAAAAAAGTATGCCAGTTGACCTACATTATAGCACAACGGGTTAAGGAACCGGAAACTATCCAGAAAAGGATCTATGGGCCGTTAATCCGGTTGCGGCGGCACGGCCGGAATGGCGAATTAATCCAGGTATATAAGATGCGTACCATGCACCCTTTTTCAGAATATCTTCAGACTTATATTTACGACCGGAATAGCCTGAGTAGCGGAGGTAAGTTTTATAAAGATATCCGGGTTACTACGATTGGCTATTTTATGCGGAAATATTGGATTGATGAACTGCCCATGTTTTTTAATTTGCTCAGCGGCGAGATGAAACTGGTTGGCGTCCGTCCATTGAGCAATCAATACTTTAGTTTGTATAGCAAAGAATTGCAGGAAAAACGTGTCAAATACAAACCGGGTTTATTGCCTCCCTTTTATGCCGATATGCCTCAAACCCTGGATGAGATACAGCAATCGGAAATGAGATACCTGGTGTCGTGCGAAACAAAGGGTGTTTTTGTCACCGACCTGAAATACCTTGTTTTGATTCTGAAAAACATCCTGATTAAAAATGCCCGGAGTGCATAGGGAATGTGTTGATGAGATGATGTGGTGATGTGATGATGTGTTGATGAATTAATGTGGTTTATTCAATAGGAAGATTATCATGATGAAAGATCAAAAAACAAATTAGATAAAATTAAAATAACTCTCAAAAAGTATTTATGGAAGAAGATAAAATTACAGGATTACCCGAAAACGCATCACGTGTATTAAAAGACGGAGAAGAGTACAAACCTCTGCTTTCTCCCGACAAAAATTATCCCGAGGTTAATGTCCGTTCTGTTTTATGGGGGCTGTTTATGGCAGTCCTTTTTTCTGCCGCTGCCGCCTACCTGGGGCTGAAAGTAGGGCAGGTGTTTGAAGCGGCTATCCCGATTGCCATTATTGCGGTAGGGCTTTCGAGTGCTTCGAAACGCAAGAATGCATTGGGCGAAAATGTAATTATCCAATCCATTGGCGCCAGTTCCGGCGTTATTGTGGCCGGTGCTATTTTTACCTTGCCGGCTTTGTATATTTTGCAGGCTAAATATCCCGGAATTACCGTAAGCTTCCTGCAGGTCTTCCTGAGTTCGTTGCTGGGTGGCGTGTTGGGCATTTTATTTTTGATCCCTTTCCGCAAGTATTTTGTTTCGGATATGCACGGAAAATATCCTTTCCCCGAAGCCACGGCCACCACGCAGGTGCTGGTGTCGGGCGAAAAAGGCGGCGATCAGGCGAAACCTCTGATTATGGCCGGTGTCATTGGCGGGTTGTTCGATTTTGTGATCGCTACCTTCGGGAGTTGGGCCGAAACGTTTACGTCACGCGTTTTACCTTACGGGCATGCGCTGGCTGATAAGGCCAAGGTTGTTTTTAAAGTCAATGTGGGTGCTGCGGTATTGGGTTTGGGCTATATCGTGGGGCTGAAATACGCAGCCATTATCTGTGCCGGTTCGGCGTTGGTGTGGTTCGTCATTGTTCCGATCCTGCCTCATGTGCCGGTGGATTATATTCATATCCTGAATCCGGGTTACGCGGGCGGCCTGCTGTCGTCGGTTACACCGGAGGTCATTTTCAAAACGTTTGCCCGTCATATCGGGATTGGTGGCATTGCCATGGCCGGTATTATCGGCATTTTCAAGTCGCGCAATATCATCAAGAGTGCCATTGGACTGGCTTCTAAAGAATTTAAAGGCAAAGGCCACGAAGTTAGTGCCGAGGTGAAACGTACCCAACGGGATATCTCGATGAAAATAATCGTTATCGGGGTTATCCTGGCTCTGGTCACTACCTTTATTTTCTTCTATTTTGGCGTGGTGACCAACCTGTTGCACGCTGTTGTGGGGATTGTTGTCGTTGCGGTGATTGCTTTCTTGTTTACTACCGTTGCGGCTAACGCCATTGCCATTGTGGGAACCAATCCGGTTTCGGGTATGACGCTTATGACACTTATCCTCGCCTCGGTGGTTATGGTGGCAGTAGGGCTGAAAGGCACGGAAGGTATGGTGGCTGCTTTGGTTATCGGGGGTGTGGTTTGTACTGCATTGTCTATGGCCGGCGGTTTTATTACCGACCTGAAGATTGGTTACTGGATCGGTACAACACCTGCCAAGCAAGAAACCTGGAAGTTCCTGGGAACGTTGGTGTCGGCTGCCACTGTGGGTGGAGTGATTATGATTCTCAATAAAACCTACGGATTCACGGGCGATGGTGCATTGGTAGCTCCACAAGCTAATGCCATGGCAGCAGTTATCGAGCCCCTGATGTCAGGAGTAGGAGCACCGTGGTACTTGTATGCCATTGGCGCCGTCATTTCGTTGGTGTTGACTTATTTTGGTGTACCGGCGCTGGCTTTTGCGCTGGGCATGTTTATTCCACTCGAATTGAATACCCCGCTGTTGGTGGGAGGAGCTATCAGTTGGTATGTGTCTACCCGCAGCAAAAATGAGGCACTCAATACAGCCCGTCAGGAAAAAGGAACGTTGCTGGCTTCCGGATTTATTGCCGGTGGTGCTTTGATGGGTGTGGTGAGTGCAGCCTTGCGTTTTGGAGGCATAAACCTCATGAACGAGCAATGGGTTGAAAGTGCCGGAGCCGAATGGCTGGCGTTGGTTATGTACGGAGCCGTTATCGGGTATTTTGTTTGGGATACAATGAGAGCGAAGCTGGAAAAGTGATTTTCTAGCAAGAGATGATATCAAACAAAGGTCGGTCTGAGTAATTCAGACCGACCTTTTCTATTTCGTAAGATTCATGAATGGCGCTCATTGATTCCAGGAAATAATATCCCGGTGCGCTGCACCTCCGGGTTGTGCGCTATGCTATTTTCTACATATATTGCGGGACGCTGTCCCTTTGCATTGTATCCAATAAGGTGCAGCGCACCGATATCTTTGTAGGATAAGATCGGAAAGAAATAACAGAGGTGCAGCGCACCGGGATATATCTCGACTCTGCCTTTCGTTGCAAACGAAGGCAGAGCAATGCTCAATCCGTCGTAACTTCTAAATTATCGGCAGCAGCATTCAGTTTTTGCAGCAAGTCAAGGGTTTCTTTAGATTTATTTCTATCCAAACTGATCGTGGTCATGCAAGAGGGGCAATTGATAGATGCTTGTGATAATAATGATTGAATGCTAACTTCAACAAAGGATTTACAATAGGGACAGACTATACCTGCCCGCTGTGTGTTGTTTTGCATAACACGAAAAAATTAAAGTTGATTACTAAAAAGCGAAATAAATATTGGGAGACTCCGCCGAACATTTATACGCTCCGCTGAATAGAGTGCATTTCTTTAATAAATCCTTAATACCACTCTCTCTCCTTTTTTCCCCCATTGTACTTGCCAAGTTCTACCGTCTTTTTGATCGAGAAGAATGAAATTATATATGTTTGTTGTTGGATAGAGAAAGAATCTACCATTCTTTTCTTCATCTTTATTTACCTGAGAAATGTCCGATAATATCGTCTCAAATCGATAATCACTGTTTGTCCCCCATTGAACTTGCCACATTTGCCCATTTCGTGTATTTAATTTGATAAATGTATACATATTTCTTGTAGAAAATAGACGATATACAACAGCACTATCCGTAGAGATATTTTGATTCGGGGCTTCAGAGGTGCTTTGAGCAAAAGCTGTAAATGACACCAAACTAAAAAGTAGAAAAATCATTGTTTTTTTCATGTCACATTTTTTCTTATGTCCTTTTGGACGGTGATTATTTCCTCGGTCGGCGTAGCTCCAGACTACGCTGAATGGGGTGTTTATTTTTCGTCTATCAGCTCTTTCAATCTTTTAAATTCATTCTCTTCAAGAATGTCAAGTGAATTGTTTGTTGCTAATTTAATTGCTTTTCTACATTCATTAATTCTTCTCAACATTGGGAATATAGTATCATTTCCATGTCTTATGAAATTTTTGATTTCTATGATATTTGTTGGAATTTTATATCCAGCTCTACTACTTGAAATTAATATTCCTTTGTCTCTTAACCGTCCAATGAGGTTCACAAAAGTTTCCTTGCTAATATCATTTTCCCGATTGACATTTAAATGCCGTATAAATTCATTTGCTGTTGTATATTTTCTAGGGTGATTTGCTTCGTGATATCTTATTAAAAGTTTTAGGAAATTAATGCTATCTAGATTCTTTTGATTAATTCCCTCTGTTGTATCTAAATAGTCGAAAATTCTGTTTAAGCTCAAATTGACAATTGTTTTGTCATAAGTTTTGTCTAAATTATTGTCGTTATATTCACTTATATCATAATTTTTGGGGAAGTTGTTTATACTAATTATTTTCTCAGAAAGTAGTTTCATGAACTTTGCAGAGTGTTCTCCCTTTTTATGCTCATCATAAATATAGCCTAAAGTTCCTGCAATAATGTCAGCAAGTTGAATTCCTAATTCACTATGACTTTTTTGTATTAAAAGATCTGACCCCGAAAATAAATCTCTAATATGATTATTTTGTACATACTTTTTAAAGCTTCTCATAAAGTCATTTTGCCCAAGTTCATCAACTACCAAATCAATTTGAGGAAATGTTCGATAAATTTCTTTGTATAAAATTCCGTTAAGATACTTGTAAAAAGATTGTTTGTATTTAAATCCTTCGCCAAAAAGTTTTCGTTTATCTACAACTAAAGCATATATTGAATAATTTATCTTGTTCAGTTCTTTGAGTATTAATTCTCTTCTTTTGTGATTGTTAGAGATCTTTTGCGATTTCAATTCTCCAGTTTGAAAAAAGTGTTTTCGTATTTTTTCAAGTTCAATATTTACTATGTCTAATTCGTCAATATTAATAATTACGCTTGCAATTATAAAATGTGTGCTTTGTTTTTCTAAATCAAATGAATTTGTACCGAATTCATCTGCATATGCAATGACTTTTTTCATCTTGATAGTTTTATTTTTTCTAACAACCCCTAACACCAATATATGCGAACTACTAGTTCGCATATATCCATTATAGTTGTATTTGAATATCCTCTTTTTTATATAAAAAAACTTTCCCAATCCGTCACTTGGTCAGATTGGGAAAGTTCAGGTTTTTACGCTTTAGCCTCCGGGGTTGTTGTGTCGGTTTTCTTGGCGGCGCGTTTGTAGATAACAGTGGCTGCGGCTTTATACTTGTTGTAAAACTCCGGTGCTTTGCGTTGGAATTGTGGAGCCAGCCGGTCGAGGATGTTTGTCTTAATGTCGGCAGCTTGGGCAAAGAGTTCGGCAATGCGGCGGGTGATGTCCATTTGGTCGATACCGGCTGTGTGGCGTGCGTTGCTGTAGCCTTTCAACTGGGTGAGTACACTGTCGAACTGCATGATCTCATCGGGACTGATTCCTTCGTTGGTCAGCTCGATGGGGGATATTTTGCGGGCTTCGTTGAGTACGATGGTGCCGGCTTCAATAATCTCGTGCTGATCGAGATGTTCTACCTTGTAAGGTTTGAAGTTAACCACTGCTTGCAGGCTTTTGTTACCTTGCTGCCCGGCGTAAGAGTGGATAGCTCCCGAAATTTCAAGCAGAAAATCGGTGACTTCTTGCTGCACATCGTTCTTGTCTTCGGTAATCCCGCTCAGGTCCCGACTTTGAGTCGAGGATAGATCGTCAATTCCGCTGTTGATAACTTTCATGCGTTCAATGTTTCTTGCGAAGGTTGGAATAGTAGCCACTGCAGCCGCATCATTTTCTGCTTCGATTACAATCTGCTTGTTGGAGCTGAGTCTTGCTTTTTGGTAATTATTCATGTTAGATAGAATTAGAAAATATAAATAGGTTATTTCTGTAAAAAACGGAGGTAAAAGTAGAAATAATAATTTAAACAAACAAATTAAATTGTGTATAATTGTAACAAAAATACATATTTTTAATTCGATTGGCTGTCAGTTGCTTTGTGGCGCGGGATTCGGGAAAGAAGTGTTGGGTTTCGATCGGATTAAACTAATTAAAGTTGTAATATGAAGTCATTGAATCCCCATAATCTTGTTTCTTGAGGTCCGAAGGACGGATGAGGTCTCTTGATTTTTTTTTGCTTCGTTTTCTGGTTCAAGCCAATTGGAGCGAAGCGGAACTCGCAGACACAAAATAAATAAACTCTTTGGAGGCAAAACTTGAAGTGGGGTTTGGGGTAAAAGCCCAATGTGAAAGCTATTCTATTTTATAAATGCAGCACGGGTTGTTTTCTGTTCAACCCACTTCGGGGTTGGGAGTTTAGGGTCATTCCTATCCCCCAGTTTCGCAAGCTTCACTGGGGGTTATTCACATTTAGCCACTCCGTGGCAATAAATAGTTTTTCAATAGATTCTAATTGCCATCTTTTTCCGCGTTATACAAAATAAATTGCAGGGACGGCAATCAATGCATGTTATCCGATGTTGTTTATTCAGCAAGTTTGGTTGTAAAGTTGTTTGCGTTATTGTAAAGTTGGCTTATACGATCGTTGAGTTGTTTGCGCGGTTGTAAAGTTGGCTTATACGCTCTTGGAGTTGTTTGCGCTATTGTAAAGCAGTCTTATACGGTTGTTGAGTCGCTTTCGCTATTGTAAAGTTGGCTTATACGATCGTTGAGTTGCTTTCGCTATTGTAAAGTTGGTTTGTACGGTCTTGGAGTTGCTTTCGCAATTGTAAAGTTGGCTTATACGGTTGTTGAGTTGTTTTCGCGGTCGTAAAGTTGGCTTATACGCTCTTGGAGTTGTTTGCGCTATTGTAAAGTTGTCTTATACGGCTGTTGAGTTGTTTTTACGGTTGTCAACCCGGTAATGGATAATGAAAAAGGCTGACCTGAGTAATTCAGATCAGCCTTTATATATTAATTGTCAACTCTTAGCCCCCTTTAGGGGGAGGGGGTCAATCAACTTATTTATATCCGTCTTCGTGCACGCTGCTAACCGAACGTCCCGAAGGATCGTTCAGGTTTTTGAATGCTTCGTCCCATTCCAACGCTATCGGCGTGCTGCAAGCCACCGATGGTACTGATGGTACGCACAACGAAGCTGCTTCGGAAGGGAAGAAATCGGTAAAGATAGTCCGGTAGTAGTATTCTTCCTTGTTCATTGGCGGATTGATGGGGTAAGTTTCGTTTACCTTAGCCATTTGCTCGTCGGTTACCAATTCGGTAGTCATGGCGCGCAATGTGTCAATCCAGTTGTATCCCACACCGTCGGAGAATTGTTCTTTCTGACGCCACGCAACACTTTCGGGCAGGTAATTTTCAAATGCTTTACGCAAAATCCATTTTTCCATTTTTCCCTTTCCGGCCATTTTATCTTTTGGATTCAGGCGCATGGCAATGTCGATAAATTCTTTGTCCAGGAACGGAACACGTCCTTCCACACCCCACGAGCACAACGATTTGTTGGCGCGCAAGCAGTCGTACAGGTGAAGTTTATCAATTTTGCGAACAGTTTCTTTGTGGAACTCTTCGGCATTCGGTGCTTTGTGGAAATACAGGTATCCGCCGAAGATTTCGTCGGCTCCTTCGCCCGAAAGCACCATTTTCACGCCCATCGATTTGATAACGCGGGCCAACAAATACATCGGGGTACTGGCACGGATGGTTGTAACGTCGTAGGTTTCGATGTGGTAAATCACGTCGCGGATGGCATCGAGCCCTTCCTGCACGGTGAAATGTATTTCGTGGTGAATGGTTCCGATATGGTCGGCCACCTTGCGGGCAGCGGCCAGGTCGGGCGATCCCACTAAGCCTACAGCAAACGAGTGCAGCTGGTTTCCCCAGGCAGCACCGGTGCTTGCCGATTGTTTGGCTGCCGAAATTTTGGCTACGGCCGAGATGATAGACGAATCCAATCCTCCCGACAGCAATACGCCATAAGGAACATCGGCCATCAATTGGCGCTCAACGGCCGCTTCCAATGCTGCGCGCAATTCATCGATGCTCGATTCATTGTCTTTCACCGCGTCATAACTTTGCCAGTCGCGGGTGTACCATTGGGTTGCCTGGCCATCGGGGCTATAGTAATATTGGCCCGGAAGGAATTCTTCAATTTTAGGACAATAGCCTTCCAGCGCTTTTAATTCGGAAGCCACGTAGTACGTTCCTTCTGCGTCCCAGCCCTGGTAAAGCGGAATGATTCCGATATGGTCACGGCCAACCATGAAGATATCGTTTTCAATGTCGTAAAGCGCAAATGCGAAGATCCCGTTCAGGTCTTCCATAAAGTTCGGGCCTTTTTCGCGATAGAGAGCCAGGATGACTTCGCAATCGGATTTGGTCAGGAATTCATATTTGCCTTCAAATTGTTTTCTTATTTCCTGATGATTGTAGATTTCACCATTTACAGCCAGCACCAGTTTTCCATCTTTGCTCAACAGGGGTTGCTTGCCCGATTCGGGATCCACAATCGACAAACGCTCGTGTGCCAAAATAGCTTTATCATCGGAATACACTCCCGACCAATCCGGCCCACGATGCCGTATACGTTTAGACATTCTCAAGACTTGTGGCCGCAAAGCCTGAGCCTGCTGTTTTATATCAAATGCACATACAATTCCACACATACTATGTTTTTTATTACGAGTTACAAGTTATCTGCAAAGATAAGTCATTAACTCGTCTTTACCGATAACTTGCAGGTAGTTTTTGTTTTATTTTTTTGTTTTTTGGATAGTTATTCTTATCCTGAAGTTTCAAATTGGTTATAAATTGCCGTTTTGATAGCAATTTTTGTATGAAACGTTCTAAAATAAATAATATTTCCGTTTCCCGGTGGTTGGTTACAAAGAATTATGAATGTCTTCGGCCACTTTACGTCCGGAAGCAATGGCACGCACTACAAGACTTGCACCCATGGCGGCATCGCCCGTTGCAAATACTTTTTTCACGGTGCTTTGGCTTGTTTTGTCAACAGCCACATTGCCACGTCCGTCGAACTCAACGCCCAGTTCTGTCAGCAAACCTTCGTGAACCGGGTGGATAAATCCAAGTGCCAGGAATACCAGGTCGGCTTTGATCACATCGGTTTTGCCGGTTGCTTTCATGCTCCAACGTCCGCTTTCGTCTTTGGTCCATTCCACTTCTTCCACGTGCACTTCGGTAAGCTGGCCTTTTTCACCCACAAATTTGTTGGTGTTCAGTGCCCATTTACGTACGCAACCTTCCTGGTGCGAGCTCGATGTCTTAAGGATGTTTGGATAAAATGGCCAGGGGGTATCCGGGTTTTTGTCAACCGGTGGTTGAGGCATAATTTCAATCTGGGTTACTTTTACGGCTCCCTGACGGATAGAAGTCCCAACGCAATCGGAACCGGTATCGCCACCACCAATCACCAGTACATGTTTGTCTTTGGCTGAGATCAGGTTGTTTTCATCCACGCTCTCGCCCATAATAAGCTGGTTTTGCTGGCTCAGGAACTCCATAGCGAAATAGATGCCTTTCAGGTCGCGGCCTTTCGGGTTTATATCGCGTGGGTGTCCGGCACCAACGGCAAGACACACAGCGTCGAAATTTTTCATGATTTCTTTGCCCGATATATCTTTTCCTACTTCGGTGTTGGGTTTAAATTCGATTCCTTCTTCGGCTAGCAAGGCCAAGCGGCGGTCGATGATATTCTTGTTCAATTTGAAATTCGGAATACCATAACGCAACAGTCCGCCCAATCCATTGTCTTTTTCGAAAATGGTAACATAATGTCCCTTGCGGTTCAATTGTTGGGCAGCAGCCAGTCCGGCAGGTCCCGAACCAATCACCGCAATCTTTTTGCCTGTACGCGTTTTAGGCGGACGGGCTTTAATCATTCCTTCGATAAAGGCCACTTCGGTAACGGCTGCTTCGTTTTCACGAATGGTCACCGGTGCGTCGTGCAACGCTAATACGCAGGATTTTTCGCAAGGGGCAGGGCAGATACGGCCTGTAAAATCAGGGAAGTTGTTCGTTTCGTGCAATACTTCCACGCCTTCTTTCCATTGTCCTTTGTAAATCAAATCTTGCCATTCGGGCATTTTATTGCCAAGCGGGCAGGCCCAGTGGCAGAATGGAATACCACAATCCATGCATCGTGAAGCCTGAAGTTTTCTGTCTTCGCGATTTAATGTCTGTTCAACTTCCCCGAAGTCGTATATACGTTCGTTTACGGGACGGTAACCGGCGTTTTTGCGGGGTATATTTATAAATGCTTTAGGATTTCCCATATTATTTTTAGCCCCTCTAAATCTCCCCCCGAAGGGGAGACTTTTTGGTAAGCATATAAATTGTTTGTACTAATTTTATTGTTCTTTTTCCCAGCCAATCAACCAATCGGTAAATTAACCAATTGACTAATCAACCATTCCCTTTTAGGGGTTAGGGGTTTAATAATCGCGTTCAACCTGAGCAATTTTCTTGTTGATAGCTTCCATCTTTTCTTCTTGCAATACTTTTTTGTATTCAATAGGAACGATCTTTTTGAATTTATCAACATAAGAGCCCCAGTTATCCAGGATTTGTTTTGCGCGGGCACTTCCGGTATATTTCAGGTGATTGGCAATTAATCCCTGAACTTCCTTGCTGTCCATGCTGTCTTCGATCAGTGAAAGTTCCACCATTTCCATATTACAGAAGAAGTCGAAATCACCTTTCTCATCGAGTACATAAGCCACACCGCCACTCATACCGGCTGCAAAGTTACGTCCGGTCTGGCCCAGAACGACTGTGCGTCCGCCGGTCATATATTCGCAGCAGTGGTCGCCGGCACCTTCTACCACGGCAATTGCCCCTGAGTTACGCACGCAGAAACGTTCACCAACCACACCGTTTATATACACCTCTCCGGATGTAGCACCATATAGAATGGTGTTGCCGGCAATAATGTTCTCTTCGGGTTTGAAAGTACTTTCTTTAGGTGCTTTCACCACAATTTTACCGCCCGAAAGGCCTTTGCCTACATAGTCATTGGCTTCACCGTTCAGTTCGAAATAAACCCCTTTGCTGAGGAATGCCCCGAAGCTTTGTCCGGCTGAACCATGGAAGTAAGCTTTAATCGTATCTTCCGGCAATCCGGTTTGTCCGTAACGTTTTGCAATTTCGCCCGAAAGCATTGCACCCACGGTACGGTCGGTATTTTTAATCTTAGATTTAATCTGGATAGGCATGCACAAGTCAAGGGCTGGCAATGATTTTTTGATCAATTCACGGTCCAGCACGGTGTCTATCTTGTGATCCTGCGCTTTTACATGACGAAGGGCATTTTTTCCGTTTGTTGGAACAAACATGATCTTAGTCAAATCAATTTTATTCACCTTGGAAGGACCTTCCACTTTTTTCCGTTCAAGCAGTTCGGCATGTCCGATAATTTCATCCATGCTGCGGAAGCCCATTTGAGCCAGGTGTTCACGAACATCCTGAGCAATGAAGTGGAAGAAGTTTACCAGATATTCATGTTTACCTGTAAAATGCTTGCGCAATACTTCATCCTGGGTGGCCACACCAACCGGACAAGTATTCAGGTGGCATTTACGCATCATGACACAACCTAAAATCAACAAGGCACTGGTAGCAAAACCGTATTCTTCGGCTCCAAGCAAAGCTGCAATGATTATATCGCGGCCGGTTTTCAACTGGCCATCGGCTTGTAGTTTGATTTGTCCACGCAAATTATTCAATACTAATGTTTGTTGCGTTTCAGCCAAACCTATTTCCATCGGAAGTCCGGCATGTTTGATCGAACTTGAAGGACTTGCACCTGTTCCACCTTCAGCTCCACTGATTAAGATTAAATCGGCTTTCGCTTTGGCCACACCGGCAGCAATCGTTCCTACTCCGGTTTCAGAAACCAGTTTGACGCTGATGGTAGCGGTCGGATTGATGTTTTTCAAATCGTAAATCAGCTGTGCCAAATCTTCGATAGAATAAATATCGTGGTGGGGTGGAGGCGAAATCAATGAAATGCCCGGAATTGAGTGACGGGTTTTTGCAATGATCTTGTCTACTTTGTGACCCGGTAATTGTCCTCCTTCACCCGGTTTAGCTCCCTGTGCAATTTTAATCTGGATTTCGTCGGCATTTACCAGGTATTCGGCAGTTACACCAAAACGTCCGGAAGCCACCTGTTTGATTGCACTGCGGGTACTCAAACCGTCTTCACGTTTTTTATAACGTTCAGGATCCTCACCACCTTCACCGGTATTGCTTCGTCCACCAATCAAGTTCATGGCCATAGCCATAGCTTCGTGGGCTTCGCGGCTGATTGAACCGTAAGACATGGCACCTGTAACGAAGCGTTTGGTGATATTTTCAACTGGTTCTACTTCGTTTATATCAATCGGATTGCGTTTGTAGTCCATTAAGTCGCGGATAAAGATTGGCGTTGCTTTGCCATCTACCGCTTGTACATATTCTTTATATTTATCGTAACTGTTTGTCCTTGTTGCTATCTGCAAACGGGCAATAGTTTCCGGATTCCAGGCATGTTCTTCTCCGTCGCGGCGGTAAGCATACTGGCCCAGGTTTTTCAATTGGGTTATATCAGAGCCTTCGGCCGGGAAAAATGCATCGCGGTGCGGTTTCAATACTTCGTTGGCCACATCTTCGATATCAATTCCCTGAATAGCGGAAGTGATTCCGGTAAAGTATTTTTCCAACAATTTGGATGAAATACCAATGGCTTCAAAAATGTGCGCTCCACGGTAGCTGCGCAAGGTAGAGTTACCCATTTTCGATAATACTTTCAACAGACCTTTGTTGACGGCTTTGATATAATGTTTCTTAGCCGTATCCATGTCCATTTGAATATCACCGGACTTAATTCTGTCGCTGATGATTGCAAATACCATGTAAGGATTAATAGCATTGGCTCCAAATCCGAAAAGAAGTGCGAAATGCATCACTTCGCGTGGTTCGGCAGATTCTACCACGATATCGATTTGCATTCTCTTTCTCTTTTGCACCAAATATAAGTGAACAGCAGAAACAGCCAGCAAAGAAGGTATCGGGGCATGGTTTTCGTCAACGCCACGGTCGCTCAATACGATGTAGTTTTTACCATCGTCCACCGCTTTTTCTACCGACAGGCAAAGTTCCTGGATAGCTTTTTCAAGTCCTGCTGCTCCCGTTTTTGGATCAAAAAGCATTGGCAATGAAATCGTATAGAATCCTTTGTAGTTCAGATTCATCAAAATGTCGAACTGTGAGTTGGTAATTACCGGACTTTTCAGTTTGACCATTTTGCAAATGTCATGGGCTGGTTCCAACAGGTTTTGGTGTACAGAACCAATATAGCCGGTCAATGACATAACCAATTCTTCACGGATCGGGTCTATAGGCGGATTGGTCACCTGTGCAAATTGCTGGCGGAAATAATTGAATAACCGTTGCGGTTTGTCCGAGAATACCGACAAAGCTACATCATTACCCATCGACGAGGTTGGTTCGTAACCATCATTGGCCATTGGAAGGATCAACCGTTCCAAATCTTCTTTCGAATAACCGAACGCATTCAGTAATGTTTGATAGTTGTTTAAATCGCTTTTTACACTTCGTCCCGAAGAAATATCATCAAGGTTGATGCAATTTTGTTTCAACCAGTCGCGGTATGGGAATGCTTTTGCCAAGCCTTCTTTCAGTTCGTTGTCATAAAAGATCTGTCCCAGTTCTGTGTCAACCATAAGCATCTTGCCTGGTTTCAAGCGACCTTTGGCTTTGATGTTTGCCGGATCAAATTCAATGGTTCCGGTTTCGGAAGCTATTACCATGGTGTCATCGTGTGTAACCAGATAACGTGCCGGACGAAGACCATTTCTGTCTAGCATACCACCGGCATACCGGCCGTCGCTGAATAGTAAGCAAGCAGGACCATCCCATGGTTCCATAAAGGTACTATGGTATTCGTAAAATGCTCTCAGGCTGTCTGAAATCGGATTCTTTTGATTCCAGCTTTCTGGAACCAGCATAGCCATGGCATGTGGTAAGCTTTTACCGGACATAACCAGGAATTCAAGTGCGTTATCAAGCGTAGCACTATCGCTCATGCCCGGTTGGCAAAGTGGGTAAAGCTCTTGCAAATTGCCCAATTGGTCTGACTTCAATACGCTCTCGCGCGATTCCATCCACTGGCGGTTACCGCGGATAGTGTTGATTTCACCATTGTGTCCCAACATGCGGAATGGCTGTGCCAAATCCCAGGTAGGGAACGTATTGGTACTAAAGCGGGAGTGAACCAGTGCAATTCCACTGGTAAAGTTCTTATCGGATAAATCAGGGAAGTATTCGCGTAATTGAAGCGAAGTTAACATTCCCTTGTAGATCATTTGTTTAGTAGATAGACTGACAATGTAAAAGCTGCGGTCTTTAGCTATAGCAGATTTATGAAGCGCATTCTCAATTTTCTTACGAAGAACGTATAATTTAAGTTCCAGTTCTTGTTGTGAATTGCTGCCTGTAATAAAAATTTGTTTGATAACAGGCTCATTAGAGGCTGATATTTCGCCCAGGATGTCGCTGTTGACAGGAATGTCGCGGATGGCAAGAAGATTTAATCCTTCTTTTTCAACATGTTCTTTGATGACGTTTAAGCAAAGTTCTGCTTTCTTCGCATCTTTAGGGAGGAAAACAAGGCCTGTTCCATATTTGCCTTTGGCGGGCACAGGAATGCCTTGGAGTAATATAAACTCATGTGGTATTTGGACTAAAATACCGGCACCATCACCGGTTTTATTGTCGGCGCTTTCGGCTCCACGATGCACCATGTTTTCAAGGACCTGTAATCCGTTTTCAACAATTTCATGAGATTTTTCTCCATGTAGGTTCAATACCAAGCCTACACCACACGCATCGTGCTCATTCTGGGGTGAATAAAGCGACTTCTGCTCATATTCATCTGCTATTTTTGAGGTTGTCATATCTTTTGTTCTGTTTTTATACGCTTATAAACTGCATTTTCGGTCTAGTTTCGTCGTGTAAATTTGTTTTATTGTTTCTGGAAAAATAGTGGGAAATCCTAAAAGGTTTTCCCACTATTCTTAGTTTTGGAAATGGATAAATACCTTTTATTTATCGGATAAATAACAATTCTCTGTATTTAGGCAACGTCCACATTTCATTATCAACAATTAATTCAAGCTTGTCAATATGGTAACGGATTACATCGAAGTAAGGCAATACGCTGTCGTGGTATGCATTGGCTTTTGCATCTTCGTGTTCAATAACGTTAGCCACTTTACGTGCAACAACCATATCTTCAACATTTTTCTTGATAACTGCTACGTGTTCAGAAATTTCTTCGATCAATGATAATACGTTTGAAGAAATTTTTTCAGCTTTGTCGGCAGCGAATACAGATTTAGTTTTAAATGCGTTATCCAACAAAAGTGATTGGTAGCGGGTTGCTACAGGGATAATGTGGTTCATTGCCAAGTCACCCAATACGCGCGCTTCAATCTGAATTTTCTTTGTGTAAGTTTCCCATTTCACTTCGTTACGTGCGTGTAATTCAGTTTCGTTGAGAACTCCCATTTTAGTGAACAATTCAATGCTTGATTTGCTGGTGTAAGCTTCGATAATTTTAGGAACGCTTGTTTCGCAATCCAATCCGCGTTTAGCAGCTTCAGCTTTCCATTCTTCGCTGTAACCGTTTCCGTCGAAACGAATAGCTTTAGATGCTTTAATGTATGATTTAAGCACTTCGAAGATAGCTTTTTCTTTGCTTGCACCTGTTGCCATTTTAGCATCAACTTCAGCTTTGAATTCTACCAACTGAGCTGCTACTGCAGTGTTCAAAGCAGCCATGGCTGAAGAACAGTTTGCCGAAGAGCCAACTGCACGGAATTCGAAACGGTTTCCGGTGAATGCAAATGGAGAAGTACGGTTACGGTCAGTGTTATCCAGGAATACTTCAGGAATATGAGGAATACCTAAGTGAAGTTTCTTTTTCTCATCAATAACAATTGCTTTTTCACTTGTGCTGTTTTCCAATTCATCAAGTACAGCAGTAAGTTGACTTCCAAGGAATGCAGAAACAATTGCAGGAGGAGCTTCGTTAGCACCCAAACGGTGAGCATTTTGAGCTGTCATGATAGAAGCTTTCAATAATGCATTGTGAGTGTGAACTGCTTTCAGTGTTGTTACAATGAATGTAATGAATTGAAGGTTTTCTTCTGCAGTTTTTCCCGGAGCGTAAAGAACCAAACCTTTGTCTGTTCCTAATGACCAGTTATTGTGTTTACCAGAACCGTTGATACCAGCAAATGGTTTTTCGTGTAATAATAGACGGAAACCATGACGACGTGCAACTTTTTTCATGATTGACATCATCAATAAGTTTTGGTCTACAGCCAGGTTACATTCGCCATAAATTGGAGCAAGCTCGAATTGGTTAGGAGCTACCTCGTTGTGACGGGTCTTGGCAGGAATGCCATATTTGTATGCTTCGAATTCGATATCTTTCATGTAAGCAGCAACACGGCTAGGAACAGCACCGAAATAGTGGTCTTCCAATTGTTGATTTTTAGCAGAATCGTGTCCCATCAAAGTACGGCCGGTCAACAATAAGTCAGGACGTGTTGCGTATAAACCTTCGTCAACCAAGAAATACTCTTGTTCCCAACCTAAGTAAGCAACAACTTTCTTAACGCTAGGATCAAACATTTGGCATACAGCTGTAGCTGCTTTGTCAACTGCGCCCAAAGCTTTCAATAATGGAGCTTTCAAGTCAAGAGATTCACCTGTATATGAGAAGAAGATAGTAGGAATAACCAATGTGTCATCCATTACGAATGCAGGAGATGATGGATCCCATGCAGTATAACCACGGGCTTCAAATGTACTACGGATTCCGCCATTAGGGAAAGAAGAAGCATCAGGTTCTTGTTGAGCAAGAAGTTTTCCTGAGAAATCTTCGATAATTGCTTCTCCGGGAGCTCCGGCATAATCAATAAATGAATCATGTTTTTCTGCAGTTCCGTCAGTTAATGGTTGGAACCAGTGTGTGTAGTGGGTTGCTCCCAGTTCTGTTGCCCAGAGTTTCATTCCTGATGCAATTTGGTTGGCAAGTGCAATGTCAAGTGTAGCTCCTTTAGTGATTACATTTTTCAATGCTTTCAAAGTATCTTTTGAAAGATATTTTGCCATAGCAGCACTGTTGAAAACATACTTTCCGTAATAATCCGAAGTGAATTGTGAAGGTGCAGTTACTTCAAGTGCTTTTTTCTTGAAAGCCTCTTCGACTGCGTTAAATCTCAATGATGACATAATTTTATTTTTTGTGGGTTAATTTTTGTCGATTCTTTTTTTATCCCGTCTTATTCTGACGTAATGTAATAAAAACAATGCAAAAATAATAAAAATGATAGTTTTTGCACTATATAATATTTCATTTAATGAAACTAAGACTTGGTAAATCCGAATCGTTATTTAAATCTCTGTTTTAATTTTAAATCGTAAGTTTAATGTGTTATTTTGTTTTAATTCGATATAATTATAAAGGATAATATTTCTTGTGTCTTCTACAATGTAATATTGACAGCAAACAAAGATAGTCAAAATGGATGAAATTGTTTCTGTTTTTTAATTGGAATAAATTGAACAAAATCTATTAACCCTGCATTTTGTGTTTAACTATATTGCAATAGGCTATTTTGTTGTAAAATAGCCTATTGTTGGATGTGATACTCTGACGTTTTTTTTATTTTCAAATAATGAATATGTATTTTAAAGCGAAGAAAAAATGCTCTTTTGCTTTGAAATATTTAATCGAAATTGGTATAAGCAGTTTCGCCGTGTTGTGATTCGTCAAGTCCGGTAGCTTCCTGTTTGTCTGAAACGCGAACACCAATCATTTTGTCGGTTATTTTGAATAGTATAAATGTTCCTACTCCAGAGAATATGATTGTGGTGCCGATTGCCAGCAGTTGGATCCATAATTGGTGGAAATTGCCGAATATTGCTCCGCTATAGGCTGCTTGAACTGCCGGTGTTGCGAGAACTCCTGTTAGAATTGCTCCTAAAATACCGCCGATACCGTGAACTCCAAATGCATCCAATGAGTCATCGTATCCGAGTTTTGGTTTTACGTAAGCCACCATGCAGAAACATACTAATGAAACCAGTATTCCGATAATTAATGCGCCGGGAACTCCAACGAAACCTGCTGCCGGAGTGATAGCTACTAAGCCACCAACTGCCCCGGTGCTGATACCTACCACTGTCGGGTGTTTGTCGATAATCCAGTCGAGTAATGCCCATGTGAGCGCTGCTGCTGCTGCTGCAATGTGAGTTACCATTAGGGCGTTGGCAGCCAATCCATCTGCGGCTAGCCCACTGCCAGCATTGAATCCAAACCAACCTACCCATAGTAATCCTGCTCCAATAACAACGTATGTAATGTTGTGTGCTGGTATGGCGTGACCTTTATAGTCGCGACGTTTGCCAAGCATGACAGCTGTTACAATGGCTGCAATACCGGCGTTTACGTGTACCACAGTTCCTCCGGCAAAATCCAGCGCTCCTAATTTGAATAACCAACCATCGGATGCCCAAACCCAGTGTGCCACAGGGTTGTATATGAATACTGTCCATAGGATAGAGAATACTAAAAAACCTTTGAAGTTGATGCGTTCTGCAAATGCACCGACGATAAGTGCTGGCGTAATTACAGCAAACATGCATTGGAACATGATGAAGACAATGTGAGGGATGGTTCCTGTTTGAGTTCCATTAGCTGTGAGTTGTGAGTGAGAGATGAAATAAGGACTCAGGTCGCTCAGGTTTATGTTGTTCAGGAATGCCCAATGAAATCCGCCTATGTATGGCTTTAGAAATTCAATTGAATTGCTGCCGAAAGCGTTGCTATATCCTATAACTACCCATTCTACACTGATAACAGCTACGAGAATAAATACTTGCATAAATACGTTCAGTACATTTTTGCGACGAACCAACCCACCGTAAAATAAAGCGAGTCCGGGAATTGACATTAATAGTACAAATGCTGTAGCAACGATCATCCATGCAGTATCTCCGGCGTCAATTTTAGGAGTGACGGCAGTCGCCGCTTGTGCCGCGACAGGTGTGCTGAATAGTGCAAATAATGCAACAAGGGGTAAAATATATTTTTTCATATTTAATTGCTTTGTGTATTTTAGTTTTATTTCTTTATTCTTGGTTGTATAGTGCTTCCGGTCCTGATTCTTTGGTACGAATGCGGAAAGTTTCCTGGATATCGTAGACAAAGACTTTTCCATCTCCCGTTTCGCCTGTCCATGCTGAGTTTAGTACTGCGTTGACTGTTTTTTCGGCATTTTGATCACGTACAACTATTGAGATCATACGGCGTTGTATGTATCCTGATTTGAATACTTGTCCGCGGACAACCTGTTCTTCTGTTGATTTTCCTAGTCCGGTTATATCCCAGTAAGAGAACCATTCGATGCCGGCATCATACAGCGCCTGTTTTACATCCTCGAATTTCGATTTGCGGATAATTGCTTCAATTTTTTTCATGATTGTGTTTTGTTAGTTATTGTAGTTTTGTCTTCTTGTTCGATCGATCTTTTGCCGTTTTATGTCTAATTAAATTAGCAAATGGTTTTTTGTTGATTTAAATTGGGTGCAAAAATATATCATTATTGCCGAATCTCAAAGCATATTGATAATAAATAACGAAAAAAAGATACATTTAGGTATTAAATTGGGTTCAAACCGACATTAATGTAGGTAAAACTACCTAAATGTTGACAAGTGACATGAGAAATGCGGGGTGGATGAATGTTGATGAGGGGTGGTTTGTCTATTGCTAAAAAGTAAACAGGCCATTTCTCACGAAATAGCCTGTCTGAAACAATAAAACTAAAAAACACACGATTAGTTGTAAGCAGTTTCACCGTGTTTTGGGAAACTTCCCATTTTATACTGCCATAAAATGGGAAGTTTATTTGTTTGTAATCTTTGAATTTTTGGGTTGTTATTTGATGTATAAAGATTCATCTCCGCTTTCGCCTGTTCTGATGCGGTATGATTCATCGATTGTAGATACAAAGATTTTTCCATCTCCAACCTCGCCCGTATATGCATTTTTCAAAAGGCAATCAACGGTTTTTTTGAGGTTGATGTCTCTTACAACGATTGATAGTGTTAATCGTGCAATGTTGTAGGTGTCTGTTGAACCACGAAAAACGTTCTTCTGCTTAATTTCATTTCCTACTCCTGTAGTTTCAGAATATGTAAAAAAGTCGATGTCAATTGCATGTAGCGCTTCTTTGATTTCTTCGAATTTTGAGCGTCTGATTATTGCTTCAATTTTTTTCATATTGTAATAATTTAATATGTTGTTAGTGTATTGTTTATCTTGTACAAAGATATTTCATTGAATAGAAAAGTAGTTATAATAATCAATCTTTTTTCGTGAAATTTATTGTTATAACTACTTTTCAATTAAAGATATTAATTGTTGTATGCTTCTGCGCCGTGTTCAAATACGTCCAAGCCACCGAAAGCAGTTTCGCCTTTAGGTTCAACGCGTAATTTGAATGGATGTGGAAGTTTATTAATAACTACCATTACTATCATTGCGATTGCAAATGTGGTGATTGTAATGATTGCATTACCAACAAGTTGTGCGATAAAAACGTTCCAGCCGCCTCCGTAAAACAATCCGGTTACAGGAGCTGAATTGTCGGCACCCATTGGTCCTGTTGCTCCATATTGTCCGCTCGCAAAAAGTCCGATTGATAATGTTCCGAAGATACCATTTAATCCGTGTACTGGAACTGCTCCAACAGGATCGTCAATTCTTAAGTATTCAAGTAGGTAAATTCCGCCAAATACAATTGCTCCTGCGATAGCGCCGATAATGATAGCTCCAAGTGGAGAAACCCAATAGCAGGGAGCTGTGATGGCAACCAAACCTCCAAGAAGACCATTTACTGTGAAACCAACGTCAAATTTACCTTTGAAAGAGCCGACATAGAAAGCCAGAATCATAGCGCTAAGTGCGCCTGTACAAGCTGCGAGTGTGGTATTTGCTGCTACTCGACCAATGCCTACTGCATCCATTGCTGAGAGTGTGCTTCCCGGATTAAAGCCATACCAACCGAACCAAAGTAAGAATGCTCCTGTAACGGCTACAGGTAAGTTGTGTGCTGCTGGAAGACCTCCACCTTTTTTGTCGTCACGAAGGAATTTACGTCCGATACGTGGTCCTAATACAATGGCACCGGCTAATGATACTACACCACCAATAGTGTGAACTACTGTAGAACCTGCGAAATCGCGGAAGCTTTGACCTAGACTTGGCAAGAAATGGCCTGGAGTTCCCATTAATGCTAAGAATCCGTCTGGACCCCATGCCCAGTGTCCAATGATAGGGTAGATGAATGCGGTTACACAAATACTATAAAGAATGTCTCCACGGAAGCTTGTGCGTCCAATCATTGCGCCGGAAGTGATTGTTGATGCGGTGTCGGCAAATGCAAATTGGAATACAAAGTGTGCTAACAGTGCTACGCCTGTTGTGCCGTAGGTGTCAGGTGCTCCTTGTAGGAAAAAGTATTGGGTTCCAATAAATCCGTTTCCTGCTCCAAACATAAATGCGTAACCAATTGCCCAGAATGATACACCACAAATGGCTGTGTCAAGTACACATTCTATTAATACATTCACAGTTTCTCTCTTTCTTGCAAAACCTGCTTCTAGCATTACGAAGCCAGCTTGCATACCAAATACCAAAGCGGCCGCAACTAATGTCCATACGGTGTTTAAGGAATTTATTACTGCAGTTTCGTGGGCTGTGTATACTTCGGCTGCATGAGCTGTTGTTCCGCCTAGTAGGCTTGGAACTAAGACCATTGCTGCTACTACGGCCAGTAAGCCTAACATTTTTCCGCCAAAGAAAGCTGCGAAAAGTTTCCAGTTTTTGGGTTTTGAGATATTCTCTTTAATCATAGAGAAGTATCCTCCCCTTGCCGGGGCTGCTAATTTTTTACTCATAATGTTTTATATTTAATTGTTCTTGTGTCTTTTATATCGATGTACCTTTTTTACCCTTAAAAAACTAATTTGTTATAATGTTATACCTGCAACGAAGAATGCATTTTTTGAGTATGGATTTGCTCCTAATATGCCGTAAAGAGGTAAGCTGAATTTGTCGGTGATAGCAATTGTTTTGCTGACTTTTATCCCAAGGTTGGTTATGCCAAATCCGGTTGTTCCGTAAGTAGTGCTATTGGCTAGTGATCCACCTAAAAATAGTTTGGCAAGTGGATTAACTTGATAGCCTAATTCGAAATAGGTTGAAAGGGCGTTGTCGCCATTAGCTAGTTTGTCTGCTCCGGCAAACATGGTGTTTAAAGAAGCACTAAATGCAGAGCCGGTGTAAGCCAGTGTTCCTTCAAAAACGTGACCTGTTCCTTTTCCATATTTAAAGTAATTGGGTTGGGAGGCAAAATTGTAGTTGTAGTCGGTCAACGTAAATGCAAATGCACTTGAGAATGCGTAAGTAGCATATAAGTCTACTTCTTTTACATTTCCGCTGAAGCTCCCTGAAGCCCAAGAACCAAGTGTCAGCTTTCCGGTGGTGAAGGATACGTAAGGTTGGATGTTGGGGGTACCACCGTTTGATCCTTCTTGAGGAATACCACGCCATACGTAAGAGGTTACAAGATCTGCACCTGTTGCAAATTGAGCTTTAACGCTCATTGTAGAAAATAATGCAATCGCGCAGATTGCTAATGCTTTAATCTTTTTCATACCTTAAAAAATTTAATTATTGATTATTGACTAAAAAATATTGTTCTGTTTTCTGAATTATCACTTGGTTTGTATTGCTTGTTTTGACAAAAAGACGTAAATAAGTTTTAGTATGTGTCATATTGTTTTGAATACAGTGCAAAAATAATCAAAATGTCATATATGGCAAATGATAGCTATCAAAATTCTAGAAAATAAAATTGCTGAATTTCATTTTGGTTTAAATAATGATCATTAAGTTTCAAATAGATATTTAAATTGAATAATTAGTTTCTTATTGATAGTTGTTTCGAAAGTTGTATTTCGTATTGTACTGTGGCAAAATTAGATTTTAAGCTAACTTTGGAGGATATTAGATACTTTTTTGTGTACTTATTCTTCAAAATGACCGGAGTTGAGCATTAGAAACGACATTAATGTATTTTTTGCTGGATTTTTCCTCGAAATTTACATGAATTTGAAAGCGCTTACTAGTTCTTTTATTTTGAGTCTTTTTTATTAGAGTAGCCGGGTTTGTTTAAAACCTGAACACCGGCCTTAGTTTTTGGGCTAAATAAAATGTGATCGATATTCTTAATTGTAAAAGATTGTAAAAGCTGGTTTTGATTGTCAGTTTGGGATGCGGGTAAATAAAGAGGGGGGGGTAGATTTCTGTAGGTTGAAACCTGAGGCTGTTTTTTTGTTTAGATAGAGTTTGCAGTCGATTTGAATCTTTGAGCGCAAGAAGATTTTTATGTGTGGGGGATGTATATAAAAAAAGCACCTGTGTTTTTACAGGTGCTTCTGAGGTGGCAAAAGTTTTTTTTATTTGGCTTGAGCCTGAGCATCGTTAATCATTTTTTCGCTAGCGTACATATATACTTCTACGCGACGATTAGCGGCTCTACCTGCTGCTGTTTTATTGTCGGCAACGGGTTCTGAGAAGTTTTTGCCAAGAATGTCTTTAAATTGAGCGGCAGTAACATTTTGAGTTTGCAGGAAATTTGCAACTGCTTGAGCACGATCTTGGGATAGTTTTTGGTTTACTTCCAGTGTTCCTTGGTTGTCAGTGTGTCCCATGATTGTGATGTCCATGGTCGGATTTGAAACCAGAATCCGAGCAAATTTAGTTAAAGCATCTTTTGAAGCAGTATTCAATGTACTTTTTCCTGTTTGGAATAAGATTCCTGAGTCAAAAGTAACTTTAATTGCCTTAAGGTTGTTTGCATCTCTGATGCTGTCAACTCTTGCTCCTTCAATAGCTGCTGCCTGAGCTGCTGCTTTGTCCATCTTTTTACCGATAATAACACCTGTTGTTGCACCAACTACGGTTCCAATTCCAGCTCCAATAGCTGCACTTTTTGCATTATGGCCAATTAAAGCACCGAGTCCTGCGCCAACAGCTGCTCCACCGCCACCGCCGAGTAAACCGCCTTTTACAGCATTGCTCATAGAGCTACATCCTGAAAGTACAATCGCTGTACTTAAAATAATCGCCATAAAACCATTCTTTCTTTTCATGTTACAAGTCATTTTAAATGTTAGAATAAAATAAATAATTATTGTGATCGGGTTGATATTTATGGAATTAAATAGTAGGGTTTTGGTTGACTATTCAAAACATTCAATACCAATTTGAAAACATTGCAAAGGTAATAATTAAATTAAATAAACAATCATCTATATATAATTGCATTTATACAAAATGAAAAATTCCGTAATAATTTGAAAACAAAAAAAGCTAACAACAGGTTCAACTGCTATTAGCTTTTTATTTTGTGACCCCGGTGGGGGTCGAACCCACGACCCACAGATTAAGAGTCTGTTGCTCTACCAACTGAGCTACGAAGTCATTAAATGGATAGTCTGATAAAACTACTTTCGGAGTGCAAAGTTAAGAAAAGAAATCATTTTCAGCATGATTTTCTTCATAAAAAATCAATTATTTTTCAACCTTGTTTGATTTACAAACCACTACGGTGAGGTGAAAGCAGGATTGTTTGCGTTCGCGCACGGCAAGGAACTTGCATTCCTGTCGCATTTCTATTAAAACCTTAGTCAGTGTTTGCACAGCTTCATAGCTGCTTTCAACAGTGTCTTTTTTTACGTTATAGAAATTTTTATAGGAAATGTCAACGGTTGTACCGTATAAATGTGCCGAATGGCTGCTCGCGTTGCTGTTTCGGTGGCTCAGGTTGTTTTGCATTTCTTCAGTGCGAAGCATGGAGGTGATTCTGAATCTGAAATTGTCGTATTTTTTTTCGGACAACCGTTGTTGAAACCGGTAACCAATTTCATTCAACATATCTACTGCTTCGGGAATGAGATATGGTTGTGAATGTGTTAGGGATTTTATTTGATAAAATGGTGTTTCAGTAACTTCGGCCAGTATAAAGTTGTTTTTCAGACTGTCGATTTTGGACAAGAATTCAGCATTGGTTGTGAACGGTGTCTTTAATCCGTTTTTTTGTGCATGAACCAAGTGGATCTCGTTCTGGTCATTTAGTTTTCCGCTTGGTGAAATGGGAGCATTGGCATTTTTTACATGGTCGCATTGCGACGAAATGCTGACATAGGGTTTGCTTTTGGGCTTGTGTTTACAATATATGACTCCAATAATAGTGCAAATGATTATAATAAAACAGATTGATAAGGCCAGGATTCTTTTTCTTCTACTTTTCAACATATGACGGTATTCTTTCCTGCAAAGATAAGTTTTTTAGGCTTTATGGCTGTGCCCACTTCTGATGAAGTTTTCAACAGTATCATATTAATTTTTTAGGGCGATGAATTTTATTTTTTTTGTGATTAATAATAGTTCATAAAATGTATAATAATGTTCTGTAATTCAAAACTATTAATTAACTTTGCGCCTCTAAAACCAAAAAAAAGAGAAATATGAAACCAACTTTATTTGTGCTTGCAGCAGGAATGGGGAGCCGCTATGGCGGTTTAAAACAATTGGATGGGTTAGGTCCCAATGGTGAAACTATCATGGATTATTCCATTTATGATGCAATCAAAGCCGGATTCGGAAAGATTGTATTTGTGATCCGTGGAAGTTTTGAAAAAGACTTTAAAACTGTTGTGATTGACAAATTCAAGGATTTAATTGAAACTGATATTGTATTTCAGGAAATCAGTAATGTTCCCGAAGGTAGTACTTATACACCGGAACGTGAAAAACCTTGGGGTACAAATCATGCTGTATTGATGGGAAAAGATGCTATTCATGAACCGTTTGCTGTTATTAATGCCGATGACTTTTACGGTCAGGAATCATTTGCTATTTTGGCCGATTTCTTACGTAGCGTTGAAGGTAAAAAGAACGAATACTGCATGGTGGGTTATCGCGTAGGCAACACGTTGTCGGAAAGTGGTGCGGTAAGCCGTGGTGTATGTGTGGTTGACGAGAACCAGCTTTTGCAAAACGTTGTTGAACGTACGCACATTGAAGAAAAGGGTGGTACGATCAATTACACGGATGAGAATGGTAAAGAAGTTGCGATTGATGCAACAACACCTGTATCGATGAATATGTGGGGCTTTACTCCTGATTATTTTGATTACTCGTTGGAGTATTTTAAAGAGTTTTTAGCCACAGAGGGTCAAAAACTAAAATCGGAATTTTACATTCCACTAGCGGTAAATAATTTGATCGTGTCAGGAAAAGCAACTTGTAAAGTACTTGACACGCCTTCAAAATGGTTTGGGGTGACTTACGCCGAAGATCGTCCGCAGGTTGTTCTTAAAATCAACGAATTGGTTCGTAAAGGTACGTATCCGGAGAAATTATTCAAATAATATCTAAAAAGTTATATGGCAAAAATTTTAGTAACCGGAGGAACAGGTTATATTGGTTCCCACACGGTTGTTGAATTGCAGAAAGTTGGGTTTGACGTTGTAATCGTAGACAATCTTTCCAATTCCAATATCGATGTATTGAACGGCATCGAAAAAATTACCGGCATTCGTCCTGCATTTGAAAATATTGATTGCGTGGACTATGTGAGTATGGATCGTATGTTCGAAAGATACAAGGATATTGATGCAATTATTCACTTTGCGGCGAGTAAAGCAGTGGGCGAGTCGGTTGAAAAACCATTGTTGTATTATCGCAACAACCTTGTTTCGCTTATTAATTTATTGCAATTGATGCCAATTCATAAGGTAAAGAATTTTGTTTTCTCGTCATCGTGTACTGTATACGGACAGCCGGATGTGTTGCCTGTGACTGAAAGCGCACCGATTAAACCTGCTTTATCGCCTTACGGCAATACCAAGCAAGTGAGTGAAGAGATTATTCGCGATACCATTCATGCAAATCCGTGTTATCAAAGCATTATTCTTCGTTATTTTAATCCGATTGGAGCTCATCCAACGGCTGAGATAGGCGAATTGCCAAACGGGGTTCCCAATAATTTGTTGCCATTTGTAACACAAACTGCTATTGGCTTGCGCAAGCAGCTGCAGGTTTACGGGAATGATTACAATACGCCGGATGGATCGTGTATCCGCGATTATATCCATGTGGTGGATTTGGCTAAGGCGCATGTTATTGCTGTGCAACGCATGTTGGAGCAAAAGACGAAAAAGCGTGTAGAGACATTTAACCTGGGAACCGGACGTGGTTTATCGGTATTGGAAATTATTGAAACATTTGAAAAAGTAAATGGAGTAAAAGTTCCTTACAAAATGGTTGACCGTCGCGAGGGCGATATTGAAAAAGTTTGGGCTGACCCGAGCTATGCGAATAACGAATTGGGTTGGACTGCCAAAGAAACGGTGGAAGAAACACTTCGCAGTGCCTGGGTTTGGGAGCAAAACCTGGCGAAACGTGTGAAAGCTGAATAAAAAATAACTACATAATGATTGACAATGAACAATTAATAATTCTTTGGTTTTATAGAATATTAATTGTTCATTTGTTTTAATACCAACTACTAACTCCAACGAATATGTTGTATCCATTAAAATTTAGTCCTATCCTGAAAGATAAAATTTGGGGTGGAACCAAACTTAAAAGTTTATTTGACAAAGCTGCCGAGACCAATAAATTAGGCGAAAGCTGGGAGCTGTCTGGCTACGAAGGTGATGAATCTGTGGTGACCAATGGTGCGCTGGCTGGAAATAACCTGGCAGAATTGATCGAAATCTATATGGGCGAATTGGTGGGTGATGCCATTTATGATGAATATGGCTTGTCATTTCCATTATTATTCAAACTGATTGATGCTAATGAAAACCTGTCCATTCAGGTTCACCCGGGGGATGAAGTGGCTGCCGAACGTCATAACTCCTACGGAAAAACAGAAATGTGGTATGTGGTGGATGCCGATCCGGGTGCGGAACTGATTATCGGTTTTACGAAAGACTGCACCAAAGACGAATACCTGGATGCCCTGGATAACGATCAGGTGGAAGACTTGTTGCAAAAAGTGCCGGTGAAGAAAGGCGATGTATTCTTTATCCCTGCCGGGCTGGTGCACGCCATTGGCAAAGGGGTGGTGGTTGCCGAAATTCAACAAAGCAGCGATATAACCTACCGTATTTACGATTACAAGCGTACTGACGACCAGGGTAACGAACGCGAACTGCATACCGAGCAAGCGGTGGATGTGATTAATTTTGCGGCTTCAAAGAATCCTAAGACGGTTTACAATATCAGCGTGAACGAAATAACCCCGCTGGTGGAGTGCGAATATTTTACGACTAACATCTTGCGTTTCGATGCTCCGGTAACCCGCAATTACGGAACGCTCGATTCGTTTGTGGCGTACATGTGCCTGGAAGGTGATTTTGTCATTGAATACGAAGGAGAGAAAACGACGGTAAACAAAGGCGATACTGTGCTTGTTCCGGCCAGTATTGATGAAGTGGGTTTAATCCCTGACAGCAATCAGGTGACTTTATTGGAAGTGTACGTGTCGTAATTAACTCTGGATATAAAACAGGAAAGCAGTAAGCCGGACAATCGGATTGCTGCTTTTTTTGTTTGAATGGTTTTGAGAGATAGTCTGATTCTGAGTTGGTGAAGGGTCAGCAAAAACGGAATATTATGTTTCTGAGTTGGTGGGAAGTCAGGAAAAACGAAATATTATGTTTCTGAGTTGATGGGAGGTCAGGAAAAACGAAATATTATGTTTCTGAGTTGGTGGGAAGTTAAGAAAAACGAAATATTATGTTTCTGAGTTGGTGGGAAGTCAGGAAAAACGAAATATTATGTTTCTGGGTTGGTGGGAAGTTAAGAAAAACGGAATATTATGTTTCTGAGTTGATGGGAAGTTAGGAAAAACGAAATATTACGTTTCTGAGTTGGTGGGAGGTCAGGAAAATTGGAAAAATGAACAATTGTTCCGACTCAAAGGCTCGATTTTTCAGATTTTAGCTACTATTGGCGGTATGTTTCTTTGAATTGCTGAAAAACGATAATGTTTTCAAAGCCATCAATCGTTTTTATCCAGTTTTTCAGCAGGCCGTTTGTTTCATAGCCTTTTTTTTCGAATATCTGACGGCTGGCTGTATTCGATTCGGCAATGTGGCAGTAGAGTTGGTTTACCTTGAGGTAATCGAAAACGTATTCTTCCACCAGGCAGAGAGCTGCTTTGGCGTATCCTTTTCCCTGAAAGGCGGTATCTACAAACAGCCCGAGCGCAATGCGGCTGTGGTGGATGTCGAAGTCGAACAGGTCGACAGTGCCTACCGTTTCGCCCGAATCCTTGCTGACCATCATCAGGCGTAATTGCTTGTTTTCGTAAATGTCCTTGTCAGATTCAACAATATACTGCCTGAGCACGAAGCGGGAGTAAGGATTGCGGGTATTACCCACGTCCCACAGCCGCGGATTGTTTTCCCATGCGTACAACCTGTCCAGATCCTCAGGTTCTACGGCCCGAAGCTGTATGTTTTCATTTTCCAGCAGCATACTTTAATGGGTTGTTTTCGGGTTAGAATAACCCGAAAAATGATTTGAAGAATCCTTTCTTTTTCGGCAATTGATATTCCGGCAAGATCTCGTCGGTAATGGGTTCGAAATATTTCCGGCTCATAATTGTGCGGTAAATGATGCCCCATTCGGGCAGTCCGCCCAGATTCCGGTCGTCGATAAACAAATCGGCTTTCAGTTTCCGGGGTTCGGGGTGCTCGGCCGATTCTTCGGGATAGTTATTATTGACCGCATAAAATTCCAATCCTCTGTCCCGGCAATATTTCACGGCTTCCTCCAGTTCGGCACCTTCGCGTACGGTCCAGAGCACAATCAGGTTGTCAGGACTTTGTTGCAGCCGCTTAAGTGTGTCGATGGCAAACGGAATTTCCTTGCCAATGTTTGGATATTCGTGGGTAACAATGGTTCCGTCAAAATCTACTGCAATAACCATAAAGTTGAGTTTGTAAAGGTTGAAAGTTCGACCAGCAGCTTATTCTTCTGTATTATCGTCCAACTTCAGGTCGTTGATAATTTTAGCTTCAGTTGGTTTGCAGAACAGCAAAGCAATAGCTGTAATAGCCGCGCAGAAAATCATAGATTCGGTGCGAAGGATGTAGAACACAACAACGCTCAAAACCAATCCAAAACCAACGGCTAGCAAACGCCAGGTTGCACCGGCTACATATTTGTTGAGCTTGGTGTAGTTGTCTTCAATTAATGCCCATTTCTTTGTGCTCCGGTGAAAAATAGCCAAAGCTGCCGGAATGGAAATAATGATATACAGGATGACAATTGACGATAAAGTTACGCTTAGCGGGCTTTTCACATCAACGCTAGTTTCACGTGTCAGGGTAACTATGTAACCGCCAATGGTTGATAGTATGGTGACGGTGTAGATCAGGTAATAAGCGAGATGGATTTTTTTTACGAATTTTTCCATGATTGTTGTTTCTATTGTTTTATGATTGTTTCTTGTTCTTCAGACAAACACAAAGGGTTGCCCGTACGGTTATTTGAATGAATTTGTGAATTCTACGCGGTTCAGGATGGATCGTCCCAACGTTACTTCGTCGGCATATTCCAGTTCGTCGCCAATGGCAATGCCCCGTGCAATGGTGGTGATTTTGATATTCAACGGTGCCAGTTTGCGGAATATGTAAAAGTTAGTGGTGTCTCCTTCCATGGTGGTACTCAATGCCAGGATTACTTCTTTCACCCCTTCGTTTTGCACCCGGTGGATAAGGCTTTCAATTTCCAGGTCGCTGGGCCCTATGCCATCCATCGGCGAAATAATGCCGCCCAATACATGATACAAACCCCGGAATTGCTGTGTGTTTTCGATCGACATCACGTCCTTTATGTTTTCCACCACACAAACGGTTTCGTGGTCGCGCGACGGATTGTTGCATATCTGGCACACCTCAGTGTCCGAGATGTTATGGCACACTTTGCAATATACAATTTCCTTACGCAAGTGAATAAACGCATTGCCAAACACCTCCACTTCGTGTGTCGATTGCTTAAGCAGATGCAACACCAACCGGAGGGCTGTTTTCCGTCCGATGCCGGGAAGCTTGGCAAACTCATTTACCGCGTTTTCAAGTAAGGAAGATGAAAATTGCTGACTGCTCATATTTTATTCTCAATTCAGCTGCAAATTTATAAAAAAAAACCGTTCAAAACTATTTTTGCCCTAAGCATTTGTGTTCGGGCATTTTTAGCTATTTTTGTGCGTTTTTGAATCCGCAATTATTACATTCGCATGTCAGGTATTTCCATTTTATTGGTCATTGTTTTTTACTTTTCTATGTTATTGCTTATCTCATACGTGGTAGGTAAGAAGAGTACCGACAATGATGCTTTTTTTCTGGGAAACCGCAAGTCGCCCTGGTGGGTGGTGGCTATCGGCATGGTGGGTTCGTCCATTTCGGGTGTCAGTTTTGTTTCGGTTCCGGGCTGGGTGGGGAGCACACAGTTTACGTATATGCAAACGGTTTTCGGTTTCTTTTTCGGATACCTGGTGATTGCCAATGTGCTGCTTCCGTTGTATTACCGACTCAACCTGACCAGTATTTATACTTATTTGGAACAACGGTTTGGAAAATACACGTACAAAACCGGTGCTTCGTTCTTCCTGCTTTCGCGAACTATTGGCTCCGGGGTTCGCCTTTATCTGGTGACGCTTATTTTGCAACATTTGATCCTGGATGCCTGGCATATTCCGTTTGTGGTAACGGCTTTCGTGGCGGTATTTCTGATTTGGCTTTACACGCACCGGAGCGGCATTAAAACCATCGTGTGGACGGATACGTTGCAAACCATTTGTTTGATTTCGGCTTTGGTCTTACTGGTTTTTCAGGTTTCCAGGCAATTGGATATGAACCTGGGAGAATTTACTACCAAACTAATGGGCGACGGACATTCACGCATATTCGTATTCGATGATTGGCATTCGAAACAGAATTTCTTCAAGCAGTTCTTTAGCGGAATATTCATTGCTATCGTTATGACAGGCCTTGACCAGGACATGATGCAAAAGAACCTGACCTGCAAAAGTCTGCGCGATGCAAAGAAAAATATGTATTGGTACGGTGTTTCGTTTGTGCCGCTCAATCTCTTGTTCCTGACACTTGGGGCCATGCTGTTGATGTTGGCAACTAAAAATCATATCGCTTTGCCGGCTTCGTCCGACGATATTTTGCCTATGTTTGCCACGCAATACCTGGGACCGGTGGTCACGTTCTTGTTTGTAATAGGTATTATTGCAGCTACCTTTGCCAGTTCCGACTCGGCGTTGGCTTCGCTCACCACTTCATTTTCGGTGGATATTCTGGGCGTTCAGCACAACGAACCGAAAGTGGCGGAACGCAAACGAAAATATGTACACATTGGCATGTCGGTGCTATTTGTGGTCATTATGCTTGTTTTTAAACTATTGAACAACAAAAGCATTATCGATGCCATTTACACCATTGCCTCGTATACATACGGCCCGTTGCTGGGGATGTTTGCCTTCGGGCTGTTCACCAGGCGGCAAGTACGCGATAAAGCAGTACCTTTGGTGGCGGTGGTTTCGCCATTCCTTTGTTTTGGACTGAATATGCTATCCACCGGCTTGTTCCACTATCCGTTGGGATATGAACTGTTGATGATAAACGGATTGATAACTTTCGGAGGAATGTATCTCCTGTCGTTGCGGCGCGGAGCTATTGCATTCTAAACTTGTAACTTCTTTTCTTGTAACTCGTAACTAAAATTATTATGGATATAAAATCTGCCGAATTTGTGATCAGTAATACTGATTATCAGAAATGCCCCGAGAGCAAATTGCCTGAATATGCTTTTATCGGACGCTCCAACGTGGGAAAATCGTCGTTGATCAACATGCTTTGCAACCGCAAGGATTTGGCCATGACATCGTCGAAACCGGGAAAAACCTTGTTGATTAATCATTTCCTGATTAATAACAACTGGCACCTGGTGGATTTACCGGGTTACGGTTATGCTACCACCGGAAAGAAAATGCGCGAACAGTTGCAGGTTATTATTGAGAGTTATATCCTGAACCGGGAACAGCTTACTTGCTTGTTCCTGTTGATCGACTGCCGGCACGAACCGCAAAAGATTGACCTGGAATTTATGGAATGGCTGGGCGAAAACGGTGTGCCTTTCTCCATCGTGTTTACAAAGCTGGATAAACTGTCGCATGTAAAAGCAGTGGAAAGTATCCGCGCCTATAAAGAAAAGTTGGCAGAGCAATGGGAAGAATTGCCTCCGATTTTCCTGACATCGTCTGAGAAAAGAATGGGTCGTGATGAGATCTTAGGATATATTGAAGGGATCAATAAGACCTTGTAACAATACCAAAGCAGCAGGGTATACGGCTCTCAACAAACGTTTGCGCAAAGTTTATCGAAATCAAATTTCGAAATAAGCCGATTTCTCATTTTAAATTAATATAATTGCATTCCAAACACTGGGATGCAATTTTTATTTCAGCTGTTTTGAACGGAAACCCCGTATTTGTTCTTGACCCTAATATCTAATAATCTTTTTACCATGCTGAACATTCAAAAGAAAATGAGCAATGCTTTCCTGGCATTACTCGGACTGCCAGCCACAGCGGTTGGGTTCGCTTTGTCCACTCAAATTGCCGCCCTGAGCTGGATACTTTCCAATAAATATCACCTGGACATTCATGATGTGGCCTTCGTTTGGTTGGCCGGCCCGATTGCGGGAATCTTCGGACAGGTGATTGTAGGCCTGGTGAGCGATAATGTTTGGTTTATGGGTGGGCGCCGGCGTCCGTTCATCATGATTGGCGGAATGGTAAGCACCATTGCTTTCCTCGCACTGCCGCATATTCGTGGCATCTCGCACATCACCGGCATTTCTGACATCATTCTGATTGCTTCCATCATCGCTTTGTTTCTGGATTTATCCATAAACGTAACCTTCAATCCGGCCCGTTCCATCATTGCCGACCTGACACCCGAAGGTAAAATACGCACTTCGGGTTACGTGTGGATGCAGATTATTTCCGGTTTCTTTGGGGTGTTTGCTTATTTTCTTTCCATGCTTTTTGGAAACGAACTGTTGTTGTACATTGCTGCCGGTGTTGTTTTTATAACCGCTGTTTTTCCTATCCTGTTTATTCAGGAAAAGAAAGATCTGGAACTTGCCAAGTCGGAAACCAAGGAGAAATATAGTGTAGGCCGCATATTCAAAGAAATATTTCCGCTTTACGGTTTCCTTGTATTTGGTATCTTTAGTTTATTCTACCATTTCTTTACCGAAGCATTAACGCCGCTGCACAATCCGATTTTAATTGGGGCGTTGGTCTATTCGGTTGTGATAGGAGTAATAATTATTATCCGGGGCTTAAAGGAAACATCCAACGAAAACGAATTTCAAAAAATCATGCTCGCACACTCGTTCACCTGGGTGGCTTTTCAGAGCATGTTTATTCTGTCGGGCTTCTTTATCGAGCATCAGATTCTGCCCAATATCGGGTTGAAAGGAATTACGGCTAACTGGTTTGCCGAAAAATTGACCGGAGTAACTCAGACTTCGGCTTCGTCGGTAGGGAATATTGTTTCACTCGGGTTCTTTATCCTCAACCTGATTGGCGCTATTTTCCCGTTGATATTGCAATCCATAGCCAAAAGAATCGGCCGCGTAAGAACGTACATCGGTGCGTTGGTGTTTTCGGTTATCGGTTATTTCTACATTGCTTATTTCAGCCGGGTGGAAGTTGATTTTTATATCGGCATGTTCCTCGTCGGGATTGGTTGGTCGGCCGTGATTTCTATTGTATTTGCCATTATGAGCGAACGCGTGAATCCCGCTAAAATGGGATTGTATATGGGTGTTTTCAATCTGGCAGTGGTGCTTCCGCAAATGATGAGCAACGGGGTGGCCAATGTGATTAAAGCTACCGGAAACCATCAGTTGCTGTACATTTTCTGTGGGCTGCTGGTTGCAACTTCGGTTATTTTCTGGATGTTTGTCAAAGAGCCGGAATCGTCGAATGCAGGAACAAGTGTTCCTAAAGCCGGACATTGACAACGGTCGGTTGAAAATTGACTGTTGATAATTAAAAATCGCCATTTTACTTGTATCTTTGCGACGAATTATTTCCCGCAGATTACGCCGAATTTCCGCCGATTCTTTTCAGCGTTTTTCAGCGTAATCTGCGGGAAAAACATATTATGACATGAAGAAACTTCCTCTTATTGCACTCCTTTCGCTTGGTCTTTTGTTTTCGTGTACTTCTAAAAGCGCAAAAACAACCGATGCGCAAACCTCCGATTCGCTCAAACTGAAATATGCCGAAGGCTTTGCGGTGAAATATTTCTCCGGTTACAAAGAAGTCATCGTGTACAGTCCGTGGGTGAAAGGCACCGTTTACGCCCGTTATTATCTGGTGAAAGATGCGAATGCCAAAACGCCTGCCAACGGAACGAAAGTGAAGATTCCGCTGCAAACACTGGCGGCTACTTCGGTTACGCACTTCGAATTCCTGAACCTGCTGGGCGAAATAAATACGATTACCGGGGTGTGTTCTCCTAAAATCATTTACAATAAAGACGTCAACAAACGCATAGCCGAAGGCAAAATTGCCGATCTGGGTGATGCATTCACTATGAACGTGGAAAAGACCCTGCAACTGAAACCCGGGGCGGTGATGATGAGCGGTTACAATCAAAATGATCCGTACGCGCAACGTGTTTCGCAGGCGGGCGTTCCGGTGGTTTTCAATAACGAGTGGATGGAAACATCGCTGTTGGCCAGGGCGGAGTGGATAAAATTCGTGGCTGCATTTTACGATAAAGAAAAGCAGGCCGACAGCATTTTTGCCGATGTGGATAAACGTTACAACGACATAAAAGCGAAAGCGGCCGGGGTGAAAACGAAACCTAACATCATGGTGGGGTCCAATTTCCGCGGAACGTGGTACATGCCATCGGGTCGTAACTTTATGGGAAAACTTTTTGCCGATGCGGGTGCTGCTTATTTTTATGCCAACGACACTACGGCCGGCAGCCTGCCACTCAACGTGGAAACGGTGCTGAAAAACTTTTCGCAGACCGACGTTTGGTTGAATTGCAACTTTAATTCGATAGCTGATCTCGTAAAAGTGGACTCGAAACATGCACTGTTCCGCCCCGTGAAGTTGAACCGGGTTTATAATATCAATAAACGCCTGCTGCCTTCTACGGCGAATGATTTCTGGGAAAGTGCCGTGGCACGCCCTGATTTATTGCTTTCGGATATGATTGCCATCCTGCATCCCGAAATCTTGCCGGGATATACCCTGACATATGTCGAAAAATTGAAATAGCTGAAGTGGACAGGTTGTGACCTGTCCTTTTTTGTGTTGATTGAGTTAATAAATTGAGATTAATTAGTACCTTTGGGCTCGAAAATGGTGTCAGAAGTTTCTGAAAGTTCATCTGACCCTTCGATAATAGATTCCCAAAGGTGGGAATGCATTTCTGGGTAATGGAAAAATCCGTCCGAAGGTTCGGAAAGTGTCGTTGACCCCTCAGCGAACGATTCCGAAAGTTCGGAAAGTCTTCCTGACCCCTCAATGGTTAATTCCGAAAGTTCGGAAAGCGTTCCTGATCCCTCAATGGTTAATTCCTAAGTTCGGAAAGTATTTCTGATGCCTTAGAAGTTAAATCCGAAGTTTCGGAAAGATGTTCTGACTCCTCGGCGGGAGATTCCGAAAGTTCGGAAGGGTAAATGAAGCTAAAACTGTAATTTTGTATTTCTAAAATAGATATTTTATTCTCATGAAATCCCGTTCCCTCATACTATTCCTCTCCCTCTCGTTTCTCACGGTGGGTCTTTTCCTGGCCGATTTGGCTTGGGGAAGCATTCACATCTCGTTGAGCGAGATTGTAGATGTCTTTTTCAGGAAAGGAGCGGAGGGAATCAACTCGGAGATATTGCTCAACTTCCGTTTGCCGAAAGCCATTACGGCTGTGTTGGCGGGTGCTTCGTTGTCGGTAGCTGGCCTGATGATGCAAACCCTGTTTCGCAATTCGCTGGCCGATCCCTATATCCTGGGTGTCAGTTCGGGTGCCAGCCTGGGGGTGGCGTTGGTCATGATGGCGGCGTCGGTATTGCCGGTGGCGTTTGTCAGCAGCGGTTGGGCGTTGATTGTGGCAGCCATTATCGGAGCTTCGGTGGTGTTGGTGCTGGTAGTCGGTGTGTCGTTCAAGGTGCATAATGCGGTTTCATTGCTCATTGTGGGGTTGATGTTCGGAACCATTGCCGGTTCGCTGGTGAGTGTGTTGCAGAACTTCAGCAACCCGGATGCCATCAAGCTTTTTGTTATGTGGACGTTTGGCAGCCTGAGTGCCGTAACCTGGAGTTATATGCAGGTGCTGTTTCCCGTAGTTCTGGTGGGAATGAGCATGGCTTTTTTTCTACAGAAACGCCTCGACGGATTGTTGCTCGGCGAAAATTATGCGCGCGGATTGGGCATTTCCATTCAGCAAACACGGTTTCTGATTGTCATTGCCACTGGATTATTGGCCGGCGGCATCACAGCCTTTACCGGACCGATTGCCTTTGTGGGTGTAGCCATTCCACACATTGCCCGCGGACTTTTCCGCACATCAGGTCATAGAATATTGTTGCCCGCTGTGGTGCTTTGCGGAGCATCATTGTTGCTAATTTGCGATATTATTACTCAAATACCAACATATACGTTGCCAATTAATACCGTCAGTGCGCTGTTTGGTGCCCCGATTATTATTTGGATAATATTGAAAAAACGGTAGAGGCGCACGGTTGTGCGTCTGGTTCAACATAAATTATCATTACGAGACCCATACCATGGGTCTCTACAAAAGAAAATATGTCAATTCTAACCACACAACAACTGACCATCGGTTATTCCCGTAAAGGAAAAACAGATGTTATCCAGTCCGGACTCGATTTGAAGTTACGGGCAGGGGAGTTGGTGTGCCTGATTGGTCCGAATGGGAGCGGTAAGTCTACTTTGCTGCGCACGCTTACCGGTTTGCAAAAGCCGTTGTCGGGCAAGACGCTGATTGATGGAAAAGAAATTATCAAGCTCAAACAACTTGAGAAAGCGTTGCTGATAGCCTTGGTACTTACCGAACGGATTGAAATTGAAAATGCCACGGTCTATAACCTGGTTTCGCTGGGGCGCCATCCGCACAGCAACTGGTGGGGAAACATCACTGACGAAGAAGATGCTATTATTCGTGAGGCCATAGAAATGGTTCATTTGAGTCATAAGATGCATCAGAATATCAATGAACTCTCCGACGGAGAACGCCAACGGGCTATGATAGCCAAAGCCCTGGCGCAGGATACGCCGATCATTATGTTGGATGAGCCTACTGCCCATCTTGATTTGCCAAACCGGGTGGAGATTATGCTTTTGCTGCACCGGTTGGCCCACAAAACAGATAAAGCCATCCTGCTCTCTACCCACGAACTCGACCTGGCCCTTCAGGCTGCCGACCGCATTTGGCTGATGAGTGCCGATAAAGGGGTTGAATGTGGTGTGCCCGAAGACCTGGTGTTCAACGGCAGTTTCAACCGGGCTTTCGAAAGTAAAGCTTATTATTTCAATGCTTCCAACGGTAATTTCTCGATGAATTATCCCATGACAAAGAAAGTCTGGGTTTCGGGCGACAAGACCCGCATGTATTGGACGTTCCGGGCATTGGCTCGCGCCGGTTATGCGGTGATGCAGGATGCCGGGGTGCAGATAGAGGTGACCGAAGCCGGTTGGTTGTTGAACGGGATAACCATCTCCACTGTAGAAACATTACTGCATGAGTTGAACCAACAATTTGTCGACATTTAAATTCAATAAAATAAACGGTTGCTTTTTCCGTTAAAAATGAAAGCTGGTTTAATACTTATCTGAACGACGCACGTACTGCATGAAGAACAAACTTATCTATATCTGTTGCATTTTATTCTTCTCGGCAGGCTTGTCGGCACAGCATAAGGTGCGCATTTACGGATATGTGATTGATGCCAATAACCGGGGTCTCGAACTGGCAAGTGTGCATGCCGATAATGTTGCTGCAGGTGCCTCCACCAATCAAAATGGTTATTATGAGCTGACGCTGAATGTGAAAGATTCGGTCACGCTGGTTTATTCCATGTTGGGTTTTCAAACCATCAAACATACCATTCACCCCCGCCAGCAAGTCATTCAAATATCCGTTCAACTTCAGCAACTGTCAAAGCAAATGAGCGAGGTGAACGTTGTTGGCCAGCGCCGGCAGACTTCAACTGTCGATCTGCTTGACCCTTCGAAATTCCGTGTTATCCCCAATGCCGCCGGAGGAATTGAATCGTACCTGATTACCTTTGCGGGGGTCAGTTCCAGCAATGAGCTCAGTTCGCAGTACAATGTCCGCGGTGGAAATTTCGATGAAAATGCCGTGTATGTCAATGGTGTTGAAGTGTATCGCCCGTTGCTTATCCGTGCCGGGCAACAGGAGGGTTTGAGCTTTATTAACCCTGATATGGTTCAGAATGTGGCTTTTTCGGCCGGGGGCTTTGAGGCTAAATACGGCGATAAAATGTCATCGGTGCTGGATATCCAGTATAAAAAGCCAACCGGATTTGAAGCTTCGGCTTCGCTCAGTTTGTTGGGTGCGTCGGCATACGTTGGCACTGCCAATAAAACGTTTACACAAATGCACGGCATCCGGTACAAAACCTCATCCTATTTGCTTGGTACGCTCGATACCAAAGCGGAATATGCCCCGGAGTTTTTCGATTATCAAACCTATCTGACGTATCAGTTGAATCCGAAATTTGAACTCACATTCCTGGGCAATTTTTCCCAGAACTCGTATCAGTTCGTTCCGCAAACCCGCGAAACGTCTTTCGGAACCTATCAAACGACCCGTAAGCTGACCATCTTTTTTGATGGACAGGAAAAGGATTTGTTCCGCACATCCTTTGGCGCTTTGACACTGAACTATAAACCGAAAAAGGGAATGAAGCTGAGTTTGCTCGCGTCATCGTTTTATACCAACGAGAATGAAACTTATGATATTTCGGGCGAATATGTGATTAGTGATGTGCAGCTGGATGCTGACCCGACCAAGCAGACCGGCGAGTCGCTGGGCGTGGGGACTTATCATCAGCATGCCCGGAACAGACTCAACGCCACTGTTTCGAACATGGCCCATTTGGGGGAATACGAAGTGGATGGACATAAAATGAAATGGGGGGCAAGTATTCAAAATGAATATATTTCGGATAAAATAAACGAATGGGAATGGCGCGACTCAGCCGGATATTCGCTTCCGTTCAGCAGTAAGCAACTGAATCTGTATTACAACCTGAAATCAACCAACTCGCTGTCGACCTGGCGATCGGCTGCTTTCTATCAGGATACTTACCGGTGGAGTTCCAATGCCGGAACGTTTTCTTTTACCGGAGGTTTACGGGCCAATTACTGGACTTTCAACAAAGAATTATTAATGAGTCCGCGTTTGTCGGTTTCGTTTTTGCCGAACTGGAAGCGCGACTTTAGTTTCCGCTTTGCCACCGGACTGTATTATCAAACGCCTTTTTATAAGGAAATACGCGACACGGTGACCGATGCGCTGGGCAATGTCAATATCCGGTTAAATGACCGGATCAAAGCCCAGCGGTCGCTTCATTTTGTACTGGGTGGCGATTATTATTTCCGTACCGGCGGACGGCCATTTAAATTCACCACTGAGGCTTACCTGAAATTAGCCGACCGGGTGATTTCGTATGCTGTGGATAATGTCCGTATTCTTTACTCAGGGAAAAACGATGCAAAAGCCTACACGGCCGGTGTCGATTTCAAACTCTACGGCGAGTTGGTGCCCGGTGCCGATTCGTGGATAAACCTCTCGTTGATGAATGCCATGCAAGATGTCATTGGCGATTCATACGTGAGCCATACCTATGATTCGAAAGGGAATATCCTGACTTCGAAAACCGTTTATCCCGGTTGGGTGCCAAGTCCGAGTGAGCAACGCTATACGTTTTCCATGTTGTTCCAGGATTATTTACCCAACAATCCGAAGTATAAAATGCAATTGAAGTTGATCTGCTCGGACGGCTTGCCATTCGGTCCGCTCCGCAATGTCGAATATCGCTCGGCGTTCCGTGCACCGGCATACCGCCGCATCGATATCGGAGCCTCGCGGGTACTGGTTAGTGGGAAAGATAAAGTGATGGATAGATCGTGGTTGAAGCACGTGAAAAATATTTGGCTGAATGTGGAAGTTTTCAATTTGCTGGATCTGAAGAATGTCAACTCTTACTACTGGGTTACCGATATCTACAATCAGCAGTTGGCTGTGCCCAATTACCTGACCGGCCGACAGCTTAATTTGAAGTTGATGGTAGATTTGAAATAGTGGGCAGTCATCAGTGAACAGTTATCAGTGAACAATCATCAGGTGTTTATTGATAGTGTTTATTGTTTTGACTATTTTATGATGGTTGAAACCCATTGTCCTCTTTTTTATTTGCAATTGCTGGCTTATCACTCCTGCTAACTGGTAACTGTTCACTGAAGTCTGCCTCTCCTTTCAACTTGTAATCAAATATCTTTTATTATCGGGTAAATTTCACTAATTTTGCACCCATTATTAATAATATGTATTTCAGCCGGTCGTGTCAAGCGTTTTTTATAATTAATGCTGATAACTGTTGACTGATAATTGAAAATTGAAAATATGCCACACACCTCACAACGGGGGCAGGCAATGCCCGAATCGCCTATTCGTAAACTGGTTCCGCTGGCCGATAAAGCCAAAGCACGCGGAATCAAAGTGTACCATCTTAATATCGGCCAGCCCGATTTGAAGACACCACAAGTCGCGTTGGATGCGATTCGCAACATTGACCGCACCGTGCTTGAATATAGTCCCAGTGATGGTATTAAAAGCCTAAAGACCAAACTGGCGGCTTATTACCATACGTTCAATATTGATGTGACGGAAGATGATATCATTGTTACCACAGGAGGTTCGGAAGCGGTGAACTTTGCGTTTATGAGCTGCCTCGATCCGGGTGACGAAATTATTGTTCCCGAGCCGGCTTATGCCAACTACACTGCTTTTGCTATTGCTGCGGGAGCTGTGGTTCGTCCCGTGGTTTCGTCTATCGAAGAAGGATTTGCCTTGCCGCATGTGGATAAGTTTGAAGAGCTGATCACACCTAAAACCAAGGGGATTCTAATTTGTAATCCGAATAATCCTACCGGTTATTTATATACCCGCTCCGAAATGAACAAGATTCGCGACCTGGTGAAGAAATACGATTTGTATCTTTTCTCCGACGAAGTGTACCGCGAGTTTTGTTATACCGGCGCACCTTATATTTCGGCTTTCCACCTGGATGGGATTGAAGAGAATGTGGTGTTGATCGATTCGGTTTCGAAGCGTTACAGCATGACCGGTGTTCGCATCGGTACCTTGGTAACGAAAAATAAAGAGGTTCGTAAAAACGTCATAAAATTCTGTCAGGCACGCTTGAGCCCGCCATTGTTGGGGCAAATAGCTTCGGAAGCAGCCATGAACACTTCGTCGGAATATATGCTCGAGATGTATAACGAGTATGTGGAGCGCCGTAAATTTTTGATTGATGGGTTGAACCGTATTCCGGGTGTTTATTCTCCTATTCCTATGGGAGCGTTTTATACCGTTGCCCGCCTGCCAATCGACGATGCCGATAAATTCTGCGCCTGGTTGCTTTCCGACTTTGAATACGAAGGTTATACGGTGATGATGGCTCCGGCTTCCGGTTTCTACACCGTAGAAGGTTTGGGAAAAGATGAGGTCCGTATTGCATATGTGCTCGACAAAGAGGACCTGAAGCATGCACTGGTGGTGCTTGGCAAGGCTTTGCAGGCTTATCCGGGACGGACGATTTGATGTGATGATGTGTTGATTTGATGATGTGCTGATTAGGTTGTGCATTTCAACTCGTGTAACTTTTAATAATTCGTATAATTTGTGTCTTTAGAATATTTCATAGCTAAACGCATCCATTTTCAGCAGGGTAAGAAGAATGTTTCTCGCCCTGCAGTTCGTATTGCTACCATCGGTATCGCTTTGGGGCTGGCTGTCATGTTGATTTCGGTGGCGGTAGTCATTGGGTTCAAGAAAGAAATTCGCAATAAAACCATTGGTTTTGGCGGACATATACAGATAACCAACTTTGATAATAACAATACTTACGAAATGAACCCGATCAAAGCTGATCCGGCTTTGATAAAGAAAGTGTTGAATATTGAGGGCGTGAAGCATGTGCAACGGTTTGTTACCAAACCGGGCATTATTAAAACCGATAAAGAATTCCAGGGAATTGTGGTGAAAGGGATTGATACCGGCTTCGACTGGAATTTTTTCAAAGCCAATCTTATTGAGGGAAAAACCCTTGATGTTTCGGGAAGCACGCCCAGCAACCAGGTTGTTTTGTCGAAATACCTGGCTAATTTGCTGGGACTAAAGCTTGGCGACAGCTTTTATACTTACTTTATCCAGGATCAGGTCCGGGCGCGTAAGTTCAAAATCGTTGGCATTTATTCAACCAATTTTGTAGAATACGACAAGCTCTTTATTCTGGCGGATATGCGCCAGGTGCAGATGCTGAATGATTGGTCGGCCGATTCTTTCAGTGGGTTGGAAGTGCTGATTACCGATTTCAACCGGATTGATGAAGTGGGTGACCAGGTGTATGATGCCACTGCCAACAGGTTCAATAAAGATGGTACTGCTTATTCCACCCAAACCATCAAGCAGCTCAATCCACAGATTTTCAGTTGGCTTGATTTGTTGAATATGAACGTATGGGTCATTCTGATACTCATGCTGGCCGTTGCCGGATTCAATATGATTTCGGGATTGCTCATTCTTATCCTCGAACGGACCAACATGATTGGTATTCTCAAGTCGATGGGTGCAACCGATTGGTCGGTGCGCAAGGTGTTCCTGTATCATTCAGCGTTTCTTATTGGCAAAGGCATGTTGTGGGGCAATGCGATAGGTCTTTCGCTCTGTGCCATTCAATATTTTACCGGTGTTATTCCCCTTGATCCGCAAGCATATTATGTAACCACGGTGCCCGTTAGCTTTAACTGGTTGTATATCCTGTTGCTCAATGTTGGTACCTTGCTGGCCTCACTTCTGATGATGATCGGGCCATCTTATCTCATTACGAAAATTACTCCGGCTAAGATTATCCGGTACGAATAAGTGTCTATGAGTGATGGCGGACATGCGGAAACCATCGGGCAAGCGTGCGGATCCATCGAATAAGCGAGCGGAAGCATCGAACAAGTAAGCGGAAGCATCGGATGTGAAAGCGGAAGCATCGGACGAGCAAGCGAACCCATCGAACAAGTAAGCGGAAGCATCGGATGTGAAAGCGGAAGCATCGAACAAGCAAGCGAAGGCATCGGACGAGCAAGCGGAAGCATCGGATGAGCAAGCGAACCCATCGGACAAGCAAGCGAAAGCATCGGATGAGCGAGCGGAAGCATCGGACAAGCAAGCGGAAGCATCGGACAAGCAAGCGAACCCTTCGGACAGGTGTGCGAACCTATCGGACAAGTGAGCAAACTCATTGAGCTCTTCGAAAAATAAGAATTTGTATCTTTTGACTACATCTTTTACTTGTTTACTTGTCTATAAATTCTTATTTTTGCATAGTAAGATGTCCTGAAATTGATTGGTGAAATAACTCCACATCTTGTCCTTCGTAACTCGTAACTTCTAACAGACCCATGATCAAAGACCAAATAGAATCCCTTCGTCGCGAACTTGAGCAGCATAATTATAATTATTATGTGCTGTCGGCACCTACCATATCCGATTTCGATTTCGACGCCAAGCTCCGGCAGTTGCAGGAACTGGAAACGGCCCATCCTGAGTTTTTCGATCCAAATTCGCCCACGCAGCGTGTTGGGAGCGATATAGCCAGCGGTTTCGAGCAGGTGGCACATGTGTACCCGATGCTTTCGCTGGGAAATACCTATTCCGAAGGCGAAGTGCAGGATTTCTACGAACGGGTGCGCAAGGGATTGAACGAAGACTTTGAGCTGGTTTGCGAATTGAAATACGATGGAACATCCATTTCGCTTACTTACGAGCATGGAGCGCTGGTGCGTGCCGTGACCCGTGGCGATGGCGAGAAAGGCGATGATGTAACGGCTAATGTGAAAACCATTCGCAGTATTCCGTTGCGGTTGCAGGGTAATTATCCCTCCCTTTTCGAGATCCGGGGCGAAATACTCATGCCCTGGTCGGTGTTCGACGAGCTGAACCGCGAACGGGAGGAGCAGGAAGAACAACTTTTTGCCAATCCGCGTAACGCCGCTTCGGGGACTTTGAAATTGCAAAACCCCACTGTGGTAGCCAGCCGCAAGCTCGATGCTTACCTTTATTATTTGTTGGGCGAAAACCTGCCTTCCGATTTGCATTCAGAAAACCTGAAGACCGCGCATTCGTGGGGTTTTAAAATATCCGATGCTACCAAAGTGTGTAAAACATTGGACGAAGTTTCCGCGTTTATCAAACACTGGGATGTGGAACGTAAGAATCTTCCGGTAGCTACCGATGGCATTGTGTTGAAAGTAAATTCGCTGTCGCAACAACGCGCGTTGGGCTTTACCGCCAAATCGCCCCGTTGGGCAATATCGTATAAATTTCAGGCCGAAAAGGCGGTGACGCGACTCAATTCCGTTTCGTACCAGGTGGGTAGGACAGGGGCTGTGACTCCGGTGGCCAATCTTGATCCGGTGCAACTTTCGGGTACCACCGTCAAGCGTGCTTCGTTGCACAATGCCGACATTATCGAAGCGCTCGATTTGCATATCGGCGATATGGTTTTTGTGGAAAAAGGCGGCGAAATTATTCCGAAGATTACGGCGGTGGACAAAGATGCCCGCATTCTGCTTGGCGACAAAGTGCAGTTTATCAAGAATTGCCCCGAGTGTGGCGCTGCATTGGTTCGTTTCGAAGGAGAAGCTGCCCATTATTGTCCCAATGAAAATGCTTGTCCGCCCCAGATAAAAGGCAAGATGGAACACTTCGTGAACCGCAAGGCTATGAACATTGATGGGCTGGGTAGTGAGACGATAAATTTGCTGTATCAAAATGATTTGTTACACAATATAGCCGATATTTACACGCTGAAAGTCCCCGACCTGATCCGGTTGGAACGCTTGGGAACGAAATCGGCTTACAACATTAAAGACGGTGCAGAGAAATCGAAAGAAGTGCCGTTTGAACGTGTGATTTTTGCCCTCGGGATTCGTTTTGTGGGCGAAACTATTGCTAAAAAGCTGGCTTATGCTTTCAAAAATATCGAAGCGTTGGAGCAGGCCACTTTTGATGAATTGATTGCTGTAGGCGAAATCGGTGGAAGGATTGCACAAAGTGTAGTAGCTTATTTTTCCGATTCGCTGAATATTGAAATGCTAAACCGGTTGAAAGAACAGGGTTTGCAAATGAGCCTGTCGGAAGAAAAACTGCAAGCCCACGGAACTGCGCTGGCAGGTTTGTCCATCGTGATCAGCGGAACGTTTTCGAAACATTCGCGCGACGAATACAAATCGATGATTGAGATGAACGGAGGTAAAAATGTGGGAAGCGTTTCGGCAAAAACTTCATTTATACTGGCTGGTGAGAATATGGGACCGGAGAAGTTGAAAAAAGCAGAGAAGCTGGGGGTGAAATTGGTAGATGAAGAAACTTTTTTGTCTATGATCCAGGCCGAACTCCGGGAAGAGGAACCGACATTATTTTAATTGACATTGAACCATGAAAAAATTAAATAGCTATTTGTTTCAAAAGCGTGCCCGGAAATATCTGGGCGAAATGCCACGCGAACACCGTTTTGTGAGTTATGACAAAGCAAAAACGATATTGCTGTTGTTCGAAAGCGATTTGCAGGAAAAAAATACGAACATTCGTACGATCATTTCCGGGTTGCAGCAAGATGGTAAAAAGGTTTCGGCCTGGGGCTTTATCAATAAAAAAGAAGTCACTGCATCCATATTGCCCGAATTCCGGATTTTGCACTGCAAGCAGACCGACTTTTTTCAAAAACCGGTAGCCTCGTTTATCAATGAACTTAAAAACCTGGAGTTTGATTTGTTGATCGATTTATCGGTAAAACCGGTTGTTGCATTGGAATATATAGCTATGTATGCCCATGCGACGTTGAAAGCAGGTGTAAGAAAAACAGAATTGCCCATTTTTGATTTTATGCTTGATGTGGGAGGGCAGAAAGTTTCTACGCAAAACGTTGAACCAGTTGAAAATCCGATTGACGAAACTTACCTTTTCAACCAGATAATTTTTTATCTCAAAAGCATACAAACTACGGATTAAAACTGTACTTTTGCAAACAAATTGTATTCCTTGTACCGATGATTAATAATAAACTGACAGGAATGGGTGTAGCGTTGATAACACCCTTTAAAAGTGATGAATCGATTGATTATGATGCGCTGGCCAGATTGGTGGAGCATTTAATTAAAAATGGCACAGATTATCTGGTTGTATGCGGTACAACTGCCGAAACGCCGACGCTTACCGAGCAAGAAAAGGAAGATGTGACCCGGTTTGTGGTGCAATGTGCCGCCGGCCGGTTGCCTATTGTGCTTGGTGTGGGAAGTAATAACACTAAAGCATTGGTTGAAAAACTGAAAGCAACCGATTTTAGTGGAATCGATGCCATTCTGACTGTTACCCCTTATTATAATAAACCATCCCAAGAAGGTCTTTACCAACATTATGCTGCTGTAGCTAAAGCTTCGCCACTACCTGTTGTGCTGTACAATGTTCCGGGACGTACCGGTGTGAATATGTTGGCAGAAACCACTTTGCGACTAGCTAAAGAATTTTCCAATATTTGCGCTATCAAGGAAGCTTCGGGCAATTTCACTCAGATTGACGATATTATCAAAAATAAACCGAAAGATTTCATGGTCATTTCGGGCGATGACGGCATTACGTTCCCATTGATAACGCTGGGTGCGGTTGGAGTTATTTCGGTTATTGGAAATGCTTTTCCACGTGAATTTAGCCGCATGGTGCGCCTGGCCCAGCAAGGCGATTACGACAGCGCCCGCCAGATTCACTATCACTTTACCGAGCTTATTCAGTTGCTTTTCGTGGAAGGGAATCCTGCCGGAGTAAAAAGCATGCTGGCAGTCATGGGCTTTATCGAAAATAAACTGCGCTTGCCTTTGGTGCCCAACACCATTAAAACCTACGAAAAAATTCGCGTAGTTCTCAACGAACTAAATATAAAATGCTAGATATTGTAATCTTCAACAGAGCTTTACATAATAGTATATTTGAGTTTTTATAAAATGGAACTGTTTTATAAAAATATGAATTTAATCCGATCCTATTGACTTGATTTATTCCTGAAAAGAGTTCGTAGAATCTAATTAGCCTTATGAAAACGAATAAAAAAATTTCTTTCAGAAGAATTGCACTATATCTGCTTTTGACAGCTGTTGTCGGGGCAGGTATTTTTCTATTATTGCCAGGCAACTATTATATTCGGAAAGCGCTGGTGCACTGGATGCCCAAAATAGATCAATATACAATTTTTGAAAACCGGATTGTAAAAGCCGAAGATCCCCACCCCTGGGAGTTTGCCCCGGACTTGGAGAATAAACAGATCCCAAAAGAATTTGAAGCCGACTTTGCTAAATATAAAACGGTGGGATTTGTGGTTATCCAGCACAAAAAAATTATCCTGGAGCAATATTGGAAAAATTACAGTCCGTTGAGCCTGAGCAATTCATTTTCGATGGCTAAAAGTATTATTTCTTTGCTTATTGGTTGTGCAATTGATGATGGGGCGATTAAGAGCGTTGACCAGCCGGTGAGTGATTTCTTGCCCGAGTGGACTTCGTTTGATGGCAAAGTGCTTACGATCAAAGATCTGTTGACTATGAGTGCCGGAGTGGAATGGGATGAATCGTATAGTTCGCTTTTCTCGAAAACAACCGAGGCTTATTACGGTAACAACCTTTGGAATTTGGCTCTAACGGAAAAATTGGTTGAGAAACCGGGTGTCCGGTTCAATTACCAGAGTGGGGTTACACAGATCCTGGCTTTTGTCTTGAAAAAAGCTACGGGAAGGAATATCGCCGATTATGCTTCCGAAAAGCTGTGGACACCAATTCAGGCAGAAGAAGATGCACAGTGGTCGCTCGATCATAAAGAGGGTATGGAAAAAGCGTATTGCTGCTTCAATTCCAATGCGCGCGATTTTGCCCGACTGGGGCAGCTGCTTCTCAATAAAGGATATTGGAATGGTGTACAGGTCATTGATTCAAATTATATCAAAGCGGCCACTACGCCGGCTACGGAACTTAAATTTACCCGCCGGCTTCGTCCCGGGCAAACGCAGGCCGATCCTCCCGTGCCTTGCACTTTTTACGGTTATCAAATTTGGTTGGCCAACTACCGGGGATTGAAAATCCAGTATATGCGCGGTATGTTAGGACAGTATATCATTGCTATTCCGGCATTGGATGCTGTGATTGTCAGATTAGGCAAAGAAAAGGATAAAGAATTCAACATTGAACAAGAATACAATAAAGATCTTGATATTTGGTTGAATGCAGGTTTGGAAGTGATAAATAAACAGTAAAATAGACCCCTAGCCCCTAAAGGGGAACTAAGTTAGTATAGTTTTTATTTTATTATTTCAACATTGAATTATCCCAGTTAAAGAAACTTGATCTTTAAGCCCCTTCAGGGGTTTGGGGTTTCTTCGTCCCCTTTAGGGGTTAGGGGTATTTCCTTCGAAATAATCCAGTAACTTGAACATCTTTTTGTTGTTAGCTTCAATAAAAGCTGTTTGTTGCAGAATTTGTTCTGCCGGTTGAATCGTTTCACTTCCGGCTAATTCGGAAATTCCGTTTTGTACCATCTCGTGTAAAGTCTGTGTGGTTACCTCAAAGTGGAATTGCAATCCAAGTACTTTTTCTTTATACAAGAAAGCCTGATTGGCGGTTACTTCCGACTGGAATAAGTGCTTGCTGCCAGCTGGTAAGTCGAACGTGTCGCCATGCCAGTGAAATACCGGAAACTTCTCTTCGAAGCCAGCCAGCACTTCTTGATTTTTACCTTCGGTTGTAAGTTCCAGGTCAAACCAGCCAATCTCTTTTTGCTTGTTTGGGTAAACTTTTGCTCCCAATACTTCGGCAATGAGTTGCGACCCGAGGCAGATGCCAATAACCGTTTTTCCTTTCTCAATAGCCTCACGGATAAATGCTTTTTCTTCCGCCAGCCACGGGTACTGCGCTTCATCGTAAACACCCATTGGTCCGCCCATAACGATAAGCCAATCAATATTGTTTACGTTGGGCAGTTGGTGATTGTCGTAAAAATGGGTATAGCTGAGCGTATGATTATGTCGGGTAATCCATTGTTCCATGCAGCCCAATCCTTCGAACGGAACGTGCATCAAGCTGTGAATTGATAGGTTTTTCATTGCAACTTAAATTTTCATTGTTTTGTGTTGTAAACTTAGCAAAAACTATTCGTTTCTGGAATAGGACTCTATAAAAAAACCATTTTACCGTTATCACAACGGTAAAATGGCAACCTAATAATACTAATTAAAAACCAATTATTTTAAAAATTGAGATGTATGTGACTATGACTTTTTGTTGTTTTGATAGAGTCTGTGCCTTGTTCAATATTATTTTTGAAATATCCTTTGTTGAATTCTGATTTTACAGCAACATTGGCAATGACTAAATTGGCTACCACTAAGCAGAAGAAGCCTAATAATAATTTGTTACTTGTTTTCATATATTTGAGATTAAGTGACGAATACTTGTTTGGATAATTGACTTGGTGTAAATGAATAATTTGTTTTCGGTGTTGGCACTATCCAGTGAATCCGACTTTGTGACATTGCTTTCCAATTTTTCGCTAAATTGTTCAAACTGGTTAGCTATGGCTTGCTTATTCTCTGTTCTGCTAAGAACACCTATACCTATTATGATAATCACGGCAATCGCTTTTGGAATACGTTGGGATGTTTTCATATGGATATTTTCAAATTATTGATTAGACTTATTATATTCTTCGTACTGAGTTTTAATTTCATCAAAACTCATGCCAAGTAAATTCATATTCTTAAAAATAATTGGTAAATCGAGCTCAAGAAACTGTTTCCGTCGATATTCAATTATTTTTTTCTTTGCATTTTCTGCTACAAAATAACCGACTCCACGTTTGTTGAAGATTATTTCGCTGTTTTGCAGAAATTCGAAGGTTCGTACTACCGTGTTTGGGTTAACCTGCAGAGCCACGCCCAACTCCCTGACCGACAGAATCCGGTCGCCTTCTTTCCAGCGTCCGATTAGAATCTGTTCGCATATATAATCGCCTATTTGCAGGTAAATGGCTTGTGATTGATTGAATTCCATTTTGTTATACTTGTTTTTCTTTTAGCCGGAAATAGGTGACCACCCAAAGGAAAGGAATGAGTAAATAGCCTATTGTTTTAAATATATATCCGAAAACTGTCATTGCGGGCGAATTGTCGGCGGAAAAATTGAATGACCTCATATCCCCATCTATTGACATGCCTCCGAACAAAGCTTTCAGCAAGGATAATTCGATGATGCCAAGCACCAGGAAGATGGCAAAAATACTTAACATGGTCTTGGCTACGGCATTTCCTTTAAAATAGATCGATCCAAGTAGAAAGACGGATTGAATGGTGAGGAATCCGATAGTCATTTCAACAAACGGGCCTGCTTGCGTGAAGTGCATGTTGCTGCCTATCGAATAGTTGTTGCTCAAGCTGAACATATCCCATACTAACGGTTCCGACTGTCCAAAAAAGGTATTCAGCAGGGTTGTCCCGACAATGTTTCCAATTGAGTAAGTCAGCAGAGCCATTCCGAAGAAATAAACCGTGCTCAGCAGGATGCTGGAAACGAGTTTTTCGAGATGGGTTGCAGGTATAAGCAGGTAGTGCATGCCGCTTGGGGTGTAGGTGAACATCTTATACTGTTTGGCAGCAAAAATAAATCCCATGATGTAGATAATCACTTTTGCCGAGCCGGCTTGATGATTAAGGCAAAATACCAACGTAAGAATGCCCCAGTAGATCAATTCCTTGTTCTTGTTTTCAATAAAGTAGCGCTTGATGAGCAACCCTAAACGATTGAAATTAAATGTTGTATTCATTGTGTATAGTGTGTTAGTGGTTAGTTGAAAAGTTTCATGATTCGTTTCTTGTCAGTAAACACCGCATTAAACAGCAGTTCAATGTCCAGTTTGCTTTCTTCGCCGGTCGTGTTTTCACAAACCTGGTATAATCCCCGCAAGGAGTCTTCGGAATAAATCACCGTTTCGTCAGTTCCATTGTGTTCGACAACTCTGAAAAGCAATTTTTTGGTAATATTGTCGGTAGGTTCATTGAACACAATTTCATGGCCGTCCATGATGGTGATACTGTCAATGAGGCTGTCCAGGTCGCGGACCTGATGCGTGGAAATGATCAGGCAGCGGCTGTCGTCGATGGCCGAAGCCACCATGCGGCGGAATTGCCCTTTCGACGGAATGTCGAGTCCGTTGGTTGGTTCGTCCATCAAAAGCAGCCTGGTGTTGGTTGCCAATCCGAAGGCTACAAAGACTTTCTTTTTCTGTCCGTGCGACAACTTGTTCAGAACCGACTTTTTATTTTCAATATCAAATTCTTTTAAATACGCATTGAATTGTTCGGAGCTGAAGTTCGGGTAGAAGGGAGCATATACTTTTTCGTAGTTTTCAATGCTCAGTGTGAGTTGGGGTAATTCTTCGGGCAGGAAGAATATTTCCTGCAACATTTCGGGGTGGCGTTCTTTGGGTTCGAAGCCCATTACATTAACTTCTCCTTGTTTGGGAAATACCAACCCGGAAATCAATTTCAGCAATGTACTTTTACCTTCGCCGTTTTTACCCAGCAATCCGTGAATGCGCCCTGCTTCAAGTTGCAGGTTCAAGTTTGAAAGCAATGAAGTTTGTTTGCTATAACTAAACTCCAAATTTTGAATGTTTATCATACTTTTATTCATGTTGAAATTTATTGATTTGTTGTTTTAGTGTATTAGTGAAATAGTACACCGCAAAAGTATGGCAAGTTTTTATTTCTGCAATAGTTTTGAAGTTAATAAATATTAATTGAATGAAAATAGTTTCAGAAGTCAGGTTTCTAAGTAATTTTCAGAATACAATGTCATATTTTTCAAAAAGGATAGAACGCGGATTTTACGGATGAAGCGGATGAAAACGGATTATATTTGAACAGATTTAAGTCATGTGAACATGACTGATAAGATAGTAAGTAATTGAAAATCATTCCGACTTGTCGGAATATAAATCCGTTTTTATCTGCTGGATCAGCGTTTATCCGCGTTCCACTCTTTTGTTTTTTTAATTTGAATATAGGATATTAGTTCTTTCCAAATACTTAAGTATGTAAGCATGGGTTGGAAAGGGAAGTAGAAGTGCCAAATGAATAAATCCGAGCCTAAAAATGCTTACCTTTGTGCTAATTATAGACAAAAGAGCCAAGATCCAAGAATCAGGGATTTGGAACTCGTAACTCGTAACTGAATACTTGTAACTAAATAAGCATGCATACAACAGAAGAAAAATTGCAGGAATTCCAACGCCTGCTTGAAATAATGACCGAACTGCGCGCTAAATGCCCGTGGGATAAAGAGCAAACTTTCGAGAGTTTGCGTACGCTAACCATTGAAGAAACCTACGAACTGGCCGACGCCATCATCCGCGACGATAAAAAAGAGATCCGCAAAGAATTGGGTGATATCTTGTTGCATATCGTTTTTTACTCGGAAATGGGAAGCGAAACCTTCGATTTTGATATTTACGACGTGTGCCGGGGCTTGTGCGAAAAACTGATTTACCGCCATCCGCATATTTTTGCCGATGTGGAAGCCGAGAACAGCGAGGCGGTGATGCAAAACTGGGAAAGCCTGAAATTGAAAGAAAAAGGCGGGAATAAATCGGTGCTGGCGGGTGTGCCGGTGTCGCTTCCGGCGCTGATCAAAGCACATCGCATACAGGATAAAGCACGCAGTGTGGGTTTCGACTGGGAACACCGCGAACAGGTGTGGGGCAAGGTGCAGGAGGAAATCGACGAGTTCAAAGATGAAATTGCAGCGATGGATAAAGATAAGATGGAAGCTGAATTTGGCGACCTGCTTTTCAGCTTAATTAATGCAGCCCGCTTGTACGACATTAATCCAGAAAATGCGTTGGAACGTACCAATCGCAAGTTTATCAGCCGTTTTAATTATCTCGAATCGAAAACCATTAGCATTGGCAAAGATTTAAAAACTATGACTTTGGCGGAAATGGATGTGATTTGGGACGAAGCCAAGAAAAACGAGGGAACCCATAACTCCTGAAGGGGCATTTTGAAGAAAAATGATTGTCTAAAATCTGTGGTGCTTCCAAAAATTCAATAAAAACGAATCTGGGCTGAGCCAGAGTTAAAATTATTGGATAAAAATGAATCTGGACGGAGCCATAGTTAAAATTATTGGATAAAAACGAATCTGGACGGAGCCAGGGTTAAAATTATCGGATAAAAATGAATCTGGACGGAGCCAGAGTTAAAATTATTGGATAAAAATGAATCTGGACGGAGCCAAGGTTAAAATTATTGGATAAAAATGAATCTGGGCTGAGCCAGGGTTAAAATTATCGGATAAAAACGAATCTGGGCTGAGCCAGAGTTAAAATTATTGGATAAAAACGAATCTGGGCTGAGCCAGGGTTAAAATTATTGGATAAAAATGAATCTGGACGGAGCCAGGGTTAATATTATCGGATAAAATTAGACATGAGCCTGTAGCTATTCAATCTTATTGCATGAGTTGCTGTATCTCCTTTTTGCCGTAGAAAAACAAGCCAATAAGAGAGCAAAATTTAAATATAAACCGAAACAATTAAAACTAAGTCCCCCTTTAGGGGCTAGGGGTCTATGTTATATCCTTCACATATCGAACAAAAAATAGCTTTTACCACCATTCGCCAGTTGTTGAAAGACAAATGTGTGAGCGCATTGGGTGAGGAAAAAGTAGATGAAATACAATTCTCGTCGGACTATGCGGAAGTGCTGAAATTGCTCAGCCAGACCGACGAAATGCTCCGCGTGCTCACTACCGACAGCGAAGAATTGCCCATTGGCGATTTCTACGATGTCCGTCCGGCCTTGTCGCGAGTGCGGGTGGAGGGCTTGTTCCTGGACGAGCTCGAAGTGTTCGACCTCCGCCGGGCGTTGGAAGCTGTGCGCCGGTTGGTGGCATTTCTCACCAAACACGAAGCGGAAGTGTATCCGCATTTGTTTGAATTGGTCAATGGCATAGAAACTTTTCCGCTTATTATCAGCCGGATTGATGGTATTCTGAATAAATTCGGCAAGGTAAAAGACAACGCGTCGAACGAGTTGGCACGCATTCGCAAGGATGTTTTTCAGGTGCAAAGCTCCATATCCCGAACGCTGCATTCCATTCTGCGCCAGGCGCAAGCCGATGGGTATGTGGAAAAAGACGTAGCGCCCACCATGCGCGAAGGGCGGTTGGTCATCCCGGTTTCGCCGGCTTTTAAGCGTAAGGTAAACGGGATTGTGCACGACGAATCGGCCACCGGAAAAACGGTTTATATTGAACCCCAGCAAGTGGTGGAAGCCAACAACCGCTTGCGGGAACTGGAAGGCGAGGAGCGACGCGAAATCATGCGCATCCTGTTGGATTTTACCAACTTTGTACGTCCGCACACCGAATCTATTTTTGCTTCGCAATACTTCCTTGGACAGATTGATTTTCTGCGTGCAAAAGCGCTTTTTGCTATCGAAATAAAAGCCATCAAACCGCGTGTCGACGATTGTTGCCAGTTGGAATGGGCAAAGGCGGTGCATCCCATTTTATTTTTGTCGTTGAAAAAGCAGGGAAAAGAAATTGTTCCGCTGGATATTACCCTGAATGAAAAACAACGGATTTTGTTGATCTCCGGTCCCAATGCCGGCGGTAAATCGGTTTGCCTGAAAACGGTGGTGCTGCTGCAATACATGATGCAATGCGGACTGTTGGTTCCGCTTCACGATAGCAGCCGGGCGGGTATTTTCGACCGCTTGTTTATCGATATTGGCGATGAGCAGTCGATCGAAAATGATCTTTCCACCTACAGTTCGCACCTGACGAATATGAAATATTTTATCCGGAACAGCAATCCGAAAACGCTGTTGTTGATAGATGAATTCGGTACCGGAACCGAACCGCAGATTGGCGGTGCCATTGCCGAAGCCACGTTGGAACGCTTCAACCGCAACCTGGCTTTTGGCGTGATTACAACCCATTACACTAACCTGAAGCATTATGCCGAAGATACTGATGGGGTTGTAAACGGGGCGATGCTTTACGACCGCCAAAACCTGCAACCGCTGTTTCAGCTCAGCATTGGCAATCCCGGGAGTTCGTTTGCCGTGGAAATTGCCCGCAAAATAGGTTTGCCCGAAGACCTGATTGCCGAGGCTGCCGACAAGGTAGGAGCGGAGCATCTCGATTACGACAAGCACTTGCAAGACATTGTGCGCGACAAGCGCTATTGGGAAAACAAACGCCAGCAAATCCGCCAGAAAGAAAAACGGCTGGAAGAAACGCTGGCTAAGTATGAAGCTGAAATGGCCGCTATTGACCGGCAGCGAAAAGAGATTACCAACAAAGCCAAAGATGAGGCAAAAAATCTGTTGAGCGAAGCCAATGCGAAGATTGAAAATACCATCCGCCAGATAAAAGAAGCCGATGCCGAAAAGGAACGGACGCGGTTGGTGCGTAAGGAACTGGATGATTTTAAGGCGAAGATAGCAGACCCCCAACCCCCTAAAGGGGGCTTAAAGAAGCCTAACTTGCAAATTTCTAAAAAGAATGTGGAACGAGTATCTCCCTCTTCTTTGGAGAGGGCTGGGGAGAGGTCAGAGTTGAAGGTGGGCGCAAACGTCCGCATGAAAGGGCAAACGGCTACCGGAACGATTATTGAAATGCAGGACAAACAGGCGTTGGTGGCATTCGGGAACCTGAAATCGACTGTGAAACTGGCCAAACTGGAACCTATCAGCAATAATCAGTTGAAGAAAGAGAAGCATAAATTTGAATCGCTGGGCAATGCGGCTACTGATGAAGTGCGCCAACGGAAACTCACGTTCAAGTCCGAAATTGATGTGCGGGGCATGCGTGGCGACGAAGCCCTGCAGGCCGTCATGTATTTTATCGACGATGCCGTGATGGTGGGTGTGGCGTCTGTGCGCATTCTGCATGGAACCGGCACCGGCGCGTTGCGTCAGATGATCCGCCAGTATCTCGGAACGGTTCATGGTGTCAAAACCTATCGCGATGAACACATTCAGTTTGGCGGAGCCGGGATTACGGTGGTGGAGTTTGAATGAGATAACCCCCGGCCCCTGAAGGGGTAACATATTGCACTAATTTGATCGGAGATGAGTGGTCCGGAAGAAGAGTAAAAAAAAGAGAGAATACATCTGACGATTTTAAATGTATTCTCTCTTGGTATCTTATTTTGCAGTCAGATTGGTGCAGTTTATTTCTTATCCAACTGTCCGAAAACTTTTTTCAATAAATCATTGACACGGGCTACAGGATCAGTGCGGATGGCATTTTCTTCGGCAGCTACTTTCAAAAACAGAGCGTCCAATGCTTTTTCGGTGACGTAATCCTGTAAGTTTACATTTACCTGCTTCATTCCGGTAGCCGATCCAACCAGCGATCCGGCTACTTTATTGTACGATGATGTTAATGCGCTCCATGTTTTTGTGGTAGATACGTTGGCTACCAGCGGTTTTTCAAGCGAAGTCTGAATCTTTGGAGCAAAAGCAGCTTTAAGTTGCGAGTAGGTGGTTTTGCGCAAATATTGGGTGGCGGCATCCTTGTTTCCGAATAAAATGCTGGTGGCGTCGGTAATGCTCATGTTCATGATGGCGCTTTTGAAGATTGGAGTGGCTTCTTTCACAGCGTCTTCGGCCGAGCGATTCAGTGAAAGTACTGCTTTGTCGACCAATGCCTGTCCGCCGGGAATCAGCCGTATGTTGTCGATAATCGGTTTGGCGTCTGGTGGCAGCAATAGTTTAATAGCTTCATTTTTATAGAATCCGTTCTCTACCCCAAGGTTCGAAACTGCATTTTCTATCCCCACATTCAGTGAGCTTTTCAGGCCTGAAATATTTTCCGTATTCGTAACTTTTGTTCCCGTCAGGTTGGTGGCGGTCGAAAGTTGATTGGCAACTTGTTGTAGTTGTGCACATGATGTTGTGAACATAAGGCAAATAATTGCCAGTGGAATTAATCTTTTCATATCGTTTTCTTTTGAGTTTAGCTTCTTATCGTTTGGGCAAAAATACTACTTTTTTCCGAACTTGCCCCCTTGTTCTTTGTGCTTCCTCTCCGAACAATTTCTTCCTGTATGCGTTAATAATGGTACGAAAATCAATCATTAGAAATGTAATTCTATAATTAAAAAACAACATGAGTAAAATTGAAAAAATTGTTGCCCGCGAAATACTTGATTCGCGCGGAAATCCTACCGTAGAAGTTGATGTATTGTTAGAATCCGGTGTTATCGGTCGTGCCGCTGTTCCTTCGGGAGCTTCAACCGGAGAAAATGAAGCGATTGAGCTTCGCGACGGCGATAAGGGTCGTTACCTAGGTAAAGGCGTTCAAAAAGCAGTTGCCAATGTAAATAACATATTGGGGCCGGCTTTGATTGGTATCAGTGCGTTGCAACAACGTGCCATCGACAAATTGATGATTAAGTTGGATGGTACAAGCACAAAATCAAATCTGGGTGCCAATGCTATCTTGGGTGTTTCGCTGGCGGTAGCCAAAGCAGCTGCAGCGTATCTGGATTTGCCTTTGTACCGTTACATTGGCGGAACAAATACGTTCGTATTGCCCGTTCCGATGATGAATATTATTAATGGAGGTTCGCACTCAGATGCGCCGATTGCTTTCCAGGAATTTATGATTCGCCCTGTAGGTGCTGTTTCTTTCAAAGAAGGGTTGCGTACCGGTGCTGAAGTGTTTCATTCATTGAAGAAAGTGCTTCATGACCGTAACCTAAGTACAGCTGTGGGCGACGAGGGTGGTTTTGCCCCAACGTTGAAAGGTACCGAAGATGCATTGGAATCGATCATTACTGCTATCGAAAAAGCCGGTTACAAAGCCGGAAAGGATGTGACGATTGGATTGGATTGCGCTTCATCGGAATTTTATAAAGATGGTATCTACGATTATTCTAAATTTGAAGGTCCAACCGGAGCTAAACGTAATTCGGCTCAGCAGGCTGATTATTTAGCAGAATTGGTAAGTAAATATCCGATTGATTCTATCGAAGACGGTATGAGCGAAGGCGACTGGGAAGGTTGGAAGTTATTAACCGAAAAGTTAGGCAGCAAAATCCAATTGGTTGGAGATGATCTTTTCGTTACGAATGTTGATTACCTGAAAAAAGGGATTGATTTGGGATGTGCAAATTCTATTTTGATCAAAGTAAATCAGATTGGAACTTTAACTGAAACCTTAGATGCTATCGAAATGGCGCATCGTGCCGGTTATACCTCGGTAACCTCTCACCGTTCGGGCGAAACCGAAGATGCTACTATTGCCGATATTGCAGTAGCAACTAATTCGGGGCAGATCAAGACCGGTTCATTGAGCAGGTCGGACCGTATGGCAAAATACAACCAACTGCTTCGCATAGAAGAAGAATTGGGCGATTTAGCTGTTTATGGTTTTAAAAAATAAGGATAAATGACAAGTTGACATTCATCAACTGGCATATTTTCACCCATTCATTTGAAAGCCACCTGTTCAGGGTGGCTTTTTTTGTTCGAAATTTTCAGATTTTTTCACGAACGAATTTGCTGTCGTTAATACGAGTTAAGCCCGAAAAAGTGAACGTTAATTGTAGATAAATATCTCCGGTAGTTTAAATTGATGGAATGACTTTTGCTTATTTTCGCAAAAGAAAAACTAAATCAATCTCTATTTGTAGTTGTAAAATAAATCAGACAAAGCTATAACCAAATTATTAATTTAATTGAAGAATATGGAAACAACAAAAAGAATGAAAACGCTCGGCTTTTTTGTGTTAGTCGTAGCGGTGAGTGTGGCAACAAACCTTACTACGAATATCGTTTCAAAGAAAGGTGAAGGATTCAGCCCTCAGGAGAATAAATTGCCGGTTACCTATGCCAAATTTGCGCATGCAGCCAATGCTATGGAAACCGATTTTACAGTGGCAGCAGAACTGTCTATCCATGCAGTAGTTCATGTTAAGACTAAAGTGCCAATGAAGACCCAACAATTTGGAGGATTTCAAAACGATCCATTTTTTGATTATTTCTTCGGCCGTCCTCAGCAGAGTCCCAGGTCAAGGAAAGATGAAGATACTCCTATGCAGGAGGGTGTAGGTTCCGGGGTAATCATTACCAATGATGGCTATATAGTAACGAATAATCATGTTGTGGATGGTTCTTCCGATATTGAGGTGACCTTGAATGATAAACGGACATTCAAAGCAAAATTAATAGGTGCTGACCCTAATACCGATATTGCTTTGATTAAAATAGATGCAAAAGATTTACCGGTGATTGCTTTTGGTAATTCCGATTCGTTGAAAGTGGGTGAATGGGTCTTGGCTGTAGGTAATCCATTTAACCTTACTTCCACGGTTACGGCTGGTATTGTAAGTGCGAAGGCGCGTAATATCAACATTATTAATACTAAAATGAAGATCGAATCATTTATCCAGACTGATGCTGCTGTGAATCCGGGCAACAGTGGAGGAGCTTTGGTGAATACGCGCGGTGAATTGGTAGGTATCAATGCAGCTATTGCTTCGCAAACAGGTTCGTATGCCGGTTATGCTTTTGCCGTTCCGGTTAGTATCGTTCAGAAAGTGGTTTCTGACATTCGCCAGTACGGTGTGGTGCAAAGAGCCTTGCTTGGAGTTGAAATCAGGGATATTGATAGCCAGTTGGCAAAAGACAAAAAGCTGAAAACGTTGGAAGGAGTTTATGTTGATAAAGTTGGTGATCAGAGTGCTGCTAAGAGCAGCGGTGTGAAAAAAGGAGATATCATTAATAATATCAATGGAATTTCCGTGAAATCGTCCGCCGAACTACAGGAACAAATCGGTCGGTACCGTCCTGGTGATAAAATAACTATTACTGTTGTAAGAGGTGATTCCGAAGAAAAACTAAAGGTAGAGCTGAAAAACAGTCAGGGAAATTATAGTGTAGTGTCTTCACAGGATAGTAAAGAAGTGTTAGGGGCTACATTTAAAGAAATTGATCTTAAAACAAAAGAAAAATTACAGTTGGATTACGGTGTTGAAATCAAATCCCTGTCTAAAGGGAAATTAGCTGACCAGGGATTAAAACCCGGATTTATAATTCTGAAAATAAATAACCAGTCTGTCAGAACGGCCGACGATGTGCAATCGGCTTTCGATGACGCCGTAAATAATGGCGAACAGGAAAAGGCATTATTTATTGCAGGTGTTTATCCTAATGGCAAAGTAACCTATTATGCTATAAATTTGGCAGATTAAGATTGGCAGAATTAAAATACAAAGTAAAAAAGCACAAACGTCATGATTAATGAGTTTGTGCTTTTAATTTATCAACAATCAAAAACAATTTCAGTCTCCCTGTGTTTATTAAATAATTGTAAAATATAAATAGGTATTATTAAGGTCGCTCTATGCAAGTAGTGTTTAATTTCGTGAATTTAAACCTTTTTTCGGTAAACGATAAACCTAATGTAAACTTACTGGTATATAATTTGTTACGGTAAGGATAATAAAAGCAATTATTTTTGCTTTTATTGGTTTTGCATAACCGAAAAAAATAACTACTTTTGCAAGCTAATTTTCATCAATAAAATGAGACAATTAAAAATTACCAAATCAATCACGAATCGTGAAAGTGCATCACTTGACAAATATCTGCAAGAGATTGGACGCGAAGATCTTATCACTGTTGAAGAAGAAGTTGAGTTGGCTCAACGGATACGGGCCGGTGATAGAATAGCGTTAGAGAAACTGACACGGGCAAACTTACGTTTCGTTGTTTCGGTAGCAAAACAGTACCAAAATCAAGGCCTCAGTCTACCCGACTTAATTAATGAAGGCAACCTTGGACTGATTAAAGCGGCTGAAAAATTCGATGAAACTCGTGGATTCAAGTTTATTTCGTACGCTGTTTGGTGGATTCGTCAATCTATTTTGCAAGCTTTGGCTGAGCAATCCCGTATTGTTCGCTTACCGCTGAATCAAGTAGGATCGTTAAACAAAATCAACAAGGCTTTCTCTAAATTTGAGCAAGAAAACGAACGCAAACCTTCTCCGGAAGAGTTGGCAGACGTGCTGGATATTCCGGTTGACAAAATTGCTGATACAATGAAAGTTTCCGGCCGTCATATTTCGGTGGATGCTCCATTTGTTGAAGGTGAGGACAACAGCTTGTTGGATGTAATGATCAATGATGACTCTCCCAACGCAGACCGTGTGTTGATTAATGAATCGCTTTCTAAAGAGATTGAGCGCGTATTGGCATTTACTTTGTCAGATAGAGAACGCGATATTGTGAAAAAATTCTTTGGAATTGGGGTTGCGGAAATGACACTCGAAGAAATCGGAGATGAATTTGGATTGACGCGTGAACGTGTTCGCCAAATCAAGGAAAAAGCGATTCGGAAGTTGAGACCAAATGCTAAGAGTAAATTATTAAAAGGATTTTTAGGGTAATCGGAACGATTGTACGATTTCTTTAAAACATAAAAGGAGCAACTGTATAAGTTGCTCCTTTTATGTTTGTATCAAGAATGATTGGCCTTATCCCAATTTAATATCCAGGTTTCGTTTTAATGCAGCAAGAAAACCTTCGGTACTCAAATAGTTTTCGGTTGTTACATTATCGCCATAAATAAGTATTGCCAGGTCTTTAGTCATTTCGCCTGCTTCAACAGTATCAATACAAACTTGTTCCAGCTTTTCGCAGAAGTTTAGAAGCTCCGAATTGTTGTCCAGTTTGGCCCTGTGCATTAAACCGCGCGTCCAGGCAAATATGGATGCAATTGGATTGGTTGATGTTTGCTTGCCTTGCTGGTGTTGGCGGTAATGGCGTGTCACGGTTCCGTGGGCGGCTTCAGCTTCTACTGTTTTTCCGTCGGGGGTAACGAGTACTGATGACATCAGACCCAATGAACCAAAACCTTGCGCAACTGTATCAGACTGAACATCCCCGTCGTAGTTTTTGCAGGCCCACACGAATCCGCCGTTCCATTTCATACATGAAGCTACCATGTCGTCAATCAGACGATGTTCGTAAGTGATGCCGGCTTTTTTAAATTCAGCTTCAAATTCCTTTTCATATACTTCCTGGAAAATATCTTTAAATCGTCCGTCGTAGGCTTTGAGGATCGTATTTTTTGTTGAAAGGTACAATGGCCATTTCTTCTCCAAAGCTATTTGCATTGATGAACGGGCAAAACCATAGATCGATTCGTCGGTGTTGTACATAGTCATTGCCACGCCATCTCCATCGAAATTGTAAACGGTCCATTCTTTTGTTTCGCCGGCTTCGTTGGTAAAGGTCATCTTTAAGGTTCCTTTGCCTTTAATGATCGTGTCTGTGGCTTTATATTGATCGCCAAAGGCGTGACGGCCAATAACAATAGGTTTTGTCCAGCCCTGTACATACCGTGGCACATTACTGCAAATGATTGGTTCGCGGAAAACAGTACCGCCAATAATATTGCGTAATGTTCCGTTTGGTGATTTCCACATTTTTTTCAATCCGAATTCTTCCACGCGGGCTTCGTCGGGTGTGATGGTTGCACATTTGATGCCAACATTGTACTTGTTGATCGCATTTGCTGCTTCGACTGTTACTTCATCGTTGGTTAGATCCCGATTTTCAATTCCTAAATCATAATACTTAATATCTAAATCGAGATAGGGAAGGATAAGCTGTTCTTTAATGAATGACCAGATAATCCGGGTCATTTCGTCACCGTCAAGTTCTACTACAGGGTTTTTTACTTTGATTTTAGTCATATCTATAATGAGCTCCCCGGCCCCCGAAAGGGAAGCTGATTTATAAAAAAATGAAGCCCCCTTTGGGGGTTAGGGGGCTTTTCTTTATCTGTCTTTTAATGGAATAAAGGACTTTTTCTCTCCTACATTTTTATATGCCGGACGAATGATCCGTTTGCTTGCAAAGTTTAATTCTTCGATGCGATGTGCCGTCCAGCCGGTGATACGGGCCATGGCAAACAGGGGTGTAAATACTTCAGTCGGCAGACCGATGGCATCGTACACAAAACCGGAATAGAAATCGACGTTGGTACAAACCTGTTTGTTGATATCATCTCCCTTGAAAGTCATAAAGGCTTTTACAGCGCGCTCGTCAAGCAATTCGAGGAAGGCAAATTCTTTTTCCAGTCCTTTTTCCACAGCCATTTGACGTGCCATCTCTTTCAGAACCAATGCACGTGGATCGGAAACGGTATACACTGCATGCCCGATACCGTAAATCAATCCGCTTTTGTTGTAGGCTTCCTTGTTCAGCATCTTTTTCAGATACGTATCAATTTCCTTTACGTTTGTCCAATCTTTGATTGCTGTTTTCAAATGTTCGAACATCTGAACCACCTTAATGTTGGCACCACCGTGTAAAGGACCCTTTAACGAGCCAATACCGGCCGCAATGGATGAGTAGGTATCGGTTTGCGAAGAACTTGTTACACGAACAGTAAAAGTAGAGTTATTACCACCGCCATGATCAGCATGAAGAACCAACGTAAGATCCAGAATTTTCACGTCCAACTCGGTGTACTTGTTTGGCCCTTTCATCATATACAGAAAATTCTCTGCAAGCGACATGTCTTCGTTCGGGTGGCGAATATGCAATGACCGTCCTTGCTGGCTATGGCTAAGAATATTGTATGCATAGGCGATGATGGTTGGGAATTTGGCAATCAAATCAATTGATTGTCGAATCAGATTGTCGCGTGAAATATCGTCCGGATTCGGATCGAAAGTATATAACTCCAGCACGCTGCGAGCCAAAATATTCATGATATCCTGGCCTTCCAGATCAATGATGTTAATGGTTGCCTTTTGATTCAACGGCATGGAATTATAGAGAATTTGTTTGAAAGTAATCAGTTCTTCGGCATCCGGCAAGTATCCTGAAAGTAGTAAGAAAGCAGTTTCTTCGAATCCCAGCCTGTCTTCTTTGGCCAGCCCTGCAGCTAATTCTTCAACATCGATGCCACGGTAGTATAGTTTTCCGGGTATGGCTTTTAATCCCCCTTCGGGTAGTTTTTCGTATCCAACTACATCACCCACTTTGGTTAAACCAACTAAAACTCCTGAATGATCTTCGTTTCGCAAGCCACGTTTTACGTTAAACTTAGTAAATAACTCTTTGTCGATCCGACTGGTTGTCTTTATCGTTTCTGATAATTTATAAATTAAATAATCTCTTTCCATGACTTTCGATTTTATATTGTTATTGTTTCTCATTATTATTTGATTAACACACCAAAATGGAGTTTTGTTTTTTAGTGATAGATAGATTTTCGTTTTTTTTATTTTTGCATAGCATTCAATGCGCTTCCATTTTTAAACCAATCGATCTGTGCTTGATTATAGGTGTGGATGGCCTCGAATTGTTCGGTCGTTCCATCGCTATGACTGAGACTTATTTTCAGGTTTTGACCGGGACTAAAACGGGTTAAGCCGGTGATGCTGATCCGGTCGTCTTCACGCACTTTGTCGTAGTCGTTTTTATCGGCAAACGTCAGTGCCAGCATGCCTTGTTTCTTTAAATTTGTTTCGTGGATGCGGGCAAAAGATTTCACCAGAATGGCTTTTACATTCAGGAAGCGTGGTTCCATGGCAGCATGTTCGCGGCTGGAGCCTTCGCCGTAGTTTTCTTCGGCCACAACGATAGACCCGATCCCCTGTGCTTTGAATTTACGAGCCAGGGCCGGAACTGCTAGATATTCGCCGCTTTCGGCGTCCAACACTGTATTTGTCTTGTCGTTGAACGCGTTTACTGCACCAATCAGCATGTTGTCGGAGATATTGTCCAGATGTCCGCGGAAGCGTAACCATGGGCCTGCCATAGAGATATGGTCGGTGGTACATTTTCCTTTGGCTTTGATCAACAACGGTTGTTCAATCAAATCTTTGCCATCCCAGGCTGCAAAAGGAGCCAGGTTTTGCAATCGTTTCGATTGCGGATCAATGTAAATGTCCTTGTCGTTGCTAGCCGGAGCAATGTAGCCTGCATCTTTTACATCGTAACCTTTGGGCGGCATTTCGTAGCCGGTTGGTTCCTGAAGTTTTACGCTTTCAGCATTTTCATTGAGCAAGGTATCTTTCATTGGGTTGAAACACAAATCGCCGGCAATGGTTAGCGCTGCCACCACTTCGGGCGAACCGATAAAGGTATGGGTGTTTGGATTTCCATCATTTCGTTTGGCAAAGTTGCGGTTGAACGAAGTGATGATGGAATTCGGACGGTCGGATTGTTCGCTTTCGCGTTTCCACTGACCGATACACGGCCCGCAGGCATTGGCCATAATCACGCCGCCTACAGATTCAAACTCGCCCAGGATGCCATCACGTTCGGCTGTGAAACGTACTTGTTCCGACCCGGGATTGATGATTAATTGGGCTTTTACCTTTATATTATTTTCTTTGGCTTGTTTGACCACGGAGACTGCACGGGTCAGGTCTTCGTATGATGAATTGGTGCATGAACCGATCAGCCCTACTTCCATCGTTTGTGGATAGCCTTTTTCTTTCACCGCTTTGGCAAATTCCGATAGCGGATAGGCGGCGTCGGGAGTAAATGGCCCGTTGATGTAGGGCTCGAGTTCGCTTAGGTTGATTTCAATTACACGGTCGTAATATTTTTCGGGATTAACCGCTACTTCCGGGTCGGCTTGCAGATGTTCAATAATCTTACTTGCGGCCTGGGCAACAGAGGTACGTCCGGTTGCCTGGAGGTAAGCTGCCGATTTTTCGTCGAATGGAAAGAGTGAAGTGGTTGCACCAACCTCGGCACCCATATTGCAAATTGTTCCTTTGCCGGTGGCGGAGATGGAAGCAGTTCCTTCGCCGAAATATTCGATCACGGCATTGGTTCCGCCTTTCACGGTGAGGATGCCGGCTAATTTCAAAATAACATCTTTTGGCGAAGCCCAACCCGACAGTTTCCCGGTTAGTTTTACTCCGATAATTTTGGGCATCTTCAGTTCCCACGGCATCCCGGCCATTACATCCACGGCATCGGCGCCACCCACTCCAATGGCAATCATTCCGAGTCCGCCTGCATTGGGTGTGTGCGAATCGGTTCCAATCATCATTCCGCCCGGGAAAGCATAGTTTTCCAATATTACCTGGTGAATGATTCCGGCTCCCGGTTTCCAAAACCCGATTCCGAATTTATTCGAAACGGCACTCAGGAAATCGTATACTTCGCGGTTGGTTTCGTTGGCAGTTTTTAAATCGGTGATGGCTTCAATATGCGCCTGGATAAGATGGTCGCAATGCACCGTTGAAGGAACTGCAACCGTTTTCCGGCCCGAATTCATCAATTGCAGTAAAGCCATTTGTGCTGTAGCATCCTGCATGGCCACGCGATCGGGCGAGAAATTTACGTAATCGGTTGCCCGGATATAATCTTTCAGCGGCTCTTCGTCCGACAAATGTGCATACAGTATTTTTTCGGTAAGCGTTAGCGGTCGTTGCAGTTTTTCTTTCGTGTTTTTTATCTTTTGGGGTAGGGAAGCGTACAAACGCTGGATCATTTCTTCGTCAAATACCATAATTTTGTATTTTTAATCAAATTGTAATTACTTCAATCGCAAATGTAATGAAAAATAACTTTGCAGAGCCATTCAAAGCTATAAATCTAATTTTTTAAACAACGGGAATTGTAAATAGTTCACGGGAATTTATGCAGAAAACGAAATAAACTTCAACTTTTATGCAATAAGATGAGGTTTATTCAAAAATGTTGGAATATTTATTCAAGGCGGCGGGGGCGGATTAGGTCGGGCACAAAAGCCTGCGCAGGGCTGGTGCCGATTCGTTTTCAACTTGTTGGATTGTGTCAATTGCACCAATCTTGGTTGGGTTCTACTTGCCGTTGGTTCTTCTGAAGGATACTTGGCGTTAGTATTGTTTCGGGGAATGAATATCGAAAATAATTTTCCCCGGTGAGGGGACGGGGTTGCAACGCGTGAAAAATGGTTTCCCCACTTGGGGGCGGGGCTAAAATGCATGAAAAATGCTTTCCCCACTAGGGGATGGGGATAAAACGCATGAAAAATAGTTTCCCCAAGAGGGGAAAGCATTTAAAACGGATGAAAGTTGTTTTCCCCTCTTGGGGACAGGCCCGGAATGGATGAAAAAAAGGTTTCCCCAAGTGGGGAAACCTTTTTACTTTGAATTTATCCAGGTGAGTTTATGCCAGATAGTTTCCAGCGGGCCTTGCCGGTGGTTTTTCATCCACCAGTTGCTGAATAGGCCCTGTAAAATTGCCAACGCGATACCGATCAACACGCAATAGGCAGCTCCGGTGTATTGGTACAATCCGAGTCCGAACCCGTAATATATAAATGAACCTACGATGGATTGCATAATGTAATTGGACATACTCATTTTGCCAAACGAAGAGAAAGCGCTGAGTACCCGTCCCGATAGTTTATCGTAGGCAATAACAAATAATGATACCAGTACGAGCATAAACGCCAGGTTGGACCAGGTGGAAATCACAGTGATCAATGGACGGCGAACGGCTTCGCTCGAAATCCAGTTTGGCAATCCGTTTTTGATAATAAATAAAGGTACAAAAGCTATGGCGGAAATGATAAGCGTACGCAACCAGAAACGGTTGCTGGCGGCCGATGGTGCAAAAAGCTTTTTACGCCCGGCCAGCATACCCAGCATAAATATGGAAATGGTTTGGCAAACGCGTCCGGCTTCCCAGGTCCAGAGCAGTACGGCCGATTTTCCCCAGGTCAGGTTGCCAATCCAGGTTTTGATAATAGAATTGCCCGGAATGTAATCGTTTGCCTTTGCAAAGTATGCCCACGATGCGGGGTTTGCCATCTTCACTTCGGGATGTTGCAACCCGATGAAGAAATTGATGAGCTCTATCGGCTGAAGCATCAGGATGACCGCAATCCACAAAACCGCTTTGCTATTCAGCTTGGCCACCGGAATAAGGGCAAACCCGAGAATGGCATAAATGGTGAGTATGTCGCCTTCGTAGAAAGCGGAATTGATAAACCCGAAGCCGAGCAGCAAAAGCAACCGCCAGGCAAATCGTCCGCGGAAATCGTTGCCTTTGCGGGCCTGGTTGTCCGATTGGATAAAGAACGTGAGCCCGAAGAGCAAGGCAAAAATGGCGTACGATTTACCTCCGAAAAGGAAAAACAACGTATCCCAGATTACCTGGTTGAAACTGATCAGCCACTGCGGCTGCCCTACGGGTGTGAAATAAAAATCGAAATGTTCGATGTTGTGCAACAACATGATGGAAACAATGGCAAAGCCTCGTAATGCGTCGACAACATGGAGGCGGGGAGAAGATGATGGTTCTGACATAGATTTAATTTTGACGCAAATGTAAATAAAAAGTGTCAAAAATCAAAACTCTATCGTGATGGGTGAACCAATGGTTACGACGAAAGGGGGTAATTCCAATTCGCCCATTAATTTAGTGGAATTGGAATTCCACCATTCCGGTTCTCGAAGCCCTCAGTGGAAATAGAATTAATAGTATTTTTTCAATCTTCCAGAAAACCGAATTTACCTTTGTTCAGATCGTGGTAGGCATCAAGGATTTCTTGTTTGGTATTCATTACGAATGGTCCGTAAGGCACAATGGGTTCATTGATGGGTTCGCCACTAAGTATAAGCACCACGGCATTTTCCTGCGATTGCAGGCGAACGTCTGTTCCATCGTTGGCCAGCAGGACAAGATGGTTGGTTGCTGCCATTTTTCCGTTGACCGTCACATATCCTTCAACGATCAGAAAAGCCGTGTTGTAATTTTGCGGGAATGAAAACAGAACATCGGCGCCGTAATGCAAGCGTGCATTGTACATTTCGATCGGAGTAAATGAACTTGCCGGTCCTTGTACGCCGTTGAACTTGCCGGCAATAACTTCTATCAGACCTTTATTATCGGGCAAAACAACTTGTCCGAATTCCTCCCTGCGGATAGGCTGGTACTTGGGCGGATCCATTTTGTGTTTGGCCGGAAGGTTTACCCAGAGTTGCACCATTTGCATCATTCCTCCCTTTTTGCTCCATTCCTTGTCGTGGTATTCTTTGTGCAACACGCCCGAAGCGGCTGTCATCCATTGCACATCACCTTCGCCAATCACACCGCTGTTTCCGGCACTGTCGTGATGCGCCACTTTGCCGTGGTAGGCAATTGTTACCGTTTCAAAACCCCGGTGTGGATGGACGCCTACACCGCGTGGTGTGTCGGCCGGCGGATATTCAACCTTGGCTCCGTAGTCCAGCAGAAAAAAAGGACTCATGCGTTGCAAGGTCATTAACCCGTTGCCGGGAAAGAAATTGTGTACCCGGAATCCATCGCCCACCATGTGTGCCGGTGGCGGAGGGATGATATGCTCGATTGTTCGAAGATTATTCATGATCATTTAAGTTTGGGTAATAAACAAATGAGGCTGGGATTGGTTCGTAAATGCAGGCTTCATTCATATAAACATGTTCCACTGTTTGCTTCTAAGGCTGTTTGTTGTTCTTTTCTAGTTCGGCCACTTTTGCCAGTCGCCGGCGATGCCGTTCGGCGCCACTAAAGCGGGCTGCCAGAAAAGTTTCTACCAGTTCCCAGGCAAGGGAGTTCCCCATTATCCGGCCTCCGAGGCAGATAATATTCAAATCATCGTCTTCCACTCCCTGGCGGGCCGAAAATGTATCGCTGATCAAACAGGCTTTTGCTTTTGGCACTTTGTTGATGGCAACGCACGCGCCCACACCGCTTCCACAGATAGCAATCCCGCGGTCTACTTCTTTATTCGCAACCGCTTTTGCCAACGGGATCACAAAGTCAGGATAATCATCTTCGTCATTGATTAATATATTGCCAAAATCGATTACCTCAAAGCCTGCATCCTTCAGATTCTTTTTGAGATATTCTTTTAATTCAAATCCGCCATGATCGGCAGCCAACCCGATTCGTTTGAGTTCAAGCTCCACTACCGGATGCAGTTTGGGCAGGAGCACCGATTCTATCGTGGTTCCCAGGTCAGGAATTTCATTCGTTTTCATATCCATGGTCTTTTTTGAAACAGATAAAGCATTAAGGTTAATTGCGGCAATACTAAATTACACCGATCAATAAACAACTGGGCTAATGTTTGGTTCGTGAATGCAGGATTCATTCACATTCATTTGTACTTTAATAACAGGAGCGAAAAGATTGTATATTTACTTATCATGACAAGTAAAATTTATACCTTTATCGCGAAAATTAAATAGCATAACGGTATGGACAAAGAACTTTTTATTGAAAATTTCAGAAATGCTTTTGGAAATTATGAATTGCCTGTTGGAGTTTGGTATTCCGACGAGCCGTTTTGCCTGTCGGAGAAAACGAAAGGCTGCTTTATCAGGTATCTTAAGCCGGCCCGCGAAGGTGAATTAGTTAGTTTTGATGCAGACACCCTATCCTGTTCCGGCGGAAAAGTATATACCGGATTTACAGAAGCTCCTCCGTTTATTCCCGGCTTTGTTTCGACAAAAGAACGATACAAGGAAACACCGGAATCGGTTACTGATTTTATCCGGGATCTGAACATGCCGGATATGTCGGGGAAATACCTGAATTTTGTCTCGATAGATAAGGTTGATAATTTTGATGAGCTGGAAGGATTAATCTTCTTTGCCACCCCGGATGTGCTGTCGGGGCTTATTTCATGGGTGTTTTACGATACCAACAAGCCCGATGCAGTTTCGGTTCCATTTGGCTCGGGATGCAGTTCGATCGTTGCGCAAACTGTTGTAGAAAACCGGAATAACGGCCAACGTACATTTTTAGGGATGTTCGACCCTTCTGTTCGTCCTCAGGTTGAATCAAATATATTATCTTTGGCTATACCGATGTCCCGTTTCAGAAAAATGTACCATACATTTAATGAATCCTGTTTACAAGGAACCCATGCCTGGGAGAAAGTGAAAAACAGGATAGAAAATGGAGACTAAAACCGGAAAATTCATCTAGCAGATAAAACAACCAACCAATCATGAAAAGAATAATCCAACTGCTTTTTTTCGGACTTATTGTGGCTCTGGCTTTATCCGCTCAGACCAACGGATCGCGAACCGGTGGCGGGGTGAAGAATACTTACGGGTTGCTGCAAGGAAATTGGATTGATGATCAGGACAGTTTATCGTCGGTGACTATTGCTGATTCGGTGTGGACGTTTAATTACGTGGGAGAACAGTTCGGTGTGGAAGATGAATTTAAAATCTCGATTGCCGACAACCTGCCTGAGTTTACATTGGAAACCGGAAAAGCTGAATTTATGGTACTGGCGAATAAAACGGATACCTTGGGTTATAAAATATCCAAACTTACTGATAAAACGTTAAGCTTGATTTATTACCCGTCAGGGCGGTTGTGTTTGTATCATAGAAAAAAATAAGGTAATGCACATGAATGCGAAAGCAAGTATAATTTAAACGTTGTAATATATCTTGTAATGAAACTTTATATAAAAAACATGGTTTGCGACCGCTGTAAAATGGTGGTGAATAGCGAACTGGAAAAAATGGGTATTCATCCGGTTTCGGTCGAATTGGGTGAAGTCGTGCTGGAGTCTGAATTAGATCAGGAACAAAAACAAACCCTTAGCGATACGCTCCAATCGTTGGGATTTTCGTTGATCGACGATAAAAAGAGCCGGTTGATAGAGCAAATTAAAACGCTGATCGTAGAGCTGGTGCATCACCAGAAATACGATATCAAGACTAACCTCTCCGAATTCCTGAGTACACATCTGAATCATGATTACAACTATATCAGCAACTTGTATTCGGAAATAGAAGGTACTACTATCGAAAAATATTTCATTGCCCAGAAAATTGAAAAAGTAAAGGAACTTTTGGTGTACGACGAACTTTCGTTGAGTGAAATTGCCGATGCACTCAACTATTCGAGTGTTGCCTATCTGAGCAATCAGTTTAAACGGGTAACCGGTCTTACGCCCTCCCATTTTAAAAACATCAAGGGCGATAAACGCAAGCCGCTGGACAAGGTGTAAATCTTACAATACGAACAAGGAATTACATAACGTCTTGCCGGTAAATTTTTCCGACTTTTGTAGCGTAATAAAATAAGCAGATTATGGCTACAGAAAAAACAACCCTATATATTCCGCTGGAGGGCGTGGAAAGCGAACATTGCGCACTGATTGTACACAGTGGGTTGGAAAAGCTGAAAGGAATTTCATCTTCCAACATCGAACTCAACAACCGGCGGGCTGTTATCGAAACCGATACTCCCTCAACGATACTTACCCCTGCCGTAAAAGCCATTCGTGATTTAGGATACGACGTGGTGACGGTGAAAAAAACATTCCCCGTGCTGGAAATGTCTTGTGCAGCCTGTGCTGTGAGTGTGGAGAGCATTCTCAAAACCCAAACGGGCGTGGTAAATGCAGTTGTGAACTTTGCCACCAATACGGTGAATGTAGAATTCCTGCTCGAAACTGTAGAACCCAAAGACTTGCAGGCTGCACTTCAGGCCGTGGGCTACGATCTTGTGATTGATGAACAAGAAAGTTCAGCGGAAACGCTTGAAAGTGTTCATCAGAAGAAATACCTGCAATTAAAAAAGAAAACCATCGGAGCTATCTTGCTCTCCCTTCCCGTTGCAATTATCGGTATGTTTTTCATGGATTTGTCCTACGCCAACTACATCATGTGGGTGCTGGCTACCCCGGTTGTGGTGTTGTTTGGCAAGGATTTTTACATCAATGCCCTGAAAAAAGCAAAGCACGGTTCGGCTAACATGGATACGCTGGTGGCACTCAGCACCGGAGTTGCGTATCTGTTCAGTGTGTTCAATACCTTGTTTCCGCAAGTTTTGCACGAAGAAGGAGTGCACGGGCATGTTTATTTTGAAGCTTCAGCCGTGGTGATTGCTTTTATCCTGCTGGGCAAACTGTTGGAAGAAAGAGCCAAAGACAGCACTTCTTCTGCCATAAAAAAACTGATGGGGCTGCAACCTAAAACCGTTACGCTTGTTCAGGAAGATGGACAGCAGGTTGAAGTTCCGATATCGAAAGTAAAGGCCGGTGACGTACTATTGGTAAAACCCGGGGAGAAAATTGCGGTTGATGGTTTGGTGATGAACGGGACTTCGTATGTCGATGAAAGTATGTTGAGCGGCGAACCGCTTCCGGTGTTGAAGGGAAAAGATGTGAAAGTATTTGCCGGGACAATCAATCAGAAAGGCAGTTTTCAGTTTAGAGCGGAGAAAGTCGGTTCCGAAACCATGTTGGCACACATTATAAAAATGGTGCAGGATGCGCAGGGCAGCAAAGCCCCGGTACAAAAATTGGTTGATAAGATTGCCGGTATATTTGTTCCGGTTGTTATGAGCTTGGCCTTGATTGCCTTAATAGTTTGGGTTATCTTTGGTGGAGGGAATAGTTTTGCGCAAGGCATGGTTTCACTTGTTACCGTGCTGGTTATTGCTTGTCCGTGCGCATTAGGACTGGCTACTCCAACAGCCATTATGGTGGGTGTGGGCAAGGGAGCCGAACAGGGCATTTTGATAAAAGATGCTGAGAGCCTGGAATTGGCAAAAAAGATAGACGCTGTTGTGTTGGACAAAACGGGAACCATCACCGAAGGCAAGCCGGTTGTCACTGATATTGCCTGGTTGAATAACGATGATAGCCTGAAAACAGTGTTGTCAAGTCTGGAAAAGCAATCGGAGCATCCGTTGGCCGAAGCTGTGGTTCAATATTTCCAACTACAGGAAAATATGACTGTTACACACTTTGAAAGCATTACGGGGACGGGTGCAAAAGCGATTGTTGAGACTACCACCTATTTAGTCGGAAACAAGAAGTTGTTGATTGAAAATGATATTCGGGTCAATGCTGATCTGGCCGACAAAGCCAAGCAATGGAGCGAACAATCCAAAACGGTTATTTGGTTTGCGGATAATGAAAAGGCTTTGGCTGTTATTGCTATTGCTGATAAGGTAAAACCGACTTCGGTAACAGCTATTAAACAATTGCAAGAAGCAGGTATTACGGTATATATGCTGACCGGCGACAATGCTGCAACTGCTAAAGCAATGGCAGATAAAACCGGAATCAGCAACTACAAAGCAGAAATTTTACCCCATCAAAAAGCCGAGTTTGTGAAACAACTGCAAGCTGAAGGTAAAACGGTGGCAATGGTTGGCGACGGGATCAACGATAGCGCAGCATTGGCTCAGTCCGACGTAAGTATCGCTATGGGAAAAGGAAGTGACATTGCCATGGATGTGGCTAAGATGACCATTATTTCGTCTGATTTGAATAAAATACCACAGGCAATTAAATTGTCGAAACAGACGGTTGCTACCATTCACCAGAACCTGTTTTGGGCGTTTATTTACAATATTATCGGGATTCCAATCGCTGCAGGGGCGCTTTATCCGTTGACCGGATTCTTGTTGAATCCCATGATTGCGGGTGCAGCTATGGCATTCAGCAGTGTGAGTGTGGTAAGCAACAGCCTGCGGTTGAAATGGAAGAAGTAAATCTTACAAATCAATCCCGAAATATCATAATGAAAAACTGAGATAACGTCTCGATATTTGTACTATCGAAATAAATTAAAACAACCTAAATATGAGCGAAACTACTTTTGTTTTCAAAACCAATATGAAATGCGGTGGATGTGTGGAAAAAGTGACACCTGTGTTGAATTCGCTGACCGGAGTTGTTCGTTGGGATGTTGATCTTACCAATCCGGACAGGTTGCTATCGGTTGAGTCTGACGGAGTAACAGAACAACAAATTATACAAGCAGTCCAAAGTGCAGGTTATAAAGTTGAACCTGTAGAAGCATAAGAATTTAATGAATTATATAACATTAACACTGTAGTTTTAGTTTCTGATCACTTTTTATTCTACATTTGCGCAAACTTTATGCAAGGTAATTCGTTACAAAACTAAATGAAAAAGCTATTCTCCATATTATTTGCCGTTATGATCTTGCTTTCGGGCATGCATCTTTCGCTAGCAACACATATTTGTGGTGGAGAGGTTGCGGCAGTAAAATGGTCATTGTCCGAGCAAAAAGCAAGTTGCGGTATGGAAATGCCGCAAGGAGGCTCTACCGAAAAAAGTATTTCTGCCGAGAGTTGCTGCAAAGACCATATTGCTGATTTTGTAGTTGATAACAATTACCAGCTTTCTGCTTTACATCTGAATGCACCTGTTTTACAATTATTGCAGGTATTTTATATCCCCGAAAATATTGGCTGTCCGACTGTTTCTGCAGCCTTTTCTTCTAACGCAAATGTCCAGCCTCCCGGCAAATTTATTGCCAGTGCTGTCAATCTTCCTGATATTTGCGTTTTCCTGATTTGATTTGGCTCTAAATCCCTAAAGGGGCTTTAAGACTGTGTTTCTTCAAATGAATAACTTCATTTGAAGGGTTACATCTTTATTCTGTTTTTCAATAATCTCTATTTTATAATAACCCAGATTTTTAAGCCCTTCCGGGGTTTAGGATCATCATATAACACAAATAAAAATGAAAACTCTAAAATATTTTTTAGCAGCTGTATTAGCTCTAACTGTAAGTGCAACCTCTTTTGCACAAATGCATGACCATTCAAAAATGTCTGCCACTAAAACCGAAGTAATTAAAGTTGCGGGTAATTGTGAAAGCTGTAAGGCCCGCATTGAAAAAGCCGCCAAGGTGGAAGGCGTGATCAAAGCTGATTGGAATCAAAAAACAAAAATGCTAACCCTGGCTTATGACCCATCGAAAGTGCGGTCGATTGATATTCAAAAGAAAATTGCTGACGTTGGTCATGATACACCGTTGTTTAAGGCTGAAGCAAAGGTCTACAATGCTTTACCCGGATGCTGCAAGTATAGATGATGTGATGATTCGTTGATGTGATGATTTGGTGATGAATTGGTTCTTACATGACACATCTGCTAATTCTTCAAATTTCGTAGTTATCACATCAACAATCAATATGTCAGATTACCACATCACTACATTATCTAATTATCAAATTGATTTCTATGTTTAATCGATTAGTAAAATATTTTCTCGAACACCGGCTGGTTACGTTCCTGTTCCTGATTTCCTTTTTGGTATTGGGAATTGCGTATTCGCCGTTTAACTGGAACACGGGTGCGCTGCCACGCGACCCGATTCCCGTTGATGCTATTCCCGACATCGGGGATAATCAACAAATTGTAGCGACTGAATGGATGGGACGTTCGCCAAAAGATATCCAGAATCAGGTTTCTTATCCGCTGACTACTGCTTTGCTGGGTGTGCCGGGTGTGAAAACCATTCGCAGCACTTCTATGTTTGGCATGTCATTTATCTACATTATTTTCAAGGATAATGTGGAGTTTTACTGGAGCCGTTCGCGGATTCTGGAAAAGCTGAACTCCTTACCGGCCGGAACCTTGCCACAAGGCGTGCAACCGACTTTAGGCCCGGATGCAACAGCGCTTGGGCAGATTTATTGGTACACGCTTGAAGGACGAAATCCGAAAACCGGAAAACCGAATGGAGGATGGAATCCGCAGGAATTGCGGACTATTCAGGACTTCTACGTAAAATACAGCCTTTCGTCGGCCGAAGGAGTCTCGGAAGTGGCGTCGGTAGGTGGTTTTATCAAAGAATATCAGGTGGATATTCATCCCGAAGCACTGAAAGCGTATGGTGTGACCGTGATGGATGTGATGAATGCCGTAAAGAAAAGCAACCTGGATATTGGTGCCGAAACAGTGGAACTGAATAATGTAGAATACCTGATCCGGGGTTTGGGTTATGTGAAAAGTCTCGAAGATTTGGAGAATTCGGTCGTTTCGGTCAAGAATAATGTTCCGGTGCGAATTAAAGACGTGGCGCGTACTACCTATGGGCCTGCAACCCGTCGCGGTGGACTGGATAAAGCCGGAGCTGAAGCGGTAGGAGCAGTTGTGGTGGCACGCTATGGTTCTAACCCGATGGAAGTAATTGGCAATATCAAGGATAAAATCAAAGAAATTGAAGCCGGATTGCCACAAAAAACTTTGCCCGATGGCAGCATTTCCAAAGTTACCGTGGTTCCTTTTTATGACCGTACCGGTTTAATTAAAGAAACGATCGGAACGCTCGAATCGGCTCTTACGCATGAAATCCTGATCAGTATTATTGTTATTATCGTGCTGGTGCTTAACCTGCGGGCTTCGTTGATTGTTGCGGGATTGCTGCCGATAGGTGTTTTGTTGACGTTTGTGCTCATGCATTTCTTTGGTGTGGATGCCAATATTGTTGCATTATCGGGCATTGCCATTGCCATCGGTGTAATGGTGGATATAGGCATCGTGGATGTGGAGAATATCCTCAGGCATCTGGAGATGCCCGAGAATAAAGGAATCCGTGGGAAGAAGCTGATGTCGGTTATTTATCTGGCAACCACCGAAGTCCGGGCGGCAGTGGTTACCTCCATTGCCACTACCATTGTGAGTTTCCTTCCTGTTTTTGCCCTGGAAGCTTCTGAGGGCAAGTTATTCCATCCGTTGGCATTCACCAAAACATTTGCCTTGTTATCGGCTTTTGTGCTGGGAATTGTGGTGTTGCCAACGCTCGTTTATCTATTTTTCAATATAAAAATTGATACTAAAAAGATCAAACGGATTTGGAATGGTGCGCTTATCGTGGCGGGAATTGTGTTTATTATCCTGTGGCAAACGTGGCCGGCTCTGGCTCTGATTGCTATAGGAATCAATAACTTGCTCGAAAACCGCTGGAGTGAAAGCAGGAAAGAATACCCGAACTTCATCAACATCGGAATTACCGTCTTTGTGGCGGTTTATTATTTATCTATCGAATGGTTGCCGCTGGGCGCGCATAATAGCACGCTGGTCAATTTCCTGTTTGTGGCCGGAATTGTGGCAGTTATTTTGGTTGCTTTGATGACGATGGTGCATTACTACGAACCGATTCTGCGTTGGGGGCTGGAGCATAAAAGAAAATTCCTGTTGCTTCCCGCTTTTACCCTGCTCTTCGGATTATTGGTTTGGCAGGGCTTTGACAAGGTTTTTGGTGTTGCAGCTAAAGGCATTGAAAAGATAGGTTGGCAAGCTCCGGCAAAAACATTTCCCGGAACGGGTAAAGAATTTATGCCGTCGCTCAACGAAGGTTCGTATTTGCTGATGCCTACCAGTATGCCGCATTCAAGCATTGAAAAGAATCTGCAATATATCGAAACGTTGGACAAACGGCTGGCTCATATTCCCGAAGTGGAAGTGGCAGTGGGTAAATGGGGGCGTGTAAACTCGGCGCTCGATCCGGCTCCGGTACAAATGTTTGAGAACACAATCAATTACCGACCGGAATACAAGCTGGATGAAAATGGTCATCGCGAACGGTTCAAGGTAGACGGTGATGGCAACTTCTTGTTGGTAAACGGGAAGAAATACAATGCCCAAAAAGAGAAATACCGTCCCATTGACCCGGATAGTTTGGTGGTGGATAAGCATGGGGAGTATTTCCGCCAGTGGAGGCCTGAGATTAAAAAACCGGATGATATCTGGAATGAAATCGTAAAAGTGACTAATATTCCCGGATTGACTTCTGCTCCCAAACTGCAACCGATCGAAACCCGCTTGGTGATGCTTTCCACCGGAATGCGTGCGCCCATGGGACTGAAAGTGTATGGTCCTGATCTTGAATCGATAGAACGTGCCGGAATGCAGTTTGAAAAAGCACTGAAAGATATTCCTTCTGTCAAAGCTTCGTCGGTGTTTTACGACCGGGCTGTGGGCGCACCTTATCTGGAAATAAAACTGAATCGGGAAGCTATGGCCCGTTACGGGATGACGGTGAGCGATGTGCAGGAAGTGTTGCAAGTGGCGGTAGGAGGAATGGCCCTGACCAATTCGGTAGAAGGTCGTGAACGTTTCCCCATGCGGGTTCGGTATGCGCGCGAACTGCGTGACAATCCGGATGATCTGAAGCAAATCCTGATCCCTGCCATGAATGGAGTTCAGGTGCCGTTGAGCGAAATAGCCGATATCAATTACACCAAAGGGGCACAAATGATTCGAAGTGAAAACACTTTTCTGGTGGGTTATGTGATCTTTGATAAACTGGAAGGTAAAGCCGAAGTGGATGTGGTGGAGCAAGCTGCAGCATTGATCCAGAAAAAGATAGATGCCGGACAGATTAAGCTGCCTGCAGGAGTGACTTATAAATTTGCCGGAAACTACGAACAGGAAATCCGGGCAACCAAGCGATTGTCTATCGTCATTCCGATCAGTTTGCTTATGATTTTGCTCTTGTTGTATTTTCAGTTCAAAACAGTGACGGCTTCGTTTATCCATTTCTCGGGTGTGTTCGTGGCTTTTGCAGGTGGTTTTATTATGTTGTGGCTTTATGGCCAGGATTGGTTCATGAATTTTTCTGTGGCAGGAATGAATCTCCGGGATATGTTCCAAATGCATCCGATTAACCTCAGCGTGGCGGTGTGGGTAGGATTTATCGCGCTCTTTGGTATTGCCACCAACGATGGTGTGATTATGGGAACCTACATTCACCAGGTGTTCGAAGACCGGCATCCGGCTACCGTTCATGATGTACGTGAAGCTGTTGTAGCTGCCGGTAAAAGACGGGTTCGTCCGGCCATGATGACTACTGCTGTGGCTGTGATTGCCCTATTGCCCGTACTTACTTCCACCGGAAAAGGGGCTGATATTATGGTGCCGATGGCCATCCCAACGTTTGGAGGAATGATTATTCAGGTCATGACCATTTATGTGGTTCCATTGTTTCAAGCCATGTGGCGCGAAGGTGAAGTGACGAAACTTGAAAAAAAGGCTGTTCAACTAACAAATAATGATGACAATGAGAATATTTAAAATTAATCAATTAATAGCTCTGGTTATTGCACTTTGCAGTTTTACGCTTGTTTCTGGTCAACAAAACGCTGATTCGCTCATATCGTATCTTGAAATAGCTGTCCGAAATAATCCAACTGTTTTACAACGCTACAACGAATATCAGGCAGCGTTGCAAAAAGTGCCACAAGTGGGTGCTTTGCCTGATCCGCAGTTGGAATTGGGTGTTTTTCTTAGCCCAATGGAATTAATTAGTGGTAATCAGGTGGCTGATATTAAACTGATGCAGATGTTTCCGTGGTTTGGGGTGCTGAAAAATGCGAAAGATGAAATGAGTCTCATGGCAAAAGGCAAATTCGAACAATTTCGGGATGCTAAGCTGCAGGTATACTACGATGTTCAGCGAACCGGCTACGATTTACAAAAGAACCGTCAGCAAATCAGGCAGACAGAAAAGAACCTGGCTATTTTGAAAACCATCGAACGGTTGTCTGTTGTGAAGTTTAAAACCGGTGGAAACTCTCCTTCGCCGGGATCGGGTCGGGTTGCAGTAGCAGCACAAAGTAGTGGTTCCACCTCATCCGGCATGTCGGGAGGAATGGGTGGTAACAGCGGTTCTGTAGTTGCACAACAGGCTGCCCCCATGCCTACGTCCAATTCCATGGGAGCAACTTCGGGAGGTTCAGGCCTGTCAGATATTTACCGGATACAAATAGAAATGGGAGAATTGGAAAACAGTAAAGCTTTGTTGATAAGCCAACAGAACACACTGGTTGCCCGGTTCAACAGTTATCTGAACCGTCCTGCACAAGCGGCGGTTTCATTGCCCGACAGTATAACCCCCGATTCTATTGGCATGAACATGTTGGCGGTTTCCGATTCCATGTTTGTCCGGAATCCCATGCTGGGTATGCTACGCTATGAACAGCAATCACTTGCCGCACGTACTAAAATGGTGAAGCAAATGGGGCTTCCGATGGTTGGGGTAGGGTTGAACTATACCGTTATCAACAAAAGCGAGATGTCCACTTCTGCCATGAACGGAAAGGATATGGTTATGCCCATGCTGACGGTTACGTTACCCATTTACAGACGGAAATACAAGGCCATGGAAACGGAAACAAAGTTCCAGAAAATAGCTTCGGAGCAAAACTATCAGGCAACAGCCAATGGGTTGCAAACCGAGTATTTCGAAGCATTGCAGTTGTATCAGGACGGGCAACGACGGATGAAGTTATATGACAATCAGGCGCGGCTGGCCCAAAAATCGCTGGATATTATGATTAAAACCTTTTCTTCATCCGGCTCGGGGTTGACCGATCTTTTACGCGTCCGCCAGCAATTGCTCGACTATCAGTTCAAACAAGTGGAGGCTGTAACCGATTACAATACGGCTATTGTATGGATAAAACGGTTGGTAACAACCCCTAACCCCTAAGAGGAAATTAAATTAGTACTGAAATAATTAAAATATAACATGAATATGAATAAAATATTTAAAGCTATCTCCGGTTCCCCTTTAGGGGCTAGGGGTCATCTCTGGATTAGGGGCTTTCTCTTGGTTCTGGGTGGAGTTTTGCTCGGCTGGTTGTTTTTCCATTCGCCCAAAGCGGCAAAAGAAGAACATAATCATGCTGTTGCCGAAGCAAAAGAAGAAATCTGGACCTGCTCCATGCATCCGCAAATCCGGTTGCATCATCCGGGCAAATGTCCTATTTGTGGTATGGACTTAATCTTGCTGAAGCAAGGAACAGGTGGCGAAACAGATTCTACCGCTATTCATTTTACGAAAGAGGCTTCAGAACTGGCCAATGTTGCAACGTCCATTGTCAGCCGTCAGAAACCCGTCAAAGAAGTTCGTTTGTATGGGAAAGTACAGGCCGATGAACGCCAGCTGCAAAACCAGGTAGCGCATTTTTCGGGAAGGGTGGAGAAACTTTTCGTGAATTTTACCGGTGAACCTGTCCGGCGTGGACAAACGTTGGCATTGATCTATTCGCCTGAATTAATTACAGCTCAGCAGGAATTGCTCGAAGCGGCTAAATCAAAACAAACCCAGCCGGAGATTTATGAAGCGGCTAAAGAACGGCTTCGGCAATGGATGTTGACTCCGGCTCAAATTGCGGGTGTTGAAAGTTCCGGCCGGGTAAAAACCAATTTCGAAGTTTTTGCCAATACATCTGGAATTGTAACGACCAAGCGGGTCAATACCGGTGATCATATTGCTGAAGGTGATGTGTTGTTCGATGTGGCTAACCTGTCAAGCGTTTGGGTGTTATTCGATGCTTACGAAAACGACTTGCCTTTCTTGCATGTCGGGAATAGTATTTCGTTTACCGTTCAGGCTTTACCCGGAACTAATTTTACCGGAAACATACGGTTTATTGACCCGGTTATCGATTCCAATACCCGGGTAGCCAAAGTGCGGGTCGAAATTGGTAATGCTGGCGGCAAACTCAAACCGGAAATGTTTGCAAACGGAATTGTGTGGGCTAATCTGGATCAGTATAAAGATAAATTGGTTGTTCCGCGTTCGGCTGTTCTCTGGACCGGCAAACGCTCTGTGGTGTATGTAAAGCAACCCAGTACCGCAGGATCTGTTTTCAAAATGCGTGAGGTGGAACTGGGGCCGACATTGGGCAACAGCTATGTAATACTGAACGGACTGAAGGAAGGAGAAGAAATTGTAACTGAAGGAACATTCAGCGTAGATGCCGCTTCGCAGCTGGAAGGCAAACCGAGCATGATGAATCATGATGAGCCGAAAGTCATCCCGAAAGTCAAGAAAACCAGCAGTATGCCGGAAATGGATATGTAAGTTAGGATTCCGAGTGGATGTGATGTAGTTAAAATGACGTATTTTACAATCTCAATGTCCTGTATAATTGTTTTATATTTTAGTGTGCTGAAAATAAAATCATGAAGCGTTACAGACGCAAAATATACGGATCAAACAATATCCAGTTGTTCTATAAATACCCATAGTGAGTCTTTAATTATTTATTAATCAAAAAGTAAAATGTTATGAAAACAAAGTTCTTTTATTCGCTAATTCTTGCTGCAGGATTGATTTTTGCAGGTTCTTCTGTTAGTTATGGTCAAACCACCACAACGACTAAAACTGTTACTAAAACCACTACTACGGTTAAACATGCCATGAAATATACATGCCCTATGCATCCCGAAGTGGTAATGGATAAAGCGGGCAAATGTCCTAAATGTGGTATGGCGTTAGTTCCAAAGAAAGATGCTAAGAAAGAGATGATGAAAGGTAAAATGGAAAATATGAAAGATTCTGCCAAGATGAAACATATGCATAAAATGAAAGAATCTAAACCAATGTAATGGTTTAAGATGAGCGTTTTATCCGACGAAAAAAGCTGCATTCCGAAAATTTTCAGGATGCAGCTTTTTTGTGTTATGGATATGCCTTATTTGTTGTTACCAGTCTGTACTTACCGATTTTACTTTTTTGTCCAGCTCCTCTCTCGATTTTGCGCGGATTGTATCATTCCGGTGTGTCCGGTGATTAAACAGCACAAAGTACCAAAGCAGGTAATTCGGGCTACGGTAATAAACCGGATAATAATGATTATTGACCAACCGGTAGCTGGGATTATTTCTGTAGAAGGAAACAGGTCTTGAAATGTGTGCGCTCCTTATCGAGTTGGAGTGAGTGGCAGAACCAACCGAGTGTGTTGCCGGTTTACCTCCGAAACTATGGCTGCTCGTTCGCGAGGAATGAAAGCTATGACCCGACATATGAAATCCACCACCCCTCGAATAAGCATTAAAGCAGGCACAAAGGCACAAAAATGAGATTAGAAAAATGGTTTTTTTCATAAACTGATTCGTTCTATTCTTCCAGGTTCAGGGTATATACCAATGCTAGAATTAAAGGCAGCGTGATAATAACGGAAATGATTAATGGTTTCCAGATTTTCTTTCGGGGATACAACTCCGCTTCTGGGATGTAGTTTTTGAAAAAATATTCTGAAAGCACATAACCTCCTACAAAGTTGAAAGCCATGGTAAGCGAAGAAATGGATTTTTCCGGAATGTTGACAATGATAAACGTGATTATCGTGTAAACCACTGATGCCGATAGTACTACATTAGCTTCTTTTTTCTTACCAATGTCCCTCAGGTTTTGCATTAATAATACTCCTCCAAAAATGGAAGAGAAAAAAATTGAGAATCCCCATATCGCTTTATGGGAATATATTTTTGGTTTTTCTCCTGTGTTTAAAACTTCATTAAACAACTTGCTTTGCTCTTTCATTACTAATACCTGTTTGTAATTTTTGTTTGTTTTTTCTTGCCGGAAACCCGCTTCGAATTATTCGGCAAATTTACTAATTCTTTTAGTTTTAATTCAGTCATTTAATAATAATTTCCAGTTTAAATTTTATATCAACCGATATGTGTTGGAATAGCCGGGATGGAGATTGATTTTATGCTTGTTTCTCTTTATTGTTTTGATAGATGAACACCTTTTTGATTCAAATGTTTATAGGTGGAAAGAATGGACCCTGACGAATTTTTCAACTAAAAGTTGGATAGCTGATGTAAGACTTTCAACTTTTTTCCGTCCTTAATAATATGTGGATTAAATTGATTTAATAGTCTGAGCTTTGCTATTTCATGAATGATACTTCTTGTTTTATTTTTGAGAATAAAACACGAGTATATAAATTAAATCAATATTGGGGTTAAAAATTAAAATAATAAATATATATTTGTCCTCGCAAACAATAGTTTATATATACGTTTCTTTCAATCATATCTTTTCGTTATATTTTTTCTGGGTAATTATGAAATATTTTGCATGCATTTTAATGACTCTCCTTTTTACGTCTCTGGCTTGTGCACAAGAAAAGAAAAGTGTTGAGGCTGTCCGGATTACAACTCCTATCACTATTGACGGAATATTGGATGAAGCTGTTTACAAACAGGTAAAACCAGCCAATAATTTTGTTCAACTCCAGCCATATAACGGTAAACCAGCCATGCAGCCTACCGAGGTTTATTTCTTTTACGATCAATCTGCCATATACGTCGGGGCTATGCTTTACGACAGCAGACCTGATAGTATTTTTAATATATTAACAGAACGCGATAACACAGGTATGTCCGATTATTTTGGTGTATATATTGATCCTTACAATCAGGGACAATTGGCTTATGGCTTTTTTATTACCCCGGCAGGCGTTCAGATAGATATAAAGGCAATAAAAAGTGATGGTGATAATGAAGATGGTAACTGGAATGCAGTCTGGGAAAGTAAAACCCGTGTTACCGATAAAGGTTGGACGGTGGAAATGCGTATTCCTTTTTCGGAACTTCGGTTTTCTGAAAAATCGGGGAGTACGTGGGGATTGAACATGTTCCGTAATATACGAAGGTACAACTCAAACAATTCATGGAATTTTATCGACAGAAATGTATCAGGTTTTATTCATCAGGAAGGGCAACTTATCGGAATTAAAGATATAAAACCTCCTGTCAGACTGTCGTTCAGTCCCTATCTTGCCACTTATTTTGAACCTAAGAGCAGTACAGCTTCATCCAGTTTTTTATACAAAGGAGGGTTGGATTTGAAATATGGAATCAATGAAAGTTTCACGTTGGATATGATGTTGATTCCCGATTTCGGACAGATTCAATCGGATGATAAAAAGTTAAACTTGTCGCCTTACGAATTGTATTACAGTGAGAAAAGGCAATTTTTCAATGAAGGGACAGAGCTTTTCCAACGGGGCAACATTTTTTATTCGCGGCGTATTGGTGCAGCACCTAAATTCTCAGCGGGAGATGCGCTGAAAAACAATGAAATTGTTGACTATAATCCGAGTGAAACCCAATTGGTAAATGCAACCAAAATATCGGGAAGAACAAAAGATGGATGGGGTGTCGGGGTTTTAAACGCTATGTCGCTTCAATCCAATGCTACTGCCAAGGATACAATTACGGGCGAAAAACGTTCTGTAAATGTGCAACCTTTTACAAATTACAATGTATTGGTTGTTGATAAGTCGTTGAAGAATAATTCTTACATCAGTCTGATTAATACCAATGTTCATATGTTTGGCAATCCGTTTAGTGCAAATGTTACAGCCACCGAATTTCAACTCAGGGACAAAACGAAGTCGTACGCACTCCGGGGAAAAGGAGCTGTCAGTTCAAGGGGCGATAGCATAAAAGAAACCGGCTATTATGGATTCTTGTCTTTGGCAAGAAACAAAGGCAAGTTGCAATACGGAATTTCTCAGGATTTGTACACTGATAAATACAATCCGAACGATTTGGGCTATTTGCAGCGAAATAACCAGATGACCACGGAATCATATGTTTACTATCAGAAGACAGAACCTTTTGGGATATTCAGGGAAGTAAATGGTTCGGCATATTGGGATCATATCCGGATGTTTAATCCAAGCACTTTGTATTGTCATGAGTTTGGATATAACGTCAATGCCCGTTTTAAGAACAACTATTTTGCGAATATAAACGGAAGATACGATACAGATGTTTTTGATTATTTCGAACCACGCGTTTTCGGACGCTTTTATAAAAGGGCACATGGTCCTCAGTTTAATCTGAACCTGAATACCGATAACCGCAAGCCTTTAAGTTTTTATTTTCACTATGGGCATGGCAACCAACCAACGATTCGGCAGTATGCTAATTTTGGTGATTTTCAGGCTACTCTCAGAGTTGGGCAACGGTTCCAATTTGATTATTTGTTTAGTTTCTATAATTCTATCAATGAACGGGGATTTGTTGACAAAAACAGCTCAAACGATTCAATTGTTTTTGCTAAGCGCAATGTAAATTCGTTGGAAAATATTCTATCAACGTCCTATATTTTGAGTAATAAAGCCAGTTTGAGCTTGCGTGTCCGTCATTATTGGTCGGGTGCACTGAATAAGAATTACTATTTGCTTCAACAAAATGGTTCGCTGAATGACTACCCAAACTATGCGCAAAATAAAGACCAGAACTATAATGCCTTTACTTTGGATATGATTCTTAGCTGGAACTTTGCACCGGGTTCAGAGTTGGTTTGTGCCTGGAAAAACAGTGCTTATGCTGATCAGAATAATTTTACCAATAGCTACTGGACTAACCTGCACGATACTTGGATGAATCAATTGAACAGCTTATCGGTAAAGGTTTTGTATTATATTGACTATAATAAATTCAAAAAGAAGAAAACCACTTAATATTGAGAGATCAGGGTTACTTACGGTTCGCTTTTTTAGTAACTTTGCAGTTGGATTATTTATCTACAAGATTTATATGGAACAGAAAGAATCACCAATAGCGCTGGGTACTGAAAATGTAGGAAAGTTGTTGATGCAGTATGCCATTCCGGCAATCATTGCCATGACGGCTTCGTCGTTGTACAACATTACCGATAGTGTTTTTATTGGTCATGGGGTGGGGGCACTGGCTATTTCGGGCTTGGCACTTACCTTTCCGCTCATGAATCTGGCAGCGGCTTTCGGCTCATTGGTGGGTGTGGGGGCTGCCACACTTATGTCGGTACGCCTGGGACAAAAAGATTATGATACTGCGAATAAGATATTGGGAAATGTATTTATCCTGAATATCATTCTGGGTTTAACCTACACGTTGGTTGTACTGTCATTCCTTGACCCGATACTTTATTTCTTTGGTGCGAGCCCGGCCACATTGCCGTATGCCCATCAGTACATGGAAGTGATTTTACTTGGTAATGTGGTAACACACATGTATCTTGGTTTGAATGCCTTGCTGCGTTCTACAGGCCGTCCTCAAAAAGCGATGTATGCCACGTTGTGTTCAGTGCTTATCAATGTGGTGTTGAATCCGTTGTTTATCTTTGTATTTAAGTGGGGAATCCAGGGAAGTGCTTTTGCAACTGTCATCTCGCAAACTGTCATGTTAGTTTGGCAAATCAATATTTTTAGTGATAAAAGCAGCTTTATTTATTTGAAAAAAGGTACTTTCAGGTTGCAACGCAAGATTGTGGTTGATTCGTTGTCTATCGGCTTAGCACCTTTTTTGATGAATGCTGCCTCGTGTGTTATTGTTGTTATCATTAACCAAGGGCTTATCCACCATGGTGGTGATTTGGCTGTGGGGGCGTATGGTATTGTGAACAGGGTGGTTTTTCTTTTCGTTATGATCAGCATGGGATTCAACCAGGGCATGCAGCCTATAGCTGGATATAATTTTGGTGCCGGACAATATGACCGGGTTACCGAAGTATTGAAAAAAACGGTTTTGATGGCTACTTGTGTTATGACCCTGGGTTTTGGTATTGGCGAATTATTTCCGCATGCTGTGGCTTCGGTGTTTACCACCGACAAAAAACTTATAGATCTGGCGGCGGATGGATTGCGTATTATTTTGATATTTTTTCCGATTGTAGGATTTCAGATGGTTACTTCCAACTTTTTTCAAAGTATAGGTATGGCTGGGAAAGCTATCTTTTTATCAATGACCCGGCAATTATTGTTTTTATTACCGTGTTTGCTTATTTTGCCGCAAGTGTTCGGGGTGGAGGGAGTTTGGTATAGCATGCCAACGGCCGATCTGGCCTCAAGTATAGTGTCGGCGGTTATGATTATTTCGCAATACCGGAAGTTTAAACAAATGGCAATAGCCTGATTTTTGACTCTGTTTTATAAATCTTCTCCTAAAGATATAAGTATGATGAATGATAAATTTGTAATAAGTATAGGCCGCCAATTGGGGAGTGGAGGTCATCTGATTGGCGAAAAGCTGGCTTCACAAATGGGCATTGCTCTTTATGACAAAGAACTGATACAAATAGCATCAAAAGAAAGCGGTTTGGGAAAGCAGTTTTTTGAAAAAGTAGACGAAAAGGCAAGCCATAGTTTTATTGGAGGGTTGCTGGGGCTGCGTACCAATATTGGTAATGAGATTTATGTGAATAATTATTTATGCAACGAGACATTTTTCAAAATACAGAGTGATGTAATTCGCAGATTGTCCGGTGAGAGCTCATGTGTATTCGTGGGCCGGTGTGCTGATTATATTCTGCGTGATAATCCCCGCTGTGTGAATATATTTATAACTGCTGACAAAGAAGACCGGGTAAGGCGTGTGGCTCATGACCTGCAGTTGTCGGATGAAAAAGCTGCAGAGAAAATTGAAAAGATGGATAAGAAGCGTGCCGAATACTACAATTTTTACAGCAATAAAGTCTGGGGAGTAGCGGGATCTTATCATCTTTGTGTAAACTCATCGGTGCTGGGAATTGATGAAACCGTGACTTTTGTCCGTGGCTTTATTGAGAAGAAGCTGGGATTGTAGAAATACAGTTGGAGATAAAGGCTAAGCCATAGAACGAAGCGTTCCGGTAGGGATGTTTCGTTTTTTTTGTTTCCACAAATTTGGATCATTCTAAATTAAACACTTGGTAATAACTTGCCGTGTTTTTGCTATGGCAGAACAAATACTTTGTGTATTTTTGACCGGTAATTAAAACCTTTTCCATTACTTATTCATACATTTTATCATGCAAAAAGAAAAGAACAGAGTGGCATTAGTTTCGGTGCTTGCAGCCATGTTTATTACTGGATTCAAACTGATTATCGGACTTCTGACGGGCAGTTTGGGTATTTTGTCGGAAGCTTTGCACTCTGCACTGGATATGGTAGCGGCCGTTATAACTTATTTCTCCGTGCGGATGTCCGACAAGCCGGCCGATAAGGAACATAATTACGGACATGGTAAGATTGAGAACCTGTCGGCCTTGATTGAAACTCTGTTACTGTTGATTACCTGTATTTGGATTATTTACGAAGCGATACACCGGCTTACTTCAGGACAGACAGTTATTGAGGTAACGGTATGGAGTTATGTGGTTGTAATCAGTTCTATTGTTATTGATTTTACACGTTCGCGGGCTTTGTTGCGTGTGGCAAAAAAGCATAACAGTGCGGCACTCGAAGCTGATGCGTTGCATTTTTCTACCGATATATGGAGCTCCACCGTGGTGCTGTTCGGACTGATAGCGTACCAACTTTTGGGGTGGTATGCCGCCGACTCGATTGCCGCTTTGTTTGTAGCTGTTATTGTTTTGTATGTTTCGTACCAGCTTGGGCGAAAATCAATCGACGTACTGCTCGATAAATCGCCGCATAACATTACGAAAACCGTACACGAGGTACTGAAGGAATTTCCCGAAGTATTGAAATACCACGGACTGAAAGCGCGTACCGCGGGTGCCGACACTTTTATTAAGTTTAATGTTCATTTTAATCCCGATTTAAGTTTGCGCGAGGTGCATGAGGTGTGCGACAAAATTGAAAAAGAAATAAAGTCGCAGGTAGTGCGCAGCGAGGTATATATTCATGCCGAACCCGAAGAAAAGAGTCATATCGAAAGTGAAACCCCTGACGATATTGTTTAACCCGTAGTTATTTTTTGTGAACCAGCGTTAATCTGAATTTGGCGAATGATTTTAGGCCTACATGCGGAATATTCAGATAATCATAAAAATGAGATGTGAGATAGCATGGACTCATGACAAAATGAAACTTATAATGCCGTTTTAGTAGAAATCTATCTGGTATAAAAATTGTTATTATCTGTATTGACACAATAATAATAAGCGCTTATTGCTGTTTTTATTAATGTGTAACCAGATTAATTAATTTATCAAAACAATAGATTTATGAAAACAAAAAGTTTCTACTTAGGTTTAGCTTTACTTGGTTTTACAATGTGGAGCTGTACTTCTCAGAGTGATGTAACGAATAAATCACTGAAGACCTCCATAAGTGCGAGTGCTCAGGATTTGACAAGCGCGATGGCTGCTATTACCACTTCACCGGGATACAGCGTTCTATCTATCCAGGCTCCTGCCGGTGCACCAAGTTTAGTTAAGTCGTATGCGGATGCAACTTCATCTAATCCCGGGTTTATTTATGTTCCAATTGATTCTATTCAGTTGTCACAAGTTGCTGGAATTTATGACTATAAAGCTGCTAAATCGCTGAAATGGCGTGCTGATTTGTTCAACTTCTTTGCTAAGACCGGCACAAGTTCTGATTTTGTGGTTCGCTTACCCGAATCGAAAGTAAAAAATGCAAGAAGCTTGTTTACCTTTGCTGCTGCCGACACCACTTTGCAGAATAATTATGTGATTGATGTGTCGAAGTATAGTTTTTCATTTGGTCGTTATTTTTGGAATTATAATTTAGCTTCAAGCATTACTGTAAGCAATGCGAATGTAGGAGTTCTGACCGTTCAGTCGTCGAGAAACAAAACAAACGGACAGAACTTTGCTTCCGATTTTGTTTTTGCTAACGGATATGATGCTAAAATGAAGTATTCAACGGGAGATACTATTCTTTCGGTTTACAGTATATCAAAAGGAGGAGCTACTTTGTTCGAAGAAAAATTCACTGCTGTTAAGAATGATACGGCCAGCCGTCATCGCGAAAGACAATATTCTTTGACAATCGGGAATGTGCAGATTGTACGTACCCCAACTCATGGAAACAACGGGTTGGACAGTGCCAAGGTGTATTTAGCCGGCGTTTTACAAACTAAAGCAACAGTGAAATTTGTGGATAATGCAAATTCCACCGAAGATATGGAAATGAGCGTGATTGGCCACAGTCGGGATTTGCAAATTACATTCGACGATGGTACGGTTACTACCGTAAGCCAATTGTTGGGCACTACGGTTACCGATATCCGGGCTTTGTTCACTTCGTTGCGTCAGGTTTACTTTGCAACCAATGTGGTGGATAGGCTGGCCTGGGATATCCTGATGAATAAAATGAATATATAATCCCTAGGATTCGTTTAATTAAAATACAGATTACCCATAAAAAGAGGCTGACTCAATTTCTATTTTGAGACAGCCTCATTTTTTGTCTTAGAATTAGTTGGGTGCCAACTGCATTACGATGATTATCCGTTTTGTTGCCTACGTCTAATTTCCAGCCGGTGATTCAATATTTAGTTTTTTACCGGTTCAATTCCGAAAGTAAACCCTGTTTTTACACGTTCAATCAGTTCGGGAAGAATATCGGTGTATTCACCCACAATACCAAAATCGGCAAAATGAAAAATAGACGCTTTCGGGTTATGGTCGATAGCAATAATTTGTTCCGACTCTTTCATGCCGGCAATGTGCTGGATAGCCCCCGAAACACCTACGGCAATGTACAGCTTCGGACGTACGGTTTTACCTGTTTGGCCTACCTGTCGGGCATATTCAGAAAAACCTTCGTCCACCACCACGCGACTGCAAGCCCACTCGGCTTTTATGCCTTTTTCTTTGAGTGTCTCAGCCAACTTTTTAATAAGCTCCAATCCATCCGGAGTAGTTCCACGTCCGCCCGACACAATCACGTCGGCGTCAAAAAGGTTTACCGAATTGCCTTCGCCGCGTACGGTTTTCAGAATTTCAACCTTAAACTCATCGTTAGTTAGTTTGGGTGCAAAAGTTGACAAAATTCCAGTACGTCCCACTATTTTGACGGGAACTTCGAAGGTCCCTGCCCGTGCGGTAGATATTTGCGGATAAACGAATCCGAGTATCGTAGCCAGTTTACTCTCGCCATACGTTGGACGGCGGGAATGCAGGATTGGTTTATTAATCACCTTTTCCTTTCGGTTTACATATTCTCCAATTTCAAGTCCGGTACAGTCGGCCGTAACGCCACTTCCAGTTTTCATTCCAATGCGTGGAGCCAACTCGCGGCCCGAGGTAGTGGCTGCAAAAAGGGCAATTTCGGGATTCCGTTCTTTAATTACCTGTTCGAAGATAGACGAAAATGGTAGCACCAGATATTCTTCCAATTTGTCATCTTCTACCACGATAACCTCGTCCGAACCATGTTCAAACAGGATGTGTGCCTGATCTTTTACATTTTTGCCAATTAGCAGTGTCATGATTTTGGTATCATCTCCCAACTGATCTGCCAGTTGGCGAGCCGGTGTCAGCAATTCGAGCGATGGACGGGCAATTTTTCCATTCGCGATTTCGGCCCAGGTAATAATGCCTTTAGCACCGTTGCGGTTGTCATAGAATGGAAATTCTGGTTTTTCAGAAGTTTTCTTTTCAGCCGTATCTTTCTTTTCAAGCACGTTTCCACCTTTTCTCATGTTGGCAATCAAACTGTCTACCAATGTTGTTTCGTTATGTCCTTCCGACATGATAATCGGGGCACGTTCGCTCACAATATTCACTACGCCTGCCACGATAGTTGGCGATCCGCTCAGTCCTATTTTCTCAGTACCTAATCCTATATCGTCAACTCCAAAAACAGTAATCTGTGCATTACGGGCTTTGATAGCTCCCGTAAGTGATGGTTTACGTGGCGGAACTCCCGTAGGAGTGAGCGAAATAGTGCAGGGCATAGGCAGTTTCATCATCTGGTAACCACCTTCGATAATTCGTTTGGCAATTACATTGCCTTCGCCGTCTGCTTTTATCGTTTCTACGAAAGTTGCCTGCGGAATGCCAAGACTCTCGGCCACCTGCGACGGTACGTGAGCTGTATCACCATCGCTGGTTTGACGGCCAGCTAAGATGATAAATGGCTCTTTCGAATCTTTCGTAAAACCTAGGTGTTTCAACATGGTGGATATGGCAAGGCCAGTGGCATAGGTATCGCTACCACCTAGTTTTCGGTCGGAGAGGAGATAAGCATCATCGTAGCCCATTGAGATGGCCGTACGCAATGCTACTTCAAAAGACCCCGGCCCCATGGAGCAAACAATTAAACGGGCATCGGGATATTGTTTTTTGAGTTGTAATCCGGCTTCAAGGCCAAACTGGCAGTCAACATTAATGATCGACTTAGCCTTTGTCCGATCCATTAATCCATCGTCTCCCATTCGCATCTCGGTGGCGAGTGGGACTTGTTTTATTAAACTTATAATCGTTAGAGCCATAATGTTTTAGTTTCTAGTGATACCCCTAACCCCTAAAGGGGAACATAATTGGTATTATTTATTTTATCCGATAATAGTAAAGAATCTTACTCCCCTTTAGAGGTTGGGGGTTTCTACATGTTTTGAAATTCAGGGCCATTTCCTCCGTTGGGAACACTCCAGATGATTCCGTCTCCAGGGGTTTTAATATCACAGGTTTTGCAATGCATGCAATTTTCGGCATGGATGCGCAGTTCTTGATGCCCGTTTTTGTTGGTGTGCAGTTCATAGACTTCCGAGGAACAGAAAAACTGGCATGGAGCACCGTATTGCCTGATATTTATGGTTTGGAATGACTCCGGATTATTGATTTTTACATGAGGAATCTGTTGCTCATCATGAGCAACTCCCGAATGAAAAACATCGGTAGCTTTATCAAATGTCAGTACTTTATCAAATTCCAGTTTCCCTTTGAATCGTTCTTTGAAAAGCTTCTCTTTGAACTCTGCCAATGTTTTGGTAGCGTCTTTGTCCGGATGCGATTTTAGTCTTCCGCAGAATCCGGCTCCACCGGTTATCAGTTGTGTGCCAAAATGCATTGCTCCAACAATAAGTCCTTTCGAGAATCCCTGGCGGAAGTTGCGTACCGGATACAAATCTTGATAAATTATACTATTCTGGACAGATGTTTCATAGGCCGAAAGGGTTTTCTCTGAAAAATCATTTCGGCTCAATGCTTCGGCAGCCGTTTTCGCAGCCAGCATGCCTGAAGCAATGGCCAGATGTACACCTTTCAGTGCCGGCATGGCAACCAGCCCGGCACTATCGCCTACAATGAGTGCATTGTCTGTATATAATTTAGGGATGGAATAATATCCGCCTTCAGGCAGTGTTTTCGCACCATATTCTATCATTTTTCCACCTCGTAAGAACTTGGAAACAAATGGAGTTGTTTTCCAGACCTGAAAAGCATCGTGCGTATCGAATGTGGGGTCTTCATATTCCAGCCCGACCACCAATCCGACTGCAACTTTATTATCATTCAATCCGTAGATAAATCCACCTCCGAATTCTTTCATATTCAATGGATAACCCATAGTGTGATATACTTCGCCCGCTTTGATGTTTCCTTCTGGAACGCTCCACAATTCTTTCACTCCCAATGAATAAACCTGAACATTTTTATCTTTTTCAAGATCATACTTTTTTATCAGTTGTTTGGCTAAGCTACCGCGTGTACCTTCTGCAAAAATGGTTAGTTTGGCTTCAATGCGTGTTCCGGGCTGAAAGTTTTCCAGTTGGTTACCGTGGTGATCAATGCCAGTATCAATAGTTTTTGCACCGATAACTCTGTCGTTTTCATAAAGTATTTTGCTGACCGAAAATCCGGTGTAGATCTCTACTCCTTTTTCTTCGGCTTTCTTAGCCAAAAAACGGCAGATTTGCCCTAAAGAAGCGGTGTAATTGCCGATGTTATTCATATAAGGTACATGAATCGGTAATTTGAAAGAATTGTTTTTAGAAAGTAAAACGGTTGAATCAGTCGTAACTTTCGCATTAAATGGGATCTCGCTAAAATCAACATCCGGTAATAAACTTTTGAAAATGTCAGCTTTAATCACTGCACCAGACAAAATATGGCTTCCAATGGAACTTCCTTTCTCGATAAGTAGAATACGGTGGTTCAACCCTTTTTGTTTTAATGCGTCAGCGAGATGAATTGAAGTGGCTAATCCCGAAGGTCCTCCTCCAATGATTAAAATATCCGTCGAAACGGTATCAGCTTTACTCATTATATTAGTATTTAAGATTATGTTTGTTGAGTTCAAACTTGTAATGAATTCAACTAGGAGCAAATGTATAAAAAAAGAGTTGTACAAAATCCGTACAACTCTTTTTTAACTATTGTTTGTCAATTGACAACTGATTAGTATTCAGCCGGCATGGTTAGCACTTCTTCGTAGGTAAAAACTGGTCCATCTTTACAAACATAGGTTTTCCCTACCGTGCAATGCCCGCATTTTCCAACGCCGCATTTCATGCGGTTCTCAAGTGTGGTATAGATATCTTTATTCTCAAAACCGTTTTTGCCCAAAATAGGCATACCCATTTTAATAAGAATGGGAGGTCCGGCCACAATGGCTACCGAGTTTTCGCTTTTAGGTGGATTTTGTTCCAGAATAGTTGGAACAAAGCCAACCAATCCTTTCCAATCCGGTGTTTCGCCTCCCGGGTCGACGGTAACATAAAGTTTTACATCGCCACGGTTTTTCCATTCTTCTAACTCTTCTTTATAGACAAGGTCGTTTACCGTGCGGGCACCATAATAAATGGTAATATCACCGAATTTTTCGCGTTGGTCAAGCAAGTTCCAAATAACACAACGCAAAGGAGGAAGTCCAATACCGCCGGTGATAAATACCACGTTTTTGCCGTACCATTCTTCAATGGGAAATGTGTTTCCAAATGGACCTCTTAATCCAATGATATCGTTCAGTTCACAATTGGCTAATGCCTTGGTTACTCTACCTGTGCTGCGGAAAGTGCATTCCACATAACCTTCCCGCGTAGGTGAAGAAGCAATACAAAAAGTACTTTCACCTTCGCCAAACACACCATACTCAGCAAACTGGCCGGCCTTGAATGAAAATCGTTCGGCATCTTTTTCATCAACAAACTCCAACCTGTAGGTTTGAACAAGTGGCGCTTCTTCAATGATATTGGCAATGCGCATTTTATAGGGGATATATTGATTTGTTGGTTGTTCCATAATTTTTTATAATTATTTGTTGGTTTGTAGAGACGAGGCATGCCTCGTCTTTACACTATTTTGTTACGCTGAGTATATTCTCAAAAATATTCAAATGAGCCGGACAAACACGTATGCAACGACCGCAGCCCACACAGCTCACAATACCCAGGTTTTCAACTGAATATTTGAATTTATGCATTAAGCGTTGACGGCGACGTTCGGTTTGATTATGGCGGGGATTATGTCCCGAAGCGTGTTTGGTAAACTGCCCAAAACCGCACGCATCCCAGCAACGAAGGCGTTTTCCCTTGTTTTGTGTACCTTCATCCTGAATATCGAAACAAGTACAGGTTGGACAAGAGAATGCACAAGCGCCGCATCCGAAACATCCCATCGATTCATGTTTCCATTCGGCATTATCGTAAGCGGTTTTGATACGCTCTTTAATTTGCTCCATCGAGAACACTGCAGTCAGTTTGGCCAGGTATTCTTCTTTGCTTTTTTCTTCCCTCGATGTAAACAAAGAAGCGGAGGATTCAATAGCCGCTTGCCCTTTTTCGGTCATTACTTCCACGTAAACGTCGTCACCCATCGTGGTCAACAACATATCGCTACCTTCGGTACTTCCGGGGTTCAACTCCACTGAAGTACAAAAACAGGCTTCGTCGGCTTTGGAACAACTGATAGCAATCAGCGTGGTTTTTTCTTTGCGCGTGGCAAAGTATGTATCCGGATTTTCGCGCAAAAAGAATTCCGTCAGGTAGTTGAATGCGGAGCTGTCGCATGGGCGCAGTCCCCAAACCACCGTTTCCGGAATGTTACTCAGGTTGTTACTAATTTCAATGCCATCGTCGTTTTTTTCGAACGAAAATAATTCTTCCACTTTGGGAAAAACAACTGATTTGGCGGAAAAACCTGTTTGTATATAATCTGTAGCCATTTGATCGTAGGATTTTACGGCTTCGAAAAATACTTTTCCACTCTTTTTCAATACCGGAGCCATTACTACTTTGCCTGATTTAATTAACTGATCAAAGAAGGCCGGAAGATTTGCTAATTTTATATTTTTTATTTCCATATTCTTATCCCCCTTTAGGGGTTAGGGGTCTATTTAATAAATTGTTCTTTATCTCCCGGTTTGAAAGTGTTCAGGGCATAACCGCTTTTGAACGAGAATCCGGTCTTGGCACCGAATTCGGCTTCAATGTCCTGGTTCATTTTGGCAGTGAGTAAATGTACCGGAATGCCAACAGGACAAATCCGCCCACATTCGCCACAGTTGATGCAACGACCGGCCAGGTGCATAGCCCGCATGGTGTGCCACTCAAGATTACCGGTGGTTTCCGACGATACTTTGATCCACTGTGGTTGGTTGCTCTCGACCGTGCAGGTGGAACAATAACACATTGGACACACGGCGCGACAAGCATAACATTTTACGCAGGCCGAAAATTGTTCGGTCCAGAATTGCCAGCGTTCAGCGCGTGTCATGGCATTCACCTGATCCAACAACTTCTTATCTTCATCGCTGATAACCGGAAAATTTGCCTGAACATATTGCTCCAGTGCGTCCATATTGTCGAACATCAACAACTCGTTTTGAGCATTAACGGTCAACACTGTTTTTTCGATATCGCCCAACTGGTTTTCAGAAACCAACTGCAAAACAGAGCGCAGCGTGGCAATATTCGCCACAATACCCACTTTTTTTGCGGCTTTTACTTCGGGTTTATGCAGATAAACGGCCAGATTTCCCTGACACGATGGCGTAAAAATGAGCTGTTCAACTTGAGCCGCATTTTCCACAAAACAGGGTACGGGTAGTTTATGAATCGCATTTTTGAACCCGATCATCAAGTTGATGGTTCCGCTTTCGAACAGTTCGGCTACTTTATTTTGTAATGGCGTCATTTTCGATTTTTTCTAAGGTTGATAAATCCAGTTGTTTGAATTCGGTAAACGGACCTTTTTCACGAATTTTCTCCGTCACTTCGTCTACAAGTCCGGCCCATTTGGTTCCTTCTGCAGCCGACACCCATGAGAAAGTAATACGGTCTGTATCAAATCCCATAAAATCGAGCAACGAACGGAACACAATCCAGCGACGACGCGCGTGGAAATTTCCCGAAGTGTAATGACAATCGTTCGGGTGGCAACCGGAAACGATAATGCCGTCTGCCCCATTTTCAAAAGCTTTCATCAATAACATAAAATCGATACGTCCCGTACACGGAAAACGAATGATACTTACATTGGTGGCGTATTTGGTACGGCTTGTCCCTGCCAGGTCGGCGCCGGCGTAGGTACACCAGTTGCAGACAAAGGCTATTATTTTTGGTTCAAATTGTTCTGACATTAGATTCAAATATGAATTGTGAATTATGTATTAAGCAAGGCCATCACTTCCGACAGCATTTGGTCGTTCGAAAATCCCTGCAGGTCAATGGATTTATTACGACACATGGCCACACAGGTTCCGCAACCCTGGCAAAGCCCGGCATTGACCTTCGCTGCCACTTTTATCAGGTTTCCACCACGATCTTTGATTTCTTCACTTTCGATAGCATGGTACGGACAAACTTCCTGACAAAGCAAACAACCGGTACAACTGGTGAAATTAGGCGGTGCCTGACGATTTACCACGGCCACGATGGGTTCACGGGTAAGTTCATTGCTCGAAAACAGACCAATGGCTTTACTGGCCGAGGCCGATGCTTGTGAAACAGATTCCGGAATATCCTTGGCACTTTGGCAAGCTCCTGCCAGCATGATTCCGGCGGTGTTTGTTTCCACCGGTTTCAGTTTTGGATGGGCTTCGGCAAAGAATTTATGCTTGTTGTAACTGATGTGCAGCTTTTGAGCCAGCGGTTCGGCATCGTGGTTGGCCACCACGGCTGTGGCAAGCACCACCATGTCGGCTTCAATATCTACCGGTGTGGAATTCATCAGCGTGTCAACACCTTTCACCATCAACTTGCCGTTTTTCTCGTAAATGCGCGAAACTCGGCCGCGGATATATTGCACTTCGTCTTCTTCAATGGCACGACGAACGAATTCATCATAATCTTTTCCGGTGGCACGAATGTCCATATAGAACACGTAAGCCTTTCCTTCGTGATTTTTGTGTTTGTACAACATGGCATGTTTGGCCGTGTACATACAACATATTTTGGAGCAATATTCAATGCCTTTCGCCTTATCGCGCGATCCGGCGCAAGCTACGAATACAATTTTCTCGGGAACTTTTCCATCCGATGGTCGACGAATCTCACCGGCAGTTGGTCCGGAAGCCGAAGCCAATCGCTCGAACTGCATACCGTCGATCACATCTTTGAACTGACCGTAGCCATATTCTGGGAAATAGTCGGCGTGTTTCAAATCAAAGCCGGTGGCCGTAATAATAGCACCTACTTTTACGTCGATAAACTCATCCACCGCATCATAATTAATGGCACCGGCAGGACAAACTTTTTTACAAAGCCCGCATTTACCACCTTTGGTAAAATACGTACAATTCAAACGGTCGATGACAGGTTTGTTAGGAACTGCCTGCGGAAATGGTGAATAGATAGCGGTTCGGAAGCCCATTCCTTCGTTGAACTCATCCGGAATTTTCTTGCTCGGACATTTCTGCCAGCAAGCACCGCAACCGGTACATTTGCTCATGTCCACACTTTTGGCTTTCATCTTGATTTTCACATCAAAATTGCCGATAAAGCCCGAAACACTTTCCACTTCGGCGTATGTATGAAGCGTAATGTTCGGATGTTGCGCCACTTCCACCATTCGTGGTGTAAGGATACATTGCGAACAGTCCAGCGTAGGGAAAGTTTCCGAAAGTTGCGACATATGCCCGCCAATCGAAGGTTTCTTTTCCACCATTATTACTTTGTGACCTGCATTGGCAACATCCAGTGCTGCCTGAATGCCGGCAATTCCTCCGCCAATAACCAAAGCTGTTTTGGTAACTGGAACTTTGATTGGAAAAAGGGCGGTGTTTTTCTTTACTTTTGCCACCATAGTGCGCACAATGTCCAATGCTTTTTGCGTGGTAGCATCCGATTTTGGGTGAACCCACGAAACATGCTCGCGGATATTGGCCATTTCGCACAAATACGGGTTGATACCGGCTTTCTCTGCTGCTTTTCGGAATGTGCCTTCGTGCATACGTGGCGAACAGGCCGCCACCACAATGCCCGTTAGTTTATGTTCTTTAATAGCATCAATGATCAATGTTTGCCCCGGATCGGAACACATGTATTTGTAGTCGGTACTGTAAGCCACACCCGAAAGCTTTCCGGCTTTTTCGGCTACTTTCACTACATCCACAGTTGCCGATATATTCTCGCCGCAATGGCAAATAAAAACTCCTATTCTTGCCATATTCTTACGCCTCCTTTTCTGCTAAACAGTTTATAACTTCATCTGTCGATACATAATGCTTGTCCAGTCCCAGGTTAAATGCTGGAATTCCCATACTTAAACCTAATGCCTGGGTAATGAATAAAACGGGAATATCCAACTCCTTTTTCAATTGCCTTTTAATTTCGGGGCGACGCATGTCCAGATTCATGTGACACATTGGGCAAGCCACCACGATGGATTCGGCACCACGGTCGACGGCATCTTCAATGATTCTTCCCGAAAGTTTGGCTACAATGTCGGTACGCGAAACTGAAAGTCCTGCACCACAACATTCGGTTTTGAATGCCCAGTCGATAGGAGTTGCACCGGCTTTTGCCATTGCATCGTCCATCTCCATTGGGTTTTCAATTTGCTCTACGGCGGCAATTTCTTTTGGGCGGGTATATAAACAGCCATAATAGCAAGCTGCTTTTTGGTCCAACTTTTTTATAATATATTGATCGGCAACTGGAAAGATGTATTTTTGGAGAAACTCAAAAACGGTAAGTATTTTTACTTCAGCACTTAGTTTTAAATCAATAAAACCTTCTATTTTGGTTTTTACAGCAACATTGTTGCTTATTTCGTTTTGCGTTCCGGCCAATCGGCTGTAACATGCAGCGCAGGGAACAACCATTTCAGCAAATCCCTGACTGGCCGCCAATGCCAGTGAGCGGGCTGGTAATGAAAGCGCCAAATCGTGATTCAAATTGTGAGCAGCCGAAGCACCACAACAGTTCCAATCTTTAATGGTTTCCAGCGTAATACCGCATCTTTCAGCTACCGCAAACAAAGAATCGTTGTATTCCTTACTCGATCCTTCGAGCGAACAACCGGGATAATATCCTATTCTCATATATTTTTTGTCTAATGTCTAATTAGAAAGTATAATGTCTCAAGAAAATTTTTTCAACAGGCCAACAAATGACCCGGTTAAGCAATGAGCTATTCGTGTGAATCTTCGCTCACTTTTCTGAAAATTTCAGCTATAGCTTTGGTATTTTGCACTTTGTGCGGAAAAATGGCCAACTTGCCTTTAGCTGCCATCGAAGGTGCCAGCATTACATCCTGCATAAGGTTTAACGAACGGAGTTTGTAATCAATGGTTAATCCTACTTCGTGCAATTTGCCATTCATTTTGATTGAATTCAAAAATGCTTGATGAAATTTCAGAATATCTTTGGCTTTGGGGTTCACTTTTTTTTGACGAATAGATTCCTGACGAAGAAAATCCATGACTTTCGACAGTAATACTTCCTGCGGACAACGACTGTAGCAAGTATCACATCCAAGGCATAACCAAATGGCCAACGAGCTCAGAATTTTTTCTTCGTGTCCGGGCATTTCTGCCTGAAGCATACGCAAAATCTGATTGGGCATTATGTCCATCTCTTCGTTGAGCGGGCAGCCGGCTGTACATTTTCCACATTGGTAGCAGTGCGAGATATTCACTCCGGTAGCTTCTTCCACTTTCGACTTAAACGTGTCGGCGTGATGATGAGTTGATTGATGCACGATATTTTTTTTAATTGTTTCTACTATGTTGACAAATTTCATCCATTGCCGGTTGTTGACGAACCGACTTACTCGTTTTTATAAAAAAAAATGAATTACTCAGGTAGATAAATACAGCATCACGAAAGTGTGTTTCTTTTCTTCAGTTGGGTGGGTGTTTTGAATCATTTTTAAGAAATATTCAAGGTTAATAAACGACCAAATTTAAACTATAAAGGGACGCTGAAATATTGTGATTTTCTATTTTTCTTTAAGAAGGTCTTGCAAAAATATAGAAATAAATTGGTCGACCACTCTGTTTCTCTAGTTTTTATCCTTAAAAAAAATTAAATAATGCACAAAGTGTGGATTTGTGTGCATGAAACTGGCAGTTTCAACTGTTTCTGTGAAATTTCAACTGAATAAAACCGTGTCCGCACACGACATGAAGGTGTCATTTAGATTTAAAAGAGTTAAAATGGACGATAAAATTAGTCCAACAATTGGTATGAAATTATCTAAAATGAACCAGAACTTCTGTATCTGGTTATACTGAAAGTACAGCTATGATTTTGAATAATTCAAAACACGGTATTTTTTCTGTATCTTTGCGAAAAATTGTATCCTATCAAGATTAATGTTTGAGCTTGTGAAAGACGAAGGGATGCATTCAATATTCTATGACATTTGATAAACTAGATCTTATTGAGCCGATCTTAAACGCTCTCCAACACGAAGGTTATACCCAACCAACCCCAATCCAGGAAATTTCAATTCCAATAGTACTTAAAGGACAAGATTTATTAGGCTGTGCACAAACTGGTACAGGTAAAACGGCTGCTTTTGCAATTCCTATTTTACAACGATTATGCAAAGAAAAAGGAAATGATAATGGTCCGCGAAAAATCAAAGCTCTGATTGTTACCCCTACACGTGAACTGGCCATTCAGATTGGTGAAAGTTTCTCGGCTTACGGACGGTTCATGAATTTACGCCATGCAGTTGTTTTTGGAGGTGTTCCGCAGCAATCGCAAGTTAAACCATTGAAAATGGGAGTGGATATCCTTATTGCCACCCCGGGACGTTTGCTTGATTTGCAAAGCCAAGGCTATGTAAAACTCAACGATTTAAGTATATTTGTTCTTGACGAAGCCGACCGCATGTTGGATATGGGTTTTATTCATGATATAAAGAAGCTTATAAAAATTATTCCAGCAAAACGTCAATCCCTCTTCTTCTCGGCAACCATGCCTGAATCTATTCGTGTATTGGCAGGAACAATTCTTACCAATCCGGAGGAGGTAGAGGTGACTCCGGTTTCTTCAACGGCCGAAACCATTCAGCAGGAAATATATTATGTTGCAGCTGCTGATAAAAAAGACCTGCTGATTCATTTACTTCAGGATAAAAAAATTACCACTGCACTTGTATTCACCCGCACCAAGCATGGAGCTGACAAGGTGCAACGTATGTTAGTAAAAGCACATATTAAGGCAGAAGCCATTCATGGAAATAAATCTCAGAATGCCCGCCAAAATGCATTGCGCAATTTCAAAGATCGTACAACCCGTGTGTTGGTGGCAACCGATATTGCAGCCCGTGGAATAGATATTGATGATTTAAATATGGTGATCAATTACGAAATTCCGAATATTCCAGAGACGTATGTTCACCGCATTGGCCGGACAGGTCGGGCAGGACTCGATGGAAAAGCAGTTTCGTTTTGCGATGTGGAAGAACTTGAATATTTGCGCGATATACAGAAACTCATCTCCATTGAAATTCCGGTAGTGAATGATCACCCTTTCCCTGCCGAACATGTGCTAACCGATAGGAAATCTAAAATTAAGCCGAAAGCAACAACTAAAACTAAAGGTTCGGGTATTGATCCGGGCAAAGGAAGACGTAGGAACGAAAGCGATAAAAACGTGAGTAAACCACAATTAGCAAAGGTTTCTGAATCAAATAAGGCTAATTCGGATAACGCTCCGAAAAAAGTTTTTTTCAGGAAAGAAAACCGATAAGCAATGATCTGCCTGAAAAACAGATTGATAAATAATAAGACCCAATCGAGATGAAATCGGTTGGGTCTTATTATTTGGAGTTAAGAAAAACATTTTTGCCGTAAATAATTTATCTTTGTACTCATGAACATGCTGCATAAAGACATACAAACTTATACATTCGCTGATTATTCGCAGAATTATCCGGGTTTTGCTCTCAAAAGATTGGAAGATGTTTATAAGAATACAGATGGTGCAACCGATAGTCCGCACAGGCATGATTATTATACCATCATATTTATTGTGAATGGAGAAGGAACTCATTTTATAGATTTTACCGAATATAAAATTGAGGATCGGTCCATTTACTTTATTCTGCCCGGCCAGATGCACCAGATTGCTTTTACAGCCAATCCCAAAGGTTGGGTGATTACATTCACAGAAGAATTTCTGATTGCCAATTCCATTCCAGAGAAGCTGATCAATGACATTTATCTTTTCAATGATTATGGTCAATCGCCTCCGTTGCCTATCAATGAGCGTGATATGCCTGTTTATGAGAGTCTGGTTGTTCAAATGGAACATTTTGCACAGTCGTTGGAAACATATATTCAGGAAGCTGTAGGTTCATTGGTCAAAGTGTTTTTGATTCAGAGCAATAACCATTGCAGTTTGCATAAGAGTGATAATCCGCAATTGGTTGAAACCAGCAATCATATTTTGCGTACGTTCAAGCAATCGTTGAATAAAAAATATGCCGTGGCTCACATGGTTTCAGATTATGCTGATGAATTGGCGGTTACCGCCGATTATTTAAATAAAACAGTAAAAAACCTAACCGGAAAATCTGCAAAAGATCATATTCAAAGTAAGTTGATTACGGAAGCTAAACGTTCATTGTTGTTTACCAATATCAGTAATAAAGAATTGGCTTACGAACTTGGTTTCGAAGAGTCAGCTCATTTTAATAATTTCTTTAAGAAAATTACAGGTCAAACACCCTCCGAATTTCGTGTCTTAGCACGTCAGTCCTGATTTTTGCAATCATTCACCCGATTTCATTACTTCCGGCAGCATTTTGTTGCCGTACCTTTGTCGTATCAAATTGAAAGAAGATTTTCAATCATAAAACGACAATAATATGAAAACAATATTGCACAAATCAGAAACTCGTGGACATGCCAACCATGGTTGGCTCGATTCACATCACACTTTTAGTTTTGCCAATTATTACAATCCGGAACGGGTTCAATTTGGAGCACTTCGTGTTTTAAATGACGATCGAGTGGCTGCCGGCGAAGGTTTTGGAACTCATCCGCACGACAATATGGAAATTGTTTCTATTCCACTTTTTGGAGAGTTGGAACACAAAGACAGTATGGGTAATCATGGTGTGATCACCACAGGCGAAATTCAGGTTATGAGTGCCGGAACTGGTATTTTTCACAGTGAGTTTAACAAGAATAAAGATAAAGAAGTCAGGTTTTTGCAAATTTGGGTTTTACCCAATAAGAAGAATGTCACACCTCGATATGACCAAATTTCAATAAATGACATTGTCAAGCCGGATGAATTATGCCAGATTCTTTCACCTAATCCCAATGACCAAGGTGTTTGGATTCATCAAAATGCCTGGTTTCATATAGGCGAATTGTCTGAAGGCTGGGAAGGTAAGTATCGATTAAAATCTCCTGGTAATGGCGTTTATTTCTTTGTTATCGAAGGAGGCGTTACAGTGGCTGGGCAAGCTTTGAATCGAAGAGATGGTTTTGGTGTAAGCGAAATTGACGAGATCGAAATTACGGCTAACAGTTTGACAAAGTTGCTCGTAATGGAAGTGCCCATGAAGTAATCAGTAATAATCAAAAATATAAACAAATAAATTTTACAACAATGAAAACAATTAAACAATTTTTTGGAACAGACCAACAATCCTGGTCATTATTGGTGTCACGTTTGGCATTAGGTATTGTAATTTTGCCTCACGGTATGCAAAAAGCCCTTGGTCTTTTCGGTGGATATGGCTTTTCGGGGACAGTTGGCTTCTTTCAATCCATGGGAATGCCTTACTTAATTGGAGTGCTTGTAATTCTGGCTGAATTTATAGGAAGTATTGGTGTTTTATTAGGACTTGGTACTCGTTTTATGGCTTTCTCAATTTTACTTACTATGTCGGGCGCAGCGGTACTTGGTGGTAGTATTCATAATGGTTTCTTCATGAACTGGTTTGGAATGCAAAAAGGGGAAGGGATTGAATATTTTATTCTTGTAATAGGATTAGCTTTGGCTTTGTTGATTGGCGGAAGTGGAAGACTGTCTTTTGATAACCTGATTTCGAAAAAACTAAACTAATAATTCCGGTATTGAAATCGAAGGTGGTTCTATTGTGGAATCACCTTTTTTATTTGTCAGGAACGTGAATGTTGTTGAAAATAAAGATATTATTCGCAACTATATGAGTTGATAATTGTTTTAGTTGAAAATAAAGTGTTGATAATGTTTTTGAAATCTGAATAACAGGATTTAGCGTAATGAGTTTGTTTATTAACCTATTATTTGATTGAAAATGAAAAATATGAATTCTATTGCAACATTACTTTTCGTAATGATTGCAGGATTTGGCTTAATACTTGCTTTTGCTATTAGTCACGATCTGTCTTCTTCTGCAAGTGTGAGCATTGCAATTTTTTTTAGTTTTATTGCAATTGTCGTGGCTTGGGCAACTAAAGTGGCCAGCCAATGGAGTAGGGCTGTTGTACTTCGTCTCGGGAAATTTCAGTCATTAAAAGGACCCGGAATTTTCTTTATTATTCCCATAATTGATTACATTCCGTATTGGATTGATGTTCGTGTTATCAGTACTTCTTTTAAAGCGGAAAAAACATTGACGAAAGATACAGTGCCGGTAGATGTTGATGCAGTTTTATTTTGGAAAGTGATTGATCCTAAAAAAGCTGCGTTGGATGTTGCCGATTATTACAGTGCTATCAGCTGGGCTTCGCAAACAGCTCTTCGTGATGTGATTGGGAAAACAATGCTTGCTGATATGCTGGAAGGACGCGATAAAATAAGTTCTTTGCTGCAAACCATCATTGATGAGCGTACTGAACCGTGGGGTATTAACGTGATTTCGGTTGAGGTAAAGGATGTGCTCATTCCACAGGGACTTGAAGCTGCTATGTCTATGCAGGCGCAAGCAGAGCGCGAACGTCAGGCGCGTGTTATTCTAGGTGACTCCGAAAGGCAAATAGCAGAAATGTTTAACGATGCTTCCAAAAGTTATGCCGACAATCCAACGGCTTTTCATCTTCGGGCCATGAATATGCTTTATGAAGGATTGAAAACCAATTCCACCATCGTCATTGTTCCAAGTACGGCGGTTGAAAGCATGGGGTTGGGTGGAATTAATGGTACGGTGGCATTGACAAATGCGATTCAGAAAAAGTAAATTAGTGTAGATTAGAAAGTCTGTTGTACGAAATAAAAAAGGCTGATGCTTAATGTGCATCAGCCTTTATTATTTGATATCTAAAATCTTATTCAGCAATAACTTCGAAAGCAACTTCAACAGTTACTTCTTTGTGAAGTTTCAATGTAGCTTTATAAGAACCAACTTCCTTAACTGCATCTTTAAGAACAATGACTTTACGGTCAACTGTGAAACCAGCTTTTTCGAAGGCATCAGCTAATTGGATAGGACCAACGGCACCAAAGATTTTGCCAGTTGTGCTTGTTTTTGCACCTACGTTTAAAGTAATGTCTTTCAATTTTTCAGCTAATTCGATAGCATCGTTTTTCAGACGTTCCAATTTGTGAGCGCGTTGTTTTAAGTCTTCTGCCAACATTTTTTTAGCTGATTCTGTAGCCACAATAGCTTTTTTTGTTGGAATAAGGAAGTTACGTCCGTAACCATCTTTTACTTTAACGATATCGCCTTTGTAACCTAAGTTACTTACATCTTCTTTTAATATAATTTCCATGCTTTTTCCTCCTTCTTAATTATTTCATCATATCGGTTACATAAGGAAGCAACGCGATGTGGCGTGCTCTTTTTACAGCTTGAGCTACTTTACGTTGAAATTTCAACGAAGTACCGGTAAGGCGACGTGGAAGGATTTTTCCTTGTTCGTTTAAGAATTTTTTCAAAAATTCTGGATCTTTGTAATCAATGTAACGAATACCGCTCTTTTTGAAGCGACAGTATTTTTTCTTTTTTACATCAACTGAGGGTGGAGTCAAATATCTGATATCTCCGTTGTTTGCTGCCATGTTTTAGTTCTCCTTTACTTCTTTAGATTTAACACTTTTTCTTTTTTCTGCGTACTCGAACGCATATTTGTCCAAACGGAACGATAAGAAACGGAGTACACGTTCGTCACGACGGAATTGAGTTTCCAACGTAGCGATTACTGTAGGTTCGGCATCAAATTGAAGCAACGAATAAAAACCTGTCGATTTTTTCTGAATCGGATATTGCAATTTGCGCAATCCCCAATTTTCTTCATTGGTAATTGTCGCGCCATTTTCTGTAAGAATGGCTTTGAATTTTTCTACCGCTTCCTTCATCTGTACATCAGATAAAACGGGAGTTAAAATGAAAACGGTTTCATAATGATTTAACATACTGTTTGCTAGCTTTTTAGTAATTAATACTTAGTTTTTATTAAAGCGGGGCAAAGGTACAAATAATTCTTTGATTGACAATGGAGTTGAGATGGTTTGTTCTGAAAAATTTAGTTGTTTGTATTCGCATGGGATCAAATTGTAGGCGGGAGTGAAGTTGCTAGAGTAAAAAATGTTTTATAAACAGATTTAATCGTATTTGCTGCAATGAACCGCGAGTAAAATCCAGGCTGCAATCCACGCTATTCCACCAAAAGGAGTAATGATGCCTAAGGTTTTAATCCCTGAGATTGCCAGGATATATAGTGACCCGGAGAAAAGAACTATGCCTGTTGTGAAGAGACTGGCCGACCATTTCAACGCCTTTGATGGGTTGAAATGCATCAAGAAGCCAACCGCCAATAGTGCAAAAGTGTGATAGAACTGATATTGAACGCCGGTTTTATATACTTCAAGCATTTCGGGACTAATCATCTGTTTTAGTCCGTGTGCTCCGAATGCACCCAGTGCGACTGCTAACATGCCGCTGATTGCTGCTAAGCTTAGAATCTTCTTCATCTTATTTTTACTGCTAACTGTCGACAGAAAATCAACTTTCCCTTTTATTGTGAAGCAACAGATTTACAGCATCATTTAGTGAACCGGCTTTGGTTACGGCGCCAGAGTTGACAAAGTAGATTTCGTCGGCATTTTCGATGGTATTCAGGCGGTGTGCAATGATAAGGCGTGTGGTGCTGTCGGGCAGTTTTCGTAAAATATCGTCGAGCAATTGTTCAGTTACGGTATCAATATTGGCCGTAGCCTCGTCAAGAATTAGCAGGTCCGGGCGACGCACTACTGCGCGGATAAAGGCAATCAGTTGTTTTTGACCGAGGCTGATACCTTCGCCGGTCGATTTTATTTCGGCATTCAGTCCGCCATCGAAACGTTCAAGCAGGCCATCCAGTCCTACTTCTTTTAGTTCGGCCATCAGTTCATCGTTGTTTAACTCGTTGAAACAACCGTTTCCATACAAAATATTATCGCGGATAGTTCCTGTAAACAAAAACGGTTCTTGCAGAATAAATCCGATTTTGGCCGTACGTTGGCTGGCATTGAGCGAACGGATATCGGCACCATCGAGCAGGATTTGTCCGGCAGTCGGATCGTAAAGCCGGGCAATTAATGAGGCAGTGGTGGTCTTTCCCCCTCCGGTTGGTCCAACAAATGCATAGGTTTTGCCACGTTCCAAATCAAAATTTACGTTGGTCAGAATCTCGCCTCCGGTAGGATAAGCAAAAGAAACGTTGCGGAACGATAACAAGCTGCTGTTTTCTTCTTTCACCGTGTTTTTAATTACGGGCAGGTTATTTTCCTGCGCCAGAATTTGCGAAATCCGATCCCAACCAGCCAGTGCTACCTGGAAGTTAGCCCACAAAGCGGCTATTTGTCTCAACGGGTTATAGAATTGAGCGATATAAGCCAGAAAACTGATTAATAAACCGATTGAGAAATGTCCGGTGGTAATCATATAAATGCCCAAAGCCAGTACCACCAGTTGCCCGATATTCGACGAAAAGCCATACACCGGTGTAAACACATTGTTTGCAATTCCGGCTTTCACCGCGGTGTGGTAGTTGTCGGTATTGGCTTCGTCAAACTTTTTCCGGAAGTAATCGCGTCGGTTGAAGGCCACAATGACCTTGAAGTTATTCAGGCTTTCCTGTATTTCGGCACTCAGGCTTCCGGTACTTTTCATGTTGCTGGCGTTGCGGCTTTTCACCCAGGGCGAAACACTCCGCGTAAAAATCCAGAGCACAAAAGCGGGGGCGAGGGCGGCAAGAGCCAGTTCTACGTTGATAGATAACAGAAAGATACCCGCTCCAAGCATGGTGAAAATACTGCTCATGAATTGTACCAGCGACTGCGAAAAAAACTGGTTGATTTTGTCGGTATCGTTGTTGACCCGCGAAATAAGATCGCCGGCTTTATTTTGGGTAAAGAAATCAATCGGTAATTCTTGCAATTTGTTGAAAACGGTATTGCGCAGGTTGTACAACATCCGTTGACCCACGCGTCCCATCAATTGCGCTTGCGTGTATCCACTCACCAACGCCGCGCAGAATACACCAAAAAGAATAAGTGAATAAGTGATCACGCCCTCGTAGCGATGTGTCACCACAAAATTGTCGACAGCATGTCCCATCAGGTAAGGTGCCACCAGATTAAGGCCGGAATTGATAAAAATAAAAACCATGGCAATGTAGAGGTTTTTACGTTCTTGCCCCACAAGAGTCATCAACCGTTGCAGAATGACTTTGGTAGTTACTTTTTCGAGGGGCTGAACAGATCCTCCTTTTCCTCTGGCATTGAGATTGTAGCTCATAATGAAAATTCGTTTTTTCTTTTTATTGAAATTTATTGCCTCAGGCGAAATCGCTATTCAACGAGCGTAGTCTCATAATGATTCGTGCTGCGTTGCGAGTTGAATATCTGCACGTATTCCGGACTGCTTTCCATTAATTTTTCGTGCGTGCCGCGAGCCAGGATTTCACCTTCCTCCAGCAATATAATTTGCCCGTAATCTTTTACCGAATCAATTTTTTGCGTTACCGAAAGTAAAGTCAGGCCCGGGTAATTCTTTGCCACATTGTCCAGGATTTTCTGTTCAGTCTGGCTGTCCACACGGGCTGTAAAGTCATCGAGCAACAGGATTTTCGGATCAAGTGCCAGCGCACGGGCCAACATAATTCGTTGTTTTTGACCGCCCGAGAGACTGGTGCCGCGTTCGCTCACGATAGTTTCCAAGCCTTCCGGCAAGGTTTCGATAAAATCGTAAAGTTCAGCTGTCTCAATGGCTTTTGCCATCAGTTCATCAGTTACTTTTTCGTTGAAAGCGATATTTTCCCGCAAGCTCATGCTAAAAATAACGCTATCCTGAAACACAAAGCCTATTTGATGCTGAAAAGTTTCTTTGTTATAATCGTTAATGTCGATGCCATCGAAGCGTATTGTGCCACTTTGTGGCTTGATAAGGCTTGTGAGTAAATAAAGCAATTGCGTTTTCCCGGCTGCCGTCGGGCCGATAATTGCTGTTCGCGTTCCGGGTTCAATGGCCATCGAAATGTTTTTCAACACCGGTTTCTCCCCGTAATTTACAACGACGTTTTGTATTTCGATGTTTCCTTTCAAAGGAGTATTCACGCTACCTGTGTCACGGGTTTCGGGAGCATCGAGCACCTCGCAGATACGTCCGTATGCAACGGAAGCCTGTGCAATAAAGTTGCTGATAAATCCAATCACCATAATCGGGAAGATCAGAATCACCAGGTATGAGCTGAACGCTGCAAAGTCTCCCAGCGACATTTTGCCTGTTATCACGAAGTGACCGCCCAGCGCCAGAATAACCAGCGAAGCCATATTGCTTACGAAAACAACAATCGGTATCAAGGTCGCAAACAGCCGGAGGATTGACATTCCCAGGTTTTTGGCCTGCGCATTGGCATCCATGAATTTATTGTATTCCAGCACTTGGGAATTCACTACGCGAACCAGTGCGGCACCCATAATGCTTTCGTTGATAATCTTATTGAGCCTGTCCACCACTTCCCGGCTTTTTTTGAACAGTACGCTAACTTTGCGGAACACAATCATAAAAGCACCGATAATGATCGGGATGATTACCAATACCGCCAAAGCCAGTTGCCAATTGATCGAGATAAGCAATGTGCTGGCTCCGATAATGATGAACAGCGACGAAGCCAATGACACTACTGCCATGGAGACGAACATCTTTATGGAATCGATATCCGATGTGAGGTTGGTAAGCAGTTTCGATGGGTTGGATTGCAAGATGAAAGCGTAACTCTGGCGGGAGATTTTATCAGACAGCCGGGTGCGTAAATCGCGTGCCACGCGCTCCGAGGCATAGGTTTGCAGAATACCCTGCAACAACGCAAACACAAAGATAATGAATGCGGCAACTAAAAATTCAAGGATAATTTTTTGATAGTTGAATACGCCTTTCGTAAAATCGTCGATGCTATACGAGATGAGTTTCGGGATAACCAGATTGACAGCATTGCTTAGCAGCGCAAATGCAATCAGTGCGAATATCATCAACCTGTAGGGTTTTAACACCCCGAAGATATTGGGTTTGCCAGGCCTTCTGCCCGTTTTTTGTTTCGTATTTTTGTTTGTCATTTTTTATACAATCGTTTTTTTGTCCAACTTGTTTTGTGCAAAAGTTGAATTAACTAGAATAAAACGCAATAGCGTTGCATTTTTTGAACTGGCAAAGTTACAAATAACAATGTTTGACACATTGCTGATAAATTATAAAATAACACGTAGCCTTGTGAAAGGTTGTAAAGAAGAAAACAAAAAACAGGTTGGTTATAAGCCGTTGTATATTGTTCTGGCCCAAACGGTGGAATAGGTTGCAAAATAACCGTGCGGATTGGCTTTTCCGTTGACAGGTAACACCTGTTTTATATTGGTGCGGATGTTGGCCGGCTGACCGCCAAACAACGGGTTTCTTCCCCAAAATTCATCTTGTGCTTCTTTTATAAAGTCCATATAATCTTTAGTGATACCACAGAGTTCGAAAGTTATTTTATCTCCCTTTTGTACTTTTTCATCTTTCTTTTGAGATGAAAAAAAGCTGAAAGTTTCGTTTTTAATGTACTTCCCATCAAAAAATTCATCGTCTGTAATTCCCCATTCCTGAATGCTGTCCGATGTCAATTTGCCGTTCAGGTAGCTTCTGCCCAAATAATAGTTCCTTTCACCGGCTGGATCTTGAAACCAGGTTTTTATTGCCCAGATATCATGCTGGAAAAGTCGTTCTTTTACCACGTTGATACTATCCAGATGGGGAACATGATTCATTGGGCACGATGCAGTATAGCGTTCATTCACACCATCTCCATTCACATCCACATTGTCGATAGTGAGTGTATAGGTTCGTCCGGCAACTCCAAAATAGGTTGATGGGGTTTGATACGTTCCTTTGGGAGATACAGCCTCGTTAAGCGTGATTGTGCTTTGCCCATCGCTGAGCGTGACTGTAGCGCCCGAAATTCCCTCGGCTGATTGATTCGAAAAATAATTGGCTGTCTTTTTTAAATAAATGCTGTGGGCCAGTGTGTCGGTAGTGATAGCTCCATCAACAACCAACTCGGGTGTAGTTCCTTGCAGATTAAGGTTAATGTCGGTGGTACAAGCCGTAAACAGTGTTGCTGTGAGCAACGAGAATATTGCGTAGTTGAATTTCATTTTACTTAGAATTTAAAATTGTAGGTTATAGACGGAACAAAAGTAAACAGATAGGTCATCTCGGCTTTTGTTTTGTAAGCCGTATCCTGGTCGTCTACAAAATTGATGGCCCATGCATTTTTATGACCATATACGTTGTAAACAGAGAAGTTCCATTCGCCTGACCATGAGCGTTTCTTTTTAGTCTTCGGTTTCCAGGTCAGTGAAACATCAAGCCGGTGATAGTCGGGCATGCGGTATTCGTTTCGTTTGGAATAAACAGGCAGAATCACATTGCCTACTTCCATGCGGGCAATTGGATAGGTTACAGGCTGCCCGGTGGCGTAGATAAAGTTTGCCCCAAACGAAATATGTTCGTTCAGCTCATAGTTACCTACGATATAAATGGTACTTGGACGGTCGTAAGGCGCCAGATAAGTTTCATTGTTGTTTATTCCCTGGATGGTTCGCTCGGTTCGGGAATAGGTGTAACTGATCCAACCGGTGAGTTTTCCTTCATTCTTTTGAATCTGAAACTCGGCACCATAAGCCTTCGAGTTTCCGAAGCGGAGTTCCCCGTCCAACTTCTTATTGAGCAATAGTTGAGCGTGATCGCGGAAGTCGATGGTGTTTTGCATATCTTTATAGAACAATTCAGCTGAAGCTTCCAGTTTGTTGTTCATGAAATTGCGGAAATAGCCGATTGCGTATTGATCGCAGGTTTGCGGTTGAATATTTTTGCCGGCGGTAAACCACAAATCGAGCGGAGTTCCGGCTGTTGAATTCGAAGCCATTTGCAGGAATTGGTTGGTGCGGGCATAATTAGCTTTTACCGACGATTTTTCATCCAGCAAATAGCTGATTCCCACCCGGGGCGACAAACGGTAAAATGTTTTAATTATTTGTCCTGACTTATACAGTGTAGAGTCGATGGCATTGTAGTTCTGATCGTAGTTGTACACCGTGCCACTGCCTATGCTCGAAAAGGCGGTGAGGCGCAATCCGGCTTTGACCGACAGCCGTTTTGAGGCTTGGTATTCGTCCGAAATATATAATGCATGTTCAAAAGCATTGATATCCGGCAGCACATAGTTGTCGTAACTGGTTGATCCTCCAGTCGATTTTACGGTACCGGGTTTCATGTTATGCAATGTAGCATTATAACCGAATTTCATGGTATTTTCGGGTGTGATGAAGTAAGAGAAATCTGCTTTTAAACTCATGTCCTGCATATTGTACCTCCAGTCGAAATTGCTTTCATTGCCCATGCTTGATTCCAGACCGTAGTTGTACCGGCTGTAATTCAGTGAGAAATTGCTGAACAGTTTTTGAGAGAATAAGTGGTTCCAACGACCGGTAAGGGTGGCATTTCCGAAATTAAAACCGGCATCGGCATTTTTGAATTTATCTTGCCCCAGATATCCGGAAAGGAAAATACGGTTGTTGTCATCAATGCGATGGTTTATTTTTGCATTGAAATCGTAGAAGTAAAGCTGGTTCTTGTTGATGTCTTTATCCGATGAGAGCTTCAAAAACAAGTCGGCATACGTGCGGCGGGCCGAAACGATAAACGATGTTTTATCCGATCCGATAGGACCTTCCAGTGTAAGCCGGCTGGATATCAATCCGATTCCACCGCTTCCCGAAAACTTCTTTGCATTGCCATCCCGCATTTGAATGTCAAGTAACGATGACAACCGCCCGTCATACGCCGCTGGAATATCCCCTTTGTAAAGGGTCATATTTTTGATGGCATCGTTGTTGAAGACCGAGAAGAATCCCATCATGTGAGAAGCATTGTAGATGGTTGATTCGTCCAGCACGATCAGGTTTTGGTCAATTCCGCCACCACGCACGCTGAAACTGGATGTTCCTTCGCCGGCCGAAACAACCCCGGGAAGCAATTGAACTGCTTTTAATAAGTCGACTTCGCCCATCAGTGCCGGCATTTTCCGGATGGTGGCAATGGAAACTTGCTGGGAACTCATCCGGTTTAGCGTGATATTGGCATCTTTCCGTTGCGACGAAACCACCACTTCTTTAATTTCGTTGGCTGCGGTTTTCAGCTCGAGATCCAGTTTCACCGGCTGATTGAGGCTTATTTTTTTTGAAATGGTTTGATAACCCACATACGAAACCTCGAGCGTGTATTCCCCTTTGGGCACACTGACCGAATAAAAGCCGTAATTATTGGTTACAGTTCCTCTTTTCAGTTCTTTAATTGAAACTGTTACACCTATAAGTGCCTCACCGTTTGCTTCATCTTTGATATTCCCGCTAACACTTATTCTGTCTGCCGGTAAAATGGCGAAAACACTTGTGAGAAACGACAGAAATACGAAAGAAAAAATTACTCTGCGTAAAATCATAGTTAATTGTTTAATTTTATTTTAAATCAGAAGATAAGCTTTTTTGAAAGCTTTGTTTTTTTTATTAGAATCTGGTACTGCAAAAGTACTAAATTATGCATTCGATTTTAAATAAAATTTGTTGGGCAGCCTTGTTTTATGCAAACAGCAAACAATGGAAATATGTTGTTTTGATATTTAATTCAGACTCAAGATTAAATGTCAAAACAGAAAGACAGTACCTCGGACAATTGAGATTCAGATTCACTGCCGATAAAGCTGGTCTCAAATTCCGTCATACCCGAAGGTATGTTTGTAGGGATTTCATCGTCATCCGGAATGTATAGTATGAGCATCTTTTTCTTTTTTCGTTAGTTATTTAATGTTACAAAAGTACCATTATTCTAGAGTAGCTTTCAGGCTAAATTTGCTGAATTGTCCAATAAAGCGACTGAACTTACCAAAAAGAGGTCTGAAACGTTATGCTAACTGATACATCTTTGTTTCTGAATTGCTTGCTTTTGAATTATTTATTGATGAAAAACAAAGTTTTAAATACAAATAAGACTTAATCGAAAATGCACTGCAAAAGTAGCTCGTAATACCTGTTGCTTACAACTACAAATCGATAAACAAACCTCTTTTCCCGACGAATGGAAGTGCAATGCCGTTCAACCTGTTAAAGAACGCTTGTTTTGTTGCTTTTTTGTTCCAACAATTTCTTCCGGTTTTGAAACTTCAACATGATGTGACGGGAGGCGAAAGGTTGTAAATGAAAAAAGGTTGCCCGAAAGCAACCTAATGTGAGGTCTGATTGATTTTATGAACGGGTTTTTCAAGCTTCAAGCAACTTGGCGATATTGAACTTTTTCATCTGCATGAATGCGTTGGTTACCCTGCCTGCTTTTGTGGGGTCGGTTATCAGTTTGGGCAATATGCTCGGTACTATTTGCCACGAAATGCCAAACTTGTCTTTCAGCCAGCCGCATTGGCCTTCTTCACCACCAACGGTTAGTTTTTCCCAGTAATGGTCTATTTCTTCCTGTGTGTCGCAAAATACCTGGAATGAAACCGATTCGTTGAACTCAAAAACGGGCGTGCCGTTTAATGCGGTGAAAGGTTGCCCGTTGATCACGAAAGCTACAGTGAGTACTGTGCCTTCGGGCTGCCCGTGAAACTCGTATCCTTCTTTGCCATAATAGCTGATAGCGTCGATACTGGAGTTCTTGAAAATCGACGTGTAAAACCGTGCTGCTTCTTCGGCCTGATTATTAAACCAAAGGCAAGGTGTTATTAGATTTGTCATAAAGTTTGTCTGATTAATTTTTTTCTACGTGTTTTTTGAGATTATCCAGGATGCTTTGCCAACCGGCGCGCTGCAGTTCATGCGGGTTTTCGTTTTCCGCTTCGAAGGTCTCAATGACTTCGGTTTTGTTGTTCAACCCGATAAAGTCGACGCTTACCCTTCTGCCATCGCCCAGCATGTAGACAATCAACTCGTTGGTGAGTACTTGTTCATAAATTCCTTCGAAATCAAAACCAAAACTTCCATCTTTGGCTTCCATACGGTAACAGAATTTACCTCCGGGTTGCAGATCATTTTCGGCTTTGGTGGTGTGCCAGTCTTCGCTGGCATTATTCCATTTCAGAATATCATCGGGTGTAGTAAAGTATTTCCATACTTTTTCAACCGGTGCATGAATCATGTTTTGCACCGTGATTGCTCTTTCTTTAGATTTCATAATTTGCCGGGTTTTCTGTACAGTTAAACATCCACTGAATGCCGAATTTGTCGGTGCAACTTCCGTAGTAAGCGCCCCAAAACATATCCTGCAGTTCCATAGTTACCACTCCGCCTGTCGATAATGCATTGAAAAGCCGTTGGGTTTCTATTTTGGTGTCGGGTTCCAGGTTGATGTAAATATTATTCCCCTGGTTTACCTTGAACCCCATCGATTCGGGAGCGTCGGTGCCCATGAGCACATGGCCGCCAACAATCGGCAATTCAATATGCATAATCAGGTTTTTATCTTCTTCTGCCAGGTTGGGAGCGCCTTCGCCGGGAGGAAAGTCGCCTAACCGCGCCACTCCGCCACCACTGAATTCGCCACCAAAAACAGATTTGTAGAAATTGAAAACTTCCTCCGTATTGCGGGGAAAGTTCAGGTATGTGCTAGTCCGTGCCATAATATTTGATTTTTAGTAATTACTATAACAACGGATGGTGATGATTGTTTTTGGGTAAAACACTAATAAACATTTTGGATAGATGGGTTTAAAAATCAATTGCTTCTTGCCGTTTCAGCAATTCTTTGGTGGAAAGCATGCCGCAAGCGGCAAAAATATCCTCACCCCGCGAGGCCCGGATGGTCACGGTCATGCCTTTTGCTTTCAACCGGTTTTGAAATTCCATGATACCGTCTATCGAAGTTCCTTCCAGCGGTGTGTCTGGAATGGGGTGGAAGCGGATCAGGTTAATCCGGCACTTTATCCCGTTTAGCAGCCGCACCAGTTCGTTGGCATGGCGGGGCGTGTCGTTAATGCCTTTAAACATGATATACTCAAAAGAAACCCGGCGCTGCCGGCCAAAGTTCCATTTGCGGATTTCGTCAACCACGGTTGTGATTGGATACACGCTTTGAATGGGCATGATTTCCCGCCGCTCGGCGTCAAACGGCGAGTGCAGGCTGACAGCCAAATGTGCCGGGCTTTTTTCCAGAAACCTGATCATGGCCGGAATGATTCCAATGGTCGAAACCGTTATGCGTTTCGGACTCCAGCCGTATCCCCAGTCTGCAGTCATTATTTCGATGCTGCTTAATACTGCTTCCACGTTGTCCAGCGGTTCGCCCATTCCCATATATACTATGTTGGTAAGCTGGTCAAACTCTGGCAGCGATTGCACTTGGTTGACTATGTCGCCGGCCGAAAGATTGCCCTGGAATCCCTGCTTGCCGGTCATGCAAAACAGGCAACCCATTTTACACCCTATCTGGGTCGATACGCAAAGCGTTGCCCGGTTGTCGTCAGGTATAAAGGCCGATTCAATGAATTTTTCGGTTTGGGTGGGGAACAGGTATTTCTTGGTACCGTCGGTCGACGTCTGGACTTTTGCGGGTAACACCCTGCTTATTGTGTAATCGTTTTCCAGTTTTTCGCGGGCTGCTTTCGACAGGTTTGTCATTTGCGATATCGAGCTAACCCGTTTTTTGTACAGCCATTCGGCTAGTTGGGTGGCTGTGAAAGCCGGCAGCCCGAGCGAAAGCACCAGGTTTTTTAATTGGTCAAGTGTGAATCCGAAGAGGTTTGTTTTTTCGTTCATCTGAATAAAGGGGAAGTTGCTGGGTGGATGGTTTGTTTTTAAAAATAAGTTTCGGAAATAATGTTGTGATACGGCACGCCCCGCGCAATCAGAATGTCACGGATCTGAACCACCATCTCGGCGCTGCCGCATAGGTAGTAGGTAATGTCGTTGGCAAAACTGTGCCGGTTGTGGAGCCATTCGGTGAGGCGTCCTTTGTAATTTTGTGTTTCGAGCTGTTGCGAACAGCACCTGACATAATTGTTTTTCAGTTCTTTTTCGAGGATGGGGGCAAAGTAGAAATTTTCGTCGAAGCGGCCACCATGAATGAGCGTTTTATTAGCCGCGAGCCCCGACCGGGTCATTGATACAAAAGGTGCAACGCCCGTTCCGGCTGCAATCCACCAAGCCTTGTCGGTGTTGCAATTGAAAGTTCCAAATGGCTCAGATACATAAATGGTATCGCCCGGTTTGAGCCTGGACAGGGCAGGGGTGAGCTTTCCATCGTGTTTCTCGTCAAACAGAATCTCCATATACTCATCCTTTTCGCCACTTGCAATGCTGTAAAGCCGGGGTTGTCCGTCGGGTTCCAGGTCAATGGCCACTACCTGTCCGGCAATAAAGTCAAAATCGCGCCTGAATCGAAGCACATATACATCGTAAGCCACACAATGAATCGATTCTACCTTGTTTTTGTGTAATTTTCGTTCTTTAGTCACAATAATTTTATAAATAGAAATTGTTTACCTTAAACAAATCCAACGTGACTATGTTTTTGCGGCAGCTTTTTAAATGAGTATTCGTTTTTTGTCCTAATGAATCCTGTAGGGATTCAAGGTTGGCAGAAACCACCCATACCCTAGAGAGTCCGACCCCGTACGGGGTCGAAGATAGCGGGCGGATTCATTGTTTCTACCGGCCTTTGACCCCGAATGGGGTCGTAAATGGTTTTCATTTTTAGGTCAGGGGAGGTCAGATAATAATTCTTTAATCTTTATAAAAACGGCTGAACATCGGGTGACGTTCAGCCGTGAATAGTGAATCTTTGCCTGCTAATTCGAATTTATGCCGGTGTCACGATGGGCGCTTCGGTATGCACATCCTGACCCTGATGCCGGCGGGTGGTGCGGGCTTTGAGTTGGATTTTATAGTGCGAAATAAATTCGTTCAGTTCGTTGGCGGGAGTTTGATAGTCAAGATCATCAAATTCAGCACTAAAAATTTCAAATGTATCGAAAAATGCTGTCAATGCTTTATCTGTCTCCTGGCGGATGGCACGGCTATCAACAGTTTCTACTGTCGAATTTTCGTTGTTACGTTGCATATACAGGTTATCGAACTCTGTATTTAAAGCGGCCAAATGATCGAACAGTATAACCAATTGCAAAGCCGCAACGGCAGCCTTAACCTCTGCACTGCTGTTATAATCTGCCAACAAATCATTGAATCGTTTTGTGTTATCGGTGTAATTTTTGGAGCCAATGTCGCGGCCATGTTTATCCAGGAAACGGTTCAATACTGCCACATGCGGTGCCATTTCAGGGATGGACAATTTGCCAAATGTTGTTACCTGCTCGATAACTGATTTAATCAATGTCCGCCGTTCGGCATTCATGTCAGATAACTTGTTGCTGATGGCATTACCCAGTTCCTGTGCCTTGATTCCGTCAATCTGGGGCATCAAGGCTGTCAGGCGTTCAAATGACTTTTTCAAGTGCAAGGCTTCGGGTTGATACTTTAAAAAAAATAGCTACCGTTTTACTTACAAACATACAGTACTCGGTGTTCCACAGATGGTTTAGTGGTAAACGGATAATGGTGACTTTCATAAACTTTTAAGTGTTTTGTGTTATTATTTGAAAATGATTAACCCCAAAATAGATACAATATTTGAGATGTCAATGCAAAATATCAATTATTTTATGATAATTTAAAAAATATTTTGGAAAGCTAATTGCCGGCAAGCCAAAGTTTATATGGATAGCGGCTTTGCGTAGCTTACGCAAACAAGAAAATATTCTCAGGCGGGCTTGCGTAAGCTACGCAAGCGTGCTTTGGTTTTATTTCTCACTTGCGTAAGCTGCGCAAGCATGAATCCTAAAAAATGGTGTTTGCGTAAGCTACGCAAAGTGGATAAAAAAACGGCTGAAGCTATAACTGAAAAACAAAACAGCCAATCGTACCACTGTAACCGGCTGTTTCAACTTTGGTAGATTGAATGTTACCAACTGTCACGAATTATTTTTACATTTGCAGCATTGTTTAAGCAGCTATAAAATGGCAGATAAATTTCAAAACAAATACCGGATTCCTTCGGCACGTTGGCAATCGTGGGATTACAGCAGTGAGGGATTGTATTTTATTACCATCAACACCGTGCATCATTGCTGTTTGTTTGGCAGCATTGTCAATAAAGAAATGCATTTGTCGGAATACGGCCGGATTGTAGCCGACGAATGGGACAAATCATTCGATATCAGACAGGAATTATTTTGTGATGCATTCGTCATCATGCCCAATCATATCCATGCCATATTACGCATCGAATATCCCGCAACCATTGTAGAGCCGCATGGTTGTGCGGCTTTGTTGGGTCATCAGCCGCACAACTGTGCGGCTGATACAAATTTGGCAGATTTGCAGATATAGCCGCACGGCCGTGCGGCTGAATGTAATAATACAAATATCCCACGCATAGAGACGCACGGCCGTGCGTCTGTACGTAATGATGCGCATACGGGTAATAATGGAATCGCATTTCGTGAGCCAAAATCCATATCGTCGTTTGTTGCCGGATTTAAATCGGTTGCCACTGCGCGGATCAATCAATTGCGAAACACGAAAGGACAAGCTGTGTGGCAGTCGCGCTTTCACGATCATGTTATTCGGGATTTTGAAGAATGTCGGCGCATTGGTGCATACATTGATTCGAATATTGAAAACTGGAAGGGTGATCGCTATTATCGGTGAATCTCTTATTTACAGGTATTCTAAAAGCAATCAGATTGTTTTACCTCATATAAAAACAGCCGGCTACATTGCTGCAACCGGCTGTATTCAATTATGAATTACAAATTATAAATCAATATTCATCCCAGCTCTTAATCTTGATATCTTCAATATCTTTGGTACAGAAGGCCGTGATAAAGGCCGAAGCCAGGCGGGCGTTGGTGAACAACGGAATGTTGAAGTCAATGGCGCCGCGGCGAATGATATAGTCGTTAGCCAGCTCGCGTTTGGTGGTGTTTTTCGGAATGTTGATAACCAAATCAAATTCTTTGTTGGAAATCATATTCTTTACGTTCAGTTCACCGTCTTCGTCAGGCCAGTTTACGGCAGTAGATTCTACTCCGTTTTCGGCCAGGAACACTTGCGTGCCACGGGTTGCGTACAGTTCGAAACCTTTCTTTTGTAGCAACATGCAGGCTGCCGACAGTTCCACTTTCGATTTTACCTCTCCCGACGAAATCAGGATACGCTTTTTCGGAATGCGGAATCCAACCGAAAGCAATGATTTCAGGATTGCTTCCGAGAAATCGTCGCCGATACAACCCACTTCGCCGGTCGAAGCCATATCCACACCCAAAACCGGGTCGGCTTGCTGCAAGCGGGCGAAAGAGAATTGCGAAGCTTTGATTCCCACATAATCGAGGTCGAAAGCCGATTTCTCGGGTTTTTCAACAGGCAATCCAAGCATTACTTGCGTGGCCAGTTCGATAAAGTTTATCTTCAATACTTTCGAAACGAATGGGAAACTGCGCGACGAACGCAGGTTACATTCAATTACCTTGATATAATTGTCGCGGGCCAGAAACTGGATGTTGAATGGTCCGGAGATATTCAACGACTTGGCAATTTCGCTGGCAATTTTCTTGATCCGGCGGATGGTTTCCACATAGATTTTTTGTGGAGGGAATTGCGTGGTAGCGTCGCCCGAGTGAACTCCGGCAAATTCCACGTGTTCCGAAATGGCGTATACCAGTATTTCACCTTTGTTGGCCACCGCGTCAATTTCTATTTCCTTGCAGCGTTCGATAAATTCCGAAATCACCACCGGGTGTTTCTTCGATACGTCGGTTGCCAGTTTCAGGAAGTTTTCCAGTTGCGAGGCGTCGTAGCACACGTTCATTGCAGCACCCGAAAGTACATACGAAGGACGGACCAGCACCGGATAACCAATGCCATCCACGAACTCGTTCACATCTTCGAATGTAGTCAATTCTTTCCAACGTGGTTGGTCAATCTTCAACGTGTCGAGCATCGACGAGAACTTGTGGCGGTCTTCGGCCATGTCGATAAACTCGGCTTGCGTACCCAGGATGTTTACATTCGAACCGGCCAGTTTCAGCGCCAGGTTATTCGGAATTTGTCCGCCGGTAGAAACAATGGTTCCCATTGGATTTTCCATGTCAATAATATCCATTACGCGCTCAAAACTCAACTCGTCGAAGTACAAGCGGTCGCACATATCGTAGTCGGTCGAAACCGTTTCGGGGTTGTAATTGATCATGACCGAGCGGAATCCTTCTTTGCGGATAGTCATCAGCGCGTTTACGCCGCACCAGTCGAACTCCACTGACGAACCGATGCGATAAGCTCCTGAGCCCAGTACCACCACAGAGCGGTGGTCTCCAAGGTATTTCACGTCGCTGGCTGTTCCGCCATACGTCAGGTACAAATAGTTGGTTTGGGCCGGATATTCGGCTGCCAGCGTATCAATTTGTTTTACCACCGGAACAATGCCGCGGCTTTTGCGGTGTTCGCGGGTAAGTTTTATGTTTTCGTCAATGTCGTTGCTACTGCATTTGGTAACCAACCGGGTGATCTGGAAGTCGGAGAATCCCATTTCCTTGGCGCGGCGAAGCACTGCATCCGGCAATTCATTCAGCGAGTTGAATGTTTCCAGTTCGCGCTCTTTGTCAACAATAGCTTGCAGTTTGTGTAAGAACCAACGGTCAATCTTGGTCAAATCGTGTAATTTATCAACCGAATAACCGCTGTGGAGCGCCTGCGCCAGATAGAATACACGTTTGTCGGTTGGTTTTGATAAAGCGGTATCCACATCGTCGGCGTAGAAATCTTTATTGGCTACAAACCCGTGCATGCCAAGCCCGATCATACGCAATCCTTTTTGGAACGCTTCTTCAAAAGTCCGCCCGATAGACATAATCTCACCAACCGACTTCATGCTTGATCCCAGTTGGCGTGAAACGCCCTGGAATTTACCTAAATCCCAACGGGGGATTTTACAAACAATATAATCGAGTGCCGGTTCGAAGAATGCCGAAGTATCTTTGGTAACCGAGTTTTTCAATTCAGGAAGTCCGTAGCCAAGTCCCAGTTTAGCAGCTACGAAAGCCAACGGATATCCGGTTGCTTTGGAAGCCAGCGCCGAGGAGCGGCTCAAGCGGGCGTTTACCTCAATTACGCGGTAATCTTCCGATACGGTGTCGAATGCGTACTGAACGTTACATTCACCCACAATGCCGATATGGCGGATAATGCGGATAGCCAGTTCACGCAGTTTGTGATATTCGCTGTTAGTCAATGTTTGCGAAGGTGCAACCACGATACTTTCGCCGGTATGAATGCCAAGCGGATCGAAGTTTTCCATGTTACAAACCGTGATACAGTTGTCGTACTTGTCGCGTACTACTTCGTATTCAATTTCTTTCCAGCCTTTCAATGATTTTTCTACCAATACCTGTGAAGAATAAGCAAAAGCTTTTTCAACCAATGTTCTTAGTTCAGCATCATTGTCGCAGAATCCTGATCCAAGTCCACCCAATGCATAAGCTGCCCGTACAATAACCGGGTAACCCAACTCGTTGGCTGCCCGTACTGCATCGTCCAGCGTGGTAACTGCTTCACTCTTGATATATTTTACACCAATTTCAGACAGTTTTTGGTTGAATATTTCGCGGTCCTCCGTGTCTATAATCGATTGTACTGGCGTTCCAAGAACACGTACATTGTATTTTTCAAAAATCTTATCCCGGTAAAGTGCAACCCCGCAGTTCAACGCCGTTTGTCCTCCGAATGAAAGGAAAACACCATCCGGACGTTCTTTTTCAATTACGCGTTCAACGAATTCAGGGGTCACAGGCAGGAAGTACACCTTGTCGGCAATGCCTTCCGACGTTTGCACAGTGGCAATGTTCGGGTTGATAAGCACTGTTTTGATTCCTTCTTCTTTCAAAGCTTTCAAAGCTTGCGATCCGGAGTAATCGAACTCACCGGCCTCACCAATTTTCAACGCTCCAGAACCAAGAACCAATACTTTCTTGATTTCGCCTTTTTCAGCTCCTTTGTAAACGTGTTTGGTAACCAGTTTAGCTTCACATTCTTCTTCGATCATTTCAACAATCGGTTTGTTGAAACCCTCAATGGTTTTGATAAACACGTCGAACAAGAATTCAGTATCGGTAGGTCCCGAAGAAGCTTCCGGGTGGAATTGGGCGGAGAACCAAGGCATCGTTTTGTGACGGATACCTTCGTTGGTTCCGTCATTCATATTGACGAATAACGGTTCCCAATCAGTTCCCAGTGTTTTATTGTCAACGGCAAACCCGTGGTTTTGTGACGTAATAAACGCACGTTGCGTTCCAACCAATTGTACCGGTTGGTTATGGCTGCGGTGACCGTATTTCAGTTTGTATGTTTTTGCACCACCGGCTACCGAAAGCAATTGGTTCCCCATACAGATTCCGAAAATCGGTTTCCCGGTTTGCATGGCAGTTTGGATATGTCTTACAGTGTCCTTTGCATATTCAGGGTCGCCCGGGCCGTTCGAAATAAACAAACCATCATATTCAATGTGGTTGAAGTCATAGTCCCATGGCACACGAATCACCGTGGTATCGCGTTTCAACAGGCAGCGGATAATATTATGTTTTACGCCGCAATCTACCAACAGCACGCGGTGTTTCCCGGTTCCGTACGTAATCACTTCATCGCAGCTCACTTTTGCCACCTGGTTTTCATCATCCGGATTGATAAAATCAATATCATCGCCTTCAGGGAAAACAAACTTTCCCCGCATCGTTCCTTTTTCGCGTACCAACTTGGTTAGCTCGCGGGTGTCAACTCCGAAAATTCCCGGGATTTCGTTTTCTACCAACCATTTGCTCAGGCTTTTTCCTGCATTCCAATGACTGTATTCAAAAGAAAAATCGGAAATAATCAGGCCGGTAGCTTGAATTTTTTCCGATTCATAAAAAGTAGAAAGTCCGTTTTGGATGGTGTCATTCGGAACGCCGTAATTACCAACCAACGGGAACGTTATTGCTAATAACTGCCCTGCATAAGAAGGGTCGGTCAAGCTTTCGGGATACCCGACCATAGCAGTATTAAAAACAACTTCACCGGCTACCGGTTTTTCATAACCAAAGGATTTCCCCTTAAAAATGGTTCCATCTTCCAAAACTAAGTGGAGAGGCTTGTACTCTTGCATATATCTTTTTTTGATTGAATTGTCCATTTCGACTCGATTGTCCAAATTTGTGCAAAAGTACTGCTTTTTCTTGTTATCTGCAACTCCAATCTGTGTGAAATCTTTTATATCCCCGGATATTTTGTTTTATCTGTATTTGTGTATCAATTACCGGGTTAAAAGGGAATGTAAAGGGTATAAATATGCGTAAGTATATCCGTGTATGGTTGTTTTGTTAATTAGACTTTAGATAAAGTGGGGCAATATTATTCCTTATTATCACAATTCCCGATCCAAGTTTTTTGAGAGTGATGAAAAACGATAATCGGGCAGCTGCATATTGCAAACTGCCCGATTGTCGTTTTTATGGATAGGCTGATTTTATACCAACTCAGTCCTTTTTATTTTGTTTTTATACTCACGTTTAATTACCAACGGAACAGATTCAATTTGTACATTGCTGGTGTCCAACCCATATGCTTTTGTATCGGTTATTCCCAGATGTTTAATTATATTGTAAAAATTCATAGTCATTCGTTCCTTGAATTTGAACCCTTGATTTTGATTATAAACCCGATGAATGACAACAAAGCGAAAATCGCCGGGAATGTGATGCTTTTTCAATGCCGGATAATTGCTTGTCAGATCAAATTCTTTATTTTCGACTAGTTCATCTATAATCTGTCGAAAATAGAGATTGATTAACGGTTGAACCTGAAATCCCAGTTTAATATTAATCCGGTATAGTGTGTCTGGAATCAGTTTTTCGAATGTGTATTCCAGTGTTGTTGGATCATCAACGTGGTCAATATGAAGAATCCAGTAATTATCAGCCCGTTTTGGTTGTTTGTTTATAATTGAATAAATAATTTTCCCTTCAATGTCTGTTTTTTCATCGGCTTTACTCAGGTAAACCAAATTCGTTGAATACTTGGGAATTGTGTTGTCGTCTCTGATGTCGGAAAGAATCTTGAAAAAGGATTCAATTTTCAGGAATTGCAGGTGTTTATTCTTGATAATTCGGGCATTATACCAAACAAGCATTACTCCGACAATAATTCCTGCCAACAAAATGGTTACCCAACCACCATGCAGGAACTTAAACATGTTGGCTGTAAGGAATGAGAATTCAATAGTAAGAAATGTAGCAATGAATGGCAGAATTAAAAATATCTTTATTTGCTTCATCTTTAGATAGAATCCAAGCAGTATGGTTGTCATTAACATGGTAATGGTAATTGACAACCCGTAGGCGGCTTCCATGTTGCTTGAAGTCTGGAAAAAACACACTACAATTACACAAAAAATGTACAGGAACCAGTTTACAAAGGGAATATACAGTTGTCCTTTTACTTCGGTAGGGTACTTTATACGTTGGCGTGGCCAAAAGTTTAAGCTCATGCCTTCGCTAAAGATAGTAAATGAGCCGCTGATAAGTGCCTGGCTGGCAATGATGGCTGCTGCAGTAGCCATTATTACTCCGAAAATAAGAAAACTCTCAGGCATTAAAGCATAAAACGGATTGGTAGATTCCGTCACTTTGTCCATATGTGTCAGTACCCATGCGCCTTGTCCCAGGTAGTTTAGGATTAGTGTTGTCTTTACGAAAACCCAGCTTGTTCGGATATTCATAATTCCGCAATGCCCTAAATCAGAATAAAGTGCTTCAGCTCCTGTTGTACAAAGGAATACGGCTCCTAAGATCAAAAACCAGTTTGGATAATTTGCCAACAGATTGATAGCGTAATAAGGATTGAACGCTTTCAATACTGGTGTATATTCCGAGATTTCCATTAAGCCAAGAATACCTAACATGCTGAACCAAATAACCATCATAGGACCAAATGATTTTCCAATGACCTTCGTTCCAAATTGTTGTATAATAAAAAGAAGGGAAATAATAATGATGCTTATGGGAACTACAGGGGTTTGGGGATTTAATCCTCTTAATCCTTCTATTGCAGATACAACGGTGATAGATGGAGTTATGATGCCGTCGGCAATTAATGTACTGGCACCAATAATGGCTATCACATATAGCCACTTTTTCTTACTTTTCCTTACTAAGGCATATAAAGCCAGAATTCCACCTTCACCCCTGTTGTCGGCACGTAAGGTTATAATGACGTATTTTACAGTGGTTTGAAGGGTTAATGTCCAAATTATACAAGAGATGGCACCGATTATGTAGTTTGCATCTAAATGCGCATTAGCCCCAATAATAGCTTTCATGACGTATAATGGTGAAGTGCCAATGTCGCCATATACAATTCCTAGCGTCACAATTACGCCCAAGAAACTAAACTTATTTAAATGTTCTGCTTTACTATTTTCCATTAACGTATCTATTCTTTTGCTTGGTTTCGTTTTTTTTAGAGGGACAAAAGTATCATATTTTATCTATGATGTAATCACAATGTATTTGTATTAACTATTTAACGGTGCGTTTGTATGGCGTATTCGTGTATTTTGTGATATTTTGAATAGGTGCGAGCTATTTCTTTGCACAAAATTTTGTTTGCAAGATAGTTGATTTTTAAAATTCAGATGTAAAATGAAACTTTATGTTCTTAAAATCATTTTGAGCCATTTGCAGTACATAGCCCGAATCAGCTAAGAATACGTCACGGCCTTCTTTGTCTTTGGCCATGTACTGGGCTTTACGTTTTTTGAAATTATCTAATTCTGTGGCATCGTCGCTTTGAATCCAACAGGCCTTGTATAAAGAAATGGGTTCCCAACGACATTGGGCGTTGTACTCATGAAGCAAACGGTACTGGATTACTTCGAATTGTAGTTGTCCAACTGTTCCGATTATTTTACGTCCATTAAATTGGTTTACAAATAGCTGTGCCACGCCTTCATCCATCAGCTGATTAATGCCCTTATCCAATTGCTTGGTTTTCATTGGGTCGGCATTTTCGATATATTTAAACATTTCAGGAGAGAAACTTGGAATTCCTTTAAAATGTAGGTTTTCACCTCCGGTAAGCGTATCGCCAATTTTAAAATTTCCAGTGTCAGGTAAACCTACAATGTCGCCGGCATAAGCTTCATCCACCGTTTCTTTTTTCTGAGCCATAAAGGCTGTAGGACTGGAGAAACGCATCATTTTACCATGACGAATGTGTTTGTAATTTACATTTCTCTCAAATTTGCCGGAACATATTTTTACGAAAGCAATACAGCTCCTATGGTTGGGGTCCATGTTGGCATGAATTTTAAAGACAAAGCCGGAAAAAGCGTCTTCGAATGGGTTAATTTCACGTTCCTGTGTGTTAATAGGTCGGGGCGAAGGGGCTATTTCTACAAAGCAATCTAACAATTCTTTTACTCCGAAATTATTCAAGGCGCTGCCAAAGAAGACTGGTGCTAACTGACCTGCCAGATATTTCTCGGTGTCAAATTCAGAATAAACTCCGTTGATAAGTTCCATATCTTCACGTAACTTATTCGCGTTGTCTTCTCCAACGTATTTTTCCAGTTCAGGGCTTTTTATGTCCGAAAAAGCTACCGACTCGCTGATGGATTGCTTGTTTGGCGTGAAAAGTTGCAGGTTTTCTTTGTAGATATTGTAGACTCCTTTGAATGAGAATCCTTGGTTGATAGGCCAGCTAAGTGGACGAACTCCAATTCCAAGTTCAGCTTCCAATTCATCAAGTAAGTCAAAAGCCTCTTTACCTTCACGATCCATTTTATTGACGAAAATCATAACAGGCGTGTTGCGCATACGGCAGACTTCCATGAGTTTTCTAGTCTGTGTTTCAACGCCCTTTGCTGTGTCTACCACAATGATTACGCTGTCAACTGCAGTTAAAGTACGATAAGTGTCTTCTGCAAAGTCCTGGTGTCCGGGGGTGTCCAGAATGTTGATTTTGTAATCGCGATATTCAAAACCCATTACTGAAGTCGCAACAGAGATACCACGTTGTTTCTCGATTTCCATCCAGTCGGATGTGGCTGTTTTCTTGATTTTGTTTGATTTTACAGCGCCGGCTACATGAATAGCACCACCGAAAAGTAAAAGTTTCTCGGTTAATGTGGTTTTTCCTGCATCGGGGTGGCTAATAATGGCAAAGGTGCGGCGACGAAGTATTTCGGATTTTAAAGACATTGTTATATGAAAATTAGTTTCAATTTTTTTTCGGCTGCAAAGGTACATTTTTTAGCTTTAATGGACAAATGACTTTATGATGCTAATTTGGAGAATTTTATGCTGTAAAACGATTGATTAATTAATGATAAGCTGTTCCGTCGGATTATTTTCTTTGTGCTTCACTATTAGTTGAAAAGAAAAGGTCGACCTTTAGTGGTCGACCTTTTATGCGAATTTAAAGCTCAAAACAAGATTTGAAATCAATGCTTAAAATTTAAATCCTACAGTCAAAATAATATTGTTATTGGTTGTTTTGACACTGGCAGGACTCACTGCTACGGCTAAGCTGTTTGAATTGTATGGGTAGAATGTTTCATCTAAAACCTTGTTCATGTAGGCAAAGTCGATAAACCAATTAGTTTCCCGATATCCAAAGCCTGCAGTGATATAATCAGTGCGGTTATTTTGGAAATATTCAGGGTCGGTTCTTACTGTGTTGAACCTCATTAGTTTGTCGGCTTGTAAATTGTTTGTTCCGGCGCTTATATTAGCGTATCCGGCACGTAACGAGAAATTATCGCTCAATTTATATTCGCCACCAATTTTGATTGTTTTTACATCTTTCAACATGTCTTTAATGCCAGCATTTTCATCTGCAAAAACTTGTGCATTTCCATCTGTGTCGTAGAATTTTGAGTACGTATTCAAACTATAGTCATATTCAGCACTAATTAAGCCCTTTTGACCAATGACCAGAGCTGCACTGGCATTAAATTTCCATGGATTGTTTAATTTGTAATCACTGGAACCCGTTGGAGTAGTCACGTTTCCATAGGTTGTTTGGTCGATATTGTAATTTAGTGTTGCATAATTATTATCACTCAATGCATAAATTGTTGGGGTGTGAACTGAAATTCCCAAACGCAACATGTCGACAGGTCTTACGATTGCGCCAACATTTAAGCTGAAGCCTGTTCCCGAAGTCCTGACGGTATTGTCCAGAGTCATATTACCCCCTGCACCAAATAGCTCAGAGTATCTGCTTCTGGCTGTATAGTCAATTGATTGTAAGTTTAAAGTTGTTCCTAAATAAAACCTATTGCTGAAATTTCCCGCCCAGCCAATGGAGTACTCATCAATATATCCTGTTTCTTGCAAAGTGTAAGTTGGAGTTACCAATTCTCCGGCATTTAAGAAAGAAGACCAGGCGTTATTATTTCCGGGCGAAACTTCGTTTATCAGATAACCTTGGTAAGCTAATTCTGAAATCCAGGGTATGTTTACGTTGTCATAGGGATTGTTGTTGCTTGATAAGTCGGCACTTGCAATATTTCCGGAAAAATAGGCCATATAGTCAGTAATTGACGAAGCAGAAGAGTTATTTTTTATGGTTGTATTCCGGTTGAAACTTTTTAATCTGTTGTAAGTAAATGACCAGTTAGAGCTTAATAATCCTTCATTGCCATTTAATCCGTTGAAAGTAGGTATGGATTTTATGTAAGAGAAGTTTGTGAAACCTAGCTTGCTCAGATTATCATTACCAGTAGTACTGTTCCATGTCGATTTGCTGTTTTGCAAAGATACATTTATGGTTCCGCTTATTTCGGATGTACGATATACCCCAAGTCCGGCAGGATTGTCTTTTATTGCGGATCCATCGCCCCCTAAAGCTCCAAAAGCTCCTGCCATGCTCATATATCTGGCAGTTCCGTTAATGTCACTTTGAATTATTTTTGATGCATCAAATTCAGTTTGGGCTATCAAGAGAGAGCAGTTTAAAATTACTGCCAAAACCAATATACTCTTTTTCATATGTTGTTGTTTTTATTAGTCAATAATCATGTTGAGTAAATACAATTTGTTTTGTTGAAGGTTGTTGTTAACGTCTGCCTCCACTTCCTCCGCCAGAACGACTACTTCCGCCTCCTCCGCCTCCTCCGCTATTGCTGCTGGAACTGCTACTTCTGCCTCCGCCTGAATAACTACTTCCGGAATTTCCACTTGAATAAGATGAATTGCTGCGGTAGCTATTGGAATTTCCATCAGAAGAACTGGTCCGTGCAGGACTTGAGTTACTAATTACCGTTCTTGTTCCTGATGTTGAATACGATGATCTTGAAGGACTAGAGGAGTAGCTTCCTCTCGAATTATAGCTTTGAGTAGGAGAATTGCTTATAACTGTTGAATACGTACGTGGACGAGTGTTGATATTTACATTACTGGTTCTGGAAGATGAATTTACTCCACTGATACTTTGATTGAATGATCTTGAACTTCTTACTACTCCAATTCCATTTAATTGACTGCCATAACTTCTTGAGCTCTGAGCTACTGAAGAACGTGTTGCAGCGATTCCTGTGGTAGCACTGCTGCGAGTGCTGCTAACAGCTGTATATTGGCCTGTACGTGAAGAAAGAGAATTGCTGCCGGCAATTGTCATGCTCGAAGCAGTGTTTGACCCTCTGGTTCCTCCAAGACGATTGGTGCCTGTATAATTGGATGCCTGGCGTCTGGTTCCTTCATCATAATTTCGGTTTCTGTTATATCCATAACCACTATAACCTCCGTATCCATAATATCCCCCGTATCCGTAGTAAGGATAACCATAATATCCTCCATATCCAAAGTAATCACCGTAATATCCGCCCCAACCACCATAGAAATTATTATAACCCCATGGATAATAGCTGTTCCAACCAAAGCCGAAACCAAGTCCGAAGCCCGAATTCCAACCTAAGCCAAAGTTCCAACCGAAACTGCCATATCCGCCATATCCGAATGGGCTAAAATTATAATTCCACCAATATGGGTTTGTCCAGGTTGGAGTTACATAGGCGTATGGACCATCAACATATACATTCCAATCATTGTTATTTAAAAAGTAGATGTCATTATAATTTGGATCTCCAATGAATACGGTGTATCTCGGGTTGTGAAAACGACGAATGCGTTCTGCGTATTCCAAATCAGATTCTGTACCTTTGAATCCATTTAAATAATAGCCTCTTTCCTGGTTGTTTTCAGTACTGTCATTGATTGCTATTTCTGAAACATAAATTGTATCATGGATAACTTGTACGTCAGAATTACTGGTGTTGTTGGCCAGATAATTATTTTGTCGTTTGTTGTTTTCTTTTTTGTCACCGGCTTGACCAACCACATAAATCGTGTCGTGAATCACTGTGCTTGGTTTTGTCGTTTTGCGTTCAACGTAAACAATCTCTTTAGCGCCATTCTTGTAATCTCCTTTTTTTCTGGCATTAAGTATTTGATTGCTTTGTGTTTGATTATCGTTACCACTTGGTGCCGTTTTTGTAGCATTTGGTGTGTAATAAATATCATCGATAATCGCACCCTGATTTTGACATATTCCTATAAGCGGAAAAAGCAGCGTCAGCATAATAATGAATGTGGATCGTTTCATAATAATTTCTCCTATTATTTAAGTCTTTAGAGACTGTTTTATTTTATATATTTGAACAAGAATCGTGCCATTAAAGACAAACTTTTTAGCTTGAAATGTGTAAAAGTGTAAATTTAATTTGTAAGTAAATAATGATTAAAAAATATTGTACTTTTGTAATCGGATTCAGATTTTTTGACACGAAACGGATAGAAAAGTTTAAATCCGTTTTGACTTTTTGTATTAAATAATGAGATTTAAACTATTAATTTAAAATTGCTTATATGAATTATTTTGAAGTTCGCTTTTTTATAGAGCCTTACGAAGAATATATTGCAGACGTTTTGACTGCTGAACTTGGCGAAATAGGCTTTGACAGCTTTGTTCCAACTGCTGACAGCTTGGATGCTTATATTCTTGAAAATGCTTTCGATGAATTGAAATTGAAAAATTTGTTGGCTGATTTCCCTTTTGAGGCGTCAATAGATTACAAAATTACACAAATTGAATCGAAAAACTGGAACGAAGAGTGGGAAAAGCACTATTTCGAACCAATTGTTATTGGAAATGATTGTGTTATTCATAGCTCATTTCATAAAGATGTTCCGAAAGCAAAATATGATATTGTAATTGATCCTAAGATGGCTTTTGGAACAGGTCATCATGAAACAACCAGTCTGGTTATCGGACAGCTTCTGCAGATGGAACTGGAAGGAAAGACTGTGCTTGATATGGGTTGTGGAACGGCAGTATTGGCTATTTTGGCAGCCATGCGAGGTGCCCGCGATTTGGTAGCTGTCGATATTGATACCTGGTGCACCGATAATTCGCTGGAAAATATTGCGATAAACAATATTCAGGGAATTGAAGTAAAACTTGGTGGTGCTGAGCTGCTAAAGGGTTTGCACTTTGATATTATTTTGGCCAATATCAACCGGAATATTCTGTTGGCTGATATGGAGCAATACGCTGCTTGTTTGTCGAGCGGAGGAGAATTGTATATGAGTGGATTTTATGTGGAAGATATTCCGTTGATTGAAGCTGAAGCTAACAGAAACGGATTGAAACTGATTGATTATAAGGAAAAAAATAAATGGGCTGTTGTGAAAACGATCAAAGAATAGTTGGATAAATAATAATAGTTCGGGGAAAAAGAAAACGCTGTAAACATTTAAAGTTTGCAGCGTTTTCTTTTCGTCTGTAGCAAATGGTTCTAATTTGTTTTCTTAATCAATTCCATGCCAATTTGAATGGCTTTCTCGTTCATTGGTATCAGGTGATGATGACGGTCGGGTAATGATTTTTTGAGGCCTTTCAATACATTTTCCACCTGAACTATCGGACGAACTTTAAGCAATCCGCCCAGAATGATCATATTCATGGTTTTAGCAGAATCGTTAGCATAAGCATATTCTGTGGCATCAATCCGGTAAATATTGATGTCTGTACGGGTCGGGAATTTATGAAATCCATTTCCGTCAAAAATCAAAGTTCCACCAGGTTTTACTTTACTTTCAAATCGTTCCAATGATGGTTGGTTCAGTACGATAGCTGTATCGTAACTATTCAGCACAGGAGAACTAATGCGTTCGTCGCTTAGAATTACTGTTACGTTGGCAGTTCCACCACGTTGTTCTGGTCCGTATGATGGCATCCAGCTAACTTCCTGCCCTTGCATTAAACCTGAGTAGGCCAGAATTTTTCCCATTGAAAGTACACCTTGTCCACCAAATCCGGCTATAATTATTTCTTCTTTCATGATATTCAATTTATTATAGGTTTTTCAAATCGCCAAGCGGATAAGCAGGAAACATGTTTTCAACCATCCAGTCATTTGATGCGGCCGGAGATAATTTCCAGCCCGAATTGCAGGTTGAGACTATTTCTACAACGGAAGTTCCTTTGCCGGCCATTGAATTTTCGAATGCTTTTTGAATGGCTTTCTTTGCCTTGCGCACAGTTGCTACGGTGTGAACGCTTTGACGTGTGACGTAGCAGGTCCCTTCCAGTTGTGCTAATAAGTTGGTGATGTTGAGAGGATAGCCGTTCAAGGCAATATTTCGTCCATTAGGAGTTGTGGCGGTTTTCATTTTTTCCAATGTTGTTGGAGCCATTTGACCGCCGGTCATTCCATAAATGCCATTGTTGATGAATATAATGGCGATATTTTCTCCACGATTAGCGGCATGGATTGTTTCTGCGGTTCCGATAGCAGCCAAGTCGCCATCACCTTGATACGTGAAAACCAAGCGGTCGGGAAGAAGACGTTTTACAGCTGTAGCAACTGCCGGTGCACGTCCGTGAGCAGCTTGTTGCCAGTCGATATCAAGATATTTATAAGCAAAGACAGCGCAACCAACGGGTGCAATACCAATTGTCTTGTCCTGAAAATCCATTTCATCAATGATTTCTGCAATAAGCTTGTGAACCACACCATGACTACAACCCGGGCAGTAATGCATAGGAGTGTCATTCAGAACTTTCGTTTTGGCATAAACTAAGTTTGCAGGATTTATTATTTCGTTTGTTGTCATGACAATTTAATTTACAATTTAACCACTTTCGTTTTCAATACTTCCAATACTTCATCCGGAGAAGGGACAATTCCACCCAAGCGTCCGTAAAACTCAACCGGTACGCGGCCATTCACGGCCAAGCGAACATCATCAACCATTTGACCTGCACTCATCTCTACAGTAAGCATGCCTTTTGTTTTGTCTGCAAAACTGCTGATTGCATCTGTTGGGAATGGGTAAAGCGTAATCGGGCGTAATAAACCGGCTTTAATGCCTTCGGCACGCGCCAACTCGACAGCTTTCTGACAAACCCGTGCGCTCGTTCCAAATGCTATTACCAGATATTCTGCATCTTCGCAAGAGAATTCTTCGAATAATACTTCGTTTTTCTCAATTTCGCGATATTTCTTTTGCAACCGAAGATTGATAGTCTCCATTTCTTCTGCCTGAAGCGATAAAGAAGTGATTATGTTCGGTTTTCTGTCGGCAGTTTTACCGAGCGTTGCCCATGGGCACTTTTCGCGAATTTCAGCTTCGGTCATGCGGGGTTGAAATGGAGGCAGAACTACTTTTTCCATCATTTGCCCGATAACTCCATCGGCTAAAATTAAAGCAGGCGTTGAGTACTTGAAGGCCAAGTCGAATGCCATTACGGTGTGATCGGCCATTTCCTGCACGGAAGCCGGAGCCAGCGTGATTAATTTGTAATCGCCGTGCCCGCCACCTTTGACTGATTGGTAATAATCGGCTTGGCTTGGCTGGATGGTTCCAAGGCCTGGTCCACCACGCATTACATTGACAACAACGCACGGCAATTCGGCACACGCAATATAAGACATACCTTCTTGCATTAAACTTATTCCGGGGCTTGACGAACTGGTCATTGATTTTTTTCCGCAACCGGCAGCACCGTAAACCATATTGATTGATGCTGTTTCGCTCTCAACCTGCAAAACCACCATTCCGGTAGAGTTCCAGGGTTCCAGTTCCATCAATGTTTCCATTATCTCAGACTGAGGAGTGATGGGGTAACCAAAATAACCATCGCAACCGCTACGAATAGCTGCATGCGCTATGGCCTCATTGCCCTTCATTAGTCTTACTTCTTCGCCTGTATGTTTCTTCGAATTGTTCATGTTTTTTCAGTTTTAAATTGAAAGATAATCTTTCAGAGTTTAACTTTATATACGGTAATGCAGGCATCAGGACAAACATACGCACATGCTGCGCAACCTACACACGAGTCTGGATCAGCCATGTGAGAATAATTGTATCCTTTGTCATTTGCTTCTTTTGATAGAGCCAATACTTTTGACGGACAGGCAACTACACATAAATTGCAGCCCTTGCAACGCTCAACATTGACTACTATCGCTCCTTTTATTTTTGCCATTATGTTATGATTTAAAATTGACACACAAATGTAATTAAAATTGCTCAAATAAGGGTTTTATCCCCTTCTTTTTATTGTTTTTTTGTACTTGAAATACCGTCTTTTACCGGATAATCTCAAACTATATTACATATTATCAGTGTAATTGGTTTTGTAACACAATTATCCGAAAATAATGTAACTTTATAAATGAATGAATCCGATTGTAGCCTTTGCTAATCTGTAGTTTACCATTATTTAGCTATTGTAAGACGATTTGCTTTCAATTTGAAACTTATGTACTGTTTTTAGTCCGTTTGAAACTTTAGCAAGGTTCCTTTATCAGATTCCTGTTGATATATTCAGTTGTAATGGCTGCAAAGTAACCACTATTCCATATAATCATCCAAATAACAGGGATATGTATTTGCCTGTTTGGTGTGAAATGTTGTTATTTGGGACTAAAACCGTCATACAGGGATGATCAATTTGTTTCATATTTAGCAATCGGACTATTTTATTTGCCAAATATAAAACAAAAAATAGAATATCCGGACTGATATCCTACCATTTTGAATAAGGTTGCTTTATCAGGCACGAATTATAATAACGCCGGTCGCCCGTTACTTCTTCGCCGAGCCATTCCGGTTTTATGTAGTTTTCATTTTCGTTTTCAAGTTCTACTTCGGCCATTACCAAACCGTTGTTGTCGCCATAAAATTCGTCTACTTCAAAAATATGCTTTCCTGCGGGAACTTCATACCGGGTTTTGTCGATGATTCCAGGTTCGCAAATCAGCAAGAGCTCTTCGGCTTCATTTACCGGAATTTCTTTTTCCCACTCATAGCGGGTTAAACCCGAATCGTTGCTTTTGCCTTTGATGGTGATAAAAGCTTTATCGTCTTTGATGCGGATGCGTACCGTGCGACCGGTTGCCGAGGACAGGTAACCTTGCACTATGCGAAATGACCGCACGGCTTGCGACTTATATTCGCCTTTTACTAAGAATTTTCGTTCGATTTCTTGTGACATTTTAAAAAGATAGAACGCGGATGAACGCTGATTTAGCGGATGTGAAAACGGATCTTAAAACACTTGCGTGTTTTGATTTTTTTTGTGCTTACCAGTATTCAATCTTTGTTGGTTATTTGAGTTTCTTATATTTGTTCATAAAAATTTTTCGTTTGTATTCAGCTTCTTTACCAAAATTAAGTAGTAACCCTAGTTCAATTTCAGTTGCTCTTAAATAATTTATTAGTTGGCACTCATGTTCTTCCAATAAACAGGTTGATGCTTTAAGCTCTATAATAATTAGGTTGTTTACGACAATATCAGCATAATATTCACCAACAATCTTATTTTCATAGTATACTTTTATTGGGAACTGGCATTTGACGTCCAATCCATTTTGCTGCAACTCCAGAGCAAATGCATTCTCGTAAATTTTCTCCAAAAATCCATATCCGAGTGTATTATAAACTTTATAATAACATTTGATTATTTTCTCCGTGATTTCTTTGTGAAGTAAATCCATAACATTACGTGTTAGTTGCTAATTATCAATTTCGACAAGTCGGAATGATTTTCGATAGTTTCTGGTTTTATCTGTCATGCTTGCATGACTAAAATCAGTTTTAGATCCGTTTAATTATCATCCGTTTTTATCTGTTCAATCCGTAAAATCCGCGTTCTATTTCTTCATTTACCGGTTACAAACTCCCACATACGGGCAATACTGGCACACTTTGACATTATCGGTTTGTGCGAAGGGTATTTCCGGATTAAAAATTTCTTCCAGGCAAGCTGTCAGATGTTCCCTGAATTCATCTTCGTATGTTTTAAAGTCGCTAACAGTTTCATTGATATTCCGCTCCGGTTTATGATGCAATTCGGTGTCGAAATCGTCTTTGAAAACATCCCGCATGTAGTATATTCCGGGCGTGATGGTTTTTCCTTGTGCTTTGCCGCCATACAAAATGCCGTACAGGAAAGTCTGTAATACAAATTTAGGGCGCTTATCTTTGTTGTGTTCGAACACTTCATCGAGGTTTTTGAAATCGAGCGAACCGCTTCCGGTTTTATAATCGAGAATGCGCAACCGGCCTTCTTTTTCGTCGATGCGGTCGATAAATCCTTTTATGTTTACCTTGAGATGTTGGATTGGATATTCAATTTTGCAACGTTCTTCGGAACCGATATACCGGAATGGCGCGTGCTGTTTGTCGGTATGCAGCACTTGCAACACAAATTTCCGGATTACGTGGGCGATGAGCAGGTTGTTTCCTTCGAGCGGAACGATAGCGTTGTTTTTCTTTTTGAAATACTTGGTAGCAAACGCCCGCGCAATTTCCTGATCGATGCGCAGGGTATTTTTTATCAGCATATCAAAATCATCCGATTGGATCATCTGTCCTTTGTAAGGTTCATACAAGTATTCCATCACGGCATGAAACAAGGTTCCGAACATGCTGTCTTCGATGGTTTCTTTTACCTCGTCGGCCTGCTCCACATTTTCCACCCGGGTGAGGTAAAATTGCAACGGGCAGTCGATATACGAATTGATGGAGCTAGCCGAAAGCGCGGGGCTGGATTCTTCGGACGAAGTGAACCGAAGCAACTTGTCCATGACGGCGGGCGATTTGTCTATCTGAATGGCTTGGGCATTGCCAAAACCAATATCGAATGAGATGGCTTTCTTCTGAACCTGAACGCCGTAATGGTAATGCAGTTGGTGCATAAACCGGCTGACTTCGCCCGTTTGCATGCCTTCTGTGCGTGAATCGTACAGGAAGAAAATACGCTTGGCACGGTGAATCAACCGGTAGAAGTTATACGCTGTGATGGCATCCTGATGTTCGGTCGTTGGCAGTTCAAAGCCACGGCGCAGGTTGTACGGTATAAAACTGTTCGTGCTGCTTTTAGCCGGGAAGACACCTTCGTTGAACGAAGTAATGATTAGGTTTTCAAAATCCAGTCCACGGGTTTCGAGCACCCCCATCACCTGCAATCCATCGAGTGGTTCGCCCACAAACGGAATGGTGATGCCGGCGGTAAGTTGGCGGGTCAGCCGCACCAACGTATCCATATTCATGTTTACATCCGATGGCTTGGCTTTCATGATATCCGCCATGCGATTGATGGTGACATAATATTGATACAGAAAATCGCATTCCAGCTGGTAATTGTGTTCTTCGTCCGAAGCTTGTTGCCAACCGTTTTGCAGGCTGCGCAGGATATGGAGTAAATATGGCAGGAATGTGTGCGTATCGGTTTGCGGAACGAAAATAGTAGCCAGCAGTTCATTCTTTTTCAGTTCTTCGGCATCGATATAAATCCAGTTATTCTGTGCCATTTGGTGCGTGAGCCGGTTTGCTTCCTCACCGCAAAGCAGGGCGATATACTGATGATTCAGTATATTGGAAACGGTCTGGTGGTAGAACGAAATCCGGTCGCCGGAGGTGCGCATGCGGCGTTGTAATTCAAAAATATGCTCAATGAGTCCCGAAACCGGCGTGGATTTGAGCGGGAAACCCATGGTGACATTCACTTTGCCAATTTGAACGGGCAGGGAGTGGAGCAGGGGAACCAGTAAACTTTCGTCAGGCAACACTACGGCAGTATTGATCCAGTTGGTAGTTGTAGGGATAAGTCGTGACTTGTCCTTGTCCTCGTCCTTATTTTGATTTTCTGTTGGATACAATTGATTCAGGATTGAATATACCTGTTTTGTTTGCCCAACTGCCGATGGCACGGCAAGGAGTTCAATTTGTTTATCCTGCAGCGATTCTACCAATGGTTCGATAGCATATCTTGACGGGAAAATATGAATGTTGTTGGCATAAAAACGCGAAGCCTGGTTATCGGCATCGCGAAGTTCGGCGGCATCGTAGTCCCAGTAGAAATCGGCCTGATCGCGTTTTTGCAGTTCGGCCATCAGCGTGCGTTCGCAAGGATTCAGGGCGTTGAACCCGACAAATACAAATTGTTTGTTTTCAAATTCGGGCATCGATTCTTTAGCCCGCAAACGGTCGGATACATCGCGGCAAATCATGCCTTCGGTGGCGGTGTTTTCGGCTATCAGCTCCGAACGGAACTGCTCGTAGATGGGCAACAATATTTTCCAGGTGGCAATGAAATCTTCCTGTGTTTTACCTTCCGTTACCGGCACAAAATTGCTCCAGAACTGGCGGATGGCTTCCACTTGTTTTTCGGAAAAGACATTGAATAGTTGGTCTATTTGCTTGAGCTCGGTGATGTTGGTGAATAATTGGCGGGCATCCACGCGGTATTTATCCACATCGTCGAAATCGGACAACAGCATTTCGCCCCAGAACACAAACGAGTCGAAGGTTTCATCGCTTCCGCTTTGTTCGATATAAATACGATACAACCGGAAGAGATTGCTCAACCGGTCGGCGGTTTGCCACTGCGAAGCCATCGAAAAACATTCGTTGATGGTCAGTATTTCGGGCGAAAATATGGGTTTGGCAGCTATTTCGGAGATATACCGTTGGAAGAAAAGCCCTGCGCGCCGATTGGGAAAAACAAAGGTCAGATCGCTGATGGATTCCTTGCGGGCGGAATAATAAGTTTGGGCTATGCGGTAGAGAAATGAATTCATAGATGTTGGATTTACAATTGACAAATTTACGATTTACAATTGAATTATACAATTTACGGGAATCTGATCCTGGTAAATTTATGGCGTAGGGATAGGTCGCGACTTGTCCAATGGATATTAGGTATTCTATATGTTGTATATACTTGGATATTGTAATTTAACTATAGGAACAAAAAGAATAGAACGCGGATAAACACTGATCTAGCTGATTTGCGCAGATAAAATTGGATATACGGATTGATAAGAGGATTTTATCCCCGATAAATCGGGGATAGATTTCAAATCGAAGTCTTTATCATTCCGACTTGTCGGAATTAAAATCCGTTTTTACATCCGCTACATCCGCGTTCTATTTTTTAAACAGGCGAACTTATATAATGTCTATTATAAAAAAGTATTTTGCGGGTAATCATTAAAATAAGAAAGGACAGGCCGAGACCTGTCCTTACATGAATGGTTTTGAAAACCTTATTTATTTTGCCTTAGCCGCGGAAGTGGCGGATGCATCATCATCGCTTTTTCGTCCGTGTCGGGCAGCCAGTACATCCTTATTATATTTGACGTAGTAATTTACTTTATCGATAAATTCGCCATAGACGGCATCACCATTTATAAGTGCCAGTGCATTGACGTGGTTTATGATAGCTTCGTAAGCGTCATCAGTCACAGCGCGTGCAGCTTTTACATTGCCACTGATGGCAACGGCTTTTTCGTTGGCACGGTCGCCGAAATGATTCAGAAATTCTTCGTTAGCCATATTCTGCTGAGTCAGTAAAGCCGATCCACCCAGTAAAGCCACATCGGTAGCATATTCTGTATTCAGTTTTTTGTTACGGGTATCGTAAGCTTTCGTTTTGTCGCCATACGAATGTTTGCGCAAAATTCCATACTGTTTCAGAATCCGTTCCACCCGATTGGCAGCCTCGCACACGGCAGGGTCAAAATCAATCGTTTTAGATTCAACCAACAAGCCAAAACTCCGGTCGAGGCGATCACGATAAACATCAGCTAGCCCAATGCTTTTGGTAAACACACTGCCCGGGTCAACTCCCATGGCAGCTTCTTCGGCAGCAATGGCGGTTTCATAGTCAGGAACAAGTTGTACAATGCCTAGTTTGAAAGCCGTTTCGAGCATAATCAATTTGTAAACATTGTTGTGAAAGAGAGCATGCTCATCGTTATGAGCGGAATGCAAATCAAAGAACAAAATTTTCTTCATAAATAAATAATAATAAGGTAAAACATTATTTAAATTCAATTCATCCAATGCGAATGAAAAGTTCGTTAGGTCAATTTAGATGCGTCCGACGTTTCGGATTTGTGCCTCCGGTCGGATTTGCCCTGTCCGAAGTTCGGCTGGCATGAATCCGGTGGAGTTTGCCTCGTCCGAAGTTCGGACGGCATAAATCTGATGGGATTTGCCTCGTCCGAAGTTTCGGACACTGGAAATGGTACACGGCCGTACATTTCCGGAGCTAATGTCCACATTGTAAGAGCAAAGATAAATGCTAATTTTAAAACATCCTAATTTTTCGATTGGAATTTTTAAAATATTTTTGTGTAAAATGAGGGAATCCGGTTTTACCATTGCTCTTTGCTTACCGAAAGAGAATGCCTAAATAAGATTTGCTACGGTGGCTTTTGCTTCGGCAATGAGGTCGGGTGGGGCAAGATGCAGCTGCAATCCTCTTTTTCCGGCGCTGACATAGATCCGGTCGAAACCCAGGCAGCTGTCATGTATAAATGTGGGGAAATGTTTTTTCATTCCTACCGGCGAACAGGCTCCCCGGATATAGCCTGTTGTCGGAAGCAATTCTTTCATCGGAATCATATCGCATTTTTTATTTCCCGATATTTTGGCTGCTTTTTTCAAATCCAATTCTTCGGCCCCGGGAATGATGCAAACGAAATAGCCTGTTTTATCACCTTTCAGCACCAGCGTTTTGAATACGCGTTCGACAGGTTCATTCAATTGTCCGGCAACGTGAACCGCACTCAGGTCATTTTCATCTACTTCGTAAGCAATCAATTCGTACGGAATCTTTGCCTTGTCAAGAAGTCTTGCCGCGTTTGTTTTTTCAATCGACATAGCTGCTAGTTGTCTTTTACTTTTATGATTATCCGGTATATGTCCTAAATTAAAAATGGAAACCAGTTACAACCCCATCCGGGGTTGGGCTCTCTCTTTAGGGTATGGATAGTTTCTACCGACCTTGAATCCCTACAGGATTCATTAGGCTAAACAACGGATATTCATTATAATTTATCCATTCAGTAGTTATATTTTATGATGTGATTATCCGTTTCACCTAAAGTGTGTAAATTGCCAGAAAACAAGAAATATATCGGTGCCCTGCACCTCAGAACCCAACAATAATTATGGCTTCTACAAATATCCCGGGACGCTGTCCCTTTGTGTCTTATCAAATTAGGTGCAGAGCACCTAAATCTTTGTAGAATCAAGTTGGATAGGGAAGAAAAGAGGTGCAGGGCACCGAAATATATTTTAATCAAATAATAAGCAGGCTACAAAACGGATATTCATTTTTACTTTTTATTCCCGGCGATTGATTTTTTTGCAAAGGCACGGCGCATTGATTTCAGCAGGCTTTCGGGCTTCATTTCCGGAACAATAATTCTGCGAACCGATTGCAGTGGATAAACCGTATCGCGTTTGGAGAAAAGTGAGAAAGAAAGTTTGATGTGTTTGCTGAGTTCCGCAGCAGCATCGTGGTTATACACGCCATTCGGATAGGCCCAGTATTCAACCGGTTTGCCCACGATTTTTTCCAGCTTCTTTTTGGGTTCTACCAGCTGTTTTTGCCAATCGGCGGCTTCTTTATACTTAATCACCATGGTGTGGTCCCAGCTATGCAACCCGATGCAATGTCCGGCTTTAGACAGCTGCGCTATCTGATCGGTGGTCATGTAGTTTTTCTTGTTGTAGGTGATGGTCATGATAAAGAAAACGCCTTTGAACCCATGCTTCTCCATGATGGGGGCGGCTATAGCCGAATGTTCCACCCGCGAATCATCAAAGGTGATCATTACCGGCTTTGCGGGCAAGGCTTTATTGTAAACCAGGTAATCGTACAACTGGCCGGGCAGGATAGAGTGGTAGCCACTATCGGCAAGCACTTTCATGTGTGCTTCGAAAGTGGCCGGGCTAATGGCATATTCGCTCTTTATACCGTTGGCAATGCGGTGGTAACACAGCACAGGCACTTCCTCTTTGGCCAGTATCTGCGCGGTTGTATTCTTTGTTTGATTTGTCGTTGATGCATCTTTTTCCCCGGCAGGTTGGGTTGATGCCACCGCAGTGGAATCGGTTTTGGCTCCGGCCGATTTCGAAGCGTGGTTACAACTTGTAATTGCCAACGCCAACAATATCGCAGCGATAAGGATCTGATTTCTTCTCATTTTGTTTGTGTTTTTAGGTTGTTTTATTGATGAAAAATTACCAAATTCTCACAATGTCTTTTTCCGAACGCCACATTTTATCACCTTGTTTGATTCCGAAGGTACTGAAGAATTCGGGCATGTTGGATAGCGGACCGATAACACGCCATTTTGCCGGTGCATGTTCGTTGCTTTTTACCTGGTTTGCCACCGCTTCCGGACGCATATTGAGCATCCAGGCCAGGGCATAACCGAGGAAATAACGCTGGCTCGGATTCAGCCCGGCAATCTGTTCGTTAGCCGTGTATTGTTTTGTTTTCTTGAATGCTTCGAATCCCATAATCACGCCACCCAGGTCGGCAATGTTTTCGCCCTGCGTCAGTTCACCGTTGATGTGCAGGCTGTCAACAGCCACATAACCGTTGAATTGTTTTACAATCATCTTTGTTTTTTCGGAGAATTTTTTGCTGTCTTCGGCTGTCCACCAGTTGCTCAGGTTGCCCAGCTCGTTGTATTTGCATCCCTGGTCGTCGAATCCGTGCGTGATTTCATGCCCGAAAGTTCCGCCAATAATCGAATACAACAAGGCATCATCGGCCATTTTGCCTTCGTAGCCCGGAACAATGATGTTGCAACCCGGAATGACGATTTCGTTGTTGGAAGGATTGTAGTAGGCATTGTAGGTTTGCGGTTGCATATCCCATTCGGTACGGTCAACGGGTTTGCCATATTTCCGGATCATATGGTTGAATGCCCATTTGTTGGCATTCATTACATTCTTTACGTATGAGCTGCGGTCGATCTGCATAGCGCTTAGATCTTTCCATTTGTCGGGATAGCCCACTTTCATAATGACCGCGTTGAGTTTTTTCAGGGCTTTTTCTTTGGTGGTTGCACTCATCCAGTCGAGTGCTTTGATACGTTCGGCAAACACCGTTTTGATAGCGTTGCCTATTTCCACCAGTTTTTCTTTGGTTCCTTTCGGCAGGTATTCACTCACGTAGACTTGTCCCACCAGGTCGCCCATGGCATCGTCGGTTTGTTGTACCACGCGTTTCCAGCGGGGTTTCGGTTCTTTTACGCCCTTCAGGGTAGCTGTGTAGAAGTTGAAATATTCCCGGTAGGTTTTGTCATCCATATCATCGGCCAGGCCGGCCAACATTTGGTATTTCAGGTAATTCTTCCAGTCTTCCACCGGATATTTTTTCAGGTAACCGTTCAGTGCAGCCAGGAATTCAGGTTGTGCCACCACCACTGAGTCCACTTTTGTCAGTCCGGCTGTGTTCAGATAGGTTTTCCAGTCCAGGTTGGGCGTTAAGGCGGCCAATGCACCGAATGTCATTTTGTGGTAATTCGTGATCGGGTCGCGGGTGTCTTCGCGTTTGCGCGATGTTTTGGCCAGGGCGGTTTCCATTTCCATCAGTTTAGCCGCCGCCAGTTTTGCTTTGGGTGCATCGTATCCCAGTATGTTGAACATGTTGGCTACATGTACCACAAATTTTTCGCGGATGGTTTTTGCTTTGGCATCCGTATCGAAATAAAAGTTGCGGTCGGGCAGGCTTAATCCGCCCTGGGCAATGTATATTTGGTATTTACCGCTGTTCCGGTCGTCCTGGGCAATGTACAGAGTGAATAAAGGAGATGCAGACACGGTATGGATATAAGCGGCTTCCCGGATAATGCCGTTCAGGTCTTTTATTTGGTCGATCGCGTTCAAATCGTTTTTCAGATCGCTGATTCCTTTTTTGTTCAGCGTGGTGCTGTCCATTCCCGAGAAGAAGAAGTCGCCGATTTTCTGCTTGTTGCTTCCTTTCGCTGCATCTTTGATGGCTGCCGACGATTCGCATATCTTGCGGATTTGTGCATTGACCGTATCCTGGATCAGCTGGAATATTCCGTTGCTTTGTTCGCTGGCCGGAATGGGGTTTTGTTTGAACCACTTGCCGTTGGCATACTCAAAAAAATCGTCGCTGGCTTTCATGGTGGTGTCGATATGGGCAGCAAGTGGGTCAGCAGTATTCGCAGCCGGTTTCTGCTTGCACGATGTAGCGGCTGCCAGCACAACCAGGCCGCAAACCAGGAGATTGAAATGCATTTTCTTCATACAGGGAATTTTTATAGCGGTAAAAAATGTTTGTTGTAGAGACGCACAACCGTGCGTCTCTATCAGCGATATTTATTCTTCAATAACTTCCATCTTAACGATCTTGTCGCCCTGACGGATTAAATCAATTACCTCCAAACCTTCTACCACTTTTCCGAAACAGGTATGCTGGCGGTCGAGATGGGAAGTGTTTTTGCGGTTGTGGCAGATGAAAAATTGTGAACCGCCGGTGTTTCTTCCGGCATGTGCCATCGACAATACACCCCGGTCGTGATATTGGTTTTCGCCATCCAGTTCGCAATTAATGGTATATCCCGGACCGCCTGCACCGGTTCCGTTGGGGCAACCGCCCTGAATTACAAAATCAGGGATCACACGGTGGAAGTTCAACCCGTCATAAAACCCTTTTTCTACCAGGTCGATAAAATTCTTTACTGTGTTTGGAGCATCTTTCTCGAAAAACTCCACTTTCATAGCTCCTTTAGCTGTTGTAATAATTACTTTTTTCATATTTGTTTGTTTTTTGCGTAGTCGCCACGTTGATTTATTTCTTCAGGTATATTTTCTCTTTTATTGCCCAATTGGACAATTGTTTTTACAACAACGTTCCCGGTGCAATGTTCCCTGCCTACGCAGGGTTAGTAGTGCCGGATTCGGCGTACAAATTTACGATTATTTCATGATTGGTTATCATTGTGCGCTGTGCGTAAAGTTTAAAATAGAGATCTTCTTAAACCGGAATGGATTACGGCTGCCAATTAGCTTAAGGTATTGGTAGCGGTTTTATCTCTGTTCTTCCACTATACGGCATCTCAACGCGAACCGTTGTTCCCTGTCCCACTTTACTTGTAATATTCAGTTTGCCTTCCAGCAAGACGACTCTTTCTTGCATGCCAATCAGCCCGTAAGAATCCTCTCGTCCACTTTTTCGTTTATCAAACCCCACTCCGTCATCTATAATTTCCATCCATAATGTTTCTTCCCGGTTTTTAAGATGAATGTTTACCCGGGTGGCGTTGGCATGTTTGGCAATATTATTCATTGTTTCCTGAAGGATGCGAAATAACGAAAGTGATTGTTGCGGATCCAGTTTGAGATATGGAATATCACAGGTGAACTCACAAATTACAGCATGCCTTCTTTCAAATTTCCGAAGATATTCTTTTGTTGCTCCTTCGAAACCGTGAATTTCAAGCAACTCAGGCCTTAGGCCATTCATGATTCTTCTGGCTGTTTTTATGGTGTAGTCGATCAGATTAATGATGTCATCAAACTCAGGCAGAATTTCCATGGACTCGGCACTGGGGGTTGTCTTCATTACTTTTTGTTTCAACAAGCCCATGTCAATTTTTAAAGCCACAAAAATCTGACCCAGGTCATCATGTATTTCGCGGGCTAAAGCTACTTTTTCTTCTTCACGGACACTTTGCAGGTGCGAAGCAAATTTCCGTAATTGCTCTTTTGAGCTTTTCAAGGCAAGCTCCGTCTGTTTCCGTTCGGTGATGTCATGAACTAATACATGCCGTGATTCCCGGCCATGAAAGAGTACCGAATGCGATATGATTTCAACGTGGATTAATTCCCCGTTTTTCTTGACGTGCCTCCATTCCCCGGATTTATTATAGGAATTGCTGATCCGTTTGATATTTTCAGCAAGCAAGGACTTATCTTCCGGGGTACAAATATCCTTTAAAGTCATTGACAGGAATTCTTCCTTGGAATATCCAAACAGGGTGGTTGCCGTTTCGTTTACTTCCAGGAATGCGAGTGTTTCCAGGTCATAAATCCAGTTTGACTGGGGATTGTTGTGAAACATAAAACGATATTTTTCCTCGCTGCTCCTTATTATTTTCCCCCTGCGCTTTGAAATCAGCACCAGAAATATCCCCGACACGAGTGCAATGATTAATCCTACAGGTAAAGCGGCACGCGATATAATGGTCCAATACCATGAGCGGGTAATATAATCGATGGCAAAAATAGCGATGACTTTTCCGGTTTTGGGGTCGACAATCGGGGCGCAACCGCTGGCATACGACCCCCAGCTATCAGCCGAAGGACCTTCTACCAGGGGAATACCGGTTTGCATCACCCGGTTGAATTCTTTCGGGGCTTCATCGTACGGGCTTCCGGGGGGTGATCCTTCGGGATGTCCATCCGGCCTGTCGTCTACGTAAAAGAATACTTTCCCATTTTTCTTTATCCCCATTATGTAGGCAAAGTAAAGGTCTTTGTCCACTTTCCTGATACTGGCAAGTTGCTGTTTGAGCTGCAGGTAATCGGGCGATTTCAAATCGGCCAGGGTTCCGGTCAGTTTTTTCAGATGGGTAACATCTACGCAATTGGCACATATTTGGGTTTCTTCCGTAAAGTCATTTCGCATTTCCCGGTCGGTAATGGATCCTACAAGCCAAGAGAGTAGAAATGTTAGAATCAGACTGATGGAGATGAGTGTGATTTTTGTCTTAAATTTCAGATTCATGCGTTATTGCCTATGAGTAGATAGCGGTTATTTTTTTCTAACCCCACAAAACTACAAAATCAATTTTAAATGACCTATACATCCTTTAATCAATTTGTAAACAACTGTTGGCAGCGATTAAAAAATCCTGTGGCGGTTGTAACAAGTGCAGGATAGGTTGAGCGGTTGAAACGGGGCGGGCAGATTAATACGGGTGGAGCGGTAACTGAATTTCTTTGGGGAGCCGTCGCCCGGCGCGAAAGGTTCTCGGCAGCGTATTTATGCCGACCGTTGTTTGGTGAAAGGGATGCTTGGTCCTGAACATCCCAGCCAGACTTCGCCTAACGGGGATTATTCGGACTGAAATGCTGCCGAAAACTTGCGGCAAGGCATTCGCTACAACAAAAGCGTTCCCGCAACTTGGCGGAACCAATTCGCTCTAGCGGAAGCATTCCCGTAATTTCGCGACAAGGCATTCGTTACAACGAAGGCATTCCCGCAACTTGGCGACAACCAATTTGCTCCAGCGAAACCCTTCCCGCTATTTTGCGACAAGGCATTCGCTACAACGAAACCCTTCCCGCAGTTTTGCGGCAGTAAAATGTATTTTTTCGCAACCATCATTGCTCGTCGGGCATATCTTCCCAAGCTCCCCTCATTCCCCTTTTAAGGGTTAGGAGTCTTCTTATTATAGATCAACCTCAACAGGGTGGGGTACACGATAAGCAACAACGGCAATGCCACTATAAACCCGCCGATAACGGCAATGGCCAGCGGTTGGTGCAGTTGTGCGCCGGTACCGATACCCAGTGCTATAGGCATCAGGGCGATAATGGCTCCGAGTGCTGTCATCAACTTGGGTCGCAGGCGGGTGGAAATGGCGTACACAATGGCATGGTGCGTCAGGTTTGTTTGCTGGTTTTCGTGAAATTGCAGGAAGGTAAAGATGGCGTTCTCCGCAATGATCCCGATAATCATAATAATGCCGGTGTAACTTCCCACGTTGAGTGGCGTACCGGTAACAAAGAGCACTATCATGCTGCCGGTAATGCCCAGCACCGAAATAAAGATAATCAGAAAGGCAATCCTGATATCTTTGAACAGGAACAGGTTCACGGCAAAGACAAGCAGCACGGCCGTAAGCAGGATCAGCAGCAATTCGTCGAACGAGCGGGTTTGTTCCTCGAAAGCCCCTCCGTAACTGACATGATAACCTTGCGGAAAATCTACCTGCGCATTGATTTCGCGCTGGATGTCTTTCATCACGCTTCCCAGGTCGCGGTTGTTCAGCCGGGCCGTGACGGCAATCATGCTTTGCAGGTTTTCCCGTTCTATCTCGGCGGTTCCGGGATCTAACGAAATGTCGGCCAGTTGCGAAATGGGTTGCAGTTTACCGTTAGGCAGAAAGACCGTGGCTTGTTTCATTTTCTCCAACGACGTGTTGGCAGCGTTGGGATATAGCATCCGGATATTCGTCAGCTGTTCTTTTTCGTAAATGCTGCCAATGATATTGCCTTCCAGCTGCGTTTGCATCTGGCTCTGATAGTCGGTGGTGGTAATGTTGAACTGTGCTAGCTTTTCGTAGTCCGGTTCCACATTCACCGACGGCCCGGCAATGGTAATGCCGTTGAACACGTCGGCGGTTCCTTTTACGCCTTCGGTGATTTTGCCAATTTGCGTGGCCAGTTCTTGCAGCTTTTTCTGGTTGTCGCCGTAAACTTTGATTTCTATTGGTTGCGATGAACTCATCAAATCGCCCAGCATATCGCCAATCACCTGCCCAAAGTCTACTTTCAATGCCGGTTGCGACGATTCTATCTTTTTACGCAGTTCATCAATCACATCGTTCGTGGTGCGCCTGCGGTTTTTCTTGAGCTGGATAAGGTAATCGCCCCGGTTGGGTTCGGTAATGAAGAATCCCATCTGCGTACCGGTGCGGCGCGAATAGCTTTCAATTTCGGGAATCGATGGAAATGTTTTTTCCACTTCGCGCAAAATCCGGTCGGTTTCCTGCAACGAAGTTCCGGGAGGCGAATTATAATCCATCACGATGCTGCCTTCGTCCATCTCGGGCAAAAACCCGGTTTCCAACCGTTGGGAAATGAATGCGGCGGATACTATCAGCACAACGATAAACGCGATACTCATCACCGGGCGTTCTATGAAATATGTGATCCACTTTCCGCTTTTGCCATGTTCGTGCGGGACTGCCGGTTTTACCGTGTTCTTGCCTTTAGATAGCAACAGGTAAATAACCGGCAGGCCGATCCACGTTACCAGGAACGAACAAATAAGCGTGATGATCATCGTGTTGGTGAGTATTTTGAAATAGGCTCCGGCCACGCCGCTCAACAGGATGAACGGGAAGAATATCACAATGGTACTGGCCGACGAACCCACCATGGCCGGAAACAGGAACCGGATGGATTTGGATAAAAGTTCTTTGGTAGGTGTTTCGGGATGTTCCTCGTGCGTGCGGTGGATTTGCTCCACCACCACAATGGCGTCGTCGATAATCAGCCCGATGGAAGCTGCGATAGCGCCCAGCGTCATGATATTGAATGTGTATCCGAAGAAATAAAGCACGATGAACGTGAATCCCAGCGTTATGGGGATGGTGATTAAAATTACGGCGCTTGACTTGTACGACCGCAGGAAAATCATGGCCACCACCATGGCCAGCAATAATCCGATAAGCAAGCTGTCCAGCACGCTGCGAATGGAATCATGTACAAAATCGGCCTGAACGTAATAAGGCGTAAGTTTTACTCCCTTGGGCAGAATTTTGGTGTTCAGTTCCTTGATTTTCTGTTCAACACCGTCGGTTATGTCAATCAGGTTGGCATTGGGTTGTTTTACCACCGCCACCAGCACGGCGCTTTTTCCGTTTGCATTGACGCGGATATATTCGGTTTGCTCGGCTATTTTAATGTTTGCAATGTCCTTCAACCGCAAAATACGTTTACCGTCATTACTGATAATCAGGTTCTGCAATTGCTCCAGGTTTGCCACGTTGGCATCCGTCACGGTGAGGTAGAGGCGTTTGTAGTCGGTCAGATACCCGTTGCTGTTGATAAAGTTGGTCTGGCTGAGCGCCTGTGTAATGATGGCGGGTGTAATTTTCAGCGCGTTCATTTTCTGTGGTTGCAGTTCCACACGGTATTCCTTTGTTTTTCCGCCGATAACACGCACTTCGGCTACCCCTTTTACCTGCGAGAGGAAAGGTTTTACGGTGTAATTGGCCAGCAGGTTCAGCTCAATGTTGTTCAGGTTATGCCCTTCAATCACGTAACCCATTACCGGCAGAATGGATGGGTTCATCTTTTCTACCGTGATATCCGTTCCGGCGGGCAGTTGGTTTTTTATTTCATTGATGGCCGATTCGATTTGCTGTTTACCCAAATCGATATCGCCTTTCCAATCCATGTAGGCTGAAATTTCACAGCTTCCACGGCTGGTGGTGCTGCGTACGGTAATTAATCCGGGAACACGCTTGATCGTATTTTCCAACGGCTTGGTCACCGTGATCATCATCTTGTTGACCGGTTGCAAACCATTGTCAGCAATAATTTTTATTTTTGGGAAAGTGAGCTCGGGAAACAGGGATGATTCCATCCTCTGGTAGCTGAATATCCCGGCGGCCAGAATAATCAGCAAAACAAATGCTATCGGGCTTTTAAAATTTACGAAGAGGTTTTTCATACGGTAATAATTGTTTTTTTAAAGGTCGTATGGAACTCGCATGACATCATTATCATAATCATTGGTGTTTATAAAACATGCTCGTTTCATAGGTCTTTATTTGGTAATCTTCACATACGCCGTATCGGGCAAACCATAATTTCCAGCATTTACCAGCCTGTCGTCTTTGCTGAATTTCGGTGAAAGGATTTCCACGCGGGTATCGGTACTGATTCCTTTTATTACCGGCACTTTTACCGCCGTGCTGTCGTTGATCAGTTTCATTACCCAGAACTTTTCCACAGTTTCGTCGGTCAGCACACAGTTTTTATCCACCACCTGGGCGTGTTGCTTTCCGTTGATGGTGATTTGTACTGTTGCCACCAGGTTTTCCGGCAGGTATCGTTTAGAGTTTGGCCTGATGACGTAATTTTGTGTTTGCGATACAGCATCAACCGTAGCCAGTTTCGAAATGATGGTTCCGGGAACCATCGTGGAGTCGGGCAAGAGCAGGTTGCAACTTCCGCCTACATGCACATATTTATTTTGTTCAAAAGGCACGCTGAGTTGAAAAGCAAAGCTGTTTTGCTGAGAAATAATACAAAGCTCATCACCATCTGCTACATAATCGTTCGACGATTTAGCCAGTTCGGTAATCACTCCCGATGCCGGTGCCTTGACAACCATTTCGCCTTTGAAATGAAACGTGGAATCTTTTTGCGCCAGGTTTTTCAACGCCTCGGCTTCTTTTGTCTTCAGTATATACAGCACTTTCCCGGCCTGAACAACATCGCCTATCTTGACAAATACTTTTTCTACATATCCGTTGCTGGTGGCTTTTACGATATTCTTTTGTTGAAAAACAGACACGGCATTCAGCGTTATTTCTTCGCCAATGGCTGTATTCTGAACCGTGGTCACTGTCACCGGGGTTGTGGCTTTCGAAGCGGCTTCTTCGGTTGTTTCTTTGCTTTTACAGTTGGTGAGAAGAGCGGCAATGAGCAGTAATGGCAGGTATTGGGTATGTTTCATATATCGGTTATTTCAAATAATTGATTTGATTCATGATTTGCAGCCGGTTCATTTCGGCTACTGTGAGATTGTTTCTGGCTGCTACGTAATTATTGACAACAGTCAGAAAATCGAGGAAACGGACCAATCCTTTTTCTATTTCCGTCTTGTAAAGGGCAACAAGTTGCTCCTGGCTGGCCAACTGGCTTTTGATTCCGGCAATCAGTTCGTCATCCAGTTTTAGCTGTTCTTTGAGCTGAATGTATTGCTGACTGAATTGTTTTTTATAGAAATCCTTGTAATACTGACGGGTTTCTTCAGCTATCGAAAGTTTGGTATGCTGTTGTTTCCGTTGTTTGCCGTCGTACAATGGCATGGTGAAATTAAGTCCGACGCTTGTTCCGAAATTGGTGGGGATATTAACCGCCGATACGGCGTTGAAACCTGCATCGGCAAAAGCACCCAGTTGCGGGCGGTAATTCAGGTCGACCAACGCTTTCTGGTTGATGTTTTTCAGACTGTCAATGCGGAACTGTGCCATCTGGAGTGAGTTATTCAAATCAAAGATATTCTCCAACCGGATATCGGGTTGTTGCAAATCCACCGTTGCGGTATCGGTTATTCCACAAATATAATTCAGTGTTGCCAGTTCGTTTTTGAACTGGATGAAGTTTTGTTTGATGCTGATTTTCTGATTTTGGATAGAAGCAGCCAAAGTCAGGTAATCGGTTTGCAGGTAAACTCCTTTCTGGACCAACACTTTCAGTGTGGATGATTCATCTTCCAGTAATTTCAATACAGATTGGTTGAAATGAATCTGGTTGTACTGCGAATAAGCCGTGAGATATTGGTTGGTAATGGTTTTCTTCAACTCGGTTTCACTTAGTTTCTTCGTTAGCAGCAAGCTTTGATTGCCCAGTTGGATGGTTTTGAATTGTTCTGATTTGATTTTTTTATTGAACAAGGATTGGGTGGCCGAAACCATGCCCGAAAAATTTCCGCCGTTGGTAATGGCAGCGTCATACCCGAAGTTGTTCGCTGTAGGTGCAACCATAGCCTGTGAGGTAAGATTCACCTGCGTTTTGTAGGTAGCTGCCACCAGGGCGCTATCCACTTTCCCCGACCGGATTTGATTGGAATAATCTTTCAGCAACGGGCTGTTCTTTAGCCCCGCGTCTAAATAGTTGCCTAGTGTCTGAGCATTCGACAAACCACTTAGTAAAACGAAAAATGTAAAAATGTATGCGTGCTTGAGCATTTGAAAAGTATTGTTTTTTTATCCTTTAGAATCCTGAATGGCAAATTTATGAATTTCTTCGTACGCGGGGCTGTAAGAATTGCAGTTATTTTGCTGCAACGTCTAAAATTACGAAACTTCCTGATTTCATAGGAGGCCGTTGCTTTGAGTTTCCTATTGGGGCATTGAATTCAGCTGCCGGCAAATATAGATGATGCGTTTTGGTATTTACAGCAATGGTTCGGGCACTTTTTTGAGTGGTTACGGTTCCTGCTACCACGAATTTATCTTTGTTTACTTCCTGTACCACCGTAATATTTCCTTCACCATTGGAGCTGTAAGCACGTTTTAATACCGGGTCAAAAACAACGCCATCAGAACCATCGCCGATGGGTAAAGTGGTGATTACTTTTCCGGTTTGGGCGTCAGAAACCACCATCAATTTATTGCCACATACGGAGAAAAGACGGTGGCTTTCATTATCCAATGCCAGTCCGCTGGGTTCATCGCCGGGGGCAATTGACCAGCGTCTAACGACCTTTAATGTTTTGGTGTCAATCACGTTTATACTGTTTTTATCTTCAATATTTACATAGATGTTTCCTTTTAGGTCGGTTTGGGCAAATTCGGGTTTTCCATCCACTTTTATGGTTGCTTTTACCTGATTGGTTTTAGCATCGATCACCGTTACATTGGCTGTGCGGCCATTGAAGGTGAAGACCTGTTGAGATAAAGGATCGTATAAAATTGCATCCGGATTCTTTCCCGTAACCTGAATCTTAGTCAACGTTTTGTACGTTTTCAAATCAATAACTGTTACCGAAGAATCCCGCCCATTGCTGATAAAACCTTTGTTCAACTCTTGGGCCAAGGCAATGCCATGAACGCCACTCAGATCAGAGATTCTAGATAGCAGTTTCCCGTTGGCAGCATTCACCACCTGAACGATATTGCCATGCGAAGTGTAAACGGTGTTGGTGGCTTCGTCTACGGTAATATAATCCCAACCTCCGTCGCCGGGCAAGGAAAAACGATTAACTACCTTTGCATTTTGAGCTTGCAATGTGAAACTGGAAATTAAAACAGCGGCAAAAAATAATACTTTTTTCATGATAGTCTGATTTTAATTGTTTTGAACTGACTGAAATTATGACTTGCAATGTCACTATTTAGTTTAATAGTAACAAATTGTTTTTTTTAAAGTTGATTATCGTATTTGATGACATTATCTTTTTTCTTCTGATTTCCAAAATTGTAACTAAATCCGAGATAGACCATGCGGGCCATGCGTTTGCGTACAATTTTGTCATACAAAGCCGGCGTATCGATGATATAACTATTTTGGAGCGTATTGAATAAGTCGGAAACAGTGAGGAATGCCGAGGCCTTTTTGTTGAACAAGTCTTGTTTTAATCCCATATTGCATACGAACGTAGGCAACCGACGCCCCTGTGGAGTAAGACTTTGCGCCTGATAATTTGAACTTACCTGCAACATGGTGGTTTTGGTCAGGTTGACGCTGGCATTAAAGTTGGCACTCCACGAAATAGTCGATTTATTTGCACTGTAGCCCAGGTTGGAAGCATCAATGGTATTATAAAAGGTATTGGTACTCAGATTGAAATTAATGATATTGGCAAGCGTCGACGAAAAAATCAGTTCCAGCCCCAGCGAATTGTTCTTGGAGAGATTTTCGTTGCGGGTTACCATCACCGAATCGTTCAGGTAACGGGTTACGCTAGTGACAGAATTGTATTTGTAGCGGTAGTAAAGTGTTGAAATAAATGAACTTTCTTCTTTTTTATATTGATATCCAAATTCCACAGAGTGAATATCCTCGGGCTTCAACGTTGGATTTCCAACCCGTAGGCTGTATGGATTTTGGTATTCCGGAAACGGATTCATCTCGTCGCCTTCGGGACGGCGAATGCGGTGGCTGTAGTTCAGCTGAAGTTCAGAAGGTTCGGATAACCTGTACGATAAATGCAAAGTGGGATAAAGCCGGAAATAATTGTTGGTGGTAATTGAGTCGGTCGTTACTTGATTGCCTTTTAGGCTGGCCAACTCGGCACGTAAGCCGCCCAACACCGACAGTTTCCCAAATTCCCGCTCGTAAGTTCCGTACAAAACGTGAATGTTTTGGGTGTAGATAAACCGGTTTGACACTGTCAGGTCTTTCTCCCACAAGTTCGTGGTTGCATTCAACGATTCTCCCAAATAATCCATATCGTTGTTCATTGTTTCCAGCAAATAGCCTGCTTCCAGTTTGCTTTTTTCGGTCAATGGATTGGTGTATTGTGCTGATAACTGAGATTCCCGGTCGTATTGTTTTATGCGGGTATTGTCATAATTAGTAGGATATTGTGGGAAATAAGCAATGTTCGTATAATGATTGTCTTCCAACTCATCCGAAATGGAAGTAGTATAATCAATGTTCAGTTCGTGGCCTTCTTTTGAAAAGATATGTTTGTAATTGGCTGCCAGTTCCAGACTTTTCTGGGTTTCATAATCGATCCGGTCTCGGTCGAAATTTTTGGTAATAATGCGGTTAGAATCTTCAAAGAGTGTGTTGGTTACTTCAACTCGCTTAAATGAGCGGTAGTTATAATTTCCTGAAATGCTAAATTCATTTTTGTCATTCAGATGGTAATCAACCCCGGCATTGAAAAGGTGTGATACCGGTCGCGATTTGTCGTTGGCATGAATATCAGTATAACTTACCACGTTGAGCGAATCGGTTTTTCGGCGCCAATCGGTATTAAAGCGGTTGCGGTCGTCTTGCCGGAAACCATATCCGCCATAAAAATTGAACTTTCCGGTGTTCAGATTTCCAGACAGGTTGGCATTGTAACGGTTGTCAGTTCCGTAATTAGCAGTCAGCGAACCATTAAATCCGAGTGTTTTATTTTTCTTCAACACAATATTAATGATTCCAGCCGTGCCATCGGGCTTGTACTTGGCTGATGGATTGGTAATCACCTCAATTTTCTCGATGGAATTGGCTGGGATTTGTTGCAGTGCATCGGCTTGGTTCAACTTGAGCATGGCTGACGGTTTTCCGTTGATCAGCACCATTGCGTCAGCTCCACGAAGATTAATATCTCCTTCAACATCAACCGTTATGGATGGAAGGTTTTTGAGCAGGTCAGTGACTGAGCCGGATTTGCTAATCAAATCGCTGGCCGGATAAAACACTTTTTTATCGATGGCATTCACAAACGAAGCCCGCTTCCTTGTTACGGTCACTTCCTGTAATTCTTTGTCGCGTGATTCCAGATCCTTCGTTCCTATATTTTTTTCGGGATGTTGCGCATCAATGACAAACACCGGAGTTTGTTTGCTGTTAAAACCTATGGCCGAGTAAGTCACAGAATAACTGCCCGGTGCAACATGTGTAACGGTAAATTTACCATCTACACCAGTTGTAGTTCGAATATTTTTTGTGGTATCGGTTTTTGAACAGATGGTTATATTAGCCAATTCGATAGGTTTGTTGTTGGCATCGTTAACGATTAAGCCTGTGATAATGCCAGTAAACGAATTTTCTGCAAAAGCACCCGAAAACGTCAGGTAAACGAAAGCAAATAGGCTGAGAATTTTTTTCTCCATTTTTCTGTTTTTATTAATTCTGAACACAAAGGTACGTGCCCAAATTTGGAGAAACTTTGGAATTAAAAGCCTAATTTGATCGAATGTTGTCCATCGGCATAAGAATAATGAAGCGATATTGCATAGAGATTACAGATTTCGCTGACTATAGCTAAACCGAGCCCGGTGGATTCGTTGGAAGCTGTATTTTTCGAAAAGCGTTGGAACAGTTTTTCCGGTTCTACGGTGAGCGGAAGGCCTGAATTACTAAAAACTAATTCTCCACGAGCGGAAACAATACTGAGCATACCGTTTTGCAGATTGTGTTTTAGTGTGTTATTTAACAGATTGCTAATCAGTACATCGGCCAGCACCGGGTTCATGTTGAAAATTACCGGCTCATCAAGTTGCACTCTCAGATCAATGGATTTCAGCGAAAACAGATCTTCAATAAACTCCAGCCTGGTTCGAATTAATTGACACAAATCAACATCGGCCTGTTCGACGAACTGACGGTTCTCTATTTTGGAGAGCAACAACAATCCTTCATTCAGTTTAGACAGACGTGCCACTGTTTTGTACGCAATTTGAACCTGCTTAAGTATGTCCGGACTTATTTTTTCGTCCTGCAGCACCGTTTCCAACTTTGATTTGATTATCGCGAGCGGAGTTTGTATTTCGTGAGCAGCGTTTTCGGTAAATTCCTTCAGGTTATTGAAATCGGCCTGTATTTTAGCAATCATTTCATTCAATACACTATTCATCTGGTTGAATTCCTGTATATTTCCACTGCTAAAAAGAACTTTGTCACGCTGCCCGATTTTAAAATTCCGGAGTGTATAAATTGTTTTAAAAAACTGTTGCCACACCGATTTTGACAAGCGATAATTTAGATAGTAAAGCAAGGCCACAATCAGCACAAAAAGTCCGATCATAAACGTGAAAAGAATCTCCACCATATCTTCCGTTTCGAAGCGGGAATATGTTATCTGGATTTTATAATAATTGTCCTTAAACTGTTTTAATTCAGTCATTTTTCGACATGTGTCATATCTTTTGTCATGAAGATTAAGAACCGTTGTGTCTGAGAAATACCGATTTGGCTTAGAAGGCCCAATTTCCGAAATTTGCACAGACTGGTCGGCGGAAACGCCAATAAACCGGCTTTGTGGGTGGCGCATAATGTTATCGTTGATTCTATCCATGCGGGCTGTCAGAATTTCGTCGATGTTTTCGTTCACATCAAACCCGAGTTTAATATACAGGCCGATTCCTGCCAGCGTAAAAATAACCAGCAGTAACAGCATAAAACGGATATTGATATAGTTGATCAGCTTCATGGTTCGTTGGCAACAAAAGTATAGCCGGAGCCATACACATTTTTAAAGTAATCGGTTCCCGTTTTTTCAAGCAATTTTTTCCGGAGGTTCTTTAGCTGCGAATACACGAAATCAAACGAATCAGCCGAGTCGGCAAAGTCGCCCCACAAATGCTCTGCAATGGCTTCTTTGGTGAGTACCCGCTGCGGATTGGACACGAAAAACAGCAACAGGTCAAATTCCTTTTTGGTAAGCACAATGGGCTGTCCGGCTCCATAAACCTGACGGGCATCAGGCTGAATACATAGTTTACCAATAACGATTTCCTTTTTCCCGGAGAATTTCACCCGGCGCAAAACAGATTTGATACGCGAGTTTAACTCAGTGAGATGGAAAGGTTTGGCCAGGTAATCGTCAGCACCCAGATCCAATCCTTCAATTTTGTCGTCCAGCGAGTTGCGTGCAGAAATGATGATAATTCCGGTTTCAGGATGCCCTTTTTTCAGTTCGCGAATCAGCTCAAAACCCGTTCCGTCGGGCAAACCAATGTCCACCAGCATACAGTCGTAATCGTACAAAGCCAGTTTTTCGGAACCATCAGCAACTGTTTCGGCAAACTCACAGAGGTAACCTTCCAGTTTCAGAAAATCGGTGATGGTTTCCCGCAGATTTTTTTCGTCCTCTACAATCAGAATTTTCATGGCTGTTATTTTGGCTCAAAGATAACAGGAAAGTTTGTAGAAAATTGGGAATTAATCCGAAATGACTGGATTGAAATCTGGTTATTCTGTATTTAAGAGAAAAATCAGAGGTTGTCATAAGTTAAATGACAACCTCTATTAAAATTAAAAACCCAGCGAATCAATTTATCAGTTGTGATGGTGGTGATAATTTGTTTTCTGAGTTTGCATTGGTATTTGCACGGCTGATTGTGATTGCCGGATGTGTGCACAAGCATGATCAATTTCAGATTTAAATTTTTTGTAATCTACTTGCAACCCATTGATATAGGTGCTAAATCCAACACTTGATTTTGCATAATGCACTGCATCTTCTATTTCAGCATCGGTGGCACCATTTAATCTTGCCATTTCTGTATGGAAATAAGAGCAGTACGGACATCTTAATGTAGCGGCAACGGCTGCACCAATTAGTTCTTTGTATTTTGGAGGAATAGCTGTTTCCTCAACCTGTAGCTTCTTGAAAAGTTGCCATTCCGATTCAAGGGAAGAATCGGACATAATTTTGAACATCGTTGGAACCAACCCCATCATTTGTTCAATTTCCCTGTAAGTTTCCTGACGTTTCATAATTTGATTTTTTTAGTGATTAAAGTCTAACTAAGTAATTCAATTAGCCTTATAAAAACAATATTATACTCCGAAAGATTCCCTTTAACGGGTTATTTGACATTATTTAATCTCAATATTTAATTAGTATACATTCGTTTAATAATTTAAATGAGCGAACTTCTTTGTTTGTTCTTCGAACGGTGAATAGCAATAAAAGATGTATTTTTGCAATCAAATCAACCCATACAATCAATCATGATAGGTACGTTTGTCAATGCCGGAGCAGTTGTTGCCGGTGGAATCGTTGGAATGTTGCTGAATAAAAGTCTCCACGACCGTTTCAAAACCATTTATTTTCAGGCAGTCGGTTTATTTACGATAGCTATTGGTATCAGTATGGTGTACAATATGCAACATATTCTGATTGTTGTGAGCAGTTTGGCTATTGGTTCCTTGTTTGGCGAGTGGATGAATCTGGAAAAAGGAACTGAACGCATGAGCAATTACCTGAAAAAGAAATTTCGAATTGGTAGTGACCGGTTTTCAGAAGGCTTAATCACAGCCTTTTTACTTTATTGCATTGGTTCCATGACCATTCTGGGAGCTATTCAGGAAGGTACTGGCGGGTCGTCTGATTTATTGCTTACCAAATCGCTTATGGACGGATTTTCATCAATCTTGCTTGCATCGGCATTTGGGGTGGGCGTCATTGTGTCGGCCATTCCATTATTGGTTTTTCAGGGCGGAATTACTTTGCTTGCCATGTATGCCGGCTCGTTTTTTACTCCCGCTATTATTCAGGGGCTGACCAGTGTTGGAGGCATTCTTCTTATGGGTCTTGGAGTTAATATCCTGGAAATAAAAAAACTTCGTATTATGAATATGCTCCCGGCGCTTTTAGTGGTGGTGTTTTTACTTAGTATATTTTCTTGATACCGGATGTTCAAGTAAGGTTGCCCTACTGGCTATATCGAGAATAGCCATTTAAAATCTGAAGGAAACTCAATTCCCTCACAAAGCAAATTCATCAAACTTCCCTGATTTGTTGTATGTCCGAATTTACTATTTGATATAAATAGTGATCACAGTGTTTTTAACTATCCTTTTTCTGTGACTTTTAGAGCTTAAAATCAGTTGTTTTTGATTTTTTGCTTTTGATTGATCTGTGCTAAATCTCAATGAAATTTAAGAGATGTTTTTTAAACCCTGCACAATTATATTACTTTTGTGAACTATTTTAGGGCGTTTGATGAAAATTTGAACGATGTTTTGATAAAATTGTTAGAACCATTATGGACTAAAATAGCACTAAGAAATTTGAAATAATTCCAGTTAAAGTAATGAATAAAAACGAAGTATTTGAGCAGCGCCTTAAGGCACTGCAAGAGATGGAAGACAATGCTGCCACCCGGCAGCATTTGAAAGGAAAACTTACTGCCCGTGAACGTATTAATATCCTTTTTGATGAAGGGACCTTTTTTGAATTCGATGCTTTTGTATCTCCTTCACAAACTCCAATGAGTAGCAAACAATCCAATTTTGGAGATGGAGTTGTAGTTGGACGTGGAAAAGTACAGGGACGAAGTGTATTTGCTTATGCGCAGGATTTTACGGTGTTAGGTGGTTCGTTAGGGTATGCCCACGGCATGAAAATAGCCAAAGTGCAGGAAATGGCGCTGAAACTTGGTGCTCCTATTGTTGGATTGATGGATTCGGGTGGAGCGCGCATTCAGGAAGGTGTGAAAAGTTTATCGGCTTACGCTTCGATTTTCCGGAATAATGTGAACTCTTCCGGCGTTATTCCACAAATCTCGGCCATTTTGGGGCCTGCAGCAGGTGGAGCAGTTTATTCGCCGGCGCTTACCGACTTTATTTTTATGACCAACCAGACTTCTTATATGTTTGTTACCGGTCCGAACGTGGTGAAGGAGGTGCTGAACGAAGATATCGATATGGAAAGCCTTGGCGGCGGACAGGTTCATGCCAGCAAAAGCGGTGTGTCTCACTTTATCTCTGATGACGAAGAACATACCATTATGCTTGTTCGTAAATTATTGTCGTATATACCTTCCAATAATTATGAACCGCTGCCGGTTTCAAATCTGGTAAGTTCATACCAGTCACGTCAGGAGTACCTGAATAAGATTGTGCCAGATGATCCAAACCGGCCGTATGACATAAAAGAAATTATTAATATCATTGTGGACAAAGATACATTCTTTGAAGTTCACGAAAAATTTGCTCAGAATATTGTTGTTGGTTTTGCCCGCCTGGATGGAAAAACCATTGGTATTGTGGCCAACCAGCCTAAAGTAATGGCCGGAACGCTTGATATAAATGCCAGCGTGAAAGGTGCCCGCTTTGTGCGCTTTTGCGATGCATTTAATATTCCGCTGCTTATTTTGGAAGACGTTCCCGGATTTTTGCCAGGCATTGAGCAGGAACATAACGCAATCATTCGTAATGGGGCAAAACTATTATATGCGTTTTGTGAAGCTACAGTTCCAAAAATTACCGTAATTACCCGCAAGGCTTACGGTGGTGCTTACATTGTCATGAGCAGTAAAAATACGGGTGGTGATTTTAATTTTGCCTGGCCTACGGCAGAAATTGCTGTGATGGGACCAGCCGGTGCAATTAAAATCGTAAATAAGCACGAATTGAAAAGCTCTGACAATATTGCCGAATTGGAAAAGAGATTGATTGATAAGTATAAAAACGAAATAGCTAACCCTTATAAAGCTGAAGAGTTGGGACTTATTGATGAAGTGATTACACCTTCGGATACTCGTCAGATTCTTATCACATCATTCGAGATTTTGTCTAATAAGCAGTATGCCAAGCCGGCAAGAAAGCACGGTAGTATACCGTTATAAACCCCGGCCCCTAAAGGGGAGCATAGTTACTTTTGTCTAAATAAATTCTTAATATCACTTCTTTAAGTTCTCTTTAGGGGATTTAGGGATGGTCGAATATCTAAAATATAAAAAATGAAGAAAAGACTTTTAATTGCCAATCGGAGCGAAATTGCGATACGCATCATTCGTTCGGCTCATAAACTGGGTATGCTGGCTGTAGTTTTTCAAAGTGATAGGGAGCCGGATGCTCTCTATCTGAATTATGCCGACGAGATTATTCCGGCGCGCGATGCTGCAAATGAAAAAGCTATATTTTTGGATGCAGAACGTATCGTTGAACTTGCGCTGGAGCATAATATTGATTTAATTCATCCCGGTTACGGCTTCTTGTCTGAAAATCCAGACTTTGCACAACTTTGTGTATCCAATAGCATTAATTTTATCGGTCCGTCGCCTGAACTAATTCGCGATATGGGCTTAAAAACGGTAGCTAAAAGCATGGCTATAAAAGCGGGTTTGCCACTTGTCCCAGGGAGTGATGGTGCGATAAATGATGCGGAAGCAGCTAAGGCTTATGCAGATAAAATAGGCTACCCGGTTATCCTCAAAGCTTCGGCCGGAGGTGGCGGACGCGGTATGCGCATTGTTGAAAAACCGGAAACAATGGAGCGTAATTTCAAATCTGCCTCCGAAGAAGCTTTGGCGGCTTTTGACAATGGCGATATGTTTATTGAAAAATACCTTCAAAACCCCAAGCACCTCGAATTTCAGATAATCGGGGATAAACATGGAAATGTGGTTCACCTGGGCGAACGTGAATGTTCATTGCAGCGTAAGCACCAGAAAATAATGGAAGAAGCTCCATCGGCCAGCGTGACCCCCGAAATGCGCAAAGAAATGGGTGATATGGCTGTCCGATTTGCTAAAGCAATTGGCTATTATTCGGCAGGAACCATTGAGTTCATTATGGACGAAGACCGTTCTTATTACTTTATGGAAATGAACACACGTATTCAGGTAGAGCACCCGGTGACGGAAATGGTTACCGGCGTGGATCTGGTAGATTGGCAAATCCGTGTAGCGCTGGGCGAAGAACTGACGTTGAAACAGGAAGATATCGAGATTAAAGGCTGGGCGATAGAATGCCGGGTGAATACCGAGGATCCGCAAAACCGTTTCAGTCCGCAAACCGGATTTATTGATAAAATATATTTTCCAAAAGATAAGGATATCCGCATTGAAACCGGTGTACAAACTGGTTCGGTGGTTACGCCTTATTTTGACTCCATGATTGCTAAAATCATTGTCCATGGCAAAGATCGCCCTGATGTGATTCAGAAAACATTGTCGGCTTTATATGAATTTAATCTGATGGGACTTAAAACTACCGTTCCATTTTGCCGGACGGTTCTACAGCATCCTGAATTTATTGATGCAACTTATACTACCCGTTGGGTTGATTCGGTGTATACTCCCGAAATGCTAGAAAACGAAGATGATGAAATGATAGGGGCTTTGGCGGCAACCATTATGTATGCTTCGGAATATTTGCAACTTTCGTCGGATTTGCCAACGTACAAAAATGATTCTCTGAATGTCTGGGTGTTGAACAAACGATTAAATTACTAAAACATGGGAACTACATATATTTATAAACGTGATGCTTCGCGCTTGTTTATCGCTTTACGTGAGAATGGTAAACGATTTAAAATTTACATTCCGAAAGAATCTCAACCGGTTATTAATGGAGAGGAAAAAGATATAGACTTTGTGGAACAGGAAGATCTTCATTATGCATTTGACTGGAATGGGAAACGTTACCACTGTGAATTGGTTTCGCGGGATCAGAATAAAGCCATTGTCAAGGTGAATGGCGTTGAATATAAATTTAGCCTGGAGTCACTTTTTTCATACATCCGTCATGGAATGATTGACAAAGATGGCAAGCAAATGGATGAAAACAATATTGTTTCGCCCATGCCCGGAAAAATTGTGGATATATTCCTTTCCGAAGGTGATTTGGTAAACGAAGGCGAACCGATCTTAAGCTTGGAAGCCATGAAAATGCAGAATGAAATTTCAGCAAACTGTAATGGAGTGATCCGTAAAATACGGGTTCAACAAGGCCAGTCGGTAATGAAAGATGAATTGTTGGTCGAAATAAATTCGATTGACGAATAGACAGCTTTTACCAGCAAGAAATAAAGGGGCGGATCTTTAGGGATTTTGCTCCTTTTTCTTTTTGAGATAAGCATGGCAATTAAAATTCAGAAAAACTTTTGCTGTTGTTGGACAAATAATTGTTTAAGCTTTAGTATCTTTGTTCTTCGAAATTTAAACACGCAGTTTGGTTCTAAACTGCTTCATTTCAAGCTTTTTTTCGCATGAAAAAATATCTATTTGTCTTTTTTCTGCTTCTTACCGGGTTCTCATTCGTTGCTTTTGCTACCGAACCTTTTCGATTTGCCCTTTTTTCCGATTTGCACATTTCCCATACTAATCCGCAAGCCGCCGAAGATCTTCAACGCGCCGTGAATGATGTCAATGCACAGAAAGATATTGATTTTGTGCTTGTCTCGGGCGATGTGTCCAATCTTGGTGATACGGTTTCGCTCAAAGAAGCCCGCCAAATGCTTGAAGCACTCCACATGCCGTATTATATTGTTCCGGGCAATCACGATATCCGCTGGCTTGATCCAGCTGCAACAAACTTCGCAAAAGTTTTTCGGGCTGATAAATTCAGCTTCACGCATAAAGGTTATCGGTTTATCGGTTTTGCTACGGCACCGCTGGCTAAACCGGGTAACGGGGTTATTCAACGCGAGGATATTAATTGGGTGAAATCAGTGTTGGATAAAACAGGAAAAGTAACTCCGGTTTTTGCGGTTACGCATTATCCGCTTCAGACCGGCGATGTAGACAACTGGAAAGATATGACTGCTGTGTTGAAACAATACAACGTGACTGCTGTGTTGGGTGGCCATTATCATCGCAATGTATTCTTTAATTACGATGGCATACCGGGAATTATCTGCCGCTCAACATTGCGCTCGAAAGATCTGGCAGGTGGTTATTCTATCTTTTCGGTATCAGATACTGTCAAGGTTTCTGAAAAACGGATTGGCCGGCAGGAGGAGCCCTGGCTGGAATTGCCTCTGGAACTAAAACAATAATAACTATATTTAATATCAGGATTATGGATAACTTTTATGAGATTTCAAAAGAACAAGAAATAGCCGAAACCAAGCGTTTCTTTGTAAGGGTTTATAGTTGGATGTCAATGGCATTAATCATTACCGGGTTGGTGGCTTACCGTACCGCCAGTTCACCCGAAATCATTAATTTTATTTTTGGAGAAAGATTTGTATTCTATGGGTTGATGATTTTGGAATTAGTGCTCGTAGGTGTGTTGGTTGGAGCCATTCATAAAATGTCGGCTATCACAGCAACCCTCGTGTTTATATTCTATTCAATACTCAACGGTGTTACCTTATCCTCCATCTTTTTTGTTTTTACTGCCGAATCCATTTCGAATGTGTTTTTTATAGCAGCCGGTACATTTGCCGTGATGAGCGCTTATGGATATTTCACAAAGTCGGATCTGACAAAACTGGGAAATATCCTGTTTATGGCACTGATTGGACTGGTTATAGCTTCGTTGGTGAATATGTTCCTGAAAAGTGAAATGCTTTACTGGATAAGTTCGTATGCCGGCGTCCTGATATTTGTAGGTTTGATAGCTTACGATACCCAGAAGTTGAAAAAGCTTAACGTGATAGGCAACGAAGATACGGATGAAGGTAAAAAAGAAGCCATTATTGGTGCGCTGACTTTGTACCTCGACTTTATCAACCTGTTTTTGTATCTGTTACGCATTTTTGGAAAAAGAAGATAATATTTCAATGGACAGTTACCAGTAATCGGTTATCAGTTACAGTAAGCAGTTAGTTCACTGTTCACTGTTCACTGTTCACTGTTCGCTGCTCATTGCTAACTGAAAAGTATGAAACTAAATAAGATTGCCCAAATTGTTGGAGCGAACGTGAAGAACGTTCCGGCTGTAGGAATAAATTGGCTGTTGACCGATAGCCGTTCGTTGTCTTTTCCTGCCGAGAGTTTATTTTTTGCCATCCACACGGCCCGGAACAACGGCCATAATTACATTGCAGAGCTTTACCAGCAAAATCTACGTTATTTTGTGGTGAGCGAAATGCGTCCCGAATTTGAAAAAATGACCGATGCTGTTTTCTTGAAAGTAGAAAATGGGTTGAAAGCTTTGCAGACATTGTCTGCGGCTCACCGTGCTTCGTTTCAAATTCCGGTGATTGGTATCACAGGCAGCAACGGAAAAACCGTGGTGAAAGAATGGCTGTATCAGCTTTTGCATACCGACTATGTCATTACGCGTTCGCCGCGGAGTTACAATTCGCAAATCGGTGTGCCGCTTTCGGTTTGGGCAATGAATGAAAATACCCAACTGGGAATTTTCGAAGCAGGCATTTCAGAACCGCATGAAATGGAACGTCTTGAACCGATTATTCGGCCTACAATTGGTATTTTTACCAATTTGGGTGACGCGCACCAGGAGAATTTTATCGGGTTGAAACAAAAATGCGAAGAGAAACTGCAACTTTTCGCGCAATCGGACGTGTTGATTCATTGTTCCGATAATAAGCTGGTGGAAATTTCGATAGCCCAATCCGGTTTTAAAGGCAAGTTGTTCTCGTGGGGAAAATCAGATAAAGATGCCGTGAAGATCCTGCAGGTAGAAAAGGCTTCATTGAATACCAATGTGCAATTAAAATATGCCGGTGCAGAATTTTCGGTCATCATTCCATTTACCGATGACGCTTCGATAGAAAATGCCCTGCAATGTGTAGCGGTGATGTTATATCTGGGGTTGAAACCGGCTGAGATTGCCAAACGTATTTTACTGCTCGAAGCGGTTGCCATGCGATTGGAAGTAAAAGAAGGCGTGCGCGATTGTCTGGTTATCAACGATAGTTATAACTCCGATTTGAATTCGTTAGGCATTGCGCTCGATTTTTTAAATCAACAGGCTACTGCCAAAAACCTGTCAAAGTCATTGATTCTTTCGGATATCCTGCAAAGTGGACAAACTTCGGACGAGCTGTATAAAACGGTGGCCGGACTGGTTCAAAATAAAAACATTCAACGCATTATTGGTATCGGTTCGGAAATATCCAAACATGCAGATAAATTTGAATCGATTGATAAAACATTCTTTGAGCATACGGAGGATTTCCTGAAATCGACTATCCTCCGGGAATTGAAGAATGAAATTATCTTGCTTAAAGGCTCCCGGAAATACCATTTCGAAGATATTTCCGAAAAGCTGGAGCTGGTAACGCACGAAACCACGTTGGAAGTGAACCTGAATGCGCTGGTAGATAACCTGAATTATTTCCGCTCCAAGCTTCGCCCCGAAACGAAGATGATGTGTATGGTGAAGGCTTTTGCTTACGGAAGCGGTGCGGTAGAAGTGGCCCGCACGTTGCAACATCATCGTTGCGATTACCTGGCCGTGGCGGTGGCCGACGAAGGAGCCGAATTGCGCCGCGAAGGCATTCGCATTCCTATCGTGGTGATGAATCCCGAGAAAGGCAGCTTCGGAATGATTTTCGACAATAAGTTGGAACCGGAGATCTATAGTTTCCGCCTGCTGGATGCTTTCATTGCATCGGCCGAGAAGCTGGGGCTGACTGATTATCCCATTCACGTAAAAATAGACAGTGGCATGCACCGCTTAGGTTTCGAACCGCAGGATATGGAGCAATTGCTTGCCCGCCTGAAAGGTCAGACGCAGGTGAAAGTGCGTTCGGTTTTCTCGCACCTGTCGGGTGCCGACGAAGCCAAGTTCGATACATTTACCAAACAGCAAATTGCCACATTCACTGCTTGTGCCGATCAACTGTCGGCCACATTCTCGCATCATATCCTGCGTCATATTTTGAATTCTGCGGGTATCGAACGGTTCTCCGAATCTCAGTTCGATATGGTTCGCCTCGGAATTGGGCATTATGGTATCAGTTCGTTACCGGAAGCAAACCTGAAACAGGTATGCGCGTTGAAAACCATTATTCTGCAGATTAAAACCGTGAAAGCGGGCGAAACGGTAGGCTACAGCCGCAAAGGAATTGTGGATGCAGATAAACGTATTGCCGTGTTGCCCATTGGTTATGCCGACGGGTTCGACCGCAAGCTGGGCAATGGAGTGGGAGAGGTGCTTATCAACGGGCAGCGTGCCAAAGTGATTGGCAATGTGTGCATGGATCTGGTTATGATTGATGTGACCGGTATTGACGCTAAAGAGGGCGATCAGGTAGAGATATTTGGCGACCATCTTACTATTTCGGAAGTAGCCGGTTGGCTCAAAACCATATCGTACGAAGTGCTTACAAGCGTTTCCCGGCGGGTAAAGCGGGTTTATTTCCAGGAGTAAATTTAATATGATGATGTGATGATGTGTTGATGTGATGATGAAAGAATGAAGAAAACCAATACTTGAAACTAATTATCGTATCAACAAATCATCACATCCTTTCATCAACAAATTATCGTATCAATACATCAATAATCAACACATTATCACATCATCATATCACCACATTACCACATCAATCAATGATTCTAGTTCATATCCAGCAAATAGATACGGCCAAAGTGCTTCTGCAAAGTGCATCGACCCTGGCAACCCAACTTATTAAAGGCTTTGGTGTGTTGAGTTTCGTGGATGCAGATGAACTTATTGCTGACCGGGAAACTGAACTGAAGGCGCTTTTGCCCGAAGCGCAGGTTACGGTTCGTAATGCAAAAACCGATATCCTGCCGGCGGTTTGTGAAGAGTTGGAAGCGTCGTTCTTGTTTATCCAGGTTCCTGATGCCGAAACCAAATCCATACGTGGTTTGCTGAATGCTTGCCGCGATCTGCGTATTCCATATTTGTTTCATAAGGATTCGTTTCCTGCACTTGATCTGAACAAGGTTATCTTGCCAATCGGTTTTTTGGAAGAAGAGTTGGAAAAAGCCCAGTTTGCTGCAGCTTTCGGACGTTTCTGCCAGGCTGAGATCAGGATGTTGCTGGCTAACGATTATGGTTCCAAGGCAGCTGCCAATGCAGACCGGATGAAGCAGCTGTTTGATAAATTTGATTTCCGGTATACGCTCGATAAAGCAACCAAAGACAGTTTTAAAGTAGATGCGGAATCAATCCAGGTGGCAGGGAAAGAACAGGCCGGAATGATCATTGTTTCCGCTTCGCGCGATTATGGGTTGGATGATATACTTTTCGGACCCAAGGAATATCATATCGTGAAGAAATCGTCTGTCCCGGTATTGCTGGTCAATCCGCGGGGAGATTTGTATGCCCTTTGCGATTAAAAATGCCGTAATTTGTCAAATGTCCGGTTTCGGAAATTTTAAATTTAATTCAGATCATCTATATTTGTAATAAAACCATATTCAGGGAAATCCTTTTTGCCCGACTGATAAATTAAATTCAACATGAGGCTGAGAACAAAATTAAGATCACTTGTATTGCGTGAATTGCTGGTGCCTTTGCTGGCCATTTTCGCCATTTTAATCATAGGTTTTTTTGGATATATTTTTATTGAAGGTTTTAGCCCGCTGAAATCGTTTTACATGCTGGTCATTACTTTCGCTACCATTGGTTATGGCGATGTTGTGCCGGTAACGGATGCCGGACGCATATTCACAATTTGTATTGTAATCTCGGGGCTTACGGTGGGAGTATACGCGGTTGGTAAAATATCTGCTTTCTTCGTCGAAGGTGAATTGTCTAAAATATTAAAACAACGAAAAATGAACAAAGTATTAAGCTCAATGAACGGCCACTATATTGTGTGTGGTTATGGAAAAACCGGCAAAAGTGTTTTGGAAGACTTGTTGAACAGGGGTTTGGAAGTCGTTATTATTGAAAATAATACTGAGCGGAGCGAAAGGCTCAAAGAGATATACGGCAAGAAATTCATTCACCTGGATGCCGATGCCACTACCGACGAAGCGTTGCAACAGGCGGGGATTGAACGGGCAAAGATTCTGATATCGGTGTTGTCTTCGGACGCCGAGAACCTTTTTGTGACGCTGAGTGCAAAAGATTTGAATAAAAATATCAAGGTGATTACCCGTGTGGCGGAAACAAATTCAGCCGAAAAATTCAGAAAAGCCGGGGCGGATTTTATTGTTTCGCCTATCGAAATTGCCACTGACCGCATTATTTCCATTGCCACTTCAAGCACCGATTTCTTTAGTTTCGTAGAATTCGCAGGGGCTAAGGAAGAATTGAAAGATTATAAATTTGGATTGGTGCAAATTGGCGAAGGAAGCGATTTGACAAATAAAACCTACCGGGAAGCCAACATTCCCCAGCGAACCAACCTGGTGGTAATCGGGTGCTACAGTTCGTCGAGTGAGTTGCAGGTGAATCCGAAAGCAGACGACCTGATTCAGTTGGGCGATAAACTGCTGGTTTTTGGAAATGAACCGCAAATCCAGAACTTGAAAAAGATAGCGAAACACGCCTGAATCTGAAGGAAAAGAAATGAATATCCGGTGTATATCCTAATGAATCCTGTAGGGATTCAAGGTCGGTAGACACCACCCGTATCCTAAGGGAGTCCGGCCCCGTATGGGGTCGAAGATAGCTTACATTACAAGAATAATCAGAAAACAATATAGAATTAAATTCATGACAAAAATTGGAACAACGCTCTCGCAGGTAGGTAAGAAAGCCATCCTGTGCGGATCGGGAGAATTAGGAAAAGAGGTTGCTATCGAGCTGCAACGTTATGGTGTTGAAGTGGTAGCGCTCGATAAATATGCCAACGCGCCGGCCATGCAAGTGGCGCATCGCTCGCATGTGTTTTCGATGCTCGACGGGCAAAAGTTGCGCGAAGTGATAGAGGCTGAAAAGCCCGATTATATCATTCCCGAGATTGAAGCTATTGCCACCGGCACGTTGGTGGAACTGGAGAAAGAGGGATTTAATGTGATCCCAACTGCCAAAGCAGCTTTCCTGACGATGAACCGCGAAGGAATCCGCCGGTTGGCAGCTGAGGAATTGGGCCTAGCTACTTCTCCTTATCGTTTTGCGTCCAGCAGGGAGGAGTTTGAATCGGCTGTAGCCCAAATCGGCATTCCGTGTGTGGTGAAGCCTATTATGAGTTCGTCGGGCCACGGGCAAAGCGTGATTAAAACGGCTGCGGATATTGAGCGGTCGTGGAAGATTGCCCAGGAAGGCGGACGGGCAGGAGCAGGCCGCGTGATTGTGGAGGCGTTTATAAAGTTTGATTATGAGATTACCTTGCTTACCATTCGCCACAGTGCCGGAACAACGTTCCTGAATCCGATCGGGCACTACCAGGAAGACGGCGATTACCGCGAATCGTGGCAACCGCAACCCATGGCCGAATCAGCTTTGGCGAAAGCACAACATATTGCCAAACTGGTTACCGATGCATTGGGTGGTTACGGCATCTTTGGGGTGGAACTTTTTGTGTGTGGTAACGATGTGCTGTTTAGCGAAGTGTCGCCCCGCCCGCACGACACCGGCATGGTGACTATGATTTCGCAGGATTTATCGCAGTTTGCCCTGCACGCACGTGCCATCCTGGGATTGCCTGTTCCTTCGGTACGTTTCTACCGCCCGTCGGCTTCCAAAGCTGTAGTGGTGGAAGGCGACAGCGACAGAGTGGTATTCGACAAACTGGATGAAGTGCTGGCCGAGCCCGATGTGCAGATTCGCATTTTCGGTAAGCCCGAGGTGGTGGGGCACCGGCGCCTGGCTGTGATACTTGCCAGTGCCGACAGTATCGAAGAAGCCCGGGCGAAAGCTAACCGGGCCTACGACAAGTTGAAGATTGACGTTTTGCCGCGCTGATATACCGGCAGAATTTGAAGAGGGTGTCCAAATTTTTTTGGACACCCTTTTTTTTACAATTATCCGCAAAGCGACCTGCTGTATGCACAAAGTCTCTCAAACGGACGACCTCGTCCGGTGAACCGGAAAACAAGTGAAGTTGGCGTTTGAAACAGCCCTGTTTGAGCGACGAAGGAGCGAGTTTGGGCGGTTTCAGCCAACTGAGCGCTAGTTTTTCGAGTGAAGCGGGCGCAGTCTTGATTTTTTTGCTGACTTTTTGCATCAAGGCAAAAAGTTTGTCGGGGTTTGGGGCGGAAGCCCCATTGTAAATAAGATATAGGTCATCATGCGGATTATCATATTTTTTTTCTATATACAGGCTCGTGCGTTGACGCTGGGTAGTTAAATTCAACCTGTTTTTGAGTCTCAAAAAATTGTGTCCCCCAAATAAATTGGCCAGAAATTTTTATGTGTTGATTTTTAGTGGTTTATGAACCTGAAAAATTAACCTGTGTCCCCCAAATTTTTCCTTCTTTTTTTGGAAGATTAAAAATTAGTACATAACTTTGGATAATCAGAATAGTTAATCTGATGGATTTACCACCCCGACCCCTGGTTGGGCTGCCGGCAAAGCGATGACCGGGCAAAGAAACAATTATGAAAAAAAGCAGAAAAAGCCCCGGAGCAGAAAAACACTTTCCCGGCTGCCGGAAGAAAATAACCGGCCGGTGCGGACACAGCATTGTAAAGCCGGAACAGCTTGCCGGCATGCACGAAATGGCATCTGACAAACGAGAAATGGCAATTTTCGTTTGCGAAATAGCGTCTATCAAGCATGGAATGCTGTCTGTCGAGTGCGGAATGACATCTTTCATCCGTGGAATGGTGTCTGTCGGGTGCGGAATGACGTCTTTCATCCGTGGAATAGTGTCTGTCGGGTGCGGAATGACGTCTTTCATCCGTGGAATGACGTCTGACAAATGTGGAATGACGTCTGTCAAGCGTGGAATAATGTCTGTCGAGCGTGGAATGGCGTCTGTCATCCGTGGAATGACCTCTGTCGAGTGCGGAATGACGTCTTTCATTCGCGGAATGACGTCTGGCGAGCGTGGAATATGCCCTGATTTTTAAAAAATATTTTCAAAAACCGATAATTGATAATTGCAACAACGCAATTTCCATTATAAAACAAAAATAATTCACTTAACCATTAAAAAAAATCAAAAGATTATGACTAGAAAAGAGATCAATTTACTCAGTATGTTGAAAAGCATCGTTCAGTTTTACAACGAAAACCCCCTGCTTATCAGCGACAAACCAGCTTTGCAGGCTGCAGTAGAAAAACTAAAGGCATACATTGCCGAAGTTGAAGCACTGGAACAAGCACAAATTAAAGACAGCAAGGCCGACACGGCACTGAAAGGCGAAACCAAGGCCGACCTGATAAACGCCATGCTGAAAGTGTATGCAGGCGTAGCCGCACATGGAGCTGCTACGAACGACACCCGCCTGAAAATGGCTGCTGACGTTACCGAACGCGAATTAAAGAAAATGCGCGGCAGCGACCTGATTGCCGAAGCGCGTGCGCTCTACGAACTGGCAGTACCCATAGCTCCCCAGCTAATTATCTGGCACGTCATGCAAGCCGACATTGAAGCACTCGACACCAATTCGGCTGCCTTCGATGCTAAAGATCCGGCTATCAAAAACATCAAAGCCCGCTCGGCAAAGGCTACCACCGACATCAAAGCAAAACTGAACGAAGCATACGACTTTACCAAAGACTCGCTCGATGCCATGATGCTGCCGTTTAAAATCGTGAACCCGCTTGCATACGGCCATTACCAGAATGCCCGCGAAATAATCCACCTGGCCGGTGCACATTCCAAAAAGAAACCAACCGACGTTACCGAAACAGCAAAATAGTAGCAGGCAGATAGAGGGTGCCCCGCAAAGGCACTCTCTTAGTATAGAAGAATATCTGATTACAATGCCTGTAAATTAGATATTTTTATTTATGTTTGCAGAATTAAAAAAAATAGATGTTGCTTCTAAAGTGGAATAAGAACACCTAAGTGACGATATAAATTGTTACCTGTAATGCTAAAAAAACAATAATGCTAAAATAATCGATAAATGACAATGATTACTCTTTTTATAGATTCAAATGCTTGGACAGCTTTAGGAACATGGTTTTTAGTTGTTGGAACTTTAATTGCTGTATATTTTCAGAGTAGACAGAATCGACTCATAAACTCAGCTAACACAATCATTACATTTCATGATCGGTTTGAATCTGCTCATTTCAAAAAGAAAAGACGAGATTTAGCAAATAAAATAAACAATAAAGAAAATAATATTTCAGAAGATATTTTAGTTTTTTTTGAAACTGTTGGGTGTCTTACAAGAAGGCGAGTATTAACTAAGGAAATGATTTGGAATGAATTTTCTTGGGAAATTATTAGGTATTATAAAGCTTTAACGAATTACAATGGAATTAATTACATTGGGAAACTACGTGAAAATTCAAAAGATATAACTTTATATTCAGAATTTGAATGGTTATATAAAACATTAATTGAAATTGATGTAAAAAAGCGAAAAGTAGAAATTGGAATTGTAATACCAAATGAGCAAGAAGTCTCATTTTTTTTAAATGAAGAGGAAAGTCTTAAAGAAGAATATTAGTTTAAATTAAAAACAATGAAAAGACAAGCTGTAATTATTATCTGTCCGGGTGTTAAGGATACTAAAGGTTATTTGGCTGGAGCAATAAAAGACAAAGAAAATTTTGTTAGATTTTTAAAAAGTTCTGCTCAGTTAAGCGTAGGTTGGCGGTATTAAGTTCAGCGAAGTCTCCAGACTTCGTTGTGCTAAAAGCAAGGCTCTTGCCTTGCATATCCAGATAAGGGATAAGGACCATACCCCCGCTGGCGCGGTTCTCCAGAACCGTGCCAATACAAAAGCGAGTTAGAAACTAAGATTTCACAGGTCTGGAGACCTGCGCCAGCAGAGGTGACAATCAGATAAACACCGAACAAATATGAAACATAAGAGTATTCTTATTGCATTAGTGACAATCTCAATTTTTAGCTGTAACTCATTTGGACAAAATAGACTAAATTCAAGACTATTTTATTCAAAACCTCCTCTCTTTTATAGCAAATCAAAAACAAGTATTGACTTATCTAAGTATGAAATAGATGTTTCCAAACCAATTGATAATAGAGAACAATTTTATGGAGAAGTTGCGTATAAAAACAAGAAAGTTCAACCACTAGATGAATTCTTTGAGTATCCGACTATGATTGAAATTCAAAGGAAAATTATTTATGATTTGAGAGCATTCGGAATGAGTAAAATATCCTCTGACTCTACAAAGAATAAAATTTCGATTAAAACAATTGTTGAAGTTTTTTATCCAGACGTACGAGGATTTATCTGGGGAAAATCATTTGCAAAGGTTCGACTATTAATAACTGCAAAGTCAAATGAAAGCGAATTGATTAATAAAAAATATGAATCCTTTTATATTACAGCCGGAACTGACAAAGAATTTGAAGGAAGCATGATGATGACAATTGAACAAGGAGCAAATGTGACAATTGGAATGGCACTTCGGAAAGCATTAGATGAATTTTATAACGACTTGAATGAAAAGATAAAAACAAACCCCAATACAAAAGAGAGTTAGAAAATAAGATGTCACAGGTCTGGAGACCTGCGCCAGCAGAGGGGAAATAAGAGCACCTGGGTGACGATATAAATTCTTAGGCATAATTTAAAAAAAATGAAAGAAACTCGACTGGTCATAATGATAATTTTTATCTCGACACTCCTGACAAAAGTATATGGAGTGGTTCCAACGACTCCGAGATACGACATTGAAGAAATTAAGGCTATCAATCAACTAGTATATAAATTGATTGATGCAGAGAGATTATCTTCGTTTAATAAGATAAGTAAACCGTTGATTTACACATTCGACACAAGATTGGTTTGTGATTTAGAAAAGTTCCATTTCTTGAGTTATAAGACTAATAATTTAATTCAGAAACTCAAGAGAAAAGGTATAGCAGATAGAAATATTGATTCGACAACAATAAGAAAATTTGAAAAGGCAAAATTCATTTTTATCGACAATGATAGCGTTATTTCAAGAATGAAAGAATCGGAAAATTATTCAGGCAGTTTTAGTTTAACTAGAATAAGCTTTAATAAATCTTTTTCTGTTGGCTATCTATTTTACTCGGTTAGTATTGATAGTGGTTCGGGCTGGGGTGGATTAATCAGAATTGAAAAGAGAAATGGAAGATGGAAAATTATAGGTGGTCCAATGTATGTTATTTGAAAACAACAGCACCCCAGTTCAGCGTAGGTTGGGGTATTAAGTTCAGCGAAGTCTCCAGACTTCGTCGTACTAAAAGCAAGGCTCTTGCCTTGCATATCCAGCTAGGGGATAAGGCCCCCTCCGCTGGCGCGCGATTTTATCGCATGGTAAAGAACAGAAATGTAATGATATAAAGCTGTCGCTACGTGATGAAATCGTGCGGCAGCTTGTAACAAAGAAATGACTCTTATTAATGACTGAGTTTAATAATTTTGCTTTTAATGATGAACAGATTAAGACTTCTTATTGCATTATCCTTTATTGGTATTTCAGCTTATGGAACGACATTACAAGTTAATACTTTTATGAAGCTAGACAGTGTCTTATTACAACAGAATTTATTTTCGTATTGGGATATTATTCTAGGTATTTTGATCCTCTTTATTCTGATTCCTTTTATGTATATCGGATATTTGAATAGGCTTAAAATTCCCGAGATAAACAATCTATATCATTTTGAAGGAGAATATAATGCAAATAAAATAAATGACATTATCGAGTATCTTGAAAAACTTGAAATCTTATTTGGAAAAAGGTTTTCCAACTTTAGAAACTTATTGACACAGTTTGAAAAAGACCCTGCTGAAGACAAGAGAATGCATGTTGAAGTAATTGAAAGTATCTTATTTTGCATTAAACTTAATGGTCGGAAAAGATGGAATGTATTTTGGAACTTATCAGATAGCTTTCTTAAAGTTATGATTCTTATGTTGCCAATTACAGGAGTAATTATTGTAATGATCTCCGAAATCTATTTTGATTTAACAGGTCTTGTGTTTAGTATAATTGCAACGATTTTTAGTTTGCCCGTTATCCTGATCACATTTTCGTCTTTTTTAAAATTGTCACAGTACATATTTAGAAAGAGAGCAAACACGTTACCGGCATTAAGTCTTGCTTACTTTGCATTGGATGCCTTAATTAATAGTAATGTTTCCAGAGCTTATGACAAAAAAACTGATGCTTACTTTTATTATACTACAATTCAAAAGTACAACAATTTAGTAAACGACAAATTGGGTTTTAGTGGTGTTTATATTCGTTCCAGCAGTTCAATAGTAGGTGATCTGAGGGAGCAAGCGTTAGGAGAAAAATAATTAATGGGTTTTATGCCACCGCTGGCGCAGTTTTTCAGAACCGTGCCAATACGAAAGGAAGATAGAAAATAAGATATCACAGGTCTGGAGACCTGCGGCAGCAGGGACGATATCCTGACCGAATTGAAGAGGAAGAATCGAAGGGTTCTTCCTCTTTCGTTGTTTCGGAAAAACTATAAACCGGGCAGTTTGTTTGTATACCGGAGAGTCTGGAGGGATTTCCCGATTTGTTGGAATTGACGGCTGCTTGATCTCAATATCCAATCGGGAAACGGATATTGCGATCTGTTTTTCATTATCTATGAGCGGAATAAAGATATATACCGATTTTTTTTTGCATCTTTGCATAAGAATAACCGAACAGACATCCTTCTCGCTAGAAAACGTTTATTCCTTTTGCCGCAAACTTATTGTACCGGTAGCTTTGCCGGAAGCTGATTCTTCTTTGCGTGCAGAATATGTTTCGAACATCATTTTAAAAACAAAATAATTGAATGGCAAAATCCCAGAACGAATTTAATAAGCAAGAAAACGAGAAAAAACGTTTGAAAAAAAGAAAAGAAAAGCAAGAACGTAAGGAAGAGCAACGCTTAAACTCTTCGGGAGGCGGACTTGACAGCATGATGGCTTACGTTGATGAGTTTGGCCGAATTACCGACACGCCACCCGATCCATTAAAGAAGAAATTGGAAATCGATGCGTCGACCATTGAAATCGGGGTGCCGCGCCGTGTTGAGGAAGTTGTTTCGCCTTTCAAAAACGGACGTGTAGACTTTTTCGACGACTCGAAAGGATTCGGGTTTATTAAGGAGAATGGAACACAGGAGAAGTATTTTGTCCACGTTAATAGTTGCTTGGATAAAATAAAAGAAGGCGACGCGGTGGCTTTTGAACTGGAACAAGGCAAAAAAGGAATAAACGCTGTGCGCGTAAAAAAAGCATAATTACCCGGAATGTGCAACTAAAGCAGGTTGGGTAAACAACAGAGGAAAATCCGTATGGATTTTCCTCTGTTGTTTTATGGGTTTTTTGTTCAGGTTTCAGATGTGTTGAGATTCCTGTATTGGTCACATAAAACCAGGATGCTTGGCTGCTTACTCTTTATTGGTATATTTTGTCGTCAGAACTTTGACCTTGAGTTGGTCGGCAGTCAGGGTTATTATTTTCCAATTGTAGGCTACCTCACCACCCCAAAATGCCACATTAATACTGATGATCGAATCGCGCACGCTCCAAGTCCCTTTATTGTCTACCAGTACTACAGGAGGAGTGGCGCACCAACCCGAATTTGCCCGTTCCACAAAGTCTCCGGCATTCAGGAAGGTGATGCCATATTGGCTGGCTGTTGGTTTTGCCCCTTTGCTGTAGGTTATAGTCGAATCGCCATAAGACGGATTGACCCACGAACCAATTAATCCGGATTTTCCGGCCAGGCTTGGTTCGTTTTTATTTTCGCACGATAAACCTGCGAAAATCAGGATTCCCAGGAATAATAATTTTGTTTTCATCTTGCTTTGTTTTTATGTAAGATGAAATAATGCAGGGAAATGTTGCATGTAATTGCAGGCCGTTTACTTCTGCACTTCGATTAATTCCATGTGCGACTGCAGTTTTCCGTTCTTGTCGTACGATTCCGTCCTTACAATGCCGATTCCTTTGGAATACCAGTCGGTGTTTTTTAAATTCATTTTCATGCCCATGGCTGTGGAAGTTACATCGCTCGTAAACTTATAGCATTTAAACGTACCGCCTTTCACGGAGATATCTTCAATGGCTTCCAACTTCCTGTTTGCAACGGTTGCCGACATTTTCATGGTCATAAATCCCAGGCTCATGGCCATGGTAACAGTTGCGTCGGGCAACACATCGCCTACTTTCGGGTTCGAAGGCATTTCCAGGTTATTGCCCGTGACGGTTACTTGGGGCGAAATTTCGCCGTTTTTTTGCAGCGCCGCTTTGTTGATCAGGTTACTCATGTCGAAGTATAGTTTATCCCCTTTTTTGTGGATCGTAATGTCTTCTTTGTAGATCAACTTTTGTTTCGCATCATACGATTCGCATTGATACGTAATGTCCATGTCGTTGCCACTGGCAGTTAAGTTTTTAATGCTGTACTTCAGCGTGCCCGTTTCTTTGTCCTTCTTGTCAAAAGTCTTGTAAACTAAAACGGTTCCTGCCTTTGTGGGGAAGAATATCTCCTCGCTTTTCAAAACGGCTGCCGAAAGAAATAATGCAGCAAATACTAATAGTGCTTTCATTTTCTTTTGATGGTTTAAAGGGTTAGTAAGAATATCGATTGTTGTTTTAGAATATATTCAAACGGTTGAAAAGATGCATTATACAAACAAAGGGGGCGGAGGTATTGTTTGTGTGGTCTGTGCTAAAGATCTTGGTTGGAGTGGTGTCTATAAAAACCCGGCCGGACTCCTTGGAAGTCCCGGCCGGGTTCATGTTTTTTCCTGACTAATTATATCAGCCCGGAAACTATCAACAACGTATCACATTAAAATTCATACTTTAGCGTTGCGCCCAGTTGCAGGGGCTTTCCCTGTTGGAAAAACTGGCTACCCGACGCATTGAAATAAAAAGCATTGTATCGGGTATCGAACAGGTTCTTAGCCCACAGCTCCAGTCCCAGTCCGCCTTTGCTTACATCCACCTTGGCATTCACAGTCGAATAAAAATCCTGCGAAATATCGTTGGCTTCCGTCCAGTAAATCTTGCCGACTCCGGTATATTGCACGGTAGCCATCACACGGTCGATAAAGCAATTGCTGAATGCGTGTTCGTAACCGATGCTTCCGCTAAGCGTATTCTGCGGCGCGTAAGGCACATGCTTGTTCTTGTAATCCACCCGGGAGTAAACCGTTTTGTGCGTCACCGGATCGGTTGTTGCCACCGAGTCGCTGTAGTGGCTAAAGGTGGCATTGGCATATCCGTAGTTTAACCCCACGTTGAATCCGGCTCCGATGTTAGCATCCGCCGATACTTCCAGCCCCTTGCTGGTGGCTGTCCCGGCATTCGATATCCTGCGCCCCAGTCCGTTGGGAACAAACTGCGTTAGCTGCAAATCGCTCAGGTCGATATAGAACAGCGACACGGCTGTTTTCAAATGATTGTCGAACGTTATGCATTGTCCGCCCAACTCGTAGTTCCAACTGTATTCCGGTTTATACGATATGGCGTTCATGATTGCATCCTTTTGGGTAGCTGCCGGGTTGGTGATACCTTTGTCCACCAGGTCGGCAAACATCTGCACGTTATATCCTCCGGCTTTGTAGCCGCGCGATACGTTGGCGTATACAAACTGGCGGTTGCTCCACTCGTACTTCAACGCCACCTTAGGCAACACCTGCGAGAAATGAACCGACAGGTTATTTTTCAATGTATCGGCAAATACAAAGCTGGCAGGTCCTGCCTGTATGTGCATGGTGCTGCCGGTATTATAATCGAGGTCTATCTTTTCGTAATCCACACGCACCCCGGCTGTGAGCGAGAGTCCGTTTACCAACAAGTTGTTGTAAGTCGACTGATGATAGAGCGCTCCGCCGGTAGTTTTGGTGTTGTATTGTCCCGGAGTTTCCAGGGTTTTGTCGGTGATGGTCATTCCCATGGAGGTAAATGCTGGTTGCAGCATATATTTTATCGCGTCGCTTTCCATGTAGAACGGGGCGTTGTTATCCAGTTGCTGGATAAAGCCGGTAGCGCCAAAACTCCACTGGTAATTGCTCCCCGGGTTCGATTTCAGGATCAGCTCTTCGTTGAATGCGTTTTGTTTCAGGGCTTGCCCCAGGGCAAAGAATGACATGGTGGTGAAGTCGTTGTCCATTTTCATGTCATCCTTGAAGTACTGGTGCGAAGTGATGGAGCTCAGTGTCCAGTTCTTGGTTTTATATTGCAAAAACAAGCTGTTGGTAAGCGTATTGCGGTTATAGGTGCTTGGATCGTTGAAATTGGGTTGGGCGGTCTTGCCGGTTGCGGGGTCGTAGGCTCCGTACGGAAACGCATTCTGGTCAATGTGGTCGAAATTCACGGTGTACTGTGCCTTGAAGTCGGGTGTAATATTCCAGTCAAGCTTTAGGCGTCCGCCGGCTGAGGTTTGTTTGTCGGCAGATTTGTTGGTGAATTTGTTGGTAAAGAAACCATCGTCATGATTGTAATATCCACTCACCGAATAGCCGAAGTTGTCGGTTATCTTGCCGTAGTGTGCCAACTTTCCGTTTACCAATCCGTAATTCCCCAGGCCTAGTGAAAGCTTCGTCCCCTGATAGTTCAACGGCGACAAGGTATAGATGTTCACGATACCACTTTCGGCATTGCGTCCGTAAAGTGTTCCCTGTGATCCGCGCAAAACTTCAATCTGCTTGATATCATAGAAATCGAAATCAAAAGTAGCTTTGTCGAAATAAGGCACATTGTCCACATACAGCGCCATTGACTGGCCGCTATTCCGCGATCCGATGCCGCGTATGTACGAAGTGGTCGACATGGCCGATCCATAGTCGGGAATAAAGAAGTTAGGCACTTGCACGCTCAGGTCGCGCACGTTGTTTATCTGGGCAGCATTAATTTGTTTTGATGATAATACGCTCGACGAAAGAGGCGTTTGCTGCGGCGAAGTCTCTTTCAACGAATTGACCACAACTTCATCCAGTTTCACGGCACGGATGCTGTCTGTTTGGTGTTGGGCTATGGATATAAGGGATATGGATGCAAAAACAGTCAGTATAAATTGTTTCTTCATTTTTTCTTTCATTTAGTAAATAATTTGTACATATAAACTTGCGTGCTGTAGCCAGACGCAAATAATTTCAACCACATAGAATGTGCCTGAAAAAGAGAAATGTAATTCGATAGAATTATTTAAAAACGGATTAAAAATAAAATAGTTTACTGTCCCAAGAAACTCTTGAATCTCTATCTGGGTACAAATTAGTCAGAATGGTGAACTAGCGTTTATTTTTAAACTGTTTCAGATAAACGAAAGGTTGGGGGAGGGCGGGAAAAATCGGTAAAACTAAGGCCGGCTGAGGTGGATACCGGAGATTCAAACCGGATTATGCTTGATTTTTCAATGAAGCGGGGGATTGAATGTCCTATTTCAGATCTGACATCAGTAGCTTGTTGAAAATCGTAAGCGGAAAAGTGATAAGCGGTCGTTTGACGATGCTCAACTGTGGATAAATGAGCTACCATCGGGGCCAGTTCGGGTGTGGCGTTGTGCTCTTTGAATCCAGGGGTCAACAGGCACAGGATAAAGCCAATCACCATGATGATCTCAGGAATGAAAGTAGCCATCAAACCGTTCTGAAACATGAACATAAAAAACAATTATTAATCGGGAATTATTAATTGTGAATTATTGTGAGCCTCTCATGGGACTCGAACCCACGACCTATTCATTACGAATGAATTGCTCTACCAACTGAGCTAAAGAGGCATATTTAAATAACCGCTATTTTGACTGCAAAGATACGCTATTTTTATTTTATGAAAAGGGTTTTACTGAATTTATTGGCTTTTAATTCATCAATAAAAACTGTACTTTTGCAGAGTCTGCCAGATAAACCGTTCTACAATTCTACAATTTTATACAAGTATGTCCGATACTTACAAGACCATAACAACCTCCACCGAAGGTATCTACAAAGAAAAAGGCAGCAAGTTTTTGTCATTCGCCATTCCTGTAACTACGGCAGATGAAGTGAGAGGAATTGTGAAGAATTTCCGGAAAGAATATTACGATGCACGCCACGTATGTTATGCCTATATGCTTGGGGCGGAGCGCAAGGATTTTCGTGCCAACGATGATGGTGAACCTTCAGGTACGGCCGGCCGGCCTATTCTCGGACAAATCAACTCCCGCGACCTGACGAATGTGCTGATTATTGTGGTTCGGTATTTTGGTGGTATTCTTCTCGGAACCGGAGGATTGGTTGTTGCTTACAAAGAAGCTGCTGTCGACGCACTTAATCAGGCTGAAATCGTTGAAAAAACAATTGATGAGACTATTACAATCCATTTTGATTATGTGCTAATGAATGATGTGATGCGCATAGTCAAAGATACCAATGCCCAGATTCTGCATCAGGACTATGACAACCAATGTTCAATGCAACTCTCCATTCGGAAACAAGATGCCGGTTTGTTAACTTCTAAATTGCAGAAAATACACGAGTTGACGATAAAGGGTTAATTATCCGTCATTCTGTTGCAAAATATATGCAATTTGATAAAGTTTTAATATATTTGCTTTTATTAAAACAATTCACACCTGTAAGTCTCATTTCGTTGTAATTATTTTCTCCCCTTAATAATTTGGAATATGGACATAAATGCGGAAATAATCAAAAAAATCTTTATCTCATTTGCTGTATTGGTGACTATTCTGGTTGGCTGTTCGTTAGGTTGGAATATCCGCCGGGAATACAAATTGGTTTATGAGTTTGCAAGTGTTGAAGCCAAAGCAAGCCATAGCCGGGATATGTTATATCGTCGTTGGGCCTCCATGCATGGAGGAGTTTATGTGCCTATGACCGAACAAACTCCGGCAAACCCTCTTCTTAGTGATATTCCCGAAAGGGATATTGTGACTCCGAGTGGAAAAAAGCTTACTCTGATGAATCCTGCATATATGACCAGGCAGATATGTGTTTTGGGAGGAGAATATGGATTATTTGGGCATTTAACCAGTTTGAATCCACTTCGCAAGGAAAACAAAGCGGATGCGTGGGAAACCAACGCTTTGATACAAGCAGAAAAGGGACTGTATGAAATCAGGGGCATTGGACAGATAAATGGCCAGGATTACTTGCGGATAATGTATGTGCTGCGAACAGAGAAAAGCTGTTTGAAATGTCATTCAAAGCAGGGTTACAAGCTGGGTGATGTTCGTGGTGGAGTGTGTATCTCGCTTTCTTTAGACGAATATCGTTCTTTGGCTCAGGCCAATGTTGCCGGGTTTGTGAAAGTTCACTTGATTTTGTATCTTTTGTTGTTGATTTTGCTTTTCATGGGATATAAAATGATATTGAATAAAATGGAACAACAGAATTCATTCGAATCCAATGAACCTAATATCGGTTAATTGAACGATTGGAGCTGAATCGGTTTAAATAGGCTTAGCTCAAGATAAATTTCTCTTTCATTTTTCCGAAATTTCCACTATCTTTGCAATCAGAAATGGAAACGAGAAACTTTAAATATTTTTTCGAACAGAGCAATTCACAGCGAAATAGTTGTGAGGAAAAGTTGCCCCTAAGAAATTCAAAAAAACCAATATAAATCTGTGCGGATTTGTGTTGGTTTTTTTCTTTGTATTAGCTAAGTAAATGAGCCCCAGTAACAGTTTACCTGTGGCTGAATACACAATAAAGAAACCATGAGCAACAACAGTTTAGTATCAATTGCCGACTATAGCAAAGAAGAAATTCTGGCTATTCTCAATTCGGCTGCCGATTTTGAGGCGAATCCGAATCGGAAAACATTAGATGGAAAAGTGATTGCCACCTTGTTTTTCGAACCATCAACCCGTACGAGGTTAAGTTTCGAAACAGCCGTTATTCGTCTTGGTGGATCCATAATCGGTTTCTCGGATGCTTCTACCAGTAGTTCGTCCAAAGGTGAAACGTTGAACGATACCATTCATATGGTAAGTTGCTATGCCGATGCCATCGTGATGAGACATCCGCTTGAAGGTGCTGCCCGGTATGCAGCCGAGGTTTCGCCGGTGCCGATTGTCAATGCCGGAGATGGAGCCAACCAGCACCCTTCCCAAACTTTATTAGATCTTTATTCGATTCTTAAAACTCAAGGGACGCTTGAAAACCAAACCATTTGTTTGGTTGGCGATTTGAAATACGGACGCACCGTGCATTCACTTATTATGGCTATGTCGCATTTTCACCCGACTTTCAAATTTATTGCTCCGGATGAGTTGAGAATGCCTGATGAATACAAAGTGTTTTGCCATAAAAATAATATTCCTTTTACTGAAGCCACTGAATTGACAGATAATTTCAACGATGCAGATATTTTGTATATGACCCGAGTTCAAAAGGAACGGTTTCAGGACTTGATGGAATACGAACGGGTAAAGAATGTGTACACACTTAAAAATTCCATGCTCGAAAATACCAAACCGAATTTGCGTATACTTCATCCGCTGCCACGTGTCACTGAAATTGATCCTGATGTAGATAGTAACGAAAAAGCTTATTATTTTCGCCAGGCTCAAAATGGGTTGTATGTGCGTCAAGCGATAATGAGTAAGGTAGTGCTTAATAAAAAATGAGCAGGAAGAAATAAATGATAAGTAATTCGTTTTAAATAAGCATATTCTTATGTCAACAGAAAAGAAATTAAAAGTAGCCGCGCTTTGCAACGGTACCGTAATCGATCATATTCCTTCAGACAAATTATTCAAGGTAGTTTCAATTTTGCATTTGGATACTTGTTTGAATCAGATAACGTTAGCTAATAATCTGGAGAGCGCTAAAATTGGATCCAAAGGTCTTGTGAAAATTTCCGACAGGGCATTTGCTGAAGATGAGACAAATAAAATAGCGTTGATTGCCCCTAATGCTAAAATTAATATTATCAGAGATTATCAGGTAGTAGAGAAACGTCCATTGAGTCTGCCGGAGGAGATACGGGAAATTGTGCAATGTGCCAATCCCAATTGCATAACAAATCATCAGCCGGTAACCACTCGTTTCCATGTATTGAACAATGATGGCGATATTATGTTGAAATGTCATTATTGCGAGCGTGAAGTGGGCTTGGATGAGGCGAAAATCAGATAATAATTAAAGTAAGAATTTGAAATAATGAAAGATAATATAAAGTCGGATAATTTCAACGCAGAGATAGAAAGTGATTCAGGCAAAGGGCATGTTTCATGGAAACCTGGAACGTTGATTTATCCGCTTCCGGCAGTTCTGATTTCATGTGGAAGTGATCCAGAAGAATATAATTTGCTTACAATTAGTTGGGTTGGGACAATTTGTACCAATCCGCCAATGTGCTATATCTCAGTTCGGCCAGAGCGGCATTCGTACGAAATAATTAAGCGTACCGGCGAATTTGTTATCAATCTGACTAATGAAGATATGGCTTATGCCACTGATTGGTGTGGGGTGAAAAGCGGCAAGGATTTTAATAAGTTTGCAGAGATGAAACTTACTCCGGCAAAGTCAGAACTTGTTTTGGCTCCAATAGTGAAAGAATCGCCGTTAAGCATTGAATGCAGGGTGAAAGAAATTGTGAAGCTTGGGTCGCATGATATGTTTATTGCTGATGTGGTTAATGTACAGGCTGATTCGAAGTATATAGATCCAAAAACAGACACATTTAATTTAGGTGATGCTAAGTTAATAGCCTATTCCCATGGGCATTATTATAAATTGGGAGAAGAAATAGGAAAGTTTGGTTGGACAGTACAGAAAAAGAAAAAATGAAATGTGAAATAGACCTTTCGACCTGGAAACGCCGGGAGCATTTCGAAGTTTTTAAAAACTTTGATGAACCGCTTTTTGGCATTACCGTAAAGGTTGAATGTTCGGCGGCTTATAAAAAAGCCAAAGAATTAGGTTATTCGTTTTCAAACTATTATTTATATTTGTCGCTGAAAGTGGTGAACGAAATAGAAGAATTTCGTTACCGCATTGAAGATGATAAAGTGTATTGTTATGATAGTGTTGGTGCCGGACCAACTATTTTTCGTGAAGATGAAACGTATGGTTGTGGTTACATGCCATACAATGAAAACATTGATGAATTCATGAAACAGGCTGCTTCTGAAGTGGAACGAGTTAAAGCCGAGCATGGTTTGAAATTTCAACCTTCGGGTGAGAATATCATTCATTATTCAACGCTTCCGTGGGTCGATTTTACCTCGGTAAACCATGCCAGGATATTAAGTGTTGGACGAAGTATTCCTAAAATCACATTCGGTAAAGTTACCCGTGATGGTGATAAAATGTGGATGCCGGTGGATATTCATGCTAATCATGCGTTGATGGATGGTTTTCATGTCGGCAAATTCATTGAATATTTTCAGAAATTATTGAACGAATAATTATTGGGATAGGTGGCAACCAGACTGTTTTAAAGAAAAAATAATAAAAATAGATTATAATTCGTCTAACGACTATTGGTCTTTGACCATGGATGTTAGACCCAAGACAAAACAAAAAATGAAAAGAGACCAGGTTATTTTTGACATCATTGCACGCGAAAAACAGCGTCAGTTGAAAGGAATTGAATTGATTGCTTCAGAAAACTTTGTAAGCGAACAAGTTATGGAAGCTATGGGTTCCGTGTTGACAAACAAATATGCTGAAGGTTATCCAGGAAAACGCTATTATGGTGGTTGTGAGGTGGTTGATGAAAGTGAGCAAATAGCTATTGATCGCTTAAAAGAAATTTTTGGTGCTGAATGGGCAAACGTTCAACCACACTCAGGCGCGCAAGCCAATGCGGCTGTATTCTTAGCTTGTTTGAATCCTGGCGATAAATTTTTAGGACTAAATTTGGCTCATGGTGGACATTTGTCTCACGGTTCGTTGGTAAATAGTTCAGGTATTCTTTATAAGCCCTGCGAATATAATGTAAAAGAAGATACTGGCCGGGTTGATTACGACCAGATGGAAGAAGTTGCCGTACGCGAACAGCCCAAATTAATTGTAGGTGGTGGTTCAGCTTACTCACGTGAATGGGATTACAAGCGCATGCGCGAGATTGCGGATAAAGTTGGTGCCTTGTTGATGATTGACATGGCCCACCCTGCCGGACTTATCGCTGCAGGATTGTTGGAAAACCCTTTGAAATGGGCACATATTGTAACTTCAACCACTCATAAGACGCTTCGTGGTCCTCGCGGTGGTATTATTTTATTGGGAAAAGATTTTCCAAATCCCTGGGGTAAAACAACTCCAAAAGGTGAAATTAAAATGATGTCAGCACTACTAGATTCGGCTGTTTTTCCTGGAATTCAGGGCGGCCCGCTGGAACATGTGATTGCAGCAAAAGCTGTTTCGTTTGGAGAGTGTCTGCAACCAGAATATAAAGTTTATCAGGCTCAGGTTCAGAAAAATGCTGCTGCGTTAGCAAATGCTTTGATCGCTCGTGGATTTACAATTATTTCAGGGGGAACAGATAATCACTCGATGTTGGTTGATTTACGTTCAAAATTTCCTGAATTGACAGGTAAAGTAGCTGAAAAAGCGTTGGTTGAAGCTGATATTACGGTAAACAAAAATATGGTTCCATTTGATAGTCGTTCGGCTTTCCAGACTTCAGGTATTCGTCTTGGAACTCCAGCCATCACTACCCGTGGAGCAAAAGAAGATTTGATGGTGGAAATCGCTGAAATGATTGAAACAGTTCTTTCTAATGTTGAAAATGAGGATGTAATCAAGTCAATTCGTGAACGAGTAAATAAAACAATGGAAAAATATCCATTATTTGCAGACTAATTTAACCGTAGCGGTAAGGAGGCAAACGGTAAACAAAACAAGGAGTTTACCGTTTGTCGCTCTTATTTCTAAAAAAATAATTTATGACAGAACACATCTTTGATCTTTCCGAACATGCCGACACTACAGTTTTTTATGGTATAAATAATGCCAATATTCACTTGTTGAAAAATTTACATCCAAACTTACGTTTGATGGCTCGTGGACATGTTATGAAAATTTCTGGAAACGATGAAGATGTTGAACGGTTGATAGATAATTTGAAAAAATTAGAAAGATTTTGTTTGGACAATAATTCTCTCACTGACGAAAATATTATTGAAATCGTCAAAGGGAATGTTCCTGATGAGATTAAATTCGAGAACCTGATTTTACACGGCGTGAATGGTAAATCCATTATGGCGCGTACGGCAAATCAACAAAAGTTGGTTAAGGATTTCGAAACAAACGATTTATTATTTGCCATTGGACCTGCTGGTTCTGGTAAAACTTATACGGCCATAGCACTGGCAGTTCGTTCTTTGAAAAACCGCGAAATAAAGAAAATTATCCTCAGCAGGCCGGCTGTGGAAGCGGGTGAAAAGCTCGGTTTTCTTCCAGGCGATATGAAAGAAAAAATTGATCCGTATCTGCAACCGTTATACGATGCTTTGCAGGACATGATCACACCGCTTAAACTCAAGGAATACATGGAAAATGGCACCATTCAGATTGCTCCACTAGCATTTATGCGTGGACGAACGTTGAGCGATGCTGTGGTTATTTTGGACGAGGCGCAAAATACTACTACCATGCAAATCAAGATGTTTCTTACTCGTATGGGGTTGAATGCGAAAATGATAGTAACGGGTGATATGACGCAAATTGACCTGCCATATCAACAAAAATCGGGATTGATAGATGCACTTGAAGTCTTGAAGAATGTAAAAGGCATAGCTAAAGTAGAATTCGACGTAAAAGACATTGTGCGCCATAAACTGGTACAACGGATTGTGGAGGCGTATGAAAAGAAACAATCTTTAATTCCCAAAGAAGGAGAAGAGAAAGAAATATTGACATTAAAGAAATAATCAATAGAGAATTAAATAATAAAAATAAACTTCAAAATATGAATGCTCTAACTAACACAGATTTCCATTTTGATGGACAAAAAAATGTGTACCACGGCAAAGTTCGCGATGTGTATACCGTAAAAAACGATTTGTTGGTGATGATTGCCACCGACCGTATTTCGGCATTCGACGTGGTTTTACCTAAAGGAATTCCTTATAAAGGCCAAATGCTTAACCAGATTGCCGCGAAGTTTCTGGATGCGACTGCTGATATTGTTCCTAATTGGAAATTGGCTACACCAGATCCAATGGTTACTGTAGGTCTTCGTTGCGAAGGATACCCTGTAGAAATGATTGTACGCGGTTATCTTTGCGGAAGTGCATGGAGAACCTATAAAAGCGGCGTGCGCGAAATTTGTGGCGTAAAGATCCCTGATGGCATGCGTGAGAATCAACGTTTTCCACAACCCATCATTACACCAACTACCAAAGCAGAGCTTGGCCGTCACGACGAAGACATTACCCGGGAAGAAATTCTCAACCAAGGCTTGGTGTCGGTTGAAGAATACGAAATGTTGGAGAAATATACGATGGAACTTTTCGTGCGCGGTACAGAAATAGCTGCAGCTCGTGGTTTGATTTTAGTAGATACTAAGTATGAATTTGGACGTCGGGATGGTAAAATTTATCTGATTGATGAAATTCATACGCCGGATTCTTCACGATATTTCTACGCTGAAGGTTATCAGGAGCGTTTCGAAAAAGGCGAAGCGCAGAAGCAACTTTCCAAAGAATTTGTTCGCGAATGGTTGATGGAAAACGGTTTTCAGGGAAAAGATGGACAACAGGTACCTGAAATGACTCCAGAAATTGTATCAGGAATCAGTGAGCGTTACATTGAATTATTCGAAAATATCAGTGGAGAAGCTTTCGATAAAGCCGATATAGCCGACATTACAGCGCGTATCGAAAAAAATGTTGTAGAATATCTCAAAACAGTTTGATTTGTATTCTACCTTCAATCTGTTGATTTGCAATTGCAAAAGTGTAACGTTAATGTGATTGGAAATTACAAATAATAAAATAGTAATCTAAAACTGGTTTTACTATTTGGTAATTCCGGAAAAAGCAGTATCTTTGCAGCGCCTTTGAAGAAAAGACGATTCCTGGAGAGATGGCAGAGTGATCGATTGCAGCGGTCTTGAAAACCGCCGTACTGCAAGGTACCGGGGGTTTGAATCCCTCTCTCTCCGCCCAATAGCTACGACAGTTAGCGACAAAAAAGAGATAAACCCTACAAATTCAGTGATTTGTAGGGTTTTTTCTTTCTACACACTCTTAATAATTCGACAGAAAAAAGCCAATATCCTAGCGAAAATATTTCCTAATTCGTACCCCTTTTGGGAAAAACGAAAAAGGGGTACGAATTGAACTAAAAAGGCTCTCGACTGTCCGACATTGGCAGTCCGCATAACTCTCATAAATAATTATCTAAGTTTAACTTTGTAATTCAATTTTGAGATTATGAAAACAACATTCAACGTACTCTTTTTCCTGAAGAGAGACAAACAAAAGAAAGACGGCAGTATACCTCTAATGTGCCGCATTACTGTGGACGGTGAAGAAACCCGTTTTAGTATGAAAACCGATGTTGATCCGGCCTTATGGGACGTGAAAACAGGTAAAATGACTGGTAGAAGTGCGAAGGCATACGAAATTAATGGACTCCTGGACAATACAAAATCTGTCTTAAACAGAATCTATCACCAGGAACTGGAAAGAATGCAATCAGTGAATGCCGAAAAAGTAAAGAATATCTTTTTAGGAATCAACACCAGACAGCAAACACTTCTCGAACTGTTTGTGAAGCACAATGCCGATGTGAAAAGCCTTGTCGGAATAAGTAAATCCAAGGCTACACATCAGAAATACGAGGTAACACTAAAACACGTTACCTGCTTTCTCCGGAAAAAGTATAGTTTATCCGACATTCCTTTTGCAGAAATAAACCACATGTTTATCTCTGACTTTGAAACCTTCTTAATGGTAGATTGTAAATGCCAGGCAAATACGACAGCCAAATTTATGCAGTTCTTCAAGCGGATTATTCTAATTGCCAGAAATAACGGCTGGATGCTACATGACCCATTTTCAAACTATAAAATCCGGTTGAAGAAAGTGGACCGTGGATATCTGACTAAGGAAGAACTGGAATGCATAGCGAAAAAGAAAATCGATATTCCAAGGCTGGAATATGTTCGTGATATTTTTGTGTTTTCCTGCTTTACAGGATTGGCTTACATTGACGTGTATAACCTAAAAGAAAGCAATATCCGCACTTCCTTTGACGGTAAGCTTTGGATCATGACTAAACGTCATAAAACGGACGTAAATTCAAATATCCCCTTGCTTGACGTTCCCCGAATGATATTGGAAAAGTACAAAGGGAAACTTCCTGAAGGGAAACTTCTACCTATATCAAGCAATCAGAAAATGAATGCCTACCTCAAAGAAATCGGCGATTTATGTGAGATAAAGAAAAGCCTGACTTTTCATTTGGCCAGACATACCTTTGCTACAACAATCACTTTATCTCAGGGAGTGCCCATTGAAACGGTATCGAAAATGCTGGGACATACGAATATCAAGACTACCCAGATTTACGCACGTATAACGGATAATAAAATCGGGCACGACATGGATATTCTTTCCGGGAAACTAAAAGAAATGGAGAGTGCCTTTCAATTGTAAGGTATTTTGAGCTTATAAAGCGAGAATAGAACGAACTGGTCACAAATTGTGACCAGTTGCCAGAAAGCCTAAAAATCTTGAGGTCACAAATTGTGACCTCAAGTTTGGGAGACATTTGAAGATTATCGAAAAAAGGGTAGAAAGTAAGTTTTATCCTAAATTCATGGAAAGCTGTATTGTTGCACCAATACGGCTTTTTTCATACACTATGTAGGGCGTTGGTATGCTTTATCCATACTTCAGTCATACACCATAACCTACCCCGCAATAAACGGAGTAACCTGATCAGTAGATAATCCAGTATACCGGCAGAATTCGTCAATAGTTACAAACTGGTGTTCTTCCTTTTCGTTTTGTTCCCGGATTTTTGCCAGTAACAAACGACCGTAACGCTCACTCTTTCCTGTGATACGCTGGACATCCTTCGGATAAATACAAATGCGTTTCACGACCATGTTTCAAGTTATTTTATGCAAATCTACAAATAATTATCTAACACCAGACTGTGTATTTAGGAAAAAACGGCAAGGATAATCATTGTCGGAAGTGACTGTATTCAAAAGAGGATCAATTAGATATATTTTTGTTCCGATAATTTTAAAAACATAGTATTATGGCACGACAAAAGAGTATTTTAAAATTGCAGGGAACCATTGGCGGAATTTCATTCTACAAGTCGAAAGATGGTTACCTTGCCCGGGAAAAAGGCGGCGTTGACGCTTCCCGAATTGCCAATGATCCGGGATTTGCCCGAACAAGAGAAAATGGCGCTGAGTTTGGAAATGCAGCTTCTGCAGGTAAATTATTGCGCGACACCATGCGAGCACTGGCTAAAGATGCTTCGGACGGACGTGTAACTGCCCGGCTGACGCAAATCATGGCGCAAATTAAAAACATGGACGAAGCAAATGCACGCGGCGAACGCAGTGCAGCTGAAGGCTTATCCAAAGCTGAAGCCAAACAGTTGTTGATTGGATTCAACTTCAATGCGAATTCAATTCTAGGTACGGTATTGTATAAAGCTTATGAGATTGACCCGGAAACCGGTGAAATCAAAATTGCAGCTTTGAGTCCTAAAAATGATATTAGTTTACCTAGCGGGGCGACACATATCATTTTGAAAAGCGGATTTGCCAGTATCGATTTTATGACCGGCAACTCAGAAATGATTGTTTCTGCTCCGGTTAGAATTGCGGTGAATGCTGCCGATCAGGCGGTATCATTGAAGCCGGCCACAGTTCCGGCTGTGGTAGGGACACAGTTTATCTTGCTTTCAATCGACTTTATCCAGGAAGTAAACAATGTAGATTACTCTCTGAACAACAATGCCTACAACGTGTTGGCGATTGTTAGTGTGGAGTAAGGTAGCTCATCGAAGCCCCTCTCCGTGCGGAGAGGGGCTTCGATTCAAAGAGAATCAACATATAAAGTCACAACTTAATTCAAGATTTATGGCAACAGATAATAATCAAACAACAATTAACCCCAACAACATGAGCGTTGTTGAACGGGTAAAAGCTCCGACTCCTAAATTCTTCAAAACTTTGCGAACTATCGGTTTGGCTTTGGCGGGAATTGGTGGAGCCATACTGGCGGCACCGGTTGCAGTTCCGGCTGCACTCGTTACGATTGCCGGGTATATCACGTTAGCCGGTGGCGTAATGACAGCAGTAAGCCAAACAGCGGTTGATACGAATTCTAACACCAATAACAATGAAACTCTTTGAAACAAACAGCGACGGCCAAGTGTATGCCGGTACTTGCGGCGGTATGTTGCTATCAGTGTTTAGCAACGTGTTTATTGAAGACCTGGTCAGGACTATTATTCTAGCCGTTGTAGGCGCTGTTGTGAGTTTTATTGTTTCATTGGTATTGAAGAATTTTTTCAAGCGGAAAAACCGCTAAAAGAACTAGTATTTATTCAGTGCAGTAACCTTTTGTAGTAGTGAAGCCTCCCAGAGTGGGAGGCTTTTTTTGTCCTAGCTTGATTATTTGCACCCACCACTCGGAAAACGGGTAATAACTTTGGGGCCGTCCCACCGAGCCCGAAAAAAGTTATTCTCGTTTTTCTGCCAATGGTAACTAATGTGAGAAAGTAGCATTTAGGAAATATACTTGTAGAAAAGCATTCGCTTAGCATCCTGAACAAGCTTTAGATTTTGTCTGAATTTTTTCTCCATATCTTCCAGGCTGCGGAGAGCTGCAACGGCTTTTTCAAACTGAGCCGGATTTTCATTGGCTTTATTTAAACCATCCAAAAGGCAAAACTTTACATCCCGAAGAACAACAAACGGAATAACCGAACCCCGCAACAGTGGATAAAAGGCTTTGGACTGCCACAAGCTATACAACAGCCAGTAGATTTGTTCTTTTTCTTCTTCGCATTGTAATTGAATTACGAAGCAATTTGGACAGGGAGCTACAAGCGGCTTGCCGCTGTTATTTCCTTTGTTTAAAATGAAAAAATGAGGCATTGAATAGACAACGCCCTGACGGTGTGATTTAATATTAAAAATACTCATAAACCTGGGGATTAAATGGTAAAAAATTAAAAGCAGCTGCTGCGCCCGTAAATAATTTTTACCCCCAGAAAAGAGAAAGAAAAAAAAGAAGAAGAAAAAAAAGAAAAATATAGCCATCTTCCTAGGCGGACGGATTGGGCTGTCAAGGTTTTTGGGGAAAATACTACCTGAGTTTACGAAAGTGTGGAGATTTTTTCTCAAAACACGAAGTGCCTGACCTTTACTGCCCAAAGCGTGGGTCTGTTTTGGCCGCCATATCTTTGCTAGATTTTTTATTTTTTGTCGGTAAATATTATACTCAAAAAGTCCTTGTTGTATTTGTCTTTTTGAGATTTGTTCTTTGAATCCTTTTGGAAAAAGAAACCATTCCTATCAAAACCAAAAGGATTCTCTCTATTGGGGCTAACTCGCCGCAGAAAATAAAACAGACCGCTGGAAATGCGTGGGAAAAGAGCTTGGGTAGTGACTGACTGGATGAATGGAGCTCGCGGAATGGAAAGGAAGGAGACTACCGAAGCGGTGAGGTGCTGAGGTGAATGCATGAAATGAAAGCGAAATGAAATGTAGGGGTTCGGAGTGAGGAACGAACGCAGTTCCCGGAATGTAATGGGCTGGAATGAATGCACTGACCGCAAGCATATAGATAAATCAAACCGGAATGTTTTTATTTTACTGCACAACTAATGGGCGGTGGGGAAATATTGAGGTTCTTTATTCTTTGGGGCTAACTCTACGCAGAAATGAAAAATAGACAGCTGGAATAGCGTTGAAGAAAGGGCTTGGGTATAGCTGAATGTATTTCAGGCAGCTACTACCGAAGTCGTGGGGTGCTGAAGTGTATGATTAGAATGAAAGTGAAATGCAGTATCAGGGGTCAGCGCGAGGAATGAGCGCAGCTCCTGGAACGGAATGGAGCGAAAATGGAAATCATATACTGCAAGCACATGGACAATCGACCCGGTATGTTTTTTATTTTCTGCAACAACTAATGGGTGGTGGGGAAATATTGAGGTCTTCGGGCAGCAAAGCGGGGCAAAAGCGTTGATCTTTGTGCGGCTATTATATATAATGTCAGCTTATGTGCTTTTTTATCCTTTATCAATGTTGAAATTTAGTTCCTTATAAAAAACGCACATAACTAAGCATTATGTATATATAGCTTTGGGTTGTTTTTTTCTGGCGCATTTCAGGCACGGTGGTGGCGGTTGGAGTGCCTGATTTCTTTTTTGCCTGTGGGTGGATTGGCTTATTGACTTTTTTTGAGGAACGAGAAAAAGCAATGTGCCAAATTGTGCGAGGATTGCAAAAAGTGTGACAGAAAAAAACAACAGCAGGGTTGACTGCGCGGAGGCAGGCAAAAAGACTGTGCAAGCCATGAGGCATGAATGGTGAGGATTTTTGTCTGCCGGAGATTTTGCCCCGGCGGAGCTGCCCGTAATAAACGACCCGGTGAAACCTGACCGCTTAATTTATACTAATCTAGAATTTGATTATCTCCAGTCTAATAAGAAGCGGAGCTAATTTCATTTTGTTATCTTCAGATTGCTCACTAAGAAAATGAAAGAAATCAATTAATTGCAAACTATTGCGTACGCAAATTGATTCTAGTTTTTTCCTCATTGATTTATTTGCAATGGTGAAACTACTAACTAAATGTAAGATGATTGTTTGCAGATAAACAGACATCCACATTGGAATAAAAAAGGATTCCGAACCTTCATAAGAAAATTTTCCTTTTTCATTATCAATATAAGCACCAGAGCAAATCATATTAGGATGAACAAATTCAGAAAGAAACTTATAGAGGATTTCGTGTATCCGACCGTCCATCTCAAACATACCATTTCGAGCTATTTTATCCAGACTTATGCCGTAATTGAATATTTCTTGCGTTTCGGGATCAACTAGTTTTCCCCTAACAATTCTACCTTTTGAGTCTTTGACTTTTTCATATTTTCCAGCAGCAAATCCCAGCCGTTTTGCCAGAATTTCATCGATCTCCATAGGATTTTTAATCAGATAACTGAGAACGAGATAATTCTCATAAACCGGCCTTAAAACAATTAATGCATCTTGGAAAAATTCATTCTCAATAAGCACATTAACAGCACAAAAGGATTTAAAAGACTTGGTAGTACAAAAAAAGAAAAAATCATGGAATACATCTTCAGCATCCATATCTTCTCCTTTCGTTATTCTATTGACAACCCCATATTTGTCTATAAAGGTTTTGAGATAATCATTTGACTTGTCATTGTTTTTACCTAGTTGATCCAAGTAATCTACAAATTTGTGTTTTATTTCCGCACTCATTTATTATATTGAAAGATCAATATTGTTTGACAAGAGAAAGATTATATAATAGAAATAGAGGATGGAGTTGAGATGAAGTCCGAGTATTGGAGGATTGAATTACTCTATAGTGGTGCATTGACTGTGCAGGTTATTTCATTTATCAGTTTTATCAACCTCTTGTTTCTAACTATTGAATTTTTCAACTCACACTGCCATACGATAACAACTTTCCAACCCATATCTTGTAATCTCAGAATATCGGACTTATCTCTTTCTTTATTTTTCTCTAATTTCTCTTTCCAAAATTCATAGTTTGTTGCCGGCAAAGCCGACTTCTTACAACCTTCGTGAGCATGCCAAAACAACCGTGTATGAATATAATTGTTCTGTATTTGGGTAATACAATATCCGGCTTTCCCGGAAGCTCTTTTACGTTCTTTCTGTATCTAAAACCTTTCGAAAACAAATACTTTCTTACTAAAATCTCCGGCTTAGTTTCTTTGCCAGAGATTTTAGACATTATATCTGAACGTTTGTATTTCGAAAATATATCAGACATCAATTATATTTTACAAAATCAACCCCTACTCGCCCAGGATGACCAAATGCATGATTAGCTATTCTCTGAGCGTAATCACTTCTAAGAGTAGTAATGTAAAAAATATCATAATAGTTTAAATTATGATTTCGCTCCTCACTTACAAGTTTGTTAGTAATATCCCATATTCTAATTTTATTATCAGCAATTTTGTTGTTTTCAACATTGTAAACTTTGGGCTTAATGTAAAATGGTTTGTAGAGGAAGCTATTCAAAATATTGTGATTATGAACCAGTGTATCAATTTGTTTTTTCTGAATTTCTATATCACTTTTTAATGTCTCAATACTATCTTCAGAGGATGATAATATCTTTGGTTTGTACTTTTTTAATTTGGGGTTTTCTATGTCGCCCCAATAAACTGCTTTGCCATTGGGAAGAAAACTTAGAAAAGCTGTATCACCTAATTTTAGAGCTAAATCTATATCATCAAACTCTACTCCTTGAGCAAAATAAAAATTACCACTAATTTTATTTGGATAATAACAGTCACATAATGCTGTTATACATAAATAATAATTGTCATCTTTATCTTTAAAAACATCTCCGAAATTAAGGCTAGGCACATCCTCTGAATTTAATTCTCTTACTGACACCGAGTTATAGAACACATTCAAATGAAACAAATCTTCATTTGATGGCTTTTTACCTGCTAATTCTTTGCTTTTAGAATCTAGTAAATCAGGTTTTAGTAATTTGAGATTTGCTGTTCTCAATTTTAATGCTGCTTGTTCAAGCAAAAGTTTTTTAATTATTGTCCCAAATATTTTATCATCCTTTAAATGATCTCTGAATAGAAATAATGCTTCTGTCGAAGATTTTAAAATTGTTTCATCGATAAAACGCTCATTATTATTAAATAAAGATTGCATTTCCAAGCCTAATAATTGAAAAAAGCTACCATCATTTTTGATAATCTTCTCAGATATCCGTTTCAAAAGTTCAGTATAGTCTGTATCAATACTATAATCCTTTTTTAATGTCAGTATAAATGTATTATTAATATTAAAAGAATCACTGCCAGCGTTTAAAACCTCATATTCAGAATTTACAGAATCAGGAACGATGAATGTTTCGATATTTATGGAGATATAGATATATTTTAGGAGCAATTGCTTTGATTTATTTCTACATCTTTCAATTGGAAATTCAGCAATTACAACTTCATTTTCGTCTATAAAAGCATCTATTTCTGATTCTGTTTTATTCCAAACATCTTTTATTTCGCTAGATTCAATGTGACTATATATGTCATTGATTTTCTCGAAATCTATTTTGCTTAAACCTGAAAAATATGCATCAAGAAAGAGCGGAATAGTATTAAAATTACCTGAGCTTGAATAAATACAACAGAAATTTATATTGGGTGTTCTTACCGCCTTACTCAATAGCGTTAAAGAGTGTTCTTGACCAGCATGTTCAGCTAATTCCCAATCTAATAAAATTAGATCACGACCACCGAATAAATATTTTAACGTATTAGCATTTTGAAGATTCTCTTTTTCAAACTTATGAACTACTAGACTTTTACCATTGCTTTTGAAAGAATTGAATAAATTGACCGAAAGTTTCTCTTCCGGTATAGCTTCATCTATGTTTTTCGTTGAAAAAAAATCTTTTGCTTTTTCATCAATAAAAATAGCCGAGTTTATTGATGAACTAAGTATTTCAAATGCTTTTTTGCTATACATATTATTTTGTCAATGTTTTAATAACGAAACAAGCGCCGTTTAATGTGTTATACGTTTTGTCATTTGTTGCAAAAATATCCATACTAGATTCATTCAAACTCTGTTTTGATAAATAAAGTCCTATTCCTCTACCGTTTGGACGTTGCGAATAAAAGAGTTCAAAGATTCTCTCCAATCTATAATCTGGTATTTTTTCGCCTGAATTAGCTATTATTATTTCTTCCAAATCAGATTTATAGTCGAGTTTAATAACACGCTGTTCTTTATTACGCATCCAATAAATAGCATTATTGATAATGTTGATAAAAACGGTGTGTACTATTGGTTCTTTAATTAGTAATGAATGATTTTTGAACTCATCAGAAATATCAAATTGAATATTATAATCTAAAATCTGATTTTCGAAAAAATCTCTCAAATAATTGTAAATCACATTGCAAGAAATTTCTTTTATTAATGCACCTGATATCCTATATAAAGGAGATAACAATGCATATTTATCTTCGAGCTGCTTGAAGTTTTTTTCAAGAAAAGAAAATTCTTTAATTGATCCAATATCAGAATTATTGTTTAAAACACTTAATTGATTATTTATCCTAGCATAAAGCTGATTAAACTCATGATCAATAATTTCTACTGCTATACCTAGTTGAGCTGTATCACGAGTTTGCTCCCATTGATACTTCATTTGATCATATTGTGCTTTATAAGCTCCTTGTAATAGTTCTTCGTCGATATCAAATGACAATCTTTTGACATGATCAACAAGAGGGAATAACGTCCTTTCTGCTTCTTCTGAAAGTAAAGCAAACTTTTTTTTGATTTCTTCGGAATAATGTACTACTTGTTCCTTTGATACAATATTATTTATCAGGGTTTCCTTATCTTCTGATAAAGACTTTACGAGTCTTTTGGAGCGTTCGTTATAATCTTTTATTATAATATCAGCATTTTCTTTAAGTGTTTGTCTATAAGCATTTAGAGAATTTTCAAATGTAGCGATATAACTATTATATTTCTTGGCAAAGTCAATTTTCAAATCCCTAATTTCCAATTTATCCTGAGCCTTTCTATTAAGCTCTTCTCTTTTAGGTGCAATAAGTTCAAAATAATCATTTAACCTACTTTCAAATTTATAGAGGCGTTCTGCCTGTGTATCAGTTGGTTTATATCGTTTTGGAATTTTGGGGATAAGAGTTCTAAATTCTAAATCCAATCTTTGAAGTTGATCCAAAATTTCTTCAACTTCAGAATAAGCCACTTCTATTCCATCAAGTTTTTGGTCAAGTTGATTCAATAAACTCTCATATTTCGACTGATATTCTTCTAATCTTTGTGGATAAGCGTTTAAAGACTTTGTAAAAGCCATTTTTTCTGCTTTCTCTCTGGCTTTATCAGCTTGTAATGCTTCGTTTTGATCTTGATTTTCTTTTAATTTATCTCTGAATAATGAAAATTTGGGAGTTGATGAAAAATAATCTAATGCTAATGTTTTAAAAAAATCCATAGCATCATTTGTAAACGCACGATAGGGTGAATTATTAATCAACCCTTCTCTACTTGATTTATCTTTAAGTTCTGGATTATTCTCTCTAGTCAACTCTAAATATCCAAACATTCTTCGGTATGAAAAATACCATGTTCCAGCTCTTTTAGATCTTCTTGCTTCAAAATTCAAAAAGTCTGCATTCTCACGACCATATGGTAATACCCGAAAATCATCTCTGAAAACATATAGTCCACCATACTCACTAACTTTTGCTGAAATTTTTTCAAATTGAACTTCCGACAGAGCAGACGATTTTTCAACTCCTTGAGAATATCCTAGTTCAATTGGTATCTTTCCATAAAAAGATCTTTTATCTTTTTTTCTAGGATTTGTGTAAGTATAATCAATAGATTGGTCGAAAATTCTGACTTTCCCATTAAAACTACCATAACCATCAAACAAACCATTTATATAAACATCTGCCAGATCAAAATCACTTTTATTAAAGAACTCTCCTTCAGATTGTAATAAATCATAATTCTCTGTTTCTTTATAAATGTCAAATTTTGTTGTTATATCTATTACGGTATCTTTAAATGGATTGGTAAATCCAGTTAAACTTGAAATCACAAATTTTCTATCTTCAAGGTCATCATCATTTTTTTCTGATAAATCAAGTATCTGATTTATTGGATTGAAAATGATAAACATTGTTCCATGCGAATCTTCTGAATTAAAAAAATTTGATATGTGAGTGATTATTTCATCTTCTAAAATTGCCTCCTTAGTTTCTGTTTCGATATCTGATTTTAGTTCAATTTGTCTACCTTCCCAAATCAAATTTCCATCTGCATTTTGTTCTTTATCCAGATTTTTTAAGAACTCTTTTTGAAGTGCCTGGAAATATATTTCGATACTCTCTAAGTTCGGTATTGATTCTGTTGGTATAATTATATCATCCAAAAAGAGATTATAATTTTCTAACAATCTCCAATCAAAATATAATGCCTGAATTGGATAGCCGATTTTTTGAGTCAACATCAACATCGGATTACCTAAATAAGCAACTGATAATCGGCCTATGCCCTTTTCTCCAGCTTTTACACGAGGTCTCTTCCATAATGTTTCTTCTGATTCCAGATCAAGAGCAGCTCTTGATTTAGAATCAGTACCCAGAACTAACCATTTTTCTGTAATATCGTTGGCAGACATGCCTTTGCCATCATCGGATATAACAAAGTACGAGTTTCTTAATGAATTATATCCAGTTTTAAATAAATCTGCATGTAGATTATCAGCATATGCATCATATCCATTTTTCCATAACTCAGTAATGGCAGTAGGTAAATCGGCAATCTGCCCTTTTCCTAAAAGATCTACTGCTCTGGCTTTCGTTCTGAATTGCATATTATTAGTTATTAGTTATCATTAGACCTACTCTTCTGGCATATTCTGGTGGTACAGCATTACCAATTAATTTGGCAGCGGTAGCAATACTTTCTGTCTTAAATACATATTCTAATGGAAATGATTGTAAAATAGCTCCTTCTCTAATTGAAATTGCTCTATCTTCAAATGGATGAGCAAATCTTCCATTTGAAATATTAAAGAACTTTGTCGTAATTGTTGATGAAGGTTGTTTCCAAAACATTCTACCATAAACATCCTTGAATGAATTATCACGCCCAATGTAACATCTCAATTGCAATTCCGGATCATCTTTCCAAGCCATTCTAGTTCCACCATCCTTTTGCGTTTTTGCTAAGCGTTTTTTATTTTTGTCAAGTAATCCTGCTGTTGTATGAGCAAAATCAGAAGTATCTGTATGACCAGCAGGTATTTCAGGGAAACCGTTTTCGACTCCTAAACAATCACAAAACCGTCTCACTTCGGAATCTTTCTCCGGCAATGAGATTTCTCTTTCAAGTCTGGTCGCAATTAATGAAAACCGACGTCTGTTCTGAGGAACACCATAATCTTTCATATTAATTACTTTCATTACCACATTATATTGTTTATTTTCAAGAAATTGTAGAAATTGTGGTAGGACAGTATCTTTATTCGAAATAATTCCGGGAACATTCTCGACCAAAACATAACCCGGATTATAATAATCGACAAAGCGTTGAAATTGAAGTAATAAATCTTTTGATTGCTTGGCTTTTATTTTCGGAGCATTAATAATACTATAAAATTGACAGGGGCTACATCCGACCAAGATAAGATTATCATCATTTCTGGTTAATTGGAAATTCTCTTCAAAATACTCATCTTTTAATTCATTGATGTCAGCAAGCACAAATGTTGAACCGTGATTATTGAATTCGTAAGTTTCTTTCGCATCTTTATCGAAATCGACACCTGCAACTACATTTATACCGGCTTGACGTAGGCCGCAGGTCATACCGCCGCCACCACAAAAGAAGTCAATAGCCTTATATTCAATAATTTGTGTGTTTTCGGCAGGAATAAATACGTTAGGCATATTTATATTTGAGTTATAGTGTTGAATAGTAAGTATGCATATTTATTCTCTATTTAACGATAAATATGATTCAATATGCAAATATAGATTATTTTAATAATAGCGCAATAACAAGTAAGACAACAAAATGACAATGTATACTAAATATCATCTTTTAGCGAATCCTAAATTAAGCTTCATTAGAAACTCCACCTTGCAATTTTTCTAAAAGTGGGTGTCCCATTAGCTCGTAAATATCTGCTCCGAACTGATCACAAATATCGAAACATCTTTTCATTTGTTTATTTAGGAATGAAACTTCTTCATCTGAATAGAGAGGCTCTTGCATTTCCAAATTGATATAGTTTGAAAAGTTGTCGTCCGGATGAAAACTTAGGTTTTCCTCATTTACAAGCTGAAAAGCAAACAGCTTGACATCTTCTATAGTGTTGATTTCTTGTATCATTTTGATTGATTTTATCTAACAAAGAAATATGAAGAAGCTAATTCATGGGTAGCATCTATGTCAGCTTCTTTGCCTGAATTATCTTCGTTGATTCGGATCAAGCTTTGAATTGGAAAAGTCTCCCAGCCTTTAATGAAATCAGTTTGTGTGCCTAATTCAATTTCCATTGTTTTGCTGTTGATAGCAAGTACTGTATCTTCGGAATAAGCATCTTTATCTTGTAAGTATTCTTCTACAAGATTACAGAGAGCTTCATTAAAAGCATCTCTTTCTGTGTAACTGCTGTAGTCTGACATAATATTTTGGTTTAATCGTTTTTATTTATAATTGCCATTAAAGTGAACTTTTGCCACGCTATAATTTTTCAATTAAATGCTTTTTCACCAGTTCATAAGCTTCCTGTGGATTGTAAGCTTCTCCGTTGCGGAGCAACAATTGAATATCACCCAAAAATTCAGGATCAAGCATTTTTTCTTCCATATTCAGCAAGAACTCTTTTTGTGAGGGTGCATTGGTACCCACAACAAAATTCATGTATTCGCGATAGCAAGTTAGTATTTGGTTAAAATTCAAATCCCTTTGAGTTATAGCTGTGTATAAATCAAACAAATCCCGACCCTTTCGCCGTTGGTAAAGTGCCCGGAGTTTGGTGCCTAACAATTCTTCCAATTGATAGGTTGTGATTTCACAACTATCGTTATACCATTGGCTCTCTACTGAAAATGGGAATTTAGTCATACCCAATACGCTGAAATGTTCGCGACAATTAGTTTCCACTTTTAACCGCAATGGCATTACCGGTGCAATTTCCGACTCAAAGCGAAAAACCAATGTATTATTATTGGCTTTTTGTTTTACAACAGGTTTACCCAGAAAAGACAATATGTCTCTAATTCGATCAATCGTTTCTTTTATGGGTTCTGCTGTAATCTGAACCAAATCGATATCCTCTGAATATCGTGGTTGAGGAGAAAGGTATAATTTATGCAACGCAGTTCCTCCACGGAAAGCCAAATGGCTTGCTAAAAACTCATCTTTAAATATTTCTGTTAATGCCCGACAAATCACCAAGTCCTGTTCTACTTGTTCGTTTGTTTGCCATGGCACATTATGTGCCCATTCTGTAATATATGCTTGTGGTATCATTATTTATTAAAATCAGTCGTCAATTTCAATTACAGTATTCACTATTATTTTCCATCTCTCGTCTAAGGGGAATCCAACTTCAGGCGATGAAGCTTTTAATGGCGTACGAAATAAGTTTAAATTTTTTTGTTCAAAAATTACATATAAAGCATTTGCTAAAGAATCATATCCCAAAACCTTTTCAAGAATATACCCCAACCGCTGCAAAGTTGCAACCGGAACATATTCAAATAGATCGCTGCTAAACATCTCCGGTTTTATAACTTCAGCTAATTCATTCAAAACTGTTGATACTCTGTTGATTCCACCAACCCGTTTTTCGTATAATATTAAGTCACAAGCGGTAAGTACAGGATTGGACACTTTAAGATAGCCTGTTTCCGTTTTCTTTGATTCCAAAAGCTTTTCCGGAATTACTTTTTTACTCAGAAAATTTATCTTCACGCCTTTTTTGGGGGCTATCCGCAAAAAAGGTAAATTTGTTACCACAAAAAATTCTTGCGGTTGCTGGTGGGATGCACCGTAGAAACCCGCAGCATTTAGTAATGCAAGATAATATGGTCGTTCCAAATTTCTCATTAAACCATCTAAAAACAATGCAGGAGGCAATATCCCTTTGGATAAATATTGAGGTGGAATAATCAGAAAATAACGTTTATAAATAGAAATAATTCTTCCTTTGGCTGTTAATCTATTTAAAGCACTCCTTACAGCAATTTCAGTATAAGCCGGCAGCTCCCTGGCGAGTAAATCCAATGAAAAAGCATATCTTCCCCGTGATTGAAGGTTTTCTATCCATTGACTTATCGTGATTTCTTCTTGCTTACTCATTGAAGTAATTTTTCGCCAAATATACCGTTTTTCGGTATATATGGCAAGAAATTCCTCTGATTTTTTGATATTTCTGTAAAAAAATTTCATATTGTTGTCAGGAACAAAGCAAATGACCTCAATTTTCACTATAAAAGACAAAATTTATCCACTATTGAGTTGAGTATTTGCGATTCGCGAATTGCGAATCATCTCTTTTTAATCCCCCAATATCGTAAACTCACTGGGGGGTATTCATATTTAGCCACTCCGTGGCAAAGATATATTGAGAACAACCCTTGGTATAATCAATCACACAAATTATGCATGAAAAACTAATAAGTGTACAGCACTAAAAACGAATGAAAGCACATAACTGCAAACTACATAATTTGGTCATTAAATGCAATATAACCTTTTCGAAAACATATTTATTAATCGATTCTCATTCTATATTTATGCCAATCAACAATACATTTTGTAAGCAAAAACTAATGCTCACTTATCCGTGTCCAATCACAAAGTAACTGGTTTTGCCGGGGTCTTTGAGGATTATGTCTTTTTCGCGCATGAATTTGATATAGCCTTTGGCGGTGCGCTCTTTTACATCGAGGTATTCCTGGATTTTTTCTGTTAGTTCCTGATAGGTGTAGTGACGTTTTTGGGTGAAGAGTATTTTGGCAGCAGAGGTGAGTTCGTTTTCTTTGCGCTTTTCTTTTTCTTCTTTGGTTTTCTCGCCGAGATAGACGTGCATTTCTTCTTTTTTATCCCATGCAAACTGAATGAGGGGAACATCCAACGGACTGCCGTCACGGACTTTCAACACTTTCACGACTGATACTCCGGGTTGATCGTCTTTCTCAATGGAAAGTATGCCGGCAGATTTTCGCTGAAGCTCGGAGCCTAAATGACCACGTAGCTTTAACCCGTTAGGGATAAAGTGAAGTACACAAACAATACAGGTTTGGTAGATACCGGCCAGTCGGTAGAGTTCGTCGACAATGCGAATACTTTCAGCTTCGTCATTGGCCGAGTGAATTAAGTCGGCAATGCCGTCGATAATAACAAGATGAATACCTCCGAACTCATAATAAAATTTATCCATGCTGTGGATAATGGCCTGCAGGCGTTCTTTGCGAGACATGCCTGTCAGGCAATAGGCCCGGAAGTTTTTGGGGAATTGCTTTTGTTTTGCTCTTTTAAGTCCAGTCAGGGTATTTTTGTAAAGTTGTAACTCAGACTGTTCTGTGTCATAAAGTAATACGGCTTTGCTGTGGCGATTAGGTTTTATACGTGTTCCGAGAGTATCGATATCATCGTCTTCAGTGTTTAAAGTACCGGCAATCAAGGCGCAGATATAATTACTTTTACCTGTTCCTTCTCCTCCGGTTATACAGCATAAATTACTTTGTGTCCCGAGCGGGACGTTGTTGATTGAAATAATCATTTCTGCCGATATAGGTGGTTTAGTGAAATCTATTTCGCATGATTTTAAAACTGCCATGGTTTCCGAATAAATTGTATCTAAAAATTGTATGAATAACTTTTGAAAATCTTCCCGGGTATTTCCGAGTTTGAAATAATCGGAAATATCTTTCTCGTCTTTTGCTCCTTTCAGGGAAAGTGTCATCCGTTTTACTCCAAGAGAGGAAAGTTGCTGCAGGTGTTTGGCCGAAGATTCCAAACCGGTTTTGTCACAGTCGTACAAAATAACGACGTGCTTAAAGCGATATGAAAGTTTCCGGATTATGCTCTGCGGAATGTTTGATGTTTCGCTGTTGAAACAAATAGCATAATAGCTTTTTGAGACCAGGCTCAACACGTCCTTTTCTCCTCCTGTAATGAAGAGTATGTCTCCTTTGGGTGGCAATTGCTCCAAACCAAAACAGTATTTATCGCTCAGATCACCCGCATACTGAAAACGAATAGCCGAAAAGGGCTTATAGAGTTTTACATAGCGTTTACCCTGATAGGCAAATATAGGTTCATTTTCTGTAGAAAAAATTCTATAAGGCTTTCCCTCGTTGTTTTCCGAGGTAAATTCTCTCAATGAAACCACCTGATATTTGACCAGTGCTTCGTGTGTGATTCCGTATTGCTGCCAAAAGTTCAGCTCTGATTCAGAAAAAGGTTTGACTTTAGTAAAATAGGGTTTGATTGGTTTGGGGAGTTCTTCTTTTGTTTCCAAGACAGGTGATTTTGGCGATAATGGTGGTATCGATTTAAAGGATTGGTTATTTGAAGGGTTCTCCAATCCCAAGGATAGATCCTGATTTATTTTTTGTAGGATTTCAAGAAAACCGGCTGCCTGTTGGCAGTCGGTCCCTGTAAGTGCGCCCACGAAGTGGAAGCAATCCCCGCTGAATGAATCATTCCCGTAATCCTTCATTTTGTACTGATCACTAGATTTATCAAAATAGACATTGCATGAAGCTTTAGTGTCATCATACAATGGATTGAGAAAGTTTCGCCCAATACGGAACGGAAAAGACAGGTAATGTTTGAATATATTCAGGCCTTTATTTGTCCGTGCGAGTATTTCTTCTTTGGTCAACATAGGTTTTGTGGCTTTGGATTAGATTATCGAGTGATTCCTGACTGCTGCGCACCAACCGTTCCTTGAGCATACGTTTTACTTCAGCAATGGTGTAATAGGTTTTGCCTGAAATGATTGAATATGAAATCAATCCTTTAGTACGTAAACGCTGAAGTGTGCGTTCACTGATTTTTAGAAAGGTGCAAACTTCGTAACTATCCACCCATGCTTCTTCCTCATTAATTTCCTGAGGCTGATAATTGACAACGAATTTGGCAATGGTATTGACTTTTTCCATCAAATCCTTGAATGCCTGAGATTCTAATGTGATAACTTCCATAATATTAATGTGATAATGTGGTGATTTGAAAATATATTAATTAAAAATGATATTCTAATGCACGGATTATCCAGCCATAGAGGTATTTTTTGTTGACAGGGCGTTTTTGGATAATGGCTATGTAGTGGGAGATTTTGCCAACGGTGAAAGCCGGTTGGAAGTAGCCAAAATCTATGGAGTTCAATTTCTTGAGGGTTTGGTCTCCGATAATACCGTCAGACTTTGCTCCAACAATAGATTGTGTTAACTCTACACTTGTTTTGATACCGGCATTAACGGCGAAATCGAAAATTGAATCAGCAGAGGTTTGATTTTGTATCTCGTCTGCTTTCAACCGCAACCAAAATTCGTACAAATAAAAAAGTTCTACCTGTTTTTGAATTTCGACATCATTGTCGAGCATGTAAGGAAAACCAGGCAACTTTTTAGAATTGTCTATAAGAGGCCAACCTTTCCAATCGGGGTGGTTTGTTCTAGAAATACCATTGTAGGTTTCTTTGCCTAAATCATCGGGATCGTTGACATACCCACCTTCATGGGCAAGTGTTTTTTGAAAAGAAATCTTGAATTTTGCCATAATATTAATGTGATAATTTGAAAATATGCCAATGTGCCAGTGATTGGGACAAAAAGCAATTATTTAATATGTTTGGCAAAATTGGTGGGTTTTGGTGGATATTTTTGCCAAGGTGTTACCAACTTGGTAAAAATATATTTTGAGGTGAATTATCCTGTTATTTCATGTAAAATGTCTTCAATTTTGGTTTTTGACCATGAGAAATGATAAAATGAGCGCAAAGAGTATAAAAAACAAAAACTACCAAGTTGGTATTACCTTGGTAGTTTTTGTTGCTAGTAAATGATTATATATTTATGATTCCAAATCTTCATCCATTCTTTTTTCGAGACTATCAGCAAGCTGTTTTAAGAATGCTGTTCTGTCTTTTTTTCTACTTTTAATTGCAATGTAAGTGCGATAATAGTCACCCAGATCTATTCCTAATATATCTTGCAATACATTCATAATTTCTCTTATATCCGCTTTCCCATTATCTATGACTTTGGCTGCATAAATACTATAGCCTAATTCAATGGCAGCGACCTTGGTCCCTGTCCATTTACTCTTCTGGGTTGTTTGTTTAGCACTGGAATACTCAGATAATCTGTCAATTTGTTGCAGTTTCTTGTTGAGATAAATTCTTAACATTTCATTGGAAAGTATCTTAGCAACTTTGTAATCGTAACATGTAGAGAAAGTTGTGTCATTTATAAATTGAGAGCTATCAACCCCGAGCCTGATATTGGGTTTCCCTCTACGAAAATAATAATCGTCCAAATGTATGGCATTTGAGCGATAATATTGATAAAAATCTAAGTTTCTATTAAAAAAGAAAGTCAAGCTATTTAACTCATGCTCGTAATAATTTTTTTGAATAAGATTGCTTCCATTGGGTCGCTTAAGCTCAATTGTATATATTTTATTGAAATATAATAGCTTGCTTAAAACCTGAGGTTTCATTTCTTTGAAAAATGAAATTTCCTCCTGGTCGTTTTTAAATCCAAACTCAAGTAATCTATTTTTCATTATCAGTACCTGGTTTTGAAGGAATTCAACCATATGTAAGGCATCTTCTATTGGAATATCGCATCCTTCAAAATCTATGGAAGACATCTGCTCTGAGATATCCTCCATTATTTGATCAAAAGTTATTTTCAAAATTATACCTGTTTATTGCAGAACTTTCTTTGTCTGAGACAAAATTTTATATTATTCAAGCTACAAATTTATACTAAAACCATCTTTTTGTTTTTTTACAATACTCTATGTATGCATTACTGTGAATTTTAAACAAATACTCTTCTTCGAGCCTTACCTGTACCTGAAAGAGCAAAGTAGAAGATACAAAAACAACGAATGTCGCAGCATTTGGCAGTATCAAGAATATTCCCAGCAAAGTAGTAAGCATTCCCAAAAATACCGGATTTCTAGAAACTGAAAATACTCCTTTTGTTTTCAATTCGGTTCTTGCCGAATTGTCAATTCCAACCCGCCAAGAATCGCTCATTTGAATTTGTGCAATAATGATCCATAGAAATGCAAAATGAGTAAAAATAAAACCAATGTATTTTATTATTGATATTTCGAGCCATAAAAAAGGCGCAAAATACTGCACCCCTACGGGATAAAATAAGTTAACTAATGCTACGATAAAAATTAGCGAAGTAATAGGCATTGATACTTTACCCAAGAAATCATGTGCAGATTCTGTATTTTTAAACACGTAAGGATTAATACCCGTTCTGCGTTTCACCCGAATTGAGGGAATTATAAACACAATAAAGAAATACACAACAAGAAAAGCTACGATATATATTCTGGCAATCATACTCTTCTATGACTATTATTTTTTTAATATCCTCAGGGCATTAAAAATCGCAATCAGTGCAACACCCATATCTCCAAAAACAGCTTCCCACATGGTTGCAACACCAAAGACACCAAGAACAATGAAAATCAGTTTAACCCCCATGGCAAAATAAATATTCTGCCAAACAATGTTTCTCGTTATTTTTGCAACGTCAGTAGCTAAGGCAACCCTTGATGGAGAATCAGTCATCAATACTACATCGGCCGTTTCAATTGCAGCATCAGAACCAAGCGCACCCATTGCTATTCCAACATCAGCACGTGCTATCACAGGAGCATCATTTATTCCGTCTCCAACAAAGGCTACTTTGCCTCCTTTATTTTCTTCGATTAATTGTTCGATGTGTTTTACTTTATCTTCGGGCAATAATTCGTAGAAATATTTGTCGATACCTAATTTTTTTGCAAAGGCTTGTGCAGCATATTGATTATCGCCGGTAAGCATCACCGTTTGAATATTCTTTGCTTTTAGATTTTCAATTGCCTGAATAGCATCGTCTTTCAAGCTGTCGGAAATAATGATGTACCCGGCATAAACATGGTCAATGGTCACATGTACGACTGTTCCGTCGACCTGGCAAACCGAATGCTCAACATTTTCTTTGTGTAACATTTTATCATTGCCGGCAAGTATTGTTTTACCGTCAACGATTGCCTTAATACCATGTCCTGAAATTTCTTCGGTTTTTGTAATTCTTGCCATATCAATCTTAGCTTGGTATGCAACAGTGATAGACTGTGCTACCGGATGATTCGAATTGGCCTCAGCATAGGCGGCATATTCCAAAATTTCTTCTTTGGAAATGCCGTTGGACGTAACCACCTCAGAAACTTTAAATTCTCCTTTTGTAAGTGTCCCTGTTTTATCAAACACGACTGTAGTTACCTGCGTTAGTGCATCCAGGAAATTAGAGCCTTTTACTAAGATCCCTTTCCGGGCAGCTAAACCAACTCCTCCAAAATAGCCCAAAGGAATACTAATGACCAGTGCACAAGGACATGATATGACCAATACAACCAGAGCACGGTAAATCCAATCGGCAAACGTTTGTCCACTAAATAAAAGTGGAGGAACTACAGCCAACAGCAAAGCACCAATGACTACTATAGGCGTATAATACCGTGCAAAAGTTGTAATAAATTTCTCCGTTTCGGCTTTTTGTGAAGTGGCATTTTCGACTAATTCAAGAATTTTTGAAACAGACGACTCTCCAAATAATTTATTGACTTTTACTGTAAGGAATCCGGATTGATTAATCATTCCTGCCATTACTTCATCTTCTTCCTTTACTTTTCGGGGTACACTCTCGCCGGTTAGTGCTGCGGTATCAACGAATGAAGAACCGTCGAGTATTGTTCCGTCGAGGGGTATTTTTTCGCCAGGCTTAACAACGATAACATCCCCAATCTTTACGTCTTCGGGAGAAACCCGGATGACTTCCGCACCAGATTTTAAATTGGCATAATCGGGTTTAATTTCTAATAGGGATTTGATAGATTTGCGGGAACGACCTACGGCAATGTCCTGAAACAATTCACCCGTCACATAAAATAGCATCACTGCCACGGCTTCGGGCATTTGATGTATTGCAAAAGCTCCAAGTGTAGCTATGGACATTAAAAATTGTTCATCAAAGAATTGTCCTCTAATGATATTTTTTACGGCTGAAGCTATGACGTTCCAACCCACAATAAGGTAGGCAGTGACATACACAGCGTATTCAGCTAATTGAAAAGGCGTATTGTGTAGTTTATCTTCAAATATTACCCCTATAACCAGTAAGACCAAGGCAGAGACGGCCTTAATTATAGTTCCTTTATTTTCGGCAAGTTCATTTACTGACACCAAGGTTTTATCTTTCTCAATATCTTGAACTTCAACGTCCGGTTCAAGTGCTTTGATTCTGGTTTTGACTTTTTCGATATTATCGGTGTCGATAGTCATGGTGGCATTTGCAAAGTTCACCGATACGAATTTCACTTCCTCCAGTTTAGACAAACCGTTTTCTATTTTAGATGCACATGCAGCACAATCTAAATTGTTTAGTTTATATTTTTTCATATGTAAATAATTGTTTTATAATGGTTACATGGAACTCGCATACCATATTTTTATTCACTTTGGTGAACGCTTGCGCTAATGCTCGTTTCATATTCATGTACAAGTCCGAATAAAAACTTCATTTTTTCTATCTCTTTTTTGAACGTAGTACTAATTGTAAAAATTGAACTTTAATAGTGTCATTCATTTGTTTAGGAATGTTTGATATAAAATCAGATAGTTTTATATCAAAGTTAGCACTTAACATACAAGTATGAGGTGATAATTGTTCTGCATGACTAAATTTCAATTTTGCAGGAACTTCTATTTCTATTTTTTCAAACTTTATATGTAATGGAACATCAAAATTATAATCGCTGTGATTCCATGAAATAAAATCAACAGGAATATAACCGCTAATATTTATATAAGCCGATTGTTTTGAGATAATGCTATCAATTAAGAGAACATTACTGGAGAATGTTTGAATTCCCACATTCCCATTAATGCTTTTATTCCCAGAATTATATTCAAGAGTCAACTTGTGGCTTTGAGCTGAAAACATAGAATCTCTATAAATACCGTTAGCCAATACATGCCCATTTATTGTACGATAGACATTCTGGGAATGACCTAGTACACTAAAAAATATAAGAGAACTTAACAAGACCCGATATTTTGTTCTTATAAAAAGCTGGTGCATAATTATATAATTTATTATTTCAAGCAATCCTATTTATATAATATTAATGGGGCATTTAAAGCTTTGCATTACAAATCAAAAACAAACTTCTAAAAAAACGCAATAAAAGAAGATAATACATCACATTGAATGCCCCATATCTATTGGAATTCCAGCCAATGACTCCTATTTACTTTTCATTAAGTATTACCGGTGATTTGCCATCTGTAATAATAATTTTAGCATTAGGTGATTTGACCAACTCTTTAGTAATATCCAATGCCTTAAATTTAATAAGTCTATCGGTAAGAGATGAATTTAGAATGTCCTGTGATTTTTTTATAGCTTCTGACTCAATTAGTAAGCGCTCAGACTCTTTCTTTTGTTTAGCAATGACAAAGTCAAGTGCAATTTGTTGTTTTGAAACTTCCAATTCGGCTTCTTTTTTTTCTTTTTCAATTTGGAAATCAAGGTTTTTTCTTTGAATCTGCAAATCAATTTCAGTTTTTTTAGAAACTTGCTCTGCTGTCAACTTTGATTGTATCGTTTTGGTAACTTCAGTTGGCAGGTCAATTTCTTTAATAAGAATTAAATCTACAGAAAATCCATATTTACCAATGCTTGTGATTAATTTTTCTTTAATAGAATTTTCAATCTCTGCACGTTGGGTAATGAGTTCGATGGCATTGTGATTAAGCCCCTCCTGCCTTAAAGCAGTAATAAGATTATTGACAATAAGTGTATTTTGGTAATATCCATTAAAATTCTGATATATACTTATTACAGAATCCGGCACCAGATGATAAAGTAATGTGACTTCAGAAGTCACTTCAATTCCTTCTCGACTATGAAATCCTAGTTTTTTAGAATATTCTATAACACGCGTATCAAAACGTTCCACCCTGGTTCCAATAAGACCAGTAGGATGTATTCCAGGTTTCAAAATATCAGGTTTGATTTTTCCAAATTTCACTTTTAATGCTACTTCGCCCGGACGAATAACGGCACAACTACTCAATAAAGTAACCACTGCCACAACCAAATAAATGCATTTTATTTTTTTCATGATTTCATTTTTTTTATAAATTATTTAAGACCCCATCAAATGTTTCTTTGATTCCAGATATTCAACAGTTTCACTTGTTGACAGAGGATTGGTCACGTTTCCTGTTCGCAAGAAAAAGGTAGTTTGATTATTTTCTTTAACGTAGACAGGTCGTTTTGAACGGTCAATTAGTATGGAGCAGATCTCCTTATCCTCAATTCTATGAAAGGTAAGATGTATTTTACTACAAATGTCTTTCCCAAAAGTATTTGATATGATAAGCATTAACCGTTGCTCAAAGCCATCTTTTGCCTTTATTTTTAAGGACCAATAGTCATTCGCAAGACCTAAAATTTCGCCATAATCATTTACACCAATTATTAAAATACCGCCTTTGTTATTTAAAAAAACTGCTATCGATTTTACTATTACATCTTCCAGATTTTTGTTTATTTTTACTTGACGATAATCATATCTTAGTGAAGATTTGAATTCTACTTTTTCATTTTCACCCTTTTCAATCAAATTAAGTAATTGCGAAGTCGTAAGTTCTTTTACCATTTTCGTTTTCCTATACCGATATAATATTGTGCCTGCAAGTACCCCAATTACAGAAATAGTCACATTTAAAAGGAAAATATTGATATCTTTTGGTGGCAAAAGGAGATTATATACATCGAATAAACTTTGTTGAAATGAAATCTGATGATCTGAAAATTCATATTGATAAACTGACAGTATAAGTGGAGAGACAATAAGAAGAAAAATTCCTCCACTTGCTACTTGCCAAATAAGTAATTTATTGATTTCTTTTTTCATACTGAGAATGTTATTTATAAATTTGTTAGAAACAGACAGAGATTTCATACTCACAACAATTACTACTAATGGTATTACTAAGTTCTTGTAATGTAGCAGTAAATACCTTGCATCAGGGTTAGTATTGTTTCGTTTTAAAAGTTGATAACCAGTAATTTTGGTTATCAACTCTTTCTAACTCTAGTGAAATGAATGATAGTTCTCTGTTGAATTGTTTCTTTAGCAATCAGGAAATTTGTTTCTTATTAAGAAATGATTCCCGAATTGTCTGAATTTTATTCCTCAGGTTCCTGACCTGTTCTTACACGAATGACTTTCTCTATATCTGACACGTAAATAAGTCCATCGCCCGGATTGCCGGTTCGTCCTTTGACGGATATTATATTTACAATTTGGTCGACATCTCTATCACTGCAAACAATTTCAATTTTGGCCACTTTGCTATCTGTTATAGAAAAATGGGTTGAAAGTGTTGAGTCGTCACTTTGAAATTTTCCTGTTCCCTCGGCCAACGAAACTGTTGTGTTGGGATAGCCGGCCTGCAGCAATAGATTTAAAATATCATTTACTTTAAATGGCTTTACAAATGCTTTTATTTCTTTCATGATTTATATTTTAATTGATTAACAGCTCATTTCTCCTGCATTCTTCTTCGCTGATAGTAAATTATATGCCCCTTTGATAATAAGTTTGGCATCTTTAAAGTTGAAACCTTCCGGTAGTACAATCTCAGTAAATCCATCTCCCGTAACGCCTTTCTGAATTTGTATCATACGATACTCTGTCATACTTTTTCCATTTTCCATCTTGTCTTTATTATGTACAAAAATATAATCCTTGTCGTCGAAGCTTACGATAGAAACAGAAGGTACTGAGGTTACCTGATTACTCTTAGCCTGAATATGAGCATTTACATACATTCCCGGCAACATGTTTTTACAACGTCCCGTAACATTAGCATATACCTTGTAAGTCTTATCATTATTTATAGACTTCCCTGTTTGATAAATAACAGCCTCATGTTCCTCTGTTTCATTATTGATGTAAAAACGTATTTTTTCACCATTTGCCACCTTGTCAGCATCTTTTTCGAACAAAGTGAGTTCAAGAAAGAGTTTATCGCTGTTTACAATTTCGAACAATACATCGGAAGCCGAAACAGACTTGCCAATGCTTACGTTTACTGCCTTGATATACCCCGATATCGGTGAAATAACCGCCACTGACCGACTGATATTATCTTCGTTCAATTTGAAAGGATTTATCCCAATAAGTGACAGCTTTTGTTCCAATGCTTTCACCTGAAGCTTGAGACTTTTGTAATTGGAAGTAACCTGTTGCATATTTTTTTGAGAAGATATGTCATTTTTGTACAGTTCGCTTTGGCGGTTATATTCTGCACTTGCAAGTTCATATTTGTTTTTAGCCTCCAAATAATTTTGTTGAAGGTCGACAAATTCCTGATTTTCGAGAGTGGCCAACGTTTGTCCTTTTCGAACAGCATTGCCCGGCATAAGGCTTGTGCTTTTCACAAAACCTCCCATTGGCATACTAACAGTTGCCAGATTTTGTGGTGCTACCGATACTGCACCGGTCACTTTTAAAGTTCCGCTCATCGAACGTAATTCAATCTTTCCTGTTTCTATATTGGCTAGCTTTATCTGGTCGTCGCGTAGTTCCACAATATCTTCGGGAATTGCCTCGGTTTCTTTTTTGGCTACATCCGCTGATTTTTTATTCCCATTGCACGACACTAAGGCAATGCAGAAAACAGAAATAAGGATTGATAATTTGAAATTATATTTTGTCATAATGTTATTGTTTTAAAATATTTTACCTGTAATAAACTCTATTGAAACGATTGTTTGATTGTAATTATTTAATGCATCGAGATAGTTTTGCTTTATGCTCAATGCCCGGCTCAGACTCTGAATGTAATCCAGATAATCAATGGCTCCAGCCTTATAACTTTTGGTTGCCTGGTCGATAATCAGATTGGCTTCCGGAACAGCTTGTTTTTCGTAATAATTCAAGCTGTTGTTGTACTTTGTGTATTCACCCATCAAAGAATTATAATTTCCCGACAGCGATTTTGAATAATTCTCTGCACTGTATTGGGTTACTTTTTCCTTTAGCTTAGCGGATTTAATCTTAGCGGCATTAGAGCCAAACCACAGCGGAACGGCAATACCTGCCTGTATAGCGGTAAAGCGGTTACCCAAACCAAAAGTGCGGGGGACACCGTTTATTGTCTGATCGCCTCGTATTGTTTGGCTGAAATATCCTATGTTTAAATCGGGTAACAGTTTACTTTTTTCCAATTTGGTCTCAATGCGTGACAACTCAATTTGTTGCAAAGCAAAGCCCAGCTGAGGATTTCCTGAAACCAGGCTATTACTATTGGGCAAAAAATCAATCCGTTGCAATACAGTATCTGCCGGCAATACATATTCATTTGTATTTAAAAGAACCTGCAATTTCTGATTAAAAATCAGAATGTCCGCTTTTACCTGTTGTAATTGATTACGCACTTCCATAGCCTGCGAACGGGCAGTTATCATTTCCAACTGATTGGTTTCACCTGTTTTCGTTCTTAGTTCAGCTGCACGCTGAAAACCCGAATAAAGACTATCCTGCCACAAAAATAATTTTTGTTTTGACAGCAAATAAGCTAATTGTCTATAGACTTGTTTTACCTGCGTGGCAATTTCGAGCCGTGAAGTTTTTAATTCCCATTCGCTACTCTTTACGTTCGCATTTGCCAGTTTATGTTGATTGGCATACACCGTAGGGAAAGCAAAAGACTGGGAAATAGTAAAGCTATTATCCTTTGAATAAGAATTAAATTGGCCAAATTGACCATCAATGCTTGTTTTAGGAATGTCCCAAGCAGCACCTTTCAATGCTTTTTGGGCATCGACCGAATAAACAGACGACCGAACAGATAAGTTACTATCCAATGCCATTTGAATAGCTTGTTTTAGATTTATTCTTTGGGGTTGTTGTGCATTTACAGTTGATGTACCTACCAGCAAAAGAATTACCAATGCAGTTATCCCTGATTTTCTTTTAAATAGTTTCTTAAAGCTGTCTGATACCTTTTTGAAACTATCAGTAGAAAAGAAAATGTAAAAAATAGGCAAAACAATTAATGTCAGCAAAGTAGCTGTTATTAATCCACCAATAACCACAGTCGCCAAAGGTTTTTGAACTTCAGCACCTGCCGAAGTAGACAAGGCCATAGGTAAGAAACCCAGTGAAGCCACAGCAGCAGTCATGATTACCGGACGTAAACGTGTATGCAGTCCCTTCAGTACCCGCTCGGTAATATCAGTAATCCCCTCTTCTTTTTCGAGTCGGTTGAATTCGGAAATAAGTACAATACCATTGAGTACTGCAATACCAAACAGAGCGATAAAACCAACTCCTGCCGAAATGGAGAAATTCATGCCGCGCATCCAAAGTGCAAAAATGCCTCCAATGAGCGACATAGGTACAGCACTGTATATTAATAAAGCTTGCTTGGCAGAATGAAACGTAAAGAATAACAGTACAAATATGAGCAATAATGCCACCGGCACGGCAATAGCCAGACGAGCTTTAGCAGCTTGAAGATTTTCGAACTGACCGCCATACTTTACATAATAACCTGTTGGCAGTTGTACTTTTGCATCAATTTGTTTTGTTACATCAGCTATAACGCTTTGCACATCTCTATTTCGAACATTAAAACCAATGGTTATACGCCGTTTCGTATTTTCACGTGACACCTGGGCCGGACCCGATTTTATTGCAACACTCGCAATTTGATCAAAAGATATTTGTCCACCATTAGGCAGAGCAACCGAAAGGTTTTTTACATCGTCCAGACTCTGGCGATAATCTTTGTCCAATCGAACCACCATACCAAACCGTTTTTCTTCGTCAAAGACAACCCCTGCCTGACTTCCGGCAAAAGCTGTGCGTAACACACGGTTAACCTCTTCAATTGAAAGACCGTATTGAGCCATTCGATCACGATTATATTCAATCTGAATCTGAGCCAGTCCGGTTACCTTCTCAACATTAATATCTTCAACACCCTGAACCTTTTGAATAATTTTCTCTACCTGAGAAGCTTTTTCTGCTAATGTATTCAGGTCATCACCAAATATTTTTATAGCAATATCCTGTTTTGATCCAGATAGTAATTCGTTGGTACGCATTTGAATCGGTTGTTGAAATTCAAATTTTACACCTGCCAACGGAATCAATGCCTCTTCCATTTTTCCCACCAGTTCCTCGCGAGTTTTTGCCGAAGTCCATTCACTTTTATCTTTGAGTGTAATAACATAATCGCCTGTTTCCATAGGTGTTGGATCGGTAGGAATTTCACCCGCACCAATCTTACAAACTGTATGTTTGATTTCCGGAAATTTGTCGAGCAATATTTTGTTTGCTTTTTGAACCTGTTCCACAGAATTGGAAAGCGAACCTCCTTGCAGAGTAATTACAGCTGCTGCCAGATCACCTTCTTCCAATTGTGGGATAAATTCACCTCCCAAACTATTAAAGACAAATAGACTAATTATAAAAAATACTATTGCGGATATTGAAACAAGCAGTTTACGTTTTAACGCAAAGCGGATAGCTGGATTGAATATCTTGTGAAACCAATCCATCATTTTGTCTGAGAAGTTTGGTTTATGATCGGTATTCTTACTTAAAAATAGCGATGAAACCATAGGCACATAGGTCAATGAAAGAATTGTTGCTCCAATCAATGCAAATGCTACCACTTGAGCCATTGGGCGAAACATTTTACCTTCGATACCTACCAAAGCCATAATTGGAACATAAACAATCAAGATAATAACTTGTCCGAATGTTGCCGAACTCATCATTCGTTTTGCCGACTCGAACACAGTTTCATCCATTTGTGGCTGCGAAAGTCTTTTAATGCCCGGATGATGGTGTTTGCTCATTGTTATTCGGTGCACCACGCTTTCGACAATAATCACCGCTCCATCCACAATCAATCCAAAGTCAATCGCCCCAAGGCTCATTAAATTACCCGATACACCAAAGAAGTTCATCATGGATATGGCAAACAGCATGGAAAGGGGAATCACTGAAGCAACAATCAACCCAGCTCTCAAATTACCCAGGAATAAAATTAAAATGAAGATAACAATTAATGCTCCTTCAATCAGGTTTCTTGAAACTGTACTAATAGCACGACCCACTAAGTCGGACCGATTCAGGAAAGGTTCTATCTTTACTCCTTTAGGCAATGATTTTTGAATGGATTCAATACGGGTTTCGACATTTTTTGTCACCTCATTGGCGTTTGCCCCCTTGAGCATCATAACCACACCACCAACAGCCTCTGTAGTATCAATAACCATAGCACCATATCGAGTGGAATTTCCATATTGAACGCTGGCAACATCTCTAATTAAAACAGGTGTGCCAGCCGGACTGCTTTTTACAACAATCTTTTCAATATCCTCTAATGATTTCACCAAACCAATACCTCTAATAAAGTAGGCAGTCGGTTTTTTGTCAATGTAAGCACTACCTGTATTTTCATTATTCTTTTCGAGAGCATTAAAAATATCGGTGAGTGTGAGGTTCATGCTTCTTAGCCTCTCAGGATTTATGGCTACTTCATATTGTTTTACGAATCCGCCATAGCTGTTAATATCGGCAACACCTGCCGTACCTAACATTTCGCGACGAACCGTCCAATCCTGCAAAGTTCTTAACTCCATTGGAGTATATTTGTTTTCATACCCTTTCTCCACCGCAAGGCGATATTGGTATATTTCGCCCAAGCCCGTAGAAATAGGAGCCATCTCTATTTTTGCAAGACCTGCCGGTATATTATCTTCGGCTTCTTTTAGACGTTCTCCTACTTGTTGTCGTGCCCAGTAAATATCTATATTGTCTTTAAACACAATTGTAGTTACCGACAAACCTAGACGTGAGATAGAGCGAAGCTCAATGATATTTGGGATATTGGCAACAGCTACCTCAACAGGTGCTGTAATAGAGCTCTCGACTTCCTGAACTGCCAACGATGGGGCAAGCGAAATAACCTGCACCTGATTGTTGGTTATATCCGGAGTTGCATCAATAGGCAACTGGGTAAGTGAGTATGTTCCCCAAGCAATTAATGCAACTACAAATAAGCCTATAATAAACTTATTCTTTATTGAAAAATGAATGATACGTTCTATCATAATTTATTGATTTATTTTAAATGTACTGTGAAGGCATGTTGGATCCTGGCAATGATTCCAATTATGAGAATCAAACAGGCCATAGTAATGAAAAACCATTTTATTGCTTGTTTTAGCTGGGTTTTATGCTTTTTCACAAATCACTTATTTTTTTGATTTATAATATTGATTGAATGTTTTAATATTTTGGAAATAAATAATCTCGGGTTCTCCCAGATTTCTTAATCCTATCAAAGCATCTGCTTTACAAATAGTGTCACCTGAAAAAGGATCAAAGGTAAATGCATCTTTTGAAAAGTAATTGACCAGATGATCATAGCAGCTCTTGTTACAGAAGAAATAATTTTTCCCTTTGTAACTAAGTTTTATGCTTTTATGATTAATGAGTTTGTCACCATTCATACAAACAAGCTCTGCAGGAACTTGCTTGCCATATAATGCATATTGACGGTAGGCGTATTTTGTATCATGCCAAAAAACATGGAATACTAAATAAAGTATTATTAAAACGAACAATGAGCCAAAGCTAATAAGTAATGTTCGATTAAATTTCTGGTCTTCAAAAGCCTGCCTTTCCCGTAATTCTCTTTTCGTCAGTTTTTTTTTACTCATTTGAGCTAAATTTTAAACGTGAACAAAAGTCTGACATTTCTGTCAGGGAAAATTAAAAGCATTAAGTAAGAAGAAATTAAATCAAAGCGGGAGGACCTCTAAAGGATAGATCTGTAGAGAGATATTGTTTTAGGATAACAATATCTTTAATTGGAAATGTAGTTAATAGAACTCCGTCGTCGCAGAGTTTTGATAAATCAAAAGCCGTAATGACAAATAAAAGAGCATTAAATGCGCTATTGGTGTCAAGTGATATTGAATTGGCTTTTGTAAAAACAATATTGTTCAGGGCGTGGCAATGCGTATTGGCTTCAGTTGAAGACTCCCCCGTTGTTTCTGTTTTGTTAGTATTGTTATGATCGCTATATGAATCAAAATGATGATGGTGAGGTATAATAGCATGAAGTAACATTACCAGTCCAGCCAGTAATATTAAAACAAACTTATTATTTTTACCCATTCTTTTCATGTAAATTTGACCTTAACTGTTATTAAACAACTGCAAAGATAATAAAAAAGTTTATGCAACTGAGTTGCAAACTAATCGTTGCAGTTTGAGCAAACTCCTTTTACAACCATATTTATATTTTCTATATCAAAATTAACGGGCAAATTAATGGACGGAATAGGAATGTCATTTAAACAAAACGTATGCTGACATTTTAAACAAAAAAAATGTACATGTAAATCTTCCGGGTGACATTGGCATGATTCTTTACATAGAGCGTATTTAACTGCACCAGTTCCGTCATCAATGCTATGAATTAGCTTCTTTTCCTCAAATGTTTTGAGAGTGCGGTACAATGTGACTTTATCCGATTTTTGAAACTTCTGTTCTAAGTCAGATAAGCTAATTGCCACTTTTTGTTCTATAAGAATATCTAAGACCAATTCCCGCATGGCAGTTGGTTTTATATTCCTATTATTCAGCTTATTATCAACATTATTCATGTCCATCTGTTTAGATTTAAATAATTTGAACTTAAATTACAACGTAAAATTAGGATATATTGTGCAATCTGTAAGAAATTCACAGATATTATTGCAAAATATTTGTGAACTTAGATAATTAATTCTTTTCATCTCAATTTTTGGTGCAAGGTGCAAGTGTTTCTATATAGAAACTTGCACTTTGCACTAAGTGTAAATAATTCATTATTTGGCACTTGCATATGTCATTTTTATTTTGTACTTTTGAACCTGAAAGTTAAGCAGACAGACGTAAGTCATTGACAGTCAAAAAGCGCTCTTTTTAGTGTATTTCCTAATTCGTACCCCATAAGGGTGTTTCGATAGATAAATAACTGAATTACAATAGGATAAATGGAGAGGTTCACAAACCTCTCTCTCCGCAAAAAATTATTCAAAAAACAGTAAAAGCTCGTAAAATCAAGGATTTACGAGCTTTTTTCTTTTTCGGATATAGTCAAAATATTCAATAAAAAGCAATCTTTTGGAGACTCATTCGGGTACCTAAAGATTTCAAAAGCTCGGGTACCCGAATTTGCGTATAAAATACTATCTGTCAAGTAGTTCAAAGATTGAACATCTTGTGTACTAAACAAAGAACAAGTATTTTTGAACAATTCAAAAGGTTACCACGAAATGAATGCAAAACTTTCAATTCTCTTTTACGCAAAGAGAGCAAAAACCACAACCGATGGTTTAGTCCCTATTTACATCAGAGTTACGGTCGATGGCGAACGTATCGAGTTAAGCACAAAACGATACACCCACCCTGACAAATGGTCAATTGAGGGTAGTTGTATGAAAGGCACAACTACAGAAGCCAGATCTACTAATTCCTATCTTGACGCACTTAAAGCTAAAGTGTACGATTATCAGCAGCAGCTTATCCGGGAAGATGAAATTGTCAATGCCGAAAACATGCGAAATAAGATCCTGGGTATTGATAAACGCAGTCACATGCTGATAGGCATATTCCAACAGCACAATGACGAAATAAAAGCACTTATTGGCAAAGATTACGCAGCTGCAACACATGTCCGTTACGAAACTTCTTTAAAGCATACAGCCGATTTCCTGAAATGGAAATACAAAGTTTTCGATATCGATATTCGGAAAATTGATCACGAATTCATAACCAGTTACGAATTCTACCTGAAGAGCGTTTGTAATTGTTGTCAGAACACAACTTCCAAATACATTAAGAACTTTGGAAAAATCATCCGGATTTGTCTGGCCAATGGTTGGATTCAGAAAAATCCATTTATCAATTACAAAAGCAAGGTGGTTGAAGTTGAACGGGCATTCTTATCTATGGAAGAAATTGAAACGATGCTCAACAAAGTATTTGTTTCCGACCGGCTCAATCAGGTAAAAGACATCTTCCTTTTCAGCTGCTTTACAGGCTTAGCCTATGCAGATGTCAAGAAGCTATCCCGAAAGAACATTGCTATTGGCGTGGATGGCGACCGCTGGATTTACATCAATCGGACAAAGACAGACACCAGGTCCAACATACCTATTCTTCCAATTGCATCTTTCTTATTGGAGAAGTACGAAGATCACCCGCAGGTAGTCAACCAGGAAAAACTTTTGCCCATTCTGAGCAATCAGAAAATGAATTCTTACCTGAAGGAAATAGCCGACGCATGTGGCATCAACAAAGAGCTGACATTCCACATTGCCAGGCACACCTTCGCCACCACCGTTACGCTTTCAAACGGTGTCCCGATCGAAAGCGTTTCCAAAATGCTCGGACACAAGAACCTTAAGACAACTCAGCATTATGCAAAGATTCTTGATCTGAAAGTTAGCAATGATATGCAGATTCTGAAAGAAAAGTTTGGGAATGGGACACAGTTGAAAATCAAGCAATCGGCTGGATAATTTTTTCAATTGGTTTAATTTAGTCCCTCATTCTATACTAATACTATAGAATGAGGGAACAAAACAAACTACCCACAACAGAATTTGTTCAAATAATCGGTTTTTTGTCGATTGTCTGTACAAATTCTGCTGAGTTTTTTTAATGATATGAAATTGTAAAATAACAGTTTCTAGCCCAATCCTATAATAAAATCATATTTCATTTGCGATATTCACAACGATCGTCTCAAAGTATTTCTAAACACAGAAATTGAAGCTCTTACCAAAATAACTGTATATCTGCATAGTTCTACTAAAGGATTATCAACTTACATTTGATATCCGGTATCCTAGTAGCTGTAACCAAATTCAATAATCAAATATAAATATATTTCGCTTGAAAATATACCAATTGGTATATTTTTTATTATCTTTGCACCAAAATTAATATCAGATCATGTCAAAAGCCGATAAAACAAAGGAATATATTATTGAAAAGGCTGCCTCAATTTTCAATACAAAAGGTTATGCAGGCACTTCTCTCAATGATTTGACTGAAGCAACCGGTTTAACGAAAGGAAGTATCTACGGAAATTTTAAGAATAAAGATGATGTGGCTGTAGAAGCTTTTAAGTATAACTTGCAATCAATGAACCAGCTTTTCATCTCGGAAAAGGAGAAAGAAAAAAGCTACAGGGGCAAGCTTCTAATATACACTAAAGTGCTATGTGATTCATCCGGAACTAAGTTACCCATTGGAGGATGTCCAATACTTAACACTGCTATCGAGTCTGACGACACACATCCCATTCTTAAGGACTTTGCAAAAAAAGCATTGTTGAATTGGAAAAATGATTTTATCGAGATATTGAATGCAGGTATTCAGGCTGGTGAGTTCTCGACAGACTTAAACACTGAACAAATTGCAATTACGATACTGGCATTGATCGAAGGTGCAATCATGATAAATAAACTCACGGATAACAATAACCATATCCGCTTAATTATGGAATCATTACGTGATTACATAAATCAAATATAATTTTTTTTTACTTAATAATATACCAATCGGTATATTATTTAAAATATGGATTTTATGAGACGAGTAGTAATAACAGGACTTGGAGCAATTACCCCTCTGGGAAATACGATCAATGAATTTTGGAAAAACATTGTAGAAGGTAAAAGTGGAGCTGCTCCACTAACGAAATTTGATAGCACAAAATTTAAAACGCAGTTTGGTTGTGAAGTGAAAGACTTCCACCCCGAAGAATTTTTAGATAGGAAAGAACTCCGTTCGTACGATCTTTTCACACAATATGCTATCGCAGCATCCGATCAAGCCATTCAGGATTCAGGGTTGAATCTGAAAACAATGAGTGAAGCCGGGCGGTCTGAAATTGGAGTAATTTGGGCTTCGGGAAATGGCGGCATCGGAACGTTCGAAAAAGAATTGAAAGAGTATCATGCTGGAGATGGAACACCACGCTTTAGTCCTTTTTTGATTCCTAAAATGATAGTAGATATCGCTGCTGGAGTTATTTCTATTCGTAATGGATTACTTGGACCGAACTATGCAACTGTTTCTGCTTGTGCTTCATCCAACACAGCTATTATCAACGCTTTCGACACAATCAGGTTGGGAAAAGCAACTGCAATGATTTGTGGAGGTTCCGAAGCCGCCATTACGGAAGCTTCAGTGGGTGGTTTCAATGCATTGCAAGCACTGTCAAAATTAAATGAAAATCCACAAGGGGCTTCACGCCCTTTTGATGAAGCCCGTGACGGATTTATTATTGGAGAAGGTGCCGGAGCATTGGTACTCGAAGAGTTGGAACATGCGCTGAACCGCAATGCGCCCATATATGCCGAAATAATTGGAGGTGGCATGGCCGCCGATGCCTATCACCTTACCGGAACTCACCCCGACGGTTTAGGTGCAATGTTGTGCATTCAAAAAGCACTTGCTGACGCTGGTATCGAATCTTCACAAATTGATTATGTGAACGCACATGCTACTTCCACCCCAATGGGTGATATTAGCGAATTGAAAGGTATAAAAAGAGTATTTGGGGAAAAATCAATTAAGGTTACTGGAACAAAATCAATGACCGGTCATCTTCTTGGGGCTGCAGGAGCAATAGAAACTATCATCTCAATATTATCAGTCCGGGACAATATCATACCTGCAACTATCAATACACTTGATCCGGACAAGGAAATTCCGAAAGGTATCGACTTGGTTCTGCAGCATTCGCGTTATGAGCCGGTGAATTACGTGCTTAATAATACGTTTGGTTTCGGAGGACATACCGCCAGTTCCATTTTTAAAAAATATCGATAACTTGGTAAATATGAAAAAACTGATTATAGATTCTATAAACCAATTTGTAAATGAAAGTGAGTTCAACAGAATTATCAATACGAACTTACCTTACTACGATCAACCCCTGGTGAAATTTGCAGCTGCTCGCGACCCGCTGTTTGAGGAATACAAACAACTTATCGGGCAGTTTCATCTCACACCCAGGGAAGTTTTTGAAATGGAATACGGAAAAGGAAGCTTTCACGAGGGAACAGTTATAACCGTGGCATTACCTTTAAACGAAGTTATTCGGAAAAGTAACCGTGTTCAGAAAGAATTTGCTTCAAAGGAGTGGGCTTTACTTCGCACTTTTGGAGATGAGATTTTTCTTCCATCGCTTGTCAACTATATCATAACTTTATTACAACAACAAGGTTTCCGGGCTTTAGCACCTTCTCAATCGGAGAATTTCAAAGCTTATGCTCGCACAGAGGTCGGATTGGCTTCCAATTGGTCAGAGCGTCATATAGCCTATGTTGCCGGACAGGGTTCTTTTTCGTTGAATGATGGATTTATTACCGAAAAAGGCATGGCAGTCCGGTTAGCTTCTGTAGTAACAGATGCTGTAATAAATGCCGATGAACGAAAGGCGAAGCACCACACAGAGAATTGCTTATTTTGCAATAATGGCAGTTGCGGAGCTTGTATCAAAAGATGTCCAGCTGGAGCTATTAGTGAAAGTGGTCATGACAAATATAAATGCTACGCCTTTACTTATAGCGAAGAAGGACGGCAACGCGCTGTAGCTTGGGGCGGTGAGTATCAATATGGCTCAGGCTGCGGTTTATGCCAGACGAAAGTTCCATGTGAATTTAGCAACCCGTATAGATAAAATTAATTTTTAATATATAACAATTAAAAATCAAACAAAATTAGACAAACACTTTTAGTAACCGGAGCCTCTTCAGGTATTGGCTTATTTATCGCCAACAAGCTCCACGAAAACGGGCACAACGTAATTGGCAAAAGCTGTAACCCCCAGAAATCTTAATAAACATAATTAGAATATCACCCTGCTGCTGTCGTGGATGCAGTGTTGTTTTTTTCGTTTTTTCGTTCAGGCCATTCGCTGGCGATAAATAAATATGGTAGGCGAAATTTGCTTTTTTGATTGTAATGTGCAATATATTAGATGGCTGAGTCTAATCTAATACAAACATAGGTGTTGCTTTTTTTTTGTTGTATGCAACATAAGTGGGGTGTATTGGATACGAAACGATGCTATTATAGACAGAGAATAGGAATAATTTTACTCACAGATAATCAGCAAGAAGTTATACGTTTAATACAAGCTTCTATATTGCGCAACAAGTATGTTGGTAACTTTTTGTTATTATTGAAATCAACAATCAATTAACTTTAAATTAAAATGAATTATGAATGAAAATCATGTAATTCAATGTGTTCAAAAGGTAACAAAGGATCTTTTAAACAAGTACGTAATCCTTGCGGCATTGCTATGTTCTTTTGGACTGGCCTTCGCCCAAAATTCTGGCGGGAAAATCTCCGGAAAAGTTTTATCTGGAACTGATGGTGAACCGCTTATTGGCGTTAGTGTTGTGGTAAAGGGTACTAAAATCGGAACAGTCACCGATTTAAATGGGGCATTTACGCTTCAAGCCAAAGCTGGAGAAACTTTAAATGTTTCTTACATCGGCTATGTAACCCAAGTCGTAAAAGTAGAAGAGTCAAATTTGACAATCAAGTTGAAAGAAGACTCCAAAAGCTTAGAAGAAGTAGTAGTGATGGGTTATGGAGTTCAAAAGAAAAAGCTGGTAACCGGTGCAACCGTGTCGGTAAAAGGTGAAGATCTTCAGAAACTAAACACCACTAATGCTTTACAAGCATTGCAAGGGCAAACTGCCGGGGTAAACATTACAACTACTTCAGGTCAACCTGGCGGTGGTTTTAAAGTAAATATACGTGGTGTTGGTACTGTAGGTAATTCAGGTCCGCTCTATGTTGTTGACGGCGTTATTACAGGTGATATTACCTATTTGAATAACTCGGATATAGCAGCTATAGATATATTGAAAGATGCTGCATCTTGTGCTATTTATGGTATAAATGGTGCTAACGGTGTTGTTCTTATCACCACAAAAGGAGGCGATTCTGTAACAAAAAAGGGGGGGCAAGTTTCATTTGATGCCTATTATGGTGTTCAAAATATAGCTCGGAAACTTCCATTGTTGAATGCACAGCAATATGCAACCATGCAAAACGAGCAAGCAATAAATTCTAATCTGTCTCCTTACTTTACCCAATCCCAGATTGCAGCTCTAGGAAACGGTACCGACTGGTTGGATCAAGTGCTTTCGAAAAATACTCCTACTCAAAATTATAATTTGGCTGCTAATGGCGGTAATGCAAGTTCAAAATACTCTTTAGGATTATCATATACCCAACAAGGGGGTATCGTTGGTGGAACTAAGCTGTCAAACTACGAACGTTACAATTTCCGCGCAAATACCGAACATAAAATGTATGGGGATGCATTGAAAGTGGGTGAGCACATGACTTTCTCATTCAATAATAAGAGCGGTATCAGCGATGGTGGTATTTACAACACTTCATTCAGGAGTGCTTTGACAACTACTCCGCTACTGGCGATGTATGGTCCGGATGGTAAATATCTGGATAGTGAAAAATCGACTGTTTACAATGGAGGTCCATGGCTTAATTCAGAAGCAAATCCATACGCAATTATGCAATATAATAACCAGAATAATACAAAATCACAAACGCTGGTAGGTGATGTATATGCTGAATTGGAGCTTATCAAAAATTTGAAGATTAAAAGTACTTTTGGTTTAAACTATAATTCATCTGCTAACCATAGTTATACTCCTGTATACGATTATTTGTCAATTTATGCCTTTAATAAATATGAAAAGATATACCAAGGAAGCTCACAAAACTATACCTTTAATTGGGATAATACCATAAACTATTTATTTAAAATCAACGAACACAAATTTGATGTTTTAGCCGGTACTTCTATTCGTAAATACCAAGGATCATATTTGAACGGATCAAATACGGGAACTACTTTGTTTGGTGATTTTAATCATGGATATTTAAGTACTTCTGAAATTACCGGCTATTCTCAGAGTGGTTCTACAGTTGAAGCTCCACAAGGTGCCACTGAAACAGACCTTCAATATCAAACAAGACTTGCTAATAATAGGCAGTTGCTTACGCACGGTATTTCTGCCGGTGGTAACGCTAATGCTGTATATACACAAGCTTCTTTCTTTGGTCGTGTCAACTATAATTACAAAGAAACATACATGGCTTCAGCAATTTTGCGTGCTGATGGTTCAACCAATTTTGCAAAAGGACATCAATGGGGCTATTTCCCTTCATTGTCGGCAGGATGGGTAATTAGCAACGAATCGTTCATGGAATCAACCAAAGATGCGATGGATTTCTTGAAATTGCGTGCCAGTTGGGGTTCAAATGGTAACGATGCAATCACTGCATTCAACTATTTATCATTAATTCAATTGGATAATGCTCAGTACAATTTTGGAAGTGATAACACCACCTTGACACCAGGAGCTTATCCTAAAACAATCGGGGTTGAAAAAACCAAATGGGAAACATCATACCAAACCAACATAGGAGCTGATGCCAGATTTTTGAACAGTAAATTAAATGTAAGCTTGGATTTTTATAACAAAACAACCAAAGACTGGTTGATAGCAGCCCCACTCTTAGGAACGGCAGGTGTAGCTGTGAATCCATTTATCAACGGTGGAGATGTTACCAATAAAGGTATTGAAATCCAGCTGTCATACAATGATAAGATTGGAGCAGATTTTGGTTACTCAATCACAGGATCTTATGCTTATAATAAAAATACAGTAACTAATATTCCTACAGTTGATGGCATTATTCATGGTGGAGGCAATAGCTTATATGTAAATGCTCCGGAATTCTTCCGTGCCTCGTCAGGTCAGCCTGTAGGTTATTTCTGGGGTTATAAAACAGCCGGGATATTCCAAAATGAAGCCGAAGTACAGTCTTACACAAGTAATGGTAAAGTATTGCAACCAAGTGCTAGTCCTGGTGATTTGAAATATGTTGATACCAATGGTGATGGAAAAATTACAGCTGATGATAAAGTAAACATTGGTGACCCTAATCCACATCATATTTTTGGTTTCTCGCTTGCTTGCAATTATAAGGGCTTCGATTTATCTGTCTCAGCTAATGGAGTTGCCGGAAATAAAATTGCACAAGCTTACAGAGACGGTGGTAGCCGTTATGGCAACTGGACAACAGATATTCTTGGTCGCTGGCACGGTGAAGGTACCTCGAATACAACACCTCGATTAACTACCGACAATAAGAACTGGAGTGATTTTTCGGATCTTTACGTTCACGATGGCAGTTATTTGAGAATATCAAACCTCACCATAGGTTATGATTTAGCAAAAAATATTAGATTGAAGAATCTCAGTCAATTCAGATTGTATGTAGCAGCTCAAAATCTGTTCACATTCACTAAATACAGCGGGTTGGATCCAGAAGTTGGACATTCTGAAGGGGATGCCACCGGTGTATATTCCTTTGGTCAAGGTGTTGACAATGGATCTTATCCACGTCCAAGAACCTTTTTAGCAGGTGTTAACATTAAATTTTAATTGAATGAATATGAAAACATATAAATTAATTACTCTTGCTCTTGGAGCAATGATTTCTCTCAATTCGTGTAGCGATTTTCTGACTACACAGATGACAGATGCCAAGAAAGACATTACAACGTATTATAAGACTCCAAACGATGCGCTTACTGCGCTAACAGGCTGTTATAACGGATTAGACCTTGTTTACAATTCTGGAGTTGCATTTCCGGTTAGTTCGGAAGTATTTTCCGATAACTGTTTTGGCGCTACCGGTGCTACAGATGGTCCTGGTTATCAAATGATCGATGAATTTAACAAAACCATTTCACCTTCAGATATCTCCATGTTTAATGATTCGTGGAAAGCTTACTATCAGGCGGTTTATCGTTGTAATGTGTTGATTGACCATATAGACGGCGTAAAAGGTGACAGTTCCATTACTGTTCTTAACCAATACAAAGCTGAAGCTAAATTTATACGTGCGTACTTATATTTTGATATGGTTCGTCTTTGGGGAAACATTCCTTTGGTTATAACACCAACACTTGATAATGTCCCTCAGGCTGCTCCAGCCGATGTTTATGCTCAAATTATGAGTGATTTACGTTATGCTGCAGATACGTTAAAATCAGATAAATACAATGTTGTCCCAAGTGGGCGGGTAACTAAATGGGCGGCCGAATCGTTGCTGGCACGTGTTTATTTATTCTATTCGGGGTATTATGGACAAACAACCATCGGTGGAGAAACTGCTGCAACTGCATTGGCTGCAGTAGAAGATGTGATTGCTCACAGCGGCCATTCATTAGTTGCCGATTTTAATACTTTATGGCCTGCTGCTTCTGCAGCAAAAAAGGTAGCCTATGCAGGTGAAGCAACTGCTGAAATTGTATTTTCCATCAAGTATTCATCCACTGATAATTGGAGTAATGGTACAGGTAACCATTGGTTGGTAATGGAAGGAATTCGCACTCAATCTGTCTATCCTTATCAATATGGCTGGGGGGCTTGTACGGTTGATCCGAAATTGTATAATTCATTTACATCAGGAGATTCCCGTCAATTTGCTTCTATAATTGCAATAAATGAAGAAAGTTTGGCTTTCACTAATCAAAAAGATCAAAAGGAATATACCGGTTATTATTTGAAAAAATACAGTTCTTTATGTGACAAAAATGGTAATGCTCTTCTTACTAATTTTCAAACTGGTCCATCTCAGGATTATTTTGTTATCCGTTATTCTGATGTATTGTTAATGGCCGCTGAATTGGGAAGTCCAAATGCACAAAGCTATCTGGATCAAGTACGTTCACGTGCAGGATTAGCATCAGTGACTGTTTCAAAAGCAGCTATTTTGGATGAACGTAGACATGAATTTGTAGGTGAAGGTATTCGCTATTGGGATTTATTACGTCAAGGAGTAGAAACTGCCGCTACAACTATTGCAAACAATACTACGGTTTCAATCTTCCAAAACGGAGGCACAGCACCTTCAGCAGACCAATTTAAAGCTCAAATTATAGCGACAAAAGGTCTGCAACAAATTCCGAACGATCAGATTACTCTTTCTAGTGGAACTTTGAAACAAAATGAAGGTTGGTGACAATTATTAATCATTAAAAATAAATCATATGAAAATTATATTTAAAATATTATATCCTTTATTGGGAGTGATACTTCTGTTTTCAGCTTGTACTCCTAATAATTATGAGCTTGGAGCGCTTACCAATAAGAGTGATTTAAAATTCAGTGTGACAAGAGATGCTACAAATCCTAATAAATTTTTCCTTAAAAGTTTAACTCCAAATGCTCAGCCATATTGGGTAACTCCTGTAGGAACATCTTTAAGGATGAATGATACAATTGTCATTCCGTTCCCAGCTAAAAATGACACAATTTGGTACAATGTAGAATCAACAGGTGGAATAGCTACAGCCGATCCTTATGTTTTCGATGTTACAACCATTGACGCAGCCTATGTGAGCGGACAGATGTGGACTGATCTTACAGGTGGACTTGGTAAATCTAAAACCTGGGTTTTGGCTTTGGATGCCAATGGTGCTGTAACTAAAGGAGGCTTTTTTGTTGGACCATTCTACTTTGGTGGTACTGGTTGGGAATGGGATCCTGCATTTTCAGATATTGGTTGGGCTGGTGTCTCTGCCGGAGATTATGGCACCATGACTTTTGACTTGATAGGCAATGCTAATTTCAAATCTGATAATAAAATGTTTCCTGATTTGTCAGGAACCGGTAAATTTATGTTGTTCCCAGGTTCAAAAGAGTTGATAACTTATGGAGCGCAAGTTTTGCATGACAAAGCTCAGGGAGGAAATGTTGCTAATTGGAATGCTAAAATGACCATCAAAACACTTGACGCTGACCATATGCAGCTTATCGCAAAAAAAGATCCGAACAATTGGCTTGTTTACAATTATATTTCTAAAGCTTATTACGATTCTCATTAATTCTAAGCGCTAGTTTAGACTAATATTGAGAGGCTGATTGTACAGTTAATAGGGCACAGTCAGCCTCTCTATTTTTACTTATACGTATAGATTCTGTAAATCTGATTAGTTTAAGAGTTAAAAATTTAGTGTTGTATTTTTATTAAGCATAGAGAACATTTCAACTTAAAACATAGAATGCCTGACGGTATTCACATATAGTAAAAGTGATATGCGAAACAACTCTATTATAATAACCCGTAGTGCCCTTAATTGATAGATTCTATTTTATTGTAAAGCTGAGTGGGGTTTGGGTAAACCCTAATGTGAGAACTATTTTATAAATTCACTATGGGTTATTATAATATTTAAAACATGAAAAATATAGTAATTTGAAGGTTAATGATTGTTTTTTTTTAATTAGTAGAAAGGTAGGGTTGGTAGTTTGTTTGATTTTATTCAGATAAACTACTATTTAGAGATTACAGGTGTAATCAGATTGTGTGTTTAGTTTTAGAATGATTTATTCTGTTTGTTTACATTTTCTTCATCCTCAAGAAGAAAAAATGGTCGAGTTAAATGTGAAGGTTTCTGATCCAGTATTTTATGACGAGAAAGGCAAGGGTTGGAATATTGCTAATTTATGTAATGATATATGTGTATTTAAAAATATGAAGGTAATCTAGTTGTAAATCAATAAAAAAAATAAATGAAAAGAAATATAAAAATCTCATTGCTTTTTATTACACTTCTTTCTACTCAGATATGTTTTGCCATGGCAAATCCTGTTGAAATGAAGTTGTCGTCTCCTGATAAGCAAATTGCACTACAAATAAAAGTCGGCTCAGAACTAAGTTGGACATTAACCCAATCTGGTGATACAATAATTACACCGTCAAATATTTCCCTGCTATTGGCTGATGGAACAATATTGGGCAAAAATGCTAAGCTTAAATCTACAAAGAGTAATTCGATAAACAAAACGATCGCTGTGGTTAATTATCGAAAAAAAGAAGTTTCGGACAATTATAATCAAATGACAGTTACCTTTAAAGGTGATTATGGTGCGATTTTCAGAGCCTACAACGACGGTGTTGCCTATCGTTTCTTTTCTACAAAAAAAAGTGGAATTGTGATTGAAAATGAGCAAGCAAATTTTAATTTTAAAACAGACCATAAGGCTTGGATACCTTACGCGCGCGATCCTCGTGAAGGCGACAAATTTCAAACACCGTTTGAAATCATCTACGATCAGACAAATATCTCGCAATTCCGCACCGATTCACTATCCATTCTCCCATTGTTGGTCGATTTGGGAAACCAAAAGAAAGCCTTGCTAATGGAAACAGATATCGAAGATTATCCCGGAATGTACCTCAATCTCAATAAACAAACGAAACAGGGATTTCAGGGTGTTTTCCCAAAATGTCCATTGAATGAAAGGGTAGGAGGTTACGAAAACCTGAATTACTGGGTAAGCAAACGAGCTGATTTTATGGCTAAAACAACGAAAGCACGCGAATTTCCGTGGCGTGTGGTTTTTATCAGCAAAGATGATAAAGAATTGGCCGATAACGACATGGTGCAACGGCTGGCTGCTCCTTCGCGTATTGCGGATGTTTCGTGGATAAAACCCGGTAAAGTAGCCTGGGACTGGTGGAACAACTGGAATATTTCGCATGTCGATTTCAGGGCTGGAATCAATACGCCGACCTACAAATATTACATCGATTTTGCCTCGGAATATGGAGTGGAATATGTTGTGCTTGACGAAGGTTGGTACAAAAAACACGATATTCTGACTTCATCCGAAGAAATTGATCTCAAGGCTATACTCGATTATGCTAAAAGTAAAAACGTAGGAATTATTCTTTGGTCGGCCTGGCACGATTTGGATATTGTGAAGGAACAAGCCTTTGCAAAGTATGCTGCCATGGGCGTAAAGGGCTTTAAAGTGGACTTCTTCGATCGCGACGATCAAAAGTCGATGCGCTCGTGCTATGATATAGCTGAGATGGCTGCGCAATATAAAATGCTACTCGATTATCATGGCATGAAACCTTCGGGCATTCAAAAAACATGGCCTAATGTGCTGAATTTCGAAGGTGTAAAAGGAATGGAGAATGTGAAATGGGCGCACGATAACATGCCGCCTTACGACGTTACCCTTCCGTTCATCCGCATGATGGCCGGCCCAATGGATTATACTCCGGGAGCTATGCGCAACGCGACAAAAGAAAATTTCCAGCCGTCCAACTCAATGCCTATGAGTCAGGGAACCCGTGTGCATCAAATGGCCATGTATGTGGCGTTTGAAGCTCCGTTGCAAATGTTGTGCGACAATCCCACCGCTTACCGTAAGGAAGCAGAATGTACACGGTTTGTGGTGAAAGTACCAACAGTTACAGATCGCACTGTTATTTTGGATGCGAAAGTATCGGAATATCTTGTGACGGCCCGCAGCAAAAATGACAATTGGTACGTAGGGGCGTTGACTAACTGGGATGCCCGCACGCTGACAATCGATTTGTCTTTTCTGCCCGAAGGAACATACAAAGCCGAAATATTCAGCGATGGTATCAATGCCGACCGCGATGCCACCGATTATAAACGTGAGGAAAAGATATTCACCAATAAAGATAAAATAGCAATTAATCTGGCAACAGCTGGTGGTTGGGCTGCCCGATTCGAAAAACAATAAGAGACAACAACCATGAAAAAAACTGTTTTAAGTATAGCTCTTTCTCTCTTTGTCGCGTTGATTTCAGCACAAATATCGTTACCCAAGGTTTTTGGGGATAGTATGGTTTTGCAACGTGATATTCGAATTCCCGTTTGGGGAAATGCTGTACCCGGTGCGCAAATTGTTGCCCAGCTTGGCAATAGTGTTGCAAAAGTAAAAACCGATAAAACGGGAAAGTGGCTGGTTCGTTTTCCAAAATTCAAAGCGGGCGGGCCATATACACTTACGATTGCAGAAGTTGGAAAACAGGCTAAAATTCAGTACAATGATATTCTGATTGGCGATGTCTGGTTGGCTTCGGGCCAATCGAACATGGACTTGCACGTTCAGCAGGCTCAGGACGCAAAAAGCGAAATTGCAAAAGCCAATTATCCTCAAATCCGTTTTATCATTGTGGGTCAGGATATAAAATTAACCCCTCAAAATGATATTCTTTCGGGTACATGGAAAGTTTGCAATCCGACGAATGTGCAGGATTTCTCGGCGGTGGCTTACTTCTTTGCCCGCAAGATACATCTCGATCAAAATGTGCCAATTGGCATCGTTCAACCTTCGCGGGGCGGCACCCCGGTAGAAGCGTGGACGAGCCGTGAGAAATTACTTTCATCACCCATAACACGTGCAAGGACACTGAGTAACGATACGCTCACTCCTAACCATTTGGGACGAGACAGTCTGAGTTGGATTCGTATATGGGACATTGTATATCACCCTCAAAACAATAACGATAAAATTATTCCGTCAACAGACTACGACGATTCTGCCTGGAGAATGGTAGAAATGCCCCGACTGATAAAGGATTTTGGAATTGGTGCTTACGAAGGAATGATGTGGATGCGAAAGAAGGTTTTGTTACCGGAAACCTTTGTTGGAAAAGATTTGACACTGAATATCGGACATCCCGAGATGAGCTATTCGCTCTATTTCAATGGTGTTGAAATTTGCAAGTCAGTCTGGAATAGTAGCCAGAGCCATTCCTACACGATTCCGGCCGGTATTGTAAAAAATGGTGAGAATACAATAGTCATCCGAATAGCGATGATTTGGGGTAACGGAGGCATAAATCCGCCAGCAGAAGATATGTATCTGGCGGATGGAAAAGCTAAAATATCCTTGGCCGGAAGTTGGAAGTATCAAAAAGGTCTTGAACCTGCATTCCCCAAAATATTCAATTATCAGTATTGTCCAATCGTGCTGTACAATTCGATGCTTCATCCGCTTATTCCGTTCGGAATTAAAGGTTTTCTTTGGTATCAGGGAGAGGCAAACGACTCGGCTGCCTATAACTACCGAAAACTGTTCCCGATGATGATTTCCGATTGGCGGAAACGTTGGGGACAAGGTGATCTTCCGTTCTTATATGTACAATTGCCTAATTATAAGAAAGTTCAAGCTGAACCTGCAGAAAGCGAATGGGCAGAATTGCGCGAAGCACAGGCGATGACTTTGTCGCAACCCAACACAGGTATGGCGTGTACAATTGAATTAGGAGAAGCAGATAATATCCATCCTACAAACAAACAGGAGGTGGGTCGCCGTTTGGCTTTGATTGCTGAAAAACAGGTTTACAAGCAAAATGTGATTGCGCTTGGCCCGATGTTTGACAGTTTCAATATCAATAGAGGGGAAGTTTCCATTCGTTTTTCAAATACAGCAAATGGCTTGAAATCAAGCGATGGAAAGGAAATAGCCGGCTTTGCCATTGCGGGAAGTGATAAGCATTTTTATTGGGCAAAAGCAACGATAATAGGTGATCTGGTAGTGGTTTCTTCCGACAAGGTAACCAATCCGGTTGCCGTCCGTTATGCCTGGGCGGATAATCCGGTGTGCAATTTGGTCAATTCGGAAGGATTGCTTGCCGTACCCTTCAGAACAGACGATTGGAAGGGCATAACCCAGAAATAGATATTTGATAACTCACATACTCAATAATTACGATAAAACGATATGAAGATTGTAAAAGCCCTTAGTGCCATTTGTTTGTTTTTGTTCATTTCTTTCAATGTAAATTGTCAGGTTCATTCAACTCCGGATGTGTTGGCCAACGGTTCATCTCAAAGTAAAATAGATTGGAATGCGAAGCAATTTCTGCTCTTTTCTTATTTCACCGGGCAGGCAAGCGGGACGCTTTTGGCTTTAAGTACCGATGGTGTGCATTGGCAGCAATTGAATGGTGGTCAACCTGTTATTGTACCGCAGGTGGAATCACAAAAACTGATGCGCGATCCAAGTATCAACCGCGGTAAGGATGGCGTTTATCGCATGGTGTGGACTTCCGGTTGGGGCGGTAAAGACATCGGCTACGCAGAGTCGCTAGACCTTATCCATTGGGGGGAGCAAAAAGCGATTCCTGTTGGAGAACATATTGATAGCACCACCAACTGCTGGGCTCCCGAAATTTTTTATGATGACTTAAAGAATCAGTATATGATTTACTGGTCATCTCAAGTCGGACCATGGAAAACAAAGGGATCGGAAGGCAGAATATATTATGTGACAACTAAGGATTTCAAAGCGTTTTCTGAGCCGAAAATATTGTTCAGAAATGGTTTCACTTGTGGTGGCGCTCCGGGCAACGATGGCCCTATTGATGCATTTATCTATAAGGATGGTAAAGGGCGATACATCTTATTCTATAAAAAAGATGATAATAGCGGTGTCCCAACGGATTACTATCGTATCGGAAAAACACCTGAAGGGGTGTGGGGAGAGGAATTAGGGCCCATTAAGCCATCGACCGGCGATGAGGGGCCATCCGTCGTAAAATTGGGCAACAAGTATCTGATGTTTACCGATCCTTTTGAAAGCGATTCTGCCTATGTTTTTTCGAGCAGGAACTTAAAAGAGTGGCAAAGGGAAGTGTCTGATCTTAAAATTTCTCATGGAACTGTCATTGAAATATCAAAGAAAACAGCTCTCAAACTTGTGAATTATAAGTCGGAAAATAATTTGAAAACAGTTCGTAACACTAAATATGGGGTGGTTGCGCCAAAGCCGGTTTTTCGAGATCCTGTTTATGATGGCGCTGCTGATCCTGTGGTTGTATGGAATCCACTTGCTTCAAAATGGTGGATGTTTTATACAAATCGCAGAGCCAATATGACCAATTTGCCCGGCGTAAGTTGGGTTTTTGGGACACCTATCGGCATTGCGGAATCAACCGACGGCGCCAATTGGGAATATGTTGGGGATGTAAATTTTAAAGATCTCCCCGCAGAATGTGGCGGTAAGGACTCTACAACTTTTTGGGCTCCGGATATTGTATGGGGAGCTGATGGCAAGTGGCACATGTATCTGAGCATAGAGCCGGGTATTGTTGTGAATTGGGGACTGGCTGGTTTTATTGCCCATCTGACAAGCATCAACTTGCGCGATTGGAAATATGAAAGCCGTCTTTCACAATTAGGCACATCGGTCATTGATGCGGATATTTTAAGAATGCCTGATGGAATGTGGCGGATGTACTATAAAGATCATAGAGGCTATTCACATATCAATGTAACTGAAAGTAAAGATCTCTACACTTGGTCAACACCCAAAGAAGCATTGAAAATTAATGGAGAAGGCCCCATTGCTTTTCAATGGAAAGGATATTACTGGCTCATTATTGATACCTGGAACGGGCAAACGGTTCATCGATCAAAAGATGGCAACACGTGGGAAGTTCAACCCGGAAGTCCACTAATGCCTGATGGCGAAGGGATTGGTAAAGACGATATTCCGAATGCGTTACATGCCAATGTGGTTATTAGTAACGATAGAGTCTATATGTATTACTTCACCCACCCCGGTAGGGTTGGAGTGGATAAATGGAAGGACGGCTATGAACAACGTCGAACCTCTATTCAGGTGGTTGAATTAAAACTGAATGAGGCAGGGTGGATTACTGCCAATAGAAATGAACCCACTTATGTGAAACTTTCCAAACCTTAATGCTGGTTCGGAAATCTTGATTTGTTAATTAGCTATCTTGAAATTGAATTATTGCCAGTTAAAACAAACACAATAAAAAATTATATGAAAAAGCTTTTGTCAATTGCATTACTATTTTTTCTTAATTGCCATTTGAATGCTCAACAACTTTACGTTGGTGCCAATTATCATCCGCATGATGATAAAAATATCGAAAAAATAAAAAGCGATATACGGTTAATGAAAGCCGCAGGATTCACTGTGGTGCGCATGGGCCATTTGGCTTGGGACAGTTATGAGCCTGCTGAGGGTCAATTTGATTTTGAATGGTTTGATAAGGTGATGGATATGATGAACCAAGCTGGCATTAAAGTAATTCTGGATATTGCTGTACATCCTGCTCCAATATGGCTGCACAAGAAATATCCTTCTATCGATGTTGTTAGTGCTACCGGAAATCAGTTGTATCCCAATCATCGCTATATGGACGATGCAGGAGATCCCAACTACCAAAAATATGCGCTTCGCTATACCGATATGCTGACAAAAAGATACGCCAAACATCCCGCTTTGTTGGCATTTGGAGTGGACAACGAATCGGGAGACGGGCCTATTTCCTATTCCGAAACCGTGCGGCTTCGGTTTGCAGATTGGTTGAGCAAGAAGTACGGCACGCTCGATGGTTTAAATAAATCCTGGGCGACTCATCGTTGGTCGCGTCGGTTAAATAGCTTTGAAGAAGTAGGTCTTCCAACCGAAGGACAGAAAAACGGTGCTCCCGAAAAAATCCTTGATTTCCGTACTTTTGTGTCCAGCGAGGTAAACAATTTTTTGCTTTCCATTTTGGATAAAGTCAACACTAATGCACCGGGTGTGCTGACCAATACGAATGCGTGGTACTACAGTCCGCTGAAATATATCAATTGGGCTGAAATAGCCTATTCGGGTAAAATGGCTCGGGAGGGATGTGGTTTTTATCCCGGAAATTCATTGACTACCAACTGGGGCGTAATGAATGCGGCATTTGGAATATCAAGAATTCAGTTCGAAAGCAAGAATCCTTTTTGGTGCAGTGAGTTTACGACGATGACGGCAGTTCCCAATTCAATTCGCAAATCGGCTTATGCCACCTTGATGTATGGAAACCAGATGGTTTGTGGATGGACATGGCAAAGTATGTGGGGCGGAGAAGAACAATATTTGGAAGGGATGCTGGATTGGGATGGTGTTCCGAACCGCAAGTATGATGAATATAAAAAACTTGCAACAGAGTTTAAGAAGATTGAAAGATACTTTCCCTATAAACCCAAACCAGAAGTGGGCATTGCCTTTTCTTTCCCAAGCCAGATGGCAAGTAGTTCGTTTCCCGAACAACATGATAGTCAGGTTCAAAACTGTTGGGGGTTGTTTTATTACCGTAACATGGATGCCAATGTGGTGGAAATTAGCCGAAGCAGCTTGAATTACAAATTGCTCTTTGTGCCCGGAGTGACGGTGATGGATGACAAAACCGCTACAAAAATTCGAGAATTTGTAAAAAATGGAGGAACAGTAATCATGACCAGCAATTCAGCATTGGTAGATGCTTCGGGACAGGTATTTAAAACAACCCATCCCGGACAATTGAGCGATGTGTTCGGCATTCGCGTGGGTAGTTTTGAAGAGACAGAGTCGATGAATGAAGTTTCACGCAAATCATATAAAGGGAAAAACTTAGAGTTTACATACAAAGGAAAGGCTGTTGATATGCAGTCTGCACGGTTCGATGTTATTGACCCGAAAGGAGCTGAAGTTATCGGTAGCATTACCAGCTTGGACAAAGATTATCCAATAATGACTTCAAACAAGTATGGCAAAGGCCGGGCTATTTATGTTGGTCTGCCGGCAGATGCCAGTGTCCTCAATCCTTTGGTTGATGAGCTTATTGACCGATTGAGTATTAAAAAAGGTCCGAAAGTACCATCGGGTGTAATGGCCAGGCAAATAGATAAAAACCACTACTTATACTTGAATGTTACGGGAGAACCTAAAATCATTACATTAGGACAGAAGTCAAAAAGTCTTTTGTATGATAAAGAGTACATTGACGATATAACTATCCCATCTTTTGAACCGGAATTTATTCAGGTTTATTAAGGTATATTTTATTGTTGAATCACATAATTTGCATTGCTAAACTTTAGCCATCTCCTCCCATTGCTTGTGGAAGGGAATGGCTAAAAAAATGTATCTACTCTGTGATCTTTACTTCGGCTAATTGAATTGAAGATTAAATAATTAAAAATAATGAGTGCTGAGTTGGCAACAAAATGATAAACCCATTTTATGTGTTACGTGTTTTATTAGTGTTTACATATTATTTTTTATGTGAGGTTATCTTTTAGAATGAATATAATGCCAATGTACAAAGATTGTATATCTTTGCTTTATTGAGAATACTTTTTATGTCTTAAATAATACTATGTTAAAAAATGGGTTTCAAAAGATATTTTCTTGTTGTTGAATTAGTTTGGATGCTAATTTCAACTGTTTCGGGTGAATCTTCTTATGTTTTTCATCATTTAAGTACCAACGATGGCCTTTCAAATAATTCGGTGAGGCATATATTGAAAGACAGTTATGGTTTTTTGTGGATTGGTACTGAATTTGGCTTAAACAGATATGATGGTTATAGCTTTAAAACCTATTTAGCCAAACCCAATACGCCCAATACACTGCCAGGAAACAATGTATTAGGGTTACAAGAGGATGGGCTGAGAAATATCTGGGTTGATTATGGATATACGTATGTTGTATATAACAGGGAGAAAGACAATTTTATTACTGATTTAAATACAGTCCTTAATAAATTGAATATTAAAACCAATGGTAACCGCAAAATATATGTTGATAAAGATAAAAATCTATTTGTTATAAGTGGTAATGAAATCTATTATTACAATATAGCAAGTAAAAAGTTGAATATTTACAAGTCACCCAATTTGAATTTTTCTAATATTGAAGTAAGTGATGATTTAAATAACCTATATATTGTCGATTCGAAGGGGTTTTATTGGCAAATTGAGAAAAAAACAGGTAAGTTAAATAAAATAGCTTTACCAACAGGAAGTGATATAAACTACGCAAATAAACACACAAAAATTTTTGCTGATTCAAGTGGAGGTTTGTGGCTGTATTCCGGTAAAGATGAATATGTATATTTTAGACCTAAAAAATCGTATCAGTGGCAAAAAATTTATTTGAACTCATCCATAAAATCACAGAATAGTATTTTCTCTATTATTGAAGGCCGTAATGGTCAGATTTGGATAGCTACTGACCACAAAGGATTGTTTATTTATGACAAGTCGGCACATTCATTGACAAATATTATTTCCAATTCGCTAAGTCAATCTTCAATTGCATCAAATAACGTAAGTAGTATCTTAATTGACAATACCGGAACAGTATGGGTAGGACACGATAAGAAGGGGATTTCATATTTCAATGATTCTTTTCAAAATTTCATAAATATACAATACGATCAATGCCGTGATATTAGCAAGATATTGGAACTAAAAAATGGTAATATCCTTTTGGGAACGGATGGTAATGGTTTGTTTGCAAGAAATTATATTAAAAATGAGATAGTAAAGTTCCCAATCCCCAATACAGCTATCACGGCATTAATTGAGGATAAAAAGGGACGTGTGTGGGTCGGTACATATCAACAGGGTCTGTATTGCATCGATGGTAACCAATTGAAACATTTCACAACAGAAAATTGTAATCTTTCTTCAGATAATATTTGGGGTTTGGTCGAAGATAAATATGGTAATATTTGGATTGGTACTTTAGGTGGAAAAATTCATAAATATGAATCGAATAACAATTCAAATCATTTTGATACCCCATTTAATGATACGAAATATGTATCTGATATGATTTATGATGGCAATGAAACCATTTATGTTGCAACGGCTTATGGACTAACAAGTATTAATGTTAATAAAAATACAAGTCAAGTCTTTTTGGGGAATAGGAAAGGAACACAACAATTTAATCAGCTACAAATATTCAGTATTTATAAGGATAGCAGAAATCTTTTATGGATAGGAACAAATTCGGGACTTACAGCTTGGGATTTGCGAAAAGATACGCTGTATTATTTTAACGTTTCAAATGGGTTGAGTGATAATATAATAAGAGGAATAACGGAGGATGACTTACACAATATATGGGTAACTACAAGTAATGGATTATCTGTTCTTACTTTAGAAAAGAAGACAAGCAACACAAAAATAATTAACAGTAAAAATTTCTCAGTCAAAGATGGATTAAAAAGTAGTTATTTTAACGGTAATTCGATCTGCAGATTACGAAATGGGAATATTTTAGTCGGTACAACAGAAGGATATACGATAATTGATCCTATAAAAATGGCAGAAAGAAAACAGCCATTATCGAAAATTTATATTATCAAAATCAATATTGGAAACACAGAGATTCTTGTGGACTCAGTTTATAATAGGCATGTAATTTTAAGCAAACCCATCGAACTGCTGTCTGCGCTAAATTTGAAATATAACGATAAATTGATCACTTTAGAATTTACAACAGTAGATTTGATAAATGCCAATAAAGTCAAATATCGATACAAAATTGAAGGATTTAACAACCAGTGGATAGCAACCAAGAAAAATGAAATTGTAATAACAGCCTTACCGGCAGGCAAGTATAAATTGTTAATAGAAGCATGTAATAGCGATGGTGTATGGAATAATGAAACAAAAGCTTTGTTGATAAATGTAGCACCCCCTTTCTATTATTCCTACTGGGCCATTACATTTTATATATTAGTTATTATTGCAATTGTCCTGTATTCAATTTACAGAGGACAAAAAAGACAACAATTAAAACTGGAGCAACAAAAAGTCAAAATGGCTCATGAGCATGAGATTGAGATTAATGAAATGAAATTGAGATTTTTTACGAATATAAGTCATGATTTGAGAACTCCTTTAACTCTTATTATTACCCCATTGCAAATCATGTTGAAGGATATTAATGATGAAAAGTTAAGAAAAAAACTAGAAGTGATGTTCAAAAATGCCCAACAGTTGTTATCTCTAATCAATTCGCTTCTTGATTTCCGAAAACTTGATGTTGGAGCCGAACTGTTGAATTTAAACCCAGCCAATATCGTTGATTTAGTGAATGAAATATACTATTCATTTAATGTTTATGCTGCCGATCGGAATATTTCATTTTTGCTGAACAATAGTATCGAAAAGTTGTGGATTGAGATTGATCGTGATAAAATTCTTAAATCTATTGTGAACCTATTGTCGAATGCATTTAAGTTCACACCTGATGCCGGAACTGTTGAATTAAGTCTTTATGTTGATGGTTCGGATGTTTGCATTAGTGTTTCGGATACTGGTATAGGTATTGGTAATGAAGATAAGAAACTTATTTTTAATAGATTTTTTCAAACTTCACGCAATACTAATCAAACAGGGAGTGGAATAGGGTTACACATTGTGAGTGAATATGTAAAGCTGCATAAAGGATCTGTTAAAATAGACAATAATACTCCAAGTGGTTCAATATTTACAATAAGAGTTCCAATGATAAAAGTTGTTGCAGAACATGCTGATAGTGAACTTTATGATGAGTCAGTTGAAGTAATGGAACAATCGGTAAACCTTCCAAAGAAATTTGTTATTCTCTTCGTGGACGACAATAAAGATTTGTGTGAGTTTATTAACGATAGTTTATCTCCTGAATATACCGTAATGGTTGCGAACGATGGCCAAGAAGCATTATCGTTGTTGGCTCACCATGATGTTAATCTTGTGATAAGTGATGTAATGATGCCTGTATTGGATGGCAATGAACTATGTAAGCGGATAAAATCGAACCTTAATTGGTCTCATATACCTGTAATTCTACTTACTGCAAAAACGACCGAAGAAAGTCAGATTGAAAGTTTGGAATTAGGAGCGGACGATTACATTACCAAACCATTTAATCTGGATATTCTTAAATTAAGGATATTGAGAATTATTGAATGGAATCAAAAGTCTCATCAAGCATTTAGTCAGAAATTGGAGGTAGAGCCAAGTGAAATTACGATTACATCGTTAGATGAAAAGCTAATAGAGAAAGCCATACAAATTGTAGAAGACCATATGAGTGATACGGAATTTAGTGTCGAAATACTATGTGAAATATTAGGATTAAGCCGTGGACATTTATACAAAAAACTGATGGCAATAATCGGTAAGGGACCATCAGAATTTATAAGAGTTGTAAGATTGAAAAGAGGTAAACAGCTTCTAGGTAGAAGTCAATTACAAATAGCAGAAATAGCCTATGAGGTTGGATTTAATTCTCCAAAACACTTTACAAAGAAATTTAAAGACGAATTTGGGATGTCTCCAACAGAATACATTAGAAGTTTAAAGAAAAACGAGATGGAATAATACAATATTATACTAAGCTCGATACATAACAGTACTTAAACAAAAGAAAGTAGCGGTAATTTCACCGCTACTTTTTTTGTGCATCATCGTTGCGTGTTGGTCAGATTAGAATTACTCATTTAAAAATATAATTTACAATGAAAAGAATTTCTCTATTATTAAGTGTTTTGCTTGTCTTTTACATCTCTTATGCCGAAAATTCTATAGGATACAATAATCCTGTAATACCCGGTTTTCATCCTGACCCAAGCGTGTGTAAAGTAGGAGATGATTTTTATCTCGTAACAAGTAGTTTCGAATACTTCCCCGGCGTTCCAATTTTTCACAGTAAAGACCTTGTAAATTGGGAGCAAATCGGTCATTGCCTGACACGGGAGTCACAGCTTAATCTGAATAAAAGCCGTCCGTCAGGAGGAATATACGCACCAACAATTAGATACAACAAAGGAATTTTTTATATGATTACAACAAATGTTTTCAAAGGGAACTTTATTGTAAATACCAAAAATCCTGCTGGTGAATGGTCAGATCCTGTCTGGCTTAAACAATCGGGGATTGACCCATCGCTTTATTTCGAAGGAGATAAATGCTACCTGACTTCAAATCCCGGCAACACGATTTATTTGTCTGAAATCAATCCGCTGACAGGTGAACAGCTAACGGAGAGCCGTGGTATTTGGAGTGGTACCGGTGGCCGTTATCCCGAAGCCCCGCATATCTATAAGAAAGATGGATGGTACTATCTAATGATTTCCGAAGGCGGGACTGAGTACGCCCATAGGGTGACAATAGCTAGAAGTAGAAATATTGATGGTCCTTATGAATCGAATCCATCGAATCCTATTTTGACTCATATGAATGTTAATGCTCAAAACAATCCTATTCAAGGTACCGGGCATGCCGATCTAGTACAGGCAAACGATAGTTCGTGGTGGATGGTTTGTTTGGCTTTCCGCCCGCAGTCCGGCCTGCATCACTTGTTAGGAAGGGAAACTTTTCTGGCACCGGTAAGTTGGGATAAGAACGCTTGGCCGGTCGTTAATGGCAATGGAACCATAGACCTGAATATGAGTGTTAAAATCTTGCCGTTTCAACCCGTAAAACACGCTTCATATAGTACAAGCTTCGACGAACAAAAACTGGGTTTTGAATGGAATTATCTCAGGAATCCGAATGTAAATAATTATTCATTGAATGACCATAAAGGCTTTCTGCGTTTAAAAACATCAACTATAAAATTAGATGATATTGATTCTCCTACTTTCGTAGGTCGAAGGCAAGAACATGTTAATTTTACAGCCACTACATCAATGAATCTATTCAATGCGCAAAATGGCGATGCATCAGGGCTCACTGTCCTTCTGGATAATGAATCGCATTATGACGTATTGGTAGAGCAAGCCTCAAGCGGAAAACGGAATTTACTCCTTCGTTATCGGATGGGACTATTGACTCATATCGAATCCAAAGTTGAAATTCCCGAAGGTGAGGTTTTTCTGCGCGTGAAAGGAGCGGCTGATTACTACACTTTTTCATATTCTATTGGTGGAAATACTTATAAACCACTAGGTAAAATGAACACACGCTATATCAGTTCCGAAACTGCCGGCGGATTTACAGGGATTTATCTGGGGCTTTTTATTACCTCTGAGAGTAAAGACTCAAAAGCATATGCCGACTTCGACAATTTCATTTATGATCCTCAAGATCATTAAGAATTTTGTTTGTATATACCTTAAATTTAGATACTATAAAATCACGCATGAAGAAAAAATTTATATTTCTGGCTGTATTATGTTCCTATACAATAAATGCAGTATTTGCACAAAACGGTATCATTACAATAAATGCTACGCAAGGTAAACGCACCGTATCACCATATATTTATGGTGCCAATAACTGGTTCGATAAAACAACTCAGTTTTACGAAGATGCCGGGCTGGCAATAGCACGCACCAATGGTGGAAACAATGCCACCAAGTACAACTGGCGTAAAAAAATATCGAGTCATCCCGATTGGTATAACAACGTATACGGAGACGACTGGAATAAAGTTTCACAAAATGTCGCCACAAATCTACCCAATCTTCAGCTGATGTGGGCTTTCCAGCTCATAGGTCGGGTTGCCTCAAATACGCCCAATAATTTCAATGATTGGGCGTATAATCAATCGACATACTGGAGTGGAGTTAATCAAAATCTTGTCGGCGGTGGAACTCCCAATACTACCGGTGTGAACTCGGGGAAAGCAGCCGTTGAGGGGAACTTTAACTTATATACGCAGGAATGGCCGACTGATTCTACAGTTGGAATTCTTAATCATTTTTTTCAACCAAAGCCATTAGGTTTGGGACTGGATAAAAAGCAATTTGTTTACTGGAACATGGATAATGAAGTGGATTGTTGGAACGGAACACACGATGATGTGATGCCGACTCAGATATCTGCATCTGCATTTATGGATAATTATATCGCTACAGCTAAAAAAGCTCGTGCTTTGTTCCCCGGAATCAAACTTTGTGGTCCGGTAGCAACCAGTGAATGGCAATGGTTTAAATGGGGTAGCGAGTCTATCAATATTAATGGTAAATACTATAGCTGGCTCGAGTATTTTATCAAAAGATGTGCCGATGAAGAGAAAGCTTCGGGAGTTCGGGTGCTTGATGTTTTAGATCTTCACAATTATGCTTCAGCAAATAATGATACGGCTGCGCTTCAGTTACACAGGATGTACTATGACCAGACTTACAATTATCCGGGAGCAAAAGGAATATATACTATCAATGGTGGTTGGGATACGAGTATAAAAAGCGAATATATTTTTAAGCGGATCAATGATTGGTTGACAACATATTTTGGTTCAAATCATGGAATTACATGTGGCGTAAGTGAATGGTGGGCTGCAACAACACAAGCAAATGCAAATGCTACTGCAGTTGTTTACGCATCGCATTTGGGTACATTTGCCAATAATGGGGTTGAGTTGTTTACCCCTTGGAGTTGGTATCCGGGTATGTGGGAAACACTTCATTTGTTTAGTCGGTATGCGAAAGAGTACAGTGTTTCCAGCATCTCTTCGATTGAAAATACAGTTTCAGCTTATACAACTATAAACGAAAAATCTGATTCAATGACAGTTATTGTTGTAAACCGCGATATGTCTTCTCCTCGCAGCGTGACAGTAAATCTTAGTAATTTCTTAGTTGTAGATGGAAATTACAATACATTGTAGTTGTCATCATTACCTAACACCGAGACATTCGTATCACACACGAATAATGCGCTAAAATTAAATTCTGTTACTGTAAACTCTAATTCGTTTACCATAATTGTGCCTTCACTCTCAACCACAGCAATTTTATTGAAATCAACATCAACATTAACAGGAATTCGTACAGTCAGAGATCAGGCTGATGAGATGAAAATTTTTCCTAATCCTGCGTCAGATCATTTGACTGTGAGTATAAGTTCTAATGTGGCAGAACCCACAGAAATAACAATTTATGATCAGGGAGGCCGGAAAGTAACTACTTCAATCCAAAATTATGACGGAACTTCTCCAATTAACAGTAGTTCATTAAACCTTTCCGTTGGATACTATTTATTGTCGGTAAAAAATAGCCGTTGCAGTGCTACGAAAGGCTTTTGTGTTGTCAAATAAACTCATTTAGGGCTTGTTACATCCGTAATTGCAACAAATATGAGCGTTGTTTGATACATAATAATACCTTGGTCAATGGTGATTAAAGATAACTTTGCCACCTGTGTTTTTTATTTTTATACAAATAATAGGGATTTGATTTAAAAGTTAAACAAGACTTGTTCAAAAAGTTCAAAAAGCACTTCTAGTTTTCGTGTAATTTTAAATAGCGCATTTCTGTTTGATGCTTTTATCTGTCAAGCAAGAATGAAAAATAAGAGGATTCATAATCTATAACAGTAAAACTATAACTAGCCAGTTGTACTGATATTTTACTAAATGAGTGCTAGACGTTAATTGTTAAATACTTAATTTTTTACACATGAAGAAAAAAAAACTTTTGATCGTAGTGTTTCTTTCAGTGTTTGGTTTTGCCGCCTTTGCGCAAAAGACCAAAACTGAACTGGCACTCAAGAATGACACACAAAAGCAATCTTCCTCTCAATCAGTCTCCGGAAGAGTTGTGGATGCATCAAAAAATCCTCTTATAGGGGCAACAATAACAGTTAAGGGGACTGCACGGGGAACTGTAACGGATATTAATGGTAGATTTACCTTACGCGATGTTGCGAAAGGAGCTGTTTTACACGTTTCTTACCTTGGCTTTACTGCAAAGGATGTACCGGCTATCGGCAATTTGGACAATTTGGATATTTTGCTCGAGGAAAACACTAAGCAAATGAATGAAGTCGTAGTTATCGGCTACGGTACTGCAAAAAGAAAAGACGTGACCGGATCTATTTCTTCCATTTCGGGCAAAGACCTTCTCAAAACTCAACCTACTACTTTTGACCAAGCTTTGCAGGGAAAAGTTGCCGGGGTTGTAGTGCAACAAGTATCGGGACAACCCGGTGGTGGTGTATCTATTCAAATTCATGGTATATCTTCTATCAGTAGTACCAATTCGCCATTATACGTTATAGATGGTGTTATAATTCCACCTTCAAACGATCCGGGAAATGGTTCTAATCCATTAAATACTATCAATCCATCTGAGATAGAATCAATTGATGTGTTGAAAGATGCTTCTGCCACAGCTATTTATGGTTCGCAGGCAACTAATGGTGTTGTTGTAATTACTACTAAAAGAGGTAGTGTAGCTGCTCCTCAAATAACTTACGAAGGTTATACCGGCTATCAGCAAATAGCAAAGAAGCTCCCAACAGTTAACTTGCAACAATTAGCATCATTCCTCAATGACAGATCCGCGGTCTGGGGATTTGACGCTAGGCCTGAGTTTGCCAATCCAAAATATTTGGGAACTGGAACCGATTGGCAAAAAGAATTGTTTCGCAATGCACCTATGAGCAATCACTCGCTTACTATAAGTGGCGGTGATGCTAGAACTCAATATCTGCTTTCGCTCGGTTATTTCGACCAGGAAGGTATAGCACTTGGTTCTGATTTTAAACGATATTCTGTCCGCTTAAATTTGGACAATAAAACAAACGATTGGTTAAAGATTGGCACCAGCCTTCAATTGGCGCATGTTGATGAAAATGTGCAATCAGGCGGATCTACTTCCGGCGTAATTTCAAATGCATTGGGCTTATCCGCCAATGTTCCTGTAAAAAATAGCGATGGCAGCTGGGGAGGTGTTTCCGATCCTGCCGGGTGGGTTCAACCGGTGGCAAATCCTATTGCCCAAGCCCTTGTCAATAAAAATAAGAATTACAGGTATCAGGTATTTGGTAACGTTTATGCTGAAATAAGATTTTCTAAACATTTGTCGTTGAGAAATGAAGGTTCGGGAAATTTTGATTTTTCTTCAAATGAAGGATTTCGGCCTCAAACTACTTATGGCAAATACACTACACCTGACCCAACTACTTCTTCGTATAGTTCTAGCCAAAATTTTAATTATGTGTTACGGAATTATTTGACCTACATTACAGATTTTGGTAGAAACAACCTAATTATTACAGCAGGACACGAGGCTAACTTAAGTAAATATGCAAATGTATCTGCTGCCCGGTCGGGTTTTCCTTCTAACAGTGTGCAATCAATCTCCAGTGGAGACCCAACCACAGCCACCAACAGTAATAATTATGGGGCTGGAGCTTCGGAATCCTATTTTGGCCGTATAAACTTTAGTTTGTTAGACAAATACTTATTTACAGCAAATATACGGCAGGATGGTTCCGATAAATTTCCAACGAGTGGTCGTTGGGCAACCACATCTTCCGGTGCATTTGCATGGAAAATAAACAACGAGAAGTTTTTACAAAATGTAAAAGCCATTAATGAATTAAAGTTACGTCTTGGCTATGGTTTAACCAATAATCAGGGAATCCCAGGCAATACTTATGTAACGCAGCTTACTTCTGCAGCTAATGGACTATCCGGTACTGCACAGTTTCAATCCAATTTAGCAAATCCCTTTGTTACATGGGAAAAAATGAAAAATACGAATATTGGATTGGATGGTACATTCTTTAACTGGAGATTAAATTTCTCGATCGATGTTTATGATCGTGGAACAGATGGGCTTTTATTAAAAGTGCCTTTCCCGGCATATTCCGGTACAACCGCAAGTTATTCACCGGGTGCAATGCAGTCTCCTTATGTAAATGTTGGATCTATGAACAATAAAGGGATTGATATCAGAGTGGGAACAAACAATATTAGCAACAAAAATTTCACATGGAGAACAGATGTTACCATATCACATAATATTAATAAAATATTGAGTTTAGGGTCAGGAGGCAAAGATGCCAGCCTTGTTTCAGGAAACTCAAAAACTGTGGTAGGGCAACCTATCGGAGAATTTTACGGCTATGTTTATGATGGAATTTTTGCTACTGCCAATGATTTCAAGACGCATGCCTTGCCAGCCGACCAATCAGGAAAACCTCGTCCAATTGCAAATGCAGGTGGCGGTATATGGTATGGTGACCGTATGTATAAAGACTTAAATGGCGATGGAATTATTGATACAAGAGACCAAACCTTTTTAGGTTCACCACTTCCAAAATTCCAATTTGGGTTCAATAATTCATTTAATTACAAAAATTTTGACTTCAATATTTTCTTTAGCGGAAACATTGGCAACAAAGTGTTTAATCAATTACCTGTTTCGCAAACTAATCCTTTAGCAAATACCAACTATTTTAGAGGAGTATTAGACTATGCTAAAACAGCTTTAATAAATCCCAATGGCAATCCTAATGATGTAAATAATGTATATGTAACTAACCCTAATACTACTAATGTTAGCTTAAGAAACGATAATACGAATGAAAATAGCCGTTTTTCGAGTCTGTTTTTAGAAGATGCTTCATTTATTCGTTGCAGAAATATTACTCTAGGCTATAATTTACCTCAAAATATACTTGCAAAAATACATGTTAATTCACTTAGATTATATGCCAATGTGTCTAATGCATTTATTATCACTAAGTACAAAGGTATGGATCCTGAAGTTGGTTCTTGGAATCCGCTACAGGCCGGTTACGATGGGGGATATTATCCTCAACCGAGAGTATTTACTTTTGGTATGAGTGTTAAATTACAATAAAATAAAGATTAACTTTTATGAAAACAATAAATAAATTATTCATCCTTTTTATATTGCTTGTGGCAGTGACAGGATGTAGTGAGAGCTATCTCGACCGACCTTCGCAATCTCAGATTGCTTCTAATAATTTTTATCAATCCACTACTGAAATAAGATTAGCAACTGCGAACCTTTACGGTGGTGCTCCTATTTGGCAATGGCATGGTAATGGTTTTATGCAATTTGGCGATGTGTTGAGTGGAAATGGAACTACAGGTCAATACAACGGTGTTGATAATAATGAACTTTTTGCAGTAAACCTTTCGGCTTCTAACAGTTTTGTGCAAGGCGCATGGACGGGCTTATATAATCTTATCGGACAATGCAACAACACTATTCTCGGCATACAACAATATGCTCCTGCTACAGTTAGTACATCAGATAAAAATGCGGGGATAGCAGAAGCAAGATTTATACGAGGTTTTGCATATTATAATTTGGTTTTACATTGGGGGGCTGTACCTATTGTAGAGGATAATAGTAAGTTGATTGAAAAGCCTCTGCTTAACCGCATTATTGCTACCGATGTATATAAATTTGTAATTAATGATTTGAATTATGCTGCTCAGAACCTACCCACGACTGATGTTGCAGGTAGAGTGACCACATGGTCGGCGCAAGGCATGTTGAGCAAGGTCTATTTAACCTTGTCTGGGCTTGGGCAAAGTGAAGGCACACGCAACCAGGCATACCTGGACAGTGCCAAGCTCTATGCCGGCAATGTGTGCAAAAATAGTGGTAAGACATTATTCGCAAATTATTATGATTTGTTTAAAGCACAAAATAACGATGTTTCGGAAGATTTGTTTGCTTTGCAATGGGCAGCAGGTGTAGGCTATGGAAATGGAAATACGCTCAATAACTATGCGCCAAGCAATACCATTATGCCCAAAAAAGGAGGAGCATGGGCTTCCATGAAACCTACTTACGACTTGTATTTGTTGTATTCTGCTCAAGATTCGGTAAGACGAAAAGCTACCTTTATGGTTAACGGCGATTACTATCCCGAATTAGATGCAGCGGAAGGTGGTTACAAGGCTACCGGTTCGAGTATGAAAAAACATATTATTGGTAACGATGTAGATAACAGTTCGCCTCTTATGACATTATGGGATTCGCCCGAACATGATGCAATGTTAAGACTAGCCGATGTGTATCTCATCTATGCCGAAGCCATTTTGGGTAGCAATACTTCTACAGCAGATCCCGAGGCATTGTTGTATTTCAACAAAGTGCGCACTAGAGCAGGCGTTAACCCTGTTTCAACCATTACTCTTGATGACCTCATTAAAGAAAGAAGAATTGAACTTGCTTTTGAAGGACAATTTTGGGGGGATATGGTAAGGCTTTCTTATTGGCAACCAGCTAAAGCATTGGCTCTTATAAATGGTCAAAATCGTCGTTTTTTCAATGTTACCAAAGGAGTTGCTGTGCCGGATGATAAACCCGTTGTGACTGTGCTTCCTGCTACGCTCGCTTCGTTTCAATTGCAAATACCTGCAACTGAGTTGACAGCCGATCCAAAATTGGCTGATGCACCGGTACGCTATTATAAATAAATTAAAATCTACAATCATGAACAAAAGATTAAATAGATATATTCATTTTTCACTAATGTTTTGCGTGACTGCGATTTGCATTCTGTTTGCATCTTGTAAAAGCGAGGAAATAGGTTCACCAGTAATTACAAGCATAAGAATGTATAATGCATCACCAAAGGATACTCTTATGAGTGTTGGTAATCCTAAAACAGATACTCTTTGGTCAGGAGGAACAGGCAAATATGTGGCTATTATTGGGCAAAACCTTCAAAATGCGCTTAGTATCAAATTCGATGGTGTAGCTGCTACGTTCAATACTGCTTTGTTAGCTCCAAACAGTGCTGTGGTGCCAATACCTAACATTATATTTTCCAAAATCGATACTACCAAACTATATACATTAGAGTATGTGACAACTACAGGTTCTACAACGTTTTCTTTCAAATTAGGACCTTCGGCACCCACTCTTAGTGCCATATCCGATGTATTTGCTAGCCCGGGTGATTCCGTCTATGTGTATGGTTCCAATTTGGTACTTGTCAAAAACTTTTCTTATGGAGGAGTTCCAATAACTTCGTTTAAAACAAGTCTTGACGGGTCTTCCCTTGGTTTCCTAATGCCCAACCCGGCACCGACGTCAGGGCAGGTGTCAGTGCAAACAAAGACAAGTACGGCAACTTTAAATATAGTCGCAACACCTACTATTACAGGTGTTTCTAATGAAAATGCCAACCCCGGTGATTCTGTTTATGTTTATGGAACTTACCTTAAGAGCATTCAATCATTTTCTTTCGGAGGTGTGGCTATTTCTTCTTACAAATTGTCCAGTAAAGGAAGCTACATTGGTTTTGTTGTGCCTTCATCAGTTACAGCCGCACCAGTATCTGTAACCACATCGTTTGGTACAGCTACTACCGTGTACAATGTAAATGACCCATCTACCGGTATTATAGCCAATATGGAATGGGGAGGTAGCTTCGGATGGGGCTGGTGGGGAGGTTCCAGCCTCTCGGTAAGTGACCCGAACTCAACTGGAGGGTGGTTAACTCTTTGTGCTGATATGACTGGCAATAAAACGATGTTCATGTCGATAAAGGAAGCTGCTTTGGCTGCTGGTGCCAAAGGTGGTGCGATACCTATCGGCGGAGCGCAGTGGATACCTACCGCCAATCTGAATGATCCGGTTAGTAATTGGGCTTTGAAATTTGAAGTCAATATTCCAAAACCTTGGAACGGCAGCTCTATTGCTATTCAAACCGATTTCGCAAGTTCTTATACGGCCCGGTATGAGCCTTGGAAAATTTCTGCGAGTGCAACGGCAGACTATTCTACCAAAGGCTGGATAACAGTAACCATTCCTTTGACTGAATTCCGTGCAAAAGACGCTAAACTTGGTGACGGTAGAGGTGCTTCTATAACAAAATTGACAGATATAGTGGGAGCTACTGGAAAAACTTCATGTACTGTATTTGATAATAATTATGGTACATCGGCTGCAACTACCGGTTTTTATGGAGGATTTGACAATTTTAGAATTGTCAAAATAAAATAGTAGATAACAATAAGGGTACGGGTTTATATCCCGTCCCCTTTTTCAAAAAAACTTTTTAAAAATATATACATGAAAAATAAATTATTTATTGGTATGACAGGAGTTTTTCTGTCATTTCTGTTCTTCATTTCCTGTAGTAATACGGAAATAGTTCCGCAACTTACCATTGCTAACATAACAGATACTATACCGCAGGTGGGTGGAACAACGTCCTTAAAATATACTTGCAATGCTCCCTGGAGCATTGATACCATAGGTTTTAAATGGCTGCATGTAAGTTCAACATCAGGCAAAAGTGGCGATGCCACTATTCAATTGACTGCTGGGGCTAATTCTACCGGAGCAAGTCGTTCGTTAATAATGACCATTGTCAGTACCAATGGGCAAGAAAGAAGAATTACAGTTCTTCAATCGCCTAATATTTTCGCTTCTTACAATTCAACGCCCATCGCCCCTGATGCTACGGGTATGGGTACCACAGCTATGCAGTTAAATGCAAATATTAAAATGGGAATTAATCTTTGGAACACCTTCGAGGCTCCCGGTGGAGAAACTGGATGGGGGCAACCTGTAGTTACCCAATCGTTGATTGATCTGCTCAAACAAAGCGGCTTTAATGCGATAAGAATTCCTTGTGGTTATTGGGCACAAGGGCACATGAACAAAAAAACAGGTAAAATTGATGATTCTTGGTTAAACAGGATCAAAGAAGTAGTTCAGTATTGTGTGAATGACGGTATGTATGTGGAGATTAACCGCCACCATGATGGTAATGATGATTTTCATTTGACTGGTGCGCAGTTAGATAGTGCAAAAGCTATCCATAAAGCTGTATGGGAGCAGGTAGCTACCACACTGCGTGATTTTGATGAGCATGTAATGTTTGCAAGTTTGAACGAACCTCAAGCTGATGACTTAGCATCAATTACAGTTTTACACGATTTTCACCAGATATTTATCAATGCGGTTCGTTCTACCGGAGGTAAAAACGCCTACCGCACTTTAGTGCTTCAGACGCCAAACACTTCGCTTGATCTGGCTCATTATTTTGCTCCTGGTGCCATACCCGGTTGGCCGGTTGATCCTACATCTAACAGATTGATGCTTGAAATTCACTACTATACTCCTGCTAATTTTTGTATACTAAGTGGTGGCGATGCCAGTTGGGGCAAAGAGTGGCGTTATTGGGGCAAAAACTTTCACTCAACCGACGATTTAACGCATAATTCAACTGCAGATGCTGAAGAAGGCTCTGTACTAAAAAATATGCAATTTGCAAAAAAAAATTATGTGGATAAAGGAATTCCTGTGTTCATTGGCGAATTTGGAGCATCAAACCATGCAGCTCCGTATTCAGAATGGGTTAATGGAGTTCAAGTTTATCATCCTCAACTTCTAGGACAGCCGGCAGATTCAATCTTATCCTTAACTTCAGGAGCACATTTTTTTGCAGAAGTAGTGCGGGATGCCCGTGCTAATGGAGTGTCGACATTTTTGTGGGCAGGTGTTGTTAACAGACAAGCAGAAACAATAGATAGTAAACAGCAGTTAGATTCTATAAGAAAAGGTGCAGGGTACTAAAATATGAAAGGCTAGCAAGAAACAAAATGAAATAGGATGCTTTTTTGATGCCAACATTACCGGTTGTAAATGATAATATCTACATCAAAACAGAATAATGTTTTGATGTAGATTAAAAAGTACCGCTGTTAATATTACGGTTTTCAGATAATCTTGTGATAAAAATAAAACTCCTACTCCCCCCTGTGGAGAAGGAGTTTTTTACTGCTTACTTTATCAAAAAAAATGAGTTCTCAACATCTGAATAATTCATCTTGGACTCATTTTCTAAACGATAAACACTTTAAACTAACAATAAATCAAAAAACTCGATTCCAGATTCACTTAGATTACATTTTGGCAGTATTTACGATACATATAGACCATTGATTTAGGAATTAATTTTGTTTTTTTGTGAAAAGAATTTGGACTTAGTTACGTGGAGTTAAATATTGCCATATTTCTTGATTGTTTAGAGCTATTAGCTTCGCTGACCGTTGATTTGTGATTTCAACTATCTTTTTAACCATAAATTTTACGAATTCTTACAAAACAATTCTAGAAATCAGTCTTTTTTAGTGTGAATTCTTATAAATAAAAATGCGATATTTAATTGTAAATTACGTTGGTTAAGTATTCAGGCAATATCTAATATTGTGTGTTTTGAGACGCAATCAAAATGCATAAACATTTAAAAATTTCTATGAAAAAGTCAATTTTATTTTCAGTTGTCTCATTTTTTTTAATGTTACAAGCCCTTTCAGCTCAGGTAAGCAATCAAATAATTGTTAATACTAATCTGGAGCCGGTGGAGTCTGGTCAGTTTGAGCCAACTTGGCAATCACTCAGTCATTATAAAGTGCCGGATTGGTTCCGTAACGCAAAATTTGGCATTTGGGCGCACTGGGGACCACAGTGTCAGGCCGAACAAGGAGATTGGTTCGCACGTGGTATGTATGCAGAAGGAAGTGATTATTACAAATGGTTTGTAAAGCATTATGGACCGCAATCCAAATTTGGTTTTAAAGATGTTATTCACGATTGGAAGGCTGAAAACTGGAATCCTGAAAAACTGGTGAAGTTGTACAAAGAAACCGGTGCGCAATACTTTTTTGCTATGGCCAATCATCATGATAATCTGGATTTGTGGGATAGTAAATATCAGGAATGGAACTCGGTGCGAGTTGGTCCTAAAAAAGACATTATGACGGGGTGGGCTAATGCGGCCAGAAAATACAAACTCCCCTTTGGTATAAGTGTGCACGCTTCTCATGCCTGGACTTTCTATGAAACTGCTCAGAGCGCAGATACTTCCGGAGTGTACAAAGGTTTACCGTATGATGGAAAACTGATAAAAGCTGACGGTAAAGGCACCTGGTGGGAAGGACTTGACCCGCAGGAACTGTATGCCCAAAACCACGTATTGAGCAAAGGCTGGGGCTGGGAATGGCAGGAAGGTGTTGTCACCACCCCATCGCAGGAATACTGCGATAAGTTCTACAACCGCACCATGGATTTGATTAATAAATACAATCCTGATTTGGTCTATTTCGACGATACTGCGTTGCCACTTTACCCGGTAAGCGATGCTGGCCTAAAATTAGCTGCCCATTTTTACAACCACAATATGGCCACTCATCATGGTAAACTAGAAGCTGTATTATTTGGTAAAATACTTACGGATGAGCAAAAAAAATGTATGGTGTGGGATGTTGAACGCGGAGCGCCTGACAAAGGACAGGATCTGGCGTGGCAAACTTGTACCTGTATTGGCGACTGGCATTACAACCGTGCCCGCTACGATCACAATTATTACAAAACGGCGGAAACAGTTATTCGTACATTGATTGATATTGTAAGTAAAAATGGGAACTTGCTGTTGAATATTCCTGTTCGTGGCGATGGAACAATTGATGATAAAGAAGTTGCAGTATTAGAAGGTATTGCAAAATGGATGGATATTAACAAAGAAAGTATTTTCGATACCCGTCCATGGAAAGTGTTTGGTGAAGGACCATCAGTGGAATCATTAAACCCGATGAAAGAACAGGGTTTCAACGAGGGGAAAGTACAGTTGACTGCCAAAGACATTCGGTTTGTGCAAAAAGGCAAGGTTATTTATGCAACCTTGCTGGGTATGCCTTCAGAAGATATCAACATCAAGTCATTGGCGAAAAATACCGTAAATGTCAAGGAAGTTGAATTGTTGGGAAGTAAGGAAAAACTTAGTTGGAGTCAGGGTAATGATGCTTTGTCCATTCGAAAACTGAAGGCACTTCCTAATGACATTGCTTTGGTATTCAAAATCATTATAAAATAATTAAATGATCAGAAAGAAATCAATTACGCTAAGTGCTATTGGAACATTGCTTACTGTTAGTTTAATGGCACAACTTCCCTATCAAAATCCTAAATTAAGTTCCGACCAACGTGCTGCTGATTTAATTCCACGGTTGTTTTTACAAGAAAAGGTAGCATTGATGTGTGACGAATCGGAAGCTATTCCGCGTTTGGGTATCAAAAAGTTCTACTGGTGGAGCGAAGCCTTGCATGGCATACAGCATGGATATAATGTTACCGTTCTTCCACAATCTATAGGAATGGCTGCATCGTTTGATGAGAACTTAGTTTTTGATGCTTTTACTGCAGTTTCCGACGAATTCAGGGCCAAATACCACGAAGCACGTAGAAAAGGATTGGAAAACGGCAAATTTCAGAGCTTGTCGGTTTGGACACCAAACGTAAATATTTTTCGTGATCCGCGTTGGGGGAGAGGTCAGGAAACGTATGGAGAAGATCCATACCTTACTTCCCGAATCGGAGTTGCCGTTGTTAATGGCTTACAGGGACCAACTGATTCAAAATACAAAAAACTGTTGGCATGTGCCAAGCATTTTGCGGTTCATTCGGGTCCGGAATGGAGTCGACATAGCTTGAATGTCAATAATGTAAATCCGCGGGATTTATGGGAAACCTATCTGCCTGCTTTCAAAATCTTGGTACAGGAAGCTGGTGTGCGCGAAGTAATGTGCGCCTATCAACGTTTAGATGATGAACCTTGCTGTGGAAATACCCGCTTGTTGCAAAAAATCCTTCGGGATAATTGGGGTTTCAAATACCTGGTTGTTTCCGACTGTGGAGCTATTGCCGATTTTTACAGCACCCACAAAGTTTCCTCTACTGATGTTCATGCCGCTTCGAAGGCAGTCCTATCCGGAACCGATGTGGAGTGTGGCTGGGGATATGCATTCAAGAAATTGCCACAGTCGGTAGATAAAGGATTAATTGATGAGAAGGAAATCGACAAGAGCCTTGCCCGGCTTTTTGCGGGGCGTTTCGATTTGGGCGAGATGGACAACGATTCAATAGTTTCCTGGTCGAAAATACCCATGTCGGTGATCGATTGCAAACAGCATCGGGAATTGGCGTTGAAAATGGCGCAGGAATCTCAGGTTTTGCTCCAAAATAAAAACAATATTCTTCCCTTGTCCAAATCAGTAAAGAAAATAGCTGTGATTGGGCCTAATGCCGACGACAAACCCATGTTATTGGGCAATTATAATGGTTTCCCTTCCAGCATTACCACTATTTTAGAAGGCGTTAAGACTAAACTTCCTATTGATAAAATATTGTACGATAAAGGTTGTGATTTGGTTGAAGATAAAATAACTCAAAGTCTTTTTGATAACTGTTTGTTCGAAGGAAAAACAGGCGTGAAGTCAACCTACTGGAACAACAAAGAGTTCAAAGGTGAAGCAGTGGCTGTCGAACAGCTTACAAGCCCGGTGCAATTGACAACTGCCGGTCAGAACCGGTTTGGCCGTGGGGTCAATCTCAAAAATTTCTCAGGAAAATATCAAACCGTTTATCCGGCGACCAAATCCGAAGAATTAGTCATAAGATTGGAATTTGCGGGAAAATGCCATGTGATTGTCAATAAAGATACTTTGTTTAATAGAGAGGTGTGGCAAATAGCACCTATCAGGCTTTCGTTTAAGGTAGAAAAAGGGAAAGAATATAAAATTGAAATGGGATATTCGGCTATTTACAAAGACATGGATGCCAGCCTGAAACTAAATATTGGCAGGGAAATTCCGGTAGATAATACGGTATTGATTCAAAAACTGAAAGGAATAGACGAGGTGATTTTTGTGGGAGGAATTTCGCCAAAACTAGAAGGTGAAGAAATGCCTGTTGAGTTCCATGGCTTTAAAGGGGGCGACCGAACCAATATCGAGCTTCCTGAATCGCAGCGCAAATGTTTGCAAGCCTTGAAAAAAGCAGGTAAGAAAGTGATATTTGTAAATTGCTCAGGTTCTGCTATGGCATTAACACCCGAAACCGAAAGTTGCGATGCCATTCTTCAGGCGTGGTATGGTGGGCAATCGGGTGGACAGGCTGTAGCCGATGTTTTGTTCGGAGATTATAACCCATCGGGAAAGTTACCGGTTACATTTTATAGAAATTCAGACAAACTGGGCGATTTTGAAGATTATTCGATGAAAGGCCGCACCTACCGTTTCATCGCTGATGCACTTTTCCCTTTTGGATATGGGTTAAGCTATACCACGTTCAAAATAGGGGAGGCTAAATTAAGCAAGACTACAATCAAAACGGATGAATCGATTCAGTTGACTGTTCCTGTGACGAATGCCGGCAAACGAACCGGTGTTGAAGTAGTGCAGGTATATGTCCGTAAAGTGAACGACATTGAAGGGCCTTTGAAAACCTTGCGTGGATATAAACGTATAGAAATTCCTGCAGGTAAAACCGGGCAGGTTTCCATTGAGTTGAATCCGTCTTCATTCGAGTTTTTTGACTGGAGTCAACGTAAAATGATGGTCGCTCCGGGAGAATATGAAGTCTATTATGGAAGAAGTTCTTCCCTGAAAGATTTGAAACAAACGAACATAACCATAATCAAATAAAAAATGAAGATTCACAGGTTCAGCATAATTGTGCTATTCTTATTGGTATTTGCTAATATTGTGGCTTTTGCCCAATTTCCTCCTCAAGTGAAGGTGGAAGGCGGATGGGTGAAGGGAGTTCAAGAAAATGACTTGACGATATTCCGGGGAGTTCCGTTTGCTGCACCTCCTGTCGGTCAATTGCGCTGGAAAGCGCCGCAGCCTGTCGTTGCTTGGAAGGGAGTAAAATCAGCTGAGCATTTTGCACCTTCTCCCATGCAGTCAGGAACTCCTGTCGGCGGCAAAAGCGAAGATTGTTTGTACCTGAACGTGTGGACACCGGCAAAGTCTAAAACAGAACGCCTGCCTGTCATGGTTTGGATTTACGGTGGCGGCTTCAGTTCCGGTTCTACCGCCGAGTACTGGTACGAAGGGAGCAAACTGGCTCAAAAAGGAGTCGTTTTTGTAAGTATTGCCTACCGTGTTGGGCCTCTTGGCTTTTTTGCGCATCCTTCGCTTAATGCTGAAAGTCCGAATTACGTTTCGGGAAATTACGGTTTGCTGGATCAGGTGGCTGCATTGAAATGGATTCAAAAAAACATAGCGAAGTTTGGAGGAGATCCTGGTAAAGTCACCATTTTCGGGGAATCGGCCGGAGGTCTTTCTGTTAGTATGTTGTGTGCTTCACCGTTGGCAAAAGGTCTTTTCAGAGGTGCTATTTCGCAAAGTGGTGCTTCGTTTGGTCCGATTGGCACTGAATCTTATCCGGGGGAAAATATGAAGCTGTTGTCATTTGCAGCCGACGAGGGCGTTAAGTACGCTCAAAAGGCAGGGGCAGCATCTATCGAAGAACTTCGGAAAATGCCCGCCGACAAACTGCCGATGGGCTGGGGAGTAGGCAGCTCGTGGCCGGTAATCGATGGTTATGTAATTCCAGATGTGCAATATAAATTATACAATAAAGGCAAATACAACGATGTGCCGGTGCTGATTGGGTACAATTCGGACGAAGGCTTGAGTTTTTCGCCCGGAAAAACACCTCAGGAATGTATTGATGCGGTGAAAAAACGCTACGGAAAATTTGCTGACGACTTGCTCAAGGCTTATCCTGTGGGCGAAAAGTTGGTGCTTCGTTCAGCTCGCAACCTGTCGCGCGATGCCGCTTTCGGGTGGCACAATTGGAGTTGGGCTAAATTGCAATCGCAAACCGGTAAATCGAACGTATATTATTATTTTTTCGATCAGCACACCGATTACCCGGAAACGTCGCCTGAATACGGTCATGGATCACCCCATGCGCAGGATGTCTCGTATGTTTTTCAGCATTTGAACGCTTCTGATCCCAATACTTCTAAATCAGACATAATCATTTCGGAAGCCATGGGTAACTATTGGATAAACTTCGTGAAGTCTGGAAATCCCAATGGAGGTACTTTGCCTCAATGGACTCCGTTTACAAATACCAAACCTGTAGTTATGTATTTTGAAAATACTCCTCATTTAGGGCCAGTGCCGGATGAAGCACCACTTGAAGTGCTGGATAGATATTTTAAATGGAGAATAAATCCTGATAAATCAATTAAAAAAATCAAATAGTAAAGTAAATGAAGAAACTTGTATCCATACTTTCTTTATTCCTCTCTTTCTTAATAAGTACTGCAAATGCGCAGTCTTACAACACGACAAGTACAGGAGTGAAAGCTGGAATTAATGATTTGACTGTCGAAATTCAGTTTTATAGCCCGTCCATTGTAAGGGTTCTGAAATATCCACAAGGGAATGTTTGCGCAAAGCAGAGCCTTTCGGTTATAAAAACCCCGGAGAAAGTAGCATTTAGCGCAAAAAAAGCCGGAGATATTCTTGTTGTGAAAAGTAAAGCATTGAGTGTAGAAATTAATCTGAGTAATGGACAGGTAAATTTTAATTCAGTAGCTCAGACCTCATTGCTAAAAGAAAAAACAGGCACAACGTCATTTACCGAAATGAGCGATGCGGGAGAAAAATCATACACTGTTTCTCAGTCTTTCGAACTCGATAAGGATGAAGCAATCTATGGATTAGGTCAGCAGCACCAAGGCAAGATGTCGAAACGCAACGTAAACCTTAAAATGGTGCAGGGTAATCTCGATGACTATATCCCATTTTTTCAATCCGTTAAGGGCTATGGCCTCTTTTGGGATAATTATTCGCCCACAAATTTTGATGATAACCAAAATGGTACAACTTTTAAATCGGGAGTAGGAGACTGCATCGATTATTATTTTATGAACGGTGGCAATGCCGATGGTGTAATAGCTTGTATGCGCAACCTTACCGGACAAGCGCCGATGTTCCCGTTGTGGACATACGGATTCTGGCAAAGCCGCGAACGTTATAAAACCCAGGATGAGTTGGTAGGTGTTGTGAAGAAATTCAGGGAACTCCATGTGCCGTTGGATGGGATTATTCAGGACTGGCAGTATTGGGGGAACAATTATTTGTGGAATGCGATGGAATTCCTCAATCCGGGATTTGATGATCCTCAAAAAATGGTGAATGATGTGCATGGACTTAATGCTCATATGATTATTTCGATTTGGAGCTCGTTTGGGCCGAAAACAAAGCAATTCCGTGAATTAGAGAAAATGAATTCCTTGTTCAATTTTAAGACTTGGCCTGAATCCGGATCCGAAAAGTTCCCTGTAAATAAGGATTATCCTTCCGGCGTAAAGGTTTATGATGCTTACAATCCTAAAGCACGTGATTTATACTGGAAATATCTGAATAATGGCATCTTCAAATTGGGCATGGATGGCTGGTGGATGGATTCATCCGAACCAGATCATTTGGATGAAACTCCAGCTGATTTTGATACAAAGACTTATCTAGGTAGTTTCAGGAAAGTGCGGAATGCTTACCCGTTAATGTCGGTGGGTGGAGTTTATCAACATCAACGTGAGGTTTCTTCCGATAAACGGGTCTTTATTCTTACCCGTTCGGCTTTTGCAGGCCAGCAACGCTATGGAGCCAATACCTGGTCGGGAGATATTACCGCATCATGGGAAACCATGAAAAATCAGATCTCGACAGGTCTTAATTTTTCACTTTCAGCTATACCCAACTGGAACTCGGATATTGGGGGATTCTTTCTGCAAAGATTCAAAAATCCACTCGAAAATCCCGATTACAGGGAGCTGCACGTCCGTTGGATAGAGTTTGGAACCTTTTGTCCGATGATGCGTTCGCATGGCGAAGGGTATCCACGCGAACTTTACCAGTTTGGTAAAAAAGGTAATCCTACTTACGATGCCATCGATAAATATATCAATTTGAGGTATAGCTTGTTGCCATACATATATTCTACATCGTGGCAGGTAACAGCCAAACAGTCGAGCATGATGCGTGCTCTGGTAATGGATTTTGCCGCCGACAAACAAGCTATTGACCTCAATAATGAATTTATGTTCGGCAAATCGTTGCTGGTCAGTCCGGTTACAGAAGCCATGTATTGGAAAAACCAGTTGCAGGGAAAAGACTCGGTCGCCGTTGAAGATTACGGTACGGTAAAAACAAAGAATGTTTATTTACCAAAAGGAACGGAATGGTATGACTTCTGGACTGGCGAAAAAGTAAACGGCGGGCAAACCGTTCAAAAAGAAGTTCCGTTGGATATCATCCCCTTGTATGTGAAATCCGGTTCGATACTTCCTGTTGGACCTAAAGTTCAATATGCTGCCGAAAAGAAATGGGACAATCTGGAAATCCGCATTTACAGGGGAGCAGATGGTGAATTCACACTCTACGAAGACGAAAATGATAACTATAACTATGAAAAAGGGATTTTCTTAACTATTCATTTTTCATGGAACGATAAACAAAAATCGCTGACGATAGATAAACGGAATGGCAAATTTCCAGGGATGCTTGAAAATCGGAAGTTTAATATAGTCATAGTTAGTCCTACTCAGGGGCATGGTGGGGTATTATCGGCTGCCCCAGATAAGCTGGTTCAGTATAACGGAAACAAAGTCGTAGTGAGTTTTTGAAGTTCAAAATAGTCATAAAAAATAAAAATATATGAAAGCAAAAATTTTAAGTGTTGTTCTTGTCCTGGTATCTTTAAGCATGTCAGCGCAGGACAAGAAAATGGTAGTAGTTAACACAGACAAAGAACCTGTTGCTCAGGGTAAGTTTGAGGCAACCTGGCAATCGCTCAGCCAATATAAAGCTCCAGAGTGGTTTCGTAATGCCAAATTTGGTATCTGGGCGCACTGGGGGCCACAATGCCAACCCGAGATGGGCGATTGGTATGGCCGTTTTATGTATAACGAAGGCGGTTGGCAATACAATTCGCATGTCCAAAAATATGGACATCCTTCTAAATTTGGATTCAAAGATGTGATAAACGAGTGGAAAGCCCAGAACTGGGATCCCGAAAAATTAGTGGCGCTTTACAAACGGGTGGGTGCCCAATATTTCTTTGCCATGGCCAACCACCATGACAACCTCGATTTGTGGGATAGCAAATATCAGGAGTGGAATTCGGTTCGCGTAGGGCCTAAAAAAGACATTGTGTCCGGTTGGGCAGCAGCAGCAAAAAAATACAAATTGCCATTTGGTTTAAGCGTACATGCTTCGCATACATGGACATGGTTTGAAACCTCGCAACGCTCAGACACAACAGGCACTTTGAAAGGTGTGCCGTATGATTCAAAATTAACGAAGGCTGACGGCAAAGGTACCTGGTGGGAAGGACTCGACCCTCAGGAGCTTTATGAACAGAACCATCCGTTCAGTAAAGGTAGCGAAAAAAACATTACCGCATTGTGGAGTCAGTGGGATTGGGATAACGGTGCAAGTACCCCCGGTCAGAAATATTGCGATAAGTTTTATAACCGCACCATGGATTTGATCAACCTCTATCATCCAGATTTGCTTTATTTCGATGATTCTAAATTACCCCTTTACCCGGTGAGTGATGCCGGATTGAAAATTGCGGCGCACTACTACAATACCAATATGGCTCAACACAAAGGGAAGCTCGAAGCAGTTTTGTTTGGCAAGCAGTTGACAGAGGACCAAAAGAAATGTATGGTTTGGGACGTGGAGCGCGGCGCGCCCGACAAACCGCAGGAAAATGCTTGGCAAACCTGTACCTGTATTGGCGATTGGCACTACAACAGGGGTATTTACGATAACGGCGGTTACAAATCGGCAGCTACGGTTATCCGTATGTTGATAGATATTGTAAGTAAAAACGGAAACCTGCTGCTCAACATCCCCGTTCGCGGCGATGGTACTATCGACGATAAAGAAGTGGCTGTACTGGAAGGTATTGCCGCATGGATGGATGTGAACAAGGAAAGTATCTTCGATACGCGTCCGTGGACGGTTTTTGGCGAAGGTCCTTCGGTAGATGCCGTGAATAAGCTGGATGGAGCAGGCTTCAACGAAGGTAAACTGGCTTATTCAGCAAAGGATGTTCGTTATGCTCAAAAGGGAAATGTGCTTTATGCTACCGTAATGGGAGTGCCAACCGAAGATATTTCGCTCAAATCGCTTGTAAAAAATATTGGGAAACAAAAAATCAAGAAAATTGAACTGCTTGGCAGTAAAGAAAAACTTTCATGGAAACAGGATTCAGATGTCCTTATCATTCAGAAACCAAAGACTATTCCCAACGATATAGCGCTTGTGTTTAAAATCGAAAGGAAATAATAATCAAAGATGCTGTTTCCCTTTAGATGTGCTTTAAAATAGAAAAGTTAACCGATATTTTTAAATAATATTTTCAATATGAAATCACTGGTTTTGACATTGTGCTTTGCTCTCTCATTCAATTGCATGGCAAAGAATCGAAATACTCTTGTGCTGCCATTTCTTTTTTCCCAACACATGGTGCTTCAGCAGAAAGAAGAAGTTGCTTTTTGGGGAAAAAGTAATTCCGAAGCAGAAATAACCATCAGGGGAAGCTGGGGAGAAACAGCAAAATCAAAAGCGGCAAAGGATGGCAAGTGGACTTCCAAACTGAGAACACCTGATGCTGGAGGTCCATATAAAATCGAGATATCCAATGCAGATACCACTATTATGATTGACGATGTGTTGATTGGAGAAGTCTGGCTTGCATCTGGTCAATCCAATATGGAAATGACGCTTAAAGGCTATCCACCAAATGCTTCCATTCAGAATTCAAAAGCTGAAATTGCTGCAGCATCTTATCCGGAAATCAGGATGTTTAATGTTGTTAAAGAACTGTCTGATACTGTTCTAAATGATGTAAAGGCTGTGTGGAATGTATGTAATCCGCAAAATGCTCCTGACTTTAGCGCCACAGCTTATTTCTTTGCAAGGGAGGTTCACAAAAAACTTGGTGTGCCTGTAGGTGTTATCAACTCCTCTTGGGGAGGTACACCGGCTGAGTCCTGGGTAAGCAACGCAGGACTTTCAAGAATGGATGATTTTAAAGAAACTCTTAAAAAAATCAGCGTGTCTTCTACGGAAAGGGAAAAAATCAATGAGTGGATGAAGCAGTTGCCAACGATTGATCTGAGTTCCACGGCAAATTCATCCGGGATCAACTGGTCTCAACTTGACCTGAAAGATGCCGAAGCTGCTACAGAAAATTTAAATGACAAGTCATGGAAAACGATGCAACTTCCTTCGTCATTGGAACGAGGCGAAATTGGGGAGTTTGACGGAGTAATATGGTTCAGGAAAGAGTTTGAAATTACAGATGAAAAACCTTCATCCTATAAGTTATCGTTGGGTCCTATTGACGATATGGATATGACTTATGTGAACGGAAAGCTGGTAGGAATGACTGTAAAGGATGGCCTATGGCAGTCGGGACGTGTGTATGAAATTCCCGAAGGCATTTTGAAAAAAGGCAAGAATGTAATCTCTGTCAAAGTGATTGATACAGGAGGTGAAGGCGGAATTTGGGGAAAGAAAGAACAGCTTTTTCTCCAAAATTCTGAAGGTGGTAAGATTGAGCTGGCGGGAGAATGGAAATATCTTCCTTCTGCAGAATACAGAAATGGGAAACTCTATCTTTTCGGAATGGAACATTCTAAATTCCAGGAGAAACCTTTCTCCAGCATAGATATTACACCAAGCACGCCGACAGTTTTATTTAATGCCATGATTGCGCCTTTGACCTCTTATAAGATAAAAGGAGTAATATGGTATCAGGGTGAAGCCAATGTAGGAAGAGCAAAGCAATACGAGAGACTTTTCCCTGCTCTTATTACCGATTGGAGAAAACAGTGGAATAGTGATCTTCCTTTTTATTTTGTACAGATCGCTCCCTGGACTTACCAAAGTGATTATCAGAGAGGAATATCGCAGGAACTGAGAGATGCGCAGCGGAAAACACTTTCTCTTCCGGGTACAGGAATGGTGGTTACAATGGATATTGGAAACAATGCCAATATACATCCGGCAAATAAACAGGATGTCGGTAAAAGGCTTGCTTTATGGGCATTAGTAAAAACGTATGGCAAAAAAAATACCTATTCGGGTCCATTGTATTCGAAGTATAGAGTAGAAGGGGACAAACTTATTGTAAGTTTTTCGAATACCGGAAGCGGATTGAAACAAAACGGAAAAACACTGGATGGTTTTGAAATTGCAGGAACAGATAAAGTGTTTTATCCGGCAAAAGCTTTGATTAAAGGTAAGAATGTGATAGCATGGTCTGATAAAGTAAAAGCACCTGTTGCAGTGAGATATGCATGGTCCGATACAGCAACTGCTACTTTATTTAACAAGGAAGGATTGCCAGCTTCTTCTTTTCAATCAGATTATTGATTGAAAATGCATTTTTGAAACAATACAATCATCAGTGAACGAAACTGATTGCTATCATTATTAAAAGTAAGATTATTATTTCTAATAAATTTATGAAAAATAGAACCATTTCAATTTCAAGATTTCTTATTATATCAGCGTTAACGATATTCAGTTCCGGTAAAGCAATCTGTCAGACTGTTTCTGTTTCTTCTCCAAATCAGAAAATCAATGTAGCACTGTTTTGTGAGGAAGGCAAGACTGTTGGTAATTGGCATTTGCAGATCAATTACGCCAATAAAGGCAAGGTCTCAGAAGTCATTCCGGCTATCAATTTAGGCCTTTCACGCAGTGATCAGGATTTTTCAACCGAATTGAAATTTCTGAAAACAGGGAAACTAGTTTTGATAAACGAACAATACACTGCTATCCATGGGAAACGCAGCCAATGTAGCAATTCGGCAAACGAAGTGGTCATTTCGTTCGAAAACCCATCGAATGCCAAATTAAACCTGATCATCCGTGCGTATAATGACGGAGTTGCTTTCCGGTACGAGTTTCCAGAAAAATCAGGGACTTTTGTGGTAAAAGATGAATTAACAGCATACTCCATTCCTGATAGTACAAAACGTTGGCTCGAAAAATTTAATACAGCAAATGAAGGTTTGTACAGCACGATGAAAGATGGAAACGAACAAAAAGACTGGGGGTATCCGGCTTTGTTCAATACTGCGGATAAATCATGCTGGTATCTGATTCATGAGGCGGATGTAAATCGCACATATTGTGGTACCAAATTGATCAGCTACGGGGACAAAACCAAATACAAACTTGCTTTCCCGGATCAATGGAACGGAAGGGGCAAGGGAGAATCGCAACCAACAATCGCGCTTCCCTGGAAATCGCCGTGGCGCGTGGTTGTTGTGGGTGGTTTGTCCGATATTGTCGAATCTACGCTTATCAACGATGTTTCAACGCCTTCGAAACTGACGAATAACGATTGGATTAAACCAGGTAAAGCTTCGTGGAACTATTGGTCGGACAACCACGGAACAAAAGATTATAAAGTGGTATGCGATTTTGCTGACCTTGCCGCTTCCATGAACTGGCCTTATACGCTGCTCGATTGGGAGTGGGATGCTATGGGCAATGGCGGAAAGCTTGAAGATGCAGTTAAATATATTTATTCAAAAGGATTAAAACCGTTGATTTGGTACAACTCGGGGGGTGATCATAACTGGGTTACAGCCACCCCAATGAACCGGATGCTCACCCACGAAAATCGTGTAGAAGAATTCACCAAATTGAATAAGTTAGGAATCGTGGGCGTTAAGATTGATTTCTTCGAAAGTGAAAAGCAGGATATGATCAAGTATTATCTTGATATTTTGGAGGATGCGGCTAAATTTAAGATCATGGTTTACTTCCACGGTTGTCTGGTGCCGCGCGGCTGGCAACGCACTTACCCGAACCTGATGACCTACGAGGGAGTTCGTGGTGCTGAGTGGTACAACAATGGGCCGGAATTTACCGCAGCTGCTCCTGCGCACAACGCTACACTGCCGTTTACGCGCAACGTGATTGGTTCAATGGACTACACGCCGGTCACTTTCACTAATTCGCAATATCCGCATATTACCTCTTATGGACATGAGCTTGCTTTAAGTGTGGTATTCGAGTCGGGCTTCCAGCATCTGGCCGACCGTCCCGAAGGTTATTATGCTTTGCCCGATGCGGCAAAAACTTTTCTGAAAGATGTTCCAAATACATGGGATAACACCAAACTGCTCGATGGTTATCCCGTTAAGGATATTATTCTGGCCAGACAAAAAGGCGATAAATGGTATATTGGCGGAATAAACGGCGAAAATAGCGAAAAAACGAAAACATTGAAATTCGATTTCCTGCCTGATAATTCAAGCTATAAGCTCACATTAATCGCTGATGGCAACCACGATAAAGATTTCAAGGTGCAATACATGGTTGTAAATAAATCGAGTTCAGTTGATGTGAAATTGCTTCGCAGAGGTGGATTTGTTGCATGCCTGACACCGCTGAATTAGAAATCAGAAAAATCATGTTTAAAACAGATTGCATAGAAATGCGACATTATTTTATTCGCATTACTTATATTCTTTATTTATGAAACGAGCATGAACGCAGGCGTTCACCAAAGACCATGAACCAGCGGTCAGCGACCAACGGGAGATAAAATTTGGTACGCGAGTTCCATGTGACCTAAAAAACAATTATTTACACATGAATAAAATAAGCACTAAAATAGTTCTGATTGCATGCTTTTTCGCAATTAAAATGTTGGCTGGAGATGCTCTTTCGGCTCAAACGGTATGGCTCGATCAGTTGGATTTAAGCAATGTTACGCAGGGCTATGGTTCACCCGGTGTAAACAGGTCGGTTGACGGCAAGAGATTAACTATAGCTGGCAAAACTTTTGAACGTGGGGTGGGGTCGCACTCTGTGAGTTCGCTGATCGTACTGCTGGAAGGCAAGGTGAAATCTTTCTCGGCTTTGACTGGTATTGATGACGAGGTTAAAGGAAATAACCCTGCCGCCGAGTTTGAATTGTATGCTGATGGTAAAAAAATCTGGACAAGTGGACTTATGAAGTTTGGCGATACTGCTAAGCCTTGCAACGTAAATCTTGACGGGGTGAAGAAACTTGAGTTGGTAGTAACCGATGGAGGAAACGGAAATAATTTTGACCATGTGGATTGGGTGGATGCTAAATTTGAGACCACCGGGGTAAATTCCTTGAAAACCTATAGTCCTGTTCCAACCGAACCGTATATTCTTACCCCTAAAGCTTCGGATAAACCCAAAATTACAGGTGCAAAAGTTTTTGGAGTGCGTCCGGGATCCCCATTTCAATTTATGGTGACTGCCACCGGAATTCGTCCAATGAAATTTACAGCCAAAGGACTTCCCAGGGGGTTGAAAATTAATTCTAAAACAGGTCTCATTACAGGTAAACTATCTCAAGCGGGTACATATTCTGTTGCGCTTTCAGCCCAAAACTCAAAAGGCGTAGCCAAAAGAGAATTCCGCATTGTTTGTGGTGACCGTATTTCGCTTACTCCGCCGATGGGCTGGAACAGTTGGAACTGCTTTGCCAACGAAGTGTCTGCCGATAAAGTAAAACGGGCTGCTAATGCACTTGTGAAAAGCGGATTGATAAATCATGGATGGACTTACGTAAATGTGGATGACTTCTGGGAGAATCACCGCGATTCCAAAGACTCCACTTTACGTGGCAAATTTCGCGATGAAGCCGGATATATTATTCCGAATGTCAGATTCGGGAACATGAAGGCATTGGCCGATTATATTCATGATCTTGGATTGAAAATAGGTCTTTATTCAAGCCCTGGCCCTTGGACGTGTGGCGGTTGTGCCGGTAGTTACGGTTACGAAAGACAGGATGCAGAGAGTTATGCCAAATGGGGATTCGACTACCTGAAATACGATTGGTGCAGTTATGGAAATGTGATTGATGGTTTGCCCGGAAATGATGCAAATAAAATTTCTTCTTTTTCGTATCATGGAGGAAATGAATTGAACAACGCCCAAAAACCGTATAAAATCATGGGTAAATATCTTCGTCAGCAACCCCGCGACATCGTGTACAGTTTGTGCCAATACGGTATGTCGGATGTGTGGAAATGGGGCGATTCTGTAAGTGGTAACTGCTGGCGTACAACAAATGATATTAACGATACATGGGCTAGCGTAAAAAACATTGCATTGGATCAGGATAGATCTGCTGCCTGGGCCAAACCGGGCAACTGGAACGACCCGGATATGCTGGTGGTAGGTACTGTCGGTTGGGGAAATCCACATAAAAGCATGCTTAAACCGGATGAGCAATATCTGCATATCAGCCTTTGGAGTTTGTTTTCCGCACCACTTCTGATCGGTTGTGATATGGAAAAACTCGACGACTTTACTTATAATCTGTTGACAAACGATGAAGTAATTGATGTAAATCAGGATCCGTTGGGAAAACAGGCAACCTGCTTACAAATTGTTGGAGAGTTGCGCATTTATGTAAAGGAACTCGAAGATGGAAGTCGTGCAGTAGGGTTTTGTAATTTCGGACTAGAATCCGTGGAGCAGAATTATAAAGATTTTGAAAAACTGGGATTAACCGGGACTAAAACCGTCAGGGATCTCTGGAGACAAAAAAATGTAAGCACAATCGCTATAGGCAAAGATTCTCTTTCGATGAAAATACCTGCCCACGGAGTGCTCCTTTATAAATTTATACCAGTAAAGTAATTCAATAAAAAAGTATTATGAAAGTATATTTGGTTAGCCTTGCAATCTTGTTATCAGCTTTTAAGGTTGGGGCACAAACGATAAACGATTGGGAAAACCCACAAGTGAATGGCATCAATAAGGAAAAGCCTCACGCTTACAGTTTTCTTTTTGAGGAAAAAAGAAATAATCCCGCAATTCAGTCTTTAAATGGCCTTTGGAAATTCCACTGGTCGGCTAACCCGCAAACTCGTCCGCAGGAGTTTTATGCCGCAGGTTTTTCGGCCGAAAAGTGGGACAATATTCTGGTACCCGGCAATTGGGAACTTCAGGGATTTGGAACGCCTATTTACACCAATGTTGCTTATCCGTTTAAAAAGGACTTCCCAAGAGTAATGGGCGAGCCAGATAAGAGTTTTACTACTTACAAAGAGCGTAATCCGGTAGGCAGCTACCTCACAAGCTTTGTAATTCCTGCCAACTGGACTGATAAACAAGTGTTTCTGAACTTCGGTGGCGTTCAGTCGGCCATGTACGTGTGGGTGAACGGTCAGAAAGTAGGTTATAGCGAAAATTCCATGTCACCAGCTGAGTTTGACATCACCTCTTACATTCATAAAGGAGAAAATAAACTGACGGTAGAAGTGTATAAATATTGCGACGGCAGCTATCTCGAAGATCAGGATATGTGGCGACTGGGTGGAATTTTCAGGGATGTGGATTTAATTGCCCGCCCGAAAACCTATATGAGCGACTTTTTTGTGAAGGCAGAACCGGATAAATCTTTTACGAATGCAAATATCTCGGTTGATGTGAAACTTGAAAATCGTTCAACCGTAAAAAGCTCAGGTTTGCATATCGATGCCGAAATAACAGGTTTTACAAAATCAGGTGAAACGGTGGATATGAATTTTTCACAAAAACTCCCCGCTGTTTTAAACGGAAAAATCCTTTCGGTAGATTTGAAGTCAATGATAAACAATGCAAAACTATGGTCGGCTGAAACGCCTGATTTATATAGGCTTGTGCTGAAATTAAAAAATAAAAAGAATGAAATTGTAGATAAAGCCGAATGCAATTTTGGCGTTAGAAAGATTGAAGTTCGGGGTGAAGTATTTTATATCAATGGCAAAGCGGTGAAACTGAAAGGGGTCAACCGTCATGAGCAACATCCACGCACCGGCAAACACATGCCAAGGGGCACGATGATAAAAGATATGGAGTTGATGAAACAGGCTAATATCAACTGGATTCGTACTTCGCATTACCCCAACGACCCGCTGTTTTATGAGCTTTGTGACAAATACGGATTTTATATCATGGACGAAGCCAATCAGGAAGCCCACGATTATGGTTTGAGTAATACGGTGTCTGGCGATGACCCGCAATGGAAAAAAATGCATGTGGAACGTGCAGTTTCGTTAGTGGAACGGGATAAAAATCATGCTTGCGTCATTTTTTGGTCGTTGGGCAATGAAGGTGGAAAAGGCCGCAATATGAAGGCCATGGCCGATACAATCAAAAAACTTGACCCAACACGTTTGGTCTTTTCAGATACACACCGCGAGATTTCGGACCTGTACGACGACAGTTACCTGCATCCGGCTGATTTTAAAAAATTAGCTGAAAAGATTAATGATAAACCGGTTGTGATGCGTGAATATGCCCACGTGATGGGAAGTTCGGGCGGAAATCTTCAGGAGTATTGGGATGTGATATATGCAGATTCAAGCATTGCAGGAGCTGCCATTTGGGAATGGAACGAAAATGGATTGCCTAAACCAAAGGATGGTTCTTCGCTTAAACTTACGCTGCACCCCGATGATTGCTCGTTGAAAGAAAACGAATTCTGGGCGTATGGAGGCGATTTTGGCGACACACCTAACGATGGCAATTTCTGTATAAGAGGTCTGGTTACGACCGACAGAAAACCAAACCCACATTATTACGAGGTGCAAAAAGTGTATCAACCGGTTGTATTCCAGTTGGTAAACGATAGAACTGCAAGTGTTCGGGTTACCAATCATTTTGATTTCCAATCGTTGCAAAACTTCGATTTTGAGTACGAATATACCTCCAACGGAAAAACGATTGAACGGGGTACATTCCGTTGCGATGGCATTTTGCCGGGTGCATCTTCCGTTATCAATCTTCCCGTACTTCAGTTGGCCGACACGGTTTCGTCTGATATTTGTCTGAATATCTACGCCAGACTAAAGACTGCGACACTTTGGGCCGAAACGGGCTATTGCATTGCCCGCGAGCAGTTTGTGATGAAGCCATTTGCGTGGAAAAGAATCGTTCCTGCCGGAAAGACGGTTAATGTGACTGAGAATGCATCACAAATTCAACTTAAAACAGAAACCATGACCTTTACTTTGGATAAAAAGAATGGTTCGCTGACAAGCTGGAAGGTGAACCAGCAGGAAATGCTCAAAGGTCAACTGGAACCGTATTTCTGGAAAACACCTAACGACAACCAAAAGCATAGTGGCTATGTACAAGAATTTGCGAAATGGAGAAATGCAGCCGAGAACCGGGTGGTGAAAAAAGTGGAACTGTCTAGACAGGATAATTCCGTATTGGTGAGATTTGAAATGAATTTACCGACTATTGGTGCCAATTATACGCTGAGTTACCAACTGAACGGGCTTGGACAATTGCAGGTTGAGGCGGCTTATCAACCTGTGAGCAATACCATTTCGCTGATGCCTAAATTTGGGATGAGAATGCGCGTTCTAGAAGTTTATAACATCGTTGGCTGGTACGGACGTGGTTTCTACGAAAATTACCCAGACCGTAAAACGGCTTCGTTGATTGGAGTGTATCGGGCCAAACTGGACGATTTTGTGATCCATTATGCTGCGCCTCAGGATAATGCCAACCGTTGCGATGTGCGTTGGTTTACGCTGAGTTCGCAAAACAACGCTGCCATAAAAGTGACAGGTTTGCAACCGCTTTGCTTCCGTGCATGGCCTTACGCTGAAGACGATTTGGAACCTGCCCGCCATGACTACGAATTGCCAAAACGCGATTTCATTAACCTGAATATCGATTTGAATATTCATGGCGTGGGAGGTGACGATTCGTGGGGTGCTAAAACAATGGATAAATACACCATTCCGGGGAATAAACCTTATTGGTATGGGTTCATTTTAGAATATTCAAATAGAAAATAACAGATAGAGATTATAGCTAAAGTAGAGCATGAAAAAAAACTGTTTTTTAAGCGTGTTTGTATTATTCACGCTTTTGCCGATTAATGCACATGGTTTAGAACGTGCCAATATACCTGTTAGAATCAAGGAAAACTTTGATTTTAACTGGCAATTTCATAAAGGTGATATTGTCATCAAACGTGTGGTCAGAGTTGGTCAGGGTGGTATAACCGACATCAATGTGCCGGTTATTACCAAAAAAGACACCGTTATTGATTATACTAATGTAAAAAGTAGTACATCGTTTTTCCCTGCTGACTGGAAAGAAGTAAACCTTCCACATGACTGGGTGGTGGAAGGTTCTTTCGTTGACGATAATTCGCTGGGAAGCCAGCCGGGCGGCAATGGTTATCTGCCAACCGGTATCGGATTTTACAGGAAAGAATTTGTGATACCCGAATCGGACAAAGGCAAGAAAATTTCCATCGAGTTTGATGGCATCTTCCGCAACAGCACCGTTTGGGTAAACGGACATCTGCTAGGTACCCATTTAAGCGGTTATACTCCTTCGAATTATGACCTGAGCGATGTGTTGCGCTATGGAAATGAAGGGAAAAACGCCATCTTGGTAAAAGTGGATGCAAACGATGCTGAAGGATGGTACTACGAAGGCGGTGGTATTTACAGGCATATATGGCTCATCAAAACAGATAAACTACATGTGGCGCGTTTTGGTACTTTTGTAACAACACCTTCTATTACAGAAGAAAATGCAACGGTAGACATTAAAACCACCCTGAAAAATGAATATAAGTTGGCTCAAAATATTATGTTAACTTCAAAGATTCTTGATAAAAAAGGCAATGTTCTGGATACTAAAACTTCCACTCAAACAATCGCCCCATTTGAACAGGTAGAAATAGCCCAGTCGGGCACAATCAACAAACCATCGCTGTGGTCGCCTGAAAATCCGTATTTGTATAAAGTGCTGACTGAAGTTTCGGAAAATGGCAATGTCATTGATAATTACGAAACCACATTTGGTGTGCGTACTTTCGAGGTCAATAAAAACGGTGTCTTCCTCAACGGCAAATTATGCCCCATTAAAGGTACCTGCAACCATCAGGAGTTTGCAGGAATTGGTGTGGCGCAACCCGATAAGATCAATTGGTATAAACTGAAAATCCTAAAAGATCTGGGTAGCAACGCTTACCGTTGTACGCACCACCCACCCACACCAGAATTGCTCAATATGTGCGACAGCATGGGGATTATCGTTTTGGACGAAAACAGACATTTGTCGAGCAGCGAGGACGGATTAAATGATTTAAGTACAATGATCTATCGCGACCGTAATCACCCATCCATTTTTATGTGGAGCATGGAAAACGAAGAGGCTTTACAAGGTACAGTAATGGGATCTCGCATACTTGAATCGATGGTGAACACAGTGCACAAACTTGATCCTACCCGTAAAGTAACAGCCGCCATGAATCATGCTCGTAACGAGGGTGGTTACGCTGACGTACTCGATGTATTAGGCTATAATTATGGCGACAAGCAACTGGCTTATGTGAAAGATAAAGAAGCTCATCCGGATCGTGTTGTGTTTTGTACCGAGGGAACCAGTTTTGTTTCGACACGTGGCGAGTATGAAAACAGTTGGTGGAAGCACATATGTTCAAACTCTATTATCTGGCAACCTGGTTGGGGTCCTTATCCGGGAGAAGATTGGGCAGATATTGTAAAATACCCATACCTGGGAGGAATGTTTGTATGGACAGGTTTCGATTACCGGGGTGAACCAACGCCTTTTGTATGGCCAAGCGTTGCCTCACAATTTGGATTTATGGATGTTTGCGGTTTCCCCAAAGATGGTTATTATGCCTACAAAGCAGCATGGGGGAATGAACCTGTTGTACACATTTTCCCTCATTGGAACTGGCCGGGTAAGGGAAATGATACGATCACAGTACATTGTTACACCAATTGCGATGAAGTGGAACTGTTCCTCAACGGAAAAAGCCTTGGAAAGCAAAAAGCTGAGCCATACAAAAAGCTCATCTGGCCTGCTATTTACAAACCAGGAAAACTGGAAGCAAAAGGTTATAAAGCAGGAAAACTTGTGACCAAAGATATAGTTGAGACAACATCTACAGCAGCGCAAGTGGCTCTGAATAGCGATGTGAATACACTGAAAGCGGATGGTTGTGATGTCGCTATTATTAAAGTCGCCATCAAAGATGCCAAAGGACGTGTAGTGCCAACTGCCAATAATCTGGTGAAGTTCAGTATCGAAGGACCTGGGAAGATAATTGGCGTTGGCAACGGTAACCCTAATAGCCACGAACCTGATAAGGCAAGCCAGCGCATGGCATTCAACGGGTATTGCATGGTGTTGGTGCAAGCTGATAAAACGGCAGGTGAAATTTGTCTGAAAGCTGTTTCGGAAAAATTGAACAGTTCGGAAGTAATTCTTAAGGTAAGGTGAAATGAAGTTTGTTGAAAATACGCGTTTAGTAATGTGCCGTTGGCTGGTTATGTCGGTAATCCTATTTGGCATAGCTATCCAACTTGATGCGCAAACCACCTATTTCGTTTCACCAACAGGAAACGATAAAAATAATGGTACCGAAAAATCGCCTTTGAAAACGATTAAAACAGCGCAATACAAAGCCCGTGCTCAAAAAGGGGAAGTAACGGTTTATTTGCGTGGAGGGGAATACCGCTTGTCCGAACCGCTGGTTTTTACCCCGCTGGATGGAAACAAAGATAAACACCTTACGCTCTCTGCTTATCCGGGCGAAAACGTAGCTATCTCGGGCGGAGTTTTGCTTAAACTCGACTGGAAGCCTTACCAAAATGGAATCATGCAAGCAAAGGTTTCTCCAAAACTTACCATTGATATGCTTACTGTGAACGAAAAAATCCGTTCCATGGCGCGTTACCCGAACTATGATTCAACGGCAGTACGGTTCAATGGCACATCGGCCGATGCTACTTCAGCAGAGCGGGTAAAAACCTGGAAGAATCCTGCCGGAGGTTTCCTTCATGCCATGCACGTGAGCGACTGGGGCGATTTTCATTTCCGCATAACCGGAAAGGATGAAAAAGGCGAGTTGAAAATGGAAGGCGGTTGGCAAAACAACCGTCCGTATGGTTTGAGCAAAGACAACCGTATGGTTGAAAACATCTTTGAGGAGTTGGATGCCCCCGGAGAATGGTTTTATGATGCCAAAGAGAGTATTTTGTATTATTATCCTGTTCAAAACGAAGATGTTGCAAAATCGACTTTTGAAGTTGCGCAGTTAAAGCATTTACTGGAATTTAGAGGAACAGAGCAGGAACCGGTGCAAAATATTGCTATAAAAAACATTGAATTCACCCAAACAGCCCGCACTTTTATGGAAAAGTACGAACCGCTGCTGCGTTCCGACTGGATGGTTTACCGGGGAGGAGCAATTGTTTTTGAAGGAACTGAAAACTGTACCGTAACTGGTTGCTATCTTCATAATCTGGGTGGCAATGCCGTGTTTTTCTCTAATTACAACCGCAATTCGGGTATTTCGTCGAGTCATATCACACAGATTGGTGCCAGTGCCGTATGTTTTGTTGGCGACCCAAATGCAGTTCGTTCAGCGGTATTTAATTATGATGTTTATAATTCTTATGATCAAATAGACCGTCAACAAGGGCCTAAAACAAATAATTACCCGGCGGAATGTTTTGTCCGTGATAATTTAATACATACGATTGGACTGTTTGAAAAACAGATAACAGGTGTTGAATTATCCATGAGCAAGTCTATTTCAGTAAGCCACAACAGTATCTATGATGTTCCCCGTGCGGGTATCAATGTGAGCGAAGGCACCTGGGGCGGGCACATTATCGAATACAACGATATATTTGAAACTGTGAAGGAAACCGGTGACCACGGTTCGTTCAATTCGTGGGGGCGCGACCGCTACTGGAATCCAGACCGTGAGAAAATGAACAAATTCGTTGCTAAGGAACCTTCGTTGATTTTGGCTGACGTTACCACACCAATTATTATCCGTAACAACCGTTTTCGTTGCGACCGTGGTTGGGATGTGGACTTGGACGACGGCTCCAGCAACTACCATATTTACAATAATTTATTTTTGAACGGCGGATTAAAACTCCGGGAAGGTTTTTACAGAATTGTGGAAAACAACATTTTTGTAAACAGCACTTTCCACCCGCATGTGTGGTTCGAAAACAGTGGCGATGTATTTACACGTAATATCGTGATGCAGCCTTACAAACCCATCAACCTGCTAAGCTGGGGGGCAATGGTGGATTATAATATTTTTACAAATAATGCAGCTTTTTCATTTGCCCAAAGTCAGGGTGTTGACAAACATTCCATCGTTTGTAAGGTAGAATTTCAGGATGCTGCTAATGGAGATTTTACTGTAAAAAACACGATGGACCCTGTTTTCCGCATCGGATTTCAAAATTTCGATATGGATAAATTTGGAGTTTTATCGCCAGGGTTGAAACGGATTGTCAAAATGCCAAAGATAAGTTTGCCACAGATACAAACTGAGAATGCTTCTGCAAACATTGTTGAATGGCAGGGATGGAATATCAAAAACCTTGAAACGTTGGGCGAACGTTCTGCTACAGGAATGGATAGCGAACGTGGAGTGTATGTTTTGTCGATAGCAGATTCATACAACAAGTTAAAGGATATACTCCGTGTAAATGATGCAATTATCAGGTTCGATGGGAAAGTAATCAATAATCTGGGCGATTTGCAAAGTGCCTTCAAACTGGCAGATTTGACCAAACAAATTAAAATGGTAGTTTTTAGGAATCAGAAAGAGATATTGGTTGTGATTCCTTCAAGTTCAATAAGTAAGAAATAATAATTAACAATATGTAATGAAGAGTTCTTTTAGCATTAAAACCAGGGCAATATTTGGCCTGATGCTTTTTTATTCGTTTACAACTTTTGCTCAGACTGAATTGAGCCGTAAACAACTGTTCGATAATGATTGGAAATTCTTTTTGGGTGATACTGTTGCAGCTAAACAAAAAGACTTTAATGATGCTGCATGGCGAAGTTTGGATTTGCCACACGACTGGAGTATCGAAGGCAAAATATTGCCCAAAAACCCGACTAAAGGAGCTGGTGGATATTTTCCTGCCGGAATTGGATGGTACCGTAAAAACTTTCAGGTGCCAGCAGACTGGAAGGGGAAATCAGTATCTGTCTATTTTGAAGGGGTGTATATGAATTCCGAAGTTTTTGTTAACGGAAAATCGTTAGGCATTCATCCTTATGGTTATTCATCATTCAACTACGACCTTAATTCTTATCTTGATTACGGCAAAGAAAATGTAATTGCTGTAAGAGTAGATAATTCCAAATATCTGAATAGCAGATGGTATAGCGGTTCGGGTATTTACCGCCATGTCTGGATGCAAGTTACCGACCCTGTGCATGTGGCACATTGGGGAGTAGCTGTAACTACACCCGAAGTTTCCACGAAAAAGGCAACCGTACAGGTGAAGACAATCGTAAAAAACGAAACCGTAATTCCTCAAAATATTACCGTAAAAACCACTTTATGGAACAAAAATGGGAAAGCTTCAGGCACTAAAAGTGTAAAAGTTGAACTTGCAGCCAATGCTCAAAAGGAAGTTGCTCAAGCCATTACTATTTCAAATCCATTGCTGTGGTCACCCGAATTGCCTGATTTGTATCAAACTCAGGTTCAGTTGATAAATGGCAATAAAATTATTGATGACTCAAAAACCACATTTGGTGTCCGTAGCCTGAATTTCAGTGCCGAAAACGGCTTCCAGCTCAATGGTAAAACCATAAAATTAAATGGCGGTTGCGTACACCACGAAAATGGTTGCCTGGGCTCAGCAGCTTTTGACCGTGCCGAAGAACGAAAAATCGAATTGCTCAAAGCAGGTGGTTTTAATGCGGTGAGGACTTCGCACAATACGCCTTCCGAAGCCTTTTTGGATGCTTGCGACAGATTGGGTTTATTGGTAATGGATGAATCGTTTGATTGCTGGAAAATCGGAAAAAATGGAAATGACTATTCCGTCTATTTTAATCAATGGTGGGAGCACGATCTGGAAGCAATGGTATTGCGTGATCGTAACCATCCGTCCATTTTTATGTGGAGCATCGGCAACGAAATTCCCGAACGTGGAAAACCTGAAGCTGTGAAAACGGCCACCATGCTTATCGATGCGCTGAAAAAAATGGACAATACCCGTCCGGTAACATCGGCCATTGTTGAAAATGGCAAGGATTGGACAATTATGGATTCGCTGATGGCGGTGCATGATGTGGTGGGTTACAACTACCACCTGTTTGCTGCGCCCACCGATCATCAACGAGTTCCGTCGCGCATGATTGTTCAGACCGAATCGTATCCCAAAGACGCTTTTGTGAACTGGAAATTGACGCAAGATAATAGCTATGTGTTGGGCGATTTTGTTTGGACGGCTATCGATTATCTGGGCGAATCGGGTATCGGCCGTTATTATTATTCGGGTGAAGTGCCGGGAGAAAACTGGGACAACGACATGTTTCCTATCCATGCAGCCTATTGTGGCGATATTGATTTGATTGGCTGGCGGAAACCCATTTCGCATTACCGCAGCATGTTGTACAACAACAACGAAAAATTGTACATGGCTGTTCGCGAACCTGAACCGGAGCCTTTGGAAATCAAAACAACCTGGTGGTCTGTGTACCCCAGCTGGGAAAGCTGGACTTGGCCGGGATTTGAAGGTAAAAACATTCATGTAGAAGTTTATTCAAAATATCCCAGGGTAAGGCTTTACCGAAACGACAAACTGGTTGGAGAACAGGCTACAACGACTGAGCAGCAGTTTAAAGCCACTTTCACAGTACCTTATACAACGGGTGTGCTAAAAGCGGTTGGAGTAGAAAACGGAAAAGAAGTAGAATCAACTATTTTGAAGACTGCCGGTGAAGCCGCAACTATCAAATTAATTGCCGACCGAAAAGGAATTTCTGCTAACGGTCAGGATTTAACGTTTGTTACCGTAGAGATAATGGATAAAAACGGTGTGCAACAACCTAACGCCAATAACCGTTTGATGTTTAAAGTGGAAGGCGAAGGAACGATTGCCGGAGTCGGAAATGCCGATGTAAGAGATACCGATCCTTATGTGGGTAATACGCGAAAAGCATGGAAAGGTCGTGCGCAAGTTGTAATTAAAAGTACACATAAAGTTGGCGTTGTTAAGCTAGTGGTGAGTTCTCCGGGATTAACCGAAGCTTATGTGTTGATAAAACAAAGATGAGTAAAAAATAAATTTAGGCATATAAACTATTTCAATTATTTTACATGAGAATAAGTCTTTTTCGGGGAATTTTAATTTCCTTGCTTTTTAGTGGTATAACAAATGCCCAAACAAATAAACCGGCTAAGTGTGGCCCTATGCCAACTGAAAACCAAATGCGCGTGCAGGAAATGGAAAGCTATGCTTTTGTCCATTTCTCGCTGAATACCTATACAGACCAATCGTGGGGATTTGGAGACGAAGATGTAAAACTTTTTAATCCTGAGAAATCCGATTGCCGTCAGTGGGCGCGTATTTGCAAAGAATCGGGCATGAAAGGGATCATCATTACCGCAAAGCACCATTGCGGATTTTGCCTTTGGCCATCGAAATATACCGAATATTCGGTAAAAAATGCCCCATGGAAAAACGGGAAAGGCGACATGGTACGCGAAATGGCTGATGCCTGTAAAGAATATGGCTTGAAACTGGGGATTTACCTATCACCATGGGACAGAAATAGTAAAGATTATGGAAAACCGGAGTATATCACCTATTTCCGCAACCAACTTACTGAACTTTTGACCAACTATGGCGATATTTTCGAAGTGTGGTTTGATGGAGCAAATGGCGGTAATGGATATTACGGTGGTGCCAACGAGACACGCAAAATTGATGCTACAACCTATTACGATTGGAAAAATACCTATGCGTTGATTCATAAGTTGCAGCCTAAATGTGTAATTTGGAATGATGGAGGCGAGCGTGGCGATTTGAGATGGGTGGGTACCGAAGAAGGAAATGTGGGCGAAACTAACTGGAGCCTGTTGAATGCGACGGGTGAAGTAAGCTGGAATATGTTGCATTTCGGCCTCGAAACCGGCAATAAATGGGTAATGGCAGAAGTCAACACTTCTATCCGTCCGGAATGGTTCTACCATCCTAACGAAGATAATAAAGTGAAAACCGTTCCTCAATTGATGGATCTATACTATAATTCAATAGGCCGTAACGGAACTATGTTGCTCAATTTTCCGATTATGCCCAATGGTTTGATACATCCGACTGACGAAAAAAATGGGATTGAATTTGCCAAGGCGGTAAAAGAGTCGTTTGCCAATAACCTGGCCTTAAATAAAAAGGCAAAAGCTTCGAATGTGCGTGGAAAATCAAACAAATTTGCAGCAGCAATGGCCGTTGATGGAAATAAAAACACTTATTGGGCAACCGATGATAACACCAAAACCGCTTCGTTGACCATCGATTTGGGCAAACCGACCTTGTTCAACCGTTTCCTTGTACAGGAATATATCCGTTTGGGACAACGGGTGAAAGCCTTTACCGTAGAAGCTTTTGTAGATGGAGCTTGGAAAGAAATAGCTAAAGCAACCACCATCGGATACAAACGCATCCTTCGTTTTCCGGCAGTGAAAGCAAGTCAGGTGCGTTTCAGCATTACCAATTCGAAAAGTTGCCCAGTTATTTCCAATATTGGCATTTATGATGCTCCGGTGTTCCTGAATGCCCCTTTCGTTGAAAGAAATCAAACCGGTGAAGTAACAATCTCCACAAATGATATTGGCCCGATTTTTTATTATACTCTGGATGGCAGCAACCCGACCGCAAAATCCAATAAGTATTCGGGAGCTTTTTTGGCCGACGGGAAAGTAGAACTTAAAGCAATTAGCTATGATCCTACTTCCGGCAAAAGCAGCCCGGTGAGTATCGAAAAGTTTGATATTTCTAAAAAAGGTTGGAAAATAGTGGGGGTAAGCGACGAGAAGAGCGCTGCAATCATGGACGGAAGCCCAGCTACTGTATGGCATCAAAAAGGCGATGGTAAAATGCCCGTTGATTTGGTCATCGATTTGGGAAGTAAATACAATGTGTGTGGGTTCAAATACCTGCCGGATCAAAATAAATGGAGTTCAGGTATCATTACCACTTACGAGTTCTATGTGTCGGACGATAATGTGAATTGGAAAATAGTGGATCAAGGCGAGTTTTCGAATATTAAAAACAACCCGTTGCTACAGACCAAAAATTTTGCCCCGGCTATGGCTCGTTATATCAAACTCCGTGCTTTGAAAAATACTTTTGGCGATAATGTGGCGGGGTATGCCGAAGTGGATGTTCTGACAGAATAAATATACTCGTAAAATACCAGCTAAACAAATGAAAAAAATACTAATTCTTTTTGCATTACTACTTGTTAATTGTGTTTCTTCTTTTGCACAATATACCTTCAACCATATTCCTATCGGAGGAGGAGGTTTTGTAACAGGTGTTATCAGCAATAAAACAACCGGTGATATTTATTGCCGAACAGATGTTGGTGGCGCTTATCGTTGGGATGCTGCAAACAATAAATGGGTTCAGTTGCTCGATTGGTTTTCGGAAGATGAAAGTGGTTTCAACGGTGTGGAGGCGTTGGCAATTGACAACCAAAATCCGAACAATATTTATATGTTGTGTGGCACTTCTTACGTAAACAATGGTAGAACAGCCATTCTGAAATCAACAAATAAAGGAAATACATTTACTTATGTAGATGTTACTACTAAGTTTAAGGCACATGGAAACGGTTATGGACGGGGTAATGGCGAACGGCTTGCCGTTGATCCGAATAACAGTAATATCCTGTTTTGCGGCACAAGAGGCAATGGCCTGTGGAAAAGTACAGACAGTGGTGTTACTTGGAATCTTGCATGGAACGGAGTAACCACCACTACCAATGGCAATGGAATTTGTTTTGTCGTTTTTGACCCTTCGTCGGCATCGGGCGGCATAACCCAGACGATTTATATCGGAATTTCACGTACCGGCAGTGATAATATATATAAAAGTACCGATGGTGGAGCCACATTTACTCCTATGTCAGCCACTACCTCTTATTTCCCCCACAGGGCAGTACTGCAAGGCACAACAATGTATGTTACTTATGCTGATAATGAAGGGCCGGGTACTAATAATGTAGGTAGGGTATTTAAGCTGAACACTTCTACCGGTGCTTGGACGAATTTTACGCCTTTAACATGGGGGACTAATTCTCTGTCTTATGGAGGTGTCGATATTGACCCGGCAAATGTAAACAGGGTTGTGATTTCAACAACAGGAGTTTATAATAACAATCAATATGGCAAAACATGGGGCGATTTCGTTTACCTGTCAACTGATGGTGGCACAAATTGGACTTTAAAGAATGGTTCCAATAGTAAGTTCGATAATAATGGTATTGGATGTGCTTCGGGTCAGGATAACTGGGCAGAATGTGCAGTTTTTGATCCAACGAATAGCAATTTGGTACGTGTTGTAGGCGGTGGAGGGATCTTTGCTTGTTCAGATATTACTGCCACAAATCCTGTTTGGAAATACGATGTAATCGGAATAGAAGAAACGGCATTTCTGGATGGCGTAAGTGTTCCGGGCGGCCCTTTTATTTGCGCGATGGGAGATATGACTGGTTTTTTATTTACCAACTTGACGGCATATCCGACACAGTTTCTAACACCGGGCAGCGGCACTAACCGAAGCGTTGCGTATGCCAGTGCCAATGTGAATAAATTGGTAAGAACGAGTGATGCAGATGCTCATGTGTACTATTCCACCAATATGGGAACTACCTGGACGGCGTGTGCCACTTCCAAGGGTTCGGGCGGACGAGCTACGCTAAGTGCCGATGGAGAAACTATACTTCACTGTCCAAATGACACAGCATATTATAGCAACGATAATGGCGCAACATGGGGGAAATCGACCGGTATGAATTTTTGGGGAGCAATTCCGGTTGCAGATCCAGTAAATAGCAATTACTTTTATATTAACAATCCCGGTGATGGTAAAATGTACGTTAGTTCCAACAAAGGTGTTAGCTTCTCTGTTGCCGGTAATTCCGGAAGTTCATCGAACCCATGGACAACAAATATCAGCCGTGCAGCACCAGGAAACGAAGGACATATATGGGTTCCGCAAATAGCTAACGGATTGAAATACTCAACCGACCATGGACAGACATATACAACAGTGTCAAACGTAAGCTATTGCCGGTCTATCGGCTTTGGCAAAACTGCATCTGGTGCTTCTTATCCGACCATCTTTATCTGGGGAACTGTTAGCGGAACTACCGGACTTTTCAGATCTACCGACAAGGGTGCGACCTGGTTGAGAATGAATGATAATGCCCACCAGTTTGGAGGGCTTGAGACACTGATAGGCGATATGAACATTTTCGGCAGGCTTTACACTGGTGGTGGCGGCATAATCTATTGGGACGACCAGGCAAGTACAAGTATATCTGATGTTTCTGTCACTACCGAACAAATAAATCTTTATCCTAATCCGTCTTCTTCGGTTTTCCATATTGAAATGGTGAATCCAGATCAAGTCAGTCGCATTGCAGTTTATGACATGATGGGGCGGCAGGTTGAAGCTTTTGACCGTTCGGAAATCAAAGGAACAATGGTAGTGGGTGAATCGTTAAAACCCAGCATGTATATCGTGAGAATTTCAGGAGAAAACTGGATAAAATTCGTTAAAGTTATCAAAGGGTAGGCATATAAGCACGCTATTTATGAATTGGGTCCGTTAAAGGATTTAAGAGAATTTGGAAATGAGTAATTGTTAGAAATCTACAAAATGAAAAAGGTACTCACTGTACTAATATTTATTAAGTTTTTCAACCTAGGTACTTTTGCGCAGCAAACTGCCAAATGGGGCGATCAGGGCGATGGTACTTATCGCAATCCGGTAATCCCGGCCGATTACAGTAATATTGATGCCATACGTGTTGGCAACGACTATTACGCCATTTCATCAACTTTCCAGTATTCTCCCGGAGTAGTCGTTATCCACTCGAAGGATTTGGTAAACTGGGAAATCCTGAGCCATGTAGTAGATGATGTAACCGTAATGGGTCCCGATTATAATTACGATAAAATGAACCGTTACGGCACCGGTGTTTGGGCAGGATCAATTCGTTATTATAAGGATCAATTCTGGATTTACTACGGTACGCCCGACGATGGTTTCTTTATGACTTCGGCAACGGATCCGGCCGGACCATGGGAGCCATTAACCTCGGTTTGGAAAACAAAGGGCTGGGACGATTGCTGCAGCTTTTGCGACGATGATGGGCAGCTCTATTTTGTGGCAACGAATTATTCCGATGGATATAAAACGTATATGTTCAAGCTTTCTGCCGACGGTAAAACTGTCGATCAAACGTCCAAAAAATTAATTCACCAATCGAATGGGAGTGAGGCTAATAAATTGTTGAAAATAAGTGGTTTGTGTTACCGCTTCTTTAGCGAAGTGAAATCCGAAGGACGTGTAACCATGATGGAACGTTCGTCGAGTATTTGGGGACCATATTCTGAGTTTAAAAAGTTTAACCATGTGAATGTGTCCGGGCTTAACGACAGGGAACCTAATCAGGGAGGATTAATTCAACTACCGGATAGTACCTGGCAGTTCTTCACACACCACGGTTCGGGAGGATCGTGGGATGGTCGCGTGGCAAGTCTGTTGCCTGTAACTTGGGTAAATGGATGGCCTATCATTGGCACTGTGGGCACTGATGGAATAGGAAGTATGGTATGGTCGGCAAAAATGCCATTACCCAGCGACAAAAGCCGTGTGATGCAGACCAACGATGAATTTTCGAATACGAAACCCGCTGTGCAATGGGAGTGGAACTACCAGCCGAGAGCTGATAAATGGTCGATGATCGAACGTCCGGGTTTTTTGCGATTAAAGGCATTTATGCCAATTACATCCAGTAGAGGTATTCTCTTCCGCGCCGGAAATACCATAACCCAGCGCAGTTTCAGAACCGAACGTTGCACGGCGGTGGCAAAACTTCATATTGCCAAAATGGCCGATGGACAGGTGGCGGGCATTTGTCATTATGCCTATACTTTTTCTACTTTCGGTATCAAGCAGGTTGGTGGCGTGCGATACATTGTGTACAACAATGGCTCTGAAACATTGGGTAAAGCCATCACCGATTCGGTAGTGTATGTGCGCTCGGAATGGGGTTTTAGCGGTCAAAGCCAGTATGCGTACAGTACCGACAGCATAAATTTTATTCCGGTGGGCAGTCCGTATTCTATGACTTGGGGCGATTACCGGGGTGACAGAGTGGCACTTTTTTCATACAACGAATTGTCGGAAAGTGGGTTTGTCGATGTTGATTGGTTCCACTACGATTATGATGTTCAACATGCAATTCCTGTAGCGCAGCAGTTGTGAAAAAATAGTCGTTTTCTTGTTCAATACTGTAAATAATGAAAAGAATCATTCTTCTGCTGATAATTGTCTATGTCATAATGTTTGCTGGTGTTTTTGCCCGGCAGATTAAGCAAACCGTTCCCGGGGGAAAGGCGGTTTATATTTTTGCGACATTTTCGGGAGATGATGGCGATGGGGTGAAATTGCAGATCTATACATCGACCGATGGATTGAATTTTCAGCTTTATTCGAATACGGGTTTTGCCGGACCAGCCGGTCGGTCTCTGCGCGATCCCAGCATTATGAAACACACTGATGGCAAGTATTATATCGTGTTTACTTGCCCGCCATACAATAATCCGTATGCCAACGAAGATTTTGTTGGTTTGGCTTCGAGCGAAGATTTGAAAACATGGACGAACCTGCCTTCCATATCTACATCTGGCATCGGTGGGGGTGTGAAGCTATCCTGGGCTTCCGAGTGGGTGGTTGACGGAACTAAAACGCCAAAATTTATTGTACACTGTTCGTCGCAGAGCAGCGACCTGAAGCCCTATCTTTTTACGGCAACCGATAGCATTTCGCTTACGCAATGGAGTGCGCCTATCGAAATTGGTATAGGAGCGGTTCACCTCGACGGACAAATTATTAAGTACGATGGTTTATACCATTGTTTTATAAAGAATGATTATCTCGAACACACCACATCGTCGTCCATCACCGGGCCATGGACATGGCAGTCGAATAATTCGGAATGGAAATCGTTGGAAGGGCTGGCTGTCGTTCGATTGCCCGACAATACCTGGCGGATGTATCTCGACCCAATGCATGGGCCTGCAGCATACATGGATAGCAAAGATTTGTATAATTGGTCATCGCCAGCCAACTTGCCCAATCCTGCCGGTGCTGTAATAAGGCATGGAACTGTAATACTGGACACTGCTTTTGTGACCGGCAAGGTTTTGCCGACCAATCCCGGTGCCACTAACCTGACGCAGCAATAGAGTGATGATGGGACAGCGAAAAAAAAATGGAAGGAATAGAAAATGGAAAGATGAAAGATGGTATCACTATCATAATTAATAAATAGCAAGTAATGAAGAAAGTGAAGATATTCGTAGTTAAAAAGTTAATTTTAGCATTCTTGTCAGGGCTATTTCTTGCGTCCGGTCTGAGAGCCCAAACGGCCATGGTCAATGTCCAGTCCCGTAACCTGACAAGCCTAAACGGCAAATGGCAGGTACTTCTCGACCCGGTCGGAGGTGGTGATTATAAACAGGTTTGGCAGGAACGAAAGCCGCAAAAAAAGACTGATTTTGTGGAGTATTCGTTCGAGGGTGGTACGGAGCTGAATGTGCCGGGCGACTTCAACTCGCAAATGTGTGAACTGACTTATATGGAGGGAACCGTCTGGTATAAAAAGCAATTTAACTACTCCGTTTCGACAGGGAAAAGGCTTTTTCTCCATTTCGGAGCTGTAAATTATGTGGCTGATGTATACCTGAATGGTGAAAAATTGGGTAGTCACGAAGGAGGCTTCACACCGTTTCAGTTCGAAATTACCGACAAAGTAAAAGCAGGCAGCAATACGGTTATCGTCAAGGTGAATAATAATCGTCAGGCAAATGGATTGCCGGGTGTAGGCTACGACTGGTTTAACTACGGTGGCATTACTCGCGACGTGAATTTGATTGAAACCAACGGCACCTTTATTGAAGATTATTTTATCCAGTTAAAAAAAAGAAGTCTTAACACCGTATCCGGCTGGATTAAGTTGAATGGAACTCAGGCAAAACAGGATGTCGAAGTTGAAATTCCCGAATTGAAATTACGCTACAAAACTAAAACAAACGACGAAGGATTTGCCCGTGTCGAATTCAAATCGAAATTTGAGCTTTGGTCGCCCGAGAATCCCAAACTTTACCAAGTGACGGTTAAAAGCAATACCGATTTTCTGGTCGATACGATCGGATTCCGGAGCATCGAAGTGCAGGGCGGAAAGGTGCTTTTAAATAAAAAGCTAGTTTTCCTGAAAGCAGTAAACATTCACGAGGAAAACCCCTACAAAAGGGCGAGGGGCTGTACCGTAGCGGATGACCGGATTTTGTTGGAATCGGCTAAGGAATTGGGATGCAACTTCATCCGGTTGGTGCATTACCCGCACAATGAAAAAATGGTAAGGGAAGTCGAAAAAATGGGTATCATGGTTTGGGAGGAATTGCCAATTTTTCAACACATTCAGTTCTCTGACAGCCTCGTTCCGCAAAAAATGGAAACGATGCTCGACGAAATGGTGAAAAGGGACAAAAACCGCTGTGGTATTGCGGTTTGGAGTCTTTCCAACGAAACATATCCTGGCACACCAAACCGTAATGAAGCGCTGATAGACTTAACCCAAAAATGCCGCGCATTGGATTCAACCCGGTTAATTGTCCACGTCACAAATACGCAAGGCTATGATAATAATTTATTTAATGTTTGGGATCCCTTGTATAAGTATTCCGACTTGATTGCAATCAACGAGTATATTGGGTGGTACGACCCATGGCAGGGAAAACCTTCTGATACGAAATGGAATATTGCCTTCCCCGACAAACCGGTGTTTATTTCCGAATTTGGCGGCGAAGCGAAATATGGCAACAACGATGGCCCAAGTGATGAAGCGGCGTATTGGACAGAAGCTTATCAGGAAAAAATTTATAAGAATCAAATAGAGATGTTTGGCACAATCCCTAATTTACGTGGAGTATGCCCCTGGATCTTATTCGACTACAAGTCGTTGGGGCGGATGAATCAGATTTACCAGAAAGGGTATAACCGGAAAGGGTTGATATCGGAAAATGGGGAAAAGAAGAAAGCCTGGTATATTATGAACGAATACTATAAGAGAAAATGAGAGTTCTTTGGGTTCAAGCAAACTGTGTTGACACTTTTTGATCTAAATCGAATTTAACTAACTAATAAACAATTTCTATATGAGAAATCTAATTAATTTTATTCTTGTTGTGCTTTTTGTTGGATCAGCAGTTTCTTCACTTTCCCAATCTGCCAATCCGTCGGATTTTTCCCAACTCATTTACGGCCGATTTGAAAGGCAAATAACTAATTTTCCGCAGGAAAAACTGTATGTTCAAACCGATAAACCCTATTACAGTGCCGGCGAAGAAATATGGTTTAAGGCCTATCTGGTGAATGAAACTACGCTGGAACCAAACTCCTTGAGCCAATTTGTTTATGTGGAGCTGATTAATAAAATGGACTCGGTGTTGTATCGGGTAAAAATCAAAAAAGATTCAACAGGTTTTGCTGGTCATATAAAACTAAAGCCCGAAATTCCAACCGGAACCTATTCCTTGCGGGCTTATACGTATTGGATGCAAAATGTTGGAACAGATTTTTTCTTCTCCAAGAATATTCTAATCGGAAATAAAATTGACGACCGCATATCCAGTAAAATAACCTATGGAACAGATGTTGATGGCTTGATTCCGGCAACCCTCACATTTACTGATGCATTACAAAATCCCATAGCCGGAAAAAGAGTTGATATCAAACAAAACTGGGATAGTGCTAAAAAGAAAAAGTTTTCGATGATAACCGCCCAAGACGGAACTGTAAAGTGGCATATGGCAATCGACCCCAAAGATGATTCCAAAAAAAACATACAGGTTTCGATGGAAGATGAGAAATATAAAACCACTATTTCACTTCCAGAGTTTAGTTCCGATTTTGATGTTCAGTTCTTTCCCGAAAGTGGAAATTTGTTGGATAATGCTTTGCAATGTGTAGGTTTTAAGGCTATTGGCAGGGATGGATTGTCTGTGGACATAAAAGGAAAAGTCTTTGCCGGTAAGGATGAAGAAATTTGTGAGTTGTCCACTTTGATTAAGGGGATGGGCAAATTCTCGATAAAAACCCAGCCCAATGAACGTTATTATGCCTTGGTTAAGCGTGCAGATGGTATTGAAAAAAGAGTCGAACTTCCAAAAACACAAGCTACCGGTGTTGCAATTCAGTTGGGTTATAATGGGGGGAAGATTTTATATAAAGTCAGCAATTATACCCAGATTCCGAATGAATCACTGTATTTGCTATTACATTCCCGGGGGAAAGTGCTTGTCGTGCAACCGTTGAGAGAGCTTGAAGGTCAAATTTCCGAATCGTTGCTGCCGGCCGGAATAGTTTCGTTTTCTGTCATTGATTCATTGGGAAATACCTACTGCGAGCGTCTGAGTTTTGTCAGAAATTTCAATTTCCCGACTGTTTCCCTACTAAGCGATAAACCTGTTTATTCCAAACGGGAGCTGGTGAATCTGAATTTCAAAATTCTTTCGCCACAAGGAAATCCGGTGAAAGGAAACTTTGCAATTAGCGTTACTGACAAAAAAAACGTCAGGCAGGATTCGTTGGCGGACAATATTATCAGTAATCTGTTGTTGACTTCAGATATCAAAGGGTATGTAGAAGAACCCGAAACTTATTTTGAAGACAATAAAGCAGCTACCAGAGAAAAAACCGATGTATTGATGTTGACTCAGGGTTGGCGGCGGTTTAATACGGCTGATATTGTAAAAGCCTCGTATCAACCATCCAAATTCTATATGGAAGCGGGGCAGGTGCTTTCAGGAAAAGTATTAAACCTGTTTAATAAACCATCCAGAAAATGTGGAATAATTATGATTCCATCCTATACTTCCAACGTAAAATTAGCGCAGACTGATAGCTTGGGGCATTATTCGATTGATGGGATTCAATTTCCGGATAGTTCATTATTTATACTAAAAGCTAAAAAGAAAAGAACACTGGGAGATGTAGAGATAATTCCGGATTCCGATGTTTTCCCTAAACCAAGCGTTTATATTCCAACGCCTCTAAAAGTCAATGTAGCTACGGTGGAGCAGGATGAATATTTCAAACAAAGCAAGGAGAAGTACTTTACAGAGGGAGGCATGCGGATTGTTAACCTGGGTGACGTAACTGTGAAAGCTGAGAAAAAAGAAACCGCATCCAACACCTATTATTCGGGAGGTGAGGATACCAAGATAACATCAGAAAAATTGAAGCAATTTCCCAGTCTTAATCTTTTGCAGATTTTACCAATATCGATAGCTGGCATTCAAATTGTTGAAAATCAAAGAAAAATAGATGGAACAATTGGGACTAGAGTTTCAATGAATGGAGGTATAGGCGAAGTTGTGATTTTGATCGATGGTATAGAGAGAGATGCAGAAGATTTAAAATACTTTAACTCAGAGGATGTGGAGTCTATTTCTGAATTTAGAGGAGCGAATGCGACTGCTTCTTTTGGTCAAAAAGCGGCAGGAGGTGCCATAGCTATCTCCCTAAAGCAAGGTAGGTACCGGAAATCACAAAAGCCAATAAGCCTAACAACGGTTACGCCCTTGGGCTATCAAAAACCGACAGAGTTTTATGTGCCAAAATATAATGTTGACAGCGTTCGGTTGAGTGATAAAGCCGATTTAAGAACAACTATTTATTGGAATCCCAGACTGGAAGCGGATGATAATGGAAACGTGCACGTAAGCTTTTACACAGCCGATAAAGCCAACAATTATTCTGTTGTTTTGGAGGGAATTACAAGTACTGGCGAAATTTGCAGGTTTACAGGTCATTTAAGGAGAGAAAATCAATAATATAAATTATGAGTTTAAAACAAACAATGCTGGCATTAATATGCCTTATTACTGTAAGCGGAAGCCTGTCTGCGCAGAGTAAAATAATTAACCTTTGGGATAATGGAAAGGTTCCCGGGGCTATTCAGAGTGACAATTTCAAGCAAATGGTCGATACCTCCGCAGGATGGGTCGATAAGCACTCCATTATCAATCCATTTCTCTGTTTTTATCCTGCTCCCGAGGCAAAAGCAACAGGTACTGCGGTTATTATTTGTCCGGGTGGAGCTTATGGAGGGCTTGCTATTCAACATGAAGGTGCGCGTGTGGCTAAGTGGTTCAATAGTTTTGGTATAACAGCTTTTGTGTTGATATACCGTTTGCCTGACGATAGCATTATGGAAAACAAATCAATCGGTCCTATGCAGGATGGACAACGGGCCATTCGGCTGGTTCGCAGTCATGCAAAAGAGTGGGGCATCGATCCTTCCAAAATCGGAATCATGGGATTCTCTGCCGGTGGGCATTTAGCTGCTACGCTTTCCACCCGTTATAATGAGAAAGTGTACGAATCGAACGATTTAACTAGTGCCAAACCCGATTTTTCGGTGCTTATTTATCCGGTCATTTCCATGGATTCGAGCATTACTCATTGGGGTTCACGGATAAATTTACTCGGCAATTCACCAGCACCTGAAATGGTGAAACATTACTCTAATGAGTTGCAAGTAAACGGTGAAACACCGCCTGCTTTTATGGTGCATTCGCTGGACGATGATGCGGTGCCTGTGCAGAACAGCATAAACTACGCGCTGGCCATGAAACAAAACAAAGTAGCTTGCGAACTTCACTTATATCCGACAGGCAAACATGGTTACGGTATGGGTAAATCGACCACTAGAGAGTCTACATGGCCTGAGACTTGCCGTAAATGGCTTGAATCGAGTGGATTGTTGATTAAAAAGTAATTAATGAGAGAATATCATACGGTAGAAAATAATGTATTTTGTAAAATAAATAGGGCCAAAACATTTTGCAGAACCCCAAAAATAAAATAATTGGGACTAAAACATTTTGCAGAGCCTCAAAAATAAAATTAATCTGATATTATGAACTTAAAAAAAAATGTATTCGTATTGTTCGGTGTTATCATGGTAGCTTCCAGCGTATTTAGCCAAAGTAAAGTGATTGAGATTTGGAATGGGAAAGTCCCCGGATCAATCCTCAATCCCAACTACAAGCAAATTGTTGATTCTGTTTCTTGGATTAAGATAAGGTTTGTTACAAACCCCACTATCCAGGTTTACCCGGCACCTGCCGACAAAAATACAGGAACTGCTGTGGTGGTATGTCCCGGAGGTGGTTATTATGGTATCTCTTTTAATAATGAGGGAACGGAAGTGGCCAAATGGCTTAATCAATTAGGAATTACAGCTGTAATTTTATATTATCGCTTGCCCGACGATGCCATTATGAAAAACAAATCCATTGCTCCGTTGCAGGATGGTCAGGAAGCTATGCGCATTGTTCGCCGAAATGCAAAGGAATGGGGTATCGATCCGCATAAAATCGGCATAATGGGTTTCTCGGCCGGTGGACATCTTGCCTCTACGGTTTCTACCCATTTCGACGAAAAGGTGTATGAGCCAAAAGACACGACAAGTGCTCGACCTGACTTTTCGTTGTTGATTTATCCTGTAATCTCCATGGATTCTGCCATAACTCATTGGGGGTCAAGAGAAAGTTTGTTGGGTAAAAATCCGACTCCGGAAATGCTAAAACATTTCTCCAATGCTTTACAAGTTACTGCTAAAACTCCTCCTGCATTTATGAGCCATTCTATGGACGATGGAGTAGTGCCTGTGCAAAACAGCATTGAGTACGCGTTGGCAATGAAAAAACTCAACGTTCCGTGCGAACTTCATATCTATGAACGCGGCGGACATGGATATGGTTTGGCTAAATGGAGCAAAGGAACTGAAGCTACATGGTCAGAAGCCTGTGAAAGATGGATGAAAACGGCCGGTTTGTTGTCTGGGAAATAATTACTTCTTGTCATACAGAGTGAAAAGGTCACAGATGTTAGTCATTCTTTTTGGGTAAACAGGTCTATTTTTCTCATTCTGTATTAAATTTCTGGAAAAGGTTATCTTCTGTTCAAACTACAACCGTTTCCCTTGAATAAGTAAAGTCTATTCCAAAGTATCATGCTTTGGAATAGGCTTTTTTCTTGGATAAACCTCGTTAAGTGCGAAATTGATACCATATAGGAAACATTTGGGGTATGTGATAAACCACAAAAAGAAATACTTTTGCTTAATCTTGATTTATCATTTTACCGTTTTCTTAGATGGTTAATCTGTTACAACTGATTAGGTGAATGTTTTAGAATCCATTCATTGTGTATAGAAAAATACCTTATTATCATATTAAGCATATTTGCTGAAATCCTTTTATCCTACAAAATTTAATACTAGAATATGAAACACTACTTGTTGTTATTGCTATTTATAGTTTCGGGATTGGCCGCTAAATCGCAGAATGCGGACCGGTTTTTCCCGGCGAAAGATCTAATCACCACAGGAATTTATTACTACCCCGAACATTGGCCAGAAAACCAATGGGAACGTGATATTAAGAAAATCTCCGACATGGGTTTTGAGTTTGTCCATCTGGCCGAATTTGCCTGGTACAAAATGGAACCTGTAGAAGGGAAATACGATTTTGAATGGCTGGACAGGGTCGTGAACCTTTGCACCAAATACCGCATGAAAGTAGTCATGTGTACTCCATCGGCAACTACACCCACCTGGATGAGGCTAAATTATCCCGAAACTTTCATTATGGACAGCCATTATATCCGTGCAGAAAACGGAACGCGTGGATTGGGCTCGGTGGTGAACGAAAAATACCGCACTTTTACAACACAGATTGTTGCCGAAATGGCCAAACGTTACGGGCAGAACAAATCCGTGATTGGTTGGCAGGTTGATAACGAGCCGCCGGCAATTTCCGACTTCAGCCCGGCATCGCAGGAAGCATTCCGTCTTTGGCTGAAAAGCAAATACAAAACTATAGACCAATTAAACAAAGTGTGGGGAGCTGCTTTTTGGAGTCAGTGGTTTAACGATTTCGGTCAGGTAGCTATACCCAATACCAATCTGGTAGGCTGGTGGGGCAACAATCCCCATGCTTTGCTTGACTTCAAACGATATGAAGCCGATGCACAGGCTGATTTTCTCGATTTGCAAGCCGGCACGCTTCTTAAATACATTTCGGCTCAGCAATATATCACAACCAACTATACCGCAGTATGTACAGGTGCTGATGCTTTGAGAACAAAGAAACTCGATTTTGCTGCCTATACAGCTTATCCTAACGGAGGTAACGAGAATATTGGCGATACAGGATTCCGATTGGGAAACGGCAAGGTAATTCTTTTTGCTTCCGAATTTTACAAAGCTGTGGGCGGTGTAAGCGGCGTGATGGAAATTCAGCCTGGTCCTGTAAACTGGGGAGGCTACAACCCGTTGCTTTTGCCCGGTACCGTACGCATGTGGCTGTACCACTCGTTTGCAGCCGGTGGAAAACTGGCTTGCTCGTATCGTTTCCGTCAGATTTTATACAGCTCAGAGCAATATCACGCAGGTATAATTAAAACCGATGGTGTAACGCCATCGCCCGGAGGCGAGGAATATATGCAGTTTATGAAAGAAATCAGGGAGTTGCGCAAGGTTTGCAAACCGGATGCGAAAATGCCCGAAAAACTGGCTGCCCGCTCTACCGCCATCCTTTGGAATCTGGAAAATTATTGGACAATTGATCGCCAGAAACAAACATGGCAATGGGATACTTGGAATTATCCCGTCAAATTTCTTGAAATGGCAAAATCGCTGGGTGCACCAACAGATGTGATTCCCGAAACAGCTGACTTTTCGAAATACAAGATGCTGATTGTGCCTGCTTACGAACTGGCAGATTCGGCATTGGTAAAAAAATGGGCGGAATACGTGCGCAATGGCGGTAACCTGATTTTGACCTGCCGTACTGCCACCAAAGACCGTGCAGGACATTTCTGGGAAGGTGAATTGGGAGCCCCTGTTTCCGGCCTTATCGGGGCGCATATTCAAGCAACCGATATGCTCTCGGGCTACGCCAAAGGTACAATCGCCATGCAGGGCTCTACCTACAACTGGAACAATTGGGCCGATTTGCTCAATGCTGATAAGGGAACTGAGGTACTGGCTACCTACGACAATCAGTTTTACAAAGGGAAAGCAGCCGTTGTCCGCCGTAAATTGGGAAAAGGTTCGGTAACTTATATCGGTGTCGATACCGACGATTCGAAGTTAGAAAAAGACATTCTGCGTAATGCTTACCAAAGTGTGGGAGCTACTACCGAAAATTATCCCGAAGGCGTGTATGTCTACTGGCGCGATGGATTTTACGTAGCGGTGAACTATTCGTCGACTGATTATCCAATGAATATGCCTGCTTCTGCCAAAGTTTTAGTTGGCGATAAAACCTTGAAACCCGCAGGAGTATTGGTGTGGAGCGAATAATTTAAATGAACAATAATATATACATGAAACGAATTTCTTTTTTCTTAATGCTTTTTTTGTTTGCCGGAAGCTTGTTAGCAGCAGCTCCTGTGCAAACCCTTTCAAACGGTATGCGCGTGTCTCCGAAAAATGGGGTAGCAAAAACGATTGAAATCTCAGTTGTGAATAGTCGTATTATACGCGTACAAGCGGTGCCTGCTGGCGAAATACCTTCAAAAGCAAGCTTGTGCGTAATCCCTCAAACGAATTCCGGTACAGGGTTTAAGGTTGCCAAAGAGGGTAAATTTGCCTCACTTACCACCGATGAACTAACCGTAAAAGTAGCATTGGCTACCGGAGAAGTTTCGTTTTTCGATAAATCGGGCAAAGCTTTGCTGGAAGAAATGACAACCGGGAAGAGCTTCAAGCCTTTCACCGCACAAAACGACCACGGTTATACCATGCAGCAGATTTTTAAAGGCACACAAGGCGAAGCTATTTATGGATTGGGACAGCACCAGTCGGACGATTTCAACTATAAAAATAAAAGCGAAGACCTTTTTCAGTACAACACCAAGGTTTCAGTACCATTTATTGTGTCAACCGCCAATTACGGCATTCTTTGGGATAATTACTCGCAAAGCAAATACGGCGATCCGCGCGATTACAAAGACTTGAATCAGTTTACACTTTTCGATAAGGATGGTAACGAAGGCAACCTAACGGCTACTTATATTCAAAAAAGTAAACCGTCTATTGTTCGCAAAGAGACTGCAATTGACTACGAAAACCTGAAAACGGTGAAGAAATTCCCCGCGAATTTTGATTTCAACGATGGATCAATTGTGTGGGAAGGCTCTATCGTATCGCCCATAACCGATACCTATAAATTCAGTCTTTACTATGCCGGTTATACCAAAGTTTGGGTTAACGATTCGCTGGTAGTGCCTGAACGTTGTAGAACGTCTTGGAATCCAAATACTTTCCGTTTTAGCTGTCATTTGGAAAAAGGAAAACGCAACAAAATTAAATTGGAATGGAAACCCGATGGCGGCGTTTCGTACATCGGATTGAAAGCCTTGTCGTCAAGCCCGATTGAGAAAAACGGAAATATCTCTTTCTGGTCTGAAATGGGCGATAAAATTGACTACTATTTTGTTGCAGGTAAAAATATGGACGATGTGATTGGCGGTTACCGCACCCTTACCGGCAAAGCCAGCATTATGCCTAAATGGGCGATGGGTTACTGGCAAAGTCGCGAGCGTTACAAAACGCAAGCCGAACTGCTGGGTGTCATGTCAGAATATCGCAAACGCAACATTCCTATTGACAATATCGTGCTCGACTGGAACTACTGGCCTGAAAATGCATGGGGAAGCCACAAATTCGATCTTGACCGTTTCCCCGATGCAAAAGGTATGGTGGATTCGCTGCACAAACAAAATGCTCATATCATGATTTCGGTATGGCCTAAATTCTATGTAACCACCGATCACTTCAAGCAATTTGAGCAAAAAGGCTGGATGTATATGCAGGCTGCGAAAGACAGCATCCGCGATTGGGTCGGTCCGGGTTATGTCGGCTCGTTCTACGATGCTTACAGTGCCGGTGCACGTAAATTGTTCTGGAATCAGATGAAAGACAACTTGTACGTCAAAGGGATTGATGCTTGGTGGATGGACGCTTCCGAACCTAATGTGAGGGACTGTACCGATATGACTTACCGAAAAGAACTGTGCGGCCCTACTGCTTTAGGTTCTTCCTGGAAATACTTTAATGCGTATGCCTTGGAAAATGCTGATGCAATTTACAACGGACAACGTGAAGTGGACAACAACAAACGCGTATTCCTGTTGACCCGTTCGGGTTTTGCCGGATTACAACGTTATTCTACTGCCACTTGGAGTGGTGATATCGCTACCCGCTGGGAAGATATGAAAGCACAGATTTCTGCCGGACTGAATTTTGCCATGTCGGGCATTCCGTTTTGGACGATGGATATTGGCGGTTTCTGTGTGGAAAAAAGATATGAAGAGGCACAAAAACAATTTGACAAAACAGGAGTTGAAAATGCCGACTTGAACGAATGGAGGGAATTAAACCTTCGCTGGTTCCAGTTTGGTTCGTTTGCTCCGTTGTTCCGCAGTCACGGACAATTCCCATTCCGCGAAATATATAATCTGGCTCCCGAAGGACATCCTGTCTATAAAAGCTTGGTTTATTACGACGAATTGCGCTATCGCCTGATGCCATATATTTATTCGTTGGCAGGAATGGCTTATCACAAAAATTACACCATTATGCGTTCGTTGGTAATGAGTTATGCTTCCGATAAACGGACCTTTGGCGTGAGCGACCAATTTATGTTTGGCCCCGGAATCATGGTTTGTCCGGTGTACAGTTACAAAGCACGCACGAAAGAGGTTTACCTGCCAGCAGGTTCTCAATGGTTCGATTTTTATAGCAATAAAAAAATGGCCGGTGGTCAGAAAGTAAAAGCAGACGCACCACTCGAACGTATTCCATTGTTTGTTCCTGCCGGAACGATTTTGCCAATCGGCGATGTGATGCAATATGCCTCTGAGAAAAAAGGCGAAGATATTGAGATACGAGTTTATCAGGGTAAAGATGGCAAATTCAGCCTGTACGAAGATGAAGGCGACAACTACAACTACGAAAAAGGAGCTTTCTCAACCATTAGTTTTGATTATAACGATGCCACTCACCAATTGGTTATCGGCGAGCGTCAGGGACAATTTGTAGGTATGCTGCTGAACCGCACGTTCCGTATTGTGCCTATTGGCAATTCAAATGAGACTGCACAAGTGGTACATTATACAGGCGCAAAAGTTGAAGTAAAATTATGATTGAATAACCTCTGAGAACAACATGTCTTGAGGATACATTAGATATAAAAGGATTGAATTATTGTTTATGAAAAAACTATTTTTGCTAATTGCGCTGCTGGTTGCAATTTCAGTTTCGGCTAAAAAACAGTTACCAACAGCTCAAAGTATTGCCAATAAAATGACCGTTGGTTGGAATCTGGGCAATACCCTCGAAGCCATAGGTGGTGAAGGTGCTTGGGGGGCTGGTCATACTTCACAGCAACTTATCGATTCGGTAAAAGCAGCCGGTTTTAATACGGTGCGACTTCCTGTAGCGTGGTTCAGTCATTCGGATACAATTGCCAGTGTTATTGACAGAGCCTGGATTGCTCGGGTGAAGGAGATTGTGGATTATTGCATCAAGGATGATATGTTCGTGATTCTAAACATGCATTGGGATAAAGGATGGTTGGAAAATCGGGTTAATAAAGCCAATCAGGACATCGTGAATAAAAGGCAACGTCTTTATTGGACTCAGATTGCGAACTATTTCAAAGACTACGATGAACGTCTGCTTTTTGCCGGGGCTAATGAACCTAATGCTCATGACTCCATCCAAACGTCCATTCTAATGTCTTACCACCAAACATTTATAGATGCAGTGAGGGCTACAGATGGTAACAATAGTTCGCGTACCCTTATCGTTCAAGGTCCTTCGACAGATATTGACGATACATATAAATTCATGAATACTTTTCCAAAGGATAAAATAGCAAACAGATTAATGGCAGAAGTGCATTTCTACTCTCCGTTTCAATTTTGTCTTATGGAAAAAGATGCTGAATGGGGAAAACAGTTCTACTATTGGGGAAAGGATAATCATTCGGCTACCGACACCTCTCATAATGCCACATGGGGAGAGGAGAATGATGTAGATAAAAGTTTCGGAAAAATGAAATCACAGTTTGTGGATAAGGGAATTCCAGTGATTATTGGCGAATTTGGAGCATTCTCACGTAAATTGCCATTGTCTTCCGATCAGGCTCTTCACAATGCATCGGTGGAGTCTTATTATAAATATGTGGTTAAATCCACTTTAAGTAAAGGATTAATTCCTGTGTGTTGGGACGTACCGGGATGGTTGTACGACAGAAGAACGGCCGAACCGAAAAACAAAGCTGTTATTTCGGCCATGATGCAAGGCCAAAAAGATGCCATCCGGTATAAATATTAATATTCTACCTACTTAAATTTGATGATGAAATCAACTTTATTAATTATTTCTTTAGGGATAACTTTCACCGTTTCTGCTCAAAAAAACAAGGCAATCTATCTTGATGTCACAAAACCGATAGAACAACGGGTGGAGAATGCTCTTTCACTCATGACCACCGAGGAAAAAGTGGCAATGTGCCATGCTCAATCCAAATTTAGCTCCAAGGGTGTTGCCCGTTTGGGTATTCCCGATGTATGGTCGTCGGATGGATCGCATGGTGTGAGCGATGAAAAACTTTGGGATGAATGGAGCGGTGCGCAATGGACGAATGATTCGTGTACTGCTTTCCCGGCCTTGACAGCTTTGGCGGCCACGTTCAATCCTGAAATGGCTTTGCTATTCGGTAAGTCAATTGGCGAAGAAGCTCGCCACCGCGAAAAAACCATGTTGTTGGGTCCCGGAGTGAATATCTACCGCAGTCCGCTGAATGGTCGTAACTTCGAATATATGGGCGAAGATCCTTACCTGGCTTCGCGCATGGTGGTTCCCTACATTCAAGGCGTGCAGTCCTGCGGTGTGGCAGCTTGTGTAAAGCATTTCGCACTCAATAATCAGGAAATATGCCGCGGTGAAATCAATGTCAATTTGAGCGACCGAGCATTGCAAGAAATCTATTTACCTGCTTTCAAAGCGGCCGTTCAGGAAGGAAAAGCATGGTCGATCATGGGCGCATATAACAAATTCCATGGCGAACATTGTTGTCATAACGACTTACTGTTGAATAAAATCCTGAAACAAGATTGGAAGTTTGACGGAGTAGTTGTTAGCGATTGGGGAGGAGTTCACAACACTGACGAGGCGGTAAACAACGGACTCGACATTGAGATGGGCACATATACCAACGGGTTGACAACTCAGGGTCACTTCCCTTTTTCAAGTTATTATTTGGCCGATCCGTTTTTGAAGGGAATTAAATCGGGGAAATATGATATGGCGAAATTAGATGATAAAGCACGCCGCATTTTGCGCCTGATTTTCCGCACTACCATGAGTGCTAATCGCCCGTTTGGCCATTTCGTGTCGCCCGAACATAGCGCAGCTGCACGTAAAATAGCGCAGGAAGCCGTTGTTCTGTTGAAAAATGAAAATAAAATGCTTCCTATTCCTGTGGGAAAATACAAGAAAATTGCCGTTATTGGTGAGAATGCCAGCCGCAGTTTGGTGGTAGGAGGAGGTTCTACTTCACTGAAAGTGGCTTATGAAGTAACTACATTGCAAGGTATTATCAGCAAATATGGCAAAGATCATGTGGTTTACAGCATGGGATACGCTTCCGGTCCTTCGCTTTATGGTGCTGAAGCACCTTCGAAACTGAATACAGATTCGCTCCAAAAAGCGGCAATTGAAATCGCAAAAACGGCAGACTTGGTGATTTTTGTAGGAGGGTTAAACAAAAATTATTATCAGGATTGCGAAAGCGGCGATCGCAAATCGCTCAGCTTACCATTTGGCGAAGATAAACTGATAGCTTCTATTGAGCAGGTAAACAAAAACGTGGTGGTTGTTTTCTCCAGTGGCAATGCTATTACCATGCCTTGGTTGGATAAAACGCCAGCTGTTGTTCAAGCTTGGTATTTAGGTTCTGAAGCCGGAAATGCATTGGTTGACGTGCTTTCGGGCGATGTAAATCCTTGCGGAAAACTGCCTTTCTCGTTCCCTAAAAAACTTACCGACATTGGTGCTCATGCGTTTGATAAACTTTGCTACCCGGGTGATAGCGTGAATGTGCAATACAAAGAAGACGTCCTGGTTGGTTACCGCTGGTTGGATACGAAGAAGATAGAACCGCTGTTTCCGTTCGGATACGGATTGAGCTATACCACTTTTGCATATTCCAAACCAACGGTTGATGTTACGGAAGTAAAAACCAATGGAACTGTAAAAGTATCGTTCACACTGGCCAATACCGGAAAAGTAGACGGTGCTGAAACTGCACAACTCTATGTAAGTAAATTAAAATCTGCCGTGCCCCGCGCTGCTAAAGAATTGAAAGCTTTTAAAAAAGTGTTTCTGAAAGCAGGTGAAAGTAAGACAGTAACCATTGAAGTGCAGGTAAACGGTTTTGCTTACTACAACGAAACCAAACAAGCCTGGAAAGTGGAAGCGGGAAGTTACTCGCTTTTGCTGGGTAGCTCATCGCGTGATCTGAAAGGCAAAGTGGACCTGAAAGTCCTATAGAGACAAATTCAGCCGAGGCTGAACTTGTCTGATGGTTCGGTTGTTTTTCAGAAAGTTAGCAGTTCCAGTAATAACCAACAATGGCAGCAACTAGCCTCAGTAAGTAATTTTAAATTCAAAAACAGAACTTCAGGATTATACATTGATGGTATGGGCTATACAACTAACGGCGTCAATTTGTGCCAGTATAAGAAAAGTACTAACAATAATCAGGATTGGACGGTGACAACGGTTGTTGGCTCAAAATTGGTAAAATCGTTATCTGCAGAGATTCAGCCGGTTGAGAATGCTGATAATAATGTGTTGATATACCCGACTTCATTCTCATCAACTTTTAAGTTTAAAATAGATAAACCAAACGATATTGTAAATAATGCAGTATATGATATGATGGGCAAAGAAGTTGAGAGTATCAACTCATCATCAGTGTCAAGTCTGGTAACAATGGGAGCTTCGCTGAAACCTACATTATATATTGTTCAGGTGCAAGGTGTAAGTTGGAAAAAATCATTCAAGGTTCTTAAAAGGAACTAAGTTGATTTGATAGATTTAAAACCCGCTAATTTGCAAATTGTTGTTAAACATTTGCAATTGGCGGGTTTTTGCCTTTGAGCCCTAGCGGATGCGTTGTAAGCCAATATAATCTGAGTTGTATGCCTTAAATTCGTAGAATTGATAATAAGAATGAGGTCTATAAGTGTCTTAAATTTTAAAGCATTGATAGCTCTGTTGTTGAGAAAATAATTTTGTTAGGTGTTTTGCGATTAAATAATACAATTGAATCCTGTATTGAGTACACTGTAACCCTTATTGTCTGTTTTAAAATTATAATTTCGTTGCATAAAAAGCTGGTGTACCAAAATGTTCTTAAGGTAAGTGCACGTACAATGCTTAAAACCGGCGATTTGCCTTATTGGAATGAACTGGCATTTGTCAATGCAAAAGTTGTAAAGTCCAGTGTTGTAATGCTACTAACAATTTACATACTTTTTATTGGTTGACAATTAAAATAATTCGAAATGATCGTTTTAAAATATTTATATTATCGGGTTTATAAAGCTCTAGAATCTAGAACTGAAGGAGCTGCTTATGGAGCATTTATTTATATAATTACCTTACTTCTTATCATTTTAGGGGCTGTTCAGGCCATTTTAGAATATAGTAGTGTTTTATCTTTTTGTTTTTTAGAATACATATTTATTTTTTTTCATCCATTGGCGTTACAATTATTGGGTTTTGTGACTATTTTTCTTTATTGTTACTTCGTTTTTTCCAGTAAACGAATTGATTACTTTGAAAGCTTGTTTATTTCCCAAAGATGGCTAAATGCACATCTTAAATTATGGATGATAATTGGATTACCTCTTGTTTTATTTATTGCAGGTATTTTCCTCACCACATATGTACTCTGAGTTGTACTTTAGGTTTAAGACATTGTTTTTGATAATTTGTTAGGCTAGTTGAGGCTTTATTTTCCTCAAATAACGGGTTATTTAAGGAAAACAAAGCTGCTATCACTTCAGGAATATTGCTAAAAAACGAATAATCGAGCCTGAAAATTTCTAACTGTTAGCAAAAAATGTCTTTTTGAGCTTAAAACTTTTAAAACGTCAAAAAAACGAATAATTAAAGCTAAAACTTTTGAAAAAGTCAAGATGAACTCAGCTATAAATTTGTCAGAATAACGAATTAATGTTTATTTTTAAATAGTTTCTAAGTGTTTCAGAGTTTATATTTCATTCACTTAAGTGATATGAAACCAGCCAAATTCTGCTATAAGGCAGTGACAGGTTGTAAATCAATATATATTATACGGAAATAGGATCAAAAGTGGTAGGCAGTTTGTCTGCCATTTTTTATTTTAGTGGTATAAGACGGGAATAAATAGGTGGATATAGGTAAAACAGACCTTTGTGTATCATACTTTACGTTGATTTTACATGTCAATCTGCTTTCTGTTAGAGGTGATATGTAAAGCTTTACATAATACCTCTAATAATGAAAAGAAATAAATTGAGGGGATTAATTATGTCTTATTTTACAACAAGTTTATCTAATATTACAACAGCTCATTGATCATATGGGTTACTTTTGTTCAAGACAAATTGATAGGCTGATTTTCGAATTCAATAGATTTTGCATAAACTTCTTTTTACTATTTTGATTCAGTATTCTAGATAGAATTTTGGACTCTAAAATAACTAAGATTCGTTATAATACATTGTGTCATGCCTAAGAAATTTTCCTAAATGTTCAATTACATTTTTAGGATGTGTTTTTGTGAAAAGTCTAATTTATATGTAATCTGTTATTGAAAAATTAATGAATAGTAAATTCGTATTTGGTTCTTTCTGTGTGCTGGCTGTATTTCTGGTATTTTCAGATCATGCTTCCGCTCAGCAAGCTGGTTATATTACTACAATAGCAGCAGATCAACAATTCACACTGTCTGATTCAAAAAGTTCGCCGGCTTTAGTTGTTGACAATGAAGAATACCCTGGTGTAATTCGTGCATTGAAAAATCTAAAGTCTGATATTTCTAAGGTTACGGGTCGTGAACATGAATTAGTCTTAACTAAATTACCTGCTGCTCAACAAGAAGCAGTTATCGTTGGAACAATTGGTAAAAGCCAACTCATTGACCAACTGATTAAAAGTAAGAAACTCGATGTGAAGACCATTATCGGGAAATGGGAATCTTTCATAATCCAAACAGTTGAATCTCCTTTTCCTGGTGTGGATAAGGCGTTGGTAATTGCAGGAAGTGATAAGCGTGGTACTATTTATGGGATTTATGATATTTCCAAGCAAATAGGAGTTTCGCCTTGGTACTGGTGGGCTGATGTGCCCGTGCAAAAACACGAATCACTTTATGTAAAGAACGGACGCTATGTGTTTGAAAGTCCAAAAGTAAAATACAGAGGACTGTTTTTGAACGATGAGGCTCCAGCTCTTTCAGGTTGGTCTAAAGAAAAATTCGGTGGTTTTAATCATACGTTTTATACTCATGTTTTCGAACTGATCCTTCGGCTGCGTGGAAACTTTTTATGGCCTGCCATGTGGGGAAGTGCCTTTTTTGACGATGACAAAGAGAATGGTTCTTTGGCCGACGAAATGGGCGTTGTAATTGGTTTGTCGCATCACGAACCGATGGGAAGGTCGCAGGCAGAATGGCATCGGTATGGGAAAGGTGCATGGGATTATACTAAAAATGATTCTATTCTAAAAGCATTTTGGCAGGGTGGTGTAGAGCGGAATAGGAAATGGGAAACCCTGACAACCATTGGTATGCGTGGTGACGGTGATGAGCCAATGAGCAAAGAGAATAATATCGCCTTATTGGAAAGGATAGTAAAAGACCAACGCAGCATTATCAGTCAGGCAACCGGTCAAAAAGCCGAAAAAACTCCTCAAGTTTGGGCTTTATACAAAGAAGTGCAAGAGTATTATGACCGGGGAATGCGCGTACCGGACGATGTAACGCTGTTATTTTGTGACGACAACTGGGGTAATATACGTAAGTTGCCCGAAATCAACTCAAAGGTTCATGCTGGTGGTTATGGTATGTATTACCATGTAGATTATGTGGGTGGTCCCAGATCTTACAGGTGGCTGAATGTTAGCCAGAATGAACGAATCTGGGAACAAATGTCATTAGCCTATTCACACGGGGTTGACAGGCTTTGGATATTGAATGTGGGAGATTTAAAACCAATGGAATATCCAATAAGTTTTTTCCTTGATATGGCTTGGAATCCAACTCAGTACAATGCTCGGAATATTCAGCAGTATCCGCTGGAGTGGTGCAAACAGCAATTTGGAGAAGAAAATGCTAAGGAAGCTGCCCGCATGCTTGCGCTTTACACAAAATACAACCACCGTGTTACCCCCGAACTTCTCGATGATAAAACATTCAGTTTAGACAATTACAACGAATACGAACGTGTTCGGAATGATTATCGTGATTTGGCACTCGATGCTATGCGGTTGTACAATTTTTTGCCTAATACTCATAAAGATGCTTTTGACGAGTTGGTGTTGTTTCCAGTGAACGCTTGTTCGAACCTCTACGATATGTATTACGCAGTTGCTAAAAATAAAAAAATGGCTGCTGAGAATAACCCTGAAGCAAACTATTGGGCAGATGAGGTGAAGCGATGTTTTGACAGGGATTCTCTCCTGACCGTACACTATAATAAGAATATAGCCGGAGGGAAATGGTCTCATATGATGGATCAAATTCACATTGGTTATCGTAGTTGGAATGAACCTAGAAGAAGTACAATGCCTAAGGTGACGAGAATCGAAGTTCCCGCAATAGCAAAATCCGGGTTGGTTTTCAATGAGTCTGATGGTTATGTTTCTATTGAAGCCGAAAATTATCAAAAAGCAAAAGGCACGGACAAAATTCACTGGGAAATTATCCCAGCATTGGGTAAAACCGTTTCGGCAGTAACTACCTTCCCACAAAATCAATATCCATCAGATAAGGACTCGGTATATCTTGAATATGCCGTTAACTTTAAATCAACAGGGGAATTTGAAATGAGTGTATTGTTGTCTCCTACATTAAAGTTTAATGGAAATAAGGGATTGCGCTATGCCGTTTCTTTTGATGGCAGCAAAGAACAAACTGTTAATTTTAATCAGTCCGAAAGAGAAATCAATGGCTGGGAGGCAAACCGTATCAATCTGACCAAAACCAAACACCTGATTTCCACTGCAGGAATACACCGGTTGCGTTTCAGGGTATTGGAAGCAGGAGTGGTATTGCAAAAAATTATGATTAATACTGGAGGTCTGAAACCGAGTTATTTGGGAGCACCTCAAAGTAAACTTTCAAAGAAGGGGGACGAAAAATGAAATTACTAACACGATTTATAACTAGGGTAGCGCTTGTCATTATTCTATTTTTTTCAGTTCAGGTTAATGCGGCAGTAAAGTTGCCGCGACTGATTAGTGACGGGATGGTGCTACAGCGCGATGTGCCTTTAAAAATTTGGGGCTGGGCTGATCCACACGAAAAGGTAAAAGTTGAATTTATTGGAAAGAAATACCAAACAAAAGCTGATAAACAAGGAAACTGGAAAGTTGAACTTCCTGCTATTGCTGCCGGTGGGCCTTACAGTATGAAGGTAAATGAAATCGAGATCAAGGATATTTTGATGGGTGATGTTTGGCTATGTTCGGGGCAATCTAATATGGAATTGATGGTGTATCGGGTGCTTGATTTATACCAAAAAGAAATAGAACAAATAAATAATAGCCATATTCGTTATTTCAAGCCAACGATTCGTACTGATTCTCAAACTCCTCAAAACGATTTTAAAGAAGGAAAGTGGCTTCCGGCTACTCCGGAAAATATCATGAACTTCTCATCTCTGTCTTATTTCTATGGAGACCAGTTGTATCAAAAGTATAAGGTGCCGGTTGGACTTATTAATAATGCTATTGGAGGCTCTGCCATTGAGTCGTGGGTGAGTGAGGAGTATCTGAAACCGTATATGGATAAATGGTTGGCTGAAAGAGCAAAGGCAGATGCTGCTCGTGCAACAAGAACTGATGCCCCAAATTCGGTTCGGTTTAATTTCAATGCAGAATTGACTAAAAACGATCCAGGGCTTGGTCGTTGGTCGAAAGAGGATGTAAATACTTCTGACTGGCCTCAGATATCACTTCCCGGATATTGGTCAGACAAAGGTGTTGATATGCGCATGGGGTCAATGTGGTTTTATAAAGAGTTTAATGTCCCCGATTCTTTGGTCAATAAGAAAGATGCAATTCTTCGGTTGGGTCGTATTATCGAGAGTGATTCAGCTTTTTTAAACGGGACTTTTGTAGGCACTATATCTTATCAATATCCTCCCCGTATTTACAAACTTCCAGATGGAGTCTTGAAGCCCGGAAAGAATAAACTGATGGTTCGGGTAATTTGCCCTGGCGGAAAAGGAGGATTTGTGGAAGATAAAACGTATGAACTTCGTGTAGGTTCTCAAAAAATAGATTTAACCGGACAATGGAATTATCATATTGGTGCAAATCTCAAACCGGCAATGAGGCCGGGTTTTGGTGGTGGCGGTATCGTTCGTCCCGCCGGATTGTATAATAGCCTGACAAATCCGGTAATTGGCTACAAGGTAAAAGGAACAATCTGGTATCAGGGTGAATCCAATACCAATATGCAAACGGATGAATATCAACGTCTTTTTCAAGATCTTATTTTGAGTTGGCGCACAAAGTTCAACCAACCTGACATGCCATTTTTGTTTGCCCAGATTGCAAACTTGGGAGTGCCTAATAAGCAACCGGTGGAAAGTGGAATGGCTAATATACGTGAAGCCCAACGACGTACCTTGGAGGTACACAATACTGGAATGGCTGTTACAACCGATGTTGGAGAATGGAATGATATACATCCTTTGAATAAAAAAGAAGTAGCCAGGCGATTGGCTCTGGAAGCTGCGCGGGTTGCATATCATGATTCTTCGGCTGTGAGTTCGGGACCGTTGTATGAATCAATGGAAATCGAAGGTACGAGTATTGTGATTACATTTAAATCGGTGGGCAGCGGGCTGTTTTCCAATAACCTGTTAGATGGTTTTCAACTTGCTGGCTCAGATGGAAAATTTGAATGGGCAAATGCTGTTGTTCTTTCAAAAAACAAGGTGAAGGTTTGGAATAATAAGATATCAAACCCTTTGGTTGTGAGGTATGCTTGGGACGATAATCCTGCTTATGCAAACCTGAAGAATAAAGAAGGATTGCCGGCTTCACCATTTACTACGAAATAATAAAACAAATAGATTAATATGAATACATCTTCTCAGAAAGTTTCTGTCTTCGAAAAAATCGGCTATAGCTTTGGCGATTTGGCTGCGAATCTTATTTTTCAAACATTGGTTACCTATTTAGCTTATTTTTACACCGATATATACGGCCTTAAAGCTGCCGATGCTTCTATAGTAACGCTTGTGGTAGGTTTGGTTGCTGCGTTCGGGTTTAATCCCGTTGTTGGGGTATTGGCCGACAGGACTAATTCGAGATGGGGTAAATTCAGGCCCTGGATATTGTATACGGCAGTTCCAATGGGCGTTGTTGCGTTACTGGCATTTTCTACCCCAAATTTTTCGTACAAATGGAAAATAATATATGCGGCTGTAACTTATTCTTTGTTGTTGTTGCTGTATGCTTCGAGTAACTTGCCATACTCAGCTTTAAGTGGCGTGATTACCGGCGATATGGGCGAAAGAAACAGTATTTCGTCCTACCGATTTGTGGCAGTGATGTTTGCCCAGTTTTTTGTGCAGGTATTTATGCTGCCTATCATTATATATGCCGGTCATGGCGATAAGGCGGCTGGCATTGAAGAGGTGATGACCTGGATGGCAATTATTGGCACCGTATTATTACTGGCTACGTTTTTGACAACTAAGGAGCGTATCGTTCCCAATCCGGAACAAAAATCAACGTTAAGAGAGGATTTGTCAGATCTTTCAAAGAATAAACCTTGGTTTATAATGTTAACGTTAACCATATTGCTATTTGTTACACTTGCAATGAAAGGTGGTTCATATGTTTATTATTTTTATAATTATGTGGACAAAGACTCTCTGGCAAAGTTTATTAGTCCGGTTATCGCTGCTTTGAATAGCTTGGGTATTAACTTCTTTGGATCAGACCCGGTATCTGCGGGTTTGGGTTTATTCAATGCAGGAGGTATAATCTTCCAAATAGTTGGGATTTCATTCTCTAAAAAACTTGCAGATAAATATGGAAAACGCGATGTCTTTAAATTTGGTTTGTTTGTGTCGACTATTTTTATTTTTATCTTTTTATTCTTTAGTCCAACAAATGTTTATCTAATGTTTGGATCGCAAATACTTCATGGATTCTTCTATGGATTAACCGTTCCAATTCTATGGGCAATGATTGCTGATGTTGCCGATTTTTCAGAATATAAAACCTCACGCAGAGCAACTGCAATTATCTTTTCGGCCATGATGGTTGGTCTTAAAGCAGGACTTTCAATCGGAAGTGCTTTGGTTACTTGGATTTTAGGCCTTTACGGATACATTGGTAAGGCTGGTACAATTGCAGGTCACACAATTGTTCAACCGGGGAGTGTAGCTACTGGTGCTAAAATGCTTGTAAGTGTATTCCCATCCATACCGTTCCTTATCGGTTTTGGCTTACTTTTCTTTTATGTAATCGATAAAAAAATGGAAGTGAAAATTGAAACAGAACTGAAGTCACGCAGGGTTGAGAAGAAATTAGTTGAAACAACTAATATCAACGAATGCCAACTAATTGTATAATTAGGATTATATATTGATTAAAAAAATAGAGCGTTTAAAATCTCAATCTTAAACGATTATTATAGCTCTCTAGTAATTTAAAAACAAAATACTTATAGATGAAAGTAAAAACTATTTCTGCAATTGCTGCTATTTTTTTTGGGGGGTCATTACATTTGATGGCTCAAGAAACATTAGCCGGGGCTACCAAAGGTAAATTCTTGATGGGAGTAGCTGTCAATATGCAACAAGTTAAGGGCATTAACCCTGTTGAATCAGGGCTGATTGCAAAAGAATTCAGTGCTGTAGTTGCTGAAAATTGTATGAAACCGCAACCGATCGAACCAGAAGAAAACAAATTCGTATGGGACGATGCTGATAAATTCGTTGCTTTTGGCGAAAATAATAAACAGGTTGTTACGGGCCATTGCCTTATCTGGCACTCTCAGATTGGCAGATGGATGTTCGTTGATGCAGAGGGGAAAGATGTGTCTCCCGATGTATTGAAAGAGCGTATGCGTAACCATATCTATGCAGTTGTGGGTCGTTATAAAGGCCGCATAAAAGGCTGGGATGTTGTTAATGAAGCTTTTGAAGATAATGGATCGTACCGAAATAGTAAATTCTATAAAATACTGGGCAAGGATTTCATAAAATATGCATTCCAGTTTGCTCATGAAGCCGATCCCAATGCAGAACTGTACTATAACGATTATAATGTAGAAACGCCTTCTAAATGCGATGCTATAGTGAAGCTGGTTAAGGAGCTTAAGGCTGATGGTTGTAGAATTGACGCTGTTGGATCGCAATCGCATATGCATATGACCACTCCTACGTTAGATGCTACCGAAACCAGTTTCAAAAAACTAAAGGCAGCCGGAGTACACATTCTTATTACAGAATGGGATATTTCCATACTTCCAAGTCCGTATGATGGAGCAAATGTTTCTACCAGCTTTGCATACTCAAAAGAAATGGATCCGTATCGCGATGGTGTGCCCACTGATGTGCAGCAAAAATGGAATAAACGTATGCTGGATATGTTTGAGTTATTTCTTAAATATAACGATGTGGTTGATCGTGTTACAGTTTGGGGGCTGACTGATAACGGTACGTGGTTAAACGGTTTTCCAATCCGCGGACGGAAAGACTATCCAGTACTTTTTGACCGGGATAATAAACGTAAGCCGGTAGTTGACGAGATGATTAAATTAGCAATGAAATATAAAGCAAAAAAATGAAAAAGGCTAAATATTTAGTGGAAAATGATTTCATGGCCGATCCGGCTGTGCATGTTTTTGAAGGGAAATTGTACATTTATCCTTCCCACGACCGTGAGTCGGGTATTCCGGAGAACGATAATGGAGATCATTTCGACATGAATGATTATCACGTTTTCTCTACTTCCGATATTGAAAACGAGCCATTGACCGATCATGGTGTCGTGCTCAAAGTCAGTGATATTCCTTGGGCTGGGCGTCAGTTGTGGGATTGTGATGTGGCTTGTAAGAATGGCAAGTACTATATGTATTACCCTTTGAAGGATCAAAATGATATATTTCGGTTGGGAGTAGCAATTTCCAATAGTCCTGCTGGGCCGTTCATTCCTCAGTCTGATCCGATTAAAGGGAGCTATAGTATTGATCCTGCTATCTTTGAAGATACTGATGGAACTCATTACATGTATTTCGGAGGATTGTGGGGTGGTCAGTTGCAGCGCTATAAAGACAACAAAGCCCTTGAAAGTGCTTATTTACCTTCGGGAAATGAATTGGCTTTGCCTTCCCGGATTGTCCGGTTGTCGGACGATATGCTTGGTTTTGCTGAAGAACCTCGTCCCGTAATTATACTCAATCAAGATGGTACCCCAATGAAAGCCGGCCAAACAGAAAGCCGTTTTTTTGAAGCGTCCTGGATGCATATGTATCATGGTAAATATTATTTCTCCTATTCTACCGGCGACACGCACCTGTTGTGCTATGCTATCGGCGATAATCCTTACGGACCGTTTACTTATCAGGGAGTGATTCTGACTCCGGTGGTGGGTTGGACTACTCATCATGCCATTGCTGAGTTTAAAGGTAAATGGTATTTGTTCCATCACGACAGTGTTCCATCGGGTGGGAGAACCTGGTTGCGAAGCCTGAAGGTGGTTGAGTTGGAATATAATCCGGATGGAACAATTATAACCATTGAAGGGGGAGGAGAGTAGGCTATTAGTAGTTAAAACTCTTAAATATATAGGGATGTTCGTTCTACCTTCACTCCAGATTTTATTATCTGAAAGTTGTTTTTTAAATGTAAATTGTATGAAATATTTTTCACTACTCATTCTCTCGTTGATGTTTATGACTGGTTATAGCCAAAACTATTCCGCCTGTTATAAAGATTTAAACTATGCAGGTGATACAACGGTTGCCCACCGCTTGGATATTTATATACCTAAAACAGTAAAAGCCAAATGTCCGGCCATTGTTCTTTTGTATGGAAGTGCCTGGTTTTCTAATAAATCAAAAGGTGCGGATATGAACACGTTGGGGCAAGCATTGCTTGATGCAGGGTATGCTGTTATTACACCTAACCATCGTGCAAGCTGGGAGGCTAAATTTCCGGCACAGATTAATGATATTAAGGCCGTCGTCAGATTTGTTCGGGGAACAGCTTCAAGATATGGGATTGATACCACTTTCATTGGGATAACCGGAAGTTCTTCGGGTGGAAATATGGCTGCCATGGCTGGAACAACCAGAAATGTAAAAATGCATACACTTGGCAATGTCACTGTTGATTTGGAAGGTAAACTTGGCGTTTACACATCGCACAGTAGTTCGGTTGACGCAGTTGTTGACTGGTTTGGACCGACAAATATGCTGCTTATGGATTCTTGCGGAGGAACCGACTTTATTCATAACGATGTCAACTCTCCTGCATCACAATACATTGGAGGGGCAATTCAAAGCAATAAAGAAAAAACGTTGTTGGCTAGCCCGACAACCTATGCCGCTGCAAACAACCCGCCATTTCTCATTTTCCATGGAGATGCCGACAGAGTAGTTCCTCACTGTCAAGGTGAAATTTTGTATAAAGCGCTGCAAAATGTACAAATTCCCAGTCAGTTTTATCTGATACCAGGTGGTCAGCATGGGCCGGGTGTGCATGTTGAGCCTTACATTAAAATGATGGTTGATTTTTTCAATGCCCAAAAAAGCAAACAACTCAGATGAAAACATTTCAAAATACCATTGCTCTATTGGTTTCGGTTTTCTTGTGTTATTCAGGAACGATTACGGGTATAAACCAAGCGAAACCAGCTAACGAGAAAAACAAAGAGGTTCGGACTGTTAGAACTCCGAGGAATCTCTTTGTTGAAGCCGGATATAAACAAGAAGATATTGACCGGAAAGTTGAAAAGGCATACTTTGATCTTTTTGAAGGACCTAACCGTATTTATTTTCAGGTAGGTGACTCTATGGGGTATGTGTCTGATCTGAAGAATCATGATGCACGTACCGAAGGTCTTTCCTATGGGATGATGGTCGCTGTTCAGCTGAATAAGAAGGATGTTTTTGACCGTATTTGGAGATGGTCGAAAAAGTACCTGCAACATCAGGATGGGCCGAGGGAAGGTTATTTTGCCTGGAGTTTCAATCCGCAGACTATGCAACGAAATTCGGAAGGATCGGCTTCGGATGGTGAACTTTATTATATCACAAGCCTTTTGTTTGCTTCCAATCGTTGGGGAAACAATGGCGGCATTAATTATTACGCCGAAGCCCGCCGGATTCTAGATAATATGTGGAAAAAAGATGGTACCGGTAATATTTATAATTTGATAAATGTGGAACACAAACAAATCTGTTTTGTACCAGAAGGAAAAGCGTATAATTGGACTGATCCGTCTTATCATCTTCCAGCATTTTACGAAGTTTGGGCTGAATATGCCAAAGACGGTCACGAAGATTTTTACAAAGCTTGTGCCGATACTTCCAGAGCATTTCTACATAGGGCGTGTCATCCGATAACCGGATTGAATGCTGATTATACCGAATTCAGCGGTAAACCTCTCGGTTTTGGAAGAATGCCTTCTGTTTTCCGCTATGATTCGTGGAGGGTACCGATGAACATTGCCATGGATTATGCGTGGTATGGTAAGGATAAGACTTGGCAAGCAGACTATGCCAAACGTTTCCAGGGTTTTATGCGCTTGCAAGGTATAAATACTTTTGTGGATCAATACAATCTGGACGGTACCACACCCGAAAACATTTTGCAAGCAGGTGGATTTCAAAAGCTTAGACATTCAATCGGCTTGGTTGGAACAGCTGCAGCTACAACAATGATGATGACGGAGGATAAAAAAATGGACTTTGTTCATGCTTTATGGAATGAAAAGTTAGAGCCTTATAATGATACGTATTTCGATCCTTATTATGATGGGTTGTTGTACTTATTCAGTCTGATGCATTTGAGTGGTAAATATCAAATTGTCAGATCAGTATAGCTTTAAAATACACCATCACAAGTAGCTTTATTTAAAAAGAAATGTAAATCGCTAGAAGTCTAATATAAAAAAATCAGTATGAAACAGATAATTACTTTATTGCTTGTTCTTTCCGCATTTTGTTCTCAGGTTCATTCGCAAAACACAGTGGCACCTGCGCCCATCGGTTTTGATGTTGTTCGCGAAGGTATTGCTCATGGTAAAATTGAAGTTGTAACTTATAAATCGAAAACCGTTGCTACAGAGCGGAAAGTTCGCATATACACACCTCCCGGCTATTCTAAAGATAAAAAATATCCGGTTCTTTATTTGTTGCATGGCATTGGTGGTGACGAGAATGAGTGGTTTAATGAAGGGCAGCCTCAGGTAATTCTAGACAATTTATATGCAGAGAAGAAAATAGAACCAATGATTGTGGTTTTGCCCAATGGGCGCGCATTGAAAGATGATCGTGCAGTAGGCAATATTTATAGTGCAGAGAAGGTTCAGGGTTTTGCTGTTTTTGAGAAAGATTTACTGAATGATTTGATTCCATTTGTTGAAAAAAAATATTCCGTATTGAAAGATCGTGAAAATCGTGCTATTGCAGGATTATCGATGGGTGGTGGTCAATCGCTGAATTTTGGATTGGGCAACCTCGATAAGTTTGCCTGGGTAGGCGGATTTTCTTCTGCCCCGAACACGAAAATGCCCACAGAGTTGCTGTCTAATCCCGAACAGGCAAAGCAAAAACTGAAGTTACTTTGGATTTCATGTGGCGACAAAGATGGATTGATTACCAACAGTAAACGCACACACGATTATTTGTCTAAATTCAGTGTTCCCCACATTTACTATGTCGACCATGGATATCACGATTTTAAGGTATGGAAGAATAGTTTATATATGTTTTCACAGTTGTTGTTTAAACCAGTTGATGTATCGTCGTTTGATAAAATAAATAATGTAGGCCGCCCTGCTGAAACAAATGTCAGATCGGCAAAGTATCCTCAAATATTGCCAGATGGGCACGCTGTCTTCACGATAAAAGCACCCGAAGCCCAGAAAGTACAACTTGATTTGGGTAAAAAATATGATTTAGTGAAAAGTGCAGAAGGAGTATGGGCGGTAACTACCGATTCGTTAAGTGAGGGTATTCACTATTATTCTTTAATTATTGACGGTGTAGCTGTTGCTGATCCGGCGAGTGAATCTTTTTATGGAATGAGCCGGATGGCTAGCTGTATTGAAGTTCCATTTAAGGGGGATCGCTATTATGAAGTACGAAATGTACCCCATGGCGATATTCGTATTAAACGCTATTATTCCAATATACTAAACTCATGGCGTACTTTTTACATGTACACACCTCCGGGCTACGACGAAAATACAGCTGAAAAATATCCGGTACTTTATATCCAGCATGGAGGAGGCGAAGATCAGCGTGGTTGGGCTACTCAAGGAAAAACCGATTTAATTCTCGATAATCTGATTGCTGAAAAGAAAGCTGTTCCTATGATAGTGGTGATGGCGGATGGAAATTTACCTATAAATTCATTTGGCGAAGAGGCATTGAACGTTTTTGAAAAAGAATTGAAGATGAGTGTAATTCCATTTGTAGAAAAAAATTACCGGGTTAAAATAGACGCAAAAGATCGCGCTCTTGCGGGATTGTCGATGGGTGGCCTTCAAACACTCTATGCGGGCGTAAAGAACACCGATATGTTCTCATACCTAGGTGTTTTTAGCTCCGGCTGGTTTGCCAATCAAACTGAACTTACGGATCATCAGTATGAGTTTATGAAAAATAACTCCGATAAAATCAACACTAATTTGAAACAATTTTGGATTTCCCAAGGAGGAAAAGAGGATATTGCCTGGAAAAATTGCCAGGTGATGGTTTCAAAATTCAATGAAATGAAAATCAAATACACGTATAGTGAATACCCTGGTGGACATACATGGCCGGTTTGGAGAAATAACCTCTACAATTTCGCCCAATTGCTGTTTAAATAAATGATCCTTTGGTATTTAGTTGTGTATGGCTGAATATCAGTTGGCCGAATGTCTTAATGTTGAATATATATCGTGTTTGTCAATTATTTCCAATGAAAAAATCACCCTTATTTGTCCTAATCCTTTTTTTCTCTTTTGGTGTCAGGGCACAACAATTCCCTTTTCAGAACTCAAGTTTAAGTCCGGAAGAGAGAGTCAATGATTTGTTGCCTCGCCTTACTTTAAAGGAAAAAGCAGCATTGATGCAGAATAATTCACCGGCCATTCCACATCTGGGAATTAAAGCGTATGAGTGGTGGAATGAAGCGTTACACGGTGTAGGTCGTTCGGGGCTTGCTACTGTTTTTCCACAAGCTATTGGCATGTCAGCTTCATTCAATGACGCCTTGTTGTTCGATGTTTTTACGGCAGTATCCGATGAGGCTCGGGCCAAGTCAAATAAAGATAGTGAACAGGGAGGCTTGAAACGCTATCAAGGATTGACCTATTGGACACCGAATGTAAATATATTTCGAGACCCTCGTTGGGGACGTGGACAAGAGACCTATGGTGAAGATCCATACCTTACAAGCCGCATGGGAGTTGCAGTGGTGAAAGGATTGCAAGGGGCTGCTGATGGCCGATATGATAAGTTGCATGCTTGCGCCAAACATTTTGCCGTTCACTCAGGGCCTGAGTGGAACAGGCATTCTTTCAATGCCGAGAATATTAACCCTCGCGATTTATGGGAAACTTACCTGCCGGCTTTCAAGGATTTAGTTCAGAAAGCTAATGTAAAAGAAGTTATGTGTGCCTATAATAGTTTTGAGGGAGAGCCTTGTTGTGGCAGTAACCGTCTCTTGACACAAATACTTCGCGATCAGTGGGGCTACAAGGGTTTGGTTGTTTCCGATTGTTGGGCAATTTCTGATTTTTATCGAGAAAATGCACATGCCAGCCATGCGGATGCTACCCATGCGGTGGCTAGTGCTGTGCTGAATGGTACAGATTTGGAATGCGGAAGCGATTTTGGGAATTTGCCTGATGCTGTGGCTTCTGGGTTGGTTGATGTGAGTCGCATCGATGTTTCATTGAAAAGATTGCTAAAAGCCCGTTTCGAGTTAGGAGAGATGAACGATAAACCTGTTTGGCCCATTCCATTTTCTGTAGTTAATAGCCGGAAACATCAGGATCTTGCACTGCAAATGGCAGAGGAAAGCATGGTGTTATTGCAAAATAAGAATAATATTCTGCCTTTGGATAAAAGATTGAAAGTGGCTCTGATGGGACCAAATGCAAACGATTCGGTGATGCAATGGGGTAACTATAATGGATTTCCGGCACATACCGTTACCCTGTTGGAAGCTATGCATAAAATTCTTCCTGCATCCCGGTTTATATATGAGCAAGGATGCGACCGGACTACTGAAGAAGCTATTAGCAGTCTTTTTCATGAGTGCAGTATGGATGGGAAGAAAGGGTTTGTGGCTCAGTACTGGAATAATAGCAATTCAGAAGGAACGCCTGTCGCTACAGATGTCTTGGGCACTCCATTCCAACTAACTACGGCAGGAGCTACTGCTTTTGCTGCCGGAGTTAATATCCACGATTTCTCAGCTCGTTATAAAACAGTATTTACTCCAAGTAAATCGGGTGATGTTTCGTTCCGCTTCCAAATTAGAGGCAGGGCAACTTTGTCTGTCAATGGAGAACTAGTGGTTAAGAGAATATTTGCAAACACTCCAACAAATGTATATCGGTTTAAGGTTGAGGCTGGGAAATCGTACAATTTAGAGATTAATTTCTCGCAAGGTAGTGCTGAGGCGGCATTGAATTTTGACTTTGGAAACCTTGTTCCGGTCAATTTAAATGCAAGTATTGCCAAAGTGATGGATGCTGATGTAGTTGTGTTTGCCGGAGGTATAGCACCTTCGCTCGAAGGAGAAGAAATGTCGGTAGCCGTTCCTGGCTTCAAAGGAGGAGACCGCACTGATATTGAACTTCCTGCTATTCAACGACGGATGCTTCAGGTTTTGAAAGAAGCTGGAAAGAAAGTGATATTTGTAAATTACTCCGGATCTGCCATCGGATTGGTACCAGAAACACAATCCAGTGATGCTATTTTACAAGCCTGGTATCCCGGCCAAGCTGGTGGCACTGCCATCGCCAATATTTTGTTTGGCGACTATAATCCTTCCGGCCGACTTCCCATAACATTTTACAAGAATGTCGATCAATTGCCCGGTTTCGAGGATTATTCCATGAAAGAACGTACTTATAGGTACATGACTCAAATTCCCCTGTTTCCATTTGGTTATGGGTTGAGTTACACTACTTTCTCAATAGCTAATGCACATCTCAGCAAAACAGTTATTAATGCCAACGAATCTGTTGACCTAACGGTTCCTGTAACAAATACAGGAAAACAAAACGGCGCTGAAATAATTCAGGTCTATGTGCGGAAAGTGAATGATATTGATGGTCCAATCAAAACATTACGAGGATTTCAACGAGTGGAAATTGAGGCAGGAAAAACTAAACAAGTTAGCATTTTACTTTCACCGTCAACATTTGAGTTTTACGATTGGAGTCAGCGTAAAATGATGGTTTCAACAGGTGAGTATGAAGTTTTGTATGGAAATAGTTCTAATGTTAAAGATTTGAAAGCAATAACGATTAGAATTAAGTAACAAGATAAAGTGCACCTTAATTGTATTAAAACAAATACGGGTGCTACTTTTTGAGTGATAAAGTTGAAAAATATCAGGATGATTTATATAAAGAAAAACTCAAATCCAACTGTATTTAAATCAGTACTAAATAATAAATTGGCACTAATCACTTTGAATTAAAATGAATATGAAAAAATCAATTGCAACTTTGATCCTTTCGGTACTGTTTATATTCCCAATCAAATCCCAGGAAGTCAGCAACACTGTTTTTATATTTTCTGAGTATCATAAAGGGAATGTGTACTTTAATAATCGATCGGTCATAGCTGGAGTGTTGAATTACGAAACGATTACACAACAATTTTTCTTTAAACAGAAAGATATGGTTTTGTCTTTGGCAAATCCTGAAAAAGTAGATTCAGTAGTTATTTCGGGGCTTGTATTTGTGAATAACAAGAAGAATGAATTTTTAAAAAAAGTACAAATTGACAAAGGAGTGATGTATGTGCAGTACAGATCAAAAAATATATCTTCATCTCACGAGGTAGGTTTTGGTGGATCTTCTGAAATCTCGAACTCAAGATCAATTAGTAATGTTACAACCTGCGATGGAGGTTTGAATTTTAATCCAAATCAGTTGACTTCAAAGGACCAATTTAAATCGAGAACCGATAGTTTGTTTTGGATTAAAAGGAACAATAAATTTTTTCCTGTGAATTCAGTAAAACAAACTCAAAAGGCCTTTCCAGAAAAATATAAATTGATTCAAAATTATATTCTAGATAATAAATCTAACTTCAGTTCCTTTGAAGATGTAAAGAAATTGCTGAATTATTGTTTGTCTAATTGAGCAGATTGACTACTTTCTAATTTTCTCAAACATAAAACTTTTACGGAGTAATTTAATTGATTTACGGAGTGAAATGATCTCTTTAAATAGGCCATGCTTTGTTTTTTTATTTGGTTCGAGAATGTGGATGTGAAATCTTTTTTTTGGGTTTAATATATTGTTAGTTAATGCTTTATTGTGTAGTGATGTTCTGATTTTATTTATGAGACCTCTATTATATCTAAAATTGGAAGGGAAATACTCCAAGTTGTAAATTGAATAGTAGCACTCTTTTTACCTTTGCCCATAGGTTATCGTATCCTGGAGTAAAAAATAATTCAGTTAAGGTTAATATAAGGAGTGATGTTTAGCAATAGAATTAGAGTGGAAAACAAACACTCTAATTCTATTTTTAGTAATAACCGAGTAGCTGATAAAGGATAGAATTTCTTTGAATAGTAATGGTTGACTATCATAATGAGTATTCATTTGATGTGTATTTGACTTTTCAGACATCATTTGGCACTTGGCTTGAAAATACTTTTTCTCTATACTATAAAGTAAAGAGAAAAAATTAGAGAAATACAATTAAATATAAATATAATACGCTTTACACAATGAAAAACCGAATTCCTATAATTCTTGTTGGAATAAATTTGCTTTTCTTTCCATTGTTTGGATTTTGTCAATCGCCTTCTTTCAAAACATTTACAAATCCCGTTATTCCTGGTGATCATTCTGATTGTACGTTAACTAAGATTGGAAATGATTTTTATACTACAGGATCTTCCTTTAATCCTACTCCCATAATTTATCATTCTACTGATTTAGTCCATTGGGAAGCTATCGCTCAACCCGTTTCATCAGAATGGGCTTTGTATGGAGACGCTCCAAGTGCAGGTTGTTGGGGCGGACAACTAGTTTTCTATGATAATAAATATTGGGATTTTTTCTCAAGGGGCAATACAATGTATTTTGTAACTGCCGATAAGCCCGAAGGACCTTGGAGTATGCCTGTAAAAGTAAACAATCCAATTCAACTACCGTATGGATTGGGCTATGATAATTCGGTTTTTGTAGATGATAATGGTAAATGGTATTTGGTAGTGAAAAATGGACAGGCAAATAATGGAATAGTGGAATTAAACAAAGATGGCCAGCCCACGGGTGTTGTTTACGATTTAGCCTGGCTTAATCCGGGCATCGGTTGGCAGCATTCTTATAGCTGGGCTGAGGGGCCTGTAATGTGGAAGCATAATGGTTATTATTACTATTCATTTGCCCGAGATGTATCAGGGGGACAGAAAGTTATGAGGAGCAAAACTTTAACAGTAGAAAAATCATCCTGGACTATTCCGGTAGATATGTTCAATGAGACTGATCCAGGTAAATCACAAGCGGTTTTTTCAGGCCCTAATCATGCTTCTGCCGTGATAGATTTGAACGATGGAACCAGCTGGCTTTTACACCCTGTTTGGGCAAGGGCAAATGATAACGAATGGTATGGACAGGGGCGTCAAGGCTTGATCAATCAAGTTCGGTATAGTGCTGATGGAAGTGTTTTAGCTGATTATCCGGTGAATGAGGTAAAAGATGCACCGGCATTACCATCGGGAGGAATTTCTTGGATGGTGCCGAAGTCTGATTTTTTCAGTTCTCAAAAGCTTAATCCAGAATGGTCATTCTTGGGGCAAACGTCATCTTCCCTTTATTCTCTTACTACTCGTCCGGGTTGGTTAAGATTGACTCCCAAAAGTGAAGCTAAATCTAACATGGTAATTAAAACAGATGCTGAACATAACTATTCGTTAATAACACGAGTATATTTTAAACCCAGTTCTGCATCAGATGAGGCAGGTTTGAAACTTATAAATGGGTTGGAGAATTTATTTGCAAAGGTTTATTGTACTGTGAATAATAAGAATGAAAAGGTGGTTTGCTTTAGTTATGATCAAATTCGTTTTGGAGCTGCTTACCCAGCTCAGAATGATATTGTCTGGTTAAAATTGGAAAGAGTAAATCATGACCTTCAAGGATTTTTTAGTATTGATGGTGTAAAATGGAATTCTGTTGGTGAAAAGATTAACGTTGCCAATCTTGATCATTTTGTTAAAGACTATAATGGTTGGTGCGGCAACAGGCAAGGGTTGTATGTTCAAGGAAGCAGTTCTGCTGATTTTGATCTTTATATATACCGTGATGCATATACATCGATTCTTGCAGAATGTCCTGCAAATCATTTTGGTACAAAAAGGACATTACTGCCTAATGGTAAATCTTTGCTTGGAGATATTCATACTAATGATTGGGCATTATATGCCGGTGTAGAATTTGGGAATGATGAGTATAAGAAAACTTCCGATCGTGTGTTAATCTCAGCTTCATGTGAAGGTAAGGGAGGAGTCGTAGAAGTCTGGCTCGATTCAATTGGGACTGGAAAAAAGATTGCTTCTTGTAAAATTGAAAACACAAAGAGTTTTTTAAATATAAAAGAGTTTGCTGCGAAAACAGTTCCTACAACAGGGAGGCACGATGTTTATTTGAAATTTATTGGTTCAGAAAATGAGAAATTATTCTTGTTGAAGGACTTTGTTTTTACTTCAAGAGGCAAGTAGATTAAGCATTTTGAAGATTTTAAATTTTTTACCCTCCCCATTTTTCGATGAGTTGTTGGTGGCTTTAAATAGATTGTTGAAAACAAAATTGCTATTTCAAAAGGGGAGTTTGGTCGTGTTTGTGCACTTTAAATTAAATTTTTAGTGTAATTCGGATTTGTATCTGAAATTGGAAGACAAATACCTAAAATTGGTAATTTGGATTGTTGGTTTACTTTATTTTTGCTACCTGATTAATCTCAAATTCTGTAACAATAATAGAATATATGTGAATAATTATCTTGTTAAGTTTGTGCGTTTAAATCGGTTTTAGCTTAATAATTCTGGCAATGTAAAATATAATAGCTTGCAAATTGAGTAAAATGAAATAAAGATGGCTGATATTTGTCTAGTCATTATAGTGATTGTTAAATCTAATATTATTTTAAATCTTAAAATTTATGAATACAATGAAAAATACCAGCTGAGTTAGTCTATGTAAAATTAAAACTATTTGACTACATCTGCTAGATGTATTGTTAAATTACAAATAATGTTTTTATTAATGGTTTATTAATTTAACTAACTAAGAAATGCAATGAATAATTTTTATAAGATTCTGTCAACGGGGTTTCTTAAGACGATAACAAAGAGATCCGTTTTGACTAGATTTTTACTTACACTAATGCTTATTGGGAGTTCGGCAATAGTAGCTCAGAATATGCAGATTATAAAGGGGCGGATTGTAGATGAAAAAAACGAACCCTTAATTGGAGCCACAATCAAAATTAAAGGTCTCAATAGTTCAGGAACAATGACAGATGTTAACGGGCAATTTTCCTTAAGTAAACCTCAAGACAAACATGTACTTGTAGCCTCTTATATTGGCTTTCAAACGCAAGAGATAAATGTCTCTGGGAAGAGTTCTATAGTAATTACATTGAAAGATAACAATGTTCAGATGGGAGAAGTTGTTGTTGTTGGTTTTGGGCAACAAAAGAAAGCATCTCTTGTCGGAGCAATTACTCAAACTTCGGGTGAGGTTTTACAGCGAACCGGGGGAGTCTCAAATGTAGGTGCAGCATTAACCGGTAATTTGCCTGGTGTTGTAACAATGGCTAGTTCGGGAATGCCGGGTGAAGAAGACCCTAAGATTATCATTCGTGGGTCCAGTTCATGGAATAATAGTGATCCGTTAGTTTTAGTTGATGGTATTGAACGTCCAATGTCAGGAGTTGACATTAATTCAATACAATCTATATCGGTATTAAAAGATGCATCAGCAACAGCTGTGTATGGTGTGAAAGGTGCAAATGGAGTTTTACTTATAACTACTAAGCGTGGACAAGAAGGAAAGGCTAGAATTGATGTAGGTTACTCTTCTACAATAAAAGTACCGTCTAAATTGCCCAATAAATTAGATTCTTATGATGCCTTGATGGCTAGAAATGTAGCTATCGAGAATGAGTTAGGAATAACTCCAGAATCATGGGCATATATTCAACCACAAGCGATTATACAAAAATATCGTACTCCAGCTAATATTACCGAGGCTGAACGTTATCCAAACGTAGATTGGCAGAAAGAGCTTTTCAAAGATTATGCTACTTCTAACAATGTCAATCTCAATATAAGTGGTGGAACTAAGTTTGTTAAATATTTTGCTGCGGCAGATTATGTTCATGAAGGTGACTTGTTCCATATTTTTGATAATGGTCGTAGCTATCAATCTGGATATGGATATAACCGCCTCAATGTGCGTAGTAATCTTGATTTCAGTTTAACTCGAACAACAAATTTTAAAATTAATATTTCTGGTTCGAATGGTATTAAGAAAAGTCCTTGGAATCAAACAAATTCTTCAGACTGGGCAGTGTCTCAACAATGGGCAGGTGCTTACAATATTGCTCCAGACGTTTTCTTGCCTAAATATTCTGATGGTTCATGGGGATTTTACCCGTTGACTTCGAATGTCACAAATTCTGCTGCGAATATGTCACTTGGCGGAGTAATGACCACTACTAATACGCGTATTACTACTGACTTTGTTCTTGAACAAAATCTTAATTTTCTTACAAAAGGGTTGAGTTTTAGAGGTAGTTTATCTATGGATAATTCATTTGCTGATTTCAATCGTGGAGTTAATGACCTCTATAATGATGCACAACAAAAATGGATTGATCCTGCTACAGGTATTGCAACTTACAAAAAAGAGTTTGATGACAATAATAAATTTGATTTTGCCCAAGGAGTTTTATGGACAACTTCAGGCGGTACTGTACAAAACTATTCAACATACCGTAACAATAATTATCAGCTACAATTAAACTGGGATCGTAACTTTGGATTACACAATCTTACAGCGATGGGTGTGTTTACACGTCAGGAGACTGCTACGGGAAGTGTTATTCCGTCTTATCGCGAAAACTGGGTGTTCCGTACAACATACAATTATGCCGGTAAATATTTTGCGGAATACAATGGAGCTTATAATGGTTCTGAAAAATTCAGCAGGGAGAATCGTTTTGCATTCTTTAATTCAGGTGCTATCGGTTGGATGATTTCAGAAGAACAATTTATGAAATCGCTCAAATTTGTGGATATGTTGAAAGTGAGAGGATCTTATGGCGAAATTGGAGATGACAATGTCGGACGTTTTCTGTATATGTCACAATGGTCTTATGGTGGAACGTCTTCACTGGACTTAAACCAAGGGCAAAGTCCATATCAATGGTATAGAGAATCAAGTGTTGGTAATCCAAATGTACACTGGGAGACTGTAAGAAAACAAAATATTGGAGTTGATTACGCATTTTTACACGGGCTGATTGCAGGTACCGTTGACGTATTTACAGATAATCGTAGAGATATTCTTGTGGATGCTAATAATCGTTCAGTTCCTCCATATTATGGACAAAATGCTCCGACAGCCAATTTAGGTAAAGTTCGTACCAATGGGTATGAAATTGAAATACGCTTGAATAAGGTTCTAGCAAATGGAATGAGATTATGGGGTAATTTTAATATGACCCATGCAAAGAATACTATTCTTGTAAAGGATGATCCGGCTTTATATCCTGCATACCAAAAAGACGCTGGATACAGTATTGGTCAATATAGATCATTTGTAGATGCAGGGTATGTGAATAATTATGATCAGATTTATGGTAGTGTGCAACATGACAATAATGATGCACATAAATTACCCGGAGACCATTATATTATTGACTTCAATGGTGATGGTAAAATAGATTCTAAAGATCAGGTTCCAACTGGTTATTCAAGTTCACCACAGAATACATATAATGCATCTGTTGGTTTTGAATGGAAAGGATTCAGTATGTTTTTACAATTTTATGGTGTAAATAATGTTACCAGGGATGTTAATTTGACTAGTTTTGCTGGTAAACTAAACACGGTATATGATCAAGGAACCTGGTGGTCAAAAGATAATACAAATGCTGACGTTACTGTGCCTAGATGGTCGTCCACCCCTAGCTATAATAATGGTACCCAGTATCTTTATGATGGCTCTTATATCCGCCTGAAGAATGCTGAAATAGCATATACGTTTAGTGGAAGCGATGTAAAGAAACTAGGAATTAGTAACTTAAAAGTATTTATTAATGGTAATAACCTTTGGGTGTGGTCAAGGCTACCAGATGATCGTGAATCCAATTTTGCGGGTGGGGGTAGCCAGGGTGCTTACCCGACAGTAAAGCGGTTTAATCTAGGAATTAAATTAACATTGTAATTTAAAGAGAAATGAGAAAAATATTTAAAACTCTTTTGTGGGGTGTTTCTTTGACTGTGATGGTAGGATTTGTTGCCTGCACATCGTATTTAGATAAGTCACCCGATTCAACAATATCAAGTGATATTGCATTTAAAAGTTTCACAAATTTTCAAGGGTTTGTAGAAGAAATGTACAATTGTATTCCAGATAAGGAAAAATGTAATTGGACGTCTTCTTGGAATTGGGGAGATGATGAAGTGTTTAATACTGAAGGTGATTGGGAAATGACTCATCAAGTTGACCTTGGTAATTTTTGGGCATGGCAGAATCAAATCTGTTGGTTAAGTAGAGATAGTGACCCTACTTCGACTGATAAATTTAAACATTCACTATGGCCTCATGCGTGGTATTGCATCCGAAAAGCCAATATTGGTCTTGCTAATCTGGATAAATTAACGGAAGCTACTCAGGAAGAAAAGGATTTGATCGCAGGACAGTTGTATTTCTTTAGGGCATGGTGGCATTTTGAACTGATGGAGTATTTTGGTGGGCTTCCCTATGTAGATCAAGTACTAGATGCAAGTGGTTCGTTGACTTTGCCCCGTCTTACTTACAAAGAGTGTGCCGATAAAGCTGGTGCTGATTTCAGAAAAGCTGCGGATTTGTTGCCAATAAATTGGGATAATACCGTAGCTGGTAAAAACACCCTAGGTAAAAATTCTTTGCGCATAAACAAAATTATGGCATTGGGTTATTTAGGCAAAAACTATTTGTGGGCAGGAAGTCCATTGATGAAAAATGGTGCTCAGACAGGTGGAACTAAAACATACGATTACGATGCTGATTATTGTAAGAAAGCTGCTGATGCATTTGGCGAACTATTGACCTTGGTAGAAAGCAATCAAACGCAATATGCTTTAGCCGAGTATAAATATTCGGATATTTACAACCATATTAAGAAAAGTGATGCGACTTCATGTTTCTCTGATATATTTTATACCACAGGACAAAATTGGTTAATGCCGGGATCTAAAGAAGCCATTTTCCGTGGACCTTCTACTGATTCTAACGGAAGTAACTGGAATACCGCAAAAACATTTGGACCAAAAGTAAACGGACTGGTTGAGCATGATAATATTATTCATCAGCCCACTGCCAATTATGTGAAATTTTATGGTATGGCCAATGGTTTACCGTTAGATGACCCCGATTCAGGATTTGATCCTACTCATCCTTTTAAAAATCGTGATCCACGTTTTTATCATGATATTATGTTTGATGGGTTTAAATTTGTAAATTCTTCAATGCCTGCCGATCAGGAGTTTTTGCGCTATCTCAGTCTTTCAACCGGAGCCGTTGAGAGATCGGTGGCTAACGGAAGCCGTACTGGTTATCTAATTCAGAAATTAGTTCCGCATCAATGTAATAAATATGATGGAATGTACAACTGGGGCGGTAATTTCCATTGCTATTTACCATATATGCGTTTAGGAGATATCTATTTAATGTATGCTGAAGCATGTGCTGCATTTGGTGGAGCAAGTGCTACATCTACAAATTTTTCAAAAACGGCAGAACAGGCAATCAATACACTTAGGGATCGTGTAGGTGGTGGGCATGTAAATGCAAAATACACTGCCGATAAGAATAAATTTATGGATGAAGTAAGAAGAGAACGTGCTGTAGAATTATCTTTCGAAGGATTTCGTTTCAATGACTTGCAAAGATGGTTATTATTGACAGAATATCCGTATAATGTTAAAACTTCGCAAGAGTTTGACAGAGTTGAAACAGTTGATTTTTTCAAAACGAATGATCCCAAAGACGCACGTGTTTCCAATTTAAGAGAGCAAGTTATTTTAACTCGTCTGTTTAGCACAAAACACTATTGGTTCCCTCTGAAAATTAAAGATACTTCGATGTATCCGGAATTTGGACAGAATCCTGGTTGGTAATTCAAATTGAGTAATAATGTTTAATAACAAATGAATAAACGATGAAACATATACAAATAAGATTCATTTTATGTGCGATGTTTGCTTTTTCTTCTTTTCATTTTATAGAAGCTCAAACATCTACAGATAATGGAACTGATTCTCTAAATCGTACGAGAAACTCATTGGTACAGGTGGCTTATCGTAAAATGCCACAAAGTGATTTGTTAGGAGGGGTTTCCGTGGTCAATATGGAAGAGTTGACTAATAAAAACTATAGTACTTATAGCCTAGACAATATGCAGGGGTATATTGGTGGTTGGAACGGAAATTCCTTGTGGGGAATAGATGGATATTTGGTATTAGTTGATGGAGTTCCACGTAATGCAAATAATGTGAATCCTACAGAAATTCAACAAATATCTTTCTTGAAAGGAGCATCAGCAGTAGTTCTTTATGGTAGCCGTGGTGCCAAAGGAGTTGTATTAATAACTACGAAACGAGGTAAAATTGGCGATAATAAAATAGATGTACGTGCAAATACAGGTTTTTATGTATCTAAGAGTTATCCGAAGTATCTCGGCTCTGCGGAATATATGACCTTGTACAATGAGGCTCGTACCAATGATGGTCTTAATCCTTTATACAGTAAGGAAGATATTTATAACTATAGTACTGGAAGTAATCCTTATCGATACCCCAATGTAGATTTTTATTCTTCTGACTATTTAAAAAAAGCGTATAATCATTCAGATGTAACTGCTGAAATTTCAGGAGGAAATAACCGTGCCCGTTATTATACGAATATAGGTTATTATAATCAGGCTGACATGTTTAAGTTTGGACAGGCTAAGAATAATAACCTTAATCGTTTGAATCTACGCGGAAATGTAGACATTGCTGTAAGTGAGGATATTAAAGCATACGTAAATGCAAATGCAACATTTTATAACGCGCGTAGTGCTAAAGGCGATTATTTTGGGGCTGCAGCAACCTTGCGTCCTAACCGTGTTTCACCGTTGATACCTACTAGTTTTATTGATAAAAATGATCCAAATTCATGGACATTAATCAATAATAGTAGCAATATCATTGATGGTAAATACTTTTTAGGTGGTACACAGTCGGATTTGACAAATGTATTTGCTGATACTTACGCTGCTGGTTATAGCCGTTATACAAGTCGTCAGTTTCAATTTGATACAGGATTGGATGCTGATTTAAAAAGTGTTTTGAAAGGGCTTAGCTTTAAAGGAATGTTTGCCGTAGACTACGCCACATCATATTCGCTTTCATATGATAATACCTATGCTGTCTTTGCTCCAACATGGGCGAACTACAATGGAGTTGATGTGATTAATACATTGACTAAGTATAATGTAGATCAAAAATCAGGTAATCAAAATGTTAGTGGGTCTTTTGATAAACAGACGATTGCATTTTCCGGTCAATTAAATTATGCAACATCGATCAATAATACGCATAATATATCAGCTGCTTTAGTTGCTGCCGGTTTTCAACAAACTCAATCGGAAGTTTATCACAAAGTCAGTAATGCTAATTTAGGTTTGCAGGTGGATTATAATTATTTAAACAAGTACTTTGTAGATTTAGGAGTTGCAGGTGTTCATTCTGCTAAATTGGCAGAAGGGCATAGAAATGCTTTGTCTCCTTCGCTCACATTGGGTTGGAAATTGAAAAATGAAGATTTTTTATCCAATGTAAAAGCAATTGATTATTTAACGTTGAGCGTATCAAAGAGTACTTTAAATTCTGATATAGATATAAGTAACTACTATATGTATGAAGGAAACTATACACAAGCGGATGGTGCTTGGTGGAGTTGGTATGATGGTAAACTCGAAAAATCAACCCTTGCGAAACGCAGTGATAATCCAGATTTGACGTTTGTAAAGAGAAAAGAAATTTCTGCAAATATCAAAACGGGATTGTGGGAAAAATTGCTAACAATAGATGCCTCGTTTTTTTCCAGTGAAATGAATGGATTAGTAGTTATACCAAATACTGCTTATCCAAGCTATTTTACTGCAGGATGGCCAGCATCATCGTTTGTTCCATATGCAAACTATAATAATGATTCAAGAAATGGGTTTGACGTGAGCATGAACCTGAATAAAAAAGTTGGAAAAGTTGACTTTTCATTAGGTGTTTCAGCGACTTACTATACAACTAAAGCCAGCAAACGTGATGAAAATTATCAATATGCTTATCAAAACCGCGCGGGTAAACCAATTGATGCAATTTGGGGATTAAAATGTTTAGGATTTTATTCTAAAGAAGAAGCTGCTGCTATTAATGGAACAAAAGAACATCCTACTCCAACTTTCGGGAGTGTTCAAGCTGGAGACTTGAAGTATGTAGATGTAAACCATGATGGAGTAATTGATGAAAAGGACGAAGTTAATTTAGGACGTGCCGGATGGTCTGGAGCTCCTCTTACTACTGGTTTGAACCTTTCTGCAAAGTATAATAATTTTACATTGTTTGTTTTATGTACTGGTGGTTTTGGAGCGAGTGCTATCAAAAGCGGTTCTTACTATTGGGTATCTGGCGAAGGTAAATATTCTGATGTGGTTCGTGGACGCTGGACTGAGAGCACAATGGCAACGGCAACTTATCCTCGTTTAACAACATTGAGTGGGGCTAATAACTTCCGTAATTCTGATTTTTGGTTATATAAAACAGATCGTTTTGATTTGGCAAAAATTCAGCTCACATATGATTTTCCAAAGAGAATATTCAGAAACTCCTTTATTCATGATATTTCTGCATATATCAGCGGATCAAATTTATTGACAATAGCCAAAGAACGGCAAGTTCTGGAACTTAATACAACGGGTGCTCCACAGAGTCGATTTTATAATGTTGGTTTTAAATTAGCATTCTAATGATTATAAATAATAGAATTCAAGTTATGAAAAATATACTAAAACTATTGGTTCTTTTACCTCTTTTGACAGCTTGTGATGACTTTACTTCACCTGCTATAGAGAATATCAGAACACTTGATGCAATGTATAAGGAACCCTCTTATGCACAGGGCATTCTGGGTACCGCTTATGTTCTTCTTCCATATTCTGATACTCCAAACTCCGATTTAGCTACAGATGATGCTGTGTCTAATGACGTCAATAATGGTTATTTGAAAATGGCTACCGGATCATGGACTGCAAGTAACGATCCCATGTCGCAGTGGCAAGCGCGTAGGCATGCCATTCAATATCTGAATATCTTTCTTGAAAGAGTGGACAGTGTGGTTTGGGCAAAGGATAAAAACGTTCGTGTCATGTACAATGACCGTTTAAAGGGCGAAGCTTATGCTTTACGAGCTTTACAAATGTATTATTTATTGTTGGCACATGGAGGTTGGGTTAATGGACAATTGTTGGGAGTACCCATCGTAACATCGTCTGAAACACCCGCATCTAATTTTAATGTTCCTAGAAATACGTTTCAGGAATGTGTTCAGCAAATATATAGCGATATAGATAATTCGCTTAAACTTTTGCCATTAGATTATGCTGATATAGCAGATGCTAATATTCCGACAAAATACGTATCTATTGGAGTAACCAACGCAGGAGACTATAATCGTGCAAATGGCAATATTTTTAAAGGTCGTATTTCTGGTCGTATAGCAGAAGCTATCAGGGCTCAAGTTGCCTTATTAGCAGCAAGTCCGGCTTATAGTGCAGGAACAACAGTGACCTGGGCAAATGCGGCTGATTATGCTGCTGCAGTGCTCGATCGTATCAATGGTGTTAGTGGCTTATCATCTGTGGGATATACCTGGTATTCCAACACTTCAGAGATTGATAATTTAGCTTCAGGATCCACACCTCCAGAAATAATTTGGAGAGGTGATATGGGAAGTGGTAGAAGTTTAGAAACAGATAATTATCCACCATCTTTATTTGGAAAAGGTCGGGTAAATCCGACTCAGAATATTGTGGATGCTTTTCCAATGGCTAACGGTTATCCAATTTCTGATCCAGCTGCCAATTATGTTTCTACAAATCCCTATGTGAATCGCGATCCTCGTTTAACGAAATATATTATCGTTAATGGAGGTGTGCAGGGAACGAGCAATGCCGTTATTACGACTGGAACTTATAACACCACCAATAAAGATGTTATTAATGGACAAAGTGGTTTATCAACACGTACGGGATATTACTTACGTAAGTTACAAAGATCGGATGTTAATTTGAATCCATCTTCTGCAACAGACCAAAAGCACTATTCTGCGCGAATCAGGTACACGGAGATATTTTTGTCCTATGCAGAAGCTGCCAATGAAGCATGGGGTCCAACAGGAAAAGGAACTCATGGCTATAGTGCTTATGATGTTGTAAAAGCCATTCGTGCCAGAGCAGGTGTTGGTGTTAGCAACGGCGATGCGTATCTGGAGAGTATCAAAGGAGATCAGGATAAAATGCGTCAGTTAATCAGAAATGAACGCCGATTGGAGTTATGTTTTGAAAATAAACGTTTTTATGATTTGCGTCGTTGGAAAGTACCTGTAACCAATTTGAATGAGACTGCTCGCGGTATTCAAATTGATAAACTGGGTGATGGTTCTTTGAAATATACTCCGATAAATGTCGAAATCAGAGACTACAAGGATTATATGTATTTTGGTCCAATACCTTACGCTGAAATTCTAAAATGGAATAAATTGGAACAGAATACAGGTTGGTAACATTAATCCGACAAACAATTTAAAACAAATAAAATATGAAACGATATAATTTATTATGTATACTGTGTGCAGGACTTTTGGCTATGTTTTTTGCATCGTGTCAAAATCAAGAAGTTGAATATCCTAATTTTGCCTACAGCACAGTATATTTCGCATATCAATATCCTGTAAGAACCATTGTTTTGGGTGAAGACATATATGATACTAGTCTCGACAATGCCCACCAATGCGCGATTTATGCTACGATGGGTGGGGTGTATTCCAATAAAAAGCAGATTGATATAAATTTTGTAGTGGACAATACACTGTGTGACAAGTTGACGTTTGCAGATGGCTCTGCAGTTCAAGCAATGCCATCAAGCTATTATTCATTGGCAGGTAGCAAGATAACTTTGGATAAAACACTGCAAGGTGCTGTAGGAGTACAGTTGAATGATCCTTTTTTCGCAGATCCTAATGCGTTAAAGAATACCTATGTTATCCCATTGAGAATGACAAAAGTAAATAATGCTGATTCGATACTCTCAGGGGTGCCCAAAATAGCAAATGCAGTAAGGGGCAATTCGGCTCTTTGGGATATTCTACCTAAAGATTATGTTCTGTATTGTGTAAAATTTATAAATACATGGCATGGAAATTACTTGCGTCGTGGGGTAGATTTAGTCACATCAGGTTCTACTACAACAAAGAACATTCGTCATAAGCAATATGTGGAATCAGATGAGGTGACTAGTTTGACTACAAAATCTTTATCAACTGTTGAGTTACCGGTGAATGTTGCTGATGCTAATGGGGTCAATGTGGTTTGTAAATTACTTCTTACGTTTGATAACCAGGGAAAATGCACAGTGGGAACATCAACGAGTAGATTTACGGTATCAGGCAATGGAACGTTTGTGGTAAAAGGTGAAAAGAATAGTTGGGGTAATAAAGATCGTAATGCAATCTATCTTGGCTATAATATCACTGATGCCGTAAGTGGCAAGTCATTTGCTACGACTGATACTCTCGTGGTACGTGATCGTGGTGTTAAAATTGAAACATTTTCTCCGGTGTATACTAATTAACTAATAATTTAGATCATGAAATATATGAAATGTAATTATGGGTTTTTAATAGCTGCAATTTCTTTATTCTTTTTTGTGTCTTGTGCAGATAACGTCAATATGAATGATTATCTTGTACAGAAACCTGATAGTATTGCCCAGCTAGAATATTTGAATGATTGTGGTGTCTTGAAATCATACGTTGACTCAACTGCTAATCCGAATTTTAAACTAGGAGCAGGAGTGTCAGTGGCCGACTTTAATTCAAAAGGGGCTGTTTACAGACTGATTTGTGAAAACTTTAAAGAAGTTGTAGCAGGTTACGAAATGAAACATGGAGCTGTTGTTAAGAGTGATGGAACGTTGGATTTGACCAATGTGAAAAAATTTCTAGAAAACGCCAAAGCGGCTGGACTTAGTGTTTATGGTCATACGCTATGTTGGCATTCTAATCAAAACGCGACATACTTAAATAGCATTATTGCACCAACTGTGGTTGTCGGTTCTGCTCCTGCGAGATATGATCCGTTTTGGTCTCAGGATTTTGAAACCACTGTTGCTTCAAATTACTCCATGAACACTAATGCAGTAAAAGGGTTTACTGCTGCTGGTGGAGGTGCAAATGGAGTAGGAAAAGCTATGACAATTACAAATTCAGCAGTGAGAACTAATGATTGGGATTGTCAGATATTCTTTACCTTTCCTCGTGCGGTAAGCCAGGGAGAAAAGCTGAAATTGACTATGGATATCAAATCGGATGTTAATGCTTCTTATCCTACTCAAGCACACACTGCGCCGGGAGCATATAAGTTTTGGGATTTTTTCGGTACGCTGAACTCTACACCGCAATGGACAACGTATACCAAAGAGATAATTGTAAGCAAAGATCAAGATGGTTGTAATACGATTGCATTTAATCTTGGTAAGACTGCCACTACTTTTTACTTTGACAATGCTAAGGTGGAAATTTGGAATCCAAATCCGGGAACAACAACGACTCCTAAGACTGATGCCGAAAAGACTGCTATCATTGATAAGGCTTTGGAAACTTGGATATCAGGAATGTTGGGAACAGCCAAAAGTTATGTAAACGCTTGGGATATTGTGAATGAACCAATGTCTGACTGGCCGGATCAAACAGTACTTAAGACAGGTGTAGGTAAAACCTTAGCTGCCGATGAATTTTATTGGCAAGACTATTTAGGCAAAGATTATGCAGTTAAAGCTATAACTTATGCTCGCAAGTATGGCAATGCAACTGATAAACTGTTTATAAACGATTATGGTTTGGAAAACGTTGATCAGAAGAAATGCTTAGGTCTTATCGGTTATATTAATTACGTTGAGAGCAAAGGCGTGAAGGTAGATGGTATAGGAACTCAAATGCACGTTACGCTAGGGGAAACTACAATTGAAGGCATTAGAGCTATGCTAACCAATCTTGCAGCAACTGGTAAGTTGATTAAGATTTCTGAGTTGGATATGGGAATTAAACCTGCGGGAGCTACTGCTGCATTGAAAACAGCTAATGTCACTAACAATCAGTTGAAGGCGATGGCAGATTTTTACAAGCAAATTGTTAGAGCATACTTTGAATTGATCCCCGCAGCACAACGCTATGGTATTACTCAATGGGCTGTAACAGATAGTCCGACCGATTCTTCTTGGAGAGCGGGTGAGCCTATTGGACTATGGACATTAGGTAATTATAGTCGGAAACATGCTTTTGCTGGTTTTGCAAGTGGACTAGCAGGTAAAGATATTGTAACTGGCGTTAAATAATTTATATTACTAATTCCCCTTCTGAAAATTTCAGGAGGGGAATTCTTGTGTGTTAATGCAGATGAGATTGAAAAAATATAAACATGCCATTGAAGTAAGTGTATTATAACGAGCTTTTTTGTGTGTATTGTGTTTGACGCTACAATAATCACTCGCATAGAAAGTATTTCTTTAGTCTTCCAGACATGGTTACCAGATCTATTCTAACTTTTTTTACTATTTTCTTATGTCGAATTTTTACTTGACGTTGTTAATCTGATCTATTGTTGTATGAAAGCACGCATTTTTTTGTTTGTTGCTCTTGTGATTTTTCTTAATGCATTTAAAGCTAATGCTTTTGTAGGAGGGGTAACAGCCCGGCTGCATGTTGAGGGGCGTTATTTGAAAGATGCTCACGGTAATAATGTAAATTTACATGGAGTAGCCATGACTCCAAGCCCTTGGTTTAATGGCGGTGGTTCAGGTATTTGGAGATGGAACAATTATGATGTAACTGGCTGCCTCAACTACAACTATTCTGTAATGGATGCGTTGACAGACACAACTAGAGGATGGTATTTGAATTATGTAAGGCTTCATATCGACCCTTACTGGACTAACAATCCAGGCATGCCGACAACCGGTGAGAATGATATTTCGCAATTCAATTTCGAAAGGTTGAAAACTACTATTACTGATGTAATTGTTCCGTTGATAAGTCATGCCAAATCCAGAGGCATGTATATAATCCTTCGTCCACCGGGGGTTTGTCCAGAGAAAATTGCTGTTGGCGATGCGTACCAGAAATACCTGCTGAAAGTTTGGGGCTATTTGTCCAATCAGCCCGATTTGAAAAATGCCGATAATGTGATGTTTGAGCTAGCCAATGAACCTGTTCAAATTTTAGGTGCTGACGGAACGTATGGAAGTGGTTCGCAAGGGTATTTTGATCAATTAAAATTGTTTTTTCAACCCATAGTAGATACCATAAGAACCAATGGAGCCCGCAATATTCTTTGGATACCGGGATTAGGTTACCAATCGCAATATAAAGGATATGCCATTAATCCCATTGAAGGTGATAATATTGGTTACTCAGTGCATATTTATCCCGGATTTCTGAATGGTGGACCTGACTATGATGCTTTCCAAAAAGGATGGGATGACAACGTGAAGCCAGTAGCCGATTTTGCTCCCATCGCCATAACCGAGGTCGACTGGTCGCCGCAAGTGGGTGTTGATGCAAACGGAAAATCCTATAATATGGGAACTTGGGGTACCGGTACAACCGGTACGGTTGCAACTCCGGGTTTTGGCTACAATTTTAAACGTATTGTGAATAATTCTGGCAACGTTAGCTGGAACTTGCTTGCACCCGAAGGTCTTATTGATAAGAGAAACTCCGATGGGGGCGTTGCCTTTGATAATAACCCTGATGCCTGTGCCAATGCTTGTTATACTTGGTTCAAAGATTATTCAAAAGTGAATTTTGCCAGACCGGATTTTGCTTATCAATCCCATAGTGATAATGGAGATGGTACATTTACCAATCCATTGATATCTGCCGATTTCCCGGACCCGGATGTAATCAGGGTAGGGGATATGTATTATATGGTCAGTACCACCATGCACGTATTTCCGGGAGCGACTATCTTAAAATCGCATGACTTGGTCAATTGGGAATATTGCAGCAATCCGCTCGATAAAATTGAAACAACTAACTGTTACAATTTAGATGGTTGTAATAGATACGGTCGCGGCCAGTGGGCCAGTAGCCTGAAATACAATAAAGGTACTTACTATCTTCATTTCAATACCCTTGACGAAGGAAGCTATCTTCTTACCGCCACTGATCCCGAAGGTCCTTGGGTCAAGAAGAAATTATCATCTTCTTTTTATGATGCCGGTCTTTTCTTTGATGACAATGGCAAAGTGTATATAGTTTACGGCATCAACAAATTACGAATAGCCGAGCTTGATGCCAACTTTAATGTGGTCAATGACCAGGAAATAACGTATGGTTCTATCCAGCCGGGTTTGGACAACTCGGCAACCGAGGGAAGTCATATGTATAAAATTAACGGCTATTACTATATTTATGCCACAACCGGCGGCTATTATGCTACTCAGGTAGCTTACCGTTCAAGTTCTGTTTTTGGACCTTATGACGAAAAGGAAGTCTTTAACAGCGACCGCATTCATCAAGGTGCCTTGATACAAACTCAAACCGGTGAATGGTGGACGATGCTATTTGCCGATAAAGGGGCATATGGCAGGATGCCAATGCTGGAGCCAGTAACCTGGACAGATAACTGGCCAGTGATAGGTGTAAGTGGAAAAGGAGTTACAACATACAAAAAACCAAATGTCGGCCAAGAGTATCAGATAACAACACTCCCTACCAATGACAACTTCAGGAGTTATAAATTAGGTTTGCAATGGGGCTGGAATCATAATCCCGATAATTCGAAATGGTCGTTGACGGAGCGTCCCGATTATTTGCGGTTAAAAACTGTAAACGTTGTCGATAGCCTTGTCAGGGCAAAGAATACCCTGACGCAGAGAATAGTTGGTTATCCAACTGATTTAACTCATTCGTATGGAACTATAAAGTTGAGTATTAAGAATATGTTGGAAGGTGATGTGGCTGGTTTGGCTGTATTTCAGGATCCGTATGCATACATTGGCGTGAAGGCAATGAATGGTCAGAAGAAATTGATAGTTGTGAATAATAACGCGGAGGTAATTGGTCAGGCTGTAACAGATTCGGTTATATACTTAAGGGCAATAGCCAATTACAACACAAGTTCAGCCGGGTTTTACTATAGTTCTGATAATAAAACTTATACAAAGCTTGGAACTGATTTGGACATGAAATTTAATCTGACTGTGTTCACCGGCAATAAATTCTGTGTCTTCAATTTTCCAACCATTCAAACCGGAGGATATGTCGATGTAGATTGGTTTTCTACCGAGAGTGATTTTACTCAGGATAAATTCTATGACAACTCGTTTGTTGGTTATAGTGCAGATGCGCTCACTTTGACCGATCTGGTAATTGATAATAAGGATATAACTTTATTGACAGGAAGTACTGCCAGCCTCACCGTGAAAGCCTTGTATGTTGATGGGCATACCGAAGATGTAAGTATCGGGGCCACTTATGATAATCCGCATCCTGAAATTGTACAAATTATAAATGGCCAGATTGTAGCTAAAACCGATGGGTCTGTTATGGTTACTGTAAGTTATAAAGGGGCGTTAGGAGATCGTAAGTCTGTAAACTTGCAACTTACGTCGTCTACTTTTCCTTTGACAAGTACAGTGCTTAATCCATCCATTTGGGAAAAGGGTACCTTTGACGAAACGACTCATACTTTGGTGACCGGACAATACGGTTTTGGCGGCTGGCAATACGGTAATGGAATAAATCTGTCAAATTACAAGTATTTAGTGGCTAAGCTAGGGGCAGATAATACAAGTAGTGTTTCATTCAGGATTTTTGATGAGAATAGTTATTGGACTACTCCGGCTCAATTTGATTTCGGAAGCAATCGTCAGGTAGTTGTAAATTTATCAAATGCATATAAAAATGGTACTACAACAAAGCTTAATCCGGGCCATATATACATTGTGGGTTTTTGGTCTTTGGGCAATAAACCGATTGTGATTGAAAATGTATACCTTACAAATAACGATGATTATACACCTACAGCGATAGATGAAGTTTGGAACGATGATATCAATGAATTAGTTGATGTTTATACCATTATGGGAATAAGAATCCGGTCGCAAATTAAAAGAGAGCTGGCTGTAAGAGGACTTACGAACGGTTTATATATCGTAGGAAAAAAGAAGGTGTTGATTGTCGGTGGTTGTTTGAAATAAATTCATTTCACAGGAGAAGAATATGCTTGAATAAAAGCTTTCACCCGACGGTTAGAAATATATGATTTGAGTGGGTTTTATTTTGAACTTGTTATACAAAATTTGGCTCATCTCCTTCAGAGTTCGGTATCTATCAAATTTTCCCTTAAAACAAATAAGTTTGATGGTTATGACTAGAAAATGCATTATAATAAATTATATTTAACACAATACAATGAAAAGGTTCAAATCTTCTCTATTGATTTCATTATGTTTCCTCACAGCTTTGACAAATTCATGGGCACAGCAGGGTGGTAAACTTAAAATGTGGTATGGCAAACCGGCAAGCAATTGGAATGAAGCACTTCCTTTGGGTAATGGTCGCATAGCTGCAATGGTTTTTGGCAATCCGGATAAAGAGCAACTTCAGCTAAACGAAAGTTCCTTCTGGTCAGGTGGTCCATCGCGAAACGATAACCCGGATGGATTGAAAGGATTAGATTCAATTCGAACCTACATTTTCAGAGGTGATTATGCACGGGCAAATAAGTTGTCAAACCAGTATCTGACGGCAAAACAGTTGCACGGTTCCAAGTTTCAGGTTATAGGAAAGCTGAATCTGTCTTTCGCCGGAAATGAGAACTATACCGATTATTATCGTGAACTGGATCTTGAAAGAGCTGTTTCCACAACGAAGTATAAAGTAGGAAATGTTGCTTATAAACGGGAAGTTTTTGCCTCACAACCCGATCAGGTAATTGTAGTTAGATTAACCGCCAGTAAGCCGGGTCAACTTTCGTTTACAGCCGGTTTTGACGGAGAATTACAAAAAAGCTTGAAAGCGTTGGATGCTAATACACTTGAAATGACAGGCCTTTCGGGTACACACGAAGGTGTTACTGGACAAGTCAGGTTCGATGCCCGTGCTAAAATTATCAATAAAGGAGGAAAAACAAGCATTGATGCCGACAAAATCAATGTAAGCAATGCCGACGAGGCAACCATCCTGATTTCAATGGCAACCAACTTTGTTGATTACAAGACGCTGGCAGCTAATGAGGTGGAGAAATGTACCAATTATCTTTCTTCTGCTGAAAAGAAAACATATTCAGAAATATTGAAAGGCCATGTGGCAGCTTTTCAAAAATACTTCAATCGTGTGAGCTTTGACCTCGGTACTTCGCCGGCAGCCCAATCTCCAACCGATGAAAGAATCCGGAATTTCTCGAAATCGAACGATCCCGAACTTGTGAGTATGTATTACCAATTTGGCCGTTATTTACTTATCAGTTCATCGCAACCGGGGGGGCAGGTCGCTAATCTTCAAGGAATTTGGAATGGAAGTAATAATCCGGCATGGGACAGTAAGTACACGATCAACATCAATACCGAAATGAACTACTGGCCAGCTGAAAAGTGTAATTTGACTGAGATGCACGAGCCTTTGGTGCAGATGATTAAAGAACTTTCAGAATCGGGAAAGGAAACTGCAAAAGTAATGTATGGCTCGAAGGGCTGGGTGGCTCACCACAATACCGATATCTGGCGTATTACGGGTGTTGTCGATTTTGCCGATGCAGGTCAGTGGCCTATGGGCGGAGCATGGTTGTCGCAACATTTGTGGGAAAAATATCTATACAGTGGTGATTTGAAATACCTGGAATCCGTTTATCCTGTGCTCAAATCGGCTTGCGAATTTTATCAGGATTTTCTGATTGAAGATCCAACCCATAAATGGTTGGTAGTAAGCCCTTCCGTTTCGCCCGAAAATACACCAACCGGCCATCCGAGTGCGTTGGTTGCCGGTTGTACAATTGATAATCAGATTCTGTTCGATTTATTCACCAAAACCATTAAAACCGCCAGATTGCTTAAAAAGGACGAAGCGTTGATGGCTGATTTCCAAAAAATACTCGACCGCCTTCCTCCAATGCAAATCGGACGATTAGGTCAATTGCAGGAATGGCTTGAAGACTGGGATAATCCGAATGACCACAACAGACACGTTTCACACTTGTATGGATTGTTCCCCAGTAGTCAGATTACACCTTACAATACTCCCGAGTTGTTCGATGCTGCTCGTACCTCACTTAACTACCGTGGCGATGTATCAACCGGTTGGTCAATGGGTTGGAAGGTGAACTTTTGGGCACGTTTGCTTGATGGAAATCATGCCCGAAAGCTTATTTCGGATCAACTCACGTTGGTAGATCCAGCCAAAGGTGGGTTTGGTGGCGGAGGTGGAACTTATCCGAACCTGTTCGATGCGCACCCGCCATTTCAGATTGATGGTAACTTTGGCTGTACTTCAGGAATCACTGAGATGTTGCTTCAGACTCATGATGGTGTCATTGATATTTTGCCGGCATTACCGGATGACTGGAAGACAGGAAGCATTACCGGCCTTAAAGCTTATGGTGGCTTTGAAGTGAGCGTTACATGGAACGGTAACAAGGTGCAGAAGGTAGTCGTTACATCGCGTTTAGGCGGTAACTGTCGCATTCGTGTTCCAAATGAAGTGGTATCGACCGGGGCTGACTTGACTGTTGCTAAAGGAATAAATCCAAATCCATTTTTTGAAATAGTAAAAGTAAAAGAACCGTCGATTTCGGGTGCAGCAAAACTGAATTCATTACATCTAAAACCGGCATTTGTATATGACTTACCGACCAAAGCCGGCAAAACATACATTTTCACTGCTAAATAATAAAACATTAAATATATTTTTTAAAATGAACAAGACAAACTTAAAATTGAATCGGATGAGTCGAACAAAGTTGTTTTTAACGACAGCTTTGCTGACTTTATTTTTTACAAATGGTTTTGCTGCCGACAATACAAAAAAGGTGAGTATAGCCAAAAATGCTCCTGTATTCTCAAAAGTCGTTTATCAGGGAAATGATCAGCTGTACACAGACCATCCCTTAAAAGCCGATGAGTTTTACAATCCTATTTTGCAGGGATGCTATCCCGACCCAAGTATAACCCGCAAAGGCGATGACTACTATTTAGTGTGTTCATCGTTTGCAATTTTTCCGGGTGTGCCTATTTTTCATTCGAAAGATTTAGTAAACTGGAAACAAATAGGGCATGTACTGGACAGAACTTCACAATTGCAACTACAAAATTGCGGTATCAGTGCAGGTATTTATGCTCCACAAATTTTGTACAATGCTAACAATGATACATTCTATATGATTACCACTCAGTTTTCCGGAGGTTTCGGTAATATGGTTGTAAAAACAAAAGATCCATTTAGCGGATGGAGTGACCCAATTAAACTTAAATTTGATGGTATTGACCCGTCTTTGTTTTTTGACGACAATGGCAAAGCATATATTGTACACAACGATGCTCCTGCCAAAGGAAAAGAACTTTATAACGGACATCGTGTCATCAAGGTTTGGGAGTATGATGTGGAAAAAGACCAAATAATACCGGGTACCGATAAAGTGGTGGTTGATGGAGGTGTTGATCTTGCCAAAAAACCTATCTGGATTGAGGCACCTCATATCTACAAAAAAGGTGGTAAGTATTATTTAATGTGCGCCGAAGGTGGAACCGGAGATTGGCACAGTGAAGTGATTTTTGAAAGTAACAATCCTAAGGGTCCTTATACTCCGGCTCCAAGCAATCCTATCCTGAGTCAGAGATATTTGAATGGTAACCGAGCAAACAAAGTTGATTGGGCAGGACATGCCGATCTGGTTAAAGGTCCAGAAGATAAATACTATGCAGTATTCTTGGGTGTGCGTCCGAATGAGAAAAACAGAGTTAATACCGGTCGTGAAACCTTTATGCTCCCTGTCGACTGGTCGGGCGAGTTTCCGGTATTCGAAAATGGATTAGTTCCACTGGAAGCTAAACTTAAAATGCCTAAGGGTGTAGAAAACAAGACCGGCAAAGATGGTTTTTTCCCGAATGGAAATTTTACATATAATGAGGATTTTACAGCTCCAAAGCTGGATTATAGATGGGTAGGCATCAGAGGACCGCGTGAAGAATTCACTTCAATAACTAAAAAGGGATTAGTGATTAATCCGTTTCCTGTAAGTATCAAAGAACTTAAAGCTACCTCGACTCTTTTTTACAGACAGCAACACATTAGTTTCTCCTTCTGCACCACACTTTCTTATGTTCCAACATCAGAAAAAGACTTAGCAGGAATAGTGTGCTACCAAAACGAAAGATTTAATTATGTTTTTGGTATTACTAAAAAAGAAAATAGCTATTACTTGCTTTTGGAGAAAACAACCCGAAGCCAGTCTAAAATTGTGGCAAGTGCAAAAATTGAAGTGAAAACTCCAATTCGCTTGCAGGTAAAATCGGTAGGTGATAATTATGAGTTTAGCTATTCCACCAATGGCACCGATTTTCTTAATTTAGGAGGTGTTGTTTCGGGAGATATTCTTTCAACAAATGTTGCGGGAGGTTTTACCGGAGCCATGATCGGATTGTATGCTACTTCGGCAAATAATTCATTGCCCGAATAATCTGAGTTGATATAGATGAATGTGACAATGCAAAACATTGTCGTTGATGAAATAGAGTGCAAGATCACTTAGCATCCGGTTGTTTATGAAAATGTAAGTAATCTTGGCTAAATAGATTTTGTACTTTATTTCTATTATTTGTATAGGATGCGAATCAGTTTTCTATATGTTATTAACACAATAATTCAATATTGAAAGAAAGTTTTGAACTACTTTCGGAGTTAATATCCGGCTTCTGACCGGTTTTCAGTTGTATAAAGTTAGAAATATAATCTTATGTTACAAAATGGAATGAAATATTCCTTGTTGGTATTTGCCTTGTTGTTGACAAATATGACTTTTGGAGAACTTGTAAAACCAACTCCTCCCAGGGCACCTGCGGATTACATACAAAAAAGTCCATCGGCTAAGGCATTCAAAATAGTTGCAAGTTCCGGAGCTGCAACGATATATGTTGACCCCTTTGATTGGAAGGGAGTTATTCGCGCAGCCAATGACTTGGGTGATGATATCCGAAAAGTTTCCGGTGTGGCAGCAACCATAAAAGAAAGCGCAACGGCCGGAGCAGTATCCATCATAGTGGGTACAATCGGGAAAAGCCGCATTATCGATAAATTGATAGCCGACAAAAAGATTGATGTCTCCGACATTAAAGGTCAATGGGAATCTTTTGTAATTCAAACTGTTGATGGTAACCTTATTGTTGCCGGGAGCGACAAACGGGGAACTATTTATGGTATCTACGATATATCTGAGAAAATTGGAGTCTCTCCCTGGTATTTCTGGGCTGATGTTCCTGCTAAAAAAAGCGATGCTTTGTACGTTAAGGCAGGTCGTTACGTTCAGGATGCTCCCAGGGTAAAATACCGCGGTATTTTTATAAATGACGAATCCCCTTCGTTTACAGGTTGGTGTAATGCTAAGTTTGGTGGTGTTAATTCGAAGATGTATGCCAACATGTTCGAGTTGTTGTTGCGCCTGAAAGCCAATTTCCTTTGGCCGGCTATGTGGGGCAATGCATTTAACGAGGATGATCCTTTGAGTCCGGTAGTGGCTGATGAATATGGTATTGTAATGGGTAACTCGCACCACGAACCGATGATGCGATCGCAAAAAGAATATACCAAACGCCAGCAAGAAATCGGTGTATGGGACTTTGTTACAAATGCTGCAAACCTTGAAAAATTTTGGTTTGATGGTCTCAATCGCAACAAGAATTATGAGAATGTGATTACCATGGGGATGCGTGGTGATGGTGACGTAGCTATGGGTAAAGGCGATGATCAGGAGAATATAAAAACTCTACAGAATGTGATGAAAAGTCAGCGAGATATTATTCAAAAAGTGTACAATGACGACCCCTCAAATCATCCTCAATTATGGGCGATATTCACCGAAGTTCAACGTTATTACGATGCCGGGCTAAACGTTCCGGATGATATAATTCTTTTGTTCTGCGATAATAATTGGGGCTATATTCGTCGCATCTTGCCTCCGAAAGAAAAAAACCGAAAGGGAGGAGCTGGAATGTACTATCACATTGATATGAACGGCGGTCCGTGGAACGACCGTTGGGTGTATACCACCACTATTCCAAAATTGCGGGAACAGTTCAACTTGGCTTATCAATCGGGTATTGATAAGCTTTGGGTTGTGAATGTGGGTGATTTGAAACCAAAGGAAATTCCGATTGATTTTATTATGCATTACGCCTGGAACCCTGATGCTGTTCCTGCGGATAAAACTAAAGAGTTCAGTATCAATTGGGCTAAACAGACTTTTGGAGATGAACATGCCGAAGAAATTGCTGATATAGTTTCAAAATATCCGAAATACAACCTTTGGAGAAAGCCCGAAGTACAGGTTCCGAATATTTTCAGTATTGTAAACCACAACGAAGGCGACCGTGTCATCAAACTTTGGCGCGATGTGGTCGAAAAAGCCGAGGCGTTGAAGTCAAAAATAGCTCCCGAAGCTCAGGATGCCTATTATCAGTTAGTTTTGTATCCGGCTAAAGCATCGGCCGGTGTTGCTGAAATGTATATTGCAGCCGACAAAAATAATCTTTATGCCAAACAGGGGCGTGTCAGTGCAAACGACTACGCCAAACGCGTTCGCGATCTTTTTGATTTGGATAAACAATTGAGCGACTATTACAACGGACCGATGGCTGGTGGAAAATGGACAAACATGATGTCCGACATTCACATTGGTTACAAACAGTGGTCAATGCCTCGCGCCAACACTATGCCGGCTGTGGTTGATGTAACGCCGCTTCCCGAACCAACAATGGGAGTTGCCGTAGAAGGTAGCGAACAAGCCTGGCCCGATGCTGGGGAACAAGCTGCGTTGCCGGTATTCGATGGACTTAATAAGAAGTCATATTACATTGACATATTTAATAAAGGGACTGGGTCATTTAGCTTTAATGCCATTGCTAATAAATCATGGATCAAACTGAGTGCAACCAAAGGAACTATTGAAAAAGAAAGTCGAATGATGGTTGATATTGACTGGAAATCATTACCGGTTGGAAAAGCCGAAGGCATGATTGAAATTAAACAGGGTGTTAGTTTGGTTCAGGTTAACGTAATTGCGGTTAAAGCTGCAATACCTGCAGTAAAAGAACCCTATTTTGGCAGTCTGACAGGTGAATTTTCAATTCCTGCCAATAAATTCAATGCCAATGTAGCCGGAGCAAAATCCAGATGGTTGCTTTTGCCTGATTTGGGAAGAGATGAAGCATGTATGGGAATTTATCCTGTTACTGCTCCGAGCGAGACTCCTAAAACAGCTCCAAGGTTGGAATACAAAATGTATTTGAACCAAGCAGGCAAGAATACGTTTTGTATCGGTATTTTGCCAACGCAGGACGTTTACCCTGAACGCGGTTTACATATTGCTGTGTCAGTTGATAATGGCGAACCTCAAATTTTGGATGCCCGCAAAGGATTGGTGGATACTTTTACCGAATATACTCCAGACAAATTAGCTAACTCAAAAATATTGAAACCGCTTCCTCCGCTTAATAAGGACATAGCATTGGTAGGAGTCGGAAAACTGCGTCGCAATGAGATTTTTGATAACATACGCTGGTTGGATGTACAGTTCGATGTAGCTGCTCCCGGATTTTATACGCTGAAAGTGTTTATGATTGATCCCGAAATAGTTCTTGAAAGAATTGTGGTAAATCCGGATAACAGTCATCCAAGCTATTTCGGAGCTCCTTCTATTCAACATAATACAAAATTCTAAAAGTGAACCATCTAATTGACAATATGTTAAAAAACTATATGAAAAGTAAGTTGTTTTCTTTGATTTTTTTATTCTCTTTACTAAATCTACACGCAGAGAATGGACACAGTCTTTGGCTTCGATCTAAAAGTTCGGGATTGGTAAATATCGTTTGTGCCAAGAATTCCCCAACTCTGGCTATTGCCAAACAAGAACTGGAGCAAGGTTGGCTCGGGCAAAATGGGGCAAAAATTGTTTTAAATGTAAAAAAAGACAAAGCAATTAAAGGCGATGGGTTTAAACTTTCTGCAAATGAAGTCCAAGCCAATACAGAATTAGGAGTTTTGTATGGGGTTTACGAACTTCTGCGTCGTCTGCAGACAGGACAATCCATTATTCAGAATGAAATTTGTAATCCATCATATCAGCGAAGGGTATTAAACCATTGGGACAATCTGGATGGTACAATTGAACGTGGATATGCCGGACGTTCTATATTCTGGCATGATGTAGAAAAAGGTTATGCCGTAACAGACAAAGATCGGGCTTTATGGAAAGAATATGCCCGGGCAAATGCCTCTATCGGAATTAATGGTGCAGTGTTGAACAACGTTAACTCGTCAAAGCTGATGTTGACAACAGACTGTCTTGCAAAGGTCAAAGCGATTGCCGAAGTGTTGCGTCCGTATGGTATTAAAACCTATCTTTCGGTTAAATTTTCATCGCCATCATTAATTGGAAGTCTAAAAACCTCCGATCCATTAAATCCCGAAGTAATAAAATGGTGGAAAGACAAAGCAAATGAAATTTACAAAACCATTCCCGATTTTGGTGGTTTTCTGATAAAAGCCAATAGTGAAGGAGAACCCGGTCCACAGGATTTTGGACGTACTCATGCCGATGGCGCCAACATGTTGGCCGATGCAGTCAAACCTTACGGCGGTATTATCATGTGGCGTGCGTTTGTTTATGAAGCCAATAGTAAAGATCGTGCTTGTCAGGCTTATAAGGAGTTTATGCCGCTTGATGGTCAGTTTCGCGACAATGTAATTATTCAGGTAAAAAACGGTCCGGTCGATTTTCAGCCACGCGAACCGTTCACAGCTCTATTCGGAGTCATGAAGAAAACTTCTGTAATGCCCGAGTTGCAGATAACCCAGGAATACCTTGGACATTCAGTCCAATTGGTTTATCTGGCTACCATGTGGGAAGAGTTTTTGAAAAGCGATACCTATCAGGAAGGTAACGGAAGTACCGTTGCACGCACTACCGATGGTAGCATTTTTCCTCAGAAATACACTGCTATTGCGGGTGTGGCAAATATCGGATTAGATAACAATTGGTGTGGTCACCATTTTGCTCAGGCAAACTGGTATGCATTTGGTAGAATGGCATGGAACAATCAGCTAACAAGCGAGAAAGTTGCAGACGAATGGTTAAAGCTTACTTTTTCGGCGAAAGATGAAAAGGCTACAACAAATGTTACCGATTGGCAAAAGAACTTTTTGGCTCCTGTAAAACAGCTGATGTTGGAAAGCCGTGAGGCCACTGTGAATTATTCTATGCCCCTGGGTCTTCATCATATTTTTGCGGGTCTTAATAATACCCATTATGGCCCCGGTCCATGGTTTGGGCCAAAAGGCATTCGTATGGATTGGACTGCAAAATATTACCACAAAGCCGATTCGTTAGGCATTGGTTTTGATCGTACAACAAAAGGTTCCGATGCGGTAAGTCAATACCATGAGCCATTGAAAAGTCAGTTTGAAAATGTCGCAACTTGTCCTGAAATATATTTGTTGTGGTTTCATCATTTGCCATGGGACTATAAAATGAAAAGCGGTCGCATTCTTTGGGACGAATTGTGCTATACGTACGACAAAGGGCTAAACGAAGTGCGCCAGTTTCAAAAAACGTGGGACAAAGTGCAACTCTATATTGATACACAACGATTTTTGGAAGTTCAGAGCAAGTTCCGCCGTCAGTCTCGCGATGCTCAGGTTTGGAAAGATGGATGCTTGCTGTATTTTCAACAATTCAGCAAAAGGCCAATCCCATTTGATATTGAACGCCCTGTTTACGATTTAGATTATTTGATAAAGACTGATCTGACTGAAATGCTGAAGTAACCATTTTATTTCAGATGTTTACAACGAGATAGAAGTGAATATTATATTTTAAAAACAAAGAAACATGAAAAAAAAATGAGTTTTTTGATTGTATTGCTCTTGTCTGCTTCTACGGGTTTTGTTGCTGCAAAACAACCGGCACCAGTAAAAGTTGACGAAGGATTGTTACAAGGGCTGTTTGAAGATGGTTTGACCGTATATAAAGGAGTGCCATTTGCCGCTCCTCCGGTAGGTAATCTTCGTTGGCATGCACCTCTACCGCCTCAGAAATGGGAGGGGGTGAAGCAAGCTACAAAATTTGCTCCTGCTCCAATGCAAGGCGGCAATCCTCCTTCGGGAAAAAGCGAAGATTGTTTGTATCTGAATGTATGGAGTCCTGCAAAATCGCCTAACGATCGTCTTCCAGTGCTCGTTTGGATTTATGGAGGCGGATTTAGTTTCGGATCTACTTCCGAGCCCGTTTATAATGGCGAGAAACTTGCAAAAAAAGGCGTCATTTTAGTTAGTATAGCCTATCGGGTTGGGCAATTGGGATTCTTGGCTCATCCCGAGTTAAGCGCCGAAAGTGCTGATCATGTATCAGGAAACTACGGCATACTCGACCAGATTGCCGGTTTGAAGTGGATACAGAAGAATATTGCAGCTTTCGGCGGAGACCCTAAAAAGGTGACCATTTTTGGTGAGTCGGCGGGCGCTATCTCAGTAAGTATGCTGTGCGCTTCGCCGTTAGCCAAAGGATTATTTCGCGGAGCAATCTCGGAAAGTGGAGGTTCGTTCGGACCAACACGACCTACGACCTATCCCGGCGAAAATATGAAAACGCTTCAGCAAGCCGAAGCTGATGGACTAAAATACGTTCAGCAAGCCCAGGCAACGTCAATTTCCGAACTTAGAAAACTGCCTGCAGATAAAATCCCTTCGGGATTTGGAATGGGAGGGGGATGGCCTATTACCGACGGATATGTGATACCCGATGACCAGCACAAACTATACGAAGCCGGGAAATACAATGACATACCTGTTCTTATCGGTTATAATTCCGACGAAGGAGCCAGCTTTTCGCACGAACGCACACCGGAAGAGTACATGAATGGCGTTAAGGCGCGGTACGGCAAGTTTGCAGATGAACTGATCAAAGCTTATCCTGCAAGCGAGACTACGGTTCCGAAAACAGCTCGTGATTTGATGCGTGATGCAGCATTTGGATGGCAAACATGGATTTGGGCGAGGCTTCAGTCTAAAACAGGAAAATCTAATGTGTACTATTACTATTTCGATCAACATCCCGATTATCCTGAAGGTTCTTCCAGAGCTGGTTATGGATCCCCACATGGTCAAGATGTAGCTTATGTGTTCAATCAACTCAATGCCTCCGATCCTCAAACTACGAAAAGTGATATTGAAATCTCGGATGCAATGAGCACTTATTGGACTAACTTTGCTAAATATAGCAATCCTAATGGGAGTGGCTTGCCTCAATGGCCTGCCTTCAGTGATGCAAATCCTGTGCTAATGTATTTCGAACAAACTCCACATACCGGTCCGGTACCCAGCGCTAAATCTCTCAACGTGTTGGACTCTTATTTCGAGTGGAGACGGACACCAGAAGGAGCGGCGTGGGCAAGATAAAAGTAAGAATTAGAAGGTCCGGAATCAATTTCAAAATCAATTACACGCTTGTTTAAAATCGACGTGTGACTCACATTCTATTATAAACACAATTTAGTCGTCCCTTAGAAAATATATTTTTCTAAGGGACGACTGTTTATTTAAGATCTCGATACGGACTTAGAGTACTACTTTGAACTAATCGGCTCTTTTTCTTGTGATCTATTATCTATAATCAAAAACTTAATATCCCAAATCTAAACTAGCTTTTCAGTATTATGCTTACTTTTATGAGCGAAATATACTGAAGGATTGATGAACAAATTAACGATGGATTACTGATATGCTAATCCATCGTCAACTATATGATTAATAGCCTCGATTTGTCCGTCAAACCTGTTGTGATTTCAATGAAAAACATTGCTTTTATAACCAGAAATCTGATCTGAATTTGTTGACTGAATTAAATCTAAAACATACTATATCACAATGAAATATAAGATAATTGCCGTGCTTGTTTTTGTAAGTTCGATGACTATGTTTTCGCAAAAAATTGCAATTGTTTCACCGAATCAAAAGATCGGCATTGCACTTTACAATGCAAACGATGCTGAAACTGGCGAATGGTATTTGAAAGTCCAATATTCGAAGAATGGTAAAATGTCCGAACTTATTCCGAAAATAACGCTAGGGCTTGCCCGTGCTGATCAAAATTTTTCGAAAGAGTTGAAATTGTTGAAAGCAGGAAAACCATTACTGATAAATGAGAAATACACCGTGTTGCACGGCAAACGGTCTCAATGCAGTAATTTGGCCAATGAGGCGGTAGTTTCCTTTGAAAATCCGGATAAAGCAAAATTGAACCTGATAATCAGGGCTTACAATGATGGAGTGACATTCCGTTATGAGTTCCCCGAAAAGAAAGGTTCGTTTATTGTGAATGACGAACTGACAGCTTATTGCATACCGGATAGTACCAAACGTTGGCTGGAAAAATTTAACCCTGCCAACGAAGGTCTATATTCAACCGCACTGGTTGGAAGCACTCAACAAGACTGGGGTTATCCTGCACTTTTCAACACATCTGATAAAGACTGCTGGTATTTGATCCACGAAGCCGATTTGGATCGAAATTACTGTGGGTCAAAGCTATCGAATGCCACTGAAAAGTCACAATATAAAATTACTTTTCCCGACCAATGGAACGGAAGAGGAAAAGGTGAATCGCAGCCAACGATTAATCTACCCTGGAAATCGCCCTGGCGGGTAATTATTATCGGTAGCCTTGCCGATATTGTAGAATCTACCTTGGTAGATGACGTATCGTCACCTTCACAAATCTCCAAAACCGATTGGATTAAACCCGGCATAGCGTCGTGGAATTACTGGTCAAGCAATCATGGAACCAAAGACTTCAAAACAGTATGCGAGTTTGCCGATTTAGCAGCTTCAATGGGCTGGCCGTACACCTTGCTCGATTGGGAATGGGATGCCATGGGCAATGGAGGAAAGCTGGAAGATGCATTGAACTACATTCATTCGTTAGGAATAAAACCCTTGATGTGGTATAATTCGGGAGGTGATCATACTTGGGTTGCATCTACCCCCAAAGACAGGATGCTGACCCACAAAAATCGGATGGAAGAGTTTGCTAAACTAAAAAAGTTGGGTGTCGCAGGTGTGAAAGTTGACTTTTTCGAAAGCGAAAAACAAAACATGATCCGATATTATTTGGATATCTTGGATGATGCCGCCAAGTTTGAAATGATGGTTTATTTTCACGGTTGTTTGGTTCCCCGCGGATGGGCGCGTACCTATCCACACTTGATGACGTACGAAGGAGTTCGCGGAGCCGAATGGTACAACAATGGACCTGAATTTACCACCACAGCCCCGGAACATAATACCGTTTTGCCTTTTACCCGCAATGTAGTTGGTGCAATGGATTATACGCCGGTGACCTTTACCAATTCTCAATTTCCTCACACTACCTCGTACGGACACGAACTGGCACTTAGCGTAGTGTTCGAGTCTGGAATTCAACATATGGCTGACCGCCCCGAGGGTTATTACGAATTGCCCGATGCAGCTAAATCATTCTTGAAAAATGTACCCAATGCTTGGGATAATACGAAATTGCTCGATGGTTATCCAGGGAAAGACATTATTATCGCTCGTCAAAAAGGCAATGAATGGTATATTGGCGGAATCAGTGCCGAAAGATATCCCGAAAGTAAAACGTTGACGTTTAGCTTTTTGCCAGATAACGTGAAATACAAAATGTTATTAATAGCAGATGGTGAACACGATAAGAAGCTCGTTGCGCAATACATGGTAGTTGATAAATCAAGTACAGTAAAAGTAAGATTACTGGGGCGAGGTGGTTTTGTTGCTAGTTTGAACCCAATTAAACAATAATTTCTAAAATATGAAGTCAACATTTTTTCAAAAGTTTAAGCAAGTTTTTTGTTTTACGGCATTATTTTTATTCTCCTCAGCTGCGTATGGGCAGTTTCCGTATCAAAATCCTAATTTGAGTTCCGAACAGCGTGCAAAAGATTTGATTTCACGATTAACGCTCGAAGAAAAAGCTACGTTGATGTGCGACCAATCCGATCCAATTCCCCGCTTGGGCATTAAACGGTTCAACTGGTGGAGCGAAGCCCTGCATGGCTTGGCTAATAACAGCAATGTTACTGTTTTTCCTGAGCCGGTAGGTATGGCTGCTTCGTTTAACGACGCCTTGGTCTACAGTATTTATAATGCTGTTTCGGACGAAACCCGGGCAAAATATAATGAAGCCATAAGTAAAGGGCAGGAAAACAAGCGTTTTCTGAGTCTCTCGGTTTGGACCCCCAATGTCAATATTTTTCGTGATCCTCGCTGGGGACGCGGTCAGGAAACATATGGTGAGGATCCGTATTTGACTTCACGCATGGGGGTTCAGGTTGTAAAAGGGTTGCAAGGGCCGGCAGATGCCAAATACCGTAAGCTACTGGCTTGTGCCAAGCATTTTGCCGTTCATTCCGGGCCGGAATGGAGCCGTCACTCTCTCAATCTCAATAATGTAAATCCGCGCGAATTGAACGAAACGTATCTGCCTGCATTCAAGGAATTGGTTCAGAAATCAGATGTGCGACAAGTGATGTGTGCTTACCAGCGTTTGGACGATGAACCTTGCTGTGGCAACAACCGCTTGTTACAGCAGATTCTCCGGGACGATTGGGGATATAAATACCTGGTCGTTTCCGACTGTGGGGCTGTCACCGATTTTTTCACCAGTCACAAGGTTTCTTCCGATGATGTACATGCTGCATCGAAAGCGGTGCTAGCCGGAACCGATGTTGAATGCGTCTGGGATAATTATCCGTTTAAAAAATTGCCGGAGGCTGTTTCGAAAGGCTTGATCAGGGAAGATGAAATTAACAAACATTTGATGCGTGTTTTAATTGGTCGTTTCGATTTAGGCGAGATGGATGACGATGCGATTGTGCCATGGTCAAAAATCCCCATGTCTGTTGTAAATAATGAGGAACATCGTCAGCTTGCTTTAGATATGGCGCGCCAGTCGATGACCTTGCTTCAGAACAATGGCAATGTTCTTCCATTAAAAAAATCAATCAAGAAAATAGCCGTTGTAGGTCCAAATGCTGATGACAAACCTATGTTGTGGGGAAATTATAATGGCACTCCGGTACGGACAATCACCATGCTGGATGGTATTAAGTCCAAACTTTCGACTGATAAGATTGTGTACGACAAAGGATGCGATTTGGTTGAAGATAAAGTTACCGAAAGCTATTTCTCAAAATGCTCTATAAATGGTAAACAAGGCGTGAAAGCCAACTATTGGAACAATAGAAATAGAGAAGGAGAGGCGGTTGCAAGCCAACAAATTGCAAATCCGATTAAATTGACGGTAGCAGGGCAACATGAATTTGCAACGGGTGTAAAACTCGAAAATTTTTCAGGATTATATGAAACTGAGTTTATTGCACCTCATACTGAAGAACTGGTTTTCAAATGTGGAGCTACAGGCTCTTTTGAGCTGTTGGTAAATGGAACACCAATTGCAAAGTATAACAATTGGAGGACACTGCCGTCACGCATTCCGTTTAAGGTAGAACAAGGGAAGAAATACAAAATTGAAATTCAGTATGCTCAGCTGAACAATTGGGAAGCCAATATTGAATTTGATTTTGGTAAGGAGCTGGCTGTGGACTATACAAATCTGATTAAGAAACTTCAGGGAATTGATATTGTAGTATTTGTTGGTGGTCTCTCCACTCAACTCGAAGGTGAAGAAATGCCGGTATCGTATCCGGGTTTCAAAGGGGGTGACCGAACCGAAATTGAATTACCTGCTGTGCAGCGTAATTGCTTAAAAGCCTTGAAACAGGCAGGTAAAAAGGTGGTGTTTGTAAACTGTTCGGGTTCGGCGATTGCTTTAGTGCCCGAAACCGAAAGTTGCGATGCGATTCTTCAGGCTTGGTATGGTGGCGAATCGGGTGGCCAGGCTGCAGCCGATGTGCTTTTTGGCGATTACAATCCAGCAGGGAAACTACCGATTACCTTTTACAAGAATCTCAAACAATTGGGTGACTTTGAAGACTACTCGATGAAAGGCCGTACCTACCGTTACATGTCCGACCCGCTCTTTCCGTTTGGTTTCGGACTGAGTTATACCAAATTTGAGATTGGCACTGCAACTCTCAAAAAAGATAAAATTAAGTTGAATGAGACTGCTCAGATAACAATACCTGTAACTAATTCAGGGAAGCGTTCGGGAACTGAAATTGTACAGGTTTACATACGCAAAGTGAACGACGTTGACGGGCCGCTTAAAACGCTGAGAGGTTTTAAACGGGTGGAAATTGCTGCAGGAAAAACCGAATCAGTCACGATTGATTTATCACCTGCTTCCTTTGAATTTTTTGACTGGAGCGAGCGAAAAATGATAGTATCTCCAGGTGAATATGAAGTTCTTTATGGCAATAGCTCAGATTCCAAAGCATTAAAGAGCGAAAAACTAACTATTCAATAAGGATAGTTAGCATAAAAAAGGATTGTCAGAAGGAGTGAAGTGATCCGGCTAAAAGTAATCGGGTAATTCTGATGGTAATTGAAAATCAGTAGGAAATATTGGATTGATGGTTTTTAAAATACAATTCAATATATTGACTAAAAGAAAATTAGAAATATTATATTTAAATATTCATGAATAAAAGTGTTAATTTTAAATTAATGACCGTAGTTGGTCTTGTTCTCATTTCAAACCTGATCGGAATTGATCGGATATCGGCTCAGACTGTCTGGCTCGACCAGTTGGATCTGAGTGCCGCTACCCAAGGCTATGGTGTACCCGGAAAGAATAGAACTGTTGATGGAAAAGTATTTACAATTGCAGGTAAGACTTTTGAACAGGGCTTTGGAACACATTCGGAGAGTTCGTTGCTCATTCAACTGGATGGAAAAGCGAAAGAGTTTACGGCTCAAGTCGGTATTGATGACGAAGTTACAGGTCATGAGCCGGCTGCTGAGTTTGTTGTAATTGGCGATGGAAAAAAGCTATGGGCGAGTGGGGTAATGCGCTTGGGAGATGCTGCCAGACTTTGTACGGTTGAACTTACAGGCGTGCAGAAAGTTGAATTGGTGGTGACCGATGGTGGGAATGGCAATTATTACGACCATGCAGATTGGGCAAATGCAAGATTTGAAACTACCGGGGCAAGCACTTTTGCCACTATCAATCCGGTGTCGAAAGAACCTTACATTCTTACGCCTGCTGCTCTTGCAACACCCAGAATAAATAGTGCAAAAGTTTTTGGTGTACGTCCGGGTTCACCGTTTCAATACATGGTGGCTGCCACCGGCGACCGTCCTATGGTTTTCTCAGCCAAAGATTTGCCTAAATGCTTGAAAATAAACTTGAAAACAGGAATCATCTCTGGTTTGCTTCAAAAAACAGGAACATTCGAAGTTACCCTGGGTGCAAAAAATGCTAAGGGCAAGGCAGAGAAAAAGTTGCGTATTGTGTGTGGCGACCAGATTGCGTTAACACCACCAATGGGTTGGAACAGTTGGAATTGCTTTGCCAACGAAGTTTCGGCCGATAAAGTAAAACGGGCTGCAAATGCCATGGTTAAAAGCGGATTAATTAACCACGGCTGGACGTATATTAATATTGATGATTTCTGGGAGAACAACCGTGATTCGAAAGATCAATCATTGCGGGGCGATCTACGCGACAAATCCGGCAATATTGTACCCAATTCACGTTTTGTAGATATGAAACCACTGGCAGATTATGTCCATAATCTTGGCTTAAAAATTGGACTTTATTCTAGTCCTGGGCCATGGACCTGTGGTGGTTGTGTAGGCAGCTATGGTTACGAAAAACAGGATGCCGAAAGCTATGCAAAATGGGGATTTGACTATTTGAAATACGATTGGTGCAGCTACGGCAATGTTATAAATGGACTGCCGGACAATGATCCATACAAAGTGTCGTCTTTGTCGTACAATGGTGGTAACGAATTGAATACAGCCATGAAGCCATTTAAGGTTATGGGCGAATGTCTGCGCCAACAACCACGAGATATCGTTTTTAGCGTATGCCAGTATGGAATGTCGGATGTATGGAAATGGGGTGACTCGGTTAATGGCAATTGCTGGCGCACAACTAATGATATTACCGATACTTGGGCAAGCGTAAAAGGTATTGCACTTGATCAGGATAAATCAGCTCCGTATGCCAAACCCGGCAATTGGAACGACCCTGATATGCTTGTGGTTGGCAATGTTGGCTGGGGAAATCCGCATCCAAGTAAACTTAAACCCGATGAGCAATACTTGCACATTAGTCTTTGGAGTCTTTTTGCGGCACCGCTTCTTATTGGCTGCGACATGGAAAAACTGGATGATTTCACCTTAAATCTATTGACGAATGACGAAGTGATCGAAATTAATCAGGATCCACTTGGCAAACAGGCTACCTGCGTTCAAACAATTGGTGATTTGCGTATTTATGTAAAGGAACTCGAAGATGGAAGTCGTGCAGCAGGCTTTTGCAATTTTGGCCTTGAAAAAATCAGTATGTCGTACAGAGATTTTGAGAAACTAGGAATCGTTGGCCAACAAAAGGTTCATGACCTTTGGAGGCAAAAAGACATTGTTAGTATCGACACCCGGAAGGATCAGCTCTTGCTCGATGTCCCGGCTCATGGGGTGCTCTTTTATAAGTTCAATGCAATTCAATAGATAGAAACAAGCATAAAAATGAAGAGAATCACCTTTTATAAATCCGTATTGCATGTAGGTTGTTTGGTATTTTGCCTGGGTGCTTCAATAACAACGGGAAATGCACAGAATAGATTGTATGCCAACGAATTCCCGTTGGGAGATGTGACTTTATTGGACGGACCGTTCAAACATGCCCGAGACCTGAACATTCAGGTTCTTTTAAAATATGATGTCGATCGTTTGATGGCAGGATACAGAAAAGAAGCCGGATTGCCCGAGAAAGCAAAAAGTTATCCTAACTGGGACGGATTAGACGGCCATGTAGGCGGTCATTATTTATCGGCTTTGGCAATGAATTATGCCGAAACAGGTAATACCGATTGCAAAAGACGTATGGAATACATGATTACTGAGCTCAAAATTTGTCAAGATGCCAACACTGCTAATTATCCCCACTGGGGAAAAGGTTACGTCGGTGCTGTCCCTAATGGGCAAAGAATATGGAGTACCTTTCAAAAAGGAGATTTTACTGCCTTTCGCTCAGCATGGGTACCGTGGTACAATGTGCATAAAATGTATGCCGGTCTGAGAGATGCCTGGTTATATACCGGAAATGAAACCGCCAAAATGCTTTTTTTAAACTTTTGCGACTGGGCGATAAACATTACTGCCGGATTATCGGATGCACAAATGCAATCGATGCTCGACACCGAACATGGTGGAATGAATGAAGTGCTGGCCGATGCGTATCAAATGACCGGCGATAAAAAATACTTGGCAACTGCTGAACGGTTTTCACACAAAATGTTACTGGTGCCCATGTCCGAAGGGAAGGATAACTTGGACAACAAACATGCAAACACACAAGTCCCTAAAGCGATAGGTTTTGAACGGATAGGGGAATTAAGCCACAATGCAGAATACAGCCAAGCAGGAAGTTTCTTTTGGAAAACGGTGACTTCGAACCGTTCGCTGGCATTTGGAGGTAATAGCCGGAGGGAGTTTTTTCCCAGCGTTGCATCCTGCACCGATTTTGTGAACGATGTAGAAGGTCCCGAGTCGTGCAATTCGTACAATATGCTGAAGCTAACCGAAGATCTTTTCCGCCTGCATCCATTGGCACAATATGCCGATTATTATGAGAGAACCATGTACAACCATATTCTTTCGACTCAACACCCCGATCATGGGGGATACGTCTATTTTACTCCGGCACGTTCCCGTCACTATCGGGTCTATTCTTCCCCCAATGAAGGAATGTGGTGTTGTGTGGGTAGCGGCATGGAAAATCATGGTAAATACGGACAGTTTATTTATACTCATCAACACGATTCTTTATTTGTGAATTTGTTCGTCGCTTCGGAATTAAATTGGAAAGGAAAGAGTTTGAAAATTAGGCAGGAAACGAATTTCCCAAACGAAGAACAAACGAAACTGACCGTTATTTCGGGGAATGCACGTTTCAAACTCATGATTCGCTATCCTTATTGGGTGACTGAGGGTGCATTAAAAATATCGGTCAACGGAAAGGCTATTGACTGTTCCGTTCATCCTTCGTCGTATGTTGCAGTGGAACGCCTATGGAAGAAAGGAGATGTGGTAAAAATTGAACTTCCAATGCACAATTCTGTGGTGCAATTGCCCAACGTTCCTAATTACATTGCTTTCATGCATGGACCGATTTTGCTTGCCGCTAAAACGGGTAATGAAGACTTGAAGGGATTAATTGCTGATGACAGTCGCTGGGGGCACATTGCCGGAGGCAAAAAATTGCCGTTGAATGAAGCTCCGATCATTGTTGAAGATAATATCAATTCGTTGGTGAATAAAATTATTCCGGTAGCCGGTAAACCATTCACCTTCACATTTGCTTCTGATGTCAAATTGATTAATGCAACAAATCTTGTACTCGAACCTTTTTATAAAATTCATGATGCACGATACGAAATGTATTGGATGACATTATCTAATAATAGTTACCGATCATACATTGATTCTCTTTCACTTCTTGAAAAACAAAATATTAAGCTTCAGAAACGCACGATCGATTTTGTTGCACCTGGCGAACAACAGCCAGAAGTGGATCATGCCATCGAGAAAGTGAATTCAGTTACAGGTAATAATATGGATGAATTTTGGCGTGAAGCTTGCGGCGACGGATATTTTAGCTACAAACTTAGTACTAATAAAGAAACCGGCCTAAGTTTAATGGTACGATATTGGGGTGCTGAAACTGGAAATCGAACATTTGATATTTATATTAATGACCAAAAGCTGGTAACCGAAAATATTTCAGGCAAATGGAACCAAAATAAGTTCCAAAGCGTCGAATACCCAATTCCGGATGCTTTGGTGAATGGAAAAGAATCGATTCGATTAAAATTTAAATCGTTGCCAGAAAACACTGCAGGTAAAGTGTATTATGTGAGGTTGTTAAGAGTCGAATCCAAATAATAAAGAATACAATTATATAACCATGATTAAATCTAAATTTTTATTTTCTATTTTTCTAATTGCTAGTTTATTGCTGAATTCAACACTCAGTGAAGCGCAAACAATACTAAAATCAGGAATTGATTATCCCGCTGAGATAGAAAATCCCGAATTGCTCGGCATAAACAAAGAACCATATCATGCAACATTGATGCCTTATGCTAACCTGCAGGAAGCTTTAGCAGCAAAACGTCACGCCTCCTCGCTTTGTAAAAGCCTGAACGGCAACTGGAAATTCAATTGGGTATCAAGTCCAGAAAAACGTCCGGTCGATTTTTACAAGTCCGACTATGATGTTACAGGTTGGAAAGAGATTCCTGTTCCCTCCAATTGGGAAGTGCAGGGCTATGGCACTCCATTTTACCGCAATTTAGGATACACCATCAAGAAAGATTTCCCGCATGTGATGAGCGAACCGGATAAATGGTACACATCTTTTAAAGAACGCAATCCGGTAGGCAGTTATCGGAGGGAGTTTGATGTGCCTGCCGAATGGACTGGACGACGCAACTTTATTACGTTTGATGGGGTTGATTGCGCCTTCTTTTTGTGGGTCAACGGAGAAAAAGTAGGTTTTAGCGTGAATAGCCGTAATGCTGCGGATTTCGATCTGACTAAATATTTGAAACAAGGGAAGAATATGATAGCCGTTGAGGTGTATCAATACAGCTCAGGTACATGGCTCGAAGATCAGGATATGTGGCGTTTGCATGGAATTTTCAGAAATGTTACACTATGGAGTGCTCCACAAGTGCATATGCGCGACTTCTTTGTGAAAACGGATTTGGATAAAGATTACAAGGATGCAACATTGGAAGTTTCTGCAAAGATTAAGAATTACGACGATAAAGCCGCCAAAGCTCAAACATTTACAGCTACGCTTTACGACAAAGACGGAAAAGAAATAACCAAAGGAAGCATTAGCGGCAGTGCGCTCAACTCGAGAAAAGAAGAACAATTGATTGTTAAATTGAATGTTGTAAATCCAATAAAGTGGACTGCTGAAACACCTTATTTGTACACATTGGTATTAAATAATTCTAATGGTGAGATACTATCCTCAAAAGTTGGATTCCGGAAAATAGAGATAAAAGGGCGCGTTTTTACGGTTAATGGCGTGCCTGTTAAATTGAAAGGCGTGAACCGCCATGAACATTGGTCGGATGTGGGACATGCCATTACTGAGGAGCAAATGATTCGCGACCTCGAAGTTATAAAACAAGGAAACTGCAACCACGTCCGCACTTGCCATTACTCCGACGATCCACGCTGGTATGAGCTGTGCGACGAATGGGGTATATGGTTGGTTGCCGAAGCCAATTGCGAATGCCATGGATACGATAGGAGGTTTGACGAAGAACCTACCATGAAAGCTGCCATTATCGACCGCAATGTGGCTAATGTAGAGAATTTTAAAAATCATCCTTCAGTAATTATCTGGTCGCTGGGCAACGAATGCGGTGGGGTAGGGTCTAATTTTGTAGCAGCGCTGCATGTTGTGAAAAGCATTGATCCTACTCGCTTTATTCATTACGAACGCTTTGGTACGGGTAAAAATAATCCGGCAGACTTGGATGGAAGAATGTACGGTACTGCTGAGGATTATGCGCGGGTTGCTCAGGATAAGAATCTTACAAAACCATTTTATATATGTGAGTTTGTTCATGCCATGTTCAATTCGATGGGCTCACTTGATGAATATTCAAAGGTATTCGACAAGAATCCGGAAATTCTGGGCGGGGCAATTTGGGAATATCAGGATCAGGGATTGTGGAACAAACGTGACCCAAATCATCCGGTTTTGGCTTATGGCGGCGGTTTTGGTGAGGCGCCAAACGACCATTATTTCATACATAAAGGAGTGGTTTCATACGATCGCTCAACCATAGGAAAAAATGTGAAGCCGCATTATCCCGAAATGAAAAAAGCCTTCCAGTGGATTGATACAGAGCTGACTGATCCGGTTAATGGAGGTATTCAAATCAGAAATAAATACCAGTTTATTTCTCTTGAGGGTTTTGATGCCACGTGGAGTTTGGCCGAAAATGGAAAAGAAATAGATAATGGAAAAATAAGAATGCGTCCATCGTGGGACAGGGGCCTTTTTGCGGCAAATATCCCTTACAAAATTGAGCAACCAAAAGCTGGGGCAGAGTATTTCCTTCGAATTTCGTATACACAAAAAGAAAAAACGCTATGGGCTGACAAAGGGTTTGAAGTGGCAACCGAGCAATTCAAACTTCCTGTTAGCACGCCACTGGCTGTAACAACGAATGTTACAGAACCTGTTAAACTACTGCAAAATGATCAATCCGTGACCATTTCAGGAAAAAATTTCTCGGTTGGTTTTGATAAAAGAACCGGATTTATGAGCAGCTTAATGAAAAATGGTATTAATCTTTTGGCTACCGATGGCGCTCCAAAATTACATTTATGGCGTGCCTCCCACCGTAATGACGACGACTGGGCTTACCAGCAATGGGAAAAATTTGGCGTAACCACACTCAAATATACCTTAGTTGATTTGAAAGTGGAAACACTGGATAAAAACACCATAAGAGTTGTTTCAACTACGAAAGCCGATGGGAAATTAGGGTTTGGAGTATATCACTCCGCCACTTATTTGGTAAAAGGTGATGGCTCGGTAAAAGTTGATAATCAGGTACGGTTTGTTGGTTTTCCAATCAACCTAGCCCGCATTGGCGTGCGCATGTTGCTCGATAAAAAGTTTGACAGAATGGAGTATTTTGGTCGTGGCCCGTACGAAAACTATTCCGATCGTAAAAGTGGGGCGGATGTAGGTGTTTATGAATTAGGTGTGAACGAGCAATACGAATATGAAAAGCCAATGGAACGTGGTAATCACGAGGAAGTACGATGGGCCAAATTAAATGGGAAAGAGATGCCGGCTTTATTGGTACAATCTGATGAAAAACTTATGCAAGTGTCTGCGTTATCTCATACCGATGAGCAAATGCACCCTGTTGAATATAAAATTGATTTACCTGCCAGTACAGCAACTGTAATTTGTCTTTCTACCAATACTTTAGGCGTAGGTTCAAACAGTTGCGGCCCCAGACCATTAGAGAAATTTCAAGTGTTTGCAGAACCAACCTCATTCTCATACACAATTAAATTATAGTTTCATAAAACAGTTTATATTAGTTAAAATGTAATTATATGAAGATTAAAATTATCGGAACATTGTTGATAGTAGCTTCACTATTTCCAATGTGGAATTTAGCTCAAAACCCTATTGTCCAAACCAATTACACTGCCGACCCGGCACCAATGGTGTATAAAGGAACTGTTTATCTTTATACTTCACACGATGAGGATGTTACGGTGAAAAACTTTTTTACAATGAACGATTGGCGATGTTACTCGTCAACCGATATGGTGAATTGGACTGATCACGGGCCCATATTGTCGTACAAAACTTTTGACTGGTCACGTGGAGATGCTTGGGCTGGGCAATGTATCCAACGGAATGGTAAGTTTTATTATTATTTGCCTGTAAATCAAAAAAATGGTGGAAATGCCATTGGCGTTGCAGTATCTGACAGCCCAACAGGCCCGTTTAAGGATGCACTTGGAAAACCATTGCTCACAGGCTATGGATATATCGACCCAACCGTGTACATCGACGATGATGGACAGGCCTATTTGTATTGGGGCAATCCCAACCTTTGGCACGTAAAACTCAACGAAGACATGGTTTCATACGACCAACAATTTGGCGTTGTAAAAGAAGATTTGAAAGATGAAAATTTTGGATACCGTGCAAAAAAAATAGATAACCGGACGGCGTCTTACGAAGAAGGTCCCTGGTTTTTTAAGCGTAACAGCAAATATTATATGCTTTATCCGGCCGGTGGAGTTCCTGAACATTTGGCTTATTCAACCAGCGATACTCCAATTGGACCCTGGCTTTATGGTGATACTATTATGCATGTAATTAAAGACCATGGGGCATTTACCAACCATCCGGGATATATCGAATTCGAAGGGAAATCGTACCTGTTTTACCATAATGCAGGCTTGCCGGGTGGTGGTGGTTTTAAACGTTCGGTTTGCATCGAACCATTTCAATTCAATGCTGATGGGTCAATTCCATTAATTAATCCAACAAAAGAAGGTGTTACCAAAAGTGTTTCCAATTTAAACCCGTATAAGAAAGTCGAAGCCGAAACCATTGCTTGGGAAGAAGGCATAAAAACAGCTTCGGATAGTACCGGTAGGGTGTATGTGACGGATATAAATAACGGTGATTATATTAAGGTACGCAGTGTCGATTTTGGCAAAGGTGCAAAATTGTTTGATACCAACATAGCATCGGCTATATGTGGAGGAAAAATTGAAATCCACGTAGACAGTCTAACCGGAACATTGCTTGGAACTTGTGTTGTAAAATCTACAGGTGGTGCAACCAACTGGGCAGTTCAATCGTGCAAGGTTGATAAAGTAAAAGGTGTACACGATATATACTTTGTGTTCAAAGGTGGAGAAGGAAATCTTTTTAATTTTGACTGGTGGAGATTAAGATGAGTTAAATTAATTCAAGTCATAGATGTACAATGATGAACATTACAAAACTGCTATTCTTAATATTTTATAGACAGAAGTTTGCCGAAAATGATGGAACGTGACAAAATATAACCGTATTTTATTTCAAGGAACTGCTTAGTTGTCACGTTTATTAGCCTGTAATGTAAAAATCATTTTTATTTAAAACAAATATTCTCAAATACGGCAAAGATTTACTATGAACATTAAACACAAAACTTTATTACTGGCGGTAAGTTCTGCTATTTTGGTTGGAATGGGATCACAAAGCTGTTCTGTTACATCACAAAGTAAAATCAGCTACGTCGCCAAACGCGATACAACACGCAGTATCGCGCCGTACTTCACTCCGGCTACTATCAAAAAGAAAGCACCAGATGCTAAGGGATTTATTCAACGTTGGTTGCTTCTGGAGCCAATAAACAAACCCAACCGGGGTAATACTGTCTTTACAGACAGCTACCTCAGAGCGGCATTTGCAACCGAGTATTTCCCCAATCAGTTCACTACTCTTCCCAAGGATGGAGAAAAAGTAAAAGTTGGAGACCAGTCAGTTACCTGGCATGCTTTAGAAAGCACCAACTACAATGTCAAATTATTCCGTTTCGCCTACGAAACAAGAAAACAGTATTACGGCGTAATCTTTTGGGCGGTAACCGTAGTGAACAGTCCGGAGGAAATGAAAAATGTAAGACTGGCTGTGGGGTCAAATTCTGCATCGATGTGGTGGCTGAATGGAAAAGAAGCAGTCTTGCTTTCCGGGGACAGGCGTATGGTTGTGGATGACTGCGTATCACCTCGTCTGACACTTAATAAAGGAAAAAATATCATTCGCGGAGTCGTAATCAATGGTCCCGGAATGAGTGATTTTTGTGTTCGCCTTCTATATGAAAATGGAGAACCGATAAAGAATCTCACCATCACTTGTGAATAGAATTAGTAAGTTATCCTTTTGAAGATCTCAATTGTACAGAAATGAAAAAAAATAAAATAGTGGGCGCAGCAGCCCTATTATCATTATTATTAACCGGAACTGTGATAGCGCAAGTCGGAAAACCCTTCATACACGATCCATCAACTATAGTAGAATGTGAAGGAAAATATTATACATTCGGCACAGGCGGAGGCGGATTAATATCCGAAGACGGTTGGACATGGTACGGCGGAGCAGTAAGACCCGGTGGAGGAGCAGCTCCGGATGCTATGAAAATAGGCGATCGTTACCTCGTAGTTTATGGCTCTACCGGCGGTGGTCTAGGTGGTGGACACGATGGTAAATTAAATACCATGTGGACTAAAACACTTGACCCAAAATCTCCCGATTTTAAGTTTACAGAACCTAATGTAGTCGCTTCATCTGAAAATATGGAAGATTGTGATGCTATCGATCCGGGACTTCTGCTTGACCCCACCGATGGACGCTTGTGGATGTCATACGGAACTTACTTTGGTTTCATTCGCCTTGTAGAACTTGATCCTAAAACAGGAAAGCGTGTGGAAGGAAACAAGGCTATCAATATTGGCATTGACTGTGAGGCCACAGATTTGATGTATCAAGATGGATGGTATTACCTGCTTGGTACGCATGGTACATGCTGCGATGGAGCAAACTCTACTTATAATATAGTCGTTGGTCGTTCCAGAAAAGTAACGGGTCCTTACCTCGATAATATGGGAAGAGATATGCTTGAAGGTGGCGGTAAAATGGTGTTAGCAGCCAGCGGAAGAGTTACCGGACCGGGACACTTTGGACGTATCATACTTGCTGATGGAGTTCAAAAAATGTCTTGCCATTACGAAGCCGATTTGGATCAAAGCGGACGTAGCGTATTGGGTATCCGCCCATTACTCTGGAAAAACGGTTGGCCTGTTGCCGGGGATAATTTCAAAGAAGGAACTTATGAGATTGAATCCGAGAGGAGAGGATATGCTTTGGAATTGATTGTTGATTTTACAAGAATAGCAGGTGGAATGCGTGGTTTTAACCGAAACAATGATGAACCTATAAAACCTGTTGCGTCACAGGAATTGGCAGATGTAATTAAAACTTGGTCAACCGGAAACATTGGTGTAAGAACAGGAGATTACCTATTCCGCCCGCATCAGAAATGGACAATCACGGCAGTTCCCGAAGCCGGAGGTTACTTAGGTGCTCCGTATTACAAAATAGTGATTACAGGTACTGATAGGGCATTAGCAGCTACAGCCGATGCCGAAATAATAACTGTTCCAACATTTACCGGAGCACCCGAACAATTATGGCGAATTGATCAATTGACTGATGGAACCTTTAGAATAATGCCTAAGGTGGTTCCAAACTCAAACGAGAAGTTGGCGCTTGTGTCTTCAGGAGATAGTACGCCTACACTTGCAAAGTTTGATATGAATAGCGACAATTCCAAGTGGAATTTTAAGCAGCCCTAAATAAATATTTTATTAAAAGATGTGTTTGCCTATACTATCTCATTATACATGAAGTGTTGACAAACAAAGTTGTTGCAACTAAGTGACAGTTTGATTGAAATTTTAAGAACTAATTTTAAAATAAAGAAAATGAAGAAGTATTTAGCCCTAGCAATAGCAGCGATAAACTTTTGGAATATTAGCCGGGCGGATAACCCGATTGTGCAAACTCACTTTGGCCCAGACCCGGCGCCGATGGTTTATAACGGTATCCTTTACGCGTACGTGGGTGATGATATTCCGGGTTTCGATTTTTACTACATGACCAAATGGCGTGTATTATCCACTACCGATATGGTTAACTGGACAGACCATGGTTCTCCTATTTCATTAGAATCGTTTAAGTGGGCGCGCGACCGTGCCTGGGCTGCTCAATGTATCGAACGTAACGGCAAATTTTACTGGTATATCTGTGCACAAAGTGATAAAAATGATATGGCCATTGGTGTGGCTGTTTCCGATAGTCCGACAGGACCGTTCAAAGATGCCATTGGCAAGCCTTTAATTATCAATGGTAGTTGGTCAAATATTGATCCGACTGTATGGATTGACGACGATGGACAGGCTTACCTTTACTGGGGGAACGGAAGCCTTTTTTATGTCAAATTAAACAAAGACATGATCTCATATTCAGGCGATATTGTTACAGTCCCGATTTCTGTAGAATCATTCGGAGGAGTTCGGGGAAACAAAAGCACCGAAAATCCCAACAAAGACATGTATGTTGAAGGACCCTGGTTTTATAAGCGCAACAATCTTTATTACATGATGTATGCCGGAATGGGAAAAGGCGGGGAATGCCTTTCGTATTCGACAAGCAATAGTCCAATCGGGCCATGGAAATATCAGGGTAAAATTATGGAGACCCAGAAAACCAACAGTTTTACCAATCATGGTGGAATTATTGATTACAAAGGCAACTCTTATCTTTTTTATCATACCGGATTATTGCCGGGTGGCGGAAGTTATGGTAGAGCGGCTTGTGTGGAACAATTCACATACAATCCCGACGGCACTATTCCATCTGTCAATGCAACGAAAGAAGGTCCAAAACCTATCGGTGAAATCAATCCGTACAAGCGAGTGGAAGCAGAAACAATGGCATGGTCGCAGAAATGTTCTATAGCACAAAATGAGAAAAATGGAGTATACGTTTCGAGCACTCGTTTAAAAGGTTACACCAAAGTTCGCGAAGTAAACTTTGGCAATCAATCGCCCAAGTCATTTTCAGCCTCGTTGGCTGCCGGAGTTGATGGTGGTATTTTAGAAGTTCGTTTGGATAGTGTTTCCGGTTCAATTCTATCTTCCATTCAATTGCCCCGCACAGGTGGCTGGGAGGAATTCAAAACATTTACTTCGCAGTTAAAGAAAGAAGTAACAGGGAAACATGATGTTTACTTTTGTTTCAACGGACAAAATATAACTGTCGGCCGTGAATTATTCAACTTCGACTGGTGGATGTTTCGATAATTGACTGAAAACAATATATATGCATAAAAATGCAACAAAAAAATAATCATGCAGGCTGAAAAAATAATTTCTAAAATAATTTTGATATTCAATGTGTTGGCAGTGGTATTTTTATATTCACAAAAAATAGATGCCCAGAATATTAGTGCTGATAATAATGGAGTTATCTATAAAGATTTCAAAACAGAATTTGTGTGGGAAGCCAAAGTGAAAATTGCCAATATGATTAGCGTAGGCGATAGCAAGCGTGGTATAAGAAGAGTTATTCCCATTACCGGAGGAACATTTGCCGGTGTCAAAATAAAAGGTGAAGTTTTACCTGGCGGAGAAGATAGTCAATTGGTTCGTCCCGATGGAGATACAGAACTGAATGCCCGTTACCTTCTGAAAACCGATGACGGCTATGTTATTCAGGTTACTAATAAGGCATTGATGCATACCGATGCCAAAACGAATGCTTTTTATTGCAAATCGGTTCTTGATTTAGAAGCTCCTCAAAACAGTCCTTACGATTATCTTAACCATGCAGTATTTATTGGGACATTAAAAATCCCCGAGTTGAAGCCGGGAGAAGACCCTTATGTAATAATTGGAGTTTATAAAGTGTTATAAAATGATAATGTGTCAGTTTCCTGAGTGCTACTGAATCTACAAAATAATGCCATTTACATCTAATAAAAAATATGAAAAAAATCAATTTAATGCTGTCGTTGCTGTTGGTTATGGCCATTGGCATTGAGGCACAATCTTATCAGAAAACTAATGTGGGCATAAAAGTCAACATCAATTCAACCGATGTTGAAATTCAGTTCTATGGTCCAACAACAGTGAGGGTGTTGAAATCGCCTGTTGAGAAAGCCTTTACCAAAGAAAGCCTGACGGTGGTAAAAAAGCCACAAGTCACAAAATTCACTGTCAATCAGCAAGGCGATGTTGTTTCATTGAAAACTGACAAACTGAAAGTAGATGTTGATATAAAATCGGGTAAAATTTCTTATTCTACCCTTGCCGGAGCACAACTTCTAAGCGAGAAAGAATCAGCATTTACTGATTTTGATGATGCCGGATCAAAAACCTACACCATAAATCAATCATTCACGCTCGACAAAGACGAAGCAATTTATGGTTTGGGACAACAACAACGCGGTAAATTATCGTTGCGCAACACCAAACTCAACATGGTGCAAGGTAACACCGACGACTATGTTCCGTTCCTTGTCTCAACAAAAGGCTACGGATTGTTTTGGGATAATTATTCCCCAACAGTTTTTGAAGATAAACCCGAAAGCACCTCATTCCGCTCGGAGGTGGGCGATTGCATTGATTATTATTTTATGCTTGGTGGAAATATCGACGGCTCCATTGCTGGTATGCGCGAACTTACCGGACAAGCTCCCATGTTCCCTTTGTGGACTTTCGGTTACTGGCAAAGTAAAGAGCGTTACAAAAGCCAAAACGAATTGGTGGGTGTAGTAAATAAATATCGCGAACTGGGCGTTCCACTCGATGGTATTATTCAGGATTGGCAATACTGGGGTAATAATTACCTGTGGAATTCTATGGAATTTCTTAACTCCGAATTCCCTAATCCAAAGAAAATGGTGGATGATATTCACCGTCAGAATGCACACGTGATCATTTCTATTTGGTCTTCTTTCGGCCCTCAAACAAAACAATTCCGCGAAATGGAACCGAAGAACATGCTGCTAAACTTTGGCACGTGGCCACAATCCGGATTGGATACCTGGCCGCCAAATCGTGATTATCCGTCGGGTGTACAACCTTACGATCCGTATAACCCCGAAGCTCGCGATATTTACTGGAAATACCTGAATAAAGGACTTTTCTCTGTGGGAATTGATGGTTGGTGGATGGATTCTTCGGAACCTGATCACCTGGATTTCAAACCTTCCGATTTCGATCTTAAAACCTATCTTGGTTCATTCCGCAAAGTGCGTAATGCATTCCCCTTGATGACAGTAGGAGGGGTAGCAGAACACCAACGTGCCGCTGGTTCCGATAAACGTGTGTTTATCCTTACCCGTTCTGCTTTTGCCGGACAACAACGCCATGGATCTGTTACCTGGTCGGGAGATGTAAATTCATCATGGCAATCGTTACGCAATCAGATACCTGCAGGACTTAACTTCTCGATGAGTGCTATACCTTACTGGAATACCGATATAGGCGGTTTTTTTGCTGGTGCTTATAATAACGGTTGGAGCGAAGGAGCTAAAAACCCATCGTTTCAGGAATTATATGTTCGCTGGCTTCAGTTCGGAGCATTTACTCCGATGATGCGTTCTCATGGAACTGATATTCCCCGGGAAATATACAACTTTGGGAAAAAGGGTGAGACAATTTACGATGCAATTGCAAAGACAATCAACTTGCGTTATTCACTGTTGCCATACATTTACTCTACTGCATGGGATATTACAAAAAATCAATCTACCATGATGCGCGCTTTGGTGATGGACTTTAATGATAAGAAAGTTGTAGATCTGAACAATGAATATATGTTTGGTAAATCGATATTGGTGGCTCCGGTTGTAAAAGCACAATATACTCCTGAAACCATTGTAAAATCGAACGAACAAACCGGTTGGGATAAAAAAGATGCTAATAGCGACAGCAAAAAACAATTGGTGAATTTTACGGAAGCAAAATCAATAAAAGTTTATTTGCCCGAAGGAACATCCTGGTATGACTTCTGGACAAATGAAAAAATAAGTGGCGGTCAGGAAGTAACAAAGAAGACAACGATTGATGAAATCCCTCTGTACATTAAAGCCGGAAGTATCCTTCCATTCGGACCTCAGGTACAGTATGCCACCGAAAAGAAATGGGATAACCTGGAGATCCGAGTTTATCCCGGAGCCAATGGCGCGTTTACCTTGTACGAAGACGAAAATGACAATTACAATTACGAAAAAGGTGCGTACTCAACCATTTTATTTACATGGAATGAAGCACAAAAAGTGTTGACCATCAATGATCGTAAAGGCGCATTCCCGGGCATGCTTACAACCCGAAAATTTAATATTTCAATTGTTGAAGATGGTAAAAAAATAGATAAAGTTCTAACTTATAGTGGTAAAAAAATCAAAGTTAGTTTATAAACAAAACGTCATTCTTTATAAATAAATTCCCAAATGAAATTTAAATCGTTTTTGATAATTACTCTTTTACCTCTTTTGTGTCAGGGACAGGTTGTAAAAGGCTTTAAACAATTATCCGACCGGGTAAATGTGACGTTGGCGGACGGAATACTTAGCATTTCTCCTTTGGCAGACAATGCTGTGAGAATTAAGTTTTACACATCAGCAGAAGAAGATTTAAAAGAATTGATTTTCGTTACAAAAGCTGCTACTCCGGCTTTTCAGGTTGCCGACTTACCTTCAAAACTGGAGATAAAAGCCCCTAAAATTATCGTATTGCTAGATAAACAAACGGGTAAATTATCCTATGCCGACAAAACCGGAAAGGTTTTTCTGAGCGAAAAAGCCGATTCACGAAAGCTAACTCCCGGCACAATTCAGGGCGAACCTTGTGTTGCGGTGGAGCAGGGTTTTGAATCGCCTTCGGATGAGTTTGTTTTCGGCCTTGGACAATTTCAGGATGGACAATACAATCTGAAAAACGTAGCACGTCGGTTGACGCAGGTGAATACGCAGATTGCCATACCTTTTATTTATTCAAGCAAAGGTTACGGTTTGTTGTGGCATCAGTACGGACTTACCGATTTTAATCCGGCGGATAATTTCATTCCGCTCAATAAACAAGAACAATCGACCACAGGCAATGCTCAAATGGCCGAAGTAACCACTACTTCCGGCACACAAAAGGTATCGCAAAATCAATCGCTTTATCAGGGTAAATTTACTGCGCCCGAGGATGGTGAATATTCCATTTTTCTGGATTTGGGCGATATGGGCAACCGTCATTTCGTGGTCATTGATGGAAAACCCTGTATGGATCAAAGCAATATGTGGCTTCCACCTACTTCCGGAGCATTGGTAAAGTTGAAAGCCGGGGAACATCAGGTACAGGTATTGTGCAAATCAGACAATACCCCTAAATTATCGTGGAAACGGAGCGACAATTCTACCACCTTTCGTTCGCCGGTTGCTAAGATGCTCGACTATGTGGTGTTTTACGGTCCGTCTGCCGACAATGTCATCGCAACCTATCGGAATTTATCCGGTAACGCACCGATGTTCCCCAAATGGGCGTATGGCTTTTGGCAATGTCGCGAACGCTACACCTCCGGAACGCATTTGGTTGAAACAATCAGGGAATTCCGCAAACGAAACCTTCCGGTGGACGTAATTGTGCAGGATTGGCAATACTGGGGTAGCAGAGGTTGGGGAGTTCCTCAGTTCGACGAAAAGAATTACCCAGATCCGGCTGGTTTTATCAAAGAATTGCACGATTTGAATGCTCATTTCAATATCTCCATTTGGTCGAACCCCGACAAAAACTCAACCGTCGGTAAAGAGTTTGTGGCAAAGGATCGTTTTATCCCCGATACAAAATGGCTGGATTACTTCAGCGCTGATACCCGAAAAGAATATTGGAACACGCTGAAAACAAATATGTTTGACAATGGTGTTGATTCGTGGTGGATGGATGCTGTTGAGCCCGAAAATGATGCTTTGAAAGGAACAAAAACGCACATTGGCGTTGGCGATTTTTATCGTTTAACCTATCCGTTGATGGTTAGCCGGGCCGTGTCCGAAGGTCAGCGCGAAACTTCGTCCGATAAGCGAGTTTGTATCCTTACCCGCTCGGCATTCTCAGGTCAGCAACGGTATGGCATTATTAACTGGTCAGGAGATATTGGCGGAACATGGGATGTGTTTAGAAACCAAATTGTGGCCGGACTTAACTATTCCATTACCGGTTTCCCTTATTGGACAACGGATATTGGTGGTTTTTTCCGTCCAGGAAGGTCGCAATACGCCGACGAGAACTACCACGAACTGCTCACCCGTTGGTATCAATGGGGAACGTTCAATCCGATTTTTCGTATGCACGGCTACATGACCGAAACCGAACCCTGGAAATTCGGACAGAAAGTAGAGGACAATATGCGTAAAATGCTGAACCTGCGCTACCGACTGCTTCCTTATATTTATTCCGAAGCATGGCAGGTGACGAAAAACGGTTCAACCCTTATGCGACCGTTGGTAATGGATTTCAACGGAGATACGGCTGCCGTTAACCGCCAATTCCAATATATGTTTGGAAAATCGATACTCGTAGCACCTGTTACTGAACCTTCTAAGACAGAGTGGAATGTGTATTTACCAAAAGCAGCCGGTTGGTTCGACTTCTGGTCTGGAAAATATTTTGCCGGAGGACAAACGGTCAAAACAGCTGCTCCATTGGACAGAATTCCACTTTTTGTCAAAGCCGGATCCATACTTCCAATGGGTAAAATAATTCAGTCCAGCGGCGAAAAATCAGACACACTCGAAATCCGAGTTTATACCGGAGCCAATGGCGAATTTACCTTGTACGAAGACGAAGGCGATAATTACAACTACGAGAAGGGTAAGTATTCGTCAATTACGTTCTTGTGGGATGATGTAAATAGAATGTTGATAATCGGCAATCGCGAAGGTTTGTTTACAAGTATGCTAGTCAACCGGAAATTCAGAATTGTTTTGGTCGATACGAACAAAGGTATAAATTCGGATCAAGCTGAAAGGTATGATAAAGAATTGGCTTATACTGGTAAAAAAATTACTGTCCAATTCTGAGATTAGTACACGCAAATTATCTTTAATGCAATAAAACATTTACAGTTAGATCTATAAAAGGATTATTGACTTGTGTTTGGAAAAATTGCCGTTTTGATTTATCTGAATAATAATGAGTTCACTATGTGTCATATGGTGGACTCATTATCGTTTTATAAGTGTTTAAAGATTAAGTCTTGGTTGATTTACCATGTTGTGGGATTTTGTTTTAATTATATCTGAATTCGTAAACCAAATATCTTAATTTAAAACTAATAGCTCAGCATTCCGTCTAACTTTGTAATGTGTATGATGCCAATTGTGGATCGCATTAACCTTGGTTAAATAATATCAAATCAACTACTTAAATAACATATAAATGAAAACAAAAATTGCTTTTTTCTTATTCATAGCTTTACTCACAGTTAATATGAATGTTTTTTCGCAAGACAAAAAATTTTACATTTTTATTTGCCTTGGTCAATCGAATATGGAAGGGAACGCTAAAATCGAAGCCCGGGATAAAATTATGACCGATAATCGCTTTCAGGTTTTATCAACGCTTGATTGTCCGGATTTAGGACGAACCAAAGGAAGTTGGTATCCTGCTGTATCGCCACTGTGTCGTTGTAATACGGGTTTGACTCCAGCAGATTACTTTGGACGAACAATGATTGCCAATTTACCCAAAGGAGTTAAGGTCGGAATTATTAATGTAGCCGTTGGAGGATGCAAAATTGAGCTTTTTGATAAAGATAATTATCAATCGTATGTTAGCACAGCTCCATCATGGATGATTGGCATGATTAATCAATACGATGGTAATCCCTACGGTCGTCTTGTTGAGATGGCTAAAATCGCTCAAAAATCGGGAGTGATAAAAGGAATTCTACTGCATCAGGGTGAGTCGAATACAAATGATACACTTTGGACTAAAAAAGTTAAACTCGTATACGATAATTTGATGAACGACCTGAAACTAAAACCTAAATCGGTGCCACTTCTTGCCGGAGAGCTTGTGAGTGCTGAGCAAGGTGGAAAATGTGCAAGCATGAATGCAATCATTGCAAAACTTCCTCAAACAATTCCAAATTCATATATTATCTCTTCCGATAGTTGCACTGCTATTTCTGATGGTCTGCATTTCACTGCCGAAGGTTATCGTAAACTAGGCAAAAGATATGCTGTAAAGATGCTTTCTTTACTGGGATGTAAAGTTAAATGTACTGAATAATTAGATAGGTCTACGTAATTTTCTGTATTTTACAATTGTTCTTGTTATTTATCAACAATATAAACCAAAGACATCAATATAATTAAAGATGAAAAAAAATACTATCCTTTTTGCAATCATTCTTTTTTCTGCTCTTTTTTCGCCACTTTCAGCGCAGAATAATAAAGCAACGAACCCGATTATTTCTTCCGATGTTCCCGATATGTCTATGCTTCGGGTGGGTGATGCGTATTACATGAGTAGTACCACTATGCACATGAGCCCGGGTGTGCCCATCATGAAATCGAAAGACTTGGTCAACTGGAAAATCATAAATTATGCCTACGACACATTGGCCAATGTCGATGCAATGAATCTCGTTAATGGTAAAAGTACTTATGGAAGAGGATCCTGGGCTAGTAGTATTCGTTACCATCAGGGGTTGTTCTATATTTCAACTTTTGCCCAGACGACCGGGAGAACCTATATTTATTCCACTAAAAACATCGAAAAGGGGCCTTGGGTGACACATTCGTTCACCCCATCTTATCACGATAATACCCTGTTTTTTGACGATAATGGGAGTATATACCTGATTTATGGTTCTGGAAAACTTCATTTAGTTGAATTGAAAGCAGATCTTTCTGGAATAAAGGATGGAACGGATCGGATTATTATTGAAAATGCAAGTGCTCCGGCGGAGCCTATTATGCTTCCAGCCGAGGGTTCCCAACTTTTCAAAGTGAAGGGTAAGTATTATCTTTTCAATATTACCTGGCCAAGGGGAGGTATGCGTACCGTTCTTGTTCATCGGGCTGATAAGATTACTGGTCCATGGGAAGGTAAAATAGCATTTCAGAATCAAGGAGTTGCCCAAGGTGGAATCATAGATACGCCCGATGGACGTTGGTTTGCCTATTTATTTCAAGATCACGGATCGGTAGGGCGTATTCCATGTTTGGTCCCGATGAAATGGGAAAACGGATGGCCGGTACTTGGCATTGATGGAACAATGCCAAAAACATTGGATTTGCCTGCAAGTAAAGGATTAATGCCTGGAATTGTCAATAACGACGAGTTTACCCGTAAGAAAGGAGAACCTGCATTGCCATTAGTTTGGCAGTGGAATCATAATCCGGACAATAAACTTTGGTCGGTTACTGAGCGTAAAGGATATTTACGACTTAAAACAGGGCGAATTGATAGCTTATTCCTTAAATCTAGAAACACCTTGACTCAGCGGACTTTTGGTCCGGTTTGTTCTGGAATTACCAAGGTTGATGTGTCACACCTCAAGGATGGAGACTATGCTGGTTTATGTGCTTTGCAACGAAAATTCGGTCAAGTTGGCGTTAAAGTGAAAGATGGTGTCAAATCTGTTTTTATGGTTAGCAATGAAACGGATAAACCTACTGAATTACAAAGCGTACCATTATCCCAAAATACGGTTTATTTGAAAATTGAGTGTGATTTTACAAATAAAATTGATGTTGCTAATTTCTTTTATAGTCTCGATGGTAAAACATGGACAGTTATTGGAGGTTCACTGAAGATGGAATATACGTTGATGGAACATTTTATGGGCTATCGGTTCGGTTTATTCAATTATTCTTCGAAAACTCCTGGAGGTTATGCTGATTTTGATTATTTCCACATTGAAGGTGCAATTTCAAAAAAATAATCATTAGTCAAGATAACTGACTATATGACAAAATAAATAAAGTAAATATTTTACTAATGATATGAATGTACTATCCCGAATTCAACTTCTGTTATTGTTATTTGTGTTGACGACTGTTACAGCACAGAATCCGATTATTCACAATCAGTTTAGTGCAGATCCCACAGCTCGGGTTTTTAATGGCCGGATTTATTTATACCCGTCGCACGATATCCTCGGAAAACCCGGACAAGGTCGCCCGAATTGGTTTTGTATGGAGGATTATCATGTGTTCTCGTCTGATAATCTTACCGACTGGACAGATCATGGGGTGATTGTAAGCCAAAATAAAGTAGCGTGGGTTGATTCTACGACATTTAGCATGTGGGCTCCCGACTGTATAAATAAAAATGGTAAATACTACTTCTATTTTCCTGCTCCTCCAAAAGGTGGTGCAAGAGGCTTTGCAGTAGGAGCTGCAGTTTCAGACAATCCTTGCGGACCATTTATTCCGCAACCTGTTGCAATAAAAAATGTTAGTGGCATAGATCCGAATGTATTTGTAGATAAAGATGGGCAAGGGTATTTGTATTGGTCATCCCGTGGTTTTATGGTAGCCAAGCTAAACGATAATATGGTTGAATTAGCTTCAGAACCACAGGTTATTGCCAACTTGCCTGAAAAAGGGCTGAAAGAGGGACCTTTTCTGTTTGAACGAAACGGAATTTATTATCTGACATTTCCGCATGTCGAAAACAAAATAGAAAGACTGGAATATGCAATGGGTACAAGCCCAATAGGTCCTTTCAAAATGGCTGGGGTGATAATGGATGAGTCACCCGTTGGATGTTGGACAAATCACCAATCAGTTGTAAATTTTAAAGGGCAATGGTATTTATTTTATCATAGCAATGATCTTTCACCCAAGTTTGATAAAAACCGATCGGTGCGGATTGACAGTTTGTCTTTTAATGGTGATGGAACAATTCGGAAGGTTGTTCCTACGTTCCGTGGGGTAGGTGCAACAGCGGCTACAGCTCAAATACAAATTGACCGTTATAGCCGTATAAGTGATAAGGGAGTTTCGGTTTCATTTATTGACACAACGACTACTTTTGCCGGCTGGAAAACCATATTCGCAGCAAAAGATGCGTGGATACAGTATAATGCTGTTGATTTTGGAAATCTTAAACTCAAATCTGTTTCAATTAGGTCATCATCAAAAACCGGAGGAATTTTACAACTTCGGTTGAAGAATACTACAGGAACAGTGGTATCAACAATCAATATTCCCAAAAGCAAGGACTGGATAACGATTAAAGCGCCATTGTCAGGAGTAAAGGGCGGTATTCAAAATTTGGTTGCAGTCTCATTGAGTAATAACCCAATTGAAGTCGATTGGATTAGTTTTGAATAGATTTCTACATTAAGGATAACTATTTATAAATAACAATACAAAGAAAATTATCATCATGAAAAACAAACTCTTAATTATTTTGATGGCAATTCCATTTGCTACCGGAATTAGTTTGGCTCAGACCAGCCAAACAACAATAAAGGAGGATTTTGTATCTTCTTCTGTAAATCAACCAGGACAAGAATATCCGAAAGTGAATTCACAAGGTTATGCCCGATTCCGTGTCGTTTCGCCTCAGGCTCAGAGTGTAGTTGTGAGTCTCGGACTTGGAGGTGCTAAAGGGGGAACTCCACTTGCAAAGGCAGAAGATGGATCGTGGATGGGTACCACCGCAGGACCTATGGACGAAGGTTTTCACTACTATCATTTGACTATTGATGGAGGTGTATTTAACGATCCCGGTGCGCTGAATTTTTATGGATCTACCCGTTGGGAAAGCGGTATTGAAATACCTGCACACGACAAGGATTTCTATGCATTAAAAGATGTCCCACACGGTAATGTACAGCAGATTCTTTTTCTTTCGAAGAGCACGAACACAGCACGCCGCGCATTTGTCTATACCCCTCCAGGGTATGACAAAGATGCAAAGAAACACTATCCGGTTCTTTATTTACAACATGGTTGGGGTGAAGATGAAACTGCATGGAGCAATCAGGGACACGCTAATCTGATTATGGATAACCTTATTGCAGAAGATAAAATCAAACCATTTATCATTGTAATGACTTACGGAATGACCAACGACGCTAAGCCCGGTACTATCAGAAGTTTCAGCGCCACTCCGTTTCAGACAGTGCTCGTTGATGAATTGATCCCTTATGTAGATGCTAATTTCCGCACACTGGCAGATCAGTCTCATCGCGCTATGGCCGGTCTTTCGATGGGTGGTATGGAAACCCACGCTATCACACTTGCACGACCTGAAGTTTTTTCTTATTACGCTCTCCTTAGTGGCGGCACTTACACGCCTTCGGAAATCAAAGATAAATCGAGAGTGAAACTTATTTTTATGAGTTGTGGGAGCCGGGAAAATCCGGATGGAGTAAATAAATCTGCCATTGCATTAAAAGAGGCTGGTTTCAATGCAGTTTCATTTGTTTCCGAAAATACAGCTCACGAATTCCTTACTTGGCGTCGTAGTTTGCGCGAACTTGCTCCGCTTCTTTTCAAATAATTTCATGGCTATTGAATGAAAAAGTCAGTAAGTTTCAAGTCGATAATAATTGTAATTTTGTTTTTTAGTACTTCCAAATGTTGGATGTGCTGCATTTGAAGAAGTTCCGATCAATGAAACCAATGATTGATGGCGTTTACTGTCCACTTGCCGACTGACTGACCGAAGAGCCAGAGTATGTATATGTCGTTGCTTCTGATAAACCATAAGCAACGACATATTTTTTTTTTGTATAGATCTAATAAACAAGATATAGTATTAAATTGACCATACTTTTCCATTTAGCTCTTATCTTGAACTCGGGTTAAATGGTTTGTTTTTAAGTGTTTGGTGTGGTTTGTCCCGAGGAAGTTTAGATTAGGCTGCTTTCATGAATCCAAAAGATATTTTTTATTTGATTATGAGTGCTCGTTTATATTGGATTATTGTTAAATTAATCTAATTCAGATGGAGATTTTCCATAAAATTTTCTGAAAACGGTGCTAAAATAGCCTATACTAGCAAAACCACACATTTCGCTAATTTCTGTAACAGAATATTTTTTACTCTGCAATAGTTCTAGTGCATAATTAAGTCGAATAGTCTTTATAAAATCTACGGGTGATTGATCGGTTAGTGATTTTATTTTTTTATATAGAAGTGAAGTACTTACGTTCATCGCATAAGCAAATTCTTCTTTTCCAAATCCTGTATCGGTAATGTTTTCACGAACAACCTCCAACGCTTTTTTTACAAATTTATCATTATTCTCATTTGCTAATATTGGACAATTATCGTTAGCTTTAATAAGTTTAAGAGCCTTTTCTCGTACTATTTTTCTATTCAGTATAACCGATTTGATACGTTCAATCAGCAATGTCATGTCAAAAGGCTTAGTTAGATAATCATCTGCTCCTAGGCCCAAACCATGTAATTGCTCGGTCTTTTCAGATAATGCTGTTAACAAAATAATTGGGATATGAGATGTTTCATAAGTGGATTTCATAAGTTCACAAAGCTTAAATCCGTCCATATTTGGCATCATGACATCAGAAACCACTAAATCAGGCATATCTTTTTGTATTATGTTCCAAGCAATCACCCCATCTTCCGCAACAACAATATCAAACTCGACACCTAAAGGAAATCTCATGAAATTTCTAAGATCATCATTATCTTCTACAATTAAAACTTTCATGTTTTTTGACTTAGGAACACTTGTTTGAGACAATGGATCAAAAGAAACAGCTTCATCTGCATCATCAATACTTAAAGAGTGATTACCTGCATCATTATTCTCAAGCTGATCGGCTTTATTGTTGTAGGGAATTGTTATTCGGAAATAGGATCCAGCTTCTTCCTGACTTTCACAAGTTATATCACCTGCATGCATTTCAACATATTTCTTAACCAGTAATAACCCGATCCCTGATCCTATTACTTTTGAATTAATCGCATTATCCCCACGGTAAAATTCTTTAAAAAGTTGTTGCTGAACTTTCTTACTAATTCCTATACCTTGATCAATAACTTCAACTGTCCAATCTTTGGGCGTACAAAGAAGATTTATATAGACCTGACTATTTTTAGGTGAATATTTAATTGCATTTGAGATGAGGTTACCAATAGCTTTCTCAATCATTATCTCATCAATTGCTGTGATATAGGATGATTCACTTGATTCAAAAATGAGTTCGATTTCTTTCCTCTTTGCAAAAGATTCAAACATATCTTTCTGCAACGAAACTACGCTAACCACATTGGCCATTCGAAGCGAAATTTGCTCTTTACCTATATCAACCTTTTGAAAATCCATCAGTTGAGTAACAACAGCAGACAGTCGTTTGGTTTGCTCTGTGGCTATGTTCAGATAATATTTGCCTATATTAGAAAGATTTGACTCTTTTTTTAATTCTTCAATAGGAGCATTAATCAACGTAAGTGAAGTCCGAATATCATGGGCTGTATTTGTAAAGAAACGCACTTTTTCTTCGGTATGTAGCTGTTTGAGGTTGTTTACGTAATATCTTAGATATAAGTAAATCACGCCAACAATAGTAAATGATAGAAGAAGTATAAACCACCATCTTTCCCAAAAGGGAGGTATGATATGAATAGAAAAGACCCGTTCAGAAATTACATGAGACATCGAGCTATCATATAGCTTTATTCTCAAAACTAATTTTCCACTTGGGAGGTTTGTATATGTTATTACCCTCTGGTTAGAGGGTTGATTCCAATCTTTCTCAAGCCCATCCATTTTCCATGAAAACTTAGAATCTGAGGATGAAATTCCAATTGGCAGTAGTTCTAAATTGATAGTATTTTGTTTGTAATTAAGAGTGATTTCTTGCAAACTATCCAAAGATGTATTTAGATTAAAAGAACCATCCCTTACTGATCTCCCCGATATTGTAAGATCTTGGAAAAATATTTTACCATTTGTTTTTGAGTCAAGTACATCAATCGGATTAAATAGTACTGCACCATTGTTAGTTCCCCAAATAAAGTTCCCATTTTTGAGCTTACAATGCGAACTTAAGTTAAATGATGTTCTTGAAATTGCTAGCAAAGAAGAATAAGTTACCGTGGTCTTGCTTCTAGTATTGAATCTACATAAGCCGTTCTCAGTTCCCAGCCATAAATATTCACCATCTTTAATTACGCTATTAATATAATTCGAAGGCAATCCAGATTTAGTGGTGTACCTATTGATTTTTTTTGATTTGAGATTAATACAAATCAAACCCTCTCCGCGCGTACAAGCCCAAGCACTACCATTAACAATAGCGACATCATTTGTACAACAACCATCAAGTAAAATATCTCCTTTCCCCGTCTGTTTGTCCAATACTACTAATCCTAATGTGCATACAAGTAGCATTTGCTTTTGATTTAACTCGAAAAATGAATTTATAGGCCGGCCATTGTAAGTCCGGAACTTATTTTCATTTGCAACATAAACTTCTATATTACCGGGGACGCCGCCTATCCACATATTTCCTGAAAAATCTTTGAAAATATCAAAAACGAAGTTACTAGTTAGGGAGGAGGTACGATCATTCTGAAAGAAATGGGATATTTCACGTCCGCTTTTTGGATCAATGATGTATACGCCAGATGAATACGTTCCAGCCCAGATTCTACCTTTGCTATCTTCACTCAACGAAAGGAATACTTGAGCTTGTTCCTTCTTATTATGGTAATAGGTAGTCCAACTGTTTTTTTTGATATCCCACCTGCTTATTCCATTATTAGTTGCAAACCATATATTTCCATTTTTATCTTCAATAATCTTGTTTACAGAATTATTGACTAAAGAATTTGTATTATTTACTTGATGGGAAATTTCTTTAATTAATGGTGATGATTGATTAAAGAAAGAAATTCCTCCGCTATATGTTCCTATCCAAACACGCTTATTTTGATCGCAAAAGATATCATATACCCCATCGCCTCGGATTGAAAAAGCATCATCAGCATCTTCTTTATATACATTGGTTACTTTTTCGCTTTTTTTACTTAGTTCCCATATTCCTTGTCCATCAATCCCAACTAAAAGTGTGGAATCTGAATTAGTTTCAATAGCTAGAATAGGTTGCTTAGGAAACGAATTGGCATTCCCAAGCGTTTTTTTTCTAAAGTCGTACCAAAGAAGCCCATTTGACATTGTGCCTATCCAAAGTTTTTGTTTAGTATGATCAAAATAAAGTTTTGAGACTTGAAAAGATGTTGCTTTAGTTTTGACAATCTGAGTCCTTTTGTTTGGAGAGTCTGTATTCAATAACCAAAATCCATTAGTCTCAGCAACAATAAGCTGGGTGTCTGAGAACCATTCAATAAACTGAATTATAGAATTATAATGTTTTATCTGAAACAGTATGCCATTTGAATATTTAAATAAACCGACAGTTGTTGCAATCCAAAATCCTCCATTTTTGTCGACAAGCAATTTTGTTATTGTTGCTATTTTATTGTCTTTACGAAGATCAAAAATAAAATCAAATCGATCATAAATACGATTGTATCTAAATAATTGACCGTTATTTGTATATGCAATTAATCCGCTGTCGTGATAAATGAGTTTGGTGGTGTTATAGTCGGTAGTATGGTAGGGTAGTTGATAAAGACGATAACCATCAGTTGTTAGTCTAATAATTCCGGTTTTGGTTGAACCCCATATAAATCCATTTCTGTCACTGCATAATGAAGAAGTCTCGCGAAGGGAGATCCCATAAAGCGTATTGATACTATAAAACTTTACACTTGCAACGGATAATTCGCAAATGAATAAGGTTAATATTAGGAGACGTGATTTTAATTTCATAATCTAATTGATTGAGGTGCAAAACCCAATTTGTTAGTTTTCAAAAAGTATTAGAAAAAAAGATGGATATAGCTAAATTTAATGTCTGTTTTGAAAGATTATCCAATCTCCAATTAAATTTAATGAAGTTATACCAGCTTTTTGAATAAGGGATACAAATGTACAATTTTTTCATTATAGGGAAGCACTTATTTTGAAAATGTTTTCGATACACAGATCGATACCTTAACGTCTGCAAACTAGTTCCCGGATATTCTAATTACCTGTGATATCAATAGTATTTGTCATTGTACAGCAGGCTATTATAAATTTGAGCAGACATATAAAAGTCAACAAGAGAAATTGGCAGCAAAATAGCCGTTACTAGATCGTTACTTATAAAAATATCGATGTAATTTTCATGAAGCAATAGTACTATCTGCAAATTCATTGTACGCTCATTAAAAAGCCCCCGACTTTACACTTTCCAGTGCAAAATCAGGGGCTTCTTAGTATATCCTTGAATTAATCCGGTTATTTGTGTACTTCAAATTTATAAATACACACCTGATTATACTTTTCTCCAGGAGCTAAGACTGTACTCGGAAAGCTTAGCTGATTGGGACTATCCGGATAATGTTGTGTTTCCATTGCAAATGAAGTTCTATGCGTATATACCACACCGTATTTTCCTGTGTCTTTTCCATCTAAGAAATTACCACCATAGAATTGTAAGGCAGGCTCTGTTGTAATCACTCGTATCTGTCTGCCATTAGAAGGTTCGTAAATGATTGCTGCTTCGGTCATTTCGCCTTGCTTTTTGTCTAAAATCCAGTTATGGTCATAGCCTTTTCCGTAAGTTAAGGCTTGGAATGGTTCATTGACTCTTTTTCCGATAGCTGTTGGAGTTGTAAAATCCATTGGAGTTCCTTGTACAGGATTTATTTTACCTGTTGGAATCAGGCCATCATCAGTTGGAGTATAATTTGAAGCATTAATTTGAAGAACATGAGAGTTTATCGACTTTGCAACTCCTTCAGAAAGTCCATGCAAGTTGAAGAAAGAATGATGAGTCAGATTTATCACGGTCTTTTTATCGGTCGTGGCACTGTATTCTATTTTTAATTCGTTTTGATTAGTCAACGTATAAATAACTGTTACCGACAAATTTCCCGGAAAACCTTCTTCTCCGTCGGGCGATAAATACTTCAATTCCAATGCGTCCTCGTTGTTATTGTTTTTAAACTGCCTGGCATCCCAAACCACATTATGAAATCCTTTCGGTCCACCATGCAAGGTGTTTTTTCCATTATTTATAGGCAACTGATAATTCACTCCATCCAATGTAAATCTTCCTTTGGCAATACGATTGCCATACCGGCCAACAAGCGTACCAAAAAATACTTCATTTGATTTTTGATAATCTGTCAGGCTGGTGTATCCTGTAACAATATCTGCGAATTTACCATTGCGATCGGGAGTCCAAAGTGAAACTACACGTCCACCAAAATTCGTAATTTGAGCCACTAGGCCTGAATTATTTTTCAGTGTATAGAGCAAAACCTCTTTTCCCGCTTCTTTTCCTTTAAAGTCAGCATTAGATATTGCCTTGACGCCTTGATCTTTTCCATTCAAAGTCTTGATAATATTTATCTCATTCTGATCAAACGGAGTCTTGTCTTGACGGAATATATCATGAAACCATAATTTAGGTTCTTCGCCCGACGGGATTGGTTCATCCCAGGCAAAGATGGTATTTGTTTTTCCCGAAACAAAACCCCAATTGATCGCTCCAACATTAGACTGCTTAAGCAGTGGCATAATGTTATCAAAACGACTATTGTTGCGACGAGCCATATATTCAGTGCAAATAATCGGTCTGTCTTGCATCTTTAGACATTTAATGAGTGCGTCATGCTCTTTTATAACAGAATAATTGTGATAAGTAATTACATCGGAGTTTTCAATTTGAAAAACATTCAATTCGTTGCAATCAAAATACCAGATTCCGGCCGATACCGGCTGAGAAGGACTAACCTGACGTGCCCATTTAAAAACATTCTTTAGCAATGGAAGAGAAGTAATGCCATGTCCGCTATTTCCGGGTTCATTGTATAAGTCCCACATTAAAATACGTTTATCATCTTTGAATGTAGTAAGAATATCTTTGACATATTTCTCCATTAAAGGGAAGAGGGTAGTGGTATCTTTACGTAAAGACACACTAGGATCTTGCACCCAACCTGAGTTATGCACGCCCGGTTTAGGGTTTGGTTGTTTTCCTATAAATGATTCTGCATTCCAGCAATCATCGAAGAAAACAAATAAGGGTTTGATATTGTGTTTTGAAGATATAGCCAGAAATTGATTAATCCGTAGCTTGAATCCTGCTTCATCATTTTTCCACACTACGCTACTTAAAAAGACGCGCATAGTCGTAAAACCTAGCTCTTCTGCCCAACCTAACTCTTTGTCAATTGTGGGAGCGTCGAATGATTCGGCTTGCCACATTTCTATCTGATTAATGGCCGAGCTGGGTTGAAAGTTACAACCGCTTAACCAGGGTTGAGCAGCATACCAGGAAGATGCTTTTTCTTTCGACCAAACTTTTCCTTGTTCTGTCAAATTCACCTTGCTTTTCTTTTGGGATAAAACAGAGGCAGATACCAACAAGAGTAAAGTGAATAATGAAATGAATTTTAAATGTTTCATTTTGATGATTTTTTTTATTTTAGAAGGTGAGAATATCTGGTTATTATAGAATTGTTTCTTTTATGTTCGGGGTCACTAATTTCACATCGTGGGAGTTATGAGTGAATTTTTATTTACAATGATCTCGTCACGATTGGTTGTTTTGTTGTATCTGAACTTTAATCCGATTATAAATGTCTGCCGGGGTATTACCAACGAATCAGAATTGTGGGTGTGAAAGACATAGTGATAATCACCTTTTGCGTCTTTAAACAGATCGCCATGTCCGGTGCCATTGCGTCCAATTATGTGTCTGTCTATGATGGGATTTTTTTCATATTTAATCCACGGGCCAAAAGGCGATTTAGACGTTGCATAACCCACTGCATAGTCAATACTCCTAAAATCATTGGCCGAATAAATCAGATAATAAATTCCCTTATGTTTTATTACTGTTGGTCCCTCTGTTATCGGAGGAGCCGGAACGTTATCTGTATTTTCCCAACCTCCTTCGGCGGATATACACTCCTTTAAAGTTTCGTCTTTGATTCCGGAAAAATCATCCTTAAACTCTGCTACATAAATTTTATTCCCACCACCTAACCGAACATGATAGAGATATTTTTTTCCATCATCATCTACGAAAAGATAGGGGTCAATTTGCTTCGTTGTACCGGGTATAGCCGTTACTTTCTCTTGTGTAAATGGACCATCCGGTGTATTACTCTCAGCTATTGCAATACTTTCGTTTGCAGTATACAGCATATAGTATTTATTTCTATAAGAAAAAACCTGAGGAGCCCAGAATCCTTTGGTGCCAAATGTTTGCTTATCTTTTTCTAAGGCATAACTGTCGTTTGTTGCCTTTGGATCTTTATACCATTTTTTTAAATCTTTTGAGATCAGGACTGGAAATCCCTTTTCAGAATTTTGCGCTGTTCCATATAAAAAATAAGTACTGTTGTCATAAAAGATAGTCGGATCGGCCAAATAAACAGCTTTCACTTTTTGTTGGGACTGGCAACATAAAAATGGCAACATAAACACTGCAAAAAGAATAGCCCTTCTATAAAAATACTTTCTCATAATAATCACTAACGAGGTTTTTTAATTAACGTGAGTTCGATATCAGGTTATCAAATCTCAATAACTTTATTTTTTAAGTCCGAAGGACTTGAATATGAATTGAAAATCGGCGTAGCCAATAACCGTCCCGATACATCGGGATGGATAATACAAAACATGAATACGAACCCCGAACCAACGGTCAGCGTAGCTAATGGAGTTCAATTTATAAATATATGATATTGAACCCCATTCGGGGTTCTGATTATTCTATACATATACCACGGGTTGCACCCGCGGTTATTCAAATTGAATCCCTTCAGGATTCCAAAATCCGCTTTTAATTAATCATAAGCAGTCTGCTTATATTGAACTCATGTTAATTAGCATTAAAAGACGGGATAACTGCACGACTTGAAGGAGCTCCATTTTCTACTGTCGGCCAACCATCAATCCATTTAATTCTATCTAAAGCAACTACACGTCCACTAGGACCTTCCACCTGATAGGTATGATACAGGATCCATTCATTACCGGTATCATCGGTAACTATTCTTGAATTATGTCCGGGACCTTTAAAGAAGTTATTTGCTTGTATAACCACCTCGTGATGGTTGTCTAACATGTTATCGCCATTCTTATTGACGTATGGGCCAAGAACATTCTTTGACCGTCCAACAACAGTGGTATATGTACTATTCAATCCTTCGCAACAAGTGCCCGTTGATGCAAACAAGTAAAAGAAATCACCTTTTTTATACACATAGGAAGCTTCATAGGCATTACCGGCAATCTGTATTTTTTGCGAGATATCTTTTAATTGCAAACCATCATCAGTTAATTCCGTTGCGAATATTCCGCTGAAACTTCCCCAAAACATATATTTTTTTCCATTATCTTCAATAATACACGGATCGATAGAATTCTGAACGCCAATCTCGCTACTTCTGAATAACTTTCCACCGTTGCCTAGCGTCACAAAAGGGCCTTGTGGAGAGTCTGAAATGGCAACACCAATGCCGCAGGTTTTCTCACCTCCCCAAACTGACATGGCAAAATATAATACATACTTACCATTGATGAAATTTATATCAGGAGCCCAAATTCCGGCATTCGGTTCAAAGTTCGGCCGGGTACCGTCGGTAAATGCGGTACCCGAAAATTTCCAATTTACTAAATCCTTGGAGCGAAAAATAGGCAGATTGCGAATACTTTCTGTTGAATACAAATAGAAGTAGCCATCTCCCGCTTTTATGATTGTAGGATCAGGAGCATCCTGATTGATTACGGGATTATTGTATTTTATCGCCTTTTCCACATTGACTTTTACCGTGTAATTCTTTTGGTTACCACCGTCATCAGATACAGTATAAATTAGAGGATTACTGAAATCATTTACGGTTTTTCCACTTTTCTGCAACACCCCGGCTACCTGTACGCGGGCTTTTTCATCTGTCTTTGCAAATACAGCCTTCAATGACTTAACGTTTACGCCCATCGGAAGACTATCGGCATTTTGTATTAATAGCTTATTGGGTATGATCGTGAATTTGCTGTTCGCAACTTCACTATTTATAAAGCCAAAACTTGTGAGACTGGCATCTTTGGTTAGTTCTACCCCCGATGACTTATTACAGTTTAATAAAGACAAGGGAAGGATTACAAATAGTAGTTGTTTGAGAATATAGTGTGATTTCTTCATTTCTTCTTTTTTGGATTGAGTGCTAGTATTTCAGATCGTTTATCATTGTCCATGTAATTATTGTTTTGTTACCAAGATATCATCCCACCGGGCAACGGCATTATAACTTCGAACACCTATAGAACCGGACGAAAATGAGCTGTCGGTGCATTCAATTTTTGGAATCGTCATGTCATCAATATAAATTTTCATGTTGGGTCCTTTAGCTGTAACCCGAACCTGATACCATTTATTTGCGTCAATGTTCATTGGTGAGGTTTTCAACACCGTCCACTGTCCATTGGCTTTTCCCAAAGTGATACTTTTATTTTCGGCACTTATCCCTAAATAGTAACCCTTATATTCATCGGCACCCAGCGAAAAACTGCTTGTTCTGAAAATCAGTCCGCCATCACCGGTGTTTCCTACCTGTACTTTTGCATCATAGGTAAAATCGGAAAAAGAAGTTGATGTTTGTACAGACTTTGAACCTTGTCGTCCCTCAACGTTCGTAGAAACATATTCCCCGTTTTGCACAAAGAAGCTACCGCCATAATTCACCCAATCAATTAAATCAGCTTTTGAAAAATTTTCATGAAAGCTACCTGCAGGTTTACCGGGCTTCCCAACCACAGGGAAGCAGGTCAGCCGGAGCGTTTCCGCACCGAATGGAACAAGCGTGATCTGCTCTGTTGCTTCTGTTGTTTGAACCGGGCTAACAGGCGGATCACAGGCAAATAAATTATTTAAAGCATATTCCCACGCCGGAACCTTTTTGGCGTCGACAATTAAATTCACAGGTGTTGTTTCCTGAACAAAGGGATTCTCCGGCATTACACTTTTATTCAGTTTAATGGAAGATTCCGGATTATTTTTATTCAAAACCAAAGCATAATTCCAGTAGGATAGGGGCAATACATTGTATTCCCGAAAACCATTCCCAAAATCAGCCCGAAGAGCCCGATCTTCTTTTATTTTGAGTGAATAAACCAATGGACCCCGCTGAATACTCGTCGAACGATTCACTTCATCATTCAGTATAACAGACATAGGCAAGTGCAATACTACTTTATCGTTATTGGTCCAAGAACGCTTTATCGTAAAGAATTTTCCGGAGTCTATTCCGCTTAGCGAAACTCCATTTACTTCTATCTGAGGATTTCTACACCAAGCCGGAATACGTAATACTAGTGGGAATTCAACCGGTTTGGTTGTGCCCAGGGTAAAATTAAGCTGCTCATCAAAAGGATAATTCGTTTCTTCTTTAATCGTCACGTTGACGCCATCGGCTACTCTTGCTGTCAAATGGCAAGGTCCGTAAGCCATTGCTGCTAATCCATTATCAGCCGTGGCAGCCCACATGGCTTTTACGAAATAGGGCCAGCCCATATGAAAATTAAACCGGCAGCATCCCATTCCCGACCAGGCACTTGGTAACAATCCATTATCGTATTCCTGCGCAAAGTTATTGTTTCCATTCACGCTCTTCACCTGATTTGCCTGCGTGTAGTACTGCAAGCCGGTAATGTCTTTATTCAACGCTCCGGGTAATGCGTTATAAGTTATTTTTTCCAACTGGTCACCAATTGAAGCATCGCCCAAAATCATCTGGGCTGTTTCACAACTTTGCATTTGCTCAACAATTGTGCACAGCTCTACTGCCGTCATGGCTGACTTACCGGATATCATTTCGTTGCCCGATTGGATTCCTTCCGGTTGGCCATGGTCTCGCAATAAGTAAGTACGGCCTTTGACAAATGCATCTTGATCGGTTGCCGATTTAGACTTCTGATAATAAATGGCAGGCATTTTCATGGCCTGAGCAATATTTACATTATGCTTTGGCTGGAAATCCGTACCAAAATACATGAATTTGTTATTTGTCAGAATATCAGTCCAGTCATAAGTTTGATTTTTCAGTTTATCAGCCAGTGTGAGTAAGAAAGTATCTCCGGTATGATTGTAAAGCCATAGAACGATTTCGATATTATCACCGCCTCGTGACTTCGACCAGGAAAAGAGCGGGCGGCTATCAATATTATTCAGTTCATACTGAAAGTATTTTGTCAGAAATGGAATTACCCGGGCATCGGCAGTAGCCTCATAGTAATCGCGAATGGCGTACAACATGGGCATGCGTGGCCACCAATCATTATTTCCTTTTGGTCCAAAAAATCCATCCGGTTGTTGGTTATCCAATGACCAATTAATCCATTTCCGGGCTTTTGAAATCAGACTATCATCCTGCAAGGTGTAGGCTAATGCAACCAATCCTTTCACATAATACGGGACGCGCTCCCAACCATCTCCATTTCCACCCAGCCAATCGCTTTTTGTTCCCAAATCGTTAGCCGACGAATACAAAGTCTCAGCACAACCGGTCAACCCATCTTTTTGCAGTTGAAGCTGCTTAAGTAACCAACCATCGGCCCTTACGGTACCTACCGGCAGCGCTGTATACGGTATTTCAGCCAGTGGCGACTTATTTGTTTGATAATTTCTATTGACTGCCATGGTCAAAGAAGGACTGAATAACGAAATGATTCCAGTTATCAACAAAATCTTTGTGTGAGTTTTCATATATAGTGGTATTTAAACAATTCGGGAATAAATTAAATTTGAAACAATATACTTCGTCGCTTATTTTTTTTACTGAGTTCGTCTTGATTTTTTGTTAATGCTTTGTTTTTTCGTTTTTGAGGCTGTTACAGCCTTTGGAGGGGCATTTATTTTATTTTTGCTAACACTGTAAACTTTTTAGTCGTATTTATTTTATTTTTGAGGCTTCCTCAAATTTTTGAGGCCCAATTATTTTATTTTTGCTAACAATGTAAACTTTTTAGTCGTATTTATTTTATTTTTGAGGCTTCCTCATTTTTTGGAGGCTCAATTATTTTATTTTTGCTAACACTGTAAACTTTTTGGTCGTATTTATTTTATTTTTGAGGCTTCCTCAAATTTTGGAGGCCCAATTATTTTGTTTTTGCTAACACTGTAAACTTTTTAGCCGCATTTATTTTATTTTTGAGGCTATTTCAAAAGCGATAGCTACATTATCAGAAAATAATCATCTCCATTTTACCAATCAGCTATTTTTTCTTTGCACCTGCACTTGTCAACAACGCTATTGATAGCAGCAATGACATTGATGGTTTTCTCAGAATAGTATTTTGTTTTTTATAATTAGTCTCTAAATCATCAAAGAAATTGATTAGAAGAACCCATGAAACCTTTCAAGGGTTCTCCTAACCAACTAACAACACAAAAGAATAATTACAGCAATATTCCGGTTGTAAGTCTTTGTGAATGCACTCTTACCGGCTTACACGGTAGCTTAAGCCGGCATCAATATACTGAACAATATACACATTTATCAGTATAATCAAATCTACTTTTAATTTTTATATTACTCTTCAAATTGATAGACTCACTAAAAAAACATCTTCTCCTATAAATTGAAATCAAGACATTATTTTTTCACTTAACTTTCTCATTCTTCCAAGCTACAGAATTCAGGAACCACTTAACGTCTTCTTCTTTGAGGTTTTGCTCTTTAAGTATTTCAGGCAGTCGATTAAAATTCTTTTGAAATTGTTCAATTAACTGATTGAAACGTTCGGGATAATAAGTCAAAGCAATACTTGTTTGATCTGTATATCCCATATCAGGTGTCAGAACTAAACCGGCATTGCGAAACTTTAACGCAGTAATAGTTTTACTAAATAGTTTAAGTTTACTTACCAATCCATTGTTTAACTCGGGGATCATAGCTGGATAATGAATAATTATCTTTTTCTCTTTTCCACATGCCAATTCGGGTACGGTAATTAGCAATGCCAGTTCATCACCCAAATATTCGTATGCGGTTTTTTGTCCGTTTACTGTAACTGACTCAGGAATTGCAGATCCATAAACCTTTACCTTAAACTGTCTGTTTCCAAACATATCGCTGTAAGTACCTGTGCGTGCACCGATAGTAACCTCCAAATCCTGATCTTTCCGTTCTGAGGTTAACTTAGTTGTCGCATATTCGGCTGAATAGTTTTTATCATTGCCATTATCTTCGTACATGCTGAATGAGCCTTTATTTCCCGGAAATACAGATACCGTAATTTCTTCATTGTTTTTGTTCAGGTTCTTCACACGATTATAGAATGGAAGAATAGATCCTGCTTTGACATAAACCGGATATTCTGACAGTGTGAACGAACGTTCTACGGTCTGACCACCTTTCAGCAAGGTACCGGTATTCCATTCAAACCAGTCATTTCCTTCAGGCAACCATACTTTAACTTTGGAAATACCGCTTTCCATTGGTTTAACAATCGGAGCAACCAACATATTATTACCAAACATATATTCATTGTTAAAACTATATGCTTCCTTGGCTTCCGGATAATCATAATACATGGGACGGCATAGGGAAATACCATTATCGTAAGTTTCACGAGCCATAGTATAAATATAGGGTGCAAGCTGATACCTAAGCAATACGACATTCCGTAATGCATCGAAATAATCACCTTTGAAATTCCATATTTCTTTGTTGAGTTCTGCATTTTTCGTGGAGTGTGTACGAAGAATTGGAGTGAACGCTCCATATTGCATCCAGCGCGTGTATAATTCAGGATCCAATTCAACCTTTTGTCCGGATTTAAACGTATGACCGCCGATATCATGACTCCAATAGCCATATAAAACATTAGAAGCGCAACTAGTGAAATAAGGCTGGAAAGCTAACGATTTCCATGAAATAACTGCATCGCCCGAAAAGCCAATCTGATAACGGTGATTACCCAGACCGCCCCAACGATGATAAAGCATCGGGCGTGTTTCGCGATTACGCTCCATATTTGAGAAAAATACGTAGTTAATCCACCATGTATTACTCAGACTATCTACCCTTTTATCGAAAGGCCATTGTTGCCAATCCAGCCACCAAAAATCGACACCATCTTTCTCAATAGGTCGAAGCACCTTATCCAAAAGACCTGTCATAAACTTTTTATCTGAGCCCACATACGGAATTGTCACATGATTAGTCGTGTCAGTTCCCATCCATGCAGCCATTTCCGGATATTGTTTCTCGTAAGAAGCTACCCCATCAGCCGGATGTAAATTAAGTGTAATTTTCAGGTCATTATTTTTCAGGAAATGTAAAAACTTTTCGGGAGCTGGAAAAAGCCGACGATTCCACGTCCAACCTGTCCAACCGCCAAAACCATGATCGGTGTAATGCCAGTCCATGTCAACAACCATTACATCCAATGGGATATCGTATATGTGAAATTTATCTACTAAATCCCGGACTTCCTTATCAGAGTAACTCCAGTACCTCGACCACCAATACCCAAAACTATAACGGGGAGGGAGTGGCACTTTTCCAGCAAAAGTACTAAAGTCTTTCAATGCAGCTTTATAATCATGCCCATAAGCCATAAAATACCAATCCTGCCCTTGTTTATCCGTTCGAGGTTTTACCCAAGGCCATTCGGAATTGTCAAAGAGAAAATTTCGAGAATCATCGATCAATGTCCATCCATCTGTCGATAACAGGCCATCTTCTAATGGCATTTTTTCATTATTAAACGTACATGTATCTCCGTCAAAACCATCCAATGTACGATAAGTGCCTTTCAGGTTTCCGCTTTGTTTCATACCCGGTTTCCAGATAAAAGGTTTTAACCCTTTTGCCGAAGAAATATTGAGGTTATCAGATGAAAACTTTTCACTACCTTTTTTATATTTCACTACCATCTTTGCTGTACTAATGATTAACGATGTACTAGTGCTCTTAATGCTATAATTGGGCACGGCTAATTTTCTGTTTACTGCTAAAAACGAAGCTTCATCTGTAAACTTGCCTGAAGCTTTCCACTCCAAACGGATAACTCCATCTGCAAGAACTGTAAAACGGACATTATCATCTGAATAAGCCACCGAAGTTCTAGGCGCTTCTTTAGCTAAGCCTGTAACAACAAAAGTTTGTAATAACAAAATAAGAAATAATCGAAATACGAATTTGATTTTCATAATATAAATAATTAATCTACATTTAATAAATGTTTAGTAAATATACGAATATAATATTTATTTTTTCGTTGTATGCTTCGCGATCATTGCGTACAACTTGTCAAGAGGTTACGCAAAACTTTGAATGTATAAAAAAAATAACATCATATTTTTTCTATTACTCATATTCACAATAAAACAATAATTGTTTTTAACGTCAAACTGGTTTAGTCAACAAATTCTGCTTTAGAGATAAATTTATAGACAATATAAGAACAGAGGTCGGGACAAATCCCCCACACCTCTGTTCTAATGGTAATAAACGCGTTTTAGTTTTTTACAAACTTTATTGTATAAGCTTTTTGATCCTTAATGTTGATAGTAATCGTGTAATTACCTGCAGTTCCATCAGTAATTAACCATTTTCTATCAGGATTACCACCTTTTACAAGTGATAGAGTCGTTTTAGTTAGATCAGTTTCTCCGTTAACTAAAGGCATGAGGAAATCACATCCCCAGTTTCCTTTTGCTGTTGGAATTTTAAATTCGCCTTTTGTCAACTGTCCTGTCCAAGTAAAGGTAAACGGATCGGTAGCATCAACTATCATCGGTACGGGAGCATCAATATTCCATCCAACAGGAGTAGCACTACCTATTAAATATAGATTTGTGTAGATTGGTAGATAATAGACCGGAATATCTTTAGTATCCTCACAGGACGTAAAACCAAAACCAATCATTCCCAACAAGAGTGTTATCAAAAATAATTTTATATTTTTCATTTTAAATTGCTTTTTTTATAATACTTCTAATTAATAACCCGGATTTTGCTTAAGCTGAGAAGAAACACCCAGCACTGTTTGCCCAATGGGAAATATCTCAGTATGATTATCTGTATCGGCTGATTTATCCCACCAGATTCCCGTATTAAATTTTTCAAAACGAATCAAGTCAGTACGACGACGGCCTTCTCCCAAAAATTCGCGACCCCACTCATCTAATAATTCTGATTCAGTAAGTTTACTTCCATCTTCTGGGTACAAACTGCTTGATCCTGCTGGATAATAACGCTTGCGAACGACGTTCAACAGTTTCTCAGCTCCAGCTTTGTCTCCACTTCTAAACTTACATTCAGCTAATGAATAATATACTTCAGCCAAACGGATCACTGAAAAATCTGATTCAATTTTATGAGCATCAGACGTTGGATAGAAAGGGTATTTGACAAAATAAACTCCCGAATTTTGATCAGCTGTATTCATGGTTGATGTTAGATCTGACGGAATTTGCCCTGGAGCCAAATTGTTGAACACACCAACCTGATCTCTGATATACAGATCATATCCTTTAGTCGTTTGCACTTTGCTTCCATCACTGCAAATCAAATAGCCATACAAAAACATGCCTTCGCGAGCACTGTTTCCTAAATTTTTATATAGTTTCAACCGTACATCATCCGGATATTTTTGAAACTTGACAAAAGGTTGCCCCAAATTAGATGTAAAATTATATAAATTACCTGCCACATCATGGCCTGGTTGTAATGTATATTTAGGATTAGCATTGCCAAAATCTGTAAATTCAAAATACTTATTTACATTATATGGAAGTGCCCACCAATACATACCGCCATCATATTGCCAGTGTGTACGACCAAATGAACCTGGAAATGCAAATATGGTTTCTTCACACAGATCATTATTCCAGTCGTAAGGAGCATCCCAACGAGATGCGATACCATAAGAGCCATATTTGCCATCAATGATATTTTGGCATATTGCGGCACAATCAGTATACTTGTCCACTCCAGTATAAACTTTAGAATTCAAATAAAGTCGTGAAAGAAGAGCCATGGCACCGGCTTGAGTCCAACGACTCGTAACGATATTTGCATTGCCTTTTTTCCCGAGATCAGCCACTGCTTCTTGCAACTCTTTTTCAATAAAATTGAACGTTTCCTGCGGAGAAACTTGCAAAGGAGATTGACTCGCACCTTTTGTAGTTTCAACAATAGGTATATTACGGTAAAGATCAAAAAGTCTCAGATAATACCATGCTCTCATCGTTCGAAGCTCCGCCACCAACATTTTTTGTTCTGCAATGGTCATATTGAATTTTGATACATCTAATCCACGAATATCTTCAAGCGAATTGTTTGCTAACGATACTCCAACGAAGAGATTATTCCATGCATCACTGCAAAAACCATCAGTAGGTGTCCAAGTATGATAATGCAACCGGAAATAAGTTCCACCATCATACCAATCACCTTGTCGGTTAGGAGTCATAAGTTGATCAGCAGGATCTTCCTGTAGAAAAAATTGAGTTCCTTGTACTGTCCAGTATCCATGTTCAAAAGTTCTCAGAAAAGATCGATAAACATCATCTTTTGTTTGGTAGAAGTTCGAGGAAACGATTTTATTATAAGTGGTTTCTTCCAAATTTGTACAGCTATTAAATATAAGCCCTCCAAGCAAGCAACCCAATATTATTGATACGAATTTATTTTTTTTCATTGTATAAAAAATTTAAAGTTAGAAGGAAATTTGTGCGCCTAATAATATCTGAGCTGTAGAAGGATAATACGATTTGCCACCTGTGATACCGGGAGTAAGTCCGTTAACCGGATAAGCTTGAGGATCGATACCCGAGAACCCAGTAATTGTTGCTAAATTTTTTCCCGTTGCATATACACGAATAGAGCTGAAATATTTAGAATTTGATTTAACTGTATAGCCCAATGTTACAACGTCTAATTTTACATAATCTCCTTTTTCAAGGAAATAATCGCATAGAACCTTATCGCCTTTGATTAGTGCATTCTTTGTATATGCTGATGCAAAAGCATTGGAACCGGCGGGTGTTGATTGAAGACCGTAATAGAACTCTTGTACATTAAATATGTCATAGCCGAATACACCTCGTAAATAAAGACCTAAATCCCAGTTTCTATATTTAAATGTATGGTTCATGCTTGCCGTGAATTTAGGCAATCCATTGCCTACTATTCGTTTATCATCGTTGGTTGCGGCATTTGCTTGAATCACTTTATTATCTTTATTGTACACCAGCATACTTCCGTTCTGGTCAACACCGGCAAATTTCCACATGTAGAAATTTCCAATCCGCTCTCCTTCTTGCAATCTTTGGGCAGGCCCGGGAGACCCTGGGGCGGGCAAACCAGCCATATCTACATAATTCTGTCCTTGAAAGATATTGTTTGAAAACGAAAGGAATTTATTATCATTCGTAGCTCCGACCACGCCGATTTGATAGCTGAAGTCTTTTTTATTGATAACTTTTACATTCAGATCGAGCTCAAAACCTGTATTACGCATAGATCCTACATTAGCATAGGTTTGAACTTGAGGATTTGGTGGAACTGGGGCATTATACCAACCCAACAAATCTTGTTGTGTTCTGTTATAATAATTAACACTGCCTTCAATTCTATTATTTAATACGGAAAAATCAAGACCCACATTCATGTTCTTCCCTTTTTCCCATTTCAAATTTGTATTTGTGTTATTTGCAGGGCCCCAAACTTGATAATACTTCCCATTGAATAAATAATAGCCATATCCACCATAAGTTGATAAAGAAAGATAATTACCAAAGTTTTGATTTCCGGTAACACCATAGTCTGCACGTAGTTTAAGATCGTTTACCCAAGTTAGATCTTTCATAAAGGATTCTTTGCTAACTCTCCAGCCTACTGATACTGCCGGAAAATTTCCCCATTTATTGTTAGTTCCAAATTTTGTGGACCCCTCATGACGTAAACTTGCAGTAGCTAGATATTTATCATCATAAGAATAACTAATGCGACCAAAAAGTGCAATTAATTTAGAATCCTCTTTATAGCTACTCATTCCATTTCGTCCTTCTACTTGTTGATAAAGTCCGTCTCCCAGATTGTTATAAGTAGGCGCATCGGAAGTGAAGTTTTTATTGTTAGCTGACATACCTTCACTTGAAAAATACTGGTAAGAATAGCCCACCATTGCCTTCAGTGAATGTTGATTCACATTGAGGGAATAATTTGTTAACCATTCCAGACTTTTGTGATCCCACTTATTATAAGTGCGACTTGCTTCACCAGTATAGCCATTCTGAATCTCTGATGTCATCGTTGAAGGGCGAAACCAAAAGTCAAAATAGTCTTGTGTGCTTTGTGCCAAAGTGATCTGAGAATTCAAGTCTTTTGTGATATTGAGCTTAAAAGTACCATCCCAATCCAACAATTTACCCTCTGTTCCGCTTTTCTCCAACTTCATCAGTTCAACCGGGTTGAACTGTCCATCACTACCTGTGATTGCTGTATACATATTTGGATTATTGGAATCTTTAATTGAATAGGTTGGATTTAGCGTTAGTGCTTGTGTAAATACGTCATAATTAGCATTATCTTTTCTTATGTAGCGGGGAGCTACATTTAGTGACATTTTATATAAGCCATTTGATGGAGCATGATTTAAAGAAATGCGGGCACCATATTCCTCTCGAGCAGATCTAAGATCTAAGCCGGTAGCTTTACGATAATCTACAGTTGCCCGGTAGTTACTATTACCCGATCCCCCAGATACAGATATAGCATGGCTTTGAGTAAATGCATAATCACGAGTTACCGCATTTAACCAGTCTGTGTTTCCACCATAGTTTGTTCCTCGATTATTTTTTACAAAATCAGCCGCTGATAATGTCTTTGCTTCATGATTTACAAAATCTACCGAGGTATACCCATTATATGTTGTTGACATTGCTCCACTACTTCCCTTTTTTGTAGTCACAACAATAACGCCGGCACTACCTTGTGTTCCATATATTGCTGAAGCTGCACCATCCTTCAATACATCGATAGATGCAATATCATTAGAGTTCAAGTTTTCTATATTTCCACCCGAAACACCATCTATTACAATAAGAGGGCTTGAGCCAGCATCTCTTGATGAAACTCCACGTAACTGAATACTTGGACCGGAGTTCGGATCACTTCCACCAGTATTAGTAATAGAAAGTCCCGATACTTTACCTTGAATAGACATAAGAGCATTTGTATTTCCTGACTGAAGTAAATCAGAGCTATTTATATGAGAAACAGCACTGGTCAGCTCTCTTTTTCCAACAGAACCAAAGCCAATTACAACAACTTCATCTAACGATTTCATCCCCTCAGTAAGTACAACCCGAAGTGTTTGCCCTTTAAAACTCACCTCCTGAGTATCGTAACCAATGTACGTGAAAACGAGAATAGGAGTTTTTACAGATAATGCCGGTACAGAAAATTTCCCGTTCACATCTGTTATAGATCCTGAAGTTGTTCCTTTAACCCTAACACTTACACCGATTAGCGGATCTCCTTTATCGTCAGTGACTTTACCGTTTACTATTAGGGAATGTTGTTCATCTGATTTTTCATTGTTTTTTTTACTTAGCACAATTTGTTTGCCTGTTATTGTAAAAATCACATTAGTTTCATTGAAAAGCTCAGTCAAGACTGAATTAAGATCACGGTTCTTTACTTCTATTGTAACTCTTCTTTCAACGTCTATCAATTGCTTATTATATAAAAAACTATAAGTCGTTTTAGCTTCAATAGTATTCAATACTTTTTCCACGGGAACATTCTTCACATTCAAAGTCAGCTTTGTTGACTGAGCCATAGCGCTGGAGCTTGTAATTTGAAGAGCAAAAAAGAAAATTAAGAATAAACAAGACCTATGAAAAGAAACCAAATTAATGGATCCTGTTCTTAAGCATCGTACTTTTTTAAATGATGAATTCATACGCATTAAAAAATTGATTAATTTAAGGATTTTTTAAAAGAGACGAAATTTAGATGTAGTAAGGACTACTACATCTTGAATGAAAGAGATGGATTTCAGGTGTGTGTTTTCATTACATTACATTTTAAGGATTAATAACAATTCGATGAGCACAATTAATTGTAAATCATCTTCTCGTATATTAAGACGTTTCAAATAAAAAATCCCACATAGAAATATTCCATTTCTATGTGGGAAAGCTGTGTTAAAATGAAATTGCGTTACAATTATTCCTTATAAACCTTCAGTTTTTCTCTGCTAAATTCATTAGTTTGCCTTACTCTGCTAGTTCGCTCGTAGCGAATGGGAGCTGATAGTTTAACAAGTCGTAAAATCTCGTCCAAAGACTCGTTTCTAAAAGTTGCATGATAGAGTTGTGCTGCGACAACCGGATCTTTAACTTCTATATCAATGTTATACATCTGACTGATTTTTTTAAATACATAATCTAATCGCTCATCTCTAAATACCAAAATACCATCTTTCCATAAACCCCATTTAGCAGCATCGGTCTTGTATAATTGATAGTTTTTAAAATTAGAATTGATAACTAAACGTTGATTTGGACTGAGTTCCTTTTTTATTTTACTACTTAAGTCTACAAGCACTTTTCCTTCAACTAGAGTTACAGCTGTAATTGTATCCGATTTATAAGCTTCTACATTGAACTGAGTCCCGGTTGCTCTTACTTTGACTCGTTCTGTTTTTACAATGAAAGGATGTTTTTTGTCTGCATGCACTTTAAAGAAAGCTTCACCAGATAAACTTACATTCCGTTCATTATCCGCAAATACAACCGGATATTTTAATTTGCTTCCCGAATTAAGCCAAACAATAGATCCATCTGGCAAATCAACTTTAGATCTCATTCCAAAAGGAGACGTTATTTCTTGAGAGGCAATAAGATAAGAATTTGGCGTTTTATTCAACAGCAAATAACCTGCTAGTAGGCATATTGGTAAAATTATTATTGCTGCAACGCGTTGCCACCAAATTATTAATGGAGTCTGAGTCCATTTTTTATCCTTTATTTTTTCCAGCACCTTTGTTTCGGCAGCTATCACATCTATATCGTTAGGATCGAATACTGGGTGTATATTTATCCAAATGTTTTTCAATTGTGCAAAATACGACTTATTTTCTGCACTTTCATTGAACCATGCAGTCAATATCACCTTTTCTTCGGGAGAAATATCTTCCGAAAAAAGTTTAGCAATCAATTCTTCTATTTCGTATTTGTTTTGCATTTTGATTCTTATAGTCACTTAAAAACAAGACGTTTCACAACTAATTAGTCACAACTATTTTAATGTTATTTAAGGATAAATAAAGCTAAAGCAGCTATAAAAAACTCTTTTAGATAACAACGAAGTAATCCGATAGCTTTACCGATTCGAACCTCAATAGTCCGTTCCGAAACTTCCAGCCTCTGAGCTATTTCCTTATACTTTAATCCTTCAAATCTATTCATTTCAAAAGCTACCCGACATGCTTCCGGTAATTTCGCCAAAGCATCTTGTAAATGATCTTGTAAATTCGAAAAGAGTATATATTGTTCTGTGTCAAGATTGTCTACGTCTCCAAATATTTCAGTGTAGGATTCATGTTCTCGTATTACTTGCTTATGGCGTAATTCATCAAGGCAACCATTTTTGACTGACTTGAGCAAAAAAGATTTTAAAGACGTTTCGATCTCAAGTGTTTCTTTATCTGACCATAATCTAAAAAAAACAGTCTGTACAATATCCTCACAACGAACCTTATCTCGAAGAAAATTTCCTCCAAATAAGACTAAATCCTTGTAGTATTTTTGAAATAATAAAGAAAAAGCATCCTTATTACCTCGTTTAAGCTCTACAAGTAGATACCGTTCTTCGTTCATGAAAAATTTAAAGGTTTAATTCTGGAGTCAAAAAATGCTTGAATTGTTATGAATAATACATTTATTTGACCGGGTGCAAAACTATAAATATTTTTTGATTTATCATGCTTTAAAAATAGAAATCAGAAAACCAAAACGAAGTATAAAAACTGTCAATATTTTTAGAGGTTCCATGTTCTATTTGACAATGAAACAGATAAATAAACTTTTTCTAGATGTGAAGTAGAGTAGCATAAGCTGAATAAACGCTTTGTTATTAAGTTTTTATATGCTGTTTATTTTAGTTTTATTTGAATTTTAATGATTAAAGTATATAAAAGACAAACTGGCCACGGCAATAAAAAACCAAAGCATAATGCCCAATACAAGGGGTTTTGCACCGACTGATTTAAGTGTGGATCTGGATAGCCCCGCTCCGATAAAGAAAAGTGTCAACGTTAAGCACTGGCGTGAAACGGACACAATGTTGTGTGATAATGCCTTTGGGATGGCTAGATAAGTATTTGCTGTCATTGCCAGGATAAAAAGCAGGATAAACCAGGGGATGACAAGCTTATCGCCTTTCGATTTGAAATAGAATGACGTGAAAACCGATAAGGGAATTATCCATAATGCCCGGGTCAGCTTTACGGTGGTGGCCACTTTCAATGCAGTTTCTCCAAATGTTGCCCCGGCTCCGACAACCGAACTTGTGTCGTGGATGGCAATGGCAGCCCACAGGCCGAATTGATATTGCGAAAGATGCAGCCAATGACCCAGAATGGGGAAAAGAAAAAGGGCAATGGCGTTCAGCACGAAGATAGTGGCTAGCGAAACGGACATCTGGCTTTGGTCTGCTTTTGCAATGGGACCCACGGCAGCAATCGCACTTCCGCCGCAGATGGCAGTGCCTGCGGCAATCAGATAGGTTGAAACCTTGGAAATACCGAGCCATTTCCCAATCATTATTCCGATAAGCATAACGCTGGCAACGGAAAACAACGTAAAGGACATTCCTGCCGAACCGGCTTTTACCGAATCGAGCAGGTTCATCCCCAAACCTAATCCTACAACTGCAAACTGAAGCAAGTACTTTGATGTAATTCTATTGAAATTTGAATAGGGAGAGCCTAAGGTCAATGCTAATGCCAATCCAGAGAACAAAGCAATGGGAGCGGTGATATAGGGCGTCAGGCAGAGGAATGCAAGAACGGTATATAATACACTACTTAAGATGGCATTGGAGCCTGAAAGATGTTTTTCTACGGTTTGTCCGGTGTTGTTTAACGTATTTCTTTCCATTGTAATTCTTTTGTTTATTGTGAGTACAAAGGTAGTCCGGATCGGATTCTCAAAGAAATAGTTGTTATTTATGCTTGATTACCTGAAGTTATAACGATTGGCAAACCGAATGAATAAATCGGGTAAAGTTTCAAAGTCACCATAGGATTGGATGAATTGAAACTTCCGTTCTATGCTTAGTTCATTCAGGTCGATTATGGTAAATTCATTATTCCTAAGCTCCTTCGCAATGGAATGTATCGAAAGGAAAGCCATGCAATCGGAATGAACCAGATACGACTTTATACTCTCCGTGCTCCCCAATTGCATTTCGGTATGGAGTTGGGATATTTTTATGCCAACTGATTTTAGTGCATGGGCAATAACTTCCAGTGTCCCGGAACCGGGTTCTCTCAATATAAGCGGGATGTTAAGCAACTCATCCAGGGTAATCGTTTCTTTTTTGGCTAATGGATGGTTGATTCTTGCCGCCAGCACGATCTCATCGCTGATAAATTCAGTGTATTTGAACAACGTGTTCCTGGATTGCCCTTCGATAATACCAAAATCAATATCCTGGTTTTGCAGGGCTTGTTCAATCTGTTCTGTATTGTTGATGGTCAACGAAACCCGTATGTCTGTAAATTTTTTATGAAAATCGGCTAAAAGAGGAGGGAGTACATATTGGGCAATAGTGGTACTCGCGCCAATCCGCAGTTTGCCGTTATGAGTTTGATTTAACGAGTTAAGTTCGAATTCCAGATTAGCATAAGTTGAAAAGAGTTGCGCAGTATATTGTAGTAATATCTCACCAGCCTTAGTTAGTTTTATCTTGGTACCGTTTCGATCAAACAATTTTATTTTAAAATAATTTTCAATTTCCTGAATATGTTTAGAAACTGCAGGTTGTGTAATGCACAGTTCATCTGCCGCCTTTGTGAAATTAAGACGTTTAGCAACTGTATGAAAAACTTTTAAACGATAATCAAACATGAGTGAAAACTTGTTGCAGGTTGCTTTTGTATTTTTACAAATAACCGCCATAATTCAATGAGAGCTATGGCGGTTTTGCGATATTGGATGATTGAAAAACCGGGTTTATAAAGTTTGGGCTTTTACATAAAACCGGGTGGTTCCACTCCAACTTTTGCCGCCTTCAACAGCTTGTATGCCTGTAACTTCGGCAGGCAGTTTCAGATTTGGAGCATTGATAGCCCAGGTTTGCGGTTCGGGACAAACCCAATCCACTTCTCCGCCATTGTTCCAGAGTGTCCAGTGCTTGAATTGACTATCTACTTCATAAAATACACTGATATTATCTTTTTCATTTGTAAGGATAGCCCCGTGATAGTTTTTTTTGTTTCCTGTTAATGATTTGTCAGTTAGTGCTATCTCAATTGGTTTTCCGGTAACAACCATGCCTCCGGTGCGTAAGAGCGATTCTTCTTCCGATAAATCCAATAAATTTCCGGTCGGCAGGTTCCGATCCGTCAATTCCCAGCGTTTGCCAACAGACAATCGTAATTTGTAATCCGATTTTTCTGTGTTTTTTGAGAATGGCAGGCAGATAGGAGTGTGGTAGCCTACACCCAGTGGCATTGGCTCTGTTCCTAAATTACTGAATGAAACGATATGTGTTAATTCATTGTCAGTAAGAATAAATCTTATCTTACACACAAATTCATGCGGAAAATCAGTATAAATAGCATTATTTATTCTGTTTGAAAAATAACAAGCTTCAACTTCTACCGCATCGTTAGAAAAGCGAGTGCTTGTTACCGTAAATGGTTGCGATTTGATAATACCGTGATGATAATTATTTTGAGCCGGAATAGTAATTGGATACTGATACTCTTTACCTGCAAAATTATATTTCCCATCTTCAATCCGGTTTGGAGGGAAAAGCAATGGAACACCAAATATCTGCGGTCGATCCAGAAATGTTTCCATTTCTTCCATTTTTGGAGTACGAAGGATGTCAATCTCCAGTGTCTTGTTATAAAGCTTTACCAGATTTGCACCCATCGAAGGTACAATAATGGCTTCGTATACATTCGTTTCCATTAAAACTGCATCCAAACCTTGCCAGCTAATTTTCTCAATGTTCATTCTAGTATTATTAGTTTAATAAATTTGTTTCGTTTTCTATTTCTTACTTTGCAAATTTAGCGAATTGCAACGAATAGTCTTTTAATTTCAGATGAAAATTATTTTTATTGTACATGAATTTCAATTCTGGCAGAAAAAAAAGCATACACTGAGATTGTGTATGCCTAAAAAATTAGAAAAAAATTGGAAGAAACTTAATCAAATTGGACTAAGTTCAACGCTTGCATTAACTGTAACTTCGTCACCTACCATAGCTGCCGGGAATTTGCTGCCGATACCAAAATCAGATCTTTTTAAAGTTCCTTTTAGAGTGAATACAGCAATGTCTTTCTTATTCATCGGGTTTGTTACTTTGCCTTCAAATGTAAGATTTAGCACAACTTGTTTTGTGACACCATGCATGGTTAGGTTACCAATCAGTCTATATTCGTTACCTTTAATATTGACAACCGAGGTACTTTTGAATGTCAAGGTTGTAAATTGCTGAGCATCGAAAAAATCAGGACTTTTCAGGTGGGTGTCGCGCTGTTCTTGGTCTGTATTGATGCTGGCAATCTGTGCAATAACTTCGATCTTAGCATCGCTATAATCCGGTTTTGTTGTGACAGCTTTTACTTCAAATTGTTTAAAATTGCCACTCACGTGAGAAATCATAAGATGTGTTATGCTGAATCCTAACCGGGAATGAGCTGCATCAGAAACCCAGGTTTGAGAAGATGCTGTTAAAATAACTAGCATAAATGCGATTAATAGACTAATTTTCTTCATAAATGTTTGTTTTTTGTGTTTGTAATCTCTTTTTATTTTGGTTTGAATACATCATGCAATTGATTAAAAAATAGCAGGATAAGTTATTTCCATTAAAACATCTAATATTGATTTTTTGTTCTTATAAGGTGCGAATATAGAAAATGAGGGTAGGGGTGAGATTGAAAAAACATATTAGAGAGTCTTTTTTGATAAAACCAGAATATTACAAAACACAAATCGTCCTGCTATCCTTAAATTAGAGGATGACAGGACGATTTGTGTTGGTCTAAAATTAATTTTAACCTACAGTTAAAAATACAATTCGCCAAAAAATTCCGGCCGATGGAAATCTGGTTTCTCGGTTTTTATCGGGCTCCAGGTTACGAAATGGCGTGAATCTGTACCGTCGGCACATTTGTAAAAGTTACCCAATATTTTTTCAGGCAAGTTGTTTGGATCGATTCCCATGATTCGCATAGGGATTTTTACGGTTAATTCCCAATCAAACATACCTTCCATTTCATTGAATGCACGTCGCCCCAGGTTAGGATATCGTTTGATCATTGATAATTCTTCTTTGCTGTAGGGGATTACATCTTTATTTCGCTCTACTCTTTTTGAAGCTTTGCAAGTTCCAATACAATTGAATTCGAAATTCATATATTTATCATTCCCGGGAACTTTGCAAAAGAATTCGACACAACTATCTTCGTTTACCGGATCCTGATCATTTGAATAGATAGCACGGAGCATACTGCCACGAACTGCATATTTTATGAAAATACTGTCTTTTGAACGGGCAATGGTGAATTGAGTTATAGGTCGATAAGGATATTCGTTGATCCAATTCAAGACATCAATTCTATAACGCTCTCCAAAATTATCAAGAACTTCAGCGGCTAATTCGATATCAATATTATCCAATGCCTCAACAAATCGAATAATTAAGCTTTTCATTTTTCTTATATTTCTAATTTTCTGCAATATTAACGAATAATTTTGATAATCTGACTAAAAAAAGAGAACTTTTAGTGTTAATTCGACACATAAACTCATACCTGTTTTTAGTGCCAAATAATCTTTCATCTTTTCTCAATAAATGATTTTTTGATGATGAAAAAAAGGTCAAGATTGCATTTGTGTGCAATCTTGACCTTTTAGATTTTGATGTTTTATTCAGAAACTGTCTCTATTATGTAAGTTGAGCTTTAAAAGCACGCTCATAACCAGTAACCAAATCTTCGATTACTTCTTTTACGGAAATAATTTTATTGGCTAAATAGGCATTACTTCCGGCAAAAGCGTAACCTTTATCCATCTGTCCTCTGTAAGCATTATACAGAGTTACGATGATACAATAGGGAACTTTTGTATAGTCGCAGGTATGCAAACAATTGTATGGGCAAGATTTGGGGGCAGTCAAACCAAGTTTGACTTTTTCCAAAAACTCACCTTTTAGCGCTCTTCCAGGCATTCCTACCGGGCTTTGAATAATCTCAACATCGTTTTCAGATGCAGTTAAATACGATTCTTTAAACTTGATGTCAGCGTCGCATTCGTGAGTAGTTACAAACCGACTCGCAATTTGGACTCCTTTGGCACCCAATTGCATCATTCTATACACATCTTCGCCTGTATAGATTCCGCCTGCAGCTACTACCGGAATTTCCTGATTATACTTTTCTTCATAAACTGCCACTTCTTTCACAACCTCCGGAACTAATTTCTCGATTGAAAAATTTTCGTCATGAATCTGGGTTGTTTTAAAGCCAAGGTGCCCTCCTGCTTTTGGTCCTTCCACAACTACTAAATCTGGCAAGTAGTTGTACAGTGTTTTCCATTTCTCGCAAATAATTTTTGCAGCTCTTGCCGATGATACGATAGGTACCAATTTTGTTGTACAGTTTTCTGTTCGATATTTGGGCAAATCCATTGGAAGACCAGCTCCGGCAAAAATTACATCCACTTTTTCAGCAATTGCGGTTTTCACCATATCGCCAAAATTTGTTAGTGCCATCATGATGTTTACACCAATGATGCCCGAGGATTTTTCCCTCGATTTTTTAATTTCTTCTTTTAATCCAATAATGCAGGCTTCCATGTAGTCTTTCGCAGTGTTGCGATAGATAAGACCGAGTCCTGCACATGAAATAACGCCTATTCCTCCTTCATTTGCAACCGCAGACGCTAATCCATTTAAAGAAATGCCAACTCCCATTCCGCCCTGAATTATGGGCAGACGAGCAGTTAGATTTCCGATTTTTAATTTATTCATATTGCACATTTTAACGTTTTGTGTGCAAATGTACGCATTAATAGGCAGACATAGTGATGTCGTCGTGTTATTAGGGTTGTATTTAACGGAATTCAACATATATTTAAATAATTCTGTATTACTATTCTGGATATATAAATAAAAACGGAATAAATATGGATTTTAGAATTGTTATGATGGAGCTTTATATTTAGTGGAGATGATAAAATTCTGAGTCAAAAAATATATCTTTGGGCATCTAAAATTACTGATCAATTAAAATGAATTTTACAGCAATAGATTTTGAAACGGCTCATGCTGAATTTCCGTGCGAAATCGGACTCACCAAAGTTGAAAGCGGTATCATTACAGATACAAAATCGTGGTTGATAAAGCCGGCATGTTTTCCATACATGAATCCGTGGAATCAGCGGGTGCATGGAATTTCCGCATCCGACGTTTCTGCGGCACTAACATTCGAAGAGCTTTGGAGTGAATTGAAGCCATGGTTCGAAGATACCTGTTTGGTTGCTCATAATGCAGCATTTGATATGCGTGTGTTGCGCTCGGTATTGGCTTATTATGGTTTGGCAATTCCCTGGGCAGAATATTTTTGCAGTGTGAGTGTTTCTCGTAAAACATGGAAACAGTTGTCTAGCCATTCGTTGGGAGTTGTGAGTCAATATCATAATATCCATTTCAATCATCATCGGGCAGGCGACGATGCCAGGGCTTGTGCAATTATAGCTCTGAAGGCATTTGAGGAAGTGCAGGCAGGCACTGTTCAGGAAGGGCTCGGTAAGCTTGGAATAAAGCTTAAAAGACTGTAATTTGAAAGCTTAGAATGCTAATATTAATGTAATAAAACCAGCTTTGTTGCATAAAAAAACCTCCCTGAGCTTCACAGCAGAGAGAGGTTGTCATTTAAAGTTCTGTTTTTTAATTTACTCACACAAAGTACTTGTCTACAAACAAGTAATGTCTTTTTAAAATACAGATATGTCGTAATTTGGTTCGTCTACAATTTCAGGAACTAACTCTGTGTACAACACTTTCCCGTTTTCATCAACTGCAACCACTGAACGCGACATTAGTCCTTTTAAAGGTCCGTCGGTCAGTAATACTCCGTAATCTGTAGCAAAACTGTGGTATCTGAAATCGGAGGCTGTTATTACATTCTCCAATCCCTCAGCACCGCAGAAACGGCTTTGAGCAAAAGGTAAATCCTTCGATATACAAATTACCACCACATTTTCTTTTTCAGAAACCCATTTGTTGAATTTGCGAACTGAGGCTGCACAGGTTCCTGTGTCCAAGCTGGGGAATATGTTGAGTAATACACGTTTTCCTTTGTAGTCGCTTAAATGAATTTCTTGTAAGCCACTGCCTACCAATGTGAAATCAGGTGCTTGATTTCCTACTGCGGGCAATTGACCGTTTGTTTGTACATCGCCACCTTTAAATTTTACTGTTGCCATAATAAAGAATCTTATAATTTAGTTTAAATATGATTTTGTTAATGATCTAATAACAGCGTACAATGGTTTTTTGTTTATATTTGCCGATAATTTTCTTCAAAAAAAAAATGATAATATGAAAAATACAACATTTCAGTCCATTTGTGTGATGCTGCTTATTCTGTCTTTTTCATCTTGTGGCAGCGGTTCGCACGAATATAAAGTTGATAGTACCTTTGCCGATTATTTGCAGCGCTTCGAGAATGAGGGCGCCACGCGTGGACACACCTTCGATTTGCAAAAGCAAGGGCTAATTATTGAATTTGGGAATTTGGCAGATAGTGTAGCCGGTCTGACGCACTATGAAACTCCTATTCGCATACAAATTGATAAAACGTATTGGAACGCTTTGACAGGTACAGCTGGTGCCGATTTGATGAAAGAGAATCTGCTTTTTCATGAATTAGGGCATGGACTACTTGGGCGAAAACACCTTAATACCACACTCGAAAATGGTGATTGGAAGTCAATTATGTGTGGAGGAAGCAAAGTGAATAACAGATCCTGGAATATTAATTACCGGGGTGAACGTAGGAAGTATTACCTCGATGAATTATTCAATGAAAATACGCCTGCTCCGGACTTTTCCAGTCTGCAGTTGGTAGCAGATACGACGGGTTTTAAGACTGTTTTACAACGGAATTTTGATACGGATGCACAAGCAATTTGGCCTGTAGTTGAAGATGCTAAGCATAAAATATCACTGGATAATGGCAGATTGCGCTTCCAGTCTAAAGTAAGCGACTTATACTTTGTTTATACTATTCTGAAAACTAATCGTATAAGTGCCCTTTCTGATTTTGCGTATGAATTATCTTTTCAATACCCTACAGGTGATGCAACAAATCAATACGGATTACTTTTTGGGTCGAAACCTGATTCAACTTTTACTGCAACAGAGTCGATCGAATATTTCACGATCAATAATAACCAAAAGATGTATATGGGAAACCGGACCTGGTATAGTTTTTTTACCGAACTTGCTGAGTCCAGTATTGTTTCGACAGGGGTAAATAAACTGAAGGTATTCAAGATCGGAAGTACCCTGTATTATTTTATTAACAATATCTATTGCTATCGGTCTGAAATTGTAGACAGTAGCGATTTAAACCTATTCGGATTTATGGTTCCGCCACTGAGTACCGTGTGGATTGATAATCTTAAGGTTTCGCAAAGAGGGGCTGCTACGGTGATGTCTACAAGTGCTAAGCAGGGTATTCAGCTGGAAACCGGAACTATGACAACGACTAAATTAAAAGAAGTCAAATCAAACTAAACTAAATCAAAATTGCAAACCGGTAAATTTATCGGTTTGCAAGCAAAACAATCATGTCTAAATTAAGTATCTACCAAGTGCTTCCACGCCTTTTTGGCAACGAAAATACAACAAACAAACAAAACGGAACAATTGAAGAAAATGGCTGCGGAAAATTCAACTCTTTTACTCCGAAAGCTTTACAAGAAATAAAATCACTGGGAATAACCCATGTCTGGTATACGGGTATTATAGAACATGCCACACAAACCGATTATTCGGCTTACGGAATCCGGAAAGATCACCACGGAGTGGTAAAAGGGAAGGCCGGGTCGGCCTATGCCATAAAGGACTATTACGATGTGGATCCTGATTTGGCTGAAAACGTGGAAAACCGCATGGCTGAATTTGAAGATTTGGTGAAACGGACTCATAAAGCCGGAATGAAAGTGATTATTGACTTTGTACCAAACCATGTGGCACGTGAGTATCATTCGGATGCAAAGCCGGCAGGAGTGGTTGATTTGGGGCAGAATGACCATGCGCAATGGGCTTTTTCTCCGTTGAATAATTTCTACTATCTCCCCAACCAGGCTTTTCTGCCTCAATTTTATGTAAAAGGTTATAACGAGTTTCCGGCAAAGGCAACCGGTAATGACCAGTTCACAGCTTCGCCAACGCAACACGACTGGTATGAAACTGTAAAATTGAATTACGGTGTGAATTATGTTGAAGGCAGGCAAAAGCAATTTGATCCCATTCCGGATACCTGGTTCAAAATGCGCGATATCTTGCTTTTTTGGGCTTCGAAAAAGATAGATGGTTTTCGTTGCGATATGGCCGAAATGGTTCCTGTTGAGTTTTGGGGTTGGGTTATTCCGCAAGTAAAAGCAAAATATCCGGATAATCTTTTTATTGCTGAGGTTTACAATCCGTCTGAATATCGCAATTATATCTTTCAGGGTAAATTTGATTATTTGTACGACAAAGTAGGTATGTACGAAATGCTTCGCAATGTGACCAGCCGGAATTATCCGGTATGCGACATTACCAATACCTGGCAGGCATTGGGCGGAATTGAAAACCGGATGTTGAATTTCCTTGAAAACCACGATGAACAACGTATTGGATCGGGATTTTTTTCGGGTAATGGAATGTATGCGCAGCCGGCCATGATTGTGGCAGCAACCTTGACCCAGGCGCCGGTAATGATTTATTTTGGTCAGGAACTGGGGGAATTGGGCATGGATAGCGAAGGTTTCAGCGGGTTGGACGGCCGTACTACTATTTTTGACTATTGGGGAGTGAAAACGGTTCAAAACTGGATGAACAACGGAGCTTTTGATGGAGGAAAACTTACCGATGAACAAAAGGAGCTGCGGGCTTTCTATCAGAAATTACTCAATATAACGTTGAACGAAAAAGCAATAACCGATGGGGTGATGTTTGATCTGGAATTCGCTAATTTTGATAATCCCAAATTCAATACTCACGAGCAATATGCCTATTTCCGTAAGCATGAAAACGAGTTGTTGCTCTTTGTGCTGAACTTCGATGATAAACATTTGGATACCGAAGTTTGTTTCCCTCCGGAGGCTTTTCAATACCTCGGATTGAAGGAGGGTGATAATTATAAATGTGTGAATTTGTTGGATGAATCGGATAAATTTCCGTTACTTAAATTGAGTTCTAAGGATGTTTTTACAGCTTATATGGCTCCTTGGAAAGGATTGATATTAAAGTTGACGAAGCTAGTTTAATAACCGGCTGGTTTCAGCAGAAAAGAATATGAATTATTTAAAAGTAATACTTATGAAAACACGATTGATGAATTTGCCGTTCATGCTGTTGTTTTTCATGACTTCTTGCTCTTCATTTAAAACAACTCCGGAAACGATTAATGAAACTACGCGTAAAATTGTATCTAAAAATTTTACCGTAGTTGTAAATTATGCTCATCCACTCAGGATGAAGCCGGTTTATCTGACTTCAGAGTACGATTTGCGTATTAAGAATGATTCGGCATTTGCTTTTCTTCCCTATTACGGAGTGGCTCAGATAGCACCTTACAACCCGAGTGAAGGGGGTATTAAATTTGCCGAACCCATGGAAAACTACCGTATGACGCCGAATAAGAAAAAAGATGGTTGGAATATTCAGTTTCGGATAAAGCAAACCACCATGAATTATGAAGTATCGATGGACGTGTTTAATAATGGAACCGCATCATTTCAGGTTTCATCTTACGACCGGGATCCGATTAGCTTTAATGGCGAAGTGAAAAAATAAACCTCCGTTGCCCGAACTTTTAATTTGAAGTTAAATCACCTTGTTTTGTTCAATATTATAGCAATACCAACCGTTCGATTTTAATTTTTTAGTATATCTGCCGGATAACTTTTAAATCGAAATTTGTAATTCCAAATATGTAAAAAGAATTAAAGAATTATTTCTTTAATTTCTTTGTCGTTTGAAAAAAAAGTCGGATATTTATACTCGATTTGAAAAAATAAAGTTTCTGTTGTAAAACAATGATAATGAAATGTTTGTTGTTTTGTGAATCGTGACTTTTGTTCGTTTTTATTTTGGAATCAAACAATCAATTTTACATACAAAATGAAAGAAATTAAATTCAGTCTTGTTTACCGCGATATGTGGCAAGCGTCGGGAAAATATGTACCCCGTAAAGACCAATTAGCAAAAATTGCTCCCGTGCTTATTGAAATGGGATGTTTTGCACGTGTTGAAACCAATGGTGGTGCATCAGAGCAAGTGAACCTGCTTTATGGTGAAAATCCAAACGATGCAGTTCGTACGTTTACAAAGCCATTTAACGACGCTGGTATTCAAACTCACATGCTCGACCGTGGTTTGAACGGTTTGCGCATGAATCCGGTTCCTGCCGATGTTCGTGAGTTGATGTACAAGGTGAAAAAAGCGCAGGGTGTTGATATTACCCGTATTTTCTGCGGTTTGAACGATGTTCAGAACATTATCCCATCTATAGGATACGCTAAGGCTGCCGGTATGATTGCTCAGGCTACCATGTGTATCACGTATTCTGAAATCCATACCGTAGAGTATTATGTAAACATGTCGGAAAAACTGATTGCTGCCGGTGCAGACGAAATCTGTTTGAAAGATATGGCCGGTATCGGTCGTCCCGAAATGTTGGGAAAAATTGTAAAAGCAATTAAAACTGCCCACCCGGAAACTATTATTCAATATCACGGTCATACAGGACCAGGTTTCTCGGTTGCTTCTATGCTTGAAGTGGCTAAAGCCGGTGTTGATTATTTGGACGTTGCTATGGAGCCACTTTCATGGGGTATGGTTCACCCTGATGTGATTACTATTCAAGCCATGTTGAAAGATGCAGGATTTAAAGTTCCTGAAATCAACATGAATGCCTATATGGAAGCCCGTCGTTTGACTCAAAGCTTTATTGATGATTTCTTGGGTTACTTCATTGACGAACGCAACAAATTCATGACTTCATTGCTGGTGGGTTGCGGTCTTCCGGGTGGTATGATGGGTTCGCTTATGGCCGACCTGAAAGGTGTACACTCCGGAATCAACTCGTACCTGAAAGGTGCAAATAAAAAAGAACTTAGCACGGATGAGTTGTTGGTTATGTTGTTTGATGAAGTGAAATATATCTGGCCTAAGTTGGGTAACCCACCTTTGGTAACCCCATTCAGCCAGTATGTGAAAAATATTGCATTGATGAACGTTATGTTCCTGGTTAAAGGACAACCACGCTGGAGCATGATCGATAAAAACAGCTGGGATATGATTTTGGGTAAAGCAGGTGTGCTTCCGGGCAAACTTGATCCGGAAATCATTGCTTTGGCTGAAAAGAACAAATTGGAATTCTTCAAAGGAAATCCTCAGGATAATTATCCAAACGAATTGCCACGCTTCATTGAAGAAATGACGGAAAAAGGGTGGGATAGAGGCCAGGATGATGAAGAATTGTTCGAATTTGCCATGCACGAAAAACAATACCGCGATTTCAAATCTGGCGAAGCTAAAAAACGTTTCGAAGCTGAACTGGAAGCTGCTATCAAGGAAAAATTCTCAAAAAGCTCAGTAGAAATTCCTGATATCCGTGCATTGAAATATCCAAATGCAGAGCCTGTGGTTTCTAACGCAACAGGGCGTGTGATCTGGGAGCTTGATTTTAATGAAAAATCGGTTGAACCGGTTCATGGAAAAGAAATCAAAGAATTTGAAACCTTGTGTACTATTCAAACTAACTACGGTTTGGAACATATTGGCAGCTTCTGTGATGGTCGCATTGTGGGTGTGGAAAAGAAACAAGGCGAAATTGTACGTAAAGGCGAAGTGTTGGCTTATATCGAAAAGAAATAACGCCGGGACTTACTACTATAAAATAAAAAAAGGAGACGCTTGCGTCTCCTTTTTTTTTATACAACCCCTCCGCGTCTGGAGGGAGGGGTTGTAGTTTTTTTTGAATTTATTTACTGGTATTGGATGTAAATAGGTTGTGGTTTTAGTTTCAGCAGGTCGGCAGCCGTCATCATGGTGTGCGGTGCTTTTTTTAGGTCGTTTTTATAAAACAATTTGAAACCGGTGAACTGTACGGGTTCCTTGCGGATATAAAGCAGGTACGTGCTTTTTTTGAGTATCGGTTCGCCCCAGCCGTCCATGTTCATTACAATCTGTACTTCGGGGTGCAGCTTAATGTTCTTGTAGTTGCGGATCATTCCCTGGGTAAAGCGGTGTACGATCAGAATTTTTGGGGTCAGGTGGTTGTCGCGAACCAGCTTAGCCAGGTAGTCGGAGCAGAAGTTTACATCGGTAGCGTCCATCGTTCCGATTTTATGTCCGGGTTTGCTGCCATCTTTCATTGAAAACTCGGGATCGATGCCCAGGTGTACGTTTGGCATTTTCAGGTATTTTTCCAGTAGCGGAACTTCTTCTTTTACGTTGCTTTGTGCTACCTGCACATCCAGAAATACGATGGCATTTCCCATTTTGGCTATAGCTAGCGCGGAGTCAACCTGATGGGCGGGCATGCGTGTACGATATTTTCCGTCTTTCAGCGGCATGCCCGAAGCTACCACGGCAATATAATGAATGGCCGGTTGCACCGGGGTTGTTGAGTCGGCTTTCTCCCATTTTTTTACTTCCCCGTTTAGCTTTTGCCACAGTTCTTTGGGTGGCAATTCTCCCAATATTCCCATTTTTTTCGAATACAGGTTGCCATAAAAAGCCACAATCCGCTTAAAGGGAAGTATTGCTCCGTTTTGTGGGAATGGTTTGGGGTTGCGGGGCCAGAGTCCGGTGGTGTCGCCATTGGCCAGGGCAATTAATTTTTTGTGGTAGGCCAGTGTGTCGGTAGGTGTAATGACCGGTTCTTGTTTTTTTGCTTCGGCTTTTTCTTTTTCGGCCGGGGTAGATGATGTTGATGCTGTTGACGCTGTCTTTTTGCCGCAACCACTCAGGATAAGCAATGCCGAAAGCACTAAGGGTAGAAAGTATTTTCTCATAAACAATATTGATTTTAGTTTCATATTGGACTTAAAAGTAGAGAAAGTTTTCGGTTAAATCAAATTTTTCGACAGATTTTCTTGTTTTGTCAAAGCGCATGCGGGTCTCATGGTGTGTCCTTATCCCGAAATCAAATTAAAAGAGGGGCTGGGATGGGTGAATTCCAATTCGCCACACTAAAACAGGGCGGTTAGAAACCACCCATCCCAGCCCCTCTTTTAATTTGATTTCGGGTGAATTCAGGCCGTTTTAGCCTGATAAGACTACAAAAAGCCGCCGAAGAAGTTTTGTGGTTTTTGCAGCGGGGGCGATGATTTATAAACTTATTTACATAAATTTGTCGGGGGTAAAGATGGAATTATTTCAGGAAATTGATAAACGGGAAAGATATTGACATTGAATCGAAAAATGTAATATCAAAAAAAGAAAATTATGGACAGTAATTATATAAAAGAGTTGGTTTATTCACTGGGGGCTGATGTATGTGGCGTGGCAAGTGTAGAGCGGTTTGAGGATGCTCCCAAGGGGTTTCGTCCGTCAGATATTTTTCCTGAGGCAAAGTGTGTCATTTCGTTTGGCAAGCATTTTCCCGGGGGCTTGTTTGAGGCAACCACGAATGCTCCTTATACGTTCGTGAAATCTAAATTGTCTGCCATGTTGGATGATATGGCTATTCAGCTTATGTTCACCCTTGAATCGCATGGCTACAAGGCGATTCCTGTTTCGACTGACGAACCGTATGATTATTGGGATTCGGAAAACCGGACGGGCAAGGGTATTTTGTCGCTAAAGCATGCGGCCCGGGCAGCCGGAATAGGATGTATAGGTAAAAATACTTTGCTGATAAACGAAAAATATGGTAACAGGCTTTACCTGGGGGCTGTGATTGTTAATGTTGACTTGGTTGTAGATGAGTTGGTGCGTAACTTATGCCCGCCAAACTGTACCATTTGTTTGCAATCCTGCCCGCAATCGGCCTTGGATGGTGCTACTGTCGATCAAAAGAAATGCTGGGAAGCATGTGTAACCTCCACTCCGGGCGGAGGATTCGTGTATTCATGCAATACTTGCCGGACAGCATGCCCGTACAGCAAAATATAAAATGGGAGAATGTGTAAAATTAATCCAAATTGAACCGTATGAGTACTTTGTCTAACGACCCATTGCATGGTGTCACCCTGAAGGTAATTGTAGAGCAGTTGGTCGAAACCTACGGTTAGGAAGAATTGTCTGTGTGTATCCGCATCAACTGTTTTACGAGAACCCGAGTGTGAGTTCCAGCCTGAAGTTTCTGCGTAAAACGCCCTGGGCCAGAAGCAAGGTGGAAGCATTGTATGTAGAGAGTGTAAAGAAGTCTCTTCTCAAGTCGTGATTCTTGTATTAAGTCCCCGGGGTGTTTCAGACAGTCCGTTTCTGGTGTGCCGGTTATGAATTGCCACAAAAAATAGGGGGTGTTGCCATGCGGCAACACCCCCTATGGGCAAACAATAATACAAAATCAATTATTTTCGGCAAGCAACGCTTCTTCTCTTTCGTGATAAATCGATACGTTGAGTACGATTAAGTACTTTTTGTATTGTTCCTCACTCAAAACTAATTTTGCGTTGCCGAGATTAAATCTTAATGCTTTTTCAGCAGCTACTTCATTATCTGCTTTCATAGCTGTTTTCAACTTATTTTCCGTCAGGGAAAATACATACTTCAATTGATCTGCTTGTGTATAATCAACATTTAAATAACGAGCTAATGAATTAAAGGTAGATTCGTTATTCAATCTTGAAAATACTGTGTATTCACTAGGATTAACAGCAGAAACACTGGCGCCAAATGCAGCCAAAATAACAACTAAACTAAAAATCTTTTTCATAACCTTAAAAATTAAATTTTAAAAACAATCGTAATACCTATACCTATATAAATGAAAAAAACAAAGAATTCCCCTGTGATTTTTTTATTGGGTATTCTTTGTATTAGATTTGTCCAGTAGAATAATTTCTAATTGACGATACAAAAATACATGTTTTAGAACATAAAAACGATGTATTTAGCGTTAAATATTTGTTTTGTCGTCATATTTAACTGAAGTGTTTTGACTGGAGTGGTGGTATCTGTTTGATTTGTACTTGTATAGTTGGGGTTTTAAAGTGTATATTGTACATTTAAAAATAATGTCATTTCTGTGTCATTTGATCGTTTTTTGAGGTTGTGGTCTGAAAAATGGTTGGAAATAGATCGGAATTCAGCATAAAGAATCAGTTTTCTTGAACCTGAATGCAGAATTTAAACGTTATTTTTGCAATCTCTGTACGTGCCGGGTTGTTTTTTGCCTATATGAACGGAGGGAAATCATGCGTTTTTCTGTTATACATGTATTTTTAAATTTAATCTCCAATGACTGATCTTATACAGAATTATCTTGCCTTGCTTTCTGCTTTTTATAAGCGTCTGTTGACCGAAGGTGGATTTGGTTTCCCGGCCGTGAATAGCCTGACGATCGTATTGACTTTTTTGTCGTTGATTCTTGTTATGGCAGGTGGCTTTTATGCTGCAAAGAAAATTATTCAGGTGCTGTTGCGTGTTTTTTCAAAGCTATTCCGGTTTAAGTTTCCGGGCTTGCTGGCCAATAGCCGCTTCTCTCATTATATTTCCCAGCTGATCCTGTATTATTTGCTTCGGGTTTCTATTCCGGTCATATTTACGGGGCGCACAGATTCTATCGAAATATTTGATAAATTGCTGTATGTGTATCTGGTGTTTATCGTTCTGGGTGTATTAATGGCCATTATAACTTCGGGGTTTGATACGCTGCGTGAGAAAGAAAGCTACCACGATAAACCGATAAACAGCTACCGGCAGGTAATTCAAATTGTGTTGATAATTATCGGCATGATGGTTATTTTCTCTATACTTACCGGGCAATCGCCGTATAAGTTCTTTGCGGCTATGGGAGCGGCTTCTGCTATCCTGCTGTTGATGTTTAAAGATACCATTATGGGGTTTGTGGCCAGTGTGCAGGTGACTTCGAACGATATGGTGCGTATTGGCGACTGGATTACCATGCCCAAGTATGGCGCCGACGGTGATGTGATTGAGATAACACTGACTACGGTGAAAGTGTCGAATTTTGATAAAACCATTACAACCATTCCTACCTATGCGCTTATTTCCGATTCTTTTCAGAATTGGCGGGGCATGATTCGGTCGGGTGGCCGGCGGATTAAACGAGCCATCATTATAAAGCAAAGCAGTATCCGGTATATTGCCGACGATGAGTTGGTGCGGTTTAAAAAGATTCAGGGAATATCCGATTATATTGATCAGCGGCAAGAAGAAATTTGTAAGCACAACGAAGCTATTCATGCCGACCGGAGCATTCCGGTAAATGGACGGAACCTGACCAATGCCGGTTTGTTCAGGCGGTACGCTGAGTGGTACCTGAAAAATCATCCGGGCACAAATAAAAAAATGATCCTGATGGTTCGCCAGTTGGCTCCAACTGAAATAGGTATTCCAATTGAATTGTATGTGTTTACCAATACCACTAATTGGGTGGAATATGAATATATTATGGCCGATATTTTTGATCATCTGATAGCGGCTGTCCGCTATTTTGATCTTCATATTTACGAACGGCAATCCGGAAGTGATGTACAACGGATAGAGATGGTTGACAGCAATTTTAACCAGTATTCTGCGAAATCGGATATTGCTGAGGGTTAATACGAAGTGATGGGAGGGGGAAGCCGTAGAATGGCTTTGATCAAAATAGTGTGTAAAAATTGTATTTAAAGGGGATGTTGTTCTGCAATGTCCCTTTTTTTTATTTTGTCGAATAATATCGCTAATACCGAATTTAAAAGCTACTTTTGCGGTTAAATTGTGATAAAAACAGTCTAAAATATCGTAGAATGCTTTCAAAATGTATGATAAGATAGTATGGTAAAAAACCTATTTATAAAGAAAACCTTAGCGCAGCTGGATGAACAGGCGGCAAGTAATAAGCATGGATTGAAACGTCATCTGGGTTTGATGAACCTGACTTTGTTGGGTGTTGGGAGTGTGATCGGTGCCGGTATCTTTGTGCTTACCGGAACGGCTGCTCAAATGCACGCAGGGCCAGCTATCGTGTTCTCATTTGTGCTTTCGGCTTTTGGCTGTTTGTTGGCGGGGTTGTGTTATGCTGAGTTTGCCTCTATGATTCCTTTGTCGGGGAGTGCTTATACGTATGGATATGCCACCATGGGCGAATTGGTTGCGTGGATTATTGGTTGGGATTTGATTCTGGAATATTTGTTTAGTACGGCTACTGTGGCAGTTGGCTGGTCGGGTTATGTGCTGAGTTTTTTAGCTGATTTTGGTATTTATTTACCCGCTTCGCTGGCTCAGGCGCCGTTTGATTACGACCAGCATGGTTGGCATACTACGGGTGCATTGATCAATTTTCCTGCGGTGTTTATTGTTGTGTTGCTTACAGCTTTGCTTGTCATTGGCATAAAAGAAACAGTGAAGTTTAATAATATCACCGTGATTATAAAAATTATTGTGGTGTTGCTTTTTATTGGTTTTGGAATTTCGCATATTCATCCGCAGAACTGGGTGCCATTTATTCCTCAAAATACCGGTGTTTGGGGACAATATGGTTGGTCTGGTATTTTGACAGGTTCCGGGGTGATCTTCTTTGCTTATATTGGTTTTGATGCCGTGTCTACTACGTCGCAAGAAGCTATCAATCCTAAACGGGACTTGCCGTTGAGTATACTTTTCTCACTTTTGATATGCACTATATTATATGTAGGTGTGAGCTTTGTTTTGACTGGGATTGTTAATTACAAAGAGTTGAATGTGGCAGCGCCTATTGCTCTGGCTATTGACAGGAGCGGAGCGGGGCTGAAATGGTTGAGCCCTGTCATTAAAATCGGAACCATTGCCGGGTTGAGCTCGGTGATTCTGGTTACCTTATTGGGGCAAACCCGCATTTTCTTTGCCATGGCGCACGATGGTTTGTTGTGGAAATGCTTTGCCAAGACGCATTCTCGGTTTAAAACTCCTCATTACTCTACTCTGATAACAGGTTTTTTTACGGCTTTAATGGCCGGATTATTCCCTATTGGCTTGTTGGGCGAGCTGGTTTCTATTGGAACCTTGCTGGCATTTATGATTGTTTGTGCCGGTATTGTCATTATGCGAAAGATTGAACCTGATGCACCGCGTGCTTTTAAAACCCCCTGGGTTCCTTTTGTGCCGATGTTGGGTGCATTTGTTTGTTTTATACAAATGTTGGCTTTACCGGCCGATACCTGGTTGCGACTCATTATTTGGATGGCTATCGGTTTTGTGATTTATTTCACTTACGGGATAAAGCATAGTCATGCAAGAAAGGATCGTAAAGGGTAAGTTCTTCCTTCGGTATGCCTGATTGTAATTTGTATTTTTATTTCATTCAAATGCAGGAGGAATGGATAAAAAAAGGTATTTTTGCGTAAAAAACAGATCATTTATAAAGCAGAAGTGAATTAAATCTATCAAACTGATTTTTCGTTCTGTATAAAACCATTTTATTTATGTTTAAAGATTTATTTATAAGGAAGACGCTTGCAGAGCTGGAAGTACAAGCTGATAGTAAACACAATTCGTTGAAGCGACACTTAAGTGCGCTTAATCTGACATTGTTGGGTGTTGGCTGTGTTATTGGTGCCGGAATTTTCGTTCTTACGGGTACTGCAGCAGCAACACATGCCGGTCCTGCGGTAGCGCTTTCGTTTGTTATCTCCGCATTTGGTTGCTTGCTGGCTGGGTTGTGTTATGCCGAATTTGCATCTATGATTCCTGTTTCCGGAAGTGCCTATACGTATGGTTATGCTACTATGGGGGAGTTCATTGCCTGGATTATCGGTTGGGACTTAATTCTGGAATATCTTTTTGGGTCGGCAACGGTAGCTGTAGGCTGGGCCGGGTATGTGACCAGTTTTCTGGCCGATTTAGGAATTGTTATTCCTGCCTCCATGTGTCAAAGTCCGTTTATATTTGATGCCACAGGTTGGCATGCATCCGGATCTATTATCAATTTTCCTGCTATTTTTATTGTGGCTTTAATGACTACTTTGCTGGTTATTGGTATTAAAGAATCGGCCAAGTTTAATAATATAATCGTATTGGTAAAGGTTACCGTTATTTTACTTTTTGTCGGTTTTGGTATTGCGCATATCAATGTTGCTAACTGGACACCTTTTGTTCCTGCCCGTACGCCGGATGGTCATTTTGGTTGGCTGGGTGTTTTGACGGGTGCTGCCGTAGTGTTTTTTGCTTATGTCGGATTCGATGCTGTTTCTACCACCTCGCAGGAAGCTATCAATCCAAAACGTGATGTCCCCAGGGGAATTCTCTTTTCATTGCTTATTTGTACTGTATTGTATATAGCTGTCAGTTTGGTATTGACTGGTATTGTAAATTATAAGGATTTGAATGTGGAAGCCCCGATTGCCCTTGCTATCAACAGGGCGGGAGCAAGTCTGGTTTGGTTACGTCCAATTATTAAGATTGGAGCTATAGCAGGTCTTAGTTCAGTGGTATTGGTGTTGCTTCTTGGACAATCGCGTGTGTTTTTTACTATGGCCAGCGATGGTTTGTTGTGGAAAAGTTTTGCACGGACTCATAAGAAATTTAAAACTCCGCATGTAACCACCATTGTGACCGGTAGCTTTGCTGCTTTGTTTGCCGGGCTTTTTCCGATTGGTTTATTGGGCGAGCTAGTTTCTATCGGTACTTTGCTGGCATTTATCATAGTTTCTGTAGGAATTATCATTCTTCGTAAATCAGAGCCGGATGCTGTCCGTGGATTCAGAACGCCATGGGTTCCCCTGGTTCCTATTTTGGGGGCTTTGGTATGTTTTGCTCAAATGGCTGCATTGCCGTTGGATACATGGATTCGTCTTATAGCTTGGATGTTGATAGGGTTTGTTATTTATTTTACTTATGGACGGAAACATAGCCATGCGCGGAATAATCGTTATAAGGGCAAATAAGCTCTTTCCTGAAACTCATGGAGAGTGAGCTTACAGTTTTATAAAATGAAAACGGCTGAACCAGATAGTTCAGCCGTTTTATTTTAGTGTTTGTTTAAAGGCTATGCCGATAAAACTAGCTAACAATAATTCTGTATCCTTTTCCGTGGATATTGATAATTGTAATATTAGGGTCTTTGCTCAGAAGTTTGCGGAGTTTGCAGATATAAACATCCATGCTTCTTGAATTGTAATAGTTGTCATCTTTCCAGATAGTTGTCAACATGTACTTACGATCTAACATTGAGTTAGCGTTAGCTGCAAACAAAACAAATAGATAAGTTTCTTTTCTGGTAAGTTTTGTTTCTTCGCCATTAATAGTCAACACGCGTGCTGCAACATCGAAGGTGTAAGCGCCAAGTTTGTAAGATGGCACAATCATAAGAGCTCTTAGATTTTCATCTAATTCGTTTAGTAAAATTCTCTCGTTTTCCATTTTCTTTTTGTAATTTTTGAGTTAATATAGTGATAGTGAACATAATTCTAATTCAACTGAAAATAAAAAATGCATTTTTTGTGCCCAGATCAACATGCTTTATTTGTTAATTGTTGCAGTTTGTTGCTATACGTTGGCTTAACGAGAGGCAAATATAATTGATTTTATTTAATTTTCAAAACAAATTCGCTAATCAATTGATATTTTTTTTTCAAAAACTGATTTTTTTTCTCTTTAATTGGCGAATTAGAGCTATAACTAAAGTGAATTAGGCAATTATATGTCGTATTGTTATATGTAAGGAGATTGCATTTATATAAAATGTTCGATTTAATATGCATATTTCTATCTTGTTAAATTAATATTACGGTGCAAAATTAAATTTTAATATATTGACTGAAATTGTCGGATTTAAAGTGTTTTATTGAGTTATTTGATTTCGATATGCTTATAATGTGTACTAGTTTTAGTTTGATGCAATATGAGTGTATTTGCTTGTAGTTTGAAATTATAAATGCAGTTGGAATTGCAGTGTATTTAATGACTGTTCAAGGAATGAAAGAAATTACTTATATGGTATTTGACAAAATGCTAACTAAATAATCAAAATACTGTGTGATTTGTCGAACTTTTTACTATCAAATGGCTGCATATTTCTCGTAAATAGATAATATACAAGTGAATTATAGTTAAATATATCGCCTAAAAAGTTAATGTATGTTTTCGGAAATGAATTTTATTCGAGCGAAATTCAATATATATGCATTTCTTGAAATTGCATTAAAGTGGTATTTGTAAATTCCTGTAGTACTTATTTTATTTTAATGTACTTACTGCTACGTGTTTGGGTTGGATTATTTAATATATGTCTATGTGTTTGTTGTTTTAATGTGTTTATATGCTGTTAGTTATATATTTATTGTTGTATATAAATGTCTTCTGTTTGTATGTTTGACAAGTGAAAAGACTACAATAATTATTGCTACAATTAAGAATCTATTGCTACTAAATCTTGATTGATAGGTAATTATGGATTTATGCTTACATTTGTAATGTCGAAAGCAAATAATTATTCACCATAAAATTTTGATAATATGAAAACTTTAAAAATCCAATCTTTTGTAAAAATTGCTTCTATCATTTTTTCAACATATATGTTAGTATTGTTGTCAATGGTAATCTTTTTTTAAAGATAAGGAATAAACGATATATAATTGTTTTTACAGGATAGAATAAGATTGCACTCAATCTCATGTATTCTCTTCTTTTGATTTAAGTTTAGATTAACAAGACTTCTTTTTCTTTGAAGAAAGAACCTGAACTTACGGAATTAAATAGTTTCGTAAGTTCAGGTTCTTTCTGTTTGTAGTCTCTACATTGTATTTTCAGTCTTGTTCTCACATGTCTCCTGTTATTTACTTTGTGTATCTTTGCTCGGTAACTTATTAAATGGTGTTTTTAATGGTTATGAAATTTGCAGAGGGAATGTGATACATAATTTAAACTTTACACTATAAATTGGCGTTGTTCATGCTAACTGCATTTGTTATTTGTAGGTATCAATGGAGAAAATCATTTTCAAGCAAATGTTGGCTATGAATTTATATGTCAGTGTGGAGTCTTTTGATGTGTGAATTTTATTTTGAAATATAATACGAAATATAGTAAATAATACATGTTTAAACTTTTTAGGAATATAGACCGCAAAAATTATCGACCTATTTTAGGCGGTTTAGATATTTTCAAATTTATAGGTCCCGGGTTATTGGTTACTGTTGGATTTATTGATCCGGGAAATTGGGCTTCAAATCTTGCTGCCGGCGCCGATTATGGCTATGCTCTCTTGTGGATGGTAACTTTGTCTACGATCATGTTAATCATGCTGCAGCATAATGTGGCTCACTTAGGGATTGCTACCGGACTTTGTTTGTCGGAGGCTGCTGCTATTTATCTCAAACCTACTTATTCTAAGCTATTACTTTCATCGGCAATGTTAGCCTCTATTTCTACCTCGTTGGCCGAAATTCTGGGTGGAGCCATTGCATTGGAAATGTTGTTCAATGTTCCCATTCGGGCGGGAGCATTGTTAGTGACCGTTTTTGTTATGATTATGTTGTATACAAATTCGTATAAGATTATTGAGAAATGGATTATTGCATTTGTGTCGGTAATCGGTTTATCTTTCTTGTATGAACTTTCGTTGGTGCATATTGATTGGAGTTCGGCTATGAGTGGTTGGGTTACACCTGCATTTCCAAAAGGTTCCATGTTGGTGATCATGAGTGTGCTTGGGGCTGTGGTTATGCCTCATAATTTATTCCTTCATTCAGAAATTATTCAAAGCCGTCAATGGAATCTCAAAGATGAGAAAGTCATAAAAAAACAATTAAGGTATGAGTTCCTGGATACATTGGTTTCTATGCTTGTTGGTTGGGCTATAAACAGCGCCATGATTTTATTGGCAGCCGCTACTTTTTTTAGAACTAAAACGCCCGTTTCAGAACTTCAGCAAGCGAATCATTTGCTGACTCCTTTGTTGGGTGCAAATTCTGCAGTTGTTTTTGCTGTAGCACTCTTGTTTTCAGGTGTAGCCTCAACAATAACTTCGGGTATGGCTGCGGGAAGTATTTTTGCCGGAATGTATAAAGAACCCTACGATATTAAGGATAATCACTCCCGGGTGGGTGTAGCAATGTCATTGTTAGTTGCTTTTGGAATAATTATGTTGATTACAAACCCATTTCAGGGGCTATTGATTTCGCAGATGATTTTAAGTATTCAACTACCGTTTACCATTTTTCTGCAGGTTTATCTTACATCCAGTCAAAAAGTTATGGGTAAATATAAAAATACATTGTTCTCAAAAATTATACTTTATTTATTGGGGGTAGTGGTTGCTATATTGAACATAGCGCTGGTTGTGAGTTTGTTTTAAAAGAATTGTAAAAAAATAAAATAAAGGGAATAGACAGGATTAATTTGGTATTTTTGTAGAAACAGAAAAAAGTCCAATAATATTTGGTAAAAAATATGCATACAATTAGTAAAGAATTTCATTTTTCGGCAAGTCACCAGTTGAAGGGATTAAAAGAAGGACATCCGTGTGGAAGAATACATGGACACAATTATACGTTAAAATTTTTTTTAAGAGGAGAGCCAAATGAAGATGGTTTTGTTCAGGATTATAATGATTTAAAACCAGTTTCTGATTGGGTTAATAATACACTTGATCATAGACATCTAAATGAGATATTTGATTTTCAAACTTCAGTTGAAAATATGAGCAAATACATTTATGATTTATTTAAACCACAATTCCCTTTGTTGGTGGCAGTAGAAATGAGTGAAACGCCCAAAACAAATTGCAGGTATGAAGAATAATTCTTCGGATATAATTCTCAATGTAGTTGAAATTTTTCAATCTATACAAGGTGAGGGTGCAAATGTAGGTAAATCAGCTGTTTTTGTGCGGCTGAGTGGTTGCAATAAAGATTGTTGGTATTGCGATACTGATTGGAATAAAGGTACTGGAATGAGTGTATTGCAGATACTCGATGAAGTGAAAAAATACTCAAAACCGAATAATTATCCGGATAATTTAATCATTTGGACTGGTGGTGAGCCAACTTTGCAGCTAACAGATGAAGTCTTGGAATATTTCTCTGACTATTATAATTGCATTGAAACTAATGGAACAAACCCGGTTCCATCGAGGATTGAATATATCTCTTGCAGTCCTAAAGTAAAGCCCGAAATCTTGAGAAAAAATTTCAAACATGTAAATGAATTCCGTTATCCTGTTGCAGTTGGTGATAGTTTACCAGATATTTCTGAGTTACCAGAAGCGGATAATTACCTTATAAGTCCGATTTTTTTAGGAGAAGAGAGAAAACGATTTCAGCGAGTAGATGAAAATCTCAATTATGCCATTGATTTTGTTTGCCAAAATCCAAAGTGGAGACTTTCACTTCAGCTCCATAAACTTCTAAATATTCCATAAGTGTTAAGCAATTGTGGATAAAATACCTAAAAGTAGTTACTGACTTTAAGTTTTATCAGTATTAATAGGGATGTGCAAATTGACTCTGTAGTATTATTTTTGCGTTGTATTAATATAGTCAATTAATTAAGATGAAAGCAGATCAGCAAAAGTTATACAAGCAGGCTTATGCTCTAAGTTTATTTACGATTATCTATAATATTATAGAGGGGGTTGTGTCAATGATACTGGGTTATGAAGATGAAACCCTGACTTTATTTGGCTTTGGTGTAGATAGTTTTATAGAAGTTGTTTCCGGGATTGGTATTGCTATTATGATAACCAGGATAAAACAAAATCCAAATAGTCCGGTAAGTAAATTTGAACGAAATGCTTTAAGGGTAACTGGAGCTGCATTTTACTTATTGTCTTTTGGATTATTTGTGGGTATTCTTGAGAATTTACTTCATCATCATAAACCGGAAACAACAATTTGGGGAGTAGTTATTTCAATCGTTTCAATACTGGTTATGGTTTGGTTGATGATTGCTAAAAAGAGTGTTGGGAAGCAACTAAAATCTGATCCGATAATAGCTGATAGTAATTGTACTAAGATTTGTGTATATATGTCCCTGGTGCTGCTTATTTCAAGCCTGATTTATGAGCTGATAGGTTTTGCCTATGCCGATGTAATTGGTGCAATAGGATTAGCATACTTTTCAATTTCGGAAGGTAAAGAAGCTTTCGAAAAAGCCAGAGGCAAAGTTTGTGATTGTTGTTGATTTATTTACTCCAGCGTTTTAATTCGGAATAGAGCCGTTGTATGGGTAGACCCATTACGTTGAAATAAGAGCCTTCAATATGCTCTACACCGATATATCCTATCCATTCCTGTACTCCATAAGCTCCGGCTTTATCGTAGGGTTGAAAATTCAGAAGATAATATTCAATCTCGTCGGGCAATAAACGCGCAAAGCGAACTTCAGAAATTACGTGAAAAGTTTTTCGTTTACTTAATGTGCTGATACAAACACCGGTGATAACTTGATGAGTTTTACCAGATAAGGATTTCAACATTTTTGTTGCCTCTGCTTTATCTTTAGGTTTTCCAAAAACACGTCCTTCGTGCCAAACTATTGTATCGGCTGTAATGAGTAATGTGTTATTATTCATCGATTCCAGGTAAGCATCTGCTTTTTTCTCAGCTAAATACATGGGAATATCAACACCAACAAGCTGTGATGGGTATGTTTCTTCTACATCAATAACCTTTATCTCGAAAGGAATGTTTAATCCTCGTAGAAGTTCTTCACGACGAGGTGATTGTGATGCAAGAATTATATTGTAACAATTTAAGTGAGAAAGCATTTGCATGAATTAAAATGAGCAATTAAATTACTAGTAACAGTTATACGGAGAAACTGTTCAATTATTTGATTTATTGGGTTTATTGAACAATAAATAGATTAAATAAACTTATTCCATGTGCTTTTGCCTGCAAATAATAGAAAGCAAAGCTGTATAAAACTCCGGATAGCATGATAAACTTACATAAGGTGGAAGCCTGATGAAATTCTTTGGGAGTTTTTGCAATGTATATCAGATAACAGAGAATTGCAAATGGTAAGGCTAATCCAAAAATCAGATATCTTAGTGTTAACGTCCCGTCAAAATGAATAAACAAGGCATTTACAAGGAAAAGACAAGAAACGGTGATTGCTATTAAACCGTAAAGAAATAGTTTCGTTTTGTTTTTGCCCCATTTAATAGGCATTGTACGACATTCCATTTCGCGATCACCTTTTTCATCTTCAAAGTCTTTAATTATTTCTCTGATCCAGGTGCACAAGAATGAAAAAAGGGCAAATCCACCAATCCAGCCATAAAACTGCCGGGGAATTGGCGTTTCGAAAATCAGTTCTCCATATTCTTTTTGAAGAAATGCAAGCTGAGTTATACCTACTGTCAATACCGTTATGGCAACAATGAATGAAACAACCAGATTCCCAATAAGAAATTGCCTTTTGTAGCTGGCTGAATAGAACCATAATAATCCTGGAACAACAATGAAAATGAAGGCTAGTGTGAAACTCCGGGCAAAATAAGCAAGTAGCAAACCGCAACAAACTCCAATTCCGGTAAGTATTTGATGCAGTAGCATGGCTTTTTGCCTTGATATTGCCTTGCCTACAACCTGTTTGTTTAGTTTGTTTATAGCATCTATTTTTATATCAAAATAATCGTTTAAAACATATCCACCGGCTGCAATAAAAACTGTTGCGGTAATTAGCAAACTCAACATTCCTGTTTCCATTGATGCATCGAAACCATAGATTTGCAAAATCGGTATCAGTACAACCTGTCTCATTAGAAATTGAACTAATGCAATGAAAAGCAGATTGGAGAGTCGGATGAGTTTTAGATAATTTATCATGGGATTTATTAAATAGCTATCTAATATTGTAGCTTGATCTGAATCGTAAGACTATCAATTGTTTTTGTGTCTGTTGTGTATGTCCCTTGATAACAGGCTATATATTTTACTAATCTCGGGAGATTTATTTAGCATGTGAAGATGTCGGGCAATGGTTGTTTCATCAAAACGCACCGCAGGTCCGGTTTGGGCTTCATATGGACTCAATGTTTTTATTTTCTCAGCTGTTTCAGCAATAAGTGGCTGTATGACTTCAAAATTTATATCGGAATCATCTAGAATCTGAGATGCAATATCATACATATAGTTAGTGAAATTACAGGCAAACACAGCTGCCAGATGAAGTTTTTTTCTTTGTTCGGAATTTATCAGATATATTTTATCTGTTAAAAGTTTTGCCAGATTAAATAGTACTTGCTCAATCTCAGGGCTGGAAGCTTCAATACATATGGGAACTTCACTGAAATCAACTTCTTTTTTTATGGAGAAAGACTGAAGCGGATAAAATACTCCAAATCTGCTCGTGAAACTTTCGAAGTCACTCATTGGAATGCTTCCTGCAGTGTGGACGTGAATCCCATTTAGAACGTTCATTTTTCTCAATACACTTTTGAGTGCCGAGTCTTTCAATGCATAAATATAGATGTCGGCATTCGTATATAAATCAGTAATTTCATCGACAAACGTAGTTCCTAATTTTGTCGCAAGGCTTTCAGCATTAGCCGGATTTCTACTAAATACTTGCTTAATAATAATTCCTTTGGATTGAAGCGCTAAACCTAAATGGGTTGCCACACTTCCCGAACCAATTAATACAATTTCCATAGATTTCTAATTAGTTGTTGGTTAGTAGTATGTCTAATTATAGCTGATTTTAATTATTATCTTTTTTTCCCAAAGACCATAATGGCACCAGCAAGTATAAGTAAAACGGGCCATATATAGTCTGAAATGTGCCGAGTGAGCTGAATGATGTCTGATAGCCTGAAAAGTAATCCGACAACAATTAAAACTATTCCTATATTTTTATTGCTATGGCAAAGCAGAAAAATTATCCCCATAATGAGCGGATAATTCTTAAAATCGAAAAGGTAAGATTCGAATTCAGGAGGAAGTATGTGAACCTGTTTCAGGAGAAATAAACATCCAAAGATGAGTAAAGTTACCCCCCAAGCCAATCGGTTATCTTTCTTTGTTGCCATAAAAACTGGATTATAAATTAGAACTTCTCTGAGTGGATTTTTTCAATAAACAACTTGTTTTCATCATATGGTTTTCTTTCTTCATTAGGATAACCAATAGAGATAATACAAAGCACTGCAAAACGATCCGGAATATTTAACAAACCGCGAATATAGGATTCGGTGGTGGTTTTGTCATCTTTGTTTCGACCGTAAACTTGTATCCAACAGCTTCCTAACTCGAGGTCCTGAGCCTGTAATTGCATAATGATGGCTGCAATAGAGGCATCTTCCATCCAAACGTCAGTCTTAGTTGTATCTGCTGTGACAATAATTCCTAAGGGCGATTCTGCTAAAAACTGTGAGCCATGAGGTCGGCAACCAGCTAGCTCTTGCAGTGTTTCGCTTTCTTGTACAACGATAAATTCCCATGGATTACTCCGCTTAGATGACGGTGACATTAAAGCTGCTTTTGTGATCAAAGCGATTTTGTCTTGTTCTACCGATCTTGGCAGATATTTACGTATGCTACGTCTGTTCTTTAATAGTTCGAAAAGAGAATTCATTTAGGCCTTATTTATTGTTTTGCATTCTTTTTTACAAGATAAGCAATTATACTGTTTGGTTTTAATAAACTATTTAGTCTATTAAATGGCAATGTGACTTCGGTTTGACCCATATAGTAAGGCGCAATTTCATAAGGATTAAATACGTAATTTATTCCTTCGTCGGTAATGTAAAAATTACCATTTGCTTTTATTGAATCTGTCCAATAGTCCGTATTTTCCAGGTCAAGAATAGGTTCGGAATTTTTTTCATCTTTATACTCTTTGCTTTCTTCAACAATTCGCAATTTGATGAGTTTGGCCAACTCAGATTCGTACTTGGCTTTGAATAAATCTTTTTCAGTAATTAAATTCCCTGTTTTAAGATCGAAATTATAGTAATTACGGGTTTCGAGCCCATGAGCTCCACCCATATTGACATAGCGTTCAATTCCGTAAACATATATTTTTTTATCGCTCAGTAAACTGAAGCCTGATAATGTGTGCTCGTTGTCAAATGAATACCTGTTTGTGCTATCCAATTCATCTAATAATGGTCCATTATTTTCTTTGTATTCAGTCACTAATTTGTTGCTAAATAATTGAACAATTGAGTCATTAGCATGTGAAACATACTCTTCGCCAAATAAATTTGTAACTATGACAGCACGGATGGATTTTAGCACTTCTTTATTGGTGAAAGCTACCGGAATTTCAACTTCAAGATCCATACTCAAAGCACCTTTAGTAGTGTCTTTGGACAGATAATACTTTTTTATAAAGTCTTTTTCTTCCGTTTTAATTGTTTTTTGAGTGCATGAAAAAAATATAGTTGTTGTCAGGATGCTAAACAACAATAAGATAGATTGTTTTTTCATAATCGGATGCGTTTAATAAATTACGGAACAAATTTACAATATAAAAGCTGATTATTTCAAAAAATCGGTAAGAAATTTTCTTGGTATTCTTAATTTTTTTATCTTTGTGATCTAAATATGAAGACAACTATTATTAAATATGCATTTTTGTATCTCTCCGCAGTCTATTTTTTTGTGGCAGGAGCTGGTTATAATGTCATAAGTTATTGTTGTCTGTCTTGTGAAAATGAAGGAATTGAGCTGATTGCGGTTGATTCCTGTTTTGATGTTCATCATCATACGCATACAAATAATTCTCAAAAGCAGCATGGTGACTTGTTTTGTGCTGATTTAAATCAGCATGCAGATAGCTGTCAATTTGTACGATTAAATACTGACATTCCCTCGTTCCAGACAACGTATAAACTGCATTTACAACAAATTTGCACCGTACATTTGTTCGATTTGGCCAACAATTCTTTTTTTAGAAAAATTGTTGTGCCTGAACGAGATAATATTTCCCCTCCCCAAAATCTACTTCTCAAGTCAGGACGTACCATTCTGACTTTTAATGCTATTCTACTTATTTGATTTTTGATAAGTAACATTGTAAGCAAGCAATTCTTTTGTTTGCTGTTTTTTGTATGTTTTTATCAAACATTTTTTTGTCAAATAATTACGTCAGATTATGATAGAACGCATTATTCATTTTTCAATAAAAAATAAATTTATTATAGGTTTATTTGTCGTTGCTCTTATAGGCTGGGGAGGATATTCACTTACCCAGTTGCCTATTGATGCAACTCCGGATATAACCAACAACCAGGTGCAGGTTATTTCGCTTGCTCCATCGTTGGCAGTTCAGGAAGTCGAGAGCTCTATTACAGCACCTGTAGAGGTAGCTGTTGCCAATATTCCTAATATCATTGAGCTTCGCTCCATTTCGCGTCTAGGCTTGTCGGTAACTACAATTGTATTTAAAGACAATGTAGATATTTATTGGGCGCGACAACAAATAGGGGAACGCTTAAAAGAAGCAGAAGACAATATCCCTGCTGGTCTTGCTAAAATAGAGATGGCTCCAATTTCTACCGGATTGGGTGAGATATACCAATATCGCCTTGCCGTGGAGAAAGGATATGAGAGAATGTATACTCCAATGGAGTTAAGAACGTTGCAGGATTGGACGGTCCGCCGTGAGATGCTCGGGACAGCAGGCGTAGCCGATATCAATAGCTATGGCGGATTTGTAAAACAGTATGAAGTAGCCATAAACCCAGAGAGGCTCAGAAGTATGAACCTTACACTTACCGACATTTTTAATGCTCTCGAAAAGAACAATGAAAACACTGGTAGTGCTTACATTGATAAAAAACCGACTGCGTATTTTATTCGTGGTATTGGCTTGGTGAAATCATTGGAGGATATTGAAAAAATTGTTGTAAAAAGCAATCAGGCTGGCACACCTGTTTTAATTAGAGACATTGCCAGTGTTCAATATGGAAATTCCACGCGCTATGGAGCTATGGTTATTGATACTACAGAGGCTGTAGGGGGTGTGGTGATGATGTTAAAGGGGGCGAATGCCAATGAGGTAACAAAAAATGTTGAAACTCGCATTGAATCTATTCAAAAATCATTGCCAACAGGAGTAAAAATAGAACCTTTCTTGAATCGGTCGGACTTGGTGGGGCGTGCTATTGGAACTGTTGCCAGAAACCTGATTGAAGGAGCATTAATTGTTATTTTTATTTTAATTCTATTTTTAGGTAACTTCAGAGCAGGGATAATTGTAGCCTCGGTAATTCCTCTTTCCATGCTGTTTGCCGTTGCTATGATGCAGATTTTTGGTGTGTCGGGTAACCTGATGAGTTTGGGAGCGATTGATTTTGGATTGATTGTGGATGGTGCCGTGATTATTGTCGAGAGCGTGGTGCATCGAATAACTATGAGCAAACACCATCATTTGGGCATCAAAAGACTTTCCCAGCCACAAATGGACGAAACTGTATTTGAGTCGGCAAAGCGAATGATGAGTTCAGCAACATTCGGACAGGTTATTATCCTGATTGTTTATGTGCCGATTATGGCTTTGGTAGGTATAGAAGGTAAAATGTTTCGTCCTATGGCACAAGTGGTATCATTCGCATTGATTGGTGCCACTATTCTATCATTGACTTATGTACCAATGGTTTCAACTTTATTTTTGAGTAAAAACACTGAACACAAACCCAATTTTTCAGATACGATGATGAATTGGTTACATAAAATATTTAATCCGGCTATCCGATTTGCTTTAAAACGGAAATTACTTGTTTCTGTAACGGTAATTTCAGTATTCATAGCCAGTCTGTTTGTGTTTAGTAGTTTGGGTGGTGAGTTCATTCCTCAGCTCGAAGAGGGAGATCTTGCTGCCGGAGTGATTACTCTGCAGGGTGGTTCGCTTACCAACACGATTGAGCAGGTTCAAAAAGCCAACAAGATATTGCTCAAAAATTTTCCAGAGATTAAACATGCTGTCTGTAAAATTGGTGCCGGCGAAATACCTACCGATCCAACACCTATGGAAACTGGCGATTATATCATAACGCTCAAAGACAAGGGTGAATGGACCTCAGCAAAAACGCGTGAAGAACTGATTGAAAAAATGCAAGAAGCATTGATTCCGTTGGCAGGGGTGAAGTTTGAATTTCAACAACCTATTCAAATGAGAACAAATGAATTATTGTCTGGCTCAAAACAGGATATTGCGCTGAAAATTTTTGGTGATGACCTCAATACTTTGGCCGAAAAAGCGGTAAGTGTAGAGAAAATAATTAAGAAAGTTCAGGGCGTTGAAGACATTAATGTTGAGAAGGTTACCGGATTGGCTCAGGTTCAGGTCGAGTATAATCGTGATCGGTTGGCTCAATATGGTCTTTCTATCGAAGATGTGAACCGCGTATTACGGGCAGCTTTTGCCGGAAGTCAGGCTGGAGTGGTCTTCGATGAAGAAAAACGCTTTGGTCTGGTGGTGCGGCTGGACAAGGATTACCGACAGAGCATTGATGATGTGAAAAATCTTTCTGTTGCTTTGCCCGGTGGTGGACAGATTCCTTTTGAACAAATCGCCAATGTTGAAATAAAGTCTGGTCCGGCCCAGGTTTCACGTGAGAACACAAAACGTCGAATTACTATAGGTTTTAACGTCCGAAATAGAGATGTTCAAACGGTGATTAGCGAAGTGACTAAAGAAATCGATCAACAAGTAAAACTGCCTACAGGATACTATATTGCTTATGGTGGTCAGTTTCAAAATCTTGAAGCAGCAAAAGCACGGCTGGCAATTGCTGTACCGGTAGCGTTGTTACTCATTTTTGTACTGTTATTCTTTACATTTCATTCTGTAAAGCAAACCTTATTAATATATACTGCAGTGCCAATGTCGCTAATTGGTGGCGTTTTAGCTCTTTGGTTGCGGGGAATGAATTTTTCCATTTCGGCGGGTGTTGGTTTTATAGCTTTATTCGGTATTGCAGTACTCAATGGCATTGTACTTATTGCAGAGTTCAACCGACTGGAAAAAGAAGAAGGGATTACTGATATTACCGAGCGTGTACTAAAAGGATTACATACTAGACTACGTCCGGTAATCATGACTGCTGCTGTTGCTTCATTGGGTTTTTTGCCCATGGCATTGTCCACATCAGCAGGGGCTGAAGTTCAAAAACCTTTGGCGACTGTAGTTATTGGTGGATTAATTACTGCTACTTTGTTGACACTAATTGTGTTGCCGATATTTTATATCTTTTTTTCTACAAATGGTTTTCAGAAACTTTCTGAAGGCTTTAAGAAGCTTTTTAAACGGAAATCGGGTATTACTGCATTGGTAATACTTATAAGTGCAGTAACTGTAAACGCACAACAATCTCCAAGAATAAATCTAAAACAAGCTATTCAGATGGCATTGGATAGTAATTTGTCGGTTCGCTCATCAGCTTATTCTGTTGATGTTCAAAAAGCATTGAAGGGTGCTGCTTGGGATATCCCGAAAACAAGTATTGATGGGCAATTCGGACAATTTAATTCATATTCAAAGGATAATAGTTTTACCGTGTCACAGTCTTTTGCTTTCCCTACGGTGTATGCCAATCAACACAAGCAGGCAAATGCAAATGTAAAAAGTAGCGAATGGGAATTGAAAAGCTCGAGGCTCGAAATCGCAACGCAGGTAAAACAAGTTTACGGACAATTGGCCTACTTGCTTTCAAAACAAAAATTATTCTTGTGGCAGGATAGTCTTTATACTGGCTTTCAACGTGCAGCTGAGCTAAGAATGAAAACAGGTGAAACGAATCAATTAGAAATGATAACTGCCCGTTCGCAGGCTATGGAAGTGCGTAACCAATTACAGCAGGTGAAAGCTGATATTCTGATTTTTAATCAGAAATTGCAAGTGCTTTTAAATACAAACGAATCGGTTTTACCTGCAGATACAGTATTGCAACGGACTGATTTTTTGTATAATAGTAATAGTGTGGTTTCGGAGAACCCTCAAATGGGCTTTGCTCTGCAACAAGTTGAATTGTCGCATATTGAGACCAAGTTGGAAAAAAGTAAACTGTTACCCGATTTAAATATAGGATATTTCAGTCAAACAATACGAGGTGATCAGACAGTAAACGGGGTTGCTCGCACTTTTGGATTGGGCAACCGCTTTACCGCTATACAGGCAGGTATTACTATTCCATTGTGGTTTGGTTCTCATGTAGCTAAAATTAAAGCATCCAAACTGAAAGAAAAAGTGACCCAGTTTAATGCTGAGAGTTATTCAAAATCGCTTTCGGGAAATTACAATTCTTTATTGGGAGAATATGCAAAGTACAACAACAGCTTGAATTATTACGAAAAGCAAGCTGTTCCGGAGGCTAATCTGATTATCGACCAGACAACAAAAAGTTATAAAGCCGGAGCCATTGATTATCTGGATTACATACAGAGTCTGAGTCGGGCATTGAGCATAAAACAAAGCTATCTTGATGCATTGAATAATTACAATCAAACTATCATTTCAATTGAGTTTATTACAGGTAAAATATTTTAAAACAATAATATTATGACAACATATAATTTCAAATCGTCAATACTCATATCCGTTTTTTGCATTGCCTTAGTGTCGTGCACTGGGAATAAAAAATCAGCGGCAGCCGAGAAAGAAACCGAGGTAATTCCCGAAAATATTGTGGAAATGCGTGATGACCAGGTGAAACTAGCAGATATACAAATAGGAAAAATTGAGATGCGCTCTTTGAGTGCTACATTAAAAGTAAATGGAACCGTGTCCGTTGCCCCACAAAATTTAGCAACAGTTTGCATGCCTATGGGTGGATTTGTAAAAAGTACTTCGTTGACTCCGGGAAGTCTGGTTCGAAAAGGGCAGATACTGGCTATCTTAGAAAATCAAGAATTCATTGACATACAGCAAAATTACCTTGAAGCAAAGAATAAGTTGGTTTATGCGGAGGCCGAATATAAGCGTCACTCCGAACTGTACAAGGATGATGTATATTCTCAGAAAAATTTGCAGCAGGTTGCAACTGAATATAAAAATTTAAAAGGTTTAGTGAAAGCGTTGGAACAAAAATTGTCTTTAATCGGAATCAATCCTGCAAAATTGACTGAAGAAAATATTAGTCGGTCGGTGTCTTTAGTGTCACCGATTTCTGGCTATTTGAAAGCAGTAAATGTAAGTATAGGTAAATCAGTTTCGGCCTCCGATGTATTGTTTGAAATTGTAAACAGTGACAAACTGTTTCTCGAACTCACCTTGTTTGAGAAAGATGCTGATAAAGTGACAAATAATGAAAAAATTCGTTTTTACATTAATAATGAATCGGAGCAACATGAGGCAGTTATCTATCAAACAGGAAAGTCTATAAATAATGATAAAACTTACAAGGTATATGCTAATGTTACGGGTCATTGTAAAAATATGTTGCCGGGCATGTATGTAAATGCAGTAATTGAAACAAAAAGTAATCAAGTAGCTTCTTTGCCAGTTGAAGCAATTGTTAGTTTTGAAGATAAAGATTATATTTACGTTCTCAATCGGGAAAAGAGTGAGAATGGAAAATTGATGACTGAGTACCGCATGGTAGAGATTCGTAAGGGTGTTGCTGAAAATGGTTTTATAGAAATTAATTTGCCCGAAGGATTTGATAAGAATGCTAAGGTTGTTGTAAAAGGAGCTTACAATTTGCTTTCTGCCAAGAAAAATGCGGGCGAAATGAGTTGTTAACTATTGCTGAATTTGAATAAACATGAAAATTTTTATTTCAATCTGTATCTTTATTTTAGCTGGACTTTGCGAAATAGGTGGTGGCTATTTAGTTTGGCTTTGGTTTAAGGAAGGCAAACCTTGGTGGATTGGAGCCTTAGGTGGAATGGTTCTTGTAACGTATGGAGTCGTAGCTGCTTTACAAACTGCAAATTTTGGCAGGGTTTATGCTGCGTATGGTGGTATCTTTATAGCTATGGCTATTGTGTGGGGTTGGAAAGTGGATGGTATAACCCCGGATCGATATGATTTGATAGGCGGACTCGTTGCTCTTCTGGGTATGGCCATTATTATGTTTGCTCCTAGATCGTAATTGCTGGAGAAAAAAGTAAGTTGAATGTTTCTCCTTTTTATAAAATCAGGTGTAAGATTTGTCAATAAAATAAAATTGTCTCTCAAAAATAATCAGATAAACTTCACAATTAAAATTAGTATTACAATGAAAAAGAAAATTGCTATTTTATCGCTTATGGCGATCTTTGTTTCTGCTACTGCATTAACTGCTCAAACAACAACCCAACCGGCAAAAGCTAAAACCGAAGCTTGCTGTAAAGACAAAAAAGCTGGAGAGTGTTGCAAAAATAAAGCAACTGCAGCGTGCTGTAAAAATAAGAAAGCAGGAGAAAAAGCTTGTACAAAATCAGAAAAATCTTGCGATAAGAAAACTGACGCTAAGAAATAATAATTGATACAAACCATATCTTGCACCAAAAAGCCTCGAAAATTTTCGGGGCTTTTTTCGTTTTTAATCCCAGATAATTTAATTCAAACTTTTTTTCAACTTTATTCGATGTTGTTTTCAATAAACGGTTAAATGTGGTTAAATGTACGTGCCTTATTGAAGAAATAATCATTTTTTATCTGCTTTTAAGCTCTAAACAGAATTTAAATTTGTAGTGCTAACAAAGAGTGTAATTTGTTTTGTGTAGTTGTTTTTGTGTCGATTGCGTACTACAAAATATGATAGTTAAAATTGCTCAGATAAGATAATAGGATCTATAATATTCATTATAAAAATTAATTATTCAGATTTCGATTAACTATGTTTCGTAATATTAAATTTCAGGTGTTTAGTGTGTTATGAACACCAGTTCTGAAACTGAAAAATTGGATAAACTTTGTATTTTTATTAATTAAGAAGCCTTTGTTGTTTGCTTACTTCTCTTGTAGATTCAATGGATCTACATTTTTTGTATTTTAAACCATTCTGTGTGATGTTTAATCATATATCTATTTAAAAATCATACAATAATATTTCTTTCCTCTGATATAAGTCCATATAGATTGACTAAAAAGAGCCAATTAAGTTCCTTGTACATGATAAAAAAGTATAGGTGTATTGTGTAGTAAAATGTGCAATACGTGTCGATTTACGTGCTACATATCTAGTTGTCAATACTTTAATATTTATCATTATTTTTGTATCCTGATTAAAAATATCCTTAAATATATAAGGTTGGTGATAGGGTCTTTTGCGCTAAATCGTTCCCTCAATGGATAAAGATATAAATGGTTGTATTGTTGGTATTTAACTTGGAGTTGATGGAGAATCTTACGTCAATAAACATATTCCAAAGAATGAATTAATAATGAGTTTCAAAGAAATGAAATTAGGTGCTATACTTATGCTTAGTCTTGGACTAGGTCATTTGCAAGCGCAAGATGCTATAGTAGCTTCAGGCAACAATGCTTATGGCCATGGAGGGTCTGCTTCTTATAGCGTCGGACAAATTTTATATAATACTTATAAAGGTGCTGATTATTCGGAGGCTCAAGGCGTACAACAGCCTTATGAAATATCGACAGTGTCGGATCCGGACGAGGCTTATAATATTGTATTAAGTTGTACCGCTTATCCCAATCCGGTTATTGATTTTCTTACTTTGCAAATTGACAATTATATAGATGAAAATATAAATTATTTGCTTTATGATATAAGCGGTAAGATTTTGACGACTGGAAAGGTAGAGAAGAAAAAGACTTTGATATCCATGTCGGAATATGTACCAGCAACCTATTATTTGAAGGTGGTACAAGATGGAAATGGTTCCATTCCAAGAAAAACTAAAATATTTAAAATCATTCAAAATAAAAGATGATGAAGAAATTGTTGATTTTTTTAGCTGTTGTAATGTTGGTTACAAATGCAATTGCCCAAGTCCCTCAAAAGATGAGTTACCAGGCTGTAATCAGAAATAACAACAATGTTTTGGTTGCAAACAAGAAAGTGAGCATGATAATAAGCATACTTGAGAATAAAACACCTATATACGTTGAAATGCATACTGCGACAACTAATGATAATGGACTTGTTTCAGTTCAAATAGGTAATGGGATTGTTTTATCAGGAACTTTTGCATCTATCAACTGGAGTACCGGGTCACATTATATTAAAACTGAAACAGACCCAACTGGTGGAACCGATTATAGTGTTGTTGGAGAAAGTGAGTTGTTAAGTGTTCCATATGCTTTATATGCCGGCAGTAGTTCGACATCTACAGGAGGGACTCCGGGTCCCGCTGGTCCGATGGGCCCTGCCGGTCCTGTTGGTCCCGCCGGTCCAATGGGTCCCGCAGGCCCTGCCGGATCGAGTGGGGTAGCAGGTGCAGGCGTGACGATGAGTGGAGATGCAACTATGGATGCAAGTGGAGTGCTTACAATTTCTAATAATGCCATAACAACCAATAAAATAAAAGATGGTACAATCACTGACGCTGATTTAAATAAACTAAATATCCCATTAAGTGGATTTGGTTTACCCACTTCCAGTATATCGATGGATGGTAACAAAATTACCAATTTAGCTACTCCTACTAATAGTACGGATGCCGCTACTAAGAAATATGTAGATGATGCCATATCAGCAGGAGCTAGTTCATCGGGAGCTATACTTAGTTTGGATGCTGCTCAAAATTTATCGATAAAAGGAGGTAATGCTGTCAGCTTAGCCGATCTGTACCAGTCATTAAGTCTTGCCGGAACAGTTCTTTCCATATCAGGTCCAAGAGACAGCCATGTAGATTTAGCCGGAATACTTGCAGGCTTAGGAACCGGCAGTGGTGGTTCGGGAGTAATTATACATGATACCAGTTTAACCGGAAGTGGGTCTGTGTCAAGTCCATTGACTGTTGCAAACCAGGGTGTTAATCCTCAGAAATTGAATGGGATTTTTACTAATGGTAACTCGGGTCAGGTGCTTAGCTCCAACGGTAGTGGCGGATTTAATTGGATAGATGTAGCTTCGGGAAGTGGAACAACCGGAATAACGGCAATAAATACTTTTGGTGGATTGACATCTACTCCAAGTGGCACTACTGCAACTATTGGGATTAATGATGGAGCTTTATTTTTGAATAAGATAGCTCCAATTTCCTCGGCAACAATTCTGGGAAATACAACGGCGGGTTCAGCCTATCCAACAGCAATACCAATAAGTAGTTTAAAGTCCCAGATGGCATTGACGCCTACAGATGTTGGTTTAGGCAATGTTGATAATACAAGTGATGCTGCAAAACCCATAAGTACTGCAACACAAACTGCATTGAATTTAAAAGAAGACAAAGCAAATAAAAGCACGGACGGAACACTTACTGCCAATTCGGACGTAAATTATCCCTCGGAAAAAGCAGTGAAAACATATGTAGATACTAAGCTGGCAGCTGCAACAGGAGGACCCACTACTTTGACAGGAGATGTGACCGGTTCGGGTACGGGTAGTTTTGCTGCGACGATAGGCAATAATAAAGTTACTTATCCCAAGATTCAGGCCGCTACAGGGCCAAGTTTATTGTTAGGAAGCCCCGGTACCGGAAATGCCATAGGAGAGATCATACTTGGTACGGGTCTGTCTATGAGTGGTTCAACTTTGAATGCAACGGGAAGTTCTGTTGCAGGTCAAAATGTGACTTCGCCCACTTCTACCATTACGATTGCAAATGGTTCAGGCGCAGCCTTAGCTGCTATGACTCTTGATTTAGCAGATAATTCGGTATCTACGCCTAAATTGGTGAATAATGCTGTTACTTACGCTAAAATGCAAACTATTCCAACGGCTACATTATTAGGTAACCCTACAGGAGCGACAGCTAGTCCTACTGCAATAACTCTTGGAACAGGGTTAAGTTTTACCGGGACTACACTTAATGCTGCAGGAGGCGGTGTAACTTCGGTTAGCGGAAGTGGAGGTACTACAGGCTTGACACTTTCAGGCGGGCCGATTACAACTTCCGGAACATTGACTCTAGGAGGAACATTGGCTGTCGCCAATGGTGGTACAGGTGCAACTACTGCCGCTGCTGCTCTGACAAATTTAGGTGCTGCAACTCTGGCTTCCCCTGCTTTTACCGGAACACCAACTGCTCCGACAGCAGCTTTAGGAACCAATACTAATCAATTGGCTACAACAGCTTTCGTATTAGCTAATGTTGGTACTGGAACAGTAACTTCAGTTAACGGAAGTGGTGGCACTACCGGTTTGACATTTACCGGTGGTCCAATAACAACAACAGGAACCTTGACTTTAGGAGGAAAGTTAGCCATTGCCAATGGTGGTACGGGTGCAGCAACAGCTGCAGCTGCATTGACGGCTTTGGGTGCACAGCCTCTTGATCCTGAATTGACAGCTCTGTCTGGGGCTACTAATGGTATGCTTGCAATTACTGGTGCAGGAACAGCAGCTTCACGAACTATTACTGGAACAGCACCAATTACAGTTGCCAATGGTGATGGGGTTGCAGGTAATCCAACGATATCCTTAGCCAATACAGCAGTTACGGCTGGTTCATATACATCGGCAAATATAACTGTTGATGCCCAGGGACGAATTACTGCGGCAGCTAATGGTTCGGGTGGAGGAAGTGGTTTTTCTACTGCGAGTAATGGGCTTACCGCTACTACCCCCACCAATGTGGCATTAGGAGGAACTTTAACTGCCCCTACAATAATCACTCAAAGCAACAATAATTTGACTTTTTCGACGGGAACAACAGGTAGAGCTATTGTCAATGGCAATCTGGAAACAGCAGGTGCTGTTTATGCAAAGGTTCGCGTTTATGCTGGTCCTAATCATGCTGGATTTGCTGTGGCTCCAGATGATTATATTTGTATAATAAGGGTTGCGGCAGCAGGCAATATAACGTTACCTGATCCGACAACTTGTCCGGGGCGTGTTATTATTATTCGAAATGACAGTGTTAATGCAGGTGTTTCAGGGACATACACTTATATCACCTATGTACCAGTAAATAATTCTTCAATAGCTGCGTCCAGAGGACAAATGTTGATTTCAGATGGAACAAATTGGTTTCTTGTAGCTGGTGCGTAATATAAAAAAGGTAAATATGAAAAAAATAATAAAACTATTTATTACAAATAAAGCAACGTTAGTTGTTCTGTTGCTCACTTTATTTTGTAATCAATCTTATTCGCAGGTGTTTTCAAATGGGACAGTAACAGCCAATATTACTGCTGAAAATCCATTTTTTGATGCTTCAAGTAATTTTGACTTCAGTATTGATCCTACTAATGCCGGCAAAGGACTTCTTTTCCCTCGGATGGATTTAACTACGTTTACCTTTAATGTCGGTTTGTTGGACGGGTTTACTTTTCCTTCCGCTTTTGATGGCATGATTGTTTATAACGTTGCAACAGGTAACACCCCTTTAGCCACCGTACAGGGAGTGAAGTCTACGGCAGTTACGCCTGGATATTACTACTTTAGTAACCCAAATGCCGGTTCAAATCCAAGTTTTACCACTAATATAGCTGGAGGCGAATGGATTCGGATTGCGAACCAGAATGATATAAAATCAACACCAAGTGGTGCTATTTTACCTACCATTCCATCTCCAAATCCGGGTGATGTGTTTTATAACACAACTACAAAAAGTTTATATTATTATAAAGATACCCAGTGGGTACCTGTATCATCTACTCCCAGTGGAACTACCACTCCGGCAGCTGTAGATTCTAAAGTAGGCGATGTTTTTTATGTGACGAATGCTGATCCAGCTTTGAACGTATTGAAAATTTTTAATGGTACTGCCTGGGTTACAGCCGGTGTTGCTTTGGATGCTACCGGAGAGAACTACCTGACTTTAACCGGCCAGACTTTGAAAGCAGCCCCGATCGATCTATCAGGAACAAATGCAACGGGAATATTGGCTGCAGGCCGTTTTCCGGCTTTAACCGGAGATATTACAACTGTAGCAGGTTCATTAACTACCACCTTGAAATCTGTAGGGACAGCAGGTACTTATAAATCTGTCACTACTGATGCCCAGGGAAGAGTTATATCGGGAACTAATCCTACTACATTGGCCGGATATGGAATAACTGATGCTGCGACAGCAGCGCACACGCATGCACTTTCCAGTTTGACTGATGTTGCTGTTCCAAGCCCAACATCAGGCGATGTATTGCAATGGAATGGAAGTAAATGGGTTAATAACGCTATTACGACAGGAAATCAATCTATATCTTTTACCCCAAATGCTGCGGGTGATGTAACCGGGACAGCTACCGGAACCACTTCATTAACTCCAACATTAGTTATTGGAGCCGGGAAAGTGACTAACGCTATGCTAGCTGGAGGAATTGATTTAACAACAAAAGTAACAGGAGTTTTACCAATTGCCAATATTCCTACAACTCTTACAGGGATTACAAGTTTGAACGGGCTTCAGCTAACCTCGTTGCCCACTGGATTTTCGATTTCAGGAGGTACAGCCAGTAAAACCCTTACAGTGACTGACAATGCGACTCTGTCAGGAACAAATACAGGTGATCAAACGGCTTCTACTGTTTCAATTAACCCAATTACAGGTGTAACAGGTACAACTGTGCAAGCTGCACTCAGTGACCTTAAAGGACAGATATCAACTAACAGTTCTGATATTTCCACTAAGTTGACTGCTAACACTGCAATCACTGGCAATACAAAAACAAAAATAACCTATGATGCGAAAGGATTAGTAACTGCCGGAGCAGATGCAACTACGGCCGATATTGCAGAATCGACGAATAAAAAATATGTAACCGATGCACAGTCAACAGCTTTAACTAATTTGTCCGGGACTAATACTGGTGACCAAACCCTAAGTTTGGCAGGAAGCACACTTACTCTCTCAGGAGGCGGTGGCAGTGTGACAGGTATTGGTGATATTACTGGTGTGGTAGCCGGAACCGGTTTGTCAGGAGGCGGAACTTCGGGAGACGTAACTTTGAATCTAGCAACGAATGCAGTTGGAGCCGCCAACCTGAAAGGTAGCAGTGGTTCATTGGATGCCAGTGGAGCTACAACCGGATTTATTTTACAATCTAATGGTGACGGTACATTTTCGTGGAAGGATATTACTTCGGGTGTAGCAGCCGATCCATCCAGTTTATCATTGGGTACTGGTATGTTTTACATTGGTGATGCATCCAGTAAAGCTTCAGCTATATCAAAGACAGGCATTCCGTTGAGTGGGTTTGGGGTTGCCGCCGCTGATATTGATCTAGGCGGTTATAAAATAACAAATTTGGCTGCTCCTACAGCAACTACCGATGCGGTTACAAAGAAATATGTAGATGATAATAAGATTGATATAACATCAAAGGGGGTTGCAAATGGAGTCGTTCCATTGGATGCAACAAATAAAATTCCAGATGCTTTTTTGCCTTCCTCGTTGTTAGGTGCTGTGGTGTATCAAGGAACTTACGATGCATCTTCAAACACTCCTGCTTTGGCTGCCCCCGCAGTTGGAAATAAAGGATATTATTATGTTGTAAATACTCCCGGGACTCAACAAGGTTTAAGTTTGTCTACTGGTGACTGGGTAATCTCCAATGGTACAGTTTGGAGTAAGGTTTCCAGCAGTAGCCCGGTTACGGCAGTATTTGGACGTAGTGGAAATATTGTTGCAAATACCGGCGACTACAATACGGCACAAGTGACTGAAACCACAAATCTGTATTATACCGACGCACGGGTTGCAGCTAATTCCACTGTAATTGGGAAGGAAGATAAAACCAATAAAAGTACAAATGTTGTAACTGATGGAAGTTCTGATATAATGTATCCTTCGGTAAAAGCTGTAAAAACTTATGTTGATGCAAAAGTTCCTGCTTCGGTTGTAGCGGATAATGGGAAGATACTGACGGTAAATGCCAGTGGAACTCCTGTCTGGCAAGCCTTATCTTCAAGTGGTACTGTAACAACAGTTTCAGTTACTCCCAATGCCGGGGTTACGGGGGTTGTTACCAATCCAACCACAACGCCAGCAATTGCTTTGACATTAGGAAATATTACTCCAACTTCAGTAGCTGCAACCGGAACAATATCAGCCGGAGGAGCCATTACCGGAAGTTCTCTTACGACTACAGGGACTGTGACCGGGTCTAATATACCTGCCGGTACTACTATTTCAGGGGCTAATACGGGAGACCAACAAATTACCCTTACGGGTGTTGTGACGGGAACAGGGGCAACAAAAACTTCGACCATTGCTACTTCTATCGGTGCTGGTGCCATTACTTCGACGATGATCGGAACCGGAACTATTGTCAATGCGAATATGGCCGATGGTAGTATAACTCCATTAAAACTTAAAAATATTGCCAGTCAAGGAACTGCAGGGAATGTATTAACCTCTGACGGCACGGGTGGTTTTGCGTGGGGAGCAAGTGCAGCAACAAATCTTACTTATACTCCGACCAGTACGAATGCAACATTAGCAAGCAGTACAGGTACCGGAGCCACTATCTCGGCCGGATCTACTTCGGTGGCCAGTTTAATGCTCCCCGGCGATAAATCAAAATTGGATGGTATTGCTGCAGGTGCTACGAATTATGTACTGCCAATAGCTTCAGCAGGAGCTTTGGGTGGTATTAAAGTTGGTGCTAATTTATCTATAGACGGAACAGGGACTTTATCTGCAACCAGCAGTGGTTTGTCTTCAATCAATGCTTCCAGTTTATTAGGAAATAATACCGGTTCAAATGCGGTACCAACTGCATTAAGCGTTTCGGATGTAAAAACTCTTCTTAGTTTGACAAATGTAGACAACACCACCGATGCGAATAAACCGATAAGCACAGCAACTCAAACAGCGTTAAACTTAAAGCAAGATGTTGCTAATATAAGTAATACGTTAGCAACAGATGCATCTTCTACCTCTAAATATCCTTCGGTAAAAGCGATAAAAGATTACGTAGACACCCAAATTTCAACGGGAATCCCAAGTGCAACAACAACATCGTTAGGTGTTGTCCAATTAGCAGGAGATCTTGGTGGAACAGCTCTTTCACCAGCAGTAGCAAGTGTAGGAGGGTCGGCTGCAATAGCGGTAGGTACTGCTACCGTATTGGCAAATAACGCTACAGCTACTAATAATGCCAGCACTATAGTCCGCAGGGATGCTTCCGGGAATTTCACAGCAGGAACAATTACGGCTAACTTAAGTGGAAATGCCACTACAGCCACAACGGCTACTAATGCTACTAACACAGCTATAACAAACGATGTAGCCACGGCAACTTCAGTATATCCAACCTGGGTAACTGCTAATTCAGGAAATATGCCTCTGAAAGTTTCATCGTCCAGTCTTTCATTTGTTCCATCAACAGGTACTTTAACGGCCACGGCTTTTAGCGGGAGCCTCAATGCTTCTAATTTAGCTTCAGGAAGCGTTCCGATTGCCAGACTAGGTACTGCCGGAGGTACTGCAAGTTCAACCACCTATTTGCGTGGAGATAATACCTGGGCAACTATTGTTAGCGGTGCCGGAGATATGCTTCTAGGTTCGGCACAATCTGTAACAGCTTTAAAAACTTTTGATAATTCAATGTTGGCCATGAAGGGTACAAGTACAGGAACCACTACTATAACATCGGCCAATGCATCTACAAGCAGTTATATCCTGACTTTGCCTGCAGCAACCGGAACGGTAGCCCTTAGTACTTCACCACTAAGCCAATTTGCACCTACCACTTCTGCACAATTGGCAGGTATAATCTCAGATGAGACTGGTACAGGAGCATTGGTGTTTGCCAATACACCCACTTTTGTCACTCCTGCTTTGGGAGCAGCTACTGCCACATCGGTTACTGCCACTGGAAATCTTTCGGGTAACCAATTAGTATCTACAGTTGCAACCGGAACAGCACCATTGACAGTTACATCGACTACTCCGGTTCCTAACTTAAGTATTGGTGGGAATGCCGCCACGGCTACCAATATAGCGGGAGGTGCCGGTGGACAAGTTCATTATCAGTCTGCAGCCGGTGTAACTTCCCTGCTTCCAAATGGAACGAGTGGACAAGTATTGACCTCATCGGGTGGAACCGCTGCTCCAATCTGGACAACTCCCACTGCTGCCGATGCAACCACTACAACAAAAGGAGTGCTAATGCTGTCAAATGATTTAGGCGGGACGGCTGCAGCTCCTAGTGTTATGTCTGTTGGAGGAGCTAGTGCTGCGAATATTCGTACAGGCGTTGATTTAGCTAATGGCGCTACGTGGTCAAATCCCAATACGCTTGTAAAACGGGATGCTTCAGGAACCATACTTAGTCTGGATGCTTCTCAACTTACTACCGGATCTGTACCCTCTGCCAGATTTGCAAATGGTACTGTGCCTGTAGCCGCCATCAACACTACAGGAACTGCAAGTTCAACTACATTTTTACGTGGCGACGGTGTGTGGGCTACCCCTACAGGAGGTACAGGAACAACGCTACCAACTCCTGTTATGCCGGCAGATCAAAGTAAAGTGTTAACTGTAGATGCAACTGGAAGTGCAGTTTGGCAAGCGTCTGTTTCAAGTGGAAGTACAATGGTAACGTATAATCCGAGTGGAAATACCAAATATTATTGTAGGGCTTCGGGAACTGGAGTTACTGTGACTTTGTCTGGCTATACTTACACGGTTAATGTTCCAACTGGAGTTTGGTTAGATTATCTTAAAATAAAGTCTTCATATGGTGATGTTGGAAGTCAGGTCAATTTGGACATTGTAATAAACTATGTGGGAAAAGAATTTAACAATAATGCGGATTTATCTGACCTTATGATGCCTAGTATATTTTTGGTTGATATTCCGTTTACAACTAACCATAACTATAATATATCAAGTCCATACACTACTAACTGCATTTGGCTTTTGTCAGCGGCGCAAAATGGGTCAATAACTTTCCACACTGCAAGTATGGGTAATCACACAAATACTTCTGGAGATGGTTTTTTTGTAGTACTTCATTTCTAAAATAAGATATTTCATAGACTATTAGTGAATGTTCAGTTGCTTGTTTCGAACTTCAAGTAATTAAGAATGTATCATTAAATTTACTCATACAATTAACAATATAAATAATGTCTAAGAAGAATATTATCATTGCATTCTACATCTTTTTTTTCGTATTATATAGTAATGCGCAAACGAAAAGACAATTTAGTGGAGCTGTACAAATTATGGAGTCAACACCCGTAAATTCAACTGTTTCGGATGCTTTAACCTTGTTTTGCCCTGTAGAAGACGATTATTTCCAAGGTTCAGGTGTCATGGTTGGTGACATTGTAATCGATCCATTAGGTCATTCATTTGTAATCGATTTTATTAGCCCAAATCCGACATCAACTATCTATTGTACTGTCAAATGTTCAGATGGAATTGACGCATCAATAGGCTCTGGTGTGTTATTCCGATCTACGACAAAAGGTTTATATCTTTCGGGTGCTGATATTCCTTCTAATGTATTATCGACAGCAATAAATTCGGCATTACTCACTATTGATGGGAGTACGCCTAATTATTATTCAGGATTAACATTACCCGTGTCATCGGGATATTCCAACGGTGATGTTGTTTACAATACAACAAATTTAGCTGTATATAAATTAACTAATACTGGTTGGGTAACTGTATCTGGAATTCAACCATCATTTGCATGGCCGCCATCCGATGAGCCGGTTACAACAAAAGGCTCTGTAGTTATGAATATTAATGATAATCAATATTATGTCTGTGATGGTACTACATGGAATCTTGCTCCTAGCATAACATCTCTTCCCACAGCATATAAATATGGCGATGTATATTATACTACTAGTGATAATAAGCTATATATGATGGGACAATCTTCTGATTGGATATCTATCAGTGGTTCTTCAGTACCAACTGGGTCAACTTCAGGTTTTCCAGCATCTCCGAAAATTGGTGATTTCTTTTTTGATAATGTAAATAATGTTTTATATGTTTATGATGCTTTGAATCGGTGGGTACAAGTTTCAATAAATGGATCCACTCCAAGTGGAGCAGTTAATCCTAATTCTTCAGTTGCTACGATCAAAGAAGGCGAATTATTTTATAATACAACCGATAGAAAATTATATTTTTATAATGGTACGGTTTGGACGAGTTTAAGTAATTCTCTTACTAACGGTCAAATATTTGTTGGAAATTCTTCTAATGTACCAGTGTCCGTGCCTTTATCGGGAGATGCAACTATTAATAATACCGGACAACTGACAATAGCAAATGGAGCGATAACAAATGCGAAGTTAGATAAAGCTAATATTCCATTAGATGGTTTTGGTCGCGCTCAAAATTATATTGAAATGGGAGATGGCACGAATAATTATCAGATTAAACATGTGGCTATTCCGACATTAGTGGATGACGCAGCGACTAAGGGTTGGGTAGATATGCTGTTCGCCACTCCTGCCACTCTTGGTTTGAATAACAATAGTATGTTTGTAGGTAATACTTCCAATCGGGCGATCATGGTTTTGAAAAGCGCTGTGCCGATTAGTGATTTTGGAAAAGCAACAGCTACTCTTAATATGGGTATAGTTGGAGGTCCCTATTATAATATCTCGAATTTGGCTAATCCGACTTCCCTTCAGGATGCTGCTACAAAATATTACGTCGATAACCGTACGATTAGTCCTGGAAATATTACATTGGCTAATAATCAGATGTTGGTAGGGACTGCTGTAGGTGTCGCAGCACCAATATTGAAATCAACTATTAGTATAAGTGACTTTGGAGCGCCTACTAGTGATCTTTTGATGGGAGGGAAGAGTATTAAAAACCTTCATGACCCTGCCAGCGCTCAGGATGCTGCAACCAAGGGTTACGTTGATTCGAAAACGCTTACTTTGACAAGCAACTATGTTTTTCAGGGCGATGCAACAAACACGCCTGTTGGTATGCCTAAAAATGCTATTCCGTTGAGCGATTGGGGTGCTGCAACTTCAAATGTCTCAATGGGAGGAACAAATCTTACCGATTTAGCTGATCCCCGTTTAACGGCTGCAGGACTTCAGGATGCTGCAACCAGAAACTATGTCGATAAAAAAATGGGAAGCACGACCACCGGTCCGACTCCTCCAGCAAGCCCCACCATTGGCACAACATATTACAATACGACGGATAAAATACTATATGTTTATGATGGTACTGGATGGATTCCGGTAAACAATGTTTTGCCTAACGGGCAATTCTACGTAGGGGATGCTTCGAACAAAGCCACTCCTACTGCAAAAAGCGCCATCTCATTAAGTGGTTTTGGAGATGCTGCTGCTAATGTTTCTATGGGAACGGGTTCAAATAACTACAGAATTATCAATGTAGCCGATCCTGCAGGCGATCAGGATGCTTCTACAAAAAAATATGTGGATAGTAAAGCCGGCACATCACCGAGTGGGCCTACACCACCCAGCACTCCTACAGTGGGAAGCACTTATTACAATACCATAGACAAGACGCTTTATGTGTATGACGGTACCCAATGGACTCCGGTTGGTAATAATACTCTTCCTACCGGTCAACTTTATGTCGGTGATGCTTCGAACAAAGCTGCTGCTACCGCAAAAAATACGATTCCTTTAAGTGGTTTTGCTGCTGCTGCTGCTGATATTGATTTAGGTGTTCATAAGATTATAAATGTTGTTGATCCAACAGGCAATCAGGATGCAGCCACAAAAAAATATGTCGATGGTAAGGCCGGAAGTGTAACTACTGGTACAACTCCCCCTGCAAGTCCAACAGTTGGAACGACTTATTACAACACGACTGATAAGACCTTTTATGTTTATGACGGAACGCAATGGTTACCGGTAAATAATATTTTGCCTACCGGTCAGTTGTATGTGGGTGATGCTTCGAATAAAGCTGCGGCAACAGCCAAAAGTGCCGTTCCATTAAGTGGTTTCGGAACACCAACATCCAATATTGACTTCGGAACTTTCAAAATTACCAGTTTAGGTGATCCGACAGCTGATCAGGAAGCGGCAACTAAGAAATACGTTGATGGTAAGATCGGTAGCGTTACTACTGGCACAACACCCCCTGCAAGTCCAACAGTTGGGACTACTTATTACAATACCACCGATAAAACTTTTTATGTTTATGATGGTACCCAATGGTTGCCGGTGAATAATATTCTGCCTACCGGTCAGCTGTATGTGGGTGATGCTTCGAACAAAGCAGCGGCTACTGCAAAAAATACGATTCCTTTGAGCGGTTTTGCTGCCGCTACAGCTGATATTGACTTAGGTACACATAAGATTGCTAATGTTGTGGATCCTGTTGCAAACCAGGATGCTGCCACAAAAAAATATGTGGATGGAAAAGTTGGAAGCGTAACTACTGGTACAACTCCACCCGCAAGTCCCACAACAGGGACTACTTATTATAACACGACCGACAAAACCTTTTATGTTTATGATGGTACTGGGTGGGTGCCTGTAAATAATATTCTTCCCAGTGGCGAACTTTATGTGGGTGATGCTTCGAACAAAGCTGTACCTGTAGCCAAAAGTGCTATCACTTTAAGCGGCTTTGGAGATGCTCAGGCTAATATTTCTATGGGTACCGGTTCGAATAATTACAAAGTGATTAATGTGGCCGATCCTACCGGTGATCAGGATGCAGCTACAAAAAAATATGTGGATGGAAAAGCCGGTAGCGTTACTACTGGTACAACTCCTCCTGCGAGTCCAACAGTTGGAACGACTTATTACAACACTACTGATAAAACCTTTTATGTTTATGATGGTACGCAATGGCTACCGGTCAATAATATTCTGCCTACCGGTCAACTGTATGTGGGTGATGCTTCGAATAAAGCTGCAGCAACAGCCAAGAATACAATTCCATTGAGCGGTTTTGCCGCCGCCGCCGCAGATATTGATTTAGGTACGCATAAGATAAATAATGTGGTAGACCCAACAGCTAATCAAGATGCTGCCACCAAAAAGTATGTGGATGGCAAGATAGGTAGTGTAACCACCGGTACAACACCTCCTGCAAGCCCGACTACCGGAACGACTTATTACAATACCACCGATAAAACTTTTTATGTTTATGATGGTACGCAATGGTTGCCGGTGAATAATATTCTGCCTACCGGTCAGCTGTATGTGGGTGATGCGTCGAATAAAGCTGCAGCAACAGCCAAGAATACAATTCCATTAAGTGGTTTTGGAACGCCAACGTCCAATATTGACTTTGGAGCTTTCAAAATTACCAGTTTGGGTGATCCGACAGCCGATCAGGAAGCTGCTACTAAGAAATACGTTGACAGTAAAATAGGTAGCGTTACAACCGGAACAACACCCCCGGCAAGCCCAACTATTGGAACCACTTATTATAACACAGTTGACAAATTATTTTATGTTTACGATGGTACCCAATGGTTGCCGGTTAATAACATTCTTCCCAGTGGTGAATTTTATGTAGGTGATGCTTCTAACAAAGCTGTACCCATAGCTAAAAGTGCTATCACGTTGAGCGGCTTTGGCGATGCTCAGGCTAATATTTCCATGGGAACCGGCTCAAATAATTATAAAGTGATTAATGTGGCCGATCCTACCGGCGATCAGGATGCAGCCACAAAAAAATATGTTGATACAAAAACGGGCGCTGTAACCACCGGAACGACTCCACCCCCGGGTCCAACTACCGGTACCACCTATTATAATACAACAGATAAAATCCTTTATGTCTATGATGGTACCCAATGGATTCCGGCAGTTCCGGGTGATAACCTGGGCAACCATACTGCAACACAAAATTTGAAAATGTCGACTTATGCAATCAGCAATGATGGTGTGAATGGTAAAGGGCTCACTTTCGAAACAGCAGGCAATGCTATTTTTGCCCAAGACGTTACTGTGCAGGGAAACTTTTATACACCTTCCGATAAGCGGTTGAAAACAAATATCGAAACATTGGGGAATGCCCTTCAGGCTATTGACTCTATGCGGGGAGTTCGTTTTGAGTATAAAGATCAAAAGAAATATGCAAAAGGACCTAAAATAGGGGTAATTGCCCAGGAGCTTTTGAAGGTTTACCCGGAAATGGTGACTAAAGGAATTGATGGTTTTTTCAAAGTTGACTATACCCAACTTACGGGTGTGCTGATTCAGGCGGTAAAAGAACAACAGCAGAAAATGAAGCAGCAACAATTGGAAATTGATGAACTAAAAAACCGTTTAGATAAGCAACAGATGCAAATAAATGCAATTTTGAAGAAAATCAATTAAAACTAAAACAAAAAATCATTTGTCGTAAAAAAATTAATGAGTGCACTATGTCCAATCACAATTAATTGTGAATTGGACATAGTCATCTAAAGCTAACAATCTTTTGCCGTCTGTTTTGAATAGAATATTCCATATAATCACAGTTCTATTTTTTGTTTTTGCTGGCGGGCTTACCCCATTAGCAGGTCAAAATGCATTTAAGGTTATCGGAGCTGTTCCGCATCTTCCGGTTGTTGATCCCACTACTGTTGCCAGTCCTCAGGTGGGGATGCTGATTTTTAGCAGTACGGATTTAAAGCCTATGCTTTATACCGGAACTGCCTGGGAGACCTTGTGCACGGAAAATGTCAGTGCGGTTACTTCTCAGGAGTATTTTGTTGTGAAAAATGGAATTCCTGTCCTTCCTACATTTGGGACTGTTCCTGTCGGAACATTAGCTCCCGGAACAATCTACTATTCTACCGCAGATAAATCTCTAATGGTTCATACCGGGAGCAATTGGACCAAAATGGCCGAAATGTTGACCGGAACTATTGTTGAAAACAGCGGATTCACGGCCGGGGTAGGTGTAAAAACATTTAAACTACCTGTTTTAAATTCAACTCCTTCACCTACAGGACTGACAGTGGGTGCCTTTTATATAGACTCTTCCACCAAGTCAGTCCGCTATTACGATGGAAGTGTTTGGCAGAATATTACCTGTCAAGCTATTGTTAAAACACTTCCTTTGACCGATCTGGCGGGTTATACGGCCATGAGTGGGGGTGAGGTAATAACAAACGGTGGGTCGCCTATAACGTTTATGGGTATTTGCTGGAGTCCGAATGCAGACCCGGACACGTTGTTAACCAGTAAGACCCGGCAGTTGGCTACAGGTTCGGGGATTGGAGTATTCGCCAGTCAGTTAAGCGGTTTGCTGCCTAATACCAACTATCACGTAAGAGCCTATGCTGTAAATGCCCAGGGCATTGTGTATGGTGAAGACAGATCGTTTACTTCTCCGAAAGTACCTCCGACCATTATAACTCTGGATGTAAGCAATACTACGAATACAACCTCTCAAAGTGGTGGAGATATTACTGCCGATGGTGGTTCGCCGGTGACACACCGTGGAATTATCTGGAGTTCGCTTGGTGACCCGCTTAATGACCCGTCGAATATCCGCACCGATGATGGTTCGGGAGTTGGTTTTTTCCCAAGTACACTGGATGGCTTGCTGGGTAATATGACTTACTACGTTCGTGCCTATGCAGTGAATGCCATGGGAACTTCTTATGGTAATTTGGTGCAAGTAACTACGCCGGCACCCGTTCCTCCTGTACTTATCTCTGTGATTAGTATCAGCGATATTAAAGGGACTTCGGCTGTAGCCCACTCAGTTATTTTGAACAACGGTGGCGCCCTGGTTACAGAAAGAGGAATTTGTTACAGCACGGATGGGGTAAACTATACCTACGTGCCTTCGTTAACCGTAACGCCAACTGATGTTGGAACACTTCTTACCAGCTTGACTGGCTTATCCCAGGGTGTAACTTATTATGTCAAAGGCTACGCGAAGAATACGGCAGGAATTGGTTACAGTAGCGAAACCAGCTTTATAACTGCTTCTTTGACCAGCTTGGTTACTCAAAAAACGGTTGTCATTGATAGTTCAACCGCTACAGGTGGCGGGGTGATTTCGAATGCTGGTTTTTCGAATATTAGCGAACGCGGTATTTGTTGGAGTACAAGCGCTTATCCAACGGTTGACTTACTGACAAAAGTATCTGAATCTGTGACCGGCGATGGCATTGGTGCGTATTCTGCAACGCTCACCGGTTTGATTCCCGGTGTTACATATTATGTTCGTGCCTATGCTATAAACGATTCGGGAACGGCTTATGGTAATCAGGATACGCTGGCCATGCCGGTTTTGGCAACGGTAAAAACCATTGCTGCCTCTTCGTTGTATATGGGAACGGCAACCAGTGGTGGCAATGTGGTAAGCGATGGAGGTTCTGCAGTAACCAAGCGCGGTGTGTGTTGGAGTTCCACGGATAATACTCCAACCATATCCAACAGCCATACCGAGGATGGAACCGGATCGGGATTGTTTACAAGTGTACTGAGCAGTTTGACACCCAATGTGCTTTACCATTTCAGGGCTTATGCCGAAAATACAATCGGTGTTTCTTACGGTGATACGTTGACTTTCACCATTATTCCTGACGCCCCAGCGGTGGTAACTCTTCCGGTTACGAATATCCTAAGCATGTCGGCCACTTGTGCCGGTAATGTTCAAAATGATGGAGGAATCGCCGTTACTTCCAGAGGAATTTTGTTGAGTGCTTCGGGCGATCCATTTACAGATGGTCATGCATTGAGATTAACGGTTGGGGCAGGAGTCGGGAACTTCTCCATAATACGTGATAGTCTTTTGGGAAATACACAATATTACGTCCGTGCCTTTGCGATAAACAGCTCTGCAACATCTTATGGTGACTTGATCGTTTTCACCACTTTGCCGGCTATCCAAGCCAATGTGCTATCACCCAGCTTTAGTCTGTCCAATATCACAAATACATCATCGGTAGGGGTATTCAGAATTAGAAACAATGGTGGTGCACCCATTACGGGCCGTGGAATACGTTATACCACCGATCGGGTTAACTATACCTATGTGTCATCGGAAACGTTGAATAATGCGGATATTGGAGTCTTCTCCACCATTTTAGCTGGATTAACTCCCAATACGGTTTATTATGCGCAAGCATTTGCCATAAATAATGCAGGTACGGCTTTCAGTGATGAAGTTAGTTTCCGGACAACTTCATTGCCTGTGCTGACCACAGTAACTCCGAATGCGGTAACAGATATTTCAGCTTCCAGTGGTGGTAATATCAGCTTTAGCGGCGATGACGCTATTTCTGCCAAAGGGGTTTGTTGGAGTATATCGAAAAATCCGACTTATAATTTGTCTACCAAAACCATGGAGGCTGTAACTGGCAATGATACCGGAATTTTTACAAGTTCCATTACGGGTTTAACTCCGGGCGTGAAATATTATGTACGGGCTTATGCTGTCAATAGTTTTGGAGTTGCCTATGGTAACCTGGATAGTTTATTTACAATTGAAAATTCACTTCCACTCCTGACAACAAGGAAACCTTATATGGTAACCGGATATACGGCTTACAGCGGTGGAAATGTTACGTCTATTGGCAGCGATGTAATTACCGCTAAAGGTGTATGCTGGAGTACAACCACTAATCCTACTTCCGACCTGGTAACAAGAACTTCCGAAACATTGGATGGAACAGACACCGGAAATTTCACGAGCTACATAACCGGCTTAACTCCAAGTGTTAAGTATTACGTCCGTGCTTATGCGGTCAATAGTTCTGGTGTTGCCTACGGAAATTTAGACAGTTTATATACAGCTACAACCGCGATACTAACAACCGCAGTCCCAAGCTCTATTACCAATGTTACAGCCGTCTGCGGAGGTTCCATCACTCAGGATGGCGGTGCAACCGTTTATGCCCGTGGTGTTTGCTGGGGTGTATTCCCGAACCCGACAACAGCGGATAATTATGCGGCAAATGGAAGTGGTACAGGGTCATTCTCAATCACCATGACCGGTTTGATGGGAAGTACAAAATATTATGTCCGTGCTTATGCTAAAAACAGTGTGGGAACCAGCTATGGAAATCTGGATAGTCTGGTAACGTCTGCACCTGTTCTTCCGGTGACATATATTAATGATGTGATTAATATTGGGGGTACAACTGCTCTTGGACGAGGTGGCGTCAGCAATGCCGGCGGTGCTGCAGTAACAGAACGGGGTTTCTGCTGGAATACAACAGGTACGCCAACAGTGGATGACGCATCCGTAATTTGTGGAGCAGGAACAGGAGGCTTCTCAGGCAATCTGACCGGATTAACCCCGAATACAAAATACTACATTCGATCTTATGCAACCAACAGCGTAGGTACCAGTTATGGAGATGAAATCAGCTTCTCTACCTTTACGATTGCTACGGTTATCACCACCCCGGCATCGGCTATAACCAGCACCGATGCCACCAGTGGCGGAAACATCCTTAGTGATGGCGGCGCTTTGGTTTTCAGTAGCGGCATTTGTTGGAATACAACAGGCAATCCGACCGTAAATGATGCAAGCACCAACAGCGGTTTGGGAATAGGCAATTTTATTCATAACCTGAGTGGTTTAATGGGAAGCACCACCTACTATATTCGTGCTTATGCCATTAATAATGCCGGTACGGCCTACGGTAATGTTCAAACCTTTACCACATTGCCTCCGATTCTTCCAACACTTAGTACTACTAGTGGAGTCAGTGGTGCGAATGGTACTACTGCTTATTGTGGCGGCTCAATAATAAACAATGGTGGCGCCCTGATAAATATGGAAGGAATTGTCTGGAGTCAGGTATCCGGTTTTCTTCCTGATACGGTTGTTGTAAACCGAAGTACTAAATCAGGTTCGGGAAATTTTACAGCAATGCTTAATTCCTTACAACCTGGAGTAACTTATTATGCCCGTGCTTTTGCTACCAATAGTGCCGGTACAGGCTATGCAAATAACGAATTAAGTTTCACAACCTTTGATTTGCCAGCTGTTACAACAGTTGTTCCATCAGGAATAACCAATGTAACTGCTAATACGGGAGGAAATGTGACTTCGAACGGCGGAACGGATGTGATTGAAAGTGGCTTATGCTGGAGTACAAACAATCTTCCTACCCTTGCGGATGATCATTTATCCGATGGCTCTGGCTTTGGCCTGTTTACCCGGACAATTACCGAATTGTTGGGCGGTACAACTTATTATGTCCGGGCTTACGCCAGAAACAGTGTGGGGTTGGTTTATGGACAGGTAGAAAGTTTCACCACCCAACCGGCTGTACTGGCGAGCATTATAACCACGCAGCCAGTTGTAAATTCGGGTACAACTGCCATCAGTGGCGGCAATATAACCAGTCATGGCGGCTCACTGGTTACCAGCCGGGGCATCTGCTGGAGTACCCAGGCTGGCTTTAACCCGGATACAATTACCGTTACGAAAACGGCTCAAACCGGTTATTATAAAGGGATTTTTAATGCCACGCTTAGCGGTTTATTAGCTAATACGGTTTATTATGTACGGGCTTATGTGGTGAATGGGGTAGGTATTGCCTACGGAGATGAAATGAGCGTAAAAATGCCAAATCTTCCAACCCTGACCACCACTTATACTACTTCCAATGGACCTACCAAAGCAGTTAGTGGGGGTGTTATCTCCGACGCTGGAGGTGCTGATATTGGTGCACGGGGAGTTGTTTGGAGTACGGTTCCAACGTTTATTCCGGATACGGTTGTTGTAAACCGAACTGTCGATGGTGGAGGTTCAGGTTCATTTGTAAGTAAACTTACCGGCCTGAAAGGAAATACAACCTATTACATACAAGCTTATGCCAGCAATGTTGCCGGTACAACGTATGGTAACCTGTTAAGCTTTATTACCGATCCAGCCACGCTTGCTAAACTGACTACCCTTGATGCAACTGATATTAAAGGTACAACGGCAGTAACCGGAGGCTCTGTGTCTGATAATGGGGGAGAACCTATTACTTCGCGTGGAATGGTTTGGAGTATCAGCCATAACTTCCGCCCTGACACGGTGGTGGTGAATAAACTGGTGCAGGGTGCCATGGGTATTGGTAATTTCTCGGCCACCATCTCTGGCCTCAGACGTGGAATAACCTATTATGCCCGGGCTTATGCTGCGAATAGTATCGGTATTGCCTATGGTAATGAGATTAGTTTTAAAACTCTCGATTTGCCAACGCTTACCACTATGCCAACTTATCCTTCTTCGACCGGTTATGCCGCGAGCGGAGGAGGAGTACTTGTCAGTGATGGCGGTGACCCGGTAACCAACCAGGGCGTTTGCTGGAGTTTGAATCCCAACCCTACAACGGGTCTTTACACTAAAACCACTTACGACAGTTGGTCGGGCACGAATTTCATAAGCAATCTGACTAACCTTGCCCCGGTAACCAAGTATTATGTCCGCGCTTATGCCAGCAATAGTCAGGGAACCAGTTACGGTAACGAGGTGACATTTACCACTCCTCCGGCTTTGGCTACTATTACCACCACTTACGCTACGCCGATTTCGATTTCGTCGGTGGCAACCGGTGGCAATATAACTTTCAATGGCGGTGCTCCGGTAACAGCACGGGGTGTAATCTGGAGTAATGTTGCAGGTTTTAATCCGGATACGGTTGTTGTGAATAAAACTCACGACGGAACAGGGAGCGGTAAGTTTAATAGTACTACTATCAATATGAAGTTGAGTATCATGTACTATATAAGGGCTTATGCAGTAACCAGCGCAGGCATATCGTATGGAAACCAAATAACTGTCACCTTGTTTCCGACTGCACCGGTGTTAAATACAAATGAGCTTTCACAGATAACCGGGGCTTCGGCCACGACGGGTGGGGTAATAACCAGTGACGGTGGTGCGCCTGTAACACTTAAGGGTATTTGCTGGAGCACACACAATAACCCGACTACTAGTGATAGCTATACCACGAATGGTGATGGTACCGATCCTTATTCTGCAATGATGTCCGGCTTACTTCCGAATACACTTTACTATGTTCGTGCTTATGCTATCAACAAAATAGGTACGGCTTATGGTGTGGAAAAAACATTCCAGACAAATGCTATCCCGACATTGACGGGTACTACTCCGGTTACAGATATAATTGCCACAACTGCCACCAGCGGCGGTCAGATAACCGACGATGGACGCAGCCCGATTCTTTCGCGCGGTGTTTGCTGGAGTACTACAAGCAATCCAACCATCGACTTGTCAACAAAAACGGTTGATACCTCTTCGGGCAGTATCGGTAGTTTTATTGCCACAATAAAAGGATTGGCACCCACTACCATTTATTACGTCCGGGCTTATGCTACCAATGCTGTGGGTACAGGCTATGGCAGTCAGGTACAATTCACTACATTAGCGGTGATGTTACCGGCATTGACCACAATTCATCCAACCAATGTGGACAGTGTGAAAGCTACCAGTGGGGGAAATGTAACTGACAATGGAGGTATGCCTGTAACAGTCAGAGGTATTTGTTGGAGCACGAGCCCCAACCCAACCACAGCATTGGCATCAAAGTTGAATAATGCAACAGGAGGTGATGGTATTTTTACAAATACTTTTACCGGATTATTGCCGGGGACTAAATATTATATCCGAGCTTATGCAGTCAACACAAAAGGTACTGCTTATGGAAACCTGGACAGCCTGACAACACAGATTATCCGGCCAACCATCAGTAATCTGGTGCTTTCCTCTATTACAAATATTTCCGGAGTTGGGTCGGCATCAGTAATCACTGATGGTGGAGCTACTGTAACCCGCGGCCTTTGCTGGAATTCAACAGGTGCACCTACTATTGCCGATGCTACTTTGCAGATTGGAACCGGGATTGGCAATTTTGCCGATACAATTAAAAATCTGGTACAAGGCACTACGTACTATGTGCGTGCATTTGCCACCAACAGTGCAGGGACGGTTTATAGTCCGGCTGTAAGTTTAAAAACAATCACTACGCCAACGATTACCACAGCTAATATTTCAGGAATCAATGCTACTAATGTTTCGGGTACCATTATTGCAAGTGCCACCGGTGGAGGCAGTATTTCAGATAGTGGAGGTTCGACCATCGTATCGCGTGGTGTTTGCTGGAGCACAAGCCCTGCACCGACGGAACTCTTGACGACCAAAACCAGCAATGGCACAGGTATAGGCACCTTTAGCAGTTCGCTTACCGGATTGGCACTAAATACAAAATATTATGTCCGGGCTTATGCACGCAATAGTATTGGTACTTCTTATGGAAATGAGATAAGCTTTACAACGCCAACTCTTCCTACGGTAACGACGGGCGTAGCTATTGTTTCTGCGAGCAATCCGACTATTGCCAATGGTGGAGGCACGGTTACCGACGATGGCGGCATTGCAGTATCAGCACGTGGAGTTTGCTGGAGCACTACTTCCGGGCCGGTTATTACAGACTCCCATACAAATGATGGCATTGGCACAGGTACATTTGCCAGTACGTTGAGTGGATTACTTGCCAATACAACTTACTATGTCAGGGCGTATGCCACCAATGTAATAGGTGTTGCTTATGGTAATGAATTGACTGTTACCACACCGGCTATTCCAACACTTACCACGGCTGCAGTGACTGTTGACTCAAATAACGCTACTATTGCCACCAGTGGAGGTTCTGTTAGTGCCGATGGTGGAACAGCGGTGTTGACGCGTGGTGTGTGTTGGGGCACTACTACCGGTCCTGTTGCCACCAGCCTTCATACCACCGATGGAACCGGATTGGGTGATTTTACAAGTAATATTACCGGGCTAAATGCTGGCACTAAATATTATCTGAGAGCCTATGCCCGCAATAGTGTGGGTACTGCCTATGGCAATGAAATGATCTTTTCAACACCAAGTTTGGCTTTGGTAAACACTTCTGCGGCCACTTTCTCGCTTATCGATCCGAGTACGGCTACCGGGGGTGGTTTTATTACTTCCGATGGTGGGGCACCTGTAACTGCCCGGGGTCTTTACTGGAGTACTTCGAGTGCAACTCCCGTGGCTACAACTCCTCATAGTTCTGATGGGACGGGAACCGGTGTGTTTAGTAGCAATATAACAGGATTGTCGGCCGGAACAACTTATTATGTGACGGCTTATGCAGTCAATGCCATTGGTACCGCTTACGGACAGCAAGTGATAATCAAAGCGCCAACAGTCCCAACTGTTATAACTACGGCTACTGCCAGCTCAACGACCGACAATAGCCAAGCTATCGGTGGTGGTACTATTACCAGCGATGGAGGAACGCCGGTTACTGCCCGTGGCGTTTGCTGGAGTTCATCTACATCAGCTCCTACGCTGACGAGTCCCCACACATCGGATGGTACAGGCTTTGGTGCTTTCAGTAGCACGTTGATTGGTTTATTGAATAATACCCGGTATTATGTACGTGCATATGCAACCAATGCGGTAGGTACTACTTATGGTGCTTATACTTATTTTGATACGAATAATATCCCTACTGTAACCACGGCCGTTCCCACGGTATCGAGTGATGAACCTGGAGTCGGGAAGTGTGGTGGCAATGTAACGTCGGATGGTGGTGCTGCTATCACGGCCCGC